>MRWG01000049.1_pt1 | contig 250857 bp, 226 predicted proteins | sample 1013341 | NCBI WGS metagenome assembly MRWG01 (sample SAMN06117577, study PRJNA244670) | biofilm metagenome | biome: Water; feature: Cathode Biofilm; material: Biofilm; isolation source: microbial consortium enriched at the cathode of a solar microbial fuel cell | place: USA: District of Columbia... | reverse complement strand
CTGATCCTCCCACTTCTGACAGAAACAAGTGAATCAGAGCCTCAATCAGCATTCAACAAGAGTTTTTCAACGGAATAGGCCAGAAGCGGACAGTTATGCCCTTCCTTTTTTGGGGCTCCTGGAGTGGAGTATTTTCGAGGATCCCAATTTTTTGTACCTTTGGAGGCCGTCGTAGCCGCAGAAACTCTTGTGGCGTGGATGGTGCCCCAAATCTTTGTACCTTTGGCCTCTTGGGCCGGCTTATCGTTTCGGTCAGCTAAGTCGGGATTTTTTGAGGCATAATTTTTCGAGAAGTATTTTGCTAAGAGGAGATAGGCCGCCGGGTGCGTTTAGGGTAAGCCCAAACTTCGAATTGGTTCTTTCTTTTTTGATTTGTTCCGCGATTTTTTTTAGCTCGCCTGGCTGGACGTGTTTGAATCTGGCAGACATTGGGGCGCTTTCCCTAGGTTCGGTTCAGGTTAAAATCATACATAAAAAAATTAGAATATAAGTCTAAAATATTTATAAATGTGGTATATAAATATATATTGATGCCATATATATAAAATATCATCCTACGAGTCGATGCTGTTGGACTGGATAGAATGCTTGTCATTGTTCCGAAAAGCGACTTTCTCCCAATGGGTTATACAAACTTCTTTCTCAGGCCGAACAAATATGCATAGGGTTTCACCGAGGTGGAGCAATGGCTACCGACAACCATATATCCAAACATGTCGAAGAACAGGCTTTGTTGGAGCAGTCTGTCATACGTCCGCTTGCGGCAAAGTTTAGACTTTGCAATGCCGATATACAGCAGGCAATGAAAGCGCTCGGTCTGTCACGGTCTGCAGTTTACGCCCGGATTAAGCGTTGTCGGGAAAGGCCCTATCTTGATACGTTTCTTCCCAAGCCCCCCAAAAAACAGCCGGGTGTCATTAATGGCAGGCTACCCCTGGTCGTTGAACAAATCATCAAGCAGTGCATAGAAGAAGTTTACCTTGGGCGACGAGAGGGTACCGGCCCCAAAGATGTCTACGCCGAAGTTGAAACACGTTGCATAGAAGTCGGTGAAGATGTCCCATCTGAAAGTTCAATCTATCGCCGCATTCCAAAGAACCCAAAGAAGGTCCTCGCTAAAGCTGGAAAGCTGAAAGGGCCCTCAACAGCTTGGGACGCTCACCCCCGTCACCATTTCAAGCGATATCCACTTCAGGAAGTGCAGCTGGATCATACGATGACTAACGTCATGGCCGACTTGCGAGAATTTGGGTTGGGAGTGAGGCGCCCCTGGTTGACCGTGGCAATTGATATCGCGACGCGCGTTATCTACGGCTACTATTTATCTGTACGTGCGCCCACTTCTTGGAACTTCATGTTTGCCATTCTATCAGGAATGATGCCAAAGAAACATCTGTTCGAAAGCAGGGGGCTGTCTTTTGATGGATTGAAGAAAGCTGCAGAAACCGACCTAATGCCGTTTGACCGGCTGATGGAAGCGGTCAGTATGGACAATGGCTCTGATCTGAAAAGTGAGCATGTCAGATATGCCTGTTTGAAACTGGGAATCCATCCAAACTACAGGAAAATAGGAAGCCCATTTTTCGGCGGTCATGTTGAGCGCTTGATAGGCACATTGATGGGGCGAACCAAGATTTTACCTGGAACGACCTTCAGTAACACAGTCGAAAAGTCTGATTATGACTCGGAAAAGGAAGCGTTGCTGACCATCGATGAACTGGATACCTGGTTTCTGTTGGACATTTTGAGATACCATCATACCAAACACCGGATCCTTGGATGTACACCTTTGCAAAAGTATGAAGAGCTTAAAGGTGAAATGCCGCCTAGCGCCCTACGGCAGCCATCATTAAGCAGGTTACGGTATGCGTGTCTGCCATCTAAGGGGCTGAAGATTGGTAAGCAGGGCATCACCTTAGAGCACAGGACCTATTGGCATCCAGAACTGGAAGCAATGGGCGGCCTCGATGCAATTGTTTTTTATCAGCCGTGGGATATGCGAACAGCTTCACTCAGCCTTGATGGCTTGTCTGAACACCTTGAATTGCAGCTCTCTCCAGACGGATCGGACATTTTTCATCACGATATTTGGCACCTAAAGCGCCACGACCCGGTAATGGTTGCGGAAACCAAGCGTCAGGAGAGGTTTGCCAACCTCATGCGTGTGGCGGAGCTGGAATTTATTGATGAACGGCGAAAAGCCAAGGAAAAGGCTAGGCGAGTTAGTGTCCGGAATGACAAGCAAGTCAACAAAGCTGAAACCAAGCTGTTGCCTGCAAATGAAATAGTTGTCTGCGCAAGCAATATTGGAGACGAGCTATGACGGATGAACATGTGTTCGATGCTGTTCGGCCCTGGTTGGGTGAACCTGTGGAGAAGCGTATAAGCTTGGCGGAGCAAGACCGGTGGTTCGAGGTGTCCACCCTCGGCCCCGTGCTAAGAATGGCGCAGCGCTTGGTTCATCAGCCAGACCGGCTCCGTCCAAGGTGTATGCTGGTGGCAGCAAGACCCGGCATGGGGAAGACAGCGTTGGTTCACGAGCTCATTCGACGTTTCCCGCACAAGCAAGACGGTAAAAATGGTGTTACAGCAATACCAATTTTGCATTGTGAGCTTGAGCCGCCAGCGCATCCCAACAAGTTATACGCTGCAGTTGGCAATGCTCTTGGCCTGCCGCTTGACACAGTTCAGCCCAAAGATGTGCCCTCCATCATAAAGCTGCAACTAAAGGAATTTGATGTGCGGGCGATCGCAATTGATGAGCTGGGATTATTGGCGCATTCCAATATCAAAGTAGCGAGAGACTGCTGTAACATCCTAAAGTGGTTAGGCAATGTCACGCAACGGCCCATCATTGGATTGGGTACACCAGAGATAGTTCCGATTTTTTCCCGTGATACACAGTTGTCTAGTCGTTTCAGGCGTTGGGAAATACCGATTTGGACAATTGGTACAGCGTTGCAGTCCTTTGTGAAAACACAGTTGATGCATTTGCCGCTGCGAGAGCCCTGGGAGTCAGAGATCCTTGAGAAGCCTGGGCTTTCTCTCCTGCTGAAGAACTCTGATGGCACCACTAACGGGATTGTGGAAATCCTACGAAATGCTGCCGTTGATGTACTGTCCGAAGGTAGGGAGCGCCTTTGTCTCGAAGATATTGAGGCAGCTGTGTGGTAGGATGAAACAGGCGCAAAATAGTAGGTATACGTTGCCAATGGCTCCTCGTCCTTACCGGGACGAGCCTTTAGATCACTGGTTTTCTCGCCTAGCCCATGCTCATTGCCTAACGCCAAAAAAACTCCTTAAGTCTCTGAATACACATGGTGTGAATATTGGCGAGGAGGAGGTTAACGGAACATGTTCCCCAACATCATTGCAGCGCCTGGAGAGGGTGTGTTGGATGGAGAGTGGGCGCCTCAAGAAACTACGAGAGACGGGGACGTGGTTTTTGTCGGATGTCGCGGAAAAGGGAACCTGTCCATGTTGCTACGGCGAAGATATCGTCTCTAAAAGGGCTCCCTTTGTCCGGAGACTATGGAGAAGCCCTCTGTACCTGATCTGCGAGAAACACGTGGTCCCCATCATTACCGGCAGCGATTTCTGCGGTGAGCGCGTTTTTCAAACACTGCCTTTCTTTGGTGGCACGACGCGCAGCATATATCGGACACTGCTACGAGTGCAGCAAGCTGCTTCTGGGCAGGGCGAATACTTCAAATGCCCAATTGGTTTCTCAATTTATTACGATGTTATGGATACCCTGCATGCAGGCGTAATCGCCCAAGGCATAGATTTTCGAAAGAAAATGAGCTTGTTTCAATGCATCAATAACATCGGCGAACATGAAACCGATGTACTGTTCAGCTGCAAGCCGAGATTGTCGCTCGCCAGCCGCAGACTCTCGTCATTCCAACTAATACCTTCGCTCAATTACCGTCGCGCACTATTTTTTGGTGCTGCTTGGTTGCTTTATTTGTTCGGCACAAAACGTTGGCGCAAACTTGAGAAGGAAGTCGAGGAGCCAACTTTGGAGCGTTTTGATGCGCGGTCCCAAAAATGGCGGTCATGGAACCTCGAAGGGATTATGAGGAAGCTGATACCAGCATTTGATGAATTGGATGTGTCTTAAAAACGGTCGTTTTTGAGACATCAAACAGGCAGATTCTGCATCTGCCATTTTTTAGGGGAAAGCTGTCTTAAAACTCGTCTTTTTGTCTCATTGAGTAGGGCTGGTTTTTAGACACGTTTTTGAGACGGAGATGAGCAAATACCGGATCGGATATGTTCGGGTTTCAACCCATGAGCAGAATCTGGACCTTCAACTGGATGCCCTGGAGGCATACGGCTGCGACCAGGTCTTTGAGGAAAAGGGCAGCGGAGCCAAGCGCGATCGCCGACAGCTGGAGAACATGCTGTCGCAACTTCGGCCGAAGGACCAGGTGATCGTCTGGCGGCTGGACCGGCTGGCCAGGTCACTGAAACACCTTCTGGAGATCATCGACGTGATCCAGGACCGCGGGGCGGAATTTGTCTCCATCACTGAAAAGCTGGATACCTCATCCCCGGGTGGCCGGCTGATCTTTCATGTGTTCGCCAGTATCGCTGAATTTGAGCGCGAGCTGATGATAGAGAGAACCCGTGCTGGATTGGCTGCTGCACGCGCTAGGGGCCGCCTGGGAGGCCGCCCTCGCAAATGGGACGATAAGGACATTCTGATGATGAAGTTGCTCATGCTAGAGCCAAACAGGAACGTTAAGGCCATATGTGATCGGTTCGAGATCAGTCGTGCAAGTTTGTATCGGCTGGCCAAGTAGTTTGGTTGGGGGAATGAGCCTGTTGAGTTTCGGTCCGCGCATTTCAATAGCCTTTGAGCTAAATATAGTTAGATATTCAACTTTTAGTGGCTTTATGTAATTGTCCAGATTGTTTTCAACTTTCTGCTATCGGGGGACTGAAATTGGAGAATTTTGAGAGGCTATGGAAGCCATTGGTGGCTGTAGAAAGCGAACTAAATGAGAAAGCGTATCGCCTCTCTGAGCTAGAAAACGAATCCCTGCTTATTCTTCTAGGAGAAGCAGGGATTGGAAAATCTCAAGCTCTAAAAACAGAGTACGAAATTGGCAAAAGAAATAGCGTACCCAGTGTATTCATTGATTTGGGAAAAGTCACGTCTTCAGAGGACATTTTCGCACCCATTTTTGACCAAGCACAGGCATTATCAACCTCTCAGAATACAAACAATGCGCTCCACGTCTATTGCGACGCTTTCGATGAAATTGCTTTGGAAAAAACATCTGTCTTGGGTTGGCTTGCTAAAGCCATCAACGAGTTACCGTCAGATTTACGAGAGGGCAACCGAGTTCGTCTGCTAATTTCCACGCGCCCTGTAGCTTGGGAAGCCGCGCATACAGACACACTAAAGTCTGCCTTAAGAATTGACGCAAAAGACGAAGTACAATTTGTGCTTCAACCACTGATCGAGCACGATGTGGAAACTGCTCTCGGGCAAGACAAGTATGAAAAAGTTCCTTCCAATCTTAAAGAACTGCTACGTCGCCCAATATTTTTAGCGCTCTATATCGAAGCAGCCAGCGAGGATGAATCAGACACCAGCGTTGCTGGCCTTTATGAGCAATTCGTTCGCCATAGAATTTATAAAACGGTTTCACTCTATGATGAGGTAGAGCTTTATTTCCTTATTCTAGGAAGGCTATCTCTTCTTAGCTTAATGGCGCACAAGTCTCTCATTTCTTTGAATGCACTGCCTCAATCTCTCGAAGAGAACCAGTTCCATTGGTCTGAAATTGTAGGTTCAAAGATAACAACCAGAGAAAAAGCTACAGGCCAAGAAAGGTCTTGGGAAGTTGACGAAGAGCTTGCTTGGAAGGCTCTTAAAGTTGCCCCGTTAATAAAAAAAACAGGTGAATGGGAACACAAATCCTACCCAGAATTCATGGCGGGTTATTATCTGGCTAACCTGCCTAATGCCCGCCACTTAACAGAAGAGTACCTCGGCTCCCCTACTGGCACTGATGATCAATGGAGACCAGCGGAGTCAACAATTGAAATCCTCAAGTGGGCTTCATGTTTCAACAAAGCAGTTAGAAGCAAACTTATACAGTCGGCACCCGACACGCTTGCCCGGCATGACCTGGCAATGTGGGATGACGAGTCGAAACACCACCTAGTTGATAGCCTTCTATTAGCTCTCTCAGACGAAAAATTTTACGACTGGGGTCTAGTGGAGCTGTCCACAGTTTCTCAACTCCACCATCCTACCATTGTCTATCAACTGAGAACGGCCATTCAAGATCTAGATCTCGGCGTGATGGCGCGGCGCTTCAGCATCAACTTGGCAGAAGAGTTTGGCCTTAACGATCTAACAGAAGACATTTGGAACATTGCGAAAAATGAAAAGGAACCCAGCCATTTAAGAAGAGAAGCGATATCCGCGGTTAACAAGCTATCAGAAGAGTATTCGAAGCAATTCAAAGAACTGCTGGTGAGCCTGAATAGCCGAGAAGAAAGTGGCGAAGAACTGCGAGGGAAACTGCTCAATATCCTATGGCCGAAGTTTTTATCCTTTGGCGAACTGCTCGGCTTCCTCAAACCAGTACAGAAGCAAAGCTACATCGGATTTTATCACCATTTCTTGTGTGAGTTAAAAGTAGAAAATCTCAACGCTAGAGAAGCGTTGCAGGCAATTGAATGGCTTTCAACGGACGACCTTTCGGACGATTATTCTTTTAAACGAGCGAAGGCCAATATCTGTGCAGCTATAATTCCGAGACTCGATAATGAAAAGGTTCGCGAAGCAATTGCAGAGAACATCGAATCTATTAGCGAGATTGGCTATTACGCTTCCAGAGATGAACGCCTTCCTATCGATGACGCTTCCAAATCCTTGTCATGGGATATCCGCAGAGACCTTATTAAGAAAATTCGTACAGTGCGCGAAGGTGCTGTCGAAATGTACTGGTATAGCTTTTCCCTTTTTGATCTCGTCAGAAAGTCAGATTTTGAACAAATAAGACGCGAACTGCTGACAACGAAACTCGACGACGAAGATATGCTCTTAGATATACTGTTTAGGTATATCTCAGGGCGGAGTTTCGATGAAATCGAAGAGGTTTGGAAGCTTCTAAATGATCTAAAAACATCAAAGCTTTCTAGGCGTTATAAAAAACTCGATGAACGCCTTCAGAACTATTTCTCTTGGGAGATAAAAAGCGGCCATTCAAAACACGAAAAGGAGCGATGGCAAAGGGAGCAGAAAAAGACTGCTAAGCCAGACCTGTCCTTGCAGGAAGTGTTAGCTAATACTGAAGACCGTCTCGAAGGCCAATTGCCGCAACAATGGTGGCAACTAGACTACGCCCTTATTCTTCGTGAGAAAGTGAGCAAGCACGACGGCGCGAGAAATCACTACCAAAACGATTTGGAAGCAGACCTCGCTAGTTGCCAAGCTTGGAAAGAGCTGAGCGACGACAAACAGCGAATATACCAGCAACATATGCTGGACTATATCAACCTGGAACCGTTGTCAGATGATTGGGACAAGGGAGATGGTTTGCACCGCCCCGCTGCGGCTGGCCTCAGAGCTTTAATCTATTTTTGCGTACAGGAACCCCAATTTCTCAAGAACATTACAGAATCTGCATGGCGGCATTGGGCAGCACCTGCATTCCGAATTCGGCTGACCAGTAACAATCAAAACTTTCAGACGACAAAGCTATTTGCTGAGCTATTTGCCAGAGTTCCCGATTGTTGTATCAAAGCTATCAAAGCATGGCGAGATACTGGCGCTCCAGTTAATTTTCCAAGCGAAATAATCTCATTCTTTGCAGACACTGCGGATGTTTCAGATGAACTACTCAGCGCGTTATGGGAGGCCGCCAACAGCCTGAAGACTAACATTGGGGATGCACGCCAGATTGTTCGCTTTTTAGCTGGTCGGCACTATCCTGTGTTGGTTGAAGAGGCCTTTAACACAATCTCGTCAATTGATGCGGATACTGAAGTAGACACCGAACAAGATCAGCATTTTCCCAACCTTAAAGTCACAATTGCCGCTGAAGTTCTAAGGCTGAATTTGAAAAATAGCTGGAAACTTCTCCGAGAAAAGCACGCCCTCCATCCCCAACCTGCCGAATGGTACTTGATGGCAGTTGCTGATCGAAATCGATGGGGTGAAGTGTCGATCATCAAGCCTCTAAAAGAAGAAGACTTGTATTTCCTATACAAAATCTATCTTGCCGCCAATTATGAAAGGCAAGACGGTTTTGTATCGGCATATGACCAACTAATGGAAGTGTGCTCCGCAGCGGGAAGTGAGCTTAAATCTCGTGGCACAGAGACTGCGGTTCAATACTTCGAGAAACTATTTTCAGAGTTCCCTGACACACACCTTGTCAAGAGTTGGCTAGAAGATGCTAGGCGAAAATATGCCGATTCTAAACTCAACGTAATTGACCTAGAAAAGCTCAAAAAGGCTCTTGGCAGCAAGTCCACTAGAGCAAACTACAAATCTTTAATTGAAGCCCAAAATCCCGCTCCAAAGCAGTCAGAGAAAAAAGTTGAAGCGCCAGAAGCTATTCCTGATCCAGATGCACCTATTCAGGAACCTACAGCGAACAAAACGATCAATATATTGTTAGTAGCATCTGAATGGAGTTCTTCCAAAGGGGGGCTTTCCACACTCAACAGGCAACTTGCAATTGCTTTAGCTGAAGAAGGGCATCGCGTTACATGCTTAGTGCCCAAGGCAGAGTCTGCGGACAAATCTTCGGCACGAGCTCAAAAGGTTACATTGATAGACGCAGGTGCTGAAGAACCTGGAACTGCACCTTTCCATGCACTTGACAACCTATACCATTGGCAGCCGTCTGACGGTGACCACTATGACTTGGTCATTGGCCACGATCTCATAACAGGAAGGCACGCCTATCAAATTAAGAAAAAACTCAATGCAAGGTTAGCCATTGTTTACCACACAATTCCTGATGAAATAGAACTGTATAAGCATGAGAATTTTAAGCACGGTTCTGAAAAGGGCGACCAAAAAAGCAAAATACAGAAATCGTTGTGCCAGCATGCCTGTGTAAACATAGCAGTTGGTCCACGCATTTTGGATCATGTAAGGAACTATTCTCCCGACGCACTTTATTTGGTTCCGCCTATAAATAGAGATTTTATGACGGTTAAGGGAAAGGTAGGGGATGCCAAATCGCCGACATGGTTCTATTTTGTGGGACGAATGGAGGACGCATCATTGAAGGGGTGGGGTTTACTTCTTGCCGCATGCGTTCAAGGTCAAGAGCAAGGTATTATTGGCAATTTCAAGTTAAGGCTGCGAGGCTTCGACGACTTTTCCTATGCGGAACTAGATAAAGACAGAAGTAAGCTTCCTGTAAGTTCTAAGATAAAAAGTTACGCTATCGATCTGGGTGATCTTATCGACGATTTTAACTCAATCGACTGTCTCGTAATGCCATCACGTGCTGAGGGGTACGGATTGGTAACTGTTGATGCAATTTCGGCTACACGTGTCTTCCTCATTTCAGACCAGAGCGGCGTTTTTCAAGAAATACAGGCATTAGTCGAGGGGACCGATTTAGAAGAGAAGCTTCCTCAATATACTCTGAATATTTCTAACGACGACGACCTGCTTCGGGAAGAAATAATTGGGAAGCTGAAGCACGTTTGCGACAACCGTGAGGAAGCTCATCAGTTTGCAAGTGAACTTCACAAGCTAGCCAAAGCGAACTGGACGTATCATCAGATGATCGAAGGCTTGCAACGCTGGATCAATGATGGCCTTCCTTGCAAGTGTAATTCAGAAAGGAATTAGCAAGAAGAAGGGCCCTCTTTCTACTGCGAATAAGGGTGGTTGAGGCTTAAGCGGGCTAGGTGGTAGGGGGTAGTGTTCCTTGGGCGCTTGATAACCTGGTTACACATCGATCAGTGATCGAAATAAAAATGCGTGGTTGCGCAATAATCGTAAAAATCAGCCCCATTTTGGCCTGTGTCAGAATGGGGCGTTTCTTTTCTAAAATTACCCACTTTTGAAATGTCCTGAAACTGTGACGCAGAATCCAGCGATTTGTGACCGACGACAAAGGGACGCCACGCTTTCCAGTCGGGGCCTTTATTTTTTTCTTGTATTAGAATTAGAATTCTGATTCTAATTCTAATACAAGATCCCTTTTGGGGCGGCGATTGCGTCAGCCTGGGCTTTTGCCCGGCGTCGGTCGCTGTGTGTTGGTGCGGTGTGCCGGGCCAAGGGGGTGTTTCGAGTTTTGTAGTGCGTAGCGGGTTTCGAGTATCACGGCAGGGAAGCCGGGGCGCTGAGCCGCGTGGCTTTTGTCTTGGTGTCAGGGGAGCTGATGATAGGCGGCTCCGGCTTTCATGCCTGTGCGGTTGGGGTGTGCGGGGTGCCGATGCGGCAAGCCCGCTGAGAGGCTTTAGAGGAGATTTTCATGGCAGCAATTGCGGCCGAAGGCGGGGCGCCTGGGCGGCGCACCATGACAACCAGCGCATGGACATACGGGCGATGGGTGTCGCGCCCGGCGCAAAATCGAAGCGAACGAACATTCTTCCGGTTCCTGGATGCAGCCGAGGGGCTTTTGTCCCGGCGCAACTGGCACGAGGTTTCGGTTCAGGAAATCGTCCGCCGGGCAGATGCGTCTGTTGGGTCCTTCTATAATCGCTTTGTTGATAAAACGGCGCTCCTGCGCTGCCTGGACAGCCGGCTGGGCCAGGAATGCGAGCAGACGGTTTCCGCGCTTGTTGGGGAGCTTGAAGCCTGCCCAGCCTTGATTGACGAGGCGCCGGGCATGATGGTGAGCCTGTTTATGCGCCTGTGCACCGAACGGAGCGGGGTGATCCGCGCGCTTGATATGGCGCAGAAGATGTCAGAGCCCGGCGATTTTTCCGGCCTGGGCCCCAGTTTTGATGCGGCGGCCGACAGGATCGGCGAGCTTCTGGCGGCAGAACATACGGTGCTCAAGGCCCATTCGGGCGCCGATGTCGCGCAGGCCTTGCGCGAGAGTTTCTGGCTGACGCGGGAGATGCTTCTCTATCATCCGCCGGCCAAACCGGCAGACGCGCTGCACCGGTCGCTGCTGCGGCACTTTTACGCCAGTCTGCAGGATTAGCCTTGTGGCAGGGCCGGAAGTGCAACGTATGAAGGTATTTGAGCGGGTTTAGCGCGAAATTCGCTTCAGCATTTATTTACCCGGCCAAGCCCATAATGAGGCATGAGCTTTAACGCGCTGAACCGATGTGAGGATGCAGTTGGCAGTGCGCGCCTTTTGGTGTGCGCTGCTTTCGCGTTGCTGTTGGCCAGCATTTTTGCTGGCGTGCCGCCCGCTCGCGCGCTGGATGATGAGGCGCGCGAGGAAAGCGGATGCATTCGGTTGGCGAGCTACAGTGACCTGCCGATGTTCCAGGCTGTGAATGGCCCGATCCGCAAGCTGTACAAGGAAGCCGGATTATGCGTAGAGCTGCGCTATGTACCCGTGCAGCGGGCGCACGGCATGCAGTTGCAGGGCCGGGTGCATGGCCAGGTTGGTCGGTCGGATGCCTGGCTGAAGGACTATGGCGGTGATGTGGTGACACTGTCTGCCCCCATAATGCGGCTGGACGCCATGGTGGCCTATGATGGCAAGCATGGTGGGCGCAGCATGCCCGCAACCTTTGAAGGCAGAGTTGTTGCCCATCGGCCGGCCATCGCCTGGTGTAGTGCCTGGGTCAAGGCGAGTGGGGCTGTCTCTCTGGCATTGCAGGATTTCAAGGATTCCGGCGCGCTTCTGGATAGTGGCCGTGCCGAATTCGTCTTGTTTGTTTCCTTTAAGCAGCAGCCGCTGCCCGCCCTGAATGCTGGTGCCTACCAGTTCGCAAAGGTTGATGATGTTGTGATCTATCACGTTCTGGCCAAGGACAAGGCATACCTGGTGCCCCGGCTGGATGCCGCGCTGGAACGGCTTGGCGGCGCTGATTTTTTCCATCAGTCAGTGATGTTGAGCATGAAGGCGGGAGAGTAACGAGTATGTCGTCTTTTGAGAATGACCTCAGCCGAATCCAGAATATGGGGCCCCGGGCAGACCATTTCTATGTGGTGACAGTGGAGGATGGGTTGGCCATCCGGGAGGACATGGCGGCGCTGGTTGACCTGATGGCCGCCAAGCGCGGTGACAGGCCCTTTAACAGTCGCTCTGATGTGTCGCCGTCGAGCTTGAGCAAATATCTGCCGCGCATTACCATCCTGGAACCCGTCAAGGACGATGCTGGCAATGTGGTGGATGCCCGTTACCGCCTGATGGGGACCGAGATCAGCTCGCTTTATGGGGAAGCGACCGGCAAACTGATCAGTGAGTATCATGGCGAGCAGGTTCAGCGGCGGGTGTGCCGCATTGCCAACCATTGTATCGAAAGCCGGAAGCCGGCCCTGGGGCTGTCAAAGGCGCTGTCGGACGGACGGGAATATGTTGATGTCAGCGTGCTCTATTTCCCACTGTCGAAAGACGGTGAAACGGTTGATCAATTCTTCATATATTCCGCGGTGGAGCGGGCCCGTGTTGGGCGCTTCTGATGCGACTTGGCTCCCCAGAATAGTTATTCCGAATCTGTCAAAAGCCTCAAATCTGTAATGCCGGGCATTAAACGTGCGAATTTGCGGCGTTAACCATATTGGTGCTCTTCTTATGGATGCATAATGAAATCGGCGCCTGCAGTTGCGATTTTCTCGCACCGTAAAAAGCTAAAATTATAGGTAAATTGTCTCTTTTGACATTGCTTTTGAGGCCTCCCTTTGAATAGCCTTTTTGCGGGAAAGGGCGACATGGCATGGCAGACCGGGGGGAACGGGACGCCGAGAGAGGTGCCATGAAGCAGAGACCTGGCATAATAATCAGGCTTTGGGTGAGAGTGTGTTGCGTAAATTTTTTGTGGTGGGGTCGGGTATTGTCTCGATAGTGTTGCTGTTGTTGGCGGCGACCGGTATTCAGGCAGCTGACAGGCAATTTCCAGATTTGGAAACTTCGAAAGCAACCGTGTATGGCACTGTCTGGGGGCAGACGCTGGCGCAGGACGGCACGGGCTTTTATAATGACATCTTCAATGATCTGGCGGCGCTGCCTGAAAAGGCGGTTGACTATAAGCTGATGCCATACAGGCGGGCGCGGGCGCAGTTCCTGGCGGATAAATCTGCCTGTCTGTATCCTTCGGCGCGCGCGGTTCTGCTGTCCGGTGGCCATGATGTCGGCCTGGATCTGATTGAAACAGACGCTGTTTTCATGGCGCAGGAACATCTGTTTGCAGCCGCGGGTGTCACGCCGCCCAAATCGCTTGCGGATCTCGATGGCAAGACCGTGGCGGTGCCCACGGGGTCTGTCATGCTCAAGCTTCTGGCGGGTACGGGCGCGCAGCTGATCTCGGTCAACGATGAAACAGCCAAGGCGCAGATGTTGATTACCGGGCGGGTGGATATGATGTCGGGCATGCTGCCGAATGAGCATCTGATCTTTCAGTCCCTGGATACCCGCATGGCATCCTATGACAGGAACTTTCTCTTGATTGACGCTGGTGTCGGCGTTGTGTGCCACAACACCGCTGCCAACCAGGCCTTCATCCGACAGGTGAACGACCGCATTACCGAATTGCAGGCAAGCGCGGCCTTCCAAGACCGTCTGGCTGCTGCCGGCGTTGCGGAAACACCCTATGCTGGTGCCGCTGACCTGAATGACATTGTACCTGCCGCGGGATCGAAGCTTCGGTTCGTACACCCGGGCAGACGGGTACCCTTCAGCAATATTCGCTGATATAGTCGATTGTTCGTTGCACCGTGGGGGTTGTGCGAAGGGGCTGATTGCCGATGATGCGCGCTGCCGCATTGAGTTTGGGATTGTTGGGGCTGGCGTGCGCGCCATTGTCTTTCGCGCATGCTGACGGCGGCGCAGTTGCACCCGCGCCCGCTGAAACCTCCGGCGACATATATGGTACCGGTTGGGGCATGACTCTGGCGCTCGACGGTACCGGCTTCTATAATGACGTGCTGAACACTGTGCTGCATGGTATGGAGGCCCCAAAGGCCTATAAGCCATTGCCCTACAAGCGCGCCAAGGTTGACTTCAAAAGCAATGTCGGCAGCTGCCTTTATCCCAGTGACATCGGCCATATGGTAAAGGGCAGGGAAATTGAGGACCCTGAAGCCTATATCCAGGCCCAGCCGCTTATATGGGTGGAAAGCCACATTTTCAGCCGGTTTGATGAGCCGCCTCTGCCGTCGCTTGAGGCGCTGGAGGGCCGCAAGGTCGCCTATCCGAACGGTTCCGCGCTACCAACGGTCCTTGAAGGGTATGGTGCCAAATTCCTGCCCACCACAACGGAAACCGCCAAGGCGCGGATGCTGATTGCCGGGCGGGTGGATCATATGTCTGGTTCCCTGCCGGATAATGTCTTTGTCTTCAAAACCCTGGGGCGCCCGCTGCCGCCCTATAACCCGGACCTGGCGCTGATCCGGGTTGGTGTTTCCCTGGTTTGCCATGACACCCCGGAGAACCGGGAATTTGTCGAAGGCTTCAATGCAGCCCTGGCAAATCTTGTGGCGTCCGGCGACATGGCTGAGGTGTTCGGTGCAGCGGGTGTTGACCTGCGCTTCATGCCGAAGTCGTGATTTGGATGCCCAGATTTCGCCTTCTTGTGATAATAGTGTGAGGCTGCTAGCGGTAGGGACAACCATAGTATTGAGTGCCAGGGCTGATTTCTTTTCAGGCACCTTCCGCCATAGCTGAATTCTTTCTGCATACACGGAGAATGTGAAATGGCGACGATCAAAAAACTTGCGACAGCTTGTATTCTGGGACTGACGGCACTTTCAGTGGCCGCGCCGGCCTCTTATGCCTTCGATCATCACGGCGATGAAAAGAAGCATGAAAAGATGAAAGACAAGCACAAGGGCAAGCACGGAAAAATGATGGATGACGAGGCCATGGGCCCCGAAGCTGCCGAAATGAAGAAGCGCCACCATGAAGAATGGCAGGCCATGATGACCCGGCACAAGGAATCCATGAAGGGCATGAAAGACATGTCCAAGGACGAAAAGAAAGAGATGAAAGAAGCCCATAAGGCTGAAAAGAAAGAGATGAAAGAGCGCCACAAAGCCGAATGGAAGGCGCTGAAGGAATCCATGGGTAAAGGCGACGACGACGATAGCTAAGCCATTATCCGATTGCGAATTAAAGCGCCCTGCGGTCTGAATGGATCGCGGGGCGTTTTCTGTTTATCGCAAGCTGGGTGCAGCTTGTCGCAGCGCAGATGACGACGGGGGCGGTGCGCGCTATCCAGAATGCACAAGCACCCGAGAAATGACAGCTTTCGAAATCGAGACGGTGTTCTGAGTTGAAGGGTTGAGTTCAAGAATAACAACACGGCCCGAGTGACGACCCCGAGTGACCGCCCAGACTGACCACGCAAAGTGGTTTCCTGACTGAGCGAAAAGATTAGAAAACCTGCTTCCTCCCTGATCATGGCGCCAATTTGGCGCCATGATTTATTTAGGGCTGGTATTGTTTCCGGAAGGAAACGGAAGGCTGTGATACCGCAGGGGCTCACAGCCTTCCTGAGTACCAAGCTCGTTGATGGGGGTAACCAGCTTGGCACATGCATCATTTATACCGCGCACAGGCTTGTTTGCATCTTCTTTTCGACAGGATCACTCAATAGTGACACGCGCGTGGGTTGCGGCTTTGCTTCATTGTGATGAGGAGGCGGCCGGAACGCAGGGCTTGGATGGGTGTTCTGCGTTCCGGCCATCGGTCAGTGCCCGAGGCAGTATCGAAGGGCTGGTTGGCCTGCTGCATCCAAGGGGTGGGAGGATCATTGCAGCAGGCTGTGGTCCTAGCGCCTTCGGGCGCGGCTAAGGGGGGAAGCCGCTGCCTGACCGGCAAGTGTCTGATGCTATAACGAGCGGGGGGTCTCTTTTGGGAACCAGGCAGATAACTTTTTTATAAGCCATTGTTAAATAGTCTTTTTTGCGTCGGCATCTCCGCACGCCACGCCCGGGGGCAGCGCGGACAGGCGGGGAGATGCCTAGCAAGAAGCCCCGGGACGGCTTGAACGCGCGACCCTTTTGGGGACCAACTGCCGATAAGCGCAGTGGGCGATACCATTGCCGGACAGGCCGGGCCGGTAACCGCGGGGGGCGCCCATAGGGGGGAGGAGGCTTGGGCATCCATCCCGGGGATTTGTGATGGCACTTGCTTCCGGCCCACGGTGGCCTTGGGGAAGATGCCTGTTCACGCGTCCCACCGCATTCATCGGTGTTGGTGAGATAAAATTACGAATAACGTAATTAATTGTCAATCATATAATTACGAAAAATGAAAGTTAGTGAGATAGAGTGGCAAATGCCCGCCTGCAGTGTAAAATGCGCCCATGAGGGAAATGGGATGGATATGACACGCAGCCTTGTTGCCGCTTTGCTACTTTTTGTCAGTGCGCCACAGGTGTCGGCCGCGGATGACATCACCATCTATTGGCCATCGCCCTATTTCAATCGCCCCGATGACAGTACGCGCTTGGCTGTCAAACTCATTCGCCAGCGCTTTGATGCGCTATCGGTGGGCTATTATCTTGAGCCTTTACCGGTTCGCCGGGCGGTTACCCAGTATCGGTCAGACCCGACGGGGTGTTCGGTGGGTGTTACGGGCCGGGCCCAGGAAGGCGAAGTCGCGTCAGCGCCGATGATGCTGTTCAAATTCTGGTACTATGTGCTGCAGGGCAGCCCGCTGACCGCCCCGGGTGATGTGCAGTCGGCAGTGACCATAAGTGGCGCCGAACTGTTTAGTTCCTTCCAGGATGACGACCGGGTGAATTGGACGCTTGCACCCAATTATGATTCAGTCGTCGGCATGTTGCGCTCAAAACGGGTCGAGGCGGCCACGCTTCTGGAAGCAACCTTGCCGGATATTGAAGGCGCGGAAGCCTTTCGCAAGCTGGAAGGCTCGCCTGCGTTCGCCATTCACATGTCGATGGTGTGCAAGGACACACCGCGAAACCGGGATTTCATCGAAAAAATCGACAAGAACTGGGGTGAGCCGGTGGCTTTCTAGGCCGGCTGCGGCTTGGCTGCACGCCGCTGGTGCACCCACATTACCGAAGCCACCACATCAGTGATGCGCAGGACTTCCTGATCTGTGCCTGCGCCGTCCGGCATCAGGTCGCTCAGCAGGCTGAAGCGCCAGCTTTTGAAATCCGGGTTGGGGGTGTCGGGCAGGGGGACCAGCCAGTCTTCCCCGCTTTCGGTTCTGGTAAACTGCCGAAGCACCAGTCTGCCGTCGTCCAGATCCACCAGCAGCAGGGCACCCGGCGCGACCGGCGCATAATGATGCTTGGGGTCTGCCGCAATCACCAGGCTGCCGGGCGGGATTTCCCGCGCCATGGAGGCGTCCCCCATGACATAGCAATAAAGCCCGTCGCTGGCGCCCGCATCAGGCGGCAGGGGTACGGAGGTAAAGCTGATGTCTTCGGGCAGGGGCGCAAGCGTGCCGCTTCCCGTCAGACTGCCCAGAAGTGGAAGGCGGCCATCTTCGCCGGCGCTGACAAATGTCTGTTCCCCGGTCTTCAGGCTTTCCAGCAGTGACGGCGCATTCATGCCTAAAAGCTGGCTCAGCGGTAGAATCTCATGGGCCTGCACGCCGCGTGCGCCTTTGAGAATATCGGTCACCCGCGGTGCCGGAATCCCCAGGGCTTCCGCTGCGTCCTTCAGCTTATACCCTCTGTCTTTGAGGGTGGCTCGTATCCAGTCTTGTTTTGGCATGTCAAGGGCAATATTACGAATTATGTAAAAAATGTCACGCAGTTTTTACGATCTTGGCTTGAATAAAATTACGAATAACGTAATTATTGGCTTATGAATGAGTCTGGATACAGGAATAGAGGGGCGTCTCTCCGTCGTGGGCAGGATGGGCGACCTCGCGAAATTAAGGAATTGACCCCGCACCGTTCTGCGCAGGGCCGCTGGCTTGCCGGTGGTCCCTTTCCGCCGCACGGATTTGTGGTGCGCGAAGCGCTTGTTGCACTGGGCATTCTGATGTGCCCTTTCGTGGTTACGCTGTGGGGAGGCTTCGGTGGCTGAATTTCCCGCCCTTCCCATCTTCACGGACGCCTATCTGGCCGACACCCGCCACCTGACAGCAGAGGAACACGGTGTGTATCTGTTGTTGTTGATGTGCGCCTGGCGGACACGCGGCTGTGCCCTGAAGGATGATGACCGTTTCCTCGCCCGCAGTGTGGGGGTAACGCTGCCGCGTTGGCGACGGCTGAGGCCCGTGATTGCCGATTTCTTCACCGTCAAAGACGGTCTGTGGCGCCAGAAAAAGCTGACGGACGTCTATAAGGGCGTCGAAACCCGGGTGGCCAGGAACCGCGCCAATGGGGCAAAGGGTGGCAGGGCGAAGGCGGCGCGCACATCTGGCGATCGCCAAGCGGTCGCTACCCCCAGGAAGCTGGCAACCAAAACCAGAATCCAGACTCCAGAACCAAAAGCAGAAGATGCTGATCTATGTCTGCAGGATATTGCCGCTGCTGCCGGGCTTGATGTTGTGGGATTGGACCCAAGCGAGCCTTTGAAATGGCAGGCAGCGGGCGCTGACCTCAGCCGCGATATCTTGCCCGCCGTTGAGCGCCTGCGCCGCCGTGAGGTGGCTCGCTCAGGTCGGGTGCCAGCTTCGCTTGCCTACTATAGCCCTGCCATCATTGAGGCGCGCGACAAGCGGTTGGGGGCGCATACGGCAGGGCAGGCACACAGAGAGGCCTTTCCACCCGCCCCGCCTAAGCGGCGGTTTGACCCAACCTCGGTCGCGGACTGGCGCTTGTTCCTGGGCGACCCGTCCAGCCGGTTTCGGGGCGACTATTTGGCGCGGCACTGGCGCATCGGCGCCGACCACCCGCAGTTCCTGCCGCGCAGCCTGGACCCTGACCCCACGGTGAAGCCAAACAAATCCATCCCGGATGAAATCGTTGCTGAATACGGCCCGCTTTGGGGCTGGGTTTTGCCGTCAGGCAAGGCCAACAAGAAATCATCATGACGACAGGAGGACCCATGAACCTGCAATCCCGAGCGCACCCAATCAAGCGTGCCATGACCCAGCGATCCCTGCGTTCCACCGCACTGGAAATATTTGAGGAAGCCAGCTGCGCCTGCGCCGGTGGTGGCCGGATGGTGGCACCCACGCGGGAAGATATCGCGCCCCGGCTTGAAATGCGCTTTGTCTCCGCCTGCTGGACGCTCCGCCGCCTGCCGGACCGGGAGGCCGGGTACCTGCGTATGCGGGGTGCGCTGTGGCCCGAAACCGCGGCAGAGCCCGGCACCTATGCCCGCGACAGCCTCACCAGCTTTCAGGCCCGGCGGCAGGTGCGTATCTCAGCGCTGGAAATTGACCAGATGCAACCGACACTGGACCTGTTGCTGCTGCTTCCGGAAATCGAAGACAGGCAGCTTCTGTTCTGGGCAGCCTGGCACCAGGACGGTGAGTGCAGCACTCGCATCCCCTGGGCCAAGGTGCGCCGCAGTCTGGATGTGTCCTGGTCCCGCTGGACGCTTAAGCGCCGGTATGATGGCGCACTATTGTGGCTGGCGGGGTTGGTTGAAATGCAGGGCAGGCCGCGTCAGTAGAGAACACAGGCGGGGCGCAAAATAAATAGGCCGTAGCGTCAAATGAAACAGCTGTGTATAGTGGCGCCTGGGGAACGATATTGGGTCGAGAACATTTTTTAATTGGTAGATACTATGTGGAAAATTTTGATTTTCTCGGCCTTGTTTTTTAGTTCATTTAGCGCCGCTTTCGCCCTTCAGGGCGCCGAGGGCACTTCTGTTGTGCCTGTCCTGAAGGACCTGAAGCTCCAACGCAGTGCCTTCCCCGCAACCCTTTCCGGGGATTGTGCCTATATTGACGATAAATTCACCATGACATGCAGCTTCTTCGTCAGCCGTGTGGCGGCGCAGAAAAGTGACAAGCGTGTCAATGACATGCTGCTCCGCATGTATAAGGACCGCAGCATGGAGGAGTGGCAGGACCATCCCATATGCGCGGCGCCTGAGGTGAAAGACATTGAACGCCACATCCGGGTTCTGAAGTTCCAGAAGAAAATCGGCAAAACCGAAGAACAGATGATTCGGCGGCAGGCGAAGCCAGCCATTACCTTTTGCGCCGATCCCACGCTGGACAACTATAAGATCTATCTGGATACACTGGCGAATGAGGTCAGCTGCAACGTGACGACATCGATTGAGCGGGTTACCATGCGATACGACGCAGACCGGCAGGTGTGGAACGGTATTTTTGAACCTGACAGCAAGCAGAAGCCGCTCACGGAATATATCGTCAAGCTCGACTCTGTCACCGGCCAGGTTGGTCAGCGGCTGATTTTCATGGTGGACCAGGTGCTGCGCCCGCGTGGTGGTGGCAAGCCCCAGAAACTCAGCTACCGGGCAAAGCGGTCGGATGAAAAATACTATTGCGGCTATGTCGACTGGTAAAATCCGTTAAAGCGCAGAAATCTGCCCATCTTCACCAGTTTTTAACCATGTAGGCGAACAGTTAGGGGATGGAAACCTATTCATCCCTTAATGCTGCCGGCAAATTTGAAGCATTGTTGGCCTATTGGCTTCGCCTCAAGGAAGAGGAAGGCGGGGTGCCCAGGCGTTCAAATCTGAACCCGGTGGCAATCCGTGACCTGCTGCCCTTTGTCTTCCTTATGGAGCGCCGGGCGCCGGATGATCTGCTGGTGCGCCTGTCGGGGACTGCACTCGACGCCATTTCCCCCATGCCGATGACCGGCGCCAACTATCTGGATCTGTGTCCCGATGAAACGCGGGACATGGTTGCCGACATGGTGACGACTGTGCTGACGACCCCCTGTGGCCACCGTTTCAAGCGCGAGGCCACCTTCCAGAACGGTAAATCTCATGAGATCACCACATTGTCGCTGCCGATGACGTCAGAGCAGGGTGAATGTCGCTATATTGTTGGCGTGTCCGCCAGCAAGACAGACCTGATGCCGACCAATATCCAACCGGGCAAGTATGTTGCAGTCAAAGTCTTGCAAAGTGAGTTTGTGGACCTGGGGTACGGACTGCCCGACGCGGCAAAATAGCAGCGCCACGCCACTATATGGCGCCAAGGCTCCATACAAATGTGCTGCCGATCAAAGCAAAAAATGTAATCACGCCAACCAACACCAGCAAGCCATGTGTTGGCCGTGCGTTTGTGCACGACTGTTTCATTGCGTTCTCCCAAGCCCAACTGGGCGCACAATACAAAAAAAAATGCCATATGAAAAGCCTTTGGAATCATGGCGGGGTAACGGGATTGATGGAAAATTTCGATGGCAGAATAAGTGGTTGTATCATGTGCTTCGAAAGGTGGATTGCGCCAGCCGATAAACAAATTCAGAAAAAGCTAGGATTTTAGCAAAAAAACACTTGCGCCGACCCTGCCTGCTATTGCAGGGTAGGGATAGCCATAGTGACCGAATGTAGCTGGCCTCCAGGATCCTGAACCTGGGGCCAGCTTTTTCTTTTCAGGGCCTACCATTTTCCTTCTGCTTTTTCTTTTCAGGGCCTCTGTTTCCTTCTGCTTTTTCTTTTCAGGGCCACTGTTTCTGCTCCGCCCTGTTCTGGACCTCTGCGCCAGCACCAGCTTATTCCGGCCCGTTGTTCTCACGCCAGTTTCCTTCCGCCCTCTTTGTTTCTGCTTCGGCGTTTTCAGGCGCTGCGTCGCCGCCCGGCCTCATGTGCCTCCCGTACCTCCCGTGCCTCCCGTTCTGCGCCCTCGGTTTCTCTCCCTCAGGCTATCCTGTTTCAAACCACCAGAAGCATTCCGGCGCAGCCCGGAGGCAGCCTGGCGCACAGGGGCTGGTCAACCGGCAGGCTGCCGGGTATGGTTGGCCCATGGGCTTCAACCACGGCCCCAACAGACGCCGGAAAATCCCGTGCATAGGCACAGGCGGCGCACCAGGCAAACACGACACACAGGCACATATGACGAGTTTCCAGACATCCGACATTCATTTCACGCGCCACGCCAATGGGGCCGACGTCCCGGCGTCCAGGCAGGTTGCGGCTTTTGTCGAGCTTTGGCGCCAACTGGCGAATGAGCAAACCGCAGACGCGCACGCCCCGGCCCGCGTGCCGGCCAAACAGGCCTTCACCATGCAGCGCCTCAAGCCCTTCCTGCCGAACTACTTCCTGGCGGAATGGACCGGCGACGACCTCCGGAACCGGCTGGTGGGATCGGCGCTTGATGAACAGATGGGCCGCCGGCTGACGGGCGAGAGCTTCCTGGCGTCCTACAAAGGCGACCAGCGCGATTATTTCATGGCCTTCTGGCGCCAGCTGGTGGAGACGCCGTGCGGCGTGATCACCCGGCGCACGATCCACCTGGACGGCGAAACCACGCTCCGGCTGAACGGCGCGTCGCTGCCGCTTGCCGATGCGTCGGGCACCGTACGGTTCCTGTGCGGTGTGGGCGACATCGCGCGCGAATTTAGCCACGAACGCGCCCCACAAAACGGCCGCCATGTCTTTATCGACCACATCCAGTATCTGGACTTGGGCTTCGGCCTGCCCTCCAGCGTGCCGGACCCGGCCGTCTTCAACGCAGCAACAGACCGCGCCCTCGCCGCCGCATCCTCCTATTAGCGGCTACCGTTATTTCCCCAAATATTTCCCCCGTATATTTGGGTGGGATTGGTTATCAGTTACCTGTACGCAGATACACGGCCATTCCTGAACCGAAGGAAGAGACGAGAGTTCCTCGGGCATTCCCATGCCAAGCATTCTCGCTTCAGCTCTTTTCCCAATCCCGCCCATCGACACAACGCGCCTGGCGATATGGTAGGCTGCTTGCAACATGTTTGCGGCGTTCATCCAAACAGTGTGGAAAAAATTGTCACCTTTTCCAGATTGGCTGCGTCCAATGCATCACAGGCGTTCCAAAAGGAATTACCAGGAGACCCACCATGACCTATTCAATAGCGGCGCCGGATCACTCACTGGCAGACCTGTCAGACGCCGACCTGGTATCACGGGCCCGTCAGGGAGACGGCGCCGTGTTTGAACTCATTGTGCGTCGCCACAATCAGGCGCTGTTTCGCGCAGCCAGAGCAGTGTTGGATGACGAAAGGCTTGCACAAGAGGTTCTTCAGGAAGCTTACCTGAGTGCCTTTACCCATCTTCAATCCTTTCAGGGGCGCGCCAGTCTCAGGACGTGGCTGACACGGATTGTCGTCAATCAGGCCATCAGCCTTAAGCGGCGCGAGCGCCCAATGGTTTCGTTAGGCGATGAGAAGGTTATTCGAATGCAAGGCGAAAAAGCACCAGGGGATGAAATGGCATTTCTCATGGTTGACCACGCCACCCCTGAAACAGAGGCCCAACGGCACGAACTGAGAAAGCTTTTGGAATCTGCCATTCAGCGCCTGCCGTCGAAGTATCGCTGTGTCTTTGTGCTCCGGGACGTGCAGGGCCTGTCGGGCGCTGAAACCAGCTTCTGTCTGGAAATCAGTGAAGTGCTCGTAAGAAAACGTCTGTCGCGCGCTCGCGAGATGCTTCGTGTGGATCTGGCCCAAAGAATGCTTGTTCAGGCATCCGAAGCTTTCGAGTTCGCAGGCAAACGTTGCGATTCCGTAACCGCCTATGTTGTGAGCCAACTAGCGCGCCTGGGGTTGGTCGTCCCGAACTGACCACAGGCAAATAAATTCGAATTTATAGATAGTATGAGAGGAATATACCCATGAAAATCAAGTCATTGATGTTAACGGCCTGTGTGGCCACGCTGATGGCAGGCCCCATGCAGGCGACCGCCGTTGGCAAGCAATCTGCATCGGTCAATATGTTCGGCGGTGCTGCCTATGTTGGTGAGCCGGCTCTGGCTGTTACGGCGGCGTTGGTTGAAGCTGGCGGAGGAGTAGAGGATTTCAGCTTTGCTAACGCTCTTGTCACCATGCTGGGTGAGGAAACAGTCAATGCCGAAATCACCAAGCTGACTGAACAGTATGGCACACAGGAAGTGCACACCTTTATCAGCGGTATGGATATGGCGATTATCTATAGCCTCAAGCGGGCGGATGAACGAGGCATCACCTTGCCTGAGCCTGCAGCGCTTTCGGGCTTGGAGCTTGCAAAAGTGCTGGTTCAGGCTGGCCTGACGCCGGATGGAACATTCTGGAGCGGCTATATGTTTGACAAGGCTGTTTCCCATCCAATCCACAATCGTGTCATGGTGGACATCAACGAGAAAGCTGGCTTTGCCGCAGACAAGACCACGCACAAAATTTTGAATCAGGCCATGTATGATGTTGCGCAAGCACTGGGAATGAAGGACGTAAAGTTAGCCAAGCTGCACTAGCGGCCATAATCACCGCCCGATGAGTTGATATCTGCTGTTGCAGAATTTGTCCCGGCATCAGGTATGCCGGGAGCAAATTTCCCAGGCCACTCATGGAAACGCCCCCCCCCTTCTCAAGGTTTCTGTGGGTGGTGCAACGGGTCCAGCCAGAATTTATCGCCTGAGCCAAGGAAATTTCCGTGCAATTCGATCCCAATATACAAAGCATTAAGGTTGAAGCTGAGCCGAGCGCGTCAGAGCGTATCCGTCGCCGACTTGTGGAGGCAGGACATCGATTTTACGCTAACGACAATATCGCTGACTTTATTCACGAAAACGAACTGGATGAGCTTCGCGACGAACTTGAACTGCAATTAAGGAATGTACTTCGTGCCTTGGTGGTTGATGTCGAGAACGACCACAATACGATCGATACAGCTAAGCGAGTTGCCAAAATGTTTTTGGATGAGATATTTCGAGGTCGCTATGAAGCGCCACCGTCTCTGACGGCATTTCCCAATGTCTCCCATCTTGACGAATTGATAGTGGTGGGACCTGTTACTGTGCGCAGCGCTTGTTCTCATCATCTGTGTCCGATAATGGGGCGGCTGTGGGTTGGGGTCATGCCGAAACTGTCCTCGGATCTGATCGGCTTGTCCAAATACGTAAGGCTTGCAGAATGGATCATGAACCGGCCGCAAATTCAGGAAGAAGCGGTTACAATGCTGGCCAATGAATTGGAAACATGCATTCGGCCTGACGGTTTGGCAATTGTCATGGAGGCCACACACTTCTGCATGCATTGGCGTGGCGTGAAGGACGATGGCGCATTAATGCGCAATTCTGTCATGCGAGGCGCCTTCCTGGACGATGCGGCGCTAAGACTGGAGTTTCTGAATCTGATTACTACGTAAAAGTTTTGACTTGGAATTCCCCAGTCCTCGTTTTGCACTTTCCCCTCTCGCCTGCCTCCCCCGTTAAGGGGCACTTAAAGTTTCTCCGTTAGGCTTTTATCCAGGCCCTTTTGGGCTGCGGGCGAGGCACGGAGTTGCGGTTTGATCAAAGCATATTGGTTCATATGTCTGGCAGTGGCAGGCGCGCTTCAGCTGGCGCCCACACGGGCACAGGACACCCCGGTTCCGCTGCCCACCGACCCTTCCGTGCTGCGGCCCGAAGGCGCGGCGGCCAAGCCCACCGTCATGTGGTATGGCGGCGATTATCCGCCCACCTTCATCGCGCGCGGCGAGATGAAAGGCCAAGGCTACGGCGACCGCATCCTGGACGATATCATCCGCCACACCCCCGCTTACCGCCATGTGTTTGTGCGTTCCACCTTCAACCGGGGCCTTTCAGCCCTGAAGGACCGCGACAATGCATGCATCTTCGGGGTATTAAAGACGCCGGAGCGCGAGGCCTTCATCCATTATTCCGAACCGCTGTCGTCGACGCTGCCGAACCGGGTGGTGGTGCGCCGCGACCGGGCCGCCATCATGAAGCCGTTCCTGAATGAAGCGGGCGAAGTGGTGCTTGAAAAGCTGCTTGCAAGCCCCGACCTGATGGTCGGCCTGGTGACAGACCGTTTCTACAGCCCGCAGATCAACGCCAGGCTGAAGACCCACAAAAGCCGCCTGCCCCATGTGGAAATGCCAGAGCCGCGCTATGGCAGGCTGCTGGCGCGGGGGCGCATAGACTATACCTTCGGTTTTCCTTATGAAGCCGCCTTCAAATTCCGCGAGCTGGGCGACCCGAACGGTTTCATCACCTTCCCCCTGGCGGGTGAGGTGCGGCTTATGGATTCCCACATCGGTTGCGCGGACAAGCCACTTGGCCGACAGATCATTGCCGACATCAACCGCGCGGCATCTGAGGCAGGCGCCCCGGAAACCTTCCGCCGCTACTTCGAACAATGGCTGGATGTGGCGGCCCGCGCTGACTATCGCAGGGCCCTGCGCGAGCGAGACGCCCGGCCTGGCGATCAGAACTGAACATTTGTTGAAAACGCCTATTGCGCGAAAATCCGTATTCCGATACCCGTTAAGGTTAGATTAACCCGGCATGGCTAGGGTGCATCCTGCTCGAGACGGAACTTATTGACGGATTTTTTAATGCGCTTCATCCAAATGGCTGTTGTGGCGATTGCGATAGCTTCACTCTTTTACATCCAACCGGCTATGGCCGGGCCCGGCAGGGACGGCGAAAAGCCAACCATTTACTGGCATTTTGACCATAACCCACCGGTGTTTATCCGCCGTGGGCCGGACACGGGCGCCGGCGTGGGTGACCGCATCCTGAAGTATATCGAAAACCGCCTGCCTGATTACCATCACGTGGAAGTGGAAGCGGTTCTGAACCGGTCGATCCAGGAAATGGTGTCGCGCGGCGATGTCTGCATCGCGGGCGTGTTCAAAACCGCAGAGCGCCAAAACCTCATGGCCTTCACAGACCCGCTGTTTCGCCTGCTGCCGAACCGGCTGATTGTATTGCGCGAGCATGAGCAAACAGTGCACAGCTTTATGGACGAGGGCGGCGCGGTTGACCTGCCCACCTTCGTGCGCGAAAGCGGCCTGATGCTGGGTGTCACCAAAGACCGCGCCTACAGCCCCGCCATCAATGGCTTGGTTGACGATGTGTCGGACGAGATCGCCATGGTGCGCGTGCCGCACCCGGGCTTTGCCAAACTGATGGCGCGCGGCCGGTTCGATTACACGTTCGGGTTTCCGTTTGAAGCGGCCTATCAGTTCGCGAAACTGGGGCAGGGTGACGGCTATCTGTCGTTCCCGATCAAGGGCGAAGCGAAGGTGATGGAAGGCCATTTCGGCTGTTCGGACACACCGTTCGGCCATGAAGTCGTGGCCCGCGTCAACGCCATCGCCCGCGACAAACAAACCACCCAGGTGTTTGACCAGATTTTCAGCCCCTGGCTGGACCTGCGCACCAACCACAATCAGGAACAGGCGGCCAGCAGCGGCGAGTAGGGCGCGGGCAGCATCAAGGGACACGGTGTGTAATGGCAACCAATCCTGCAAAAGCTTACAATAGAATGGTGAACGGGATTTTCTGGTCCTGTGGGATTGGAGCTTTCGTTTTATATGCAGTGACAGGCCAGCCACTGCTTTCCAGTTTGGTGTTGCTTCTCAACATCCCTGCAGTGTGGTGGATAAGCCGAAATCGTGGCTGCCCAAATTGTGGCGCATCTTTTGGCTACAGGAAACTGTTTGGTCGTCATTTGCCCTGGTATTTCCAAGCGATCGCCGACAAAAAATGCCATCGCTGCGGCGTCGTATTTGAGGAGCTGCCATAGCCCTCATTCATGATACAGCACGCTGGCGGGCCTCAGGCGCAGCACGCGGCGCACGTGGCCCATCAGCATCAGCGCGGCGACAAGTATGATCGTCACCAGTGTCAGCGGGTAAACCCCGAGTGGTAGCACGGCCTGCTCGGCATGGTTTTCCAGATAGCGCATCATCAGCCACCAGGTGGGCACCAGCGAAATGACCCCGCCAATGGTTACCGGCAGCAGCATCTTCCTGAGGAAAAGCTGGCTGACCTCCCGCTTGCCTGCGCCCAATACGCGCCTTAGCGCAATCTCCCGCGCCTTGGTGGCGGTATAGTGGCTGGCCATGCCGTAGAGCCCGGCAAGACACAACAAAAGGCAGAAGCTTGCCATGGCGAACACTGCCTTGGCCATGCTTTCGGTTTTGCGGTAGCGGTCGGCGATGGCGTCTGAGAACCAGCGGATTTCGGCGTCTTTTTCAAAGTCCGGGAAGTGGCTTAGCCACAGGCTGCGTACGGCTTCCTTCAGCGCCGGATCGTCCGTGTCCGCCAGCACCACATATCTCGTGTACCAGGTCTCAAACAGGTCTGTCAGGCCGTAAACCACCGGCTGGCGGTGGCGGTAGCCGCTGTCTTTTACGTCCGGGATCACGGCCATGATGCGGTATTCGGTTGTCTTGTCCGGCACTCCCTCGCGGTTCTTATAGACGCTGGTCAGGGTCTGGTTGATCGCCGCCTCGGGGCTCTCGAACCCGAAAGCTTTCAGGCTGCTTTCCGGCAGGGCAATGACATGCTTCAGTCCTGTGAACTCTTCATCCACGATCGCCAGCGGCGTGATGTCGAAGGTTTCAAAATAGTGCGGGCCCACATCATTCACCGCAGTCTGGATGGGCGCGTCCATGCCCGGCCCCTTCAGGTTGAACAGCATCAATCCGCTGGAGAACGGCGGGTGGTGGATTTCATGCACTTCGCCCACGCCCTTTAGGGCCTCCAGCTCCTTGCGGAAATCGCCTTTGAAGCGCGCGGACTGGCTCTCGTCAAACGGGGGCGGGATCATCATCACGCCATTGACCCGGAGGCCGCGCTCCAGCGTCAGATAATGGTTGAACTGGTGGTAAATCTGCGCCGCCGCAATCAGGCTGCCCACCAGCGCCAGCGCCTGCAGGCCCACCAGCACGCTTTTCAGCCAACCGCGCCCGCCGGTGACAGCCCGCTGGCTGTGGTGCAGAAGCGCCTGCGGCTTCATCCGGCTGATCTGGATGATCATGGCGGCCGCGGTCAGAAGCGCCACCAGTAGGGCGGCGGTGCTGCCAACCAGCAGTAACGGCCCGCGCCCGGCGGCAAATATCTTCACCCCGCCGTTCAGCAGCATGTCGGCAGACGTGGCGATGTCCGCCGCGATCAGCAGGCCAAGGCCATAGGCGGCCAGCGCCATCACGCCCGCTTCCATCAGGAATACACCCATCAGGTGCGCCCGTGTGGCCCCCGCGATGCGGCGGATGGCCACCTCGCGCCCGCGCCCCAGATTGAGCGAGGTGAACAGATGCACGAAGTTGAAGCAGGCGGTGATCAGCAGCACCGCCGCCATGATCAGCACGATCCGGCTCATGCGGGTGGAGGTGGTGGGCTTCATGTCGTTATAGGCTTTGGAATAATATTGTGACCCGATCACCGGGCTGACGGTCATCTTGAAGGTCATGTCGCCGTGGGGTGGCCGCATGGGCGCGATCTGCTCTGCCACATGGGCCTTCAGGGTCTCCTCATCCGCGCCTGGCTCCATAAGCATATAGGTATAGGCTTCGGCCCCCGTGCCCAGGCCGTCCTTGACATCCATGCATTCATCGTTCCAGGGGATCAGCACATTCAGGGCAAACTGTGTGTTGGGCGGCAGGGGCTTCAGCACCGCGCCCACCTTATGGTCGAAGCTCTGGTCCTTGTAGGTTACCGTAAGCGTCTGGCCCATGGCGTCGCCGCCGAACAGCTTCTCTGCCTGCTCGGCCGTCAGCACAAGGCCTGATGGGTCGCTGAGCGCCTGGGCGATATCCCCCACTTGGACGGGGAAGGCCAAAAGGTCCGCCATGTTGGCTTCGGCCATCATAATGTCGGTTTTGAAGCTGTCGCCCAGGCTGTTGGTGACTTCCGCCTGGATCGGGAACAGCCGGGTGGTGGCCTGAACGCCCGGTGTGTTCTCCTCTATCAGCGGGCCGACCTCCAGCCCGGTGCTGCCCATCAATCCGAACACGCCTTCTTTGCCGTTCATCAGCCAGCGTTCGTTGGCGCGGTACAGCCGGTCCGCGTTCGCTAGCCAGGCGTCAGACCGCATGCCGTCATGGATATAAAGCGCGACTGTGGTGGTCACAGCAAAGGCGCAGGCCAGGCCGAGTACGGCCACCAGCACACCCATGATATGCCGCCGCCACAGGCGCATCGACGCCTTGAAAAAGCTGAATGATTTTTTCACCGGTAACTCCCCCAATCCCGTTTCCAGTACACAAACCTTAGTGATGCGAGTTCATTTTGCAATAACGAAAATACAACCGGTGGCGGCAGGCGGTGTTGCCGATCCTGCTCGACTTTTGCGGCGTTTTATGATACCTAAAATGGCATAATAACAACCCTGTTTCGGTTGCCATCCGCGCGTGTGACTTCGCTGATGTGGCATGGGGCAACTGGCCGTGGGGGCGGGTTTGTAGGGTGAGTATGGCGAGGCGCCTTTCAGGGGTCTCAATGTCTCAGTCAGTTCCGTTTTGCCGGGTGCCGGCACCTGCCAGACAATACATGTAATGCGTTCACCAATCCGCTGACCAATGCGTTGGGCGGCTGCCCCGTATGGGTGGCCTATTCATGATATTTGACCAGGAGCTGAACAATGACCCCGCCTGATGAACAAGCAACCGGTGCCGCAGCTGCCGCGCCAACCCAAGTCTGGAAGAAAGCTTACGGCAACCCCTGGCTGATTGCCGGCAAACTGGCGCCTGTGGTGGGCACGGTGGCCGAGCCGCTGTTCGAGGTGGTCAAGGCTGCCTCAACCGGCGTGACCGCCATTTCGGGCGACGCGGCGGCCCTGAAGGCCAAGCTGGAGGCCACCATTGGCAGCGAGCTGACCGACAAGGCCGAGCAGGAACTGGCCAAGCCGCTGGCGGAAATCCAGAATATCACTGGCCTCTTCAAGCCCGTGCGCGTGGTGGCGGAAGGCAGCGCGGCAGAGCGCACCATCGACTGGAACGTGGGCGATTTTTCCAAACAGCTGCCCGGCACCATCAAGCTGGCCACTTTCGCGCTGGACCTCAGCGCCTCAGGCAGCATGGCCTTTGTGGTGGACCCCACCGACACGGCAGCGCCCGACAGTATCCCCGGTACCAGCTTCCACCTGACGGCAGAAGGCCGCATCGGCGTGGGGGCGGAGGCGCAGGCCAGCTTCTCTGTCCTCTCGCTTGGGGCATCGGCCAAGTTTTCCTACATGGAATCGGTGGACTTCGGCTTCAAGGTGGACGTCGCCAATGACGCCGCCGTGCCCATGCTGCTGGCCATGACCGCGGGGCTGACGCAGGTTGGCTTCGACGTAACGGATTTTGAGGCCACGCGCAGCGCCATTGGCGTTTCAGATGGTTATGTGGCGCTGGAAAACATCACGCTGAAGCGCGGCACGGATATGTCCGCGGGCGGCAATATCGCCGCCACCATCCCCTTCAAGGTGGGCAGTATCAAGTTCGGTATCAGCGCCAGTCTGGTGAACGGCAAGCATGTCACCATGGGGGTCAGCCGCGAGGGCGCATCGCTGATCGTGGACCTGAATTCGAATGAGAGTAATGTCAAGACCGCGGGCTTCACCTTTGGCCTGTCGGTGGGCATCGCCGCCCTCGGCCAAGGCGTGCTGACCGAGATCCGCACAGCGCTGGGCGACGTGGGCAAGGGGCTTGATGAGGTCGAGGGCGTTATCAACAAGGGTCTCGCCCTTGAGGACAAGCTCAACACCCTGTTGCCCGGCCAGTATATTGAAAAAACAGTCCTCGCCAAACTGGCGGCGGACACGGATTTCAACACGCTTCTGGGCAAACTGTTGGGCAAGCCAGCAGGTTGGACGGTCACCGATATTGGCGATGACCTGGGTACCTTCATTGGGGACAAGGCCGATGATGTGCTGGGCCTGTTCAAGAACTCGGCCCTTGCCCAGAACACGGGCCTGACGGACCTCGCAGAAGAGATCAAGGCAGAGCTGGTGGAGCGTGTCGGCACCGGTATCAATGATCAGCTTTCGAAGGTGGATGACGCGGTCACCGGGGCGCAGCAACAGCTGGTGTCTGACGTGACCGAAAAACTCAACAGCCTGGACGCGGCTGTGCAGAAGGAAATCGCCAAGCTGCTGCACCTGAAGGACATCAATAATTTTGCCGCCAAGGTGCTGGGTGTGATTGAAGACATTCGCGGCCAGTTGAAGAAGGTGACAGATTATATCTCGGACGACTCGTCTGAACTGCTGGCGGTCTCGATTGCCCGTCAGACAGAGAATAAGTCGCTGATTACCGGGCTTGGCAAATTCCAGTTCAGCCCGACGGCCGCTGACGGCACTGATACGCTCGCGGGCGCGCAGACACAGTATAACGCGCTGCTGGCCAAGCCGCACCGCACCGTGCGCGGCTGGCTTGACCCCACGGTTGCCAGCCTGCCTGCGGGCGTGACTTTCCTTGAAGGGTCCCTCAAGGGCATCTGGCAAACCACCCGCACCGGCACGGCGGCGGTTGGCTTCCTGGGCATGGATTTCGCCAGTTCGATCACCGCCCAGTCGGGCGTCAGCGTGGTACGCCTGCCGTCCGGCATTCAGCTGGTGGCCACGGCAGACATCAAACGGGTGAAGAAAAGCTGGTGGGGCAGCCGCACGTTCGATATCAGCGCGGCGTCCACCTATGCTCTGGACCGCGCGGCGAATGAAAACACAGACGGTATGAAGTTCACGCTGACCTCCAAGGACGGCGGTGATCCGGACAAGGGCGAAATCTCAGCCGCCGACATGCAGAAATATCTGGCGCGCCTTGTGGGCATCAAGCTGGTGCCAATGGACCGGGCGCAGGCCATGGTCGATTACGGCAAGGAAAACGGTCCGGGCGAGGAATTCACCGTGCTGCTGTCGTTCGATGAAGCCAGCGCCGATGCCTTCTGCACCGCCATGATCAGTGACTATGCCACGGCCGTGAATTGCGCGGCACAAGCTCTTCTGGCCAACCACACCTACCTGCGGGCCTATATGGGGCAGCTGTTCGGCAGTGACTGGGAAACCACCCTCACGGGCGAGCAGCAGGTGACCAAGTTCCTGAAGGTCGGCTTCTTCCAGATCAAGGATATGGCGGCTGACATCAGTGCCAGCGAGGCGGCGGCCTCACAGGTTCGGGAATCTTTCCTGATCCTGCAGGACATGCCCGCCAAGCTGGCGACAGCCTTCAGTGCGCTGGGCAAGATCGTGTCTACCAAAGGCCTGACACAGGCCCAGATCGAAGGCCTTGTGGCGCAATATACCAAAGGCCTGAAGCCCTGGAACAACCCAAGCTATGGCGGTAAATATGTGGCCAGCGACGTGACGGTGTCTTTCTTCGACGCACTCATCCGCTTCGCCGCTGCCGCCCCCAATGTGGAGCTACCGGTGTCGGTACTGAAATACCGCCAGCAGGCAGACGGCCCGGTTCAGTTCTTCTAACGGTCGGGTCTTCTGGGGCGACCCAGCCGACCAAGCCATCAAAGGCAGGCGGTTTCGCCTGCCTTTTCCATCTGAGATCGGGGGTGTTTCAAAAATTACGATAATCGTAAAAAATAGCTTGCACCCTAATCGGGGTTTTTGTATATTTATTTCATCAAATCGAGACTTGCGGCCCCGGGCAGGGGGCTTCAACACAGACCGCTGAGGCACCTGTGCTTTCAGCGGTTTTCTTTTATCCCGGATATGCCATGACCTTCCCAACCCAGGCGACAAAGGCGCGTAAAGCACGCCAGGCTGACTTCCTGGGCGCGCTGGCCACGGGTGCTGCCGTGAAGGACGCGGCAAAGTCAGCCGGCGTGCAGCCGCGCACGGTCTATAAGTGGCGCGACAAGGACCCTGTTTTTGCCGAAGAATGGCAGACGGCCCTCAGGACAAGCCTGACAGCCCTGGAGCGCGAAGCCGCGCGGCGGGCGCTTGAGGGCACCAAAAAGCCGGTCTACCGCGGCGGCGAGCTGGTGGGCCATGTCACCGAATATTCCGACCAAATGCTGATGTTCCTTCTCAAGCGCCACGGGGAGCGGACAGCGGGGGAAGGGACCCTTGAAGACCAGGTGAAGGGCGCCCGTGAAACATTATTCGAAAAATTCGCTTCTGCGCTTGAAGGCGGCGGAGCGGATAAAGCTTCTTGAAAGCCTGACAGACATTGAAGCCGCCGCGCTTCTGTATGACTGGCGCTTCTGGGCACGCGAAAGCCAACTGCCGCCTGTGGGCAACTGGGCCCACTGGCTGGTGCTGGCGGGGCGCGGCTTTGGCAAAACCCGCGCAGGCGCCGAATGGGTGCGCGCGCTGGTGGAAGGCGGGCAGGCCAAGCGTATTGCGCTGATTGCCCCCACGCTGTCTGACGCCCGCGCCGTGATGGTGGAAGGCGACAGCGGCATTTTGGCCGTTTGCCCACCCTGGGCGCGGCCCAAATTTACGTCCTCAACCCGCATGCTTGAATGGCCATCGGGCGCGGTGGCAACGCTTTATGGTGCCGAAGAGCCCGAGCGCCTGCGCGGGCCCCAGCATGATGCCGCCTGGGCGGATGAGCTGTGTGCCTGGCGGCGCGGTGAAGACACGTGGGACATGCTGATGTTCGGTCTCAGGCTCGGGCGGCAGCCACGCACCATGATCACCACCACGCCGAAGCCGACGGCCTTACTCAAGAAGCTGGTGGCGGCGGCGAATGTGGCGGTCACCAAGGGCTCGACCTTCGACAATCTGGACAATCTGGCCCCCAGCTTCCGCGATGAGATCATCGCCAAATATGAAGGCACGCGCCTGGGGCGGCAGGAGCTGATGGCTGAAATACTGGAGGACGTGCCGGGCGCCTTATGGTGCCGCAGCATGTTGGACGACACCCGCGTCAGCGCCGCACCCCAGCTGGAGCGCATTGTGGTGGCGGTGGACCCGCCAGCAACCGCAGGCGAGAAGGCCGATGAATGCGGCCTTGTGGCCGTGGGCAAGGACGTGCGCGGGCATGCTTATGTGCTCATGGACGGCACCACGCAGGGGCTTTCTCCCCATGCCTGGGCGTCCAAAGCCGTGGGGCTTTATCACAGCCTGCAGGCGGATCGTATCGTTGCCGAAATAAATCAGGGCGGCGCCATGGTGGAAAGCCTGATCCGTCAGGTGGACGCCAGTGTGCCGGTGCGTACGGTGCATGCCACGCGCTCAAAAGCCGTGCGGGCGGAACCCGTCGCGGCGCTTTATGAACGTGGCCTGGTGCACCATGTGGGCGCGCTTGCGCTTCTGGAGGACCAGATGTGTGAATTTACCGGCATGCGGCAAGGCGGCAGCAGCCCGGACCGGGTCGACGCGCTCGTGTGGGCGCTTTCTGATCTCATGCTTCGGGCACAGGCCCACCCCAACATAAGGACGCTATGACCCATGGCATTTTGGAACCGAATTTTCAGTGCGCGACAGCACGCGGCAACGCAAAACGAAGAGAAGTCTACCTTAAGGCCGATCCTGTCGCGCATTACCCCCGGTCAGGCGGTGGCCACACCCCGGCGCTATGACGCGCTGGCGGCGGAAGGCTACCGCGACAATGTCATCGCCTACCGGGCTATTAATCTCCTCGCCCGCGCCATCGCCAGCGTGCCAATGCGGCTTTATCGCGGCGACGTGCGGCTGGACGAGCATGAGCTTTTGACGCTGCTTTCGCGTCCCAACCCGCGGGTGAGCGGTGAGAATTTCTTCTATAACCTGACGGGCTATTATCTGATCGCGGGCAATGCCTATGCGCTCAGTGTCGGGCCCGAAGGCGGCGCGCCGAAGGAACTGTGGCTGATGCGCCCCGACAGCATGAGCGTGCTGGCGGGCGAGGACGGCTTGCCGCGCGGGTTCGAGCAAAACGTCGGTGGCAAGAAACAGCGCTTCGCCGCGGATAGTGTGCTGCACTGGAAAAGCTTCAACCCGCTCAGTGATTGGTATGGCCTTGCGCCCCTTGAAGCCGCCGCGCTGGCGGTGGACAGCTATAATGAAGGCACGCGCTGGAACCTGGCGCTGATCCAGAATGGTGGTACGCCGTCGGGTGTGCTGTATCAGGAAGGTGCTGATGCGCCGCTGACGGACGCCCAGTTCAAAAGCCTGAAGGAACAGGTGGAAGCCCGCCACACCGGCCCCGCCAACGCGGGCCGTCCGCTGCTTCTTGAAGGTGGCCTCAAGTGGCAGGACATGGGGCTAAGCCCCAAGGATATGGACTGGACAGCCGCCAAGAATATGACCGCGCGGGAGATCGCCATGGCCTTTGGTGTCCCGCCCCAGATGCTGGGTGTCCCGGACGCGCAGACCTATTCGAACTATTCAGAAGCCCGCGCCAGCTTGTGGGAAGACACAGTGATGCCGCTGGCGGGCGATATTGCGCAGGAACTGACAAACTGGCTGGTACCCAAATATGCCAAGGACGGCGGGAGCGGCCTCAAGCTGGTGCCTGATTTTGATGAAGTGCCGGCTTTGGCTGAAAAACGCGCCGCGCGCTTCAGCCGCATCGCAAACGCCGCCTTCCTCACCGACCCCGAAAAACGCAAGATCCTGGGCTTTGGGAACAACAAAGGTTGAACCATCTTACTGTTGCGCTTACCTAATCCAGGTAGGGCATTGTGGGGGGCGAAAATTTACAAATTCCTGTTTATCGGCGGCTTGCTCATACTTTTGTTAACGGGTGTTCCCGGAGCAGCCATGTTTGGCGGCGCCATATGGAAGCTTCCGATTTTCATCGGTGCTTGGGGGTTGACGATCCTTTTCTGGATTTTTGCCCAATGGGAGCCGAAAGCGTTGGTTAAAAGGCGCTATCAGCCAACTGCGCGGCATCTTTTCAGCGACGCGGTCATGACCTTGATGCTGTCAGGTTATGTCTTCCTGGCTCTGTGCTGGGCCAACAAATTGCTGGACTTTGATCCGACATACTCAGTGGAGGTTCAGGTGTCAGACGTTGGCCAGCGCCATGTCAGGCGGTTGAATTTCGAGTTTATTTTGGTCGGTGGCTGGCCAGTTGGTGAAGATGCGCTTGAGTTACAGGCGGACTGCATGGCGCTGTCAGAACTCACGCGAGGGGATCAGCTTGAACTTAAAGTTGGTGACGGCCTATTCGGCATCCCATACGTTGTGGACTACCGCAAGATCGACTAATCGCCGCTTTAATCCCCACCCGGGCGGAAGCGCCAAGCCAGGTATAGCGTGGCGGCGGTAAAGCCGAAAAGCACGATACCCAATATATTGAAGGTGATGATGATGCGGGCAAAGTCATCCGGCGCGGCGTCGCCCGCCAGGCCTTCACCGGCAGCGAAGGAACCCATGGCCAGCGTGCCGAAAAGGGCAGCGACCAAAAGGGAAACCACAGATAGCCACGCCCGGTATTTGGCGACCTTTGTTGAGTCTGCCGCCTGCGGCGCACTGGTTGGGTGATCAGACATTTTCAAATCCTCGCAAAGGGGGCGCTTATGTGCCTCCCAGGTAAAAATTCGTAGCAGCACGCGCAGGCCCTGTCCAGCAGTTGGCAGGGCCCGGCGCGCAAGAAGGAGCGATCCATGGCAGCAAGCCAAACCATGACGCGGGAAATGGCCGCCGTGCCCCTGGAGGTCAAAGCCACCGATGAGACGGGCGAGAACGGCACCTTCGAAGGTTACGGCGCCATCTTTGGCAACCTGGACCGCGACGGTGATGTGGTCGCCCGCGGGGCGTTCGGGGAAAGCCTGAAGGGCCGCATGCCGGCGCTTCTGTGGCAGCATAACGCCAAGGAACCCATCGGCCGGTTCGATGTGGTGCGCGAAGACGCGAGGGGCCTTTATGTGAAGGGCCGCCTGTCGATGGAAGGGCGCGGGCGTGAGGCTTATGAGCTACTTAAAATGGGCGCGCTGGACGGCCTGTCGATCGGGTTCGTGACCCGCGAGGCATCACGCGACGCGGCCTCCGGCACCCGCACCATCACGCGCGCAGAGCTGATGGAGATTTCGCTTGTCACCTTCCCGGCCAATGAGCTGGCACGGGTCACGGGCGTTAAATCCCAAAGCGCCGGCCTGCCGGAAACCCCACGCGACTTTGAGCGCATGCTGAGAAGCCACGGCATCTCCCGCAGCCGCGCCAAGGCCATCACCGCCAGAGGGTTGGCGCCGCTTGACGGCACGCCCGATCACACAGCAATCGCCAATATTGTTGGCGAGGTAAAGGCCCGGCAGGCAGCCCTGGAGCGCAAGGAAGACGACACACAAATGATACCGGCGGGCAGGCGAAAAGCATTTTCCTTCACGCCCTTTTCCCGGGTTTCAGATGGCAGGTTCAGTATTGAAGTTTTTGCCGCCGGCAACAGTGACACGCCGCTTGATGTGCGGCTGACATATGCGGGCGGCGCCCCCGTTGCTTTCCGGGTGGCCGGTGCCGGGAGGAAGGACTTTGACATCAGCACAGGGCTTATACCGCCAATGGTCTTGTTCCATGTGACTGTAACCAACAAATCCAACCAGCCCCGGCGGGTGAAAGTGCGCATCAAACGGCGGTAGGGGCCGCTTCCGCGCCTTAGTCGGCAGGCGGCTTGGCCGTGGGCTCGAACAATGTCCTGGCTTGCTCTGCATCCATATAGCGCGAAGCGACGGCCAGAAGCTCGGTGACGCGGGCCTCATCATCCTTGCGGCAGAAGCGGACCTTTTTTCCGCCTGACCAGGCAATGATATGGCGGAAGGTGTCGACGATATGCTGAGGCTCTTCCATCAGATCGATGCGGTTCCAGCCGCTTATATTATCTGGCTCGTCAGATTGGGCCACCATGGTGTCGTATTCCGCGATCCAGTCCTGGTTGCTGCCCCATACGGCGTGGATCGCCCCGGGGCTGCTCAAGAGCATGTAGGGCTTGCTGGTGCCTGCTTCCCTGCTGCTGAGGCGGGCGAGGGCTTCGATGCTCTCCGCCGTCTGGCGGTCTGGGAACAGGGACAGCCTCAGGTCGGCACCGCCTGCATAATAGATGCATTTATCAGCGAGGTCTGAAGGCCTGATGGTGAGCGTGGGGTTGAAGGCAACGACGCTCAGGCTTGGCTCGGGTGTCGTGACCGAAGAAAGAAAGCCGTCCCGTGCCGGGGTGTCGAGCCAGATTCTGGGACCGCCAGAATGGGACGTCATCTCCCGCGTATGCGCTGTTTCAACCGCTTCTGGCGGTTCGTAGGGGGTGTCTGAATAGGTCCAGTGGGGAAAGAACAGATAGCTGACGATGCCCCCGGTGAGAAACGCGAGTGTGATCAGCACAAGGGCTTTTGTCCGGTTCATAATGTGGTCCCCATCTCGATTCATGCCTGAAATTTGCAACCTATCATGTAAGTAACATATGAACAAAAGGTGAACAATAATGTTCAATTCAAATGGTGATATCGTGCGGGACCCGCAGGCGTTTGAAGCCTTCCTGATCGAGCAGGGTTATGTGCCCGCCCGCGCCCACGCGATTACCACCAAAGGGTTTGTGACACTCCCACAGCCTGCCAATACCCCCGCGATCGCCGATGTGGTTGGCGAGCTGGAGTGTAGGCGTCAGGCGCTTGAGGCAAAAGCATCGCGCATTGATGTTTACGAAGGCCAGACGGTACGGCAGGAGCGCTTCTATAGTATTGCGCATGAATGGGTGGCTGTTTCCATTACGCCGAAAGACCGGGATGTCAGCTTTGATGCCCTTGTTTATTACCACTTTTGGACAGAAAATGGCCCGGTCGCGCGAGACGCGTTGCTGTACGGTGATGGCCGCCGTGGCCGCTTCAACGCGCGACTGCGCGTGCGTGACGGCGATGCCAGCTGGCTTGAGCGCATTCTGGGCGGTCCGCGTGGCGGCCTGTTGAAGCGACTGAATGTTGAGATCAAGGCTCATCGAGGATCAACCAGTTATGATGTCAGGCTGGGCTGATCCAGTAGGCCTGATAAAGACAGGCCCCGGCTTCTAGGCAATCACTTCATAATAGAGGATGACTAGAAGGGCGCCTAACAGCATGCCACTGTAATAGGGCTTCAGGCGGTAAGACTTGGGTTTATCTTCTGCGTTTTCATCCATGAAAGGCTTCTCCGGAAAGCTGATCTCTTGTTCCTGCATGACCCTGTGTGGTCTTGGAATGCAACCTATCATGTCAGGATCGTTAAGACAAAAGGTGAACAATCATGGTCAATTCAAATGGTGATATCGCGCGGAACCCGCAGGCGTTTGAAGCCTTCCTGATCGAGCAGGGTTATGCGCCCCCACGCGCCCGTTCGATTGCGGTGAAAGGTTTTGCTGCAGACGACCTGACCACTGGGCCTGAGATCGCAGCATTGGTGGACACCCTGAAGGCCCGCAAGGCACAGTTGGAGCAGAAGCGAATGCTGCCCTCTGTCCAGCTAAGGGTGACGGGGCTGTGGAGCCCTTGGGAGCGTGTGCCGGCCTTTACACTGGCCAAACCAACCAGCTTCAAGCTTCTGGTCTCCCGTTTCGCAAACAGCCTTGCCCGTAACCCACTCAAGGGGCCGTTGTTTCTCGAATTTTATTATATGTCGCCAACAGGGCGCCAGAAAGGCACCTGGCAGTCAAACGGCAACGGTATAGCAAACAGCTTCATGGCAGCAGCAGGGACCCAGGAAATCAGCATCCGGGGCAAGACCATCGGCTTTGACCAAGTGAAAGTGAGCTTTCTGTTTCGCTGACCCGGTTTGGTCCACTGATCAGTCCCGGCTGGCGCTTAATCTGCGCCGGCCTCGCCATTTTGAGCTGCCTGCTTTTCAGTGCTGGCACGGGTGATAGTGTCCATAAAGTCCTGATAGTGGGGGATCATGTCCGCGCTGTCGGTTGGCTCGCACATCTCAAGGTCCTTCCCGCCGGAGAGGATGTGGGCGTAATAGAGCCCCGTGAAGGTGGCACCTTCAGGTACCTCGAACTCGAAATCACTTTCCACAGTATCTGGTCGTTTCCCGTCGCCAAAGTCTTTCAGAAGGTCGGCCGACAGGATGAAGCTTGAGAGCTCTGTCCCCTTTAGGCGGAAGGAAAACTGCTTGCCTGCATCAGGGGCCAGTTTTTCAGCAACCCGGGCCTTGGTCTCGGCTGTGAGAAACCCCTGGACATTATATTGCGCGAAGACGTCGTCCCCGTACCAGGAGGGCATGAGGCAGACCCGCTCAATGTCGCCTGCGGCGAAGGTTTGGACCGGGGCGATTTCCACGAGCTGCAGCGTATCGGTTTCGAACAGGCCGGAATCATTGCTGAGGTTTTCCCCCAGGGCGTAGTTATAGCTGCTGCCGACACTGGTCCCGTCCGAATAGAGGCCGATATCGTCAGTCATATAGCCATAGGACTTCCAGAAGGCCTTTGGTGACAGAAACAGATACAGACCAAGTGGAACGAGCAGAAGCCCGGACACCAGGCCGGCGAGATATTTCAACATGTGCTTACCCCTGAGTTGCAAGGTTGATTGTAGCCATGAGGTTGCTGACAGCGTCATGAACAAAAAGTGAACATATCGCGAGGGTTGTTGGTTTACAATCAGTTTTTGTGCCGCTAGTCTGAGCTCCGAACTTTTGAAAATCAGGAAAGGATGGGGGATATGAAAAAGCTTTTGGTGGCAGGCGTGGTTTTGAGCGCCGTGGCCTCTGGCGCGGCGTTTGCCGGCGACAAGGTTGAGGTGGTTTGGGGCGCAGGGGCCAAACGCTTTGACGTGGGCCAGGTGGAAACCATGTCGGTTTGTTCGCTCAAGGCGATGGTTGCTGGTGAATTTGGCTTGCAGGCCCGGAAATTCGACCTGATGAAGGGCGGCCGCAAGTTGAATGACGGCAAGACGCTCGCGGGCGACCACATATACGCTAACCACAAGCTTCTGGTGAAGGAGGTCAGCTACTCTAACCAGTGCTGATGCCTCCAGGATCGGGCAACGGCCCGCATGTTTGAAAATCCAAAGGGCTGCGAGCGGGATGCTTGCGGCCCTTTTTCTTGGCCACTTTCGTCTGCGTGAGGCAGGCACGGCCACCCGCCCGCCGGTGCGGCAACCGGCATTTCACGCACAACAATCATATGACGACCAAATAGACGAAAGGACAGATGTCATGGAAATGACAGATCTGAAAGCTGCCATTGACGATTATACCGACACGGCGGAAAGCGGCCTGATGGCCATGAAAGACCGGCTGGACATGCTGGAAACCAAACTCGCCCGCCCCGGTGCGGCCAGTGATTTTGGCGGCGAGGACGCGACGGAGCACAAGGCGGCCTTCTTCGACCGTTTCATCCAGAAGGGTGACACGGACGCCCTGAAGGCACTGGAAGCCAAGGCGCTGACAACCGGCGGTGACGGCGGCTATGCCGTGCCGATGGTGATCGACAGTGAAATCGAGAAACAGCTGCGCATCCTGTCGCCGCTGCGCTCGGTCGTGAAGGTGAAAACCATTGAGACGGCTGATTATAAGCGCCTCGTGAACACCGGCGGTGCAGCGTCCGGTTGGGTTGGCGAAGAAGCGGCGCGCGGTGAAACGGCAGCGCCGTCCCTGCAGCAGGTGGTGATCACGCCGGGCGAGCTGTATGCCAATGCTGCGGCCACCCAGCGCGCGCTTGATGACATGCAGTTCGATGCTGAAGCCTGGCTGAGCGAAGAAGTTGCCGAAGAATTCGCGGCGCAAGAAGGCGCAGCCATCGTCAACGGCACTGGTGCGGCTAACAATATGCCCCAGGGCTTCCTGACCTACACGCAGTCGACCAATGATGACGATACCCGTGCCTTTGGCGAACTCCAGTATATTCCGACCGGTATGGATGCGGCCTTCCCGGCCTCCGATCCGGCGGATATCCTGATTGACCTGGTGCATGCCCTGTCTGCTCGCTACCGCCAGGGTGCGCATTTTGTGATGAACTCCAAGACGCTCGCGACCGTGCGCAAGTTCAAGGATGCGGACGGCAATTTCATCTGGCGGGCGGGCCTCGCGGAAGGCCAGCCGGACACGCTTTTGGGCTATCCGGTGCTTGAAGTTGAAGACATGCCGGACATCGGCACCGATAGCGCCTCCATTGCTTTCGGTAATTTCGAGCGCGCCTATACGCTGGTGGAACGCACCGGCACCCGGGTGCTGCGCGACCCTTATACCAACAAGCCTTATGTACATTTTTATGCCACCCGCCGGGTGGGCGGCGCGCTGGTGAATGACCATGCGCTCAAGCTGTTGAAGTTCGGCGTGGCCTAAAGCGCAGGCGTAATCAAACGGATGTTGGGGCGGGGCTTCGGCGCCGCCCTTTTTCAATTCTCCTCCATCTTCGATCAGGGATTTTCTCATGCTGGCAAACCGGGTTCGCGAACTCACATCCACCACCGGCACCGGTGACATTGCGCTTGATGGCGCGCTGCCGGGGCATATCAGCTTCTCCGACGCATTCGGCGCGGGTGAGGGCGTCATCTATGTGATTGAGGATGGCGATAATTATGAAATCGGCACTGGTACGCTGGTGGACGCGGCTACGCTTGCGCGTACAGAGGTGGCCGAAACCCTCGTGGACGGCACCTATGTGCAGGCCGGTGCCACACCGATTGACCTGTCGGGCAACGTGCGCGTCTACTGTGCGGCCACGGCGGACTTCCTGCTGTCGCCCACCCATGACGCTGACATCATCCGTGAGGTAACACCAGATGCTGGCGTGACTGCCGATGGTGTGCTTCTGAAAGATGGCGGCGTGAAGCTGACAGGGTATACCCGCTATGAAAACAGCCTGGGCAACACAGTTTTCGATGTGGGAACCACCGACAATCACGGCCTGCTGAAGCTGTATGACAATGCGGGCACGGAATTCCTGCGCGCGGATGCGCTGGCACAAAGGCTGACGATTGAGGGTGAAGCCTTGTTTGAAGGCGCTGTCGGGGTTGGTTCCGGGCCAGCTTATACCGGCTTGCATATTCATCAGGACGTGAATGCCTACCTGCATCTGTCAAACAGCAGTACCGGCAACGCTGCGGGCAATGGTACGTCCATCCTGGTTGAGAATAGCACCACAGACTTCATCATCAACCAGCGGGAGGTTGGTGGCAGCATTCGCTTGCATCATACTGGCACTGACGTCCTCACCATCGGGGCGGACAAGGCGGTTCAGTTTGCAGGGGGAGTGACTGTACGAGACACTCAAGGCCGATTGGTACTTCATAGTACAGGGGCATCCCAATCTCCGCAGCTCATATTCAAGGAGGACACCGGCGTCGAGCGGTGGTTGCTCCAGAGCAATGAAACCAATGGCGATTTCGAGCTGGTGCGAAGCGGCGGAACTGTTGTTGCCTCCTTTGAAGATGGCAGCAATGCCGCGACCTTGGCCGGCAACCTGACAGTTCAGGGGCTGACCACATTGGGTTCTTCTGCCTCGCTCGCGGGTAGCCTTGCCATCGAGGGTGCGGCCAATCAGTATCTCGGTGTCCTCCAGGAGCAGGATATCAATCTGACATTCGGTTCTGTGGCGGGCAGCGATGCGCGCATCTATCTCTATGGGACCGGGAATGGTCAGGCGAATGCCGGGAACATCGATATCCGGACGGCCAGCAATTCTGGCGTGGTAACAATTGGTGGATCGCTGAACGCATTGGGGGCTGTGTCCGTGACAGGCACGGGCACGTTTACTGGCAACGGTGCTTTTGGTGAGACGGTCACTAATAATCCGACATTGACTATCGGCAAGCAGGCGACTGACAATGGTGGCCAGGCTACGCTTGGTTTCTTTGCCAAAGCGGCCGGTGCCGGCGGCAACGGATTCAAGGTCAGCTATGTCAAGAATGCGACCGATGATGAGCTGCGGTTCATTGATGGTGGCGACAAAGCCGTCCTGACCCTTTCCAATGTTGGCGAGACAGCCCGCTTTGCAGGAACGGTTTCGGTGGCCGCCTCTTCCGGGGCTTATGCTGCCGCCAGCCAGGCGGATGTCGGTACGGGTATCAAGATTGATGCAATCAACTCGATTGCAGCTGAAGGAGAAGCATACGCGGCCCTGACCTGGGCATCGACCGGTTCAGATGCGTCAACCGGTGCCGCGATCGCACCGGTCCGGATGGGGACTGACAGCAATGTTACCGGTTTGAATTTCTATGTCCACCCAACACAGACCGCGGCGGATCCGCTCGAGATCGCCTTGACCCTGAACGCTGACAAGTCGGCTACCTTCAAAGGCAATCTGAATATCAATGGCGGCAACAGTGTTGTAAGTGCCAATTATGAGAACCTGTCAATCGGTGATTTTACTGGTGGCAATAATGGTATTACTATTCAGGCCCCTGACACGGGGCGGGGCGGAATTGCGTTCAGTGACAGCAATACCACTGGGGTCGCCTCTCGGCAGGGCAGGTTCGATTTTGACCATGTAACCGACACTTTTGAGTGGCTGACCGGTGATGTCCGGAGAATGTCCTTGTCCGGTGCATCAGCGACCTTTACGGTTGAGGTCCATATGGATAGGCGCCTTACCCTTCATGCCGCGACCGGGAACTGGTTTAACATTAGCGCCAACAGTGGTGCAGCCGGGAACTTCGGTACGTTCAAGAAGGTGGACGGGGCTACCGCGTTTGCCTACATCGGCGGTGGTGCGGGTGCGGCCGTCTCAGCCGGTACGGCTGATGACTTTGCGATCAGGGCTGAGGGCTCGCTCTATCTGGCTTCGGGCGGGAACACACCTGCTCTGATGCTTGATGATAGCCAGAACGCGACTTTTTTCGGCGCGGTCACTGGAGACCGATACGCTGCTTTTCTGAAAGGCAGTGCCACAGACCCAGTATTCCGGATTGATTCGGACGGCACGGGTGGGGCAACGGGTTTTGCCGGAAATAGCGATGCCGGATCTGAGCATATCATGGCCACCGTTGCGGGTGTGCAGCAGCTCCGGATTTCAGCTGGCGCCGTGACCTTCGCAGGCGATGTGTCCTTGGATGGAAAGAATTTGAAGCTGGAAAGCACGTCTGATGGCAATAATGGCCAGGCATGCTTCTATGACGAGCTGGGCGTTGAGGGCGGGCAAATTTATGCCTATTCCGGAGAGCTCAGGCTGTATGCCTCAGAGCAGCTGTCCATTAATGCGCCGACCAATTTTGCTGGCCAGCTTCATCAGTTGACGCCAGACGGTGTAAATGCGGCCCTCAAGTTGGAAGCATCGAATTTTACGCCGTATATTTCGATGTATTCGGGTGGCACCAACATTCAACCCATTATCCGCTATGGTACCGGCGCTGGCAAAACAGCACTGAGAATCCAGAAAATTTCCGCAGGAGCAGGTATTGACGCGGTGGGAACAGATGTCGCGGTATTTGGTGACGATCTTTCTGCCACATTTTCAGGAAATGTCACTGTCGGCGCAGGCCTTGCAGCCCCGATCACCCCCGGTGACATTGCGATCCGGGGGGCGAGTTCTGCACCGGAGTTGACATTCCATAGCGGGCCCGGCGGTGCGCTATATGCCTCGATGAAGGCAGACGGCACTACCAATAAGGTGACATTTGAGAATGTCATGGCAGCCGGAACCGGCAGGATTGAATTCCTCAATGACACGACCTTTGCCGGCGATGTCATTATCGGCAGCGACAATCTTGATCTGGGTGACAATTCGAATACAGGGTCTGTCCAGCGATTCCACGCGAACAGAACGGGCGAAAACCAGAATATCATGTCGCTTGAAAGCTGGTGGGACGGCAAGCGCGTGGCGTCTGTGACAGGGCAAAGTGGCACGGACACGACAGGCAAGGGCAGTGGCGAGCTGATCCTTGCCACGGCGCCCGATGAGGCCACCGGCATTGTCACCCGGTTGCGAATTGAGGAAAACGGACGTTTCCATTTTCACGGCAATGAGCTGACGGGGCTTGCCAGCCTGCACAGCAATGTCAGCTCCAGCAACGTGAATATCGCGGGCGGTAGCACGTTTAATTCGGGTGCCAACCTCTATCTTTACGGCCCTGATCACGCAAGCCAGGCCAGTGACATCGTTTTCAAGGTCGATGCCACAAACACCCTTCTCTATGACAACAGCAACGCCGAATGGAATTTTGAAGGCAATAAGATCGTGCGCGTAGGCCCCGGCAATGATGTGTCGATGCGCATTGGTGCCGACAGCACCGGTGCGGGCGTGACCGACGCCGTCATCAAGGTTGGCAGGGTTGGTGTGCCCCATTATCTGAATGCGGAAGAGCCCGTCGGTGTCTGGTCGGTTGTCAGTGACGGCACAGAAAACCAGCTGCGGCTGGGGGGCGCGACCTCGCTGATGAATGCGCCGACCGAAATCAGCTTCTGGACGGGCCCTGACGCTACCACGATAACCGGCTCCCAGCAGTGGAAGATTTCCGGTGACGGTAGTCTCGTTTCCCTGGGGGGTACCGCAATCCGCCGCGCCTCCGATACGGGCAGCCTAAGCTTCAGTGGCAGTACATCGACCGACGTTGGAGCCAATCTGGTGCTCTACGGCGCCAGCCACGCGTCCGAGGCGGGTAATCTTTATATCCGCACCGATACAACGACCCTGCTGAAGTATGATAGCGGCAGCAATAAATGGGATTTTAATAACCTCGCGCTCTCAGGCCTTGGTAGTCTGGTCAAGGGCGTATCTGCCGGCGAAATGGTGGTGTCAGGCGGCAGCGCCGTCACAGAGGGCGCCAACATCCGCCTGTTCGGGGAAGATCACGCAACCTTGCCAGGTAATATTCACCTGCGCACGGGCAGCACGGACCGCCTGGTGTGGGACGATGCTGCACAGGCCTGGAACTTCCAGAGCCAGGGTATTAATAGTGCTGCCTATGTCGTCGCATCAGGGAACATAACCACCTCCGGCCGTATCGAGGCCGACAGCCTAACCTTCGGGGTTGCGCCCAATGGATACTATAAGAACCGCTTTGCCGGGACGCTTAATAGCGACGGTGGCGATACCGTTGCGGCAGGGCTGGTGTGTTCTATTGATGTTGTAGGTGCCGCTGGCGACACGTCCTGGCTGTCGACAATGGTGGCGGGCAATGGTGTTGGGGCAAGCATCACAACCCAGGGCAACAGCGAGACCATTTCGACAGTTGCCACGCTCTACCTGTCTGAGCCTGGCCTTACGGTCGGTCCCGGCGACACAGTCAGCAATGCCAGTACGCTTTATATCCAGAATGCGCCCACGGAAGGCACGAATAACTACAGCCTGTTTGTCGCTGGCGGTACATCTCGCCTGGACGGCGATGTCCACTGTGGCGGTGTGGTTCGCCTGCTGGCCGACACCACAGCAAACCGTCCTGACGCTACGGCTTCAGGCACTGGTGCCTCTATGTTTGACACAACTCTTGGCAAACCCATCTGGTCAGACGGCAGCCAGTGGGTGGATGCTACAGGCACCGCCGTTTAGGAGCCTGAAATCACCTGCCGTTTTCACCCTTGAGGAGCGTAGGGCCAGCCCGGCATGCGCTCCTTTTTCCGTCTATAGAAGAGGATATTTTCCATGACACAACCCGTCCCAACCCTGAATGCCAAACAAGCCGCAGCAACGCTTCAGTTCCTGTCCCGCACCCAGATGCAGGGTGCTGAAATGCCGGCCTATGTGGATATTTTCAATGTCCTGAGCGCTATCGTTTCCGCAGAAGGCGCCCCCGCGCAAGATGCAGAGCAGGCACCCGCTGACGCCGCTGAGGCCTAAACGAAACACATGTGGGGTGCGGCTTTGCCGGTCGCAGCCCACGCCCTTTCCAATCACCCCACACGCACAAGGATCTGCCGATGTTTCTTGCCTCCTCCCCCACCGGTGGCGCGCCGATGGCCGGTGACCGGCTGCAACCCTTTTCAGCTGATGCCGAAGCCGCGGCCCTGTCTGCCACAGGGCAGCAGGCCGAGATGATCGGTCGCACAGTCACAGGCTTGTCTGCCACACGGCAAACGCTTGCCGTGCGTATGCGGACGCCTGTCACGGTGTCTTCGGGCGCTGCCATGCCGACGGTCACCGGTTCGGCTTCAAGTGATGAGGTGCAGCCATGATCACAGGTCCGCTTCAGCTTTATGACCAATCCCTGGTCGCGCTTCTGGATGGCAGCCGCAAGCTGCTGGATGAAGCTAAACTGACCGCGCTTCTTTTGAATGCGACATATGTGCCCGACCTTTCGGCGCATGCCACGCTCGCGGACGTCAGCGGATTTGAGATTGCAGGCGGTGACTACCATCGCCGGTCTGTCACCGGGGGTGCCATTCAGGCCGCCACGGGGGTTGCTGCTTTCACAAGCGACGCCATCAGCTGGGGAGATCCGGTCACCCTGCCGCCAGCCAAATATCTGGCCATCTGTTACGGCGCGCTGGGCACGCTCGCGCCCGAAAGCCCGCTTCTGGGCGTGATGGACCTGGCCGGGAGTGCGCCGTCTGTTGAGGCCGTGCGCTCAAGCTTCCGTGTCACACCGCCCGCAAGCGGCTGGTTCACGCTCTCTCGCGCTGCCTAGTCGCAACCACCTCCAACCTTCAGGAATTTCTGCATGACCTTCTATGCCAAAGACCCGGACAGCACGGTCGACTACAGCTTCGACTGGGCCGCCTGGCTGGCCAGTGGTGAAACCATCACGGCAACCAGCTGGACCGTCGCGCCCTCAGACGCCGACGCCCCCAGCCTGGGTAGCCAGACATCAGTGGGCACCGTGCAGGGCATTTATGTGTCCGGCGGGATGGCGGGCAACCGCTACCGCCTGACCTGCCATATTGAAACCGACGCCGGACGCACCGGTGAACGCAGCCTCAGCCTTCGGATCATGGAGCAATAATATGCGCATCGAGACGCTATCAGCACCAGCCAGCGAACCGCTGTTGCTGGATGAAATCAAGAACCACCTGCGGCTTGATGGCAGTGCGGATGACGTGGGCCTTGGCGGCCTTCTGCGCGCCGCGCGTGAAATGGTGGAAAATCATCTGGGCCTGTGCCTGATCAACCGGTCGCTGGCGCTTTACCTGGATGCCTGGCCCGGGTCCATGGGGCAGATGCCCTGGTGGCAGGGTGTGGCGTCAGGCAGCATGGCAGCCTTTGTGCGCATGGCGGAATATTTGCCTTTGCCGGTCCGGCCGGTCAGCGGCATTGGCGCGATCCAGACCTACGACGTGGACGGTGCTGCCACCGTTTGGGACGCAGAGAATTATAACCTGAAACCGGGACTTGAGCCCGCGCTTTACCGCACCAGCGGTAGCTGGCCCACACCGGGCCGCACGCTGGACGGTATCAGCATCGAGCTGACGACCGGGTTTGGCGACAGTTGGAACGATGTGCCCGCCGACATCCGGCAGGCGCTTCTGATGCTGGTGGCGCATTTGTTTGAAAACCGCGGCGATACCGGCACAAAAGCCATGGACGCCAGCGGCGCCGGCGCCGTGCTGAAGCCCTACAGAAAGTTGCAGATATGAGTGAGAGCCAACCCCTTGGCGCCCGGCGCCACCGCATAACCCTGATGGGTGAAGACAGAACCCAGGGCGCGGGCGGCCGTGTGATCCAGACCAGCCCGATCATCGCTGACGTGTGGGCCGAAGCCGACGAGGAAGTAAGCGTAGGCGAACGGGCAGGCGGGCAGGCGCTCTCGCACCGGGCCCGCTTCACGCTTGCCTACAGCAAGCCCTACCTGGCGGCACGGTTTGTCGAATGGCAGGGCCGGCGCTACCGGGTGTCGAGCCTGAAGGCTGTTGGCGTGAAGGACCGCCAGATCGATATCGCCGCCCAGGAAATCAATTAAACATAGGGAAGTATCATGACAGCATTTGCTGCCCACCAGCTTCAGCAGGCGGTGTTCGCCCTGTTGGCGGCGGATACGGGCCTGAAGGCCCGCGTGACCGGCGTGTATGACGAACCGCTCTTCGGTGCCCGACCGCCCTATGTGGCGTTTGGCGAAACCCAGCTTCGGGACACGGGCGTCAAGGGCCGCGACGGGGTCACCGTCAGTTTTGATGTGATTGTCTGGTCGGCGGAGCCCAGCCAGATGGAAGCCAAGGAATTGATGGCGCAGGTGGACGCGCTGCTGTCTGGCGCCTCACCCGATGTGCCGGGGCATGAACTGGTGGATATCAAGCTTGGGAGCGCCAGCGTTATCACCCAGTTCAGCGAAGCAGGAAGCCTTTATCGCGGGCGGTTGAACTATAGTGCCCGGCTGTTCGAGGCCGCGTGAGCTAGCGGCTTTCGGTGGCGCAGGTTGCGGAAAGTTTCCTGAGAACGTTGGAGATATTGACGATGTCCGGGTGGCTTTCCTTGAGCCCCATGGACATCAGCATGTCTTTCTTTTTCGTCAGGTCCGCAATGCGTGTGGCGCATTCATCCGGCTCTTCCTGAGTTTCCACTACCTCAGGTTTCTGCAGGTCGTGCAACACGATATTCACCTGGTTGAGGCGGGTCTGCATTTCTGATGTCATCAGGCGCAGGCGGCGCACTTCTTCCTTCAGCACAATAACCTGGTCTTCCAGAAGCTGGATGCGCGCCTTGTCGGCGTCATCAGTGGCTGCCCATGCGGGGCCAATTGAGATCAAAGAGGCAACAACAAACGCACTGACACAACGCAACATGGACCTATCCTTATCTGGTTCGGCGCGGACCATAGCAACAAGCGCTCAGGCGCTCAAGCGCTCAAGCTCTGGCGTTATCCACATTCATCCATCAGGGAAGCCTGCTGCATCCGGATATCGATAGCCTGATTCATCAGTTGTACGTAAAGGCGATTTGGTTTTTGTGACACGACATTGCCGTCCGCGTCCTTTTCCTGGACCATGGCCGGGATGTTCTTCAACTGCTGCTGAAGCGCTGCTTCTGTGCTTTTAAGTTCGGACAGCTTCGAGATGCAGGCTGAAGGGCTCATCGCCACCTGCTTTGTGGTGCTTGGTTGCGTGCCATTTGATGCTGCCAGATGGTTGGAAACCTGTACATAAGCCAGCGCCATCAGCGACAGCGTAATCAGGCCCAGGCAAGCTTTTGAAAATGTATCGTTCATGGAATTCCCCCTCTCCCTAATCAGGGCACTCTATGGCGGAATCATAATGCTGGCAACACTGGTTGTGTAAAATCAACCCAAAAGGGCGAGGGTGCAGGCGTGGTGGCGGGCCTGCATGCCTTCAACCAGAACCCGTTTTTCAAACTGCATCAATGTGTAGGTGCGGTTCAGCAGGGTGATGCTGTCACCGTCTGAAAGCTCAAAGGTCACCTGCGCTGGGCTGCGCGCGAGACGTTTATCAATGAAGGCGATGGCCTGCCTGTAGGCTTTCATGGTGTTGATGCAGCGTGATGCCACATGGATCATGGATTGGGAGACGGCTGGATCTGGCGGTGTGGATGCGCTTGCGGGCAGGGGCGTGGTGACCAGCACTAGGGCCAATACACCATAACTCAGAGATAACCTTCGGGCAGTCCCGTTCATCGGCATTCTCCTGACACCAGACTAGCGATTATAGCACAAAATTCACCGGCCTGCTCATCACTTTCGTTTAGGGCGGGGGCCGACACGGGTGCCGAAAACCGGCACCAAAAGCATTCGATTTCCCAAAATTAAATCCCAACCAACTTGCAAAGGAGAGCGTGCATGGCCGCGCAACAAGGTAAAGAACTGCTGCTGAAAATCCATGACGGCAGCGACTATCAGCTGATCGGTGGTTTCCAGTCGAATGAGTTCAGCATCAATGGTGAAACCGTCGATATCACCAGCAAGGACAGCGCAGGCTTCAAACAGCTGCTGGACGGCGCTGGACTGAGGTCCATCAGCACGTCTGGTAACGGCGTGTTCCTGAATGATGCAGCCTTTGCTGTGGCGCACGGCCATGTGCTGGCGGGCACGCATCCGGATTGCCAGATCGTGGTGCCCGGCTTCGGCACCTACAGTGGCCCCTTTGCCATCACCACGCTTTCCATGACAGGCGCGCGCGAAGACGCCGTGACCTACAATATCTCGCTTGAAAGCGCCGGTCCGGTGGCCTTCACCTAGGGCATATCAATGGCGAAGAAAATCTGTGGCGAAGCCAGCCTCCGCGTGGGTGCACGAACCGTGCGCCTGCGCCTTGATATCGGCACCATGATGGACCTGGAAGACCATTTCGGCATGGGTCTGGTGCCTTTTCTTTCAACCCGATTGCCGGAGTTTCGCCTGAAGGATATGGCTGCGCTGTATCTGGCCATGACAGGCGGCGATTTTGGCGACGACGCGGCCTGCCGCAAGGCCGCGGAAAAGCTTGTGCAGGCGGGGCTGGCAGATGGCGCGACCGCTATTTCGAGCTGCCTGGAGGCCACGCTGCAGCCTGACAGGGACCAGCCAGGAGACGCGCAAACCATGGGAAAGCCGGCAGCGGGCAGGACGGCATAGAAGCCGGCATTGACTGGCCTGGGCTGATTGAGCTTGGCGCCATGCTGGGCCAGTCACCACGCCAGACATGCCGCCAGACCTTGCCTGAACTGAAGCTGCGGCTTCGGGGCTGGCAGCGGGCCCACGGCATCAATCCCGACACGGGCGCAGCCCGCGACAGCCGCGCAGCCCCCATGACGCGGGAGCGCCTGCTCGCGCTTGCAGAAAGGTATGACCACCCATGACAGAAAATCAAACCGCAGCCGCGCCGACACTGGCCGATCAGTTGACTGCGCTGGCCCAGCCCATCGGGCAGGCCGGCCAGTCGCTGGTAACCCTTGGGCAATCGCTGGCGACCCTTGTGGGGTCAGGAGGGGGCGCCGTCGTGTCGCTCGCTGGTGGCACGGACAGCGGCACCTCGCTGCCCACGTCAGACACCGGTACCAACCCGTTCGAAACCCTGCTGCCTGACTTGCTGACCAGCCTGTTTGAAAGTTTGGGGGGCGGCCTCACCAGTCTTTTTGGTGGCGGGGAGGACCCATCTGCCAGCCCGGGCGTTGGTGGGTTGGCTGCCGGGGCTTCAGGCGGTGCCACCGCCGGCGCCCTGGGCGGCGGTGACCTGGATGAGGGCGAGAAAAAGCGCACACAGACCGAGCAGGAAGAAGGCCAGAAGCGGGTTGAAAGTGACAAGAAAGTTTGGGCTTCCAAGCTTGCCAACGCAGTCGCGGGGTCGAAGAAACTGGCGGCTGTTCACAAGGCGATGGCGATTGCCGCAGTGGTGATCGACACGGCGAAGGGGATTTCCTCTGCCTTTTCCGGCCCGCCAAACGGGCCGCCATGGCCGCTGAACATTGCGCAGGCCGCCCTTGTGGCAGCCACGGGTGCCAAGCAGATTTCCGCCATCAAGGGCCAGGCGCATGACGGCCTCGACAAAGTGCCCAGCACCGGCACCTACCTTCTGGAGAAGGGCGAACGGGTGGTGGACAAGCGCCTGAACCGGGACCTTTCCAGCTACCTGAAAAGCCCACAGACCACAGTGAATAGCCGCGAAAATACCGTCACCAACAGCCCCAGCGTCAACCTGACCATCAACGGCAACGCACCCGCCGACAGCGTTGAGAAGAACCGCGGTGCGCTTGAAAGCATGATCCGCGACATCTTCGCCGACCACGCGCTGGCCGCACCGTTCGACTAACGCCTGTTCCTCCCTTCAAGGACGCATCTATGCCCAGCCTTTATCTGCCGACTTCCCCGGCGCCGGTGTCGTACCGCATCCGGTCAAATTACCGTACGCAATCAAGCATGGCCATCAGCGGCAAGATCATCAGCCGCAAGTATGGCGGGCACTATTTTGAGATCACGCTTGTCTATCCGCCCATGCGGCGCGACCAGGCAGCCCCCATCATCGCGTTCCTGGAGGAACAGCAAGGCCAGAACAATATTTTCCGGGTGCGGTTGCCGAATGATATGGCCGGAACACCCGGATTGAAGGTGGGCAACTTTGCCAACATCGATGCCGCCAATCCATCGGACGATAACGACAAGCTATACCGGATCACGGCTGTTGATCCGGCTGTCACGGTCGCGCCGGAAGCTTTGGTTGCTGGCACTGTTGCCGCCAGTGCGCCGGTGATGCGTTGTTCGCTCAAGAACGCGGTGCAGCTTGTCACATTGGGCCGGTCCGGCCTGATCCGCCTTGAAATTGACCTGATCGAAAGGGTTGCGTGATGATTGATGCCCCAAACAGCATCCAGACAAAACTGTCTTCGGAAGCCTTTCGTTTCGCCTGGCTGGTGGATGTGGCGGGTACCCTGTTTCTGACCGATTTCGACAGGGACCTCAGCTTCAGCGGCCAGACATATAGGAGCCAGGGCGATATCCTGACCCTGTCGCCCATTGTGCGCGAACGCGGCATCAAGCTGCAAAGCTACAATGTCACCCTGACGGGCGTAGACGGATATATCCCCGCTGTGCTGGGCGCGGGTAACTGGACCGGACGGGACTGTACCATCTATCTGGCCTTCCCAGCCGCCGATGGCGCCCTGGACGAAACGGAGGTGATCAGCCTCTATAAAGGCACCTTCCACAGCTGGAGCCAGCACGAAAGCGACAGGTCCTCTGCTGTGACTGTCAAGATCACAAGCCCCTGGTCGAAGCCAGACCTGACAGCGGGGCGGGTCACCAGCAACGACAATCAGACACAGAATTACGCGGGCGACAAATTCTTCGAATTCGCCCACGAAGAGCGCACCAACCTGGGTTGGGGAGGCAAGGCATAATGGGATTGTTTTCGTTCATTGGCGGGCTTTTGGGGCTCAGTTCCGGTCCCAGCCAACGCATCCAAGTGTCAAAGGCATCGGCGGCTGCCGGCCTGCCGATCATCTATGGTCGCAGGCGCATCACGCCTGTGAAGGTGTTCAAGACCGTATCCCAAAGTAACGCGCCCGAAGGGTCATACGCCTATGACCACAGTTTCATCTCCCTGTCGGGCAGCAAATATGAGGAAACGCGCGATAACTATGACTTCCTGCACCGGGTTGACGTGTGGGGGCAGGGAGAGATTTCCGGCATTGAGAAATTCTGGCTGGACGGCGACGCCGCGACCGCAGCGCGCTTCAAGAAGCGTCCCTATTTTCGGGCGCTGAGCAACTATGGCAGCGACAGCCAGGCCGCGATGACGGCGCTTTCCGCCGCTTCCAGCCGCTGGACATCCAGTCACAGGGGCGCTGGCGTGGCCTACACATGGTCGCGCTTCTATAACTCCTCCAGCAAGCCGCAGTTCACGGCGGAGCCTGAAGTAAAAGCCGAAATCAAGGGCCTGCGGGTTTATGACCCCAGGCAGGACAATGACCAGCCCGGCGGCAGCGGGACCCAGCAGCTGGCTGACAAGTCAACCTGGACCTATAGCGAGAACCGGGCGCTTCTGGTGCTGGATTACTTGCAGGCTTCCTATGGTTTCGCGGCAGCGCCGAGCGAGATCGACTTTGAAAGCTTCATGACAGCGGCCGACCAGTGCGACCAGACGATGGCCATTCCGCCGCGGCTCAAGAATGAGACCGGCGGCACCATCTATGGCTGGTGGGACCGAGAGCTGGGCGAGTTCATCCAGATTGGCAATGGCCAATATTATCCCACATTCCGCCCCCGTCAGGTGGGGACCACCCAGCCGCGCTGGCATGGGGCTGCGGTTCTGGACCCCAAGAATGGCGTGGTGGAAAACCTGAAGCTGCTTCTGGAAGGGTTCGGCTGGGCGCTTAGCTGGTCCAACGGGCGCCACCGGCTGGTGCTGGAAGACCAGACCACCACAGCGGTCGCCAGTTTTGACAAAAACAGCATCATCGGTGACTGGACCAGCCATCGCGGCAACCGGGATGGCCGCTTGAACCGGATCACGGTCGAGTTCCAGAATGAAAACAAGAATTTCGAGGGTGATACCGTTTCCTGGCCCGAGAAGGGCAGCCAGACACACGCCAACTTCCTGATAGAAGACGGCGGCCAGGACCTGCATACAAACAAGCCTGTGAAAACCATCACGGATTTCTACCGCGCCCAGGCCTATGCCGAATATCTGGTGCGTAAAAGCCGGGTGGCCTATCAGATCCAGGGTATGCGGCTGGCGCCCCACGCCATGCTGCTGGAGCCCGGCGATGTGATCAGCATCGACTATCCTGAGAAGGGGTTTGTTGTTGATCCCGAAAATGAGACAGAAAGCTTCTTCATTGTCGAGAAAGTCCAGATATCGCCAACGCTTGAGGTCTCGGTCGACCTTCTGAAATATGAGGACAGCGTCTATAACCCGGACGCACGCACGGACGAACCACTCGACAACAGCATGGACATTGCCAACCTGTGGCTGGACCCACCGGCAATATCGGGTCTTGCGCATGTTGAAACCCATGACACCAAATCGGACGGCAGCGTGATCACCGGGCTGGAGATGTCATGGCAAGCCCCCGATGCAACGGTGGGAATTGACCGGATAGAGATCAGCTGGCGCGAACACATCGGGGCCGTGCCTGCCGAACATAATCACGACGGCGGCGATTTGCTGGATCACAGTGACGACGGCGAATATACCAATCAGGCGTATCTGGCGCGGGACGTTACCAGCTACCGTATCTCCGGTCTTGCAGATGACAAAAGCTATGACGTGCGGCTGGTTTACTGGACCCAGCGCGGGCAACAGTCAGATGAGCTTGTTGATACAATCTATATCAACCCAACGATTTCCAAGCTTTCGGGCATTGATGACAACGCAACGCGCAACCGACATCGCGGCGACTATCAAGCCGGCGTCGGCTATGAAAAGGGCGATGTGGTGGAATATATGGGCTTCAGCTATTGGATGAAGTGGGACTATGAAATTTCAGGTGTCCCGCCCACCAACACCACCTATTGGACCAAGCTGGCGTCGGTGACGTCGGGTGTTGAGGTGCTGCGCGCCAGCACGGCGCCATCAACGGCAGACCTGCCGGAAGGGTCTTTCTGGTTCGATACCAGTGAGGTGAAACTCTATGTTCTGGCCTCTGGCGCTTGGGAAGAAGCTGCGAGTTCCAACACGGTGATCTACCAGAATTCGGCACCATCTTCGGGCAAGGTGGGTGACCTGTGGTACGACACCAACGACAATATTCTTTACGGCTTCAATGGCGTGATCTGGGAGGCGGTCGGCAACATGCTGACCAGCACCAGCCAGCTTGTAGATGACGCGGGGCTGGGTACAACGGCCGTCTGGAACAGCGTATCCGGGCGCATGTCTGTCGCGCTGGCTATCAATGAACACAGCAACGGCAGCTACAATAATACCCGTATCCGTTTCTTCGGCGTCGATGGCGCCACGGGGCTGTATCCCGATCGGACCCAGAAAGCAGTTTTCTATAAGGGCAATGGCGTCAAATTCGAATTCGGAGGCACGACTGGGCTAGGTGAAAGCACCTGTTACGCAGGGAATGCCACGAATGGATACCATATGCTGGTGCTGGATGCGTCGGGGGGGAGACGCTTTGTCCATGATCAGGCCACCAATACCCACATAGGTGTGGTTCGGCGTCCCCTTCCAAGTGCCAGTCAGCTTGAATTCTATAGCGCGAATTTTGGTTGGCGGAACATTCCGTTCGATAACGATTTTTACATCATAGGCTGGGTGAACCGGCAGCGCAGGAAGTTCGTTTCTGCGGGTATTTTCCCTGAACCAGTTGCGATGAGTGGGATCGACAGCCTGGCAATTCCGGGCGAACTTACAGGCGGCGGCGATCTGCCGACACAGGTGCAGGCGGGTGTGATCACCATCGATCCATCTCAGCCTTTGCGGGGTGAATGGAACAGCGGCAGTCCCCGCATCAAGGTGCTGAGTTTCAGCATCCATCAGGATGATGCCCACTCCGTTAGCTATAGCACCGCATATATCTACAAGTCAGGTGGGACAAGCTGGCACGTTTATTTGGTGGACCCCTATTTGAACAGCATTGATGCAGAAATCACCTACATCACCAAATCCAACCGCACATCAATACCCGAGAATGCCATTTACCTGGGCTATGTCACCGTGCCCAGCGGCAGCGGCACCACCTATGGCTACACCGGTGGCGCCGGTGGCGGGGGCGGCACCTACGACCCGAATTATCAGATACCGTAAGGATGCAGACATGAATATCATTGAGATCGCCGGGCTTGATCCGGCCTACCGGGTCTATCAGGCTGCCAGTGGCACCCTGGTGCGGGTCAAGGTTGCGGAAAGCCCGACAGACAAGGCGCACAATCAGTACCGGTTTTTCCTGACAGCCCAGGTATGTGACGCAGGGGGGCAGGCCCTGCAGGACCCTCTGGCGTCCAGTTCTGTTGTTATCGAGTTGGCAGATCTTACGGCGCCGACTTTCTCCGATGCCTCAAGTATTCCGGCCACCCCCGGTTCCGCTGGCGAACTGATCCGCCATGATGGGCAGCTGTATCAATATTCGGATGATGAAGAGACTTGGATTCATCGCGGTCCGATTGACCCGGCCGCAAGTGAAGCCGTGGCAGAGGTTCTGGCGATTTGGGATCAGGTTGCACGTCAGGAAGTTGAAAAGGCGATCCGGGCCGCACACCGGCAGGCAGCTGGTGTGGAAATCAGGGCGCTGATCGGCGCCGAGTAAACACTTAGGAAGTATCATGACACTATTGAAACGCGCCCGGATATGGGCGGGGGCGCTTTTGCGCGTCCTATCGAGAACGGGCAGGAAATTTGGCGCGGCCATGGTCTCATCCATCGGCCGCTTTTTTTATACCCGCCCGGCACTGAAGCGCGGGGCGCTTGCGCTTGTGCTGCAACAGCTTGTGGTGCTGCCTTTGGGCCTGATTGCCGCGGGTAGCGGCGTGGGTCTTGTCGATATCTGGGCGGCGCTGGTGTCGCTTCAGTGGACCATCTTCCTCGTGGGCCTGTTTTGGGGCATGGGGGCGGAGCGCGCCTCCACCGAATGGGACGGCACTTTTGCCCTGCCGCCGTTGAAGTCCTTCGATTTCTGGCGCTGGCACGCGCTTGAGAAAAAGCGCTTCATGGCCGTTCTGGTGTCCCTCATGGGCGGGCTTCTGCTTGCCACATTTGTGGGAGCACTTTGATGACGGCACAGCCTTTCAAGAAAGAATATCATACCGGTGCCACCCGCCCCCTGATGCAGGACGGCAGCGAAACCGCCAACGCGGCGCTTCTGAAAGCCACGCTGGCGCTGGACCGCATTGAGCGTCACGAGGCCGAATGCGGCCGCCGCTGGGGCCTTGTGGTGAAGCTTCTGCTGCTGGCCCTCACGCAGCTTGGCGGCCTTCTGGTGTTTCTGGTGACAGACAAGCTGGGGTGGTTCTGATGACTGTCGGTATTCACCCGCGCATGCCTCTGTCCGACACGTTTCGCCTGCCGTATTTCACCCGCAGTCACGCGGCTTCAAGTTTGGGCCTGCCCAACGTGCCGCGCGATGTGGCACAGGTGGCGAACCTGAAGGCGTTGTGTGCCCGCGTGCTGGAGCCCATGCAGGCGCGGCTTGGACGGCGGGTCCGGATTGTATCAGGCTTCCGCAGTGAAACGCTGAACCGGCTGATGGGCGGCGCGCGCGACAGCCAGCATCTGTTTGGCGAAGCGGCTGACTTTATCGTTGAATGCATGGACAGTTTTGATGCTGCCTTTACCCTGGCGGCGCAAAGCGACCTGCCGTTCGACCAGTTCCGTCTGGTTCACAGGCAGGGGCGGTCGGGCGTCAGGCAAAGTCACATCCATGTGTCCCACCGGCGCCTGGGCGCGGGCAGGGGCAATGTGGAAACCCTGTTCCGGGACGCGCATGGTGTGCGGGCGGTGAACGGGATAGTCGGCATTGATGCCGGTATGCTGCAGGCCGCCGAATAAGCGGCTGGAAAATATGCAACTGATAGTATATTTTTACAGCTTAAGAATTAGCGGAGGTGAGCCATGGCCGAACCGGAAACCAATGCGGACGACTTCCTGAAGGATGTCATCAAGCCGGTGCTTAAAGACATGGCCATGGACGGCGCAGCGGCCGGGAAAATCCTGATGATGACGGCCTGCCATGAAAGCATGGGGTTCCGCTATCGTGCGCAGGTGGGTGGCCCCGCGCTTTCCTATTTCCAGATCGAGCCCAACACGCTTGATGACCTTTATACCAACTATCTGGCCTACCGCCCTGACAAGCAGGCGCTTGTGGATGCCTATCTGCCCGAAGGGCTGGACAGGTTGGAAGCGCTTGAAAATGACGACAAATATGCCTGTGCCGTCGCGCGTATGATCTATTGGCGCGTGCCGGAAAGCCTGCCGGCTGTCACCAATGATGAGGGCCTGGCCGCCTATGCCAAACAATATTGGAATACCGAGTTGGGCGCGGCGACAGCACAGAAATATCTGGATGACTATCGCCGCTATGGCCCGAACCCCGAGCCCGCCAGCTGGACCTGACGCACCGCGTTAACCCTTGAAAACTTAAGTGATGGAGGATCGCATGGGATTGCCCGTGATCGATACGCTGCTGGATATTGTCAAAGGCCCTTTGGACAAGCTGGTGCCGGACAAGAACGAGAAGCAGCGCTTTACCCATGAGCTTGAGATGGCGATCCTGAAATCCGGCCTTGGCCAGATGCAGATCAATAAGGCAGAAGCCCAGCACCCCAGCATTTTCGTGGCAGGCTGGCGGCCTTTCATTGGCTGGATGTGTGGCTTCGCACTCGCCTGGCATTTCATGGCGGCGGATATTCTGGCTTGGCTCAGGCTTGCCTTCTTCCCCGATATGCCCGCACCGCCCTCTCTTTCGGGCAGTGAAACACTGGTCACGGTATTGCTGTCGATGCTCGGCCTTGGTGGTCTCCGGACGGTTGAGAAGCTGAAAGGCGTCAGCCGCGAGAAGTGGAAATAGCCTGTGCAGGGATTTGCGATATCCTCAAGCGTGGGGCCGGGTGGCCGGAATGCCAGGCCCGATGTGGCGCTGGTACAGTTGGCGCTCCGAAAAGCGGGGCTTTTTTCAGGCACTATAAACGGTCAGTATCATGTCAGCCTGGGGAAGGTTATTGACCAGTTCTTGACGGCAAAAGGCTTGGTCCGGGGGGCTGCCCTGTCACCGGCCGGAGCGGGGTTCAAGGCCCTCGCTGCGGCGGTTCCGCCAGCCTACCAAAAAGCCAAAGCCTGGAAGCAGACGGCCTATCTTTATGTGCCGGCGAATACCGGGGTGGCTGACCCGTGGAAGCGCGAGGACCATAGCTTGCCGGACTTGGAATTCGAGGCGCTGAAGCGGTCGCTTCGTCGGGCCGCGTTTGTGCGGCAACTGGGGCTTGGTATTGCTGACGTTACAGTTACCGCCGATGGCCGGTTCATGGTGCGGCTGGGCTTCCAGGCGGCGCAGTTTGTTGATCCTGTCACCGCCAAACTGACCACCCTTCCGCCCAAACCCTTTTTGCGGCTGTTGCAGAATGATCTGCCGCTCGCCGGATGGCAGACAGTCGCTGGTCACGGCTTGATTTTCAAAACCAGCAAGTCTTGGCCAATTTTGAAACAGGCGAAAGACGTGACGCTTGAGCAGCTTGAACTGGTCGGCCTGAAGAAGCGGCCATCAAAGCCTGTGTTGGCGACCTGTTCGGCGGCCATTGCCACCAGCCTGTTGTCCGATAAGCCTGATGAGAAGCAAGCAAAAGAGCTGATGCAGTGTTTCGGCCAAGACCGCCTGACCATGGAGCAGAAGACGAAGGCGCGGCAATTGGCCTGCACAGAGTTACAACGAAAATGGGAGGCTGTTTTCTGGCGGCTTGTGAAAATTCATGAGGCGTTGCGTGCGATTTTTCCGCTGTATGCCAAAGCTTACGAGACGCGAGTTTTGATGGGGCGGGCAAGGGATGCCCGAACCTTGGAAAATCTCGAGATCGGGACACACAACACGCCGGGGGCGGATACCGCGAGAACGCTTTATGATATCCTGCGCGGTAACAAGACCTTGGGTGAAATTGTCGGTACCGTTGCAACTGGTGCGGATGCACCGGATGCTGCAATCAGGTTTTTGGAAAGTGCTGGCAAGGAAACCGCAGCTGGCGTTTTGAAAGCCCTCGATCTGGCGTCACTTTGGTATGATACCCAAAAGACTTTTTCCAACGCGCTGCAGAATACAATCGAATTGCCGGAATGGTACCGACTGATCGATTTGCATATCCAATTGTGGGTCGGTTTCTACAATGGTTTTGCGGAGCTTGAGGAAATCTGGCCCGAACAGGTCCGTCTGCTTGAGGCCATGCATGCGCTCAAGTGCCCGATCCCCGACGATGACTATGAAGCAATTTGGGTGGATCTGCTTAGTCTGCACAGAACCCTGTTTTCCAAGCAGCCGATTTTATATACCGAAGAATATAGACATTTACGCGATGTACGCGGTCAACGGGACAATGTTCTTTTCGGCCCAGGAGAGTAGGCGCATCAAGCATATTAGCGGAAGCTGTAGGTGTTCAGGAAGGGGCATTGGTTGATGTCTATTTCCCCTATGGACAAGTCCGCGGCCATAACCGGCGTTTCATCATTCCGGTAGCTGATACTGACTGTCAGCCTGCGGAAGAAACCCATCTGGTCACTGATGGCCGCAAAGTCTTTTTTCGGGTAGGTATCGCCCCACTCAGCCATGCGCGAAAGTGTTATGAACATCAGTTCTTCGCGCCTTTCCGGGACAGGATGATTCCGGTTCTGCTTAAGCCGGCAATAGAGCAGGTCCCGCCTTTTGACATCCTTTTGGCTCTGCAGCAGAGCAAGAAATGTATTGGCAAACCCAAGCTCCCCATTGCGAGGGGGAAGGGGGGCCTGTTCCTTAACACGGAGGTTTCGGAACGATGGGTCAAGAAGCCAGGCAATCGTCGTTCCGATATCTGAATAGTCCTTTGAGAAGCGGCCGATATCCACCATCCATTCCATCGCATACGTATTGCCGTAGGGGTGTTTGATCCGTCCTGCGCGCAAGGCCTTCGCGATTTCGACGCCTTCTTCCGGTCCTGCAAGGAAAATATCCGCCAAAGAAGCGGCAACGTCAGGCTCTGTCGGTGCTTCGATGCCAAAGTCGATCAGTTCTTTGATCGCCTGCTCAAGCCCCGGCCTGTTGTAGACCTGATGGGGCAGAAGGCGTGGTTTTTCGATGATCGGCGGCAGGATGGTGGACACATGTTGGAAGCTGCCATCGGGCATTCGCTTCTCAATGGTGAGTTTGCCAGGGTCACTCAAATGCTCAGGCCGGGAAGCAATTATCCGGCGATCATTCTTGCTCAGTATGTCAATAAGCGCTGCTGCATCCATTTCCCGAATTTGAAACCGCAACCCGCGGTAGATGGAGGGGCCAAGCATGTAAGCGTCCTGAACATAATCTTCAGGGATACCATTGTCCGTCGTCTCCGCCGGAGCAAAGCCAGCGAAGACCCATTGCATGAAAAATAATAGAAGTGCGCAGACCCGCATTTTGTCCCCCATCCCAAATATATGGTGCATGCACTCTAGCAATCATGAGCTGTAACATGCAATCAAAAAGAACAAACATGGAACATTTGGTGCTATCAGTAAGGGAGAAAGAACGGGGTGGGGTGGCCGTCAGGACCAGAGGACGCCAATCACTCTACTTCGGGTTAATCCCCACCCGGCAGGCTGTGGTGATATGTTTTTTATGGTTGTAAATATACCGCAAAAGGTGTGAACAAAGCCTTATCAAGCATGCTTAATGCGCGTTAACCTTGTGCGGGCGAGACATTCAGTCAGCCACCGGTGGCGGGCGGGCGATCAGAAGTTCTTCAAGATAATCAGCTTTTTCGAAAGCGCCTGACGGGTGTGCTCATAGGCGATATGCAAATCGAAATAAAGCTGGTTCAGTCCTTCGGTGCGTTCCTTGCTGGACCGAATTTCGATTTTGGCCGCCAGATGCGCCACTTTTTCCGCGCCGAAGGTCACGGACGCAGATTTGAAGTGGCTGGCGTACATATGGACGCGCGCGCAGTCCTTCGCCTCAATGGCATTGCTCAGCTCTTCCATCAGGCTTGGGGCTGCGATCAGATAGTCCTCGATCAGGCCGATCATCCCACCCTTCAGTAATTCGCCATATTCCCGGAAGGTGTCCCAGTTGACGAATTCCATTTCGTCAGAGACATCTTCATATTCGTCGCTGATCTCAATGTCTGCGTCTTCGCCGGTCAGGTGGCGTTTCACCATCACTTCCAGGCTCACACGGTCGACCGGCTTTTTGATGCAGTCGGTCATGCCTGCGTCCATATAGACGGCGTTTTCCGGCCCGGACATTTTCGTGGTTACCGCGATGATCGGCAAGGGGGCCTTGCCCGCCCTCTGTTCAAGCGCGCGTAGCCGCCTGGCTGCTTCCACGCCGCCCATCTTCGGCATCATGATATCCATGAAGACCATGTCAAAACGGCCGGCCTCAAAGGCTTCCAGCGCTTCTTCGCCGTTGCAGACATGGTCGTATGTGATGCCCATCTCATCCAGCGCACGGCCCAGGATTTTTGCCATGACGGGCATGTCATCCACCACAAGCGCGTGAAGGGGGGCATTTGGGCCCTGGCGGGAAAGGTGGCCTTCTTCAGACATCAGCGCGGCATCAGGCATTTTGACATTGCTCCTGCAAGATCGCTCATTTCGTACTCAATACATTGCCTGAAGGGTGTGGCAGCCATGCTGCCGTATCTTTGCCTGGCCTCTGTATGCCGGACAATTCTATCTAAAAGGTTAATGGGAAAATTTTAGCGATTGTATTTTTACAGCCTGAAAATGCGGGGCTACATATTCTGCAATAGCACCAGCTTCTTCTTCAGTGCATGCTGGGCGCGCTCAAAGGCGATGTGCAGGTCATGGAATGCTGGTATGGCTTCCCGGATGTCGCCATTCTTGCCCATGATTTCCAGCTGTGCTGCGATATCGGACACGACTTCCGCGCCAAACACCTGGCTGGTGGATTTGAATTTATGGGCGTGGAACTGCAAGGCGGTGGCATCATCAGCCTCAATGGCCTGTCCGATGGCTGCCAGAAGGTCTGGGCCTGCCACCAGATAGTCCTTCAGGAAATGCTTGAACTTGTCTTTCAGAATAGCGCGGTATTCATTCAGGGTTTCCCAGTTCAGAATATCCAGCCCGTCATTTTCAAAAGCGGCTGCTTCGTAGCTGTCCGGTTCATTGGCTGTCTGCTTTTCGGCAATACCCAGATGATCCAGCATCACTTGTGCCAGGTTCAGCCGGTTGATCGGCTTTTTCACCACCCCGCTCATGCCTTCAGCCAGATACTGGTCCATGTCCCGTTCCGAGACGCGCGCGGTCACTGCGATAATGGGAATGCCCCCGTAGTGAGAGCTGAGTTTCCGGATTTCCTTTGTCGCCTGCACACCGCCCATTTTCGGCATCAGGATATCCATCAGGATCAGGGCATAGTCTGTCTCATGTGCCGCATCGATGGCCTCCAAGCCGTCCGTGACGCGGTCATGCTGAACCGGAAAGGCGGACAGGAGCTTGGCGATAATCTGGCCCATCACAGGGTTGTCTTCCACCACCAGTACACGCGGGCCATTCACCTCCGGCATGGTGATGGCCGAGGCGTGGGGTGCGTCCTCAATCGGCGGGGTGTTGTCTGCGTCGTCCTGCATGGCCAGCCCAGGTTGGTTGCGGTGGTATGAATTAAGATTTTCCAACTGTGGGGGGCAAACTATCACGAAACAGTTAACACCCCCAAGATTCCGTTCAGCCTTCATTCATGCCTTGCATCCAATCCTGAAAAGGCGAAGATGAGACGAACAAACTGGAAGGGGTGGCGTATGAAAAAGTTACTGGCGGTACTGGCGACAACCTTTGCCATGGCAGGCTGCGCGGGTGACAGTAGCGGTGGCGGCACGCCAGTGCGGGACATCAGCCCGTCCGATTATGTTACCCTCAGCCGCACAGCCTGTTTCGGGGCCTGCCCGGTTTATGACATCACGCTGCAGGGCGATGGCCGTGTTACCTATCACGGTGGGCGCTTCACCAAGCTGCAGGGCCAGCACAACGATACCTACAGCGCAGGCCGCTTCCTTGAGGTGCTGAGCATGTTCGAGATGCGTGGTTTCAGCGATTTTGATGATGCCTACACCCGCGACACCTGCCGGCCCTGGGCGACCGACCATCCAACCGTAACGGTGGAGCTGAAATCAGCGGACCTCACGAAAAAGCTGGTCTGGTACACCGGGTGCCGCGGCATCGAAGAGCGCGCGCAGCTTGACGGCATGGTGGATGAGCTGGAGCGGATCCTGGACGTGGAGCGCTTCATCGGCACGCCGGAAGAACGGAAGCCCAAGCGCCGCTGACGCTTTTGCGGGGTGGCGGCGAACCTTTTCCCAAGACGAAGCGTCTATAGGAAAAAGCCGGGATCACGACAGGCGGATGAGACTACACAGGCACAGGTGGGCCCCCATCTGTGCCTTTTGCTTTTTGGGCTGGCACCCCTTTTTGCGCCTTTCCTGAAGGGGCCATTCATTTTCGGTTCAGGGCCGATCAGCCATAAGGGAGTCACAAAGAAACAAACACCACGACAGCAACCAGTGGGGACAGCATATGACCTTTGTGAATGAAATTAACGGCGACTTTGTATTTGACGGCTCCGGCATCGACAGTTTCTTCCGGGGCGGCAGCGGCGATGATTTCATGGTCGGCGGCTCAGGCGATGATTATCTGATCGGCGGCGCCGGCAACGACTTTATCGTGGGTGGTGGGTTTTCCGACGGCCAGACACTGCATATCGACTGGTACGGCGACAAGAATTTCTTCGCGCCCGTGGATTATGATGGCCCGACAGCAGAAGGCGCCGACACGCTGATTGGCGGGTCCGGCGACGACACGCTGATCGGTGGCGGCTGGGATGACGGCGCAGTCAATGACAATGGCTGGTATGACTATGGCGAAGAAGTCTCGGCTGATGTGTATGCCACCTACTACCCCTATGCGTATCCCGACAATGTCATCTGGGCCGGTAGCGGCAACGACGTGGCTGTGGGCGGCAACGCCAACGACATCATCGGCGGTGGCGACGGTGACGATGACATCTTCGGCGCCGGTGGCCGGGATATTATTTTCGGCGGCTGGGGCTATGACACCATTGATGGTGGGTCTGGCGACGATGACATATACGCCAGCGGCGGTGATGACCTGGTCTATGGCGGTGACGGCGAAGACTGGATCTATGGATCTAGCGGCTATGACGACCTGTTCGGCGGGGCGGGCAGCGACGTGATCTTTGGCGGTTCAGGCGACGATGTGATCGCCGGCAACAGCGGCCATGACGAAATCTATGGCGGCAGCGGCTGGGATACCATCTGGGGCGACGACGGCGACGACGATATCTTCGGCGGCGCGGGCAATGATGTGCTCACGGGCGGCAGCGGTGAAGACTATTTCTACTTCAAGGACGGCCAGGGCGACGACACGATCACGGATTTCAATATCTGGGACGACACGCTTGTGCTTTCCGGCGTCTGGGATATCCAGAATTTTGACGATCTCGACTACTATAGCTTCGAGACCTGGGTGGACGGCGAATATGGCCTGCTGATCGAAACCACGGCCAGCGACAGCATCTTCCTTGAGGGCGTAACCTCCTATGATCTCTACTATATGGACGTGATTTTCTAAGGGCCAGGTGAAGCCCAGAGGCGAAAGCCAATCCTCATTCCCTCTAGAGCAACCTCGGCGCCGCATCTCGCGGCGTCTTTTTTTGTGTTTAAATCACAATGTGTCATTCCTACGTTTATGTTGACGTGCAATCCTGTGCCGCGTTAGAAACTTCGGTGTTTTATTCGAGTAGGGCCCGTTTTGGGCGATGGGGGAATAATGACAGCCAGCTTGGGGGCAAAAGCGCCACGACCTTCATTGTGGGTTCCGAAATTGTAGTGAACACCAACACGGATGGCGACCAGTGGCGGTCGGACGTAGGTCGTGGCCAGCGTGCAGGCAGCTGCGACGGACACCGAAGGAGGCGTGTTGATCGACCTGGGTGGCGGCGACAGTCTGCTGTTGACGGGCCTGACGGTCGCTGACCTCGCAGACACGGATTTCATTTTTTAAACAGTTACGACAGATGTAACCCGGCTTCCGGGTAATGAGGAACATATGGTATATACAAAGCAACTTCTGGCCAGGCACGATGGCTTCGCATTCACTGAAGCTGACGCAGAAGCAGATGGCTTTCCGCTGGGCGATTTTACGGTAAATAGCGGGACCAGCGGCAGTCATTTCGGTGCCAAGGTAACAGCTCTCGCAGATGGTGGTATGGCCGTTGTCTGGATATCCTATGACCCGGATATTGATGATGACAACGGCGGGATTGCCCTTCGTATCTTTGGTGCAGACGGCCAGCCGGTTGGGGATGATATTGCGGTCAATACCATCAAGGAAGGATTGCAGCGCGAGGCCAAGGTTTTGCAATTGCAAGATGGCTCGCTCGTCGTGGTGTGGAAATCGCCTTCCGATGAAACAGAAGGCGATATCTATGCCCAGCGGTTTTCCCTGGAAGGCGAGCGTCTTGGTGAGGAGTTTGTGGTTCATGACGACCTGCAAGGTCAACAGGTTCAGCCCGTACTGGTGGCGCTGGATGATGGGGGCTTCATGGTCCTGTGGGCGGATGACCTTGCTGATGGATCAGGCCGGGGTATTGCTGGGCGCACATTCGATGAAAACGGTGGGGCGACATCTGAAATTTTCCTGGTGAACCAGCACACCGATAACAGTCAGGCAGTTCCGGCCGCCACCAAGCTCGAAGATGGTTCTATCGCTGTAGTGTGGCAATCACTGGATCCTGCGGTGAATAGAGATGAATGGGGCATTGCCTTGCGGCTGATTGACCAGCAGGGCAATCCCGTCACAGGAGAGAGCCGGGTAAATGACATTACTGAGACATTGCAGGTTGTGCCAACGGTGGCTCCTCTGGCCGATGGCGGATTTGTCGTTGTCTGGGAAAGCCGTGTTGCTGATGGCGTAGGGAACTTTGGGTATGCAGACCATGATGTGAAAGCCCGCGTTTTCGACGCCAGTGGCGATGCTGTTTCTGACGAAATCGCGGTCGCGCAAAATACCGAGAATTCCCAGGCTCGTACTTCGGTTGTTGGCCTGGAGGATGGCGGGTTTGTTGTTGTCTGGCGAAGTTTCGACCAAGAAGTGGACGGCGACGGCGCGGCGATCGCTGCCCGGCAGTTCAGTGCATCCGGTGACCCCGTTGACGGCGAGTTCCGGGTCAATGTGGCGGGTGAAAGTGATCAACGGTATCCGAATTCGGCCATCCTGGCTGATGGAAGCATAGCTGTTGCCTGGCAGAACCTCCGAGGCTCCAATGGCATTGAGATATCCGCCCGCATTCTGGTGCCTGACCAAAACGGTGAATATGCCTATATCGATCGGTTAATCGCAGGAACAGAAGCCGATGATACGCTCTCCGGTTCGGACAATGCCGAAAGGCTTTTGGGCGAAACAGGCGATGACGTGCTGAGTGGTGGCAACGGCGACGATACGGTTGAGGGCGGTGACGGCAATGACCGGCTTGATGGAGGACTGGGAAATGACCTTCTGAAGGCGGGCGACCATGATGATACCCTGCGCGGTGCCGATGGGGCTGACACGCTTCTGGGTGGTGGGGGCAATGACCAGCTTTGGGCCGGCGCCGGCGACACCGGCGATGACGTGATGAACGGCGGCGAAGGCAAAGACATCATCGGTGGCGGAGCTGGGAACGACAAACTGGTCGGGGGTACCGGGGCAGACATAGTCTTCGGCGGCAGCGGTGACGATACACTGATCGGGGGCGCATCCAAAAACAGCACCGAGACTGCGGCGAACCAGCTTTGGTCGGGGGGCGGCAATGACCTGATCTATGGCGGCGGTGGCCGGGATGCCCTTGGTGGTGGTGATAACAATGATGAAATCCATGGCGGTGGCGGCAATGACGTTATCTATGCCGGTAAAACCGGGGCCGACAGTCTTTATGGCGATGGCGGTAACGATATCATCTTTGGCGGCTCGGAAGATGATCTCATTGAAGGTGGCGATGGCGCTGATGAGCTTTATGGTGGCGCCGGTGATGATGTGGTCGCGGGCGACGCTGGCAGTGACACGCTTTATGGCGGCGGCGGCAACGACACACTCACAGGCGGCGCGGGCGATGACACGCTTCGGCCGGGTGACGGATTGGATATGCTGGTCTTTGCGGCTGGCGATGGCGCAGACCAGGTTGACGGCTTCACCATGGGTGATGACACGCTCGACCTGTCTGCCACTACGACAGACTTTACCGATCTGGCCAGCGTGCAGGCAGCTGCGACGGACACCGAAGGTGGTGTATTGATCGACCTGGGTGGCGGCGACAGTGTGCTGTTGAGGGGCCTGACGGTCGCTGACCTCGCAGACACGGATTTCATTTTCTAGGGGGCGCTTGGGAGGTGTTTGTTCATTTGCCCTTAATGTTGGCCGCTTAGGCTGATGCCCAAATAGGGGGGCTGATGCTTGCGCGGCGTCATCTTGATGATGACAGCCCGATCTTTTGGGGGCATAGTGAATGCAAGGGAGATGGGGGCGAGTAAGTCCCCGTTTCTGTGGAAAAAATTTAAAAATGAACCTTTCGTTAGGTTTGACGAATGATTCGCGGGCTGGTAGCTTGCGGGTAATTATATGATTTGGTCAGTTTATGGGGCTACACGATGGCAAATTTTCCAGGTACCGCTGGCAACGATAGCTTAGTTGGTAACGCAGCTGAAGATGACTCGATTACGGGTCTCGCAGGCGACGACACACTTATCGGTGATACGGGTAACGATACCATTGAAGGTGGCGCGGGCATCGACAAGATCGACGGCGATGGCGGCGACGATATCATCGACGGTGGCGACGGCGACGATATCATCATCGGCGCGGCAGGCGCAGACGTGATCGACGGCGGCGCTGACGACGACGAAATCTACGGCTGTGACGATAATGACAGCATCCTTGGCGGTGCCGGTGCCGATACGGTCTTTGGTGGCGCGGGTGACGACACGGTTCACGGTAACGCTGGCGCAGACAAGATTGATGGCGGTGCAGGCGCGGACAAGCTCTATGGCTGTGATGACGCCGACATTATCGTGGGCGCGGGCGGTGCGGACATCATCCAAGGCGGTGCTGGTGCCGACCAGTTATATGGCTGCGACGACAACGACAGCATTCTGGGCGGTGACGCCGGTGATACTATCGCGGGCGGCGCGGGCGTTGATACCCTTCATGGTAACGACGGTGCCGACCATATTGATGGCGATGCCGGCAACGACATCATCTTCGGCTGCAACGACAACGACCAGATTACCGGCGGTGACGGCGACGACAGAATCACAGGCGGTTCCGGGAATGATAATCTCTCCGGTAACAGCGGCGTCGATACCATCAATGGCGGTGACGGCATTGATAAAATCTTTGGTGGTAGTGACGCTGACATCCTGAACGGTGATGCCGGTGACGACCAAATCGACGGCGACGACGGAAATGATGTTATTGATGGCGGCAACGACGATGACGAAATCGACGGCGGTGCAGGCGATGACGATATCACCGGCGGCCTTGGCAACGACACCATGGTGGGTGGTGCCGGCAATGATGTGGTTCGCATCTCCGGCTCTATTGATTCCACCACGGACATCGTAAACACCTCCAAAGGTGATTTCCTGATCAGGGTTGAGGGCAACGACATCATTACGGGTGTCGAGACGGTCATTTTCGACAACGCCACCCTGACGGAGACTGCAAGCGACATTGGCACGACGGTAACGGCATCAACCACATCCGGTGTGGATGTTGACCTGACGCTGGCAGGCGATGTGATCGCATGGGACCCGGATGCTTCCAATCCGCTGGCGAAATCCTATAGCGACAACGACTGGAACATCACAGAAGTTGACGGCACGGCTATTTCGGCCAATGGCGATTCTGTTGACATCGCAACTGGTACGCTGACTGCAGTTGATACCGACGGCGACGGTGTTCGTGAGACGCTGGTGTTTACGGGTAATGTCGACGAGTCCAATGCGTCAGATGATATCAACGATGCTGCGATTACCGTGGTCATGACCAATGTGGATACGGCCAACACCGTTACCCTGACACTGGACCTGACCCTGTTGGCGGATGATGGCTTTGTGGCTGACCCCGGCGGCGATACGCTGGTGGGCGGCGATGACGGTGAAACATTCACAGGCAGTGACAGTGCCGACAGTATTATTGGCAACAACGGTGACGACACGGTCACCGCAAACGGCGGTAATGACACAATCAGTGGCGGGCGCGGCGAAGACGAGATCGACGGCGGCGACGGCGATGACAGCATTCTGGGCGACGACGGCGACGATGTGATCGACGGCGGCGACGGGGCTGACAACATTGAGGGTGGCGCCAACGATGATGAACTGTCCGGTGGCAACGGTGCCGACGATATCCTGGGCGATGCCGGCGCAGATACGATTTCGGGCGGTAACGACGACGATGTGATTGACGGTGGTGCTGGCAACGACAAGATCACCGGCGGCCTTGGCAACGATAGCATCATCGGTGGTGCCGACACCGATACTGTCATCATCAATGGCGACATCGACGATGCCGCTGACATTGGTGTGAATGGTGGTAACCAGTTGGTCATCACAACGGCAGACGGCACCGATACCGTGAGCGGCGTTGAATCCATTCGGTTCAACAATGTCACGCTGTCGTCTTCAGCCGATGAGAATATCGGCCTTGACTTCGAATTGTCAGCGGCCTCTGGCGACAGCTCAGCCGATACCGGTATTGCCCAATTTGTGCTGTTGTGGGATGCCTCCCAGGTCGGTGTGGGTGATCCACTGACCGCAGCCTATGCTGACGGTGATTGGAGAATTACCCGTGTGAACAGTTCCAGCGTATCGGACGGTTCGAACGTGAACCTCAGCTACGGTACACTCTCTGTTTCCGACAGCGGTAGCGGCGTGGCAGACACCCTGACTTTCACAGGCAGCACTGACATGAGCGATGCCAACGAAGCAGAAGACCAGACACAAACCGTGACGGTGCGCCTGACCAACGTGGCAACCAACGAGAACATCACGGTCAATCTCGATCTGACGCTATTGGCCGACACTGACTTCACCGGCAACGCCAGTGCGAATACGCTGACTGGTGATGAAGACGATGAAACCTTCGAGGGTCTTGGCGGCAACGATAAGATTTATGGCAACTGTGGTGACGACAGCATTCTGGGCGGCGATGGTGACGACCAGCTGTTTGGCGGCAACCACGATGACACGCTCGAAGGTGGTAACGGCAAAGACAAGCTGTACGGCGGTTGCGGGGATGACCTGCTGATCGGTGATTCAGTATTCGATACCAATGCAGATACGCTTGATGGCGGCGAAGGTAACGATAGGCTGCAAGGCGGTAAAGGTAACGACAAGCTCGATGGCGGTGCCGGCAACGACAGCATCAATGGCGGCGGCGGCACAGACGTTGTTACCTTCGATGGTGCGATCGATGAGGCAAGCGACATCACCACTGCGGCGGGCGACTATGTCGTCAGCGTGGACGGCGTCGATACCATCAGCGGCGTTGAAACACTGCAGTTCGACAACGCGACACTTAGCGCCAGTGCGTGTCAGGATCTGTTGGCTGATCTGGATCTGTTTGCAGAGGCAGGTGATTCCAACACAGATACCTTCGCAGACCATGTTCTGCGCTGGGATCCGAATGCAGCGAACCCGCTGTCAGACTATAGCGACAATGACTGGGATATCATTTCAGTAGACGGCACAGTGGTGAATCCTGGCACACAGGTCGAAACCGATTATGGTCGCCTGACCTTCACGGACGCTGTGGGCGGCGATAGTATCGTCGATACGGTATCCTTCAGGGCCGACAGTTCACTGGCCAATGAAGCAGCTAACCTTGACGAGACTGTGACCCTTGTGCTGGCCAGTGCGTCGAACGCAGATGACACCATTGAGCTTGACGTGAACCTGCGTGTGATCTCCGATGTGGATTTCTCCGCGGATAGCGATGGCGGTCTGCTGGAAGGTGGCGCTGGCGATGACGTCATGGCTGGTGGCAACTTGTTCGATAACATCAAGGGTAACGGCGGTAACGACACCATCTCGGCAGGTGGCGGCGGTGATTACATCACTGGCGGTGACGGCGATGATGTGATCTCTGGCGGTGCTGGCAATGACTCTGTCTTTGCTGGCGGTGACGGCGACGATAGTGTTCGCGGTGACGACGGCAACGACATCATCGGTGGTGGCTCCAATGACGACCTGATAATCGGGGGTGGTGCAGATGCCGATCCGTTCGGTGGTGCCGATACCTCATCCGGTGACGGTCGCGACATTCTGTTCGGTGGTACTGGAAACGATACGCTGGTAGGCGGAGCGTGGGACGACCGTGGCGGCGATGACGACAGCGTCGTGGATGTTGGCGAAGTGAGCAACAACAGTACCGACCAACGCAATGATATCTGGGCCGGTGACGGCAACGATAAGATTTACGGCGCAGGCGGCAAGGACGCACTTGGTGGCGGTACGGGCTGTGACGACATTCAGGGCCTGGGCGGCGATGACACCATCTATGGCGGTAAAGGCAGCAGCAACGCTGACGACACAATCGACGGTGGCGACGGCGATGACGTTATCTTCTCCGGCACAGGCGACGATATTATCGTTGGCGGTAACGGCAGCGATGTGATGTTCGGCGGCGACGGTGCTGACACCGTTCAGGGCGGGGCATCTGCCGATACGCTCTATGGCGGTGCTGGCGATGACACTATTTCCGGTGGCGCGGGTGCCGACAGCATCCGTGGCGGCGATGGTGACGATACCATTGAAGGTGGTGCCGGGGATGATACGCTCTTCGGGAGCGGCGGCGCTGACCGGTTCGTCTTTACCGACCAGACCAACGCATTGGATGTGATCAAGGACTTTGATCTGACGTCTGACGTCATTGATCTTACCGGCATTCTGGCTGCATCTGATACCAGGGTCGGTGATGGCGATGGTGACTTTGAAACTCTTGCCGAACTTAAGGGCGAGGCTGACGAAAGCACGTTGAACGGCGAGGCAGGCGTGTTGATCTCGCTTGGCGGGTCCTATTCTCTCTTTATCGTGGGTGTCACGCTCGCAGACCTAACAACAGACCACTTCGATCTATAACGGATCAGGTGGTCGTAGAGTTCAGCCCCTCGGCCATGGCCGGGGGGCTTTTGTTTTGTTCAGTTTTGGAATTGCAGTGGACCAGGCTTTGCGCTTAGATGGCGCTGGGTGCAACCGGGGAATGGCGCCGCCGCTTATGGCAGGACAGACTGAAAATAGTTTTGAGACCGTCAGGCTGATGGTGCGGGAGGCAGACCCGTCCCTTGCAGGGCAGGATATCCTGTCTGCGAACGAACATGAGCGCCTTGCGGGTATGCATGAAGGCGCGCGCCCGGCATTTGTGACAGCCCGCCGCATGCTGCGCACGGCCCTTGGGTCTTATATGGGATTGCTGCCAGGTGCCGTACCTCTTATGCAGGAGGGGGCAGGACGCATTTCCATTGATGGCTTTGCCGAAGACGAACCACCTTATTTTTCAGTATCACACACCGGGGCAGCCGAGGAAGGCATCGCTGCGGTTATGGTGTCCGAAACCTGCCCAGTGGGCATTGATATCCAGCAACTGGACCCAAGCGTAGACTGGCGCCGCGTGGCAGAGCGCCGCTTCCCGGAAGAAGACTGGATGCTCTTGTCTGCCATGTCGGATGAAATTGGGCGGTTGATGTTTTTCACGCTTTGGTCGATCCGCGAGGCCTTCGTTAAAATGGAAGATGGCAAGCTGATGCCCTACCTCAGAAACTTGAAAATCGACCTGACAGCGCGCCCGCCAAAGCTTGCGACGCCAACACCAAAAGGGCTAGCTGAAGCCTTCATCTATTTCGATTTCAACCCGGAGCATAATCTGATGATTGCTGCTGTGGCTGAAAAGCCGATCCAGGTTGAGCTTGATCTGTCCATCAAGCACATTAGTCGCCGCCCTGACCCTTTAAGGAATCGCGCTGACTGAACCAGTGGCCACATTCCCTGTATTGGGCCATATACTTGGCGCAAACGCAGGCATGTGCTATCATACGCGTGGGTGACCGGATAAATTTCAGAAGAAATCACAGGCGCATCGCTTGAAGGGCGTGCCGTGCCGGAACGGTTTAAGACGTCAAAACGACGCCGACTGTGTCTGAAAACATGGTGGAGAAGGCAAAATGGCTTTTTCCGTAAATACGAACGCGGGTGCCTTTCTCGCGCTTCAAAGTCTTAATCAAACGAACAGTCAACTGGAAACGACTCAGCGGCGCATCAACACCGGCCTTAAGGTGGAAAGCGCCAAGGATAGTGCTGCGACATATGCCATCGCGCAAAACCTGCGTGGGGATATTGCCGGCCTGAACGCCGTCAAGGGGTCGCTGGACCGGGCCATTTCCACACTTGATGTTGCAATTGCGGCCGGTGAAGCTGTCTCTGACTTGCTGACAGAACTGAAGGAAAAGGCGGTGTCCGCCAAGGATACCGGCATAGACAGCGCCAGCCGCGATGCGCTCAATGACGAGTTTGTCGAACTTCGGGATCAGATCACCAGCATCGTGGAAAACGCTGAATTCAATGGCGCCAACGCCGTGGATGGCAGCGGCACAGATATTGTGGCCATCACCAACGACAGCGGTACAAACACCATTACCATTGGGGCCCAGGACCTGACGCTGGGCGGGGCCAATGTGACGCTTTCGGCGACGCAGGAAATCTCAAGCGCGGCGCTGGCGTCAACGGCGGTGACAACAATTTCCGCATCGGCGTCCAACGTTACGTCTGCTCTGTCTGCCTTTGGGGCGGGCTCCACAAGGCTGGAGATACAGCGCGAATTTGTCGGCAAACTCTCTGACACCATTGAAGTGGGAATCGGGAATCTGGTGGATGCAGACCTTGCGAAAGAGTCAGCCACCTTGCAGGCACTGCAAGTAAAACAGCAGCTTGGCTTGCAGGCCCTGTCCATCGCCAATAATTCGCCGAGTGCCGTGCTGACACTTTTCCAGTGACCAAAGACGGCCCGGTCATGATATAATGCAACCGGGCTTTGAGATTGAAGACGCTGGCATGGGGATGCCGGCATAGTTAAACCAGAAGGGTGCGTTACATGGTTTTCACCGTGGATCCAAATGCAGGTGCTTTCGCAGTTCTGCAGAACAAGAAACAACCTGGCCGTGATCTGGCCGAAGAGCAGGCCAAATCCAAACAGTCTGATGATCGCCGGGCTGATGATGGCGCTGTTTCGGTTGCGGACCATCTGAAGGGCGATGCGACCGGGCTTGAAAGTGTTCGCGCGTCTCTCGGGCATGCGGCGTCGGCCCTTGAAGTGGCGTCGATTGCAGCAGGCAAGGTGGCTGATCTGCTGTCGCAGCTCCAGGAAAAGGCTGAGCGCGGGCTTGATCCTGATCTTGATAAAAGTGCGCGTGCCGCTCTCAATGAAGCCTTCGCCACAGAACGCGACCTGATCAATGACGTAATCCGCGACGCTGACTTTGAAGGCGTCAATGCGGTCAAGCGGGGTGGCCAGGCGATTACAGCGCTCACGAGCGCCAACGGCCGTCGGGCAGTAGAGATTCCGCCACAAGATTTGGCGCTTGGTGGGGAAAAAGTGACGCTGAAGCCAGATCAGGGGCTGGAAACAGTAACTGCCGCCGCGGATGCCCTAGAAGCCATTGTGGCCTCTCGCGCCAACGTGTCGAAGGCTCAGGCGGTATTTGAGGGCGGCGGCGAAAGCATCAGCGCCCAGCAAAGCTTCATCACCAAACTTTCCGATACCATCGATGCCGGTGTCGGCAACCTGGTAGAGCCCAGCCTGGAGAAGGAGACAGCCAACCTTCAGGCGCTGCAGGTGAAGCAGGCACTGGGTGTCCAGACGCTTCCTATTGCCAACCAGCGGCCGCAGGCGATCCTGTCACTGCTCAAATAAAAGGTCTTTTCGGTCGCGGGTGTCACTGCAGTCTTGCGCTTTCGTGCCGCCCGCGCTAGCCATGGCACTATAAGACAATTATCGGGGGAAGCTATGGCTCGATCTATCTCACTCGGGCGGGATATAACGGTCGCCAATGACGCGCCATTCGTTCTGTTTGGCGGCATGAATGTTCTTGAAAGCAGGGATCTGGCATTTGAAGTGGCAGAAGCCTTTGTGAAAGTCACGAAAAAGCTTGGCATTCCTTATGTTTTCAAGGCCTCCTTCGACAAGGCGAACCGCTCCAGTGTGCATTCTTTCCGGGGGCCGGGCCTTGACGACGGCTTGCAGCTTCTGGCGGATATCAAATCCAAATTTGACGTACCGGTGATCACTGATGTGCATGAGCCTCACCAGGCCGCGCCGGCCGCCGACGTGGCGGACGTGATCCAGCTGCCGGCTTTTCTCGCGCGCCAGACCGATCTGGTAACTGCCATGGCCGAAACCGGGGCGGTGATCAATGTGAAAAAGCCGCAGTTTCTGGCGCCCGAGGAAATGCGTCACATCATCAAGAAATTCAAGGAAAGCGGCAACGACAAGGTCATGCTGTGTGAACGGGGCAGCTGCTTTGGCTATAATAACCTGATCGTGGATATGCTGGGCATGGATGTGATGAAGGATTATGCGCCTGTGGTGTTTGATGCCACCCACGCGCTGCAGCGCCCTGGTGGCCGTACAGACAGCGCAGGCGGCCGGCGTGCCCAGGCAGCAGCGCTGGCGCGGGCGGGCATGGCCCTCGGGATCGCGGGCCTGTTTATCGAAGCGCACCCGAACCCGGACGAAGCGCTATGCGATGGACCCTGCGCTCTGCCGCTCGATAAACTGGAGCCCTATCTGGCGCAGATGAAGGCCGTTGATGATTTGGCGAAAAGCTTTCCTGCACTGGTAACGGAGTAGACGGCAATGGATATCCGGCTTTTGGTTTTGGATGTGGACGGCGTGCTGACAGACGGCACCATCTTCTATTCCGCCGAGGGCGAGGAACTGAAAGCCTTCAATGTGCAAGACGGCCTTGGCATCAAGCTTCTGATGCGCTCGGGCTTCGATGTGGCCGTGATTTCAGGGCGAGGCAGTGCGCCGCTTGAACGACGTCTCGATGACCTGGGCATTTTTCATCGCCGCTTCAAATGCAAGGACAAGGTGGCTGCCCTAAAGGATATCTGCGACGAGGTCGGATGCAATTTCAGTCAGGTTGCCTTCATGGGCGATGACCTGATCGACCTGAAGGTGATGCGGTCTGTGCGCTTTGCCGTGGCCCCGCCAAACGCAGTCCCGGAAGTGCTTGAGGCCGCGCACCATGTGACCGACCGCCGTGGCGGCTATGGTGCCGTGCGCGAGCTGTGCGACTATCTGGCAGCGCTGAACGGTATTCGTTTCGCTGATTATTATGTCATGCCCGAGGAGGACTAGGGCATGACCTTCAAGATAGTGATCCCTGCGCGCTATGCCTCAAGCCGCCTGCCAGGCAAGCCGCTTGCTGACATTTGCGGCAAGCCGATGATTCAGCATGTGTGGGAGCGCTGTGGCACGTGCGGCGCAGATGACGTGGTGGTGGCCACCGATGACGCGCGGGTGTTTGATGTGGCGCGCGGTTTTGGCGCGCAGGCTGTGATGACGGCGCTGGATCATGCGTCAGGCACGGACCGGATCGCAGAAGTGGTGGATATCCTGGGCTGCCATGACGATGAGATCATCGTGAATGTCCAGGGCGATGAGCCGATGATGCCCCCCGCGCTGGTTCGCGCCGTAGCGGACCTCCTGGCAGGCAGCCCTGACGCGGCGCTGGCGACCGCCAGTCACGCCATTGCCAGTATGGATGACCTTGTGAACCCCAATGTGGTGAAGGTGGTGACAGACAAGGCAGGCAGTGCCTGTTATTTTTCCCGCAGTGCCATTCCCCATGAACGCGGTGCCGAGCGGCCTGATCTACAGCGCTTCGCCTACCAGCGCCATATCGGCATTTATGCCTACCGGGCAGGGACTCTCAGGCAGCTGACACTTTTGCCGCCCGCGCCGCTTGAAGAGCTTGAAGCGCTGGAGCAGCTGCGGGCCCTTTATCACGGCATGAAAATCGTGGTGGCCGAAGTGGCCGATGCACCGCCTGCGGGTGTGGACACGGAAAAAGACCTGGCCGCTGTGCGCGCCATGATGGGGATTGGCGGATGACCGAGGACACCACAGACAAGGTTCAGGCGCCACGTGCCCTTACGTCGTCCAGCGGCATCGCCGGTGACGCGTTGATGGCTGCGCTGTTGGGGCGCGAGGTCAGAAAGGGCCTGTCGGGCGCGCGCGACGGTGATGTGGTCGTGGGCTGGGGCCAGAAGGAAAATACCGAGAAGGCAAGGGCCTATGCCAAGCGCCGTAATCTCGAATATTGGCGTCTTGAAGACGGATTCCTGGGCTATCTCAGCCACCCGTCATCGGATGGGCGACGCCTGTCGCTGGTGGTGGACAAAAGCGGCATCTATTATGACGCGCACACCCCAAGCGACCTTGAAGGCCTGTTGAACCGGGATGACTGGATTACCGATGATCTGCTGGCGCGGTCGCGTGACGCCATGGCACGTATCCGGCGCTGGCGGCTGTCGAAATATAACCATGCACCCTTTGATATCTCGCCTGACCTCCGGGAAAAGCTGAATGCTTTCAAGGGGCCCAAGGTTCTGGTTGTAGACCAGACGTTCGCTGACCAATCCATCCAGTACGGCATGGCCAATGACGGCATGTTCATGGAAATGATGCAGACCGCGCTTGAGGAAAATCCCACGTCGCTGGTGTTGGTGAAGGTGCACCCAGACGTGCTGGCAGGCACCAAGAAGGGCCATTTCGACCTGGAGCGCACGCATGAACGCGTGATGTTCATTGCCGACGATGTGGCTCCCCAGGCCCTGATGGAGCGGGTGGACCACGTGTATGTGGTAACCAGCCAGATGGGACTTGAGGGCCTGATCGCGGGCAAGAAGGTCACCTGCTTCGGCCTGCCGTTTTACGCGGGCTGGGGGCTGACGCACGACCGACAACTGTGTGAGGCGCGTATCGCCAACCGCAGCCTTGAGGAACTGTTCGCTGCCGCTTTCATCGTCTATAGCCGCTATGTGGACCCCTATACGGGTGAATCGTGCGAGCTTGAACGCATTCTGGATATCCTGACGGCCGAACGCCAGATGACACGGCCACGAGGCAAGCGCGCGCTGGCGGTGGGCTTTTCCTTGTGGAAGCGCGGCTTTATTCCGGAATTCGTTGGTCTTGGCGAAAAAAATACTGTCTTTGTCAAGCCGCAGGCGCTGGACGGATATGACTATCAGGACGGCGATATTGTCGTCCTGTGGGGCCGTAAGCACGACAAGGAAGCCGAAGCTGTGCCGGGGCATATCCCGGTGTGGCGCATGGAAGACGGGTTCCTCAGGTCTGTGGGGCTGGGCAGTGACCTCCGCCGCCCGTCATCGCTGGTGCTGGACCGGTCGGGCATTTATTATGATGGCCGTGGCCCAAGTGACCTTGAGACTTTCCTGAAGAAACATGAATTTGACCGGCATGACCTGGCGCGGGGCAAGGCGCTTCGGAAAGCGGTGTTGGGCGCGCGGGTGTCCAAATATAATGTGGGCACGTCGGGCTCCCTTGATTTTCGCGCCAAGGCGGGCGGCAAGCCGGTGATCCTGGTGCCCGGGCAGGTGGAAGCAGATGCCTCGATCAAGCTTGGATCGCCCGAAATAAAGACCAACGCAGAGCTGCTGGAAGCTGTGCATCAGTCGAACAGCGACGCCTATATCATCTATAAGCCGCACCCGGATGTGGTGTCGGGCAACCGTGAAGGCGCTGTGCCGAAGGATGTGCTTGACCGCTGTACCAGTGAAGTGGTGGTGGATGCGGACATCATTGATTGCCTGGAGGCCGTTGACTGCGTGCATACCATGACAAGCCTGACCGGTTTTGAGGCGATCCTTCGCGGCATCAAGGTAACGACCTACGGCATGCCCTTCTATGCCGGATGGGGGCTGACAACCGATCAGTTGGGCGCCCGTCTCGGTGAACGTCGGGGGCGTGACCTGCCGCTTGACGGGCTTGTATACGCCCTTCTGTGTGTTTATGCGCGCTATGTCCAGTGGCCGGGCGGTAAAAGCTATGGTCCGGAAGCGTTGGTGGCGGATATCGCGGCGATGGAGCGCGGCAGCAGCGTGATTTCGGGTGGCCCGGTGGCATCGGTTTCGAAGCTGGCGCGCAAGGCCATGTATATCGCGGAAGCGCTTCTTAGATAATCGACGCACATTGGCGGGGTCAGGCAAGGCCTTCGGAAAAGTTTTCTGGTTATATTTTGGAAAATATTTCCAAAATAGGCCCGCTAGCCCCTTAAAAAAGAAAAATTCGTTTTCTTTGGTGCTTGTGCTTGCGCTACACCCGCACCATCTTTAAAAGCCTTGAAGTTTAAGGGCTCAAAGCAATCTGTTGGTGGATTTTTGATGACAAAAACACTTACCCATCTGAAACGACTGGAAGCCGAGAGCATCCACATCATGCGCGAAGTCGCCGCCGAGGCGGAAAACCCGGTGATGCTTTACTCTGTCGGCAAGGACAGTGCAGTCATGCTGCATCTGGCGATGAAGGCGTTCCATCCTTCCAAGCCACCGTTTCCGGTCATGCATGTGGATACCACCTGGAAGTTCCGCGAGATGATCGAATTTCGCGATAATCTGACCAAAGACCTGGGCCTCGACCTGATCGTTCATATCAATGAAGACGGCGTCAAAGAGGGCATCGGCCCCTTCACCCACGGCAGCCAGGTTCATACCGACGTTATGAAAACCCAGGCGCTGAAGGCGGCGCTGGATAAATACGGCTTCGACGCAGCCTTTGGTGGCGCGCGCCGGGATGAGGAAAAGTCCCGTGCGAAGGAACGCGTATTCTCCTTCCGCTCTGCCCAGCACCGGTGGGACCCGAAGAACCAACGCCCTGAGCTGTGGAGCATCTATAACGCCCGCAAGAACAAGGGCGAGAGCATCCGCGTGTTCCCGCTCAGCAACTGGACCGAGCTTGATATCTGGCAATATATCCACCTGGAGGGTATCCCGATCCCGGGGCTGTATCTGTCGAAGAAACGCCCGGTCGTGGAACGCGACGGCCAGCTGTTTATGGTGGACGACGAGCGTTTCCCGCTCAAGGACGGCGAAGAGCCAATGATGAAATCAGTGCGCTTCCGCACACTGGGCTGCTACCCGCTGACCGGCGCCGTGGAATCGACGGCCGACACGCTTGAAGAAGTGATCCAGGAAATGCTGCTGACCACAAGTTCAGAGCGTCAGGGCCGTGTGATCGACCACGATAGCGCAGCCTCCATGGAGAAGAAAAAGCAAGAGGGATATTTCTAATGTCGCACCAGTCTGACCTCATTGCTGAAGATATCTCGGCCTACCTGAAGGCCCAGGAAGAAAAATCCATGCTGCGCTTCATCACTTGCGGCAGCGTGGACGACGGTAAATCGACGCTGATCGGGCGCCTGCTGTACGATAGCAAGCTGATCTTTGAAGACCAGTTGAACGCGCTTGAGGCCGACAGCAAGAAGATGGGCACGCAAGGGCAGGAGATTGACTTTGCCCTGCTCGTTGACGGCCTGGCGGCTGAGCGCGAGCAAGGCATCACCATTGATGTGGCCTACCGCTTTTTCTCAACCGACAAGCGCAAGTTCATTGTGGCCGACACGCCGGGGCACGAGCAATATACCCGCAACATGGCCACTGGTGCGTCCACTGCCGATGTCGCGATCCTGCTGATCGATGCGCGCAAAGGTGTTCTGACACAAACCCGCCGTCACAGCTTCATCTGCTCGCTTCTGGGCATCAAGCGCATCGTGCTGGCGGTCAACAAGATGGATCTGGTGGACTATAGCCAGAAGGTCCTCAATGACATTGAAGTCGAGTACCGCGAGTTCGCCAAGGACTTCGGTTTTAGCGAGATCGTCTCGATCCCGCTGAGCGCTCTCAAGGGCGACAATATTCTCGCAAAATCCGAGAACACCCCCTGGTATGACGGCCCGTCGCTGTTGCATTATCTGGAAACCGTTCAAGTGGGTGATGCCCGCCAGGCAGCGGACTTCCGCCTGCCGGTTCAGTGGGTTAACCGCCCGAACCTGGACTTTCGCGGTTTCTCGGGCACCATCGCTAGCGGCACCATCCGCCCGGGCGATCCGATCAAGGTTCTGCCAAGCGCGGTTGAAAGCACGGTCAAGTCCATCGTAACTTATGACGGGGACCTTGACGAAGCCGTTGCGGGCGAAGCGGTTACGCTGACGCTTAATGACGAGATTGACATCAGTCGCGGCGATGTGATTGCAGGCAAGGACCACCCCTGTGAAGTGGCCGACCAGTTCGAAGCCAAGATCATCTGGATGGCGGAAGAGCACATGCTGCCCGGTCGCCCGTACCTGTTCAAGACGGCGAACAAGACAGTCCCCGGCCTGGTGACGGACCTGAAGCACAAGGTGAATGTGAACACCATGGAGCATACGGCCGCCAAGCAGCTTGAGCTGAATGAGATCGGCATCTGTAACATTGCGCTCGATAGCCGTATCGCGTTCGACCCATACTCGAATAACCGTGAAACCGGTGCCTTCATTATCATCGACCGCATCACCAATTCGACTGTCGGTGTGGGCATGATCGATTTCGCGCTTCGCCGTGCGTCGAACATCCACTGGCAGGCTTTGGACGTGGATAAGATCGCGCGCGCCGACATGAAACACCAGCGCCCCGCGGTGCTGTGGTTCACCGGCCTGTCGGGTTCCGGCAAGTCCACCATTGCGAATATCGTTGAGAAACGCCTGTTCGCGCGTGGCCGCCATACATACACGCTGGACGGCGACAACGTACGCCACGGCCTCAATCAGGATCTGGGCTTCACCGATGCCGACCGGGTGGAGAACATTCGCCGTGTGGGCGAGGTGGCCAAGCTGATGGTCGACGCAGGCCTTGTGGTGATGACCAGCTTCATCTCCCCGTTCCGGGCAGAGCGCCGCATGGTGCATGACCTGATGGACGAGGGTGAATTCATTGAAGTCTATGTGGATACGCCGATTGAGGTATGCGCCGAGCGTGACCCCAAGGGCCTCTACAAGAAAGCCAAGGCGGGCGAGATCAAGAACTTCACGGGCTACGATAGCCCTTATGAAGCCCCTGAGCGCGCCGACATCCATGTCAACACAGACAAGATGAGCGCCGAAGAGTGCGCCGATGTGATCATCGCGTACCTCGAAGAAAACGGCTACCTCAATGCCAACGGTAACGGCCAGCGCTAACCACCGTTTCATAGATAATCAGAGAGAAGGCCGGGCATGTCCCGGCCTTTTTGTTATTGACGTAAGTCATACACGGTCGCTACCGTCGAATTCCAATCTCAACTTGGGGGAGAAAACTTATGGGTTTTGGTAGTGCTGTCGCAACGGCATTCAAGAAATACGCGACTTTTTCCGGGCGTGCTTCGCGGTCGGAATACTGGTGGTTTTTCCTGTTCTATATTCTGGCCTTTATGGCGGCCAGCTTCATCGACGTGGCTATGGGGAATGTGGAAAGCGGTATCATGGGCTGGATCGTCCTGTTGATCCTGTTCCTGCCGACAATTGCCATTTCTGTGCGCCGGCTGCATGACATCAATATGTCGGGCTGGTGGTATCTGGTTTTCCTGGTACCCATTGTGGGCATCTTCTTCATGGTCTTCTGGTTCACCAAGAAGGGCGACGAAGGCGACAACCGTTTCGGCAGTGACCCATTAGGCACGGACGTAGGCGAAGTCTTTTCTTAAGACAGCTTGAAAAAGTCGGAGGAAAAGGCTGGGATGTTCCCGGCCTTTTTTATGGGGAGATGACGTGAATATTCTGCAGGCCAACAAGGCAGTGTTCAGGCGGGCGCTGGATTTCACCGGACGGTCCAGCCGATCGGAATATTGGTGGAGCCAGCTGACCGCCGTGCTTCTGGCGTATCTGGTGCTGTTGCCGCTTATGAAGGTGGGGCCGCCCTGGGCGGTCAAAATCGCCATGGTGGTGGTCGCCGTTTATGCGCTGCCGCTGCTGGCTGTGTCCTTCCGCCGCCTGCAGGATACCTCGATCTCCGGCATGTGGATGATGGCCTTCGTTGCCGCCGGGATCATCGGTGGGCTGATACAGGCCTTTGTCTGGCTGCTGTTTCTGGGGCTGATGTGCGTGGCGTCAACCGATGGCAGGAACGAATACGGGCCGTCACCGCTGGAGCCAGACGGGCCCGCAGGCGAGCCAGAAGATGATGCCGCCCCGGCGCCCGAAGGCATGACCGAAGCGGCGGTTCCGGCGTCTGCTATGGTACCTGAGGTCGAAGACCGGCCAGAGCCAGCCCCGCAGCCACAGCCACATCCACAGCCACAACTACAACCGAAGGCACCGCGTCGCACCATTGGCTATACGCTCAGCCATGTCTTCGATTTCACCGGCCGGGCCCCGCGCCATGAATTCATCGGATTTCTCATGGTGGCCCTGTGGGGCTATCTGGCGCTGGTGGCGGTGGTGTATAACCAGCCCTCGCGGCTTGGTGTGCTACTGCTTTATGCCTATCACTATCTGTTCATCTTTGCGTCGCTGGGCCTGCAGGTGCGCCGCCTGCATGACATGAACCTCTCGGGCCTGTGGCTGCTGCCATCCTTCCTGCCGGCGGTGCTTATGCTGGTGCCGTTTCTGGGCCAGTGGCTGGACCCGGATTTCTGGGCCAGCGCGCTTTCGCTTCTGTATTTCGGCTGTTTCGCCGCGCTTGCCGGCACCGAAGGCCGCAACAGCTTCGGGGCTGATCCGTTGACTTCTGACACGACGGCAGACATCGCGGTTGAAATGCAGACAACCACAGCAGAGGATTAATCGTGCGCTTGATTGGCAAGATTGGTTTTTACGTGGCGGTGGCAATAGCCATGTATCTCACTGCCCTCTGGGGATGGGGGATTTGGCTCTATGTTCTCGCAATTCCTGTTGGGTTAATAGCATTTTTGGTCGGCATCCTGTTACTTATTGTTGCGGTTGGCGGCACTAAGCACTTCTTTTCAAAACGCAAGACTCATCCCTTCATTCGGCAGCCTCAAAACGAAATGGAAGCCGCTATGCTTCTGCAAAAGATACTCAATACTGCGGAAGATCCAGCTTATTCCGATTGGCCGGTTTTTGAGCCGAACCACCTAGCGTGGGCAAGGTTCATCTGGGATCAGGGTGTTGACTGCTCTGGTCAAGAATTGAAAGCACTCATCCAAGAGGTCGCTGACGTTGAAGCGCGATATGCCTATGAAAATGAAGACTATGATTATGAAACCGGGGCAGCATATTCCAGTGATGAAATTAGAACCGAGTTATACCGTCTGGTCTCCACTTGGTTTGAAAGAGCATCAAAAGTAGGTCATTGCCCAAGTGGGCAGTTCGATTATCTGAGGCAGGATGAAAAGATACTGCCCTCGCCAGCAAGCCGGATAATGAACCGAATCCTTCAGCGACAACCGTAGTCTTAACCTTGCTTTCACCCTTTTCGCGCCATAGTGTCGTGGACACAGCCTGTGGGGAGGATACATGGCCAGTTTGAAGTCGCGTTTGTTCGTGTTGATTTTGAAGCTATTGGACCGGAAGGGGGACCTGAAGGACGGCCCGACCATCCGTGAGACCATCAAGAAGCGGCGCGCCAGCGTTGACTATCGCCCCGGCCCCAAAATCCACCAGAAGCTTGATGTCGAAGAGATGGAGATCGGCGGCTTTCCCACCTATGTGGTAAGCCCGAAGGGCAAGAAACCCGATCATCATGTCTTCTACCTGCATGGCGGCGCCTATGTGTTCGAGATCATTCCGCCGCATTGGTCTTTCATCGCCGACTTCGCCCATCGGGCAAACGCGACCATCATGGTGCCCATCTACCCGCTGGCGCCCGAGCATGACATGGAGGCAGCCCTTGGCTATGCCGAGGCCGCCTGGAAGGTGTTCGAAGCTCGCGCGGGCGACCAGCCTGTTCATCTGATGGGCGACAGCGCCGGTGGCGGGCTTGGCCTTGCGTTGGTGCAAAAACTGGTGGCCGATGGTGCCCGTGTGCCCGAAAACCTGTTCCTGATTTCACCCTGGCTGGATGTGGCGTTGGACCGCGCTGAGATTGAGCTTCTGGACGCGGATGACCCCTGGCTGTCGATTGGTGGGCTGCAGGAAGCGGGGCGCATGTATGCGAACAAAGTGCCCATTTCAGACCCGCGTGTGAGCCCCGGGCTTGGCCCCATAGAGGGCCTACCGCCCTGTCATATCTTTATCGGCACGCGGGACATATTGATGCCCGACTGCAAACGATTTGCCGACCGGCTGACGGAAGCCGGCCAGGCCATGAGCTACCATCAGGAGCCCGGCATGTTCCATTGCTGGCCGCTGGTGAATATGCCCGAAGCGCAGCGCGCGCGGGCGGCGATCATTCGCCTGATGAAGGGGCTTCCCTGAAGCCTGCGGCTTTGAGCATGTCATCGCCCAGGTTTTCCACCCGCTTGCCGTCTTCGCCTTTGAGTGGGGCCTCGCTTGACCAGAGCAGATAATCAACCGCCTTGCCGTCTATGCCGTTTGCGCTGAACAGCTCGTGGAAAGCGGGCAGGTGGTCGCCGTAGAAGGCCATGGCGCGCGGGCGGTCGAGCGTGTCTTTTGCCGCAGGCCCAAGCCGGTCAAACAATTCGAGCAGATGGTCCATATGCTGGCGGTAGAGCGCGAAGGAACGATCCTTTGTTGGGTCCGCTGCTTGCGCTTCTGCCTCATCGATCCAGCCCTCCAGCCGTCCGGGCTGCCATGGCCCGTGGCTTTCGATCGAGATGACAAACACAAACAGCGGCTGGTCGGATTTGGCTTTATGGTCCGCAATCGTCTGCTCGATCACGTCGCCAAGCGCCTTGTCGCTGACATAGAGGCCGAAACGCTCGGCGTCCTCAAAGGCCTCAAGGCCGATGAAGTCATCGAAACCCAGTTTGGGGATCACCGTGTTGCGGCGGAAGAATTCTTTCTTGGCCGGGTGGATGCACAGCGTGCGGTAGCCCTGAGCCTTCAGCCGGGTGGCCAGCGTTTCCAGGCCCGAGTGGGCCGCGCGCTGGTAGGGGTTGATGCAGTCAATGCCCAGGTCTTCATTCCGGGTACCAGACAGGAATGCAAATTCGCTTTGCATGGTTGAGGCACCCCAGGCCGGGACCTCCAGCGTGCCAGCTGCCACGCCCTTGTCCCGCAGCGTCGCAAGCGGCTGCCAGACATGGTTATGGTGGCCATCAAGCTTGCGGTAGAGCCGGTCGATATCAAAATAGCTTTCCGCCTGGATCGCGATCAGGTCGGGCTTCACCTCGGGCGCCTTCAGGGCAGGGCGCTGCTGCTGCAGGGCTGGGTTCTCGGCCTTGTCCATCAACAGAACGGCATAAAGCGGCATCAGCGGGAACAGGCCGAAGCGAGCTGTGTCCGTGTTGGTATCAAATTGCATGCCCAGCTTGCGGGCGCTGTCTTGCGTCAGGAAGCTTGCTGTGGCATGGGCCAGGAACCACAGGAACAAGATCCACACCATGAGCCCCAACACCCACGCCACAGGCGCGGGCAGCAGGCTTTGCTGGCTGGCGAAGGATGTTTCAAACACAAGCCCTGCGGCCAGGCCGATCAGGAAGGTGGCAACCACCAGCATCAGCCGCCCGCCACCCACATAGGCGACATAGAATTCCGGATAGATGAACAGGTGGCGCACGGTCTCCAGGTCCGGGGCATTGAGGGGTTCCCCCAGCACTTTGTTTTTCACATTCGAGACAATGGTAAAGCCGCCATAGACCAGGAACCAGAAGCCGAGGGCGATATAAGGATGGCCCAGAAGCGCCGCCCAGCTGAGATAGACCAGCACGGAAACCACAGGTGTCAGCACATAAAACAGCCAGTGGCGCCGGACGGTTGGCCGCGTGAATCCAATGGTTACCATCGCTTCCAGAAGGAAGGGCAGAAGCACGAGGACTGCGGGTATCAGGAACATATCCAAAGGCGCCGGTTATCCGTTGTTTGAGTATGCCTGAAGGCCCAAGGCCTGTCAGGCAGTTGGCAGGCGGGGCAGGGCCCCGGCGATCACGCGGGCAGCTTCATGGCTTGCGCGTTCAATGCCGGCTTCCGAGAAAAAATCCCCCCTGACTTGCGTATATGTCTCTACAACGGTCAGGAATTCCTCCGCAAGCCTTTGTTGGGGCGGTTGGGGATTTTGCCAGAAGGCATCCAGCGGTTGTGCGTCTGTGAGGCCTTCGATGTCATAGACAGCAGTGCCGAGAGCCTTCAGCGGGCGTGTGAGCCGAAGTGTGGCAAAGCCCACTGTGCTGTTCACCAGCACTACGCCGCGAGCATTCGTGATGATACGGTCCAGGTCCCCACCCGCCGCAAAGGAGACCCGGCCCGTGATGCCGAGCGCTGCCGCCTTCTTCGCAATGATGCTGCGGTAGTCGATGATACCGTTATCCAGCGGATGGTTCTTGAAAAACAGATGGCACTCACCAGGTGCGTTGGCAGCGAAGGACTGCATGATCTCGTCAATGAAGGCAGGCATGCCGTCAAAGCGGGAATGAATGCGGATCTGGTAATCGCTGTTCAGCTGCAGGGGCACCAGGAAATAGGGCACCTGTGCGGCCTCAATATGGGCGATGGTGGCCTTGTTGGCGCTGCCGTGCATGACCGACCGCGCCCCGCGTTTGATCCAGCCGCCCGCTTCCTGCCAGATGGAGGCGGGTCGGTGGCTTTGAAAATGCGGGAAGCGACTGCGGTAAATGATGTTGGCGCCATGGGCCAGGATATCCATACGCGCGCGGCGGCCCATGTTGGTCTTGATCGGGGTGCTGGCCTCCTGCCTGGGGCCATCCGCCGCCAGCTTCGATATCACGTCTGCATCTTTTGGCATGTGCGAGTAGCCGTTGGTGCCGCCCGCTTCCATAGTCACGAAGCCCGGGCGGATATAGCCCTCGTCAAATGCGTACAGCGTAAGCCCGCGATCTGCTGCGATCTGCCGGGCGGGGGCATGTATAGGCCTGCAATCACCCAAAAGAATAATGGTGTCGATGCCGTGTTCGGTGATCAGGGCTTCATACCAATCCGGCAGGCTGTCCAGTGTGTCACCGTAAGCATGGTGGCTGACACCTGCCACCGTCCCGCCGCGGAAAGCCCAGTCCCCGCCGCAGAAATGCGCCCGGTGAACAGACGCGCCAGCGCGCGCGAGCTTGCATGCAAGTGTTTCGAAAAACGGAGTGGCCAGGCCCTGCAGGAACAGGATGGACCGGCCTTCTAGCGCCATGTCTGCCATGGATGCCGGGTGGTCGGTATCAGTGGCCGGTATGCCATTTTTCATGGTGTGTTCCGCCTGCTCGTGCGCCCTGATCCCTGCGCTCAGTTTATGGCCAATTCTGGGTTTCTGATGGGAAACAGAATTGTGACCTAGCAAATGCCCTTATGGCATTCAAATGCTTTTTAGGCGAAATAATTCGCTTTAGAGGTGCGGTTGGGCGGCAGGTGCGGCGTCTATTAACCAAGGGTTCATGTTTGGCCCGCTATCGGATGCCTGTGTTTTTCTGTTCTGACGGCTCTGGAAATCAGATAATAATTTGTTAACAAATTTGACGAACGGAAAAAGGCAGACTAATCATGAAGATACTTTAACGAAGGATAATCCGTTTGTTGGCGTAAATTCATGTATGATGCTGAAAACCTGGGCCGAACCGGCCGGCAGTTTTGAGTATATGAAGGGCGACATGCAAAGGCCTGCGGGGGCATGCTTCAAATGTTACGGGTTTGTTGAGAAGCGTTAGCGCATGTGCTAGCTTGCCGCGATTTTTTATGAATGCGAACTTGTTTGCACCAAAATTGCCACATTTAGGTCTTTAGTTCAGGGGCTTGGTACAGTAGTTCACATAATAACAACGACGTAGCTTTGGGGATATTTTATGAAAAGCACGGCGGACGAGCAAACAGCTCGCGAGAATATCCTAGACCTTCCGAACAGCGTGAAGGCCGACCTTACTGATACTCTGGAAAACATTGGCGGTAGCTTCCTCAAACAGGGGCAGGCGCTGGAACGACTTTCCCAAACCTATGACCATGATGCCTATGCTGAAGCGATCCGTATCGCGCTTCAGACCCGTGGGCACCTGATCGTCATAGGTATGGGCAAATCGGGCCACGTGGCACGCAAGATTTCGGCAACGCTGGCATCCACCGGCACGCCGTCTTTCTTCCTGCACCCGGCCGAGGCATCGCACGGCGACCTTGGCATGGTGACGCCGGGTGATACGCTTCTGCTGATTTCCTATTCCGGTGAAACACAGGAGATCGTGCAACTGCTGCCATCCCTGAAGTCATTCGGCAACAAGATCATCGCCATCACAGGCGCGAAATCCTCAACTCTCGGGCGTGCGTCCGATGTGGTTCTGGAAATCCCGATCGCGGAAGAAGTGTGCCCCAACAATCTGGTGCCCACCACGTCGATCGTTGTAACTATGGCGATGGGCGACGCGCTCGCCATTTCGCTGATGACGCTTCGTAACTTCCATGCCCGCGATTTCGCGCGCTATCATCCGGGTGGGTCGCTTGGCCGTCGCCTGCTGATGAAAGTGTCTGACCTGATGCTGACAACCAGCGTGCCTGTGGTAACGCCCAACATGGTGCTTCTGGAACTGGCGGCCGAAATGGCCGGCGGTGCGGCCGGTGTGGCTGTTGTGGTTGACGAAGACCGCAAGCCGATCGGGGTTGTCACCAAGGGTCAGCTTGGCGTGGCCCTCAGGGTTACCCGCCGGGTTCGCGAAGTGTCCGCGCACCAGTGCATGAGCAAGGAGTTCTCGGTGATCCGCAAGGATGTGATCGTGGACGAAGCGGAAAGCATGATGCGCGGCGACGAGGTGAAGTTCCTTGTTGCAGTAGACAGCGAAGGGCGTTACGCGGGGATCTACAAACACGAGGACGCCTAGGCGGCAGTTGCCACCATCAGGCGCTCGACAGGAGATAGAGCCGGCGCATGAGGGCCCGTTCCGCATTTTCCATCCAGAAGGATGTTATCTTTGCCATTTTTGTGCGGGAGATGAACGCGAAGTTCAGCTCCTACACATTTGGTAATGTCTGGCTGGTGCTTGAGCCGCTCCTGATGATCGTGATGTTCATCGTGCTGTTCGGCCTCAGGGGGCGTGGCGAGTTTGGCTATGTGGCGCCCCCGATTTTCGTGTTCGCGGCCTTCCTGCCTTTTAAAATCCTGTGGCAACTGACCATGCGGCAGAATATGGGGGCCGTTTCCGGCGCCCGGGGACTGATGGGTTTCCGGCAGGTCAGGCTGTTCGATGTCTTCATGGCCCACAGCTTTCTGCAGGGCTGTCTGTTTCTGGTTGTGGGTCTGCTCATGGGGCTTGCGCTCTATTGGTTCGGGTTTGACGCGACACCGCGCGATCCGCTGTTGCTTCTGGCCTGGTGCGCGGTTTTGTGGCTGTTCGCGTCATCGGTGGGCATTCTGGCCTGCGTGGCGTCCCAGTTCGCTCGCGAGATCGAAAAGGTGATCTCCATGATCCAGATGCCGCTCCTGTTCATATCCGCGGTGTTTTTCCCGATGACGATGGTCCCGGAACCCTACCGGACAATATTGGCCTGGAACCCACTGGTGCATGCGATGGAACTGATCCGCGAAGCCTGGTTCCCTGTTTATGTCAGCCCGGTTGCCGACGGTTTCTACCTGTTCCTGTGGACCATCGGGGCCATGGCGCTGGCTATGTCCAGCTATCGGCTTTCGTGGCAGAGGATACTGGCGCAATGATCCAGCTGGAAAATGTGTCCAAATATTATCCCACGCGTTTCGGCCCGAAATATGCGCTGAAGAATCTGAATATCGATATTCCGGATGATCGCGACGTGGCCATGCTGGGCGTGAACGGCGCGGGGAAATCAACCCTGATGCGCCTGATCGGCGGCATTGACTTCCCGTCGGCGGGCCGCATCAAGTCCGACCGGTTCATTTCCTGGCCGCTGGCGCTGTCCAGCGGGTTCCAGGGCAATATGACGGGGCGGGAAAATGTTCGCTTTATCTGCCGGATCCACGGTGTGCGCGGCACCCATGAAATTGAAGAGTTCGTAAAGGAATTCTGCGAACTGGGTGATATGTACGAATTGCCGGTGAACAGCTATTCAAGCGGCATGCGGTCAAAATATTCTTTCGCCGTTTCGATGGCTTTCGACTTCGACACCTATCTGATTGACGAGATCATGTCAGTGGGGGATGAAGGGTTCCGGAAAAAGTGCGAAAAGGCCATTTCAGAGAAGCGCGAAAACGCCAATATCATATTGGTTTCTCACAATATGGGCACGATCAGAAAGCATTGTAATGCCGCAATTTTGCTTGCATATGGTCGGGCGGAATTTTACGAAAGTGTGGATCGCGCCATTTTTAGATACCAGAGCCTTTAGGGCTCGTGGTTGCTCGGGGAAGCATGAAACAGATTTTGGAAAAACTCAGAGGCGCAGTAGCGCAGCGTCTTGACCAGCGTAAAGACCTGGCGATAAGGCAGGAAGGGATGCTGTCCGCAACCTATACTGATGTGCGGGCTGCTACGGTCAATTTCGGCAGCTACAAGTGGGTGCTGGCGATCACGCTTCTGGCTGCTGTCTATTATGGATTGTTCGCGTCTGACCGTTATATCACCGAAGCCCAGCTTTATGTGAAGTCCACAAAGAATGGCAGCGGCGCCTTGACCCAGCTGTCGATCCTGGCCGGTGGCGGTAGTGAAGCACGGGACGCCTTGCTGCTTAAAAGCTATATCCATTCCTCGGACATGGCTAGGTACCTGAACAAGGAAATCGCGCTGAAGACCCACTTTACGAACAGCCAGTGGGATATGATCGCGCGCCTTGGAAGTGAGCCGACCGAAGAAGAATTCCTCGATTACTACCGGGGTAAGGTGGGGGTCTCGATTGACCCTGAATCGGGCATTCTGACGGTATCCGGCGAAGCTTTCACGCCTGAATATTCCCAGAAGATGGTGAGTGCGATCCTGACCGAATCCGAGCGCTTCATCAATGGTGTCAGCCAGAAGATCGCAAGTGAGGAAATCCAGTTTGTCAGCCAGGAACTGGAGCGCGCACGCGACCGGGTAAACCTCGCGCGTGACGAGATGCTGGCTTTCCAGAATGAAAACGAGCTTCTTGACCCGGCGGCAACCGGAGCGGCCCTGCAGGCCACGGTCAACAGCCTTGAGGCCCGCCTGGTGGAACTGCAGACTGAACACAAGGTTCTTTCAAGCTATCTGAACAGCACGGCGCCACAGCTTGTATCCGTCCAAAACCGGATCGACAGCGTCGCCCAACAGCTCGAAGAAGAGCGTGCCAAAATTGCCAGTCAGGACAATGAAGCCATCAATGATGTGAACGCCCGATATCAGCAGTTGGAGCTTGAGTTCGATTTCGCCAGCAAGCTTTATCAGCTTGCCCTGCAAGGGCTTGAGCAGGCGCGGGTAGACAGCTACCACAAGATGAAGCACCTTGTAGTGCTGCAGACGCCGTCGTTGCCTGATGAGGCGCTCGCGCCACGGAAACTCTATAATCTGATCACGCTCTTCGTCTTGTTGAGCCTGGCCTACGGGATCGTCACCATGACACTCGCAACCATTCGGGAGCACCGCGATGTTTAATGCTTTGAAGAAAAAGCCTCTCGAAGCCCTGAAAGTGGGGCTCGCGGCCCTTGTGCTGATGGGCGCGTCAAGTTCGGTACTGGCGCAGGCCGTGCCGCCGCTCACCCAGAACGGTGCGCCGGTGGAGGAAAACACCAATGAGGTGATCGACCGCCATGAAGCTTTCGGTAACTGGATCTTTGGCGGCCAGTTCGCCAACCAGTCTTTCATCGGCTTCAATCCGTCCTATGAGATTGCTGTGGGCGACAAGATCAGTCTCAAGATGTGGGGCGGTTTCGAATTTACGGGTGAGCTGGTTGTCGACGCACAGGGCAATGTCTTTTTGCCGGAAGTTGGCCCGATCGCCGTGCAGGGTGTCAGGAATGAAGATCTCAACGCGGTGGTGACAGAATCGGTCAAGCGCGTGTTCAAGAAGAATGTTGGCGTCTATGCCAGCCTGGACGGTGCTGAACCAGTGAAGATTTTCGTCACCGGTTTCGTTGAGCAGCCAGGTCTTTATGCCGGGCACGCATCCGACAGCGTGCTGTTCTTCCTGGATCAGGCGGGTGGCGTTGACCCGAACCGTGGGTCCTTCCTGGAAATCAAGGTGCTGCGTGGCGGGCAGGTGTACCGCACCGTCAACCTCTATGACTTTATCCTGACCGGGATTATGCCGGTGTTCCAGCTGTCTGACGGGGACACGATTGTGGTGACGCCGGTCAAGGCACAGGCAGGCGTACTGGGGGACGTTCAGAACAGTAACCTGTTTGAATTCACAACAGAGACCGTTGCTGCCGGCAAATTGCTGGCGCTGGCCCGGCCACAGCCGCAGGCAACCCATGTGCGTATCAGCCGCAACAGTCAGGCGAAGTCCGAAGTGGAATATATCGCCATCGCACAAGCGGCAAATGTACCGATCTATCCGGGCGACGTGCTGCATGTGATGTCTGACAAGTCCAACGGCACCATTTCGGTGCGCGTTGAAGGTGAAACCGATTCCGCGCGTGAATTTGTCCTGCCGTACGGCGCCCGCCTTGGCGACCTGATCGAACAGATCGACTTCGGCAAGAACGCACAGCGCAATGCTATCCAACTGATGCGCAAAAGCGTGAAGATGCGCCAGAAGGAAATGCTGGAGGCCCAGTTGCGGGCTCTTGAAAGCAGCGTGCTGACTGCCCGGTCCAACACCACCAAGGAAGCCGAGCTCCGCAAAAGCGAGGCTGAGCTTATCCTGAAGTGGGTTGAGCGCGCGCGCAATGTGGAACCCAACGGACAGGTGGCACTTGCCGGGGCTTCGTCGGTAAACGATATCCTGCTGGAGCCAGGCGATGTGATCCGCATTCCGCGCACCAGCAGCCTTGTGATGGTGCACGGGGATGTCTTGTTCCCAAGCGCCATGGCGTTCCAGGACGGCCGTACGGTTGAAGAATATATCGAGCAGGCGGGTGGTTTTACCCAATCGCGGCGCAATACCAATGTGCTTCTGCTGCACCGGGATGGCAGCTTCCAGAAAGTCAAAAACGGTGACCTGGACAGCAGGCGGGTACAGCTGGTGCCGGGCGATGAGATTTTCGTCCTGCCGCGGGTCGCCACCAAGCATGTTCAGATTGCGTCTGATATCATCAACATCTTCTACCAGCTTGCGCTGTCTGCCGGCGTGGTGCTCAGGCTCTAGGGCCGGTCGGAGACACCTATGACGCTTTTCATTCGACGGATGCGCAAGTTAGGCAGGGACCCGGTCGGGTATTTGCTGGATAGTACCCATGGCCCCTTGCGGGCACTGGGCGCGCGCCTCTATGCGAATGAGACTGAGCGTTTCCGAAAGCTGGGAAAAGCGGCCGCGGATCGCAAGATTACCGTCATCATGACAGCCTTCAACACAGGCCATCTGATCGAGCGGGCGGTCAAGTCCGTGCTGGCGCAAAGCCACAGGAACCTGGAGCTGATGGTGATCGATGATGCCAGCAGCGACGATACATCTGCCATCCTGGCAGCGCTGGCTGCAGAGGACGACCGGCTTCGGGTTTTTACTTCGCCCGCAAACCACGGGACCTACTGGTCGAAAAACTGGTGTCTGACCAAAGCCACCGGCGAGTTTGTCGCCTTCCATGACAGCGACGACTATTCAGACCCCGACCGGCTGATGATCCAGATGGGTGCCCTTCTGGCAGACCCGGGCCTGATGGCCTGTACCTGCCGCTGGCGGCGCGTGGATGAAGCAGGTGACATGCAGTTGATCGACGGTGCGGAAGAGCGCATGGCGGCCATCAGTCTGATGATCCGCCGGGCGCCGGTGCTCAAGCAGGCTGGCTTTTTCGATACTGTGCGCATCGCTGCAGATACGGAATATATCCGCCGCCTGAAGGAAATATTCGGCTGGAAAGGTGTGCGTCATTTGCGCCAGTGCCTGTACATAGGGCTGCTGCGGGACGGGTCGCTGACCACTGACGTGGGTTCCGGTTTTGACTGGCAGCGTCAGGGAAACAGCCACAAGCGGGCCGTGGGCGGCAGCCGGGCAGCCTATTATGATGCCTTTACCAGCTGGCATAACGCCTGCGGCGGCGACCGTACCAAGCTGAGTATTTCATTCCCGGCTGAGCGCCGACCTTTTGATGTGCCCGCTGATATACTGCGAGGCTGCAATGATGATGATCTGACCCAGGTGATTGAGCTGGACGCCAGCCAACCACAGACAGCGAGAGGATAGCCATGAAGCCGCAGTCGAAAGTTCGCCTTGAGCGCTTCGTCCGCCAATCCAGGGCCTGGACCTGGCCACCGCTGTTTCGTGGGTTGCGCGAAAATGCGCTGGTGGTGATGGACGGTGACATCCTGCGGGCATTTGACAAGCAAATTGATGGTTTCCAGTGTCAGACAGCCACGCCGAATACGGTAGACACCGCGATTATCAAATCCGTCAAACGTATCTTCGTTCTGTGCCGGGAAGGCGAGTTGGCGCTGGTACGCAGGCTCCGGCGCGCCTATCCGCGCAAACGGATCTTTTCCTGCACCTATGACATCGCCCCCAAAAGCCTGTTCGAGCGTCCCAAGCTTATGCAGCAGCCCGAGGCAGACAAAGCAGAGAAAAAGCAGCCGATCCTGATCGTCGGCGCACCCTATTCAGATGCCGAATTCCTGGCAGAAATTATACGCCTGAATGGTTTCGGAAACCCGAGGGAGTACCTGGACCGGGCGCTGGGTGCCTGGCTTGCGGAACAGAAGGACTTCCAGATCGCGCGCTATATGGATGTGCTGGATAAGCTTTATCGCCAGGATGGTGTGTTTGACATGGTGCTGCATACCGATGTGATGAAGGCCCTGTTTGAGAACAGCCGGGCGAGCTGGAAGACTCTGCTGGAATGGATCCGCCGCAATGATGCCAGGGTGATCTATTTCACCCGGCGGGACAAGATGGCCCAGGCGGGTATCGCCGGGTCGCTTGATGGTTCCCGTTTCCGTTCAGTCTGGAACATGACCGACACTCAACGTAAGAATTTCAATCCGCCGACCCTTGGTTTCGCACAGAGCAACGCCTGGCTTCAGGACGTGCTTACGCAGGAAGCGCTCCTGGAGGATTTCCTGCGGGATGAAGTGGAAGATTTCCGGTCGGTGACGCTGGAAGAACTGGTGGAACAGCCGGTTGAGGTCCTGAAGGCACTGGCGATGTTCCTCGGTGAAAAATCACCAAAGGCTTTCTCTGTGCCGGACTACCGTGCGCCCTATCAGGCCATGCCGCAATTGTGGGCTGACGCTGTGAAATTCCGGCATGAGTTGATCGACCGGCTGGGTCTTCATGTGAATGCGGCCGGGTCATTGGTGACCTACACAGATGACCTGATCAAAGGCGACAAGAAAACCGCCAGTTAGGCTTTTTCAGCGGCTTTGTAATCGACCACACTGAGCGCCAGGCTGGCGTGGGTGTCCGGGCCCTTGTCGAAAGGTCTGATGCCACTTGTTTGCAGCCGCAGGATATGGAAGGGCCGACCAGCCAGCGCAGGAACATGCCCTTCAAAGCTCCAGCCATTGATGCCCTTGCGCACGGCCACGCCCTCAACGGGCATATTGTCCAGCCAGACAGTCAGGTCATCCACATAGCGGCGGCGCAGGTATCCCGTGCCGGTCAGGCGCACGATGCCGCCCCTGGTCGCATCTGCCGCGAACAGCAGCGTACCGATACGCGCCATCCAGCGGCGGCCGATTCCTTTCTTGGTATGGTCAAGTTTGCCCCAACCGCTGCCAGCAAAGTCATCGCCTTCGGCCATAAGTTCCAGCCGCTCCGGCAAGGTAGGCCAGGCTGGCTCTTCTCTTGGTGTCACGGCGGCTGCCAGCTCTTTTTCAAACCGTGTCCGCTCCACATCAAGGAGTGTGTCGATATAGTCGACCGCAGCTTTCGGGAAACGGCTTTCCGGTCCTTTCACTGGCAGATCAGCGGGCGTCGGGGATGTAGGTTTCTTCGTCATACGGCAGACCATTCCAGTAACAGGCCAGCTTGCGCAAGCTGTTTTCTCAAGTCTTCTGATGCCAGGGGTGTGCCCACGCTGTTATCCAGCGCCATCAGTTTGAATTCAAGGAGGCCCAGTTGATCCGACGTCAGCGTGGCCGCCGTGCCGCCGCTGACAGCAGTGCTGCAGTCGTGCCCGGCAACCATGAAGCATGTATCCGCCACTCCGGCCTTCAAGCGGAACGTACCAAGCCTGTGGCCGACCACGATCACACACTGCAAGGCATGCCGCACTGTGTCGTGGCTCCAGAACAGGCCGTACTCTGGCAGGAAGCCCTGTGTGGGGGCATTCCTGTCCTTTTCATCATAGTCGATTCGCAAAGCCAGCTTCGGGGCTATGCCTGCGCCGTCCAGAAGTTTGTCGCCGTCCACGCCTTCGTCCAGGCTGCAGCCGAAGCTGATGGCTGTCTTCGCCTTCAGGCCGTGCTTCAGGCTGCCGAAGGTGACAGGAGTGCGGTGGACAGCGTGTGTGCTTTTGCCGTCAAAAATCAGCGGTGCTTCATACCCGATCCGGGCCAACAGGCTGGCCGGGGCTTCGCCTGTCAGATCAGCAAGCCGGGATGCCAGCGCCGGAGTGCAGAACCGTGGGCAGCGGTTGATGTCCAGTTGGGGCAGTAGCTCCTGCAGGATTGCCGGTGGTGGCACGGCACCGATCAGGGCGGCTGTCCGGGTACTGCCTGCCAGTGTGCTCGTGGTGCTGTTATCAGTTTTCTCCACCGATTCTTGCCGCGGAGCTGAAAGGTCTGCGCTTGGCACCTCTGTGTCCTGCAGGCATTGGGCCAGTGAGGCGGCCACTCCGGCTTTGGTCCGGTGGTCCACAAAATGGTTCATCAGCCCTGGCTGTGCCAGGAGGGCCGCCACGCTGGTGGCCAGCGTGTCATGGGCTTTTCCGTGGGGCAGGGCGATATGGCTGCCTGTGGGCAGGTGCTGCGCCCAGGGCTGCCTGGCGGTGATGATGGCCTTACCCATGCAAGCCGCCACGGCAAGGCCGGGGCTGCTGGCATGATCATGGCCGTCCAGAAAGGCGACGATGTCCGCCTCTGCGATTGATGCCGCCAGATGCCGCGCCGCCGGATGGACACTGAGGTGCGATACGCTTTCAAAGGCGGGAAACACCGACAGGCTTGCCCGACAGGTCTGGGCTGCGGCGGCTTCTTCCGTGACATATAGAATTACCGATGTGTCGCCCTTCGCCGTGGATGGCGTTTCCGGGGCTGGCGCCATGTCCAGGACGGCTGACGGCGTCAGGCTCGATGCTGTCATCATGCGGGCCATTGCCGGGCTCGCGGCCACAAGCGCAGTCGCCGGGGCCAGCAGCAGATCAAGCGCCGGGGTGATTGTGCCCTGGGCCAGTGATTCCCGCCTGTGGTGCACTCTTGCGGCATATAGGGCCTTGGCGTGCGCGCCAGTGCTGTCCTTCAGCCACTGCCAATAGGCGTCCGGCCAAAGGCCCGTGGCGCGGCAGGTCGATTCGGCCAGTGGGAACAGGGACAGGGTTGCCGGCATCACAATGCCTGGTGCCTGGCGCAACAGCTCCAGCGGGAACAGGCTGTCACCGTCCGCGCCTGGAATGTATAGCCGGCGATGCGTCTCATATGTGCCCCAGTTTGCGCGAAGGTCCCGAATGCGGATGACCGAAAAGGTCAGGTCTGCAGGTGGGGCGGGCGCCAAATCATCAATAACAAAGGTGATATCATGATCTGCGGCCAGGGCTTCGGCGGTGCTCAGCCCCAGGGCAGCCGCAGCGCTGCGGAAAGGGGGCAGGGACCCAAAGACCAAAATGGGCAGGCGGCCGGTCATTGGTTTGCTGCCTTGGGCGCACCCACACGCGGGAACAGGAGGTCCAGCGTTTCAAACTGGGCCTTAAGGTAGGCGTTATAGATTTCCTGGCCAGACTGCTGCAGCACCGCTACTTCGCATGGGTCTGTGACGAGTGTCATAAGGCCGTCGCACAGGTCGCTGATAGTGGGGCAAGCGTGCAGCGGGTGTTCTGTCGGGATGCCAATCATGGCGTCGCTTGTGGCCACCAGCGGGCGCCCGAACCTGAGCGCCTCAACCGATTTGATCTTGAGCCCGGTGCCGCCCACATTGGGGTTCAGAACGATGTCCATGTCGGCGTAAAAGCCTTCGACGCTGGGGACAAAGCCCAGGCGATTATAGAAGGCTTCTTCGGCGGGCCCGGTGTTACAGATTGGGCCAGCCAGACTGAATTCGCACTGTTCCATCAGGGTCGGCCGGGCCTTGAGGGCGTCGCTCAGTCCCTTGAGCGCATTCACATTGATCGGGTTGTCGCTGGCGATATAGCCGACCTTCAGCTTGGCGCCTCGCTCTGGCGCTTTGGCCTTAAGGAAATTGGGCGGGTCAAAAAAGCCCAGAGTGCAGACGGGCGTATCCGTCAGGCCGCGGAAGGTTTTGGCTTCCTCATCCTGAATAGCAATCACATGGCTTGCGCGCGCCAGCGCCTTGGCTTCTTCCTTGGGGGTCGTATAGAACCATGATGGTTCAAGTCCGTCGCGCTTCAGTGCTTTGTGGCGATTGCCGAACACATCGTGGGTGTCAATATAGCGCGGCATATCGGCAGGCACTGCATCAAGCCAGGCGCTCTGCCAGACATAATTGGCCAGGCACAGCTTGATGTCCCAGATGCCCAGAATGCGGTTTGTCAGCTTGGTCACCGCCGGGGAGTGCCAATCATCGATCAGGTGATGACGGCGCTTGGAGCGTTTCTTGATCACCAGTTCACGCGGCAGGACATACACATGCTCCCATGCCTCGCGCATGGCCTGTTCCTGTTCCTCGCTCAGCCCTTCAAGGCCGGTATAGACATAATGCAGCTGGTAGCCCCGCGCCTGGATTTCCCGGCACACCGCATACACGCGGGCACGGTTGCCGTGATTTTGCGGGTGGCTGGGGATCGGGGCTGTGACAAGCGCGTGCATGGGTGCCTAATGGGTCCTTCTAGAAATCGAACGTGATCGCCGGGTCTTTGCAGTGCTCGGCAATCATGGTCTTTTCAGCGTCTGTCAGCTTGATCTTGTTGGCGCTGGTTTGGACCAGGCTTTTTTCACGCACCTCGGGCGGCAGGGTGGACAGGTAATGTTCTTTGGTCAGGGTTTCAACTGGCGCCGACAAGCCCAGTTTCTCGCCAATGATGTCTGTCTGGGCAAAGTCCAGGAAGCCGGCAGTATTGTCGGCGACCGACTGATATTGCACCATCTTCAGCTTGGCCCGGTTGTCTTCGATAATCTTGATATATTGAAGCCAGCGATTGCAGAAATTCTGCAGCATCTCGCGGCGTAACTCGAATTCCGGGTCATCGAATTTTTCGTCACGGTGGTCGCGCATATGCCGCATCAGGGACGAAAATACGGGGACCGCCGGCCGATATACGCAAACACTGACCGCCGCGGGGAAGGAGAAAGTGAGTTCCGGCAGGCGGAAGATATTGTGTGGTGATTTTTCAACGATGGCCACACAGTCGTTGGGAACCGGTTTGCCAGCGAAGAAGATGTGAAAGAATATTTTCTGCTGCAGGAGCCTCAGTGAGCCACGGTCTAAGGGCGGGATGCTGCCGAAGCCGTCATAGACTTCACGGTTTACGATCTCAATATTGTTGTTGAACTTGCGGACCAGATCATTCACGCCGTGGAACATGAGGCGGAAATAGTCTTCCTCGCCCTTCGCATAAACACCATTGATAATGTCGAAGGCGCGGCCCACGAAGGTTGTGCCGCTCTTTGTATAGCCACCGACAAAAATCTTCTTACACCGAAAGCTCATATGTCTGTCTCTGTTCTTCAGTTTGGCTGCCCAAGTTACGGATGTCGGGCAACTATTGTCAGGATTGGCCCATAAAATCCCAGGCGTGGGCGACCATGTCCTCAAGCGCTGGAATGGATGGCGACCATCCCAAAGTTGTTCGTGCCTTTTCCGCGTTGGCGACCAGTACAGCCGGGTCGCCTGGACGACGTTCTTCTTCTTTTACAGTAAAATCGATGCCGGTCACCTGTTTCGCGGCATCGACCACCTCGCGCACAGAAAAGCCCTGACCGTTCCCCAGGTTGAAGGCATCATAGAAGCCACGTCGACCCCAGACTTTCGAATCGTCCTGGGTAAAAAGATGCTCCAGCGCTTTCACGTGGGCATCTGCCAGATCCGCCACATGGATATAGTCCCGGATGCAGGTGCCGTCGCGGGTGTCATAGTCGGTGCCGAAGATGCTGATGGCATCGCGCTGGCCACTTGCTGCCTGAAGCACAAGCGGGATCAGGTGGGTTTCCGGGTCATGCCGTTCGCCCAGGCGACCCTCAGGATCTGCGCCTGCGGCGTTGAAATACCTGAGCGCAATGGCCTGCAGGCCGTCGGCAGCGGCTGTATCCCTGAGCATGCATTCCACGGCCCATTTGGTCTGGCCGTACGGATTGATGGGGACCTTCGGCAGGTCTTCGGTCAGAAGCGCATCGGTCGAATCGCCGTACACCGCTGCAGTAGAGGAAAAGACCATCTTGCGAACACCGTGGCGCACCATCGCCCTGACCAGGTTCAGGCTGCCGGCAACGTTGTTGTCGTAAAACTTCATTGGATCACGCACGCTCTCGCCTGCTTCAATGAAGGCCGCAAAATGCACAACAGCGTCGATGGCATGATTTTCGAACAGCTGGTCAAGAAGGGCTTCATCGCGGATGTCGCCTTCTATGAAGTCGGCATCCAAGACTGCGTCCTGGTGACCATTTGAAAGATTGTCCAGCACCAGGGGAGTATATCCGGCGGCTTTCAGGGCAAGCAAGGTATGGCTGCCGATGAAGCCGGCGCCGCCCGGTACCAGGATTGTTTTTGCCATGATCGCCCCCGACTGACTGTGATTAGAATTCTGAATGCGAGGCAGGCCTCGTCTCGCACTCTGTTAAAGTCTTCTCCGCCTGTGTCAAGCCATACAGTCACAGGCAGGCCAGTGCGACCTGTACAGACAACGCTTTCTTGCATCCGCCCCCTTTTTTGGCTAACAGCAGGGAAATCTTATTTTTTGGGGACTTGTCATACTCATGCGTATCCTTTTCATGCACAATAACTTTCCCGGCCAGTATCGCCGCATTGTCGATCATATTAAAGACAAGCCCGGCATTGAAATGGTGGCCGCGACGCTGGCGAGCAACGAACAGAAGTTTCGCCCGAAGCGCGTGAACTTCAAGCCGCACCGCGATGCGTCGACCAAGATTCATCCGGCCCTTCATTCCGTTGAAAAGGCGGTCCTGATGGGGCAGGCGGCATACAAGTCCCTGATGCCGCTTCAGGCAAAAGGCTACAAGCCGGATGTCATCCTGTCGCATTCCGGGTGGGGCTCGAACATGTTTCTGAAGGACCTGTTCCCGGATTCGAAACTGCTGACTTATTATGAATGGTATTACCACAGCCGTTTCTCTGACGGTGACTTTCTGCGAGGCGAGCCATATGATGCCAACGGCCAGTTGCGGATACGTATGAAGAACACGCCGATCCTGCAGGACTTGGCGGCCATGGACTGGGGACAGTGCCCCACGCAGTTCCAGCACAGCAAGTTCCCCGACATCTTCAAGGACAAGATCAGCGTTCTGCATGACGGCGTGGATACCGACTATTTCACGCCGAATCCAAATGCCAAGATCACGATTGGAGAGCATACCTTCACTGCTGAAGACGAGGTGGTCACCTATGTCGCTCGCGGTATGGAACCCTACCGCGGCTTCCCGCAGTTTATCGAGACAGTGGCGAAGCTTCAGAAGATGCGGCCGAATGTACATGCGGTGGTTCTGGGTAACGACCGGGTGGCCTATGGCGCAGAACGGCGGGACGGCAAATCATATAAGGAATGGTCGCTTGAACAGTTTCAGCCGGATATGAGCCGCCTCCACTTCCTGGGGCTTCAGCCGCTCAACGTGTTCCGGTCATTGATGCAAGTCTCGTCGGCTCACGTCTATCTGACAGTGCCTTTTGTGCTGTCCTGGTCGATGCTTGAAGCCATGAGCACTGGCGCTTTGATCGTTGGCTCTGATACAGACCCGGTAAGGGAGCTGATCACTGACGGAGAGAATGGCGTCATCGTGCCATTCAGGGAGCCTGAGGCGATTGCAGAGAAGCTCAACCATATTCTGGATAACCGCAAAGACTATGCGGAACTCAAAAAAACGGCCCGTGACCACATTGTTGCCAAATATTCGGTAAAAGATCTGTTGCCGCGATATTGGCAGCTGATTGAAAGTGTTGCAAACGGGTCACAGATTTAGCCCCTTTGGCGCTTTTATTGGGGCGGCATGAAAAGCACGGTTGAATTGACGGGCCCGTAATGGTGTTCTGTCGGCTGTGTATAGACACGGACGAAACTTTGTAAATTATCTTGACTATATAGATGTGTAAGCACAATTATGCGGTTGACATCATTGGCATTCTCTCGCTAGAGAGTGTGCAGGGGGCTATAAGACCTACGTTCGTGCCTCACAATTAGACAATGTGTTTGCTTTTTCAGGAGGAAAGCTATGGCAGACAAGATTTTTGGTACCGGTGCGGGCGAGACTATTCCCGGCACAGAAGCGGACGATTTTATCGATGCCCGCGGCGGTAACGATACCGTATTCGGCGGTGACGGTAATGATACGCTTTATGGGCGTGCTGGCGACGACAGCATCGGCGGCGGTAACGGCGACGATCTGATCGTTGGTGGTGACGGCCTTGATACGCTGAACGGTAACGACGACGACGATACGATCATCGGCGGCGATGGTGCTGACGACATCTCTGGCGGTGACGGCAATGACGACATCTCTGGCGATGACGGTAACGATGTTATCGACGCAGGTGATGGCGACAACACTGTTACTGGTGGTAACGGTGATGACAACATTACAACTGGTGAAGGTAACGACCACATCACGACTGGTGTAGCTGGTACTGGTACTGGTACAGAAACAGTTGTTGCTGACGCTGGCGACGATACGATCGACGGTTCAGCTAGTGCTTCTGTTGATGTTGATGCCGGTGATGGCGACGACATCATCTATGGTTCTGCCGGTAACGACACGATCGAAGGCGGTACCGACGCAACTGACGGCGGTGATGACACGGTGATCATTTCTGGCGAGATCAATGACCTTGCTGACTTGACCGGTAACAGTACTACGGCAGACTCCAATGTTGCGGGCGCTGACGACCTGCGGAACATTGAAACTGTTCAGTTCGACAACGTAACGATTGACCTGACCAGCACTGCTGATCAAGACTTCACATCTTCTGAAGACATCGTTGTTGCGGACGCTGAAGGTACGAACTCTTCGAACGCTGACTTCGGTGATCTGTCTGACAACCTGTTCCGCTTCACTGGTGGTGCTCTTGAAACGCTTGCGGGTAGCAACGAAGATGATGCACTCGACACTGACTGGACAATCGTTTCCGTAAATGGCGTTGAGATTACTGCTGACGGCGACACTCTGGAGCTCGATAGCGGTTCTGTTATCGAAGTTAACGCAATTGCTATCGATCCTTCTACGCCAGGCACACAGCACATCATCTATACTCCAGACGAAACTCTGGGTAACGATGCGGCTGGTTCTGATGCAGACGGCACGATTGAAGTTGTTGTTGAAGATGCCGACGGCAATCAGCACATCATCGAGGTGAACCTGAGCACTGTCGAAAAAGACGGCATTTTCACTGCTGCTGCTGGCGGTTCCAAGCTGGTGGGTAACGACGACGGCGAGACCTTCAACGGTGCTGCCGGTGACGACCGTATCCTTGGTAACGACGGCAACGACGTCATGACTGGTGATGACGGCAATGACACATTGACCGGCGGTAACGGCGACGACATCTCCCATGGTGGCAACGGCGACGATGCGATCTGGGCTGGCGGCGACGGTAACGACAGTGCTTCCGGTGATGCTGGTGACGATACAATCGGCGGTGGCGACGGCAACGATCTTCTCGTTGGTGACGGTACTAACCAGTTCGGCGGCACCACATTTACTGACGACGCTGGCGACGATGTTATCTTCGGTGGTTCCGGTAACGACAACATCTACGGTGACGGCTACAACGGTGCGACTTCCGACAGCTCTCTGGACGGCGCAGACGAAATCTGGGCTGGCTCCGGTGATGATGTTGTGTTCGGTGGTGGCGGCAACGACATCATCGGTGGTGGTGATGATAGTGATCAGCTGAATGGTAACTCCGGCGACGACACCATCTACGGTGGTGCCGACGGTAATGAAACCATCAATGGTGGCGACGGCGACGACCTGATCTTCGGTGGTGCCGAGAACGACACCATCAACGGTGACGACGACGACGACGTGCTCTTCGGCGGTTCCGGTGATGACCAGATCGCTGGCGGCCTTGGTGCTGACGAGATCTACGGCGGTACTGGTGCTGACGTGGTTACCGGCGGCGACGGTGTGGATACAATCCGCGGCGGCGACGGCGATGACAACCTCGATGCAGGCGCTTGTGACGACGTAGTCTTCGGTCAAGACGGCAACGACGACATCGTCGGCGGTGCTGGTAACGACGACCTCGACGGTGGTGAAGGCAACGACGACATCGCTGGTGACGCTGGTGACGACACTATTGCCGGTGGCAACGGTGACGACACGATGGATGGCGGTGCTGATGACGATGTGATCACTGGTGGTGCCGGTGCAGACTCAATCACTGGCGGTGCTGGTGATGATGATCTCAGCGGCGGTGACGGTGCCGACACGTTCGTAGCAGCGGACGGCGACGGCGATGACACCATGTCTGGTGGCGACGGCGCTGATCTCTTCGACTACAGCGATCTTGCCTTCGGCGCAGCCACTAACACCGGTGCTGATATCATCACTGACTTCGATACTGACGAAGATACCTTCCGGATTGAAGGCCTCATGGTTGGTGACGAGTCCCTGAATAACTGGGCAGAAGAAACCACCCAAGGCGGTGTGTCCGGTGTTCTTGTGACCTTCGACAGCGGCGCGACAGTCTTCATCCAGGGCGTAAGCCTCGGTGACTTCTCGAACGCAGTTATCATCGACTAAGTCGGTTATCGACGACAAAAGAACTTCGGAAAGGGAGGCTTTGGCCTCCCTTTTCTTTTGGCCGGGGCTGCCTATTCGGCCCGACCGACTTAGTGAATTTTCGACCTAATCACGTTATTTTGACACTAATGAAAAAAGTTCAGCTTTGATGCGGCTTTCCGGCGCACGATGAATTTGATCAAAATATCGACACAGTCCTAGCCATATGCTACCACTTCGCCCATAAGGGTTGTCTTCAAGGATAACCCTTGTTGCGCGGGGGCGAGATTTATACCATTTTGGATTTCTCCCAGTTTGGGGTTTTGACCAGAGCAAGGTTTTTGCTGAATGTCACTTATTGATGATTACAAGGCTGAAGAAGAGACTCTCAAGAAGTCACTGAAGAAGGCCGCACTCTATTCCGTACTCGCCAGCCTTGCTATGTTGGCGGTGCCTATGTTCCTGTTCCAGGTTTATGACCGCGTGCTTCAGTCACGCAGCATGGAAACCTTGGTGGCCATGGCAATCTTCGCCATTGTCGTGCTGATCGCCTATGGGGTCTTTGATTCCGTCCGCAACAGCCTGCTCACAAAGGCGGGAGTGGACATGGAAGCCAAGGTCTCCGGTCTTTTGCTAGCGGGAGAGCTGTCCCGGCAACATGGGGCGAATGCCCAAAGTCTGCGTGACCTGGCAGCGATCCGTCAGGCCGTGGCGTCACCCGCATTTGGTGCTTTGTTCGATTTGCCCTTCATGCCGGTCTTCATGCTGTTGATCTTCCTGATCCACCCGGTCCTCGGCGTGGTGGTCATTATCGGTGTCTGCATCCTGGCCTTTATGGGCGTCTGGGGGGACCGGGCCACTGCCGCTCAAAACCAGGAGCATATGCAGGCAATGGTGAAATCCCACCAGGTGCTTGAAATGCACATGAACTCTCAGGAAATCATTCGCGCACAGGGTATGTACCGCGAAGTTGTGGAACATTGGGGCGAGCACCAGGGCAAGGCGCTGGACCGGTATATCAATTCCACCCTGAACATGACCAATTTCAGTTCCGCCACGAAGGCTATCCGCCAGGTTATTCAGGTGTTGATGATCGGTACCGGTGCGCTGCTGGTGCTGGCCGACCAGGCAACAGCTGGCATTATCTTTGCGACGTCCATGATCGGTGGCCGGGCCCTGGCGCCTGTTGAACAGATTGTCGGCGGCTGGCGTATCCTGAAGCAGGCGCACGGCACGCGCGCCCGTTTGATGACACGCCTAGAAGAGATGTCTCTTCCTGAAAACCGGACATTACTGCCGCGCCCGAAAGGCGTGCTCCGGCTTGAGCGCGTTGTCTATGTTCCACAGCCTGGTGTACCGCCCATTATCAAAGGCGTGACCGGAACGATTCAGGCGGGCGACAGCATTGCTATCATCGGTCCTTCCGGTGCAGGTAAGTCCACCCTGGCGCGACTGATTGTCGGCTATCTGCTGCCAAGCGCGGGTGTCGTTTCCCTTGATGGGCAGGATCTGAAGGTCTGGGACCCGGTGGCAAAGGGCTTGCATATGGGCTATATGCCGCAACAAAGCACATTCTTTGAAGCCACAGTGCGGGAGAATATCGCCCGTCTCAGGAAAAATGATCCCGAGGAACTGGCCATTGAGGCGGCAAAACGTTGCGGGGTCCATGACCTGCTGCTGAAGCTGCCGCAGGGCTATGATACTGTCATTTCCAAGAGTGGCTTCTACCCATCTGGCGGCCAGGCCCAGCTTATCGCCCTCGCGCGCGCCTTCTATGGCAACCCGGCGGTGCTGGTGCTGGATGAACCGAACGCGTCTCTTGATACAGCAGGCGAAAAAGTATTCCACCGGGCGCTTCATACCGCGACGAGCAGTGGTATTACCACCATAGTGGTTACCCAGCGCCCTTCCGTGCTGCAACATGTGTCCAAAGTGATGGTCATGCAGGATGGTGCCATCAAGGAATTCGGGCCAAAGGATGAAGTGATGAAAAGCGGTGTTGTTCAGGCTGTACCTGGCAAGGCTCAGCAAAAAGCAGCCGCTAAACCAGGCCAAGCCGCCGCCGCGCAGCCGGCTGGTACGGGCAAACCGAAAACGGAAGCCCCTAATAAGCCGCGCAAGGTGGGTGTCAACATAGACCCCACAAGCGCTAAGAAGAAGGAGGCGTAGATGTCTAAAGAACTTGCGCCTGCATCTGGGCCACAACTGCCAGCATTGGCGAACGATCGCTTCGAGCGCGCTTCCCTGCAGACTTGGCATGACAAAGTAGACACTGATCCAACGTCGATCCTGAAAAGGGCGATGCTGGTTCTGATTCTTGTATTCGGCTTTGGCGGTCTGTGGGCTGTTTCTGTCGATATCGGGGGCGCTGTTATTGCAAGTGGTCGTGTGATCGCGAAAGACCGCAATCGCGTGGTGCAGCACCTGGAGGGTGGTATCCTCAATGAAATAATGGTGCGCGAAGGTGACAGGGTGAAGAAAGGCGATGTCATCGCCCGCCTCGATGATACCCAGATCAAGGCCCAACTGGACGCCGCCGAACTGCAACGTGCTGTGTTTGACGCTCAGCTTGCGCGTCGGCGTGCTGAAACCCAGTTTGCCGACAGCATCAATTTCCCGGCCGATGTTCCTCCCAGCATCCGCAATGCGGAACGCTATAAGGAAACGGTGGAAAGTGAGCGCCAGGAGTTTGACGCACAGCGTCGGTTCTACCTAGCCAAAATGGATATCCTTGATACCAAGATCGAAGGCCAGAAGGTCAATATCAAGGGCACGGAAGCCGTTCTTGATGCTTATGAGCGTCAGTTGGTGTCCTACCGGCTTGAGCTCAAGGACTTTCGCGAGTTGCTCGAACAGGGGCTGATCAAGCGGACACAGGTCTTTGCCACAGAGCGTAAGGTCGCTGAAGTTGAAGCCCAGTTGGCCAATGCCAAGCTCGATATTGAGAATGCGCGGAACAACATCGACAACCTGACCCGTGAAAAACGTCAGACCAGGCTGTCTTACCTGAAAGACGCCAACTCGATCCTCGTTCAGATTCAGCAGCGTATCAACCAGGCTGAAGCGCAGATTACGCGGTACCGCGACATGGCTGCGAGAAGCGAAATCAAATCGCCAGTGGATGGGACGATCTTCCGGATTGCCACCCGCACGCTGGGTGCCGTGGTGCGGCCGGGTGAAACGATTATGGAGGTCTTCCCCCATAATGATGCATTGACCATCGAAGCAGCCGTTCAGTTGAAGGATATTGAACAGGTCCAGATCGGACAGGAAGTTCAGGTGGTGTTCCCGTCTGACCGGGAAAAGAGCATGACGCCCATCCCGGGACATCTGATCTATTTGTCGGCTGATGCTGTCGTGTCTGAACAGAACCCGATGGGTAGCTATGTGGCCCACATCACCATCAATCCTGGTGAAGATACAACAGATCTGCTGCCGGGTAACTTCGCCGAGGTTTACATCAAAACTGAGCCAAAAACCTTCCTGGAGCATATATCACGGCCATTCACGCGCTTTGCGTTCCGTATGTTCAAAGGCTAGTCTGACACGGACATCGGGGGAGAAAATACGGTGAAGATTGAGCTGACGGTCAGTGCGTTCAGGGCGGCCTATTCTGGGACGTCCCTGTTCCTTGTGGGCGAAGATGTTCTGCCCGCACTTAAGAATATACTTGGGGACGACGTCCGCTTTTTGGTGCTTGGAGCCGATGGCTGCATCTACAGCGCCGGCGAAAAGCGTCGCGGACTGGATGCACGGCGCTCGCCGGTTGGCATGGCCATTGGGGTGCGTGGGATGCTGGTCGGTAAGGCGACCCATGCGGCGGCCAAGGCGTGGGACGAGCACGCCCGCCGCCAGAAGATGTTCACCCCGGTACCGATCAGACTGCTGACTGGCATGAAAGGCCGCATGAAGCTGGATGGCGCCCGGTTCATGTTAGACTGTAAAACAAGGGAAGCAGCGGATCTTCAGGCCCAGATGGCTGACAAGGAAGCCGGGATGTCATATCTGCGGCGCAAGAATGAAAGCTTGTTGCTGAATCTGGAAAAAGCCCGTCGCATGATCCGGGGCGCCGGCTTTGGCCTGCAACATATTGCGGCCGAACTGCCCGTGGGCCAGGAAACAGTTGGCCCTGGCGGCACCGTGAACACTTGTCACTTCAGCCAATTCCTGCCCGCAGACGCGTCAGGCCTTTGGGCTGTAGCGCTTTATGTGATGTCTGCCGATAGCGAGACTGCATCCCCTGATGGCTATCTTGAGGTGCGGGTGTTACGGGCAAGCGATGGAAAATGCCTCGCCCAGGACGCAAAACCTTATGTTCTGTCAAAAGGCTGGTTGCAGTTTGACCTGAGCGGTGCCTGCAGTGCCGTCTTTGGCGACGCCGTACTCGAAGTATCCTGGAGCAGCGATGCGGATAACGCGCCGCTGCTGGCGCTTGCGGGCGTCGACGCGGACCGTTTTGGCGATGACGCCGGGCAGACATTGGCGCTCCGTCTTATGAAAGGCCTTGCAGACCCAATGAGCGATGTAGGAACCGGTGATGGCTATGACCTGTCGCCGTTCAGGCATTGTCCGGTAGCGCCGCATGTCCTTCGGCGCCGCGCGACTTGGGCATTTGGCGACCTGCTGGCCGACATCCCTTACGGGGAATCGCTTGTCAGTACAGGTGCTGAAGGGGACAATTGGGTGCAGACGCACCCGCATGAAAAGGGCCCCTCGGGTGTCAAGGTCCGCGGCGCATTGGCCGCAGGTGTTGCTGAAGTCAGTATCTCCGTTCTGACGGACCATGAATCGGGGCCAAACTGTCTCTACAGCATTCTGGCCGTTGAGCACCTTGAAGGCGAGGACGATGCCGCGCGCAGCCGCAAGGTCCTGGCGTGTCTGGCGGGAAACATGGCCAACCAGGACAACGGAATTCATGCCGCCCAGGCCATGGTGGCCCCCAAGCAGACGAAAACCCTGACGCTGAACCTGGAGGCACCGCTGGAAAATCGCGCGGACCTCTATCTGGTGGTGGAAGTGCCAGGCGGGAAAGCCACATACGGCTGGTGTCGTTGGTCCGGGCTTGAAATCGGCCTTGAATGGGGCGCGCTTGAGGTCAGGGAAATGCCGACACCAAGTAACAGTGCCGCAGCGCTACGCATGCGGTCGCTTAAATTCCCGGCTTTGGCAGGACGGATTGAATTCGTGTCTGGCGCCAAGAAATTGGACGAACTGTCGAAGAGCCTTGGATTTTCACCGCTCCTGGTAAGTGAGGAAACGGGCAGCTTGCAAACGCACCCCCTTCAGGACGGCCTGTCAGCAGCGATTTTCGAGGGTGGGGTGCCGACCACGACCCTAAGGGTGGCGAGCGAGGTTGAAACCGCGCATGATGCTGCACCAGCATTCTTGTATGTGTTGGCTGTGGTTTCTCCGTCTGTGACCGAAAAGGCTCGTGCCATTCGCAATGTCATGTCCCGGATAGATCCGCAGGACCCGGCAACCTGGCAGGGCATTAATGGCCGCAAAACGGTCCAGTGGCAGGCCAAGGTGCTGTATGCCCGGCAGGCGGCCACCATCGAAATCGAACTGGCGCTTGCCCTTGACGCCCCTGGCGATGCAGTTTTTGCCGTTAAACCTGCGGGTCAGTCTGTAAGCTATGGATGGTGCCGCTGGTATTCGCTGAATATAACCACAGCGCCTGAAACACCGCTTTTGGCTGGTCCCGTTGATCATGGCTGAACTGCTGCCAAATAGGGCTGCAGATGCGCCCAAAGGGCAGGGGACGATTGGTGTCGTGATCCCAGGCTATGGCCATCCGCAGTTTTTGTCCGAAGCCATCATCAGTGCCTGCACGCAGGAAATTGACCAACCGCTGCAAGTGGTTGTCGTGGATGATGGATGCCGGTTCCCCGAAACCGGAAAGGTTGTGACAAACCTGATGGAACGGTTCCCGGGCATGCTCTATTACCTTCGCCAGGAGAACACCCGCCTGCCTGGTGCACGTAACGCCGGTGTGCGGTTCCTGATGTCGATGGTGCCAGACCTGGATGCCGTCTTCTTCCTGGACGCAGACAATCGCTTGTCACCCTATTCACTGCAGCGCTACCGTGAAGTGTTGGGTGATGACCCTCTCGTTGGTTGGGCTTACCCTGATATTTCTTTCATGGGGCTGACGTGGGGGGAGGAAGGCTTCGATACCCGCGAAACAGCCCCTGATTACAGCAAGCTGAAGCATCTGGTGGGGAACATCTCTGAAGCTGGGTCGCTGGTACGGGCAGACATGTTGCGCCAGGGCGTGCTGTTTGACGAAACCATGCGCTATGGCTTTGAAGACTGGGATTTCTGGCTGACGGCGCTTGATGCCGGCTATGTGGGGCGCCGCGTGCAGCATGCCGGGTTCCTTTACCGCCGCCGTCCGGAAAGCATGCTGGCCGATTCCCGGCGACAGGAAGACGAGCTGATTTCAAAGATGCGGCGCAAGCATGCGGCACTGTTCAAGCCTCGCAACGTGATGGCACTTGAGCACCGCGAAGCGCCTTATTTTGCGCTGGTGCTTGCAGGCACTGGCGACATATTGCTTACAAGTGATCCACAGGCGGATGGCCACTGCCTGACGCGGGAGGAGTTTGTGGCACTTGTTCGGCGCTGGCACCATAACCGGCGCGAATTCTTCTTCCCAGATAGCCTGATCATCCTGACCCAGGAGCAATGGGACCAGATGAAGGCTCAGCCGCAGTACTTGCGTTGGCTTTTCTGGGCCGTCAAGGAGCAGCCCGGCAATTATCATCGTTGGCTGTTTGAGGCGCGTCCGCGGCCCTATTTTGAAGGCTTGCCCGCAGACACGCCAGATATGGTCAACAGTATCCTTCATGTCAGCGCCGAAGGCTTTTCTGATCTCTTGCGTGACGCCGCGAGTGATGACGAAGCTGGCCCTGTAGAATTTGCGCCCGCGGTATTCCAGACGCCTGAGCCGCTTGTGTCAGGCCAGACCGCACCACGCTACCAAAGCCTGTTCGCCAGCCTGGAGACGCTGGTTGAAGAGGCCGCACCCAAGCGGCCACGAGTTCGCCATGCCGGCCGCAGGTTTGCCGGCCCAGGTGCTGCGGCCTGCCGCCTGAACCTGGTTGACGAAGTCTGCGCTGAAGAAGGGCGAAAGCCGTTCCCCGTTGCCACAGGCACCAAGCGAACCCTGGTTGCCGTAGATCAGGATATTCTGGCGAATAAAGCTAAATGCAGTCGCTTTGTCTGGCTTTTGGAGCAATTGCGCGAAGCGGCTGAGGAAGTCCTGCTGGTGATTGAGCGCGGCAAGAAGCAAGACCTGGCGGGATTGCATCCAGAAACATGGCTGCCGCTGGTAAGCGATATGGTGATGTTGGACCGGGTACCAAGTGGCCTTGAGTATCGCATCTATCTGGGACGTCGCATATACAGCCTGTTCACGCTCAAATCGAAAGAAGACGGAGCCATTCTGGCCCGGTCGGTTGATCGGGTTATCACCGTTGGGGCCGCCGCATTTCTTGAAGTTCTGGGTGACGCGCGCCAGCACGGCGTGAAGGGTTACGTGTTTTTTGATAGTATTTTTGCTGACGCAGGGCCGCTTGACTCAGAAGATAGTGCGAAAATTCTGGCATTTGAGCACGCTGAAGAGCTGGTTGTATGTGATAATGACGAAATGGTCAGGGCGCTGGCGGCGCAGGGCTTCCCCCCCGCCAAATTTATCGGGCCTCAGAATTTCTTCGATATGTTGCAAAACCAGTGAGACCCGTGTGGTATTTGGATATATGCGGCATATATTGAAAAGCCGGTTTATAGCTTTTATAGAAGGTCAGTCTCGGTCGCCCGTTGGGCGCTTTTTTTAGGGTACTCAATTGTCGACACCATACCGCATACATTGCCTTGTGCCTGATCTTCCGACCCCGGAAGCGGTTCTGCCGTTCCTGGAGGAAATGCATGAAAACCGATGGTATTCAAACTTCGGTCCTCTGGTGAAGCGTTTCGAGGCTGAACTGACGGCTTTTCTGGGGCGTGAAAACGGCGCTGAAGGCTGCCATGTTGCGACTTTTTCTTCGGCAACCACGGCAATGGAACTGGCGCTTAAGGCGATGAAATTTCCGGCAGGGGCCAACGTTTTGGTGCCTGCTGTTACCTTTCCGGCGACGGCACTGGTGGCGATGAACGCTGGGCTGACGCCAGTGCTGGCTGATGTGGACCTGGAAAGCTGGGAGTTGACGCCTGATATTGCGCGCGCGGCTCTGGCGCAAGACGAATACGCGGCGGTTGTGCCTGTTGCAGCATTTGGCCGACCTGTTGACCCGGCACCCTGGGTGGCCTTCCAGAAGGAAACCGGTGTGCCGGTTATTCTGGATGTTGCGGCTGCCCTTGGCCAACAGGATATCCACAAGGATCTGACCTATTGTTTCAGCCTGCATGCGACCAAGCCGTTCGGCGTGGGCGAGGGCGGCCTTTTGGTTAGCAGCGATGAGGCGATGATCAGCTTCAGCCGGTCTTTGTCCAATTTCGGGTTCCAGGGGGCAGCCGGTGTGGTACTGGAAGCTGGCACCAACGCCAAGTTTGCAGAATATTTTGCAGCAGTGGGCCTTGTACAAATTGCGCGCTGGCACGAAGTGTCAGAACGCCGTAAGGCTGTATTGGACCAATATCTGACAGGGCTGAAGAAAGCGGGAAACAGCGTTATCCTGCAGCAAGGCACGGGGGACTTCATCCCGGCTGTCTTCCCCATCTATATGCCAGGCAAGGCCGAAGAACTGGTGGCCCGCATGGATGTTGCTGGTATCCAGACCCGCCGCTGGTACCTGCCGCCGCTTTATGACCATCCGGCGCTTGGTCACCTGCCACATGCCGACAAGACATCAGATGCGCCGTTCGCAGCCTGTGAGGAACTGCGGACCGGCCTTGTGGGGCTGCCGTTCCACGCCTTTTTAAGTGACGAAGATATCAAGGAAATTTGCGACGTGGTCGCGGGGGTATATGCGTGAGTAAAAAGCCTGAACTGAAGCTGATCGAGCGTATCAAACGCTTTGACCACAATGTGCGGAACAAGAAGTTCGAGCCTGCGAACAAGTCGCTGGAAGGTATCCTGCAGGTTCTGGAGCGCGGCGCCCAAGGCTTTGGTGGCGCACTGGTCGGCCGCGGCCCCTTGATGGAACGCGAGGCGACCATGCTTGCCTCTGCAGTTACATCTTTGCTCGCAGACCCCGACTTCAAAATGACCAGTATGACGTTCCGCCTGTTCACTCAATATAAGCGGGCCCTGATGCAGGTCTTTGAAGTGAGTGGCTATCGTGGCACCGACCACTTGCTGGAAGTCATCGGAACCCGTGACAAGGACGGCAAGGTCAGCTTCAAAGGCTATGAGCTCCCCAAACTGTTCGCTGGCCTGTCTATCAATGCCCTGACGCCACAGCTTGTGGCATTGCTGAAGCGTCAAAAGCCAGAAATATCCTGGCCGTTGGTGATTGGTTATCTTTCTGAGCAACTCCTGTGGTCCCAAAGGGCGGAAGATGCCCGTTCGGAAATGCTGACGTGGAGCGACACCTGGAAGAATCTGCCAGGTTCGTTGCAGACCGTCCGCAACCTTGGACCAGCCTATATGGGCTGCAGTTATGCGGACGCCCGCCATAAGCATCAGATAAAGTGCGCCATGAACCGGATGGCGCGAAGCTATCTGGAAAGCAGGGGGGTGACAGACGCTGACCTGCCGGCTGAACGTCGCACGGTCAAGCGTCGTCCGACTGTGATCGTAATGGCGGAGCTATATGATTCCCACCATGCAATGCACCGCTGCTATGGGGGGGCGATCCGTTCTCTCAAGCGGGACTTCAAGACGATCTATATGTCACCGTCAGGCGAGTGTGACAAAGAAATCCATGACATGTTCGACAAGGTGGATAACACCAAGTTCGATGTCAATAAGCCCGAGATTTTCGTCAACAAGATGAAGTCCTACCGGCCTGACATCGTCTACTATCCGAGCATTGGCATGCGCTTGGTCAGCATTCTGGCCTCCAATGTCCGCATTGCGCCAATTCAGGTCATGACATTTGGTCACCCGGCAACCACATTCTCTGAGCATATTGACTATAGCATCTTGGTGGAAGGCCAGCTGGGGGCTGAAGACGTTATCAATGAAACCATACTATATCGTCCGTCTGCACCGCGCTGGCATCGTCGCCGTGATGCAGAAGACATAAAACCAAATATCCGCAAGAATCCTGAAACGGTGCGTATTGCGGTACCAGCCTGGTCCCGGAAAGTGACGCCCCGCTTCCTTGCGACGTGTGACGAAATAGCCAAGCGCTCGAAAGAAGCTGGTCGATCCGTTGAGTTTCATTTCTTCCCTAACGGGGTGGGGGCGCTTTATCAGGCGGTTGCACGCCGCATTGAGGAAATGCTCCCGGCCAAGGTTTGGCCGCGCACAGGTTACAACCAGTATATCAATCGGTTGAACCAGTGCGATATCTTCCTCAGTTCATTCCCATTCGGTGCCACCAACGGCATTATTGATGCTGCGCTTCAGGGACTGCCAGTTGTGAATCTGCGGGGAGATGAAGTGCATGCAAGAAATGACTCAGACATTGTTGCCAAGTTCGAGCAGCCGGAATGGCTAAGCACCGACACGGTCAAGGATTATGTCAGGGCCGTGGTGCGGTTGGTAACCAATGACGAAGAACGGGTGGAGATCAGTGAAGCTATTGCGAACTTTGATCATGAGTCGGGACTTCTTGTGCCTGACGATGATCATAGTGAAGAGTTTGCAACTGTTATGAACGCGGCTTATAAAAACCATGAAGCAATCCAGCAGTCGCCTGATCATAGCTGGTCGTTCGAACGCTTGAGAGCAAGCCTTACTCCTACGGCATAGGCTGGGGAATTTGAGTGGCCCTAGAGGCCAGAGACAATGTGGCGGTGCCAAAAGCGGACGTCGCGGCACAGGATCCGGGAGCGCCTATGAAAAATGCATCTGACTTTCCGGAGGGGCTTGTTATTGAGCATGCGAATTCGAAGACTATCTTCGAAAGCGATAACAATCTCTTCTGCCTTCTGACAATGAACAACCACCCGGTTCACACCAACGTGGTCCATGCCGAAGCGTCGCCTTTTGGCAAGGTTCTGGTGGTTGGCACGCTGGTGTTCAGCCTTAGCGTCGGTTTCACCGTTCCTGAGTTCAGCTATCATTGCATTGCCAATCTCGGATATGACAAGGTTGTTCATCATGAGCCGGTCTTTGTTGGCGATACCTTGCGCGCTCGCACGATCGTGACCGGAAACCGGGTCAGCAATTCAAATCCGGAAAACGCAGTGGTTTCAGTCAAGACCGAAGTCCTGAACCAGGATGATATAGTGGTGTTGAGTTTTGAGCGCAGCGCGCTTTTCAAAGCGGGTTAGCTGCCAAAGAAAAAGGGGGGAGTGCCATGCGCAGTGTGCTTTTTGTTCCGGCCCATCGGTATGACTATTTTGCCAAGGCCATCGCGACAGCGCCGGACATTATTGTTTTCGACCTTGAAGACTCTGTACCCGCCGGCCAAAGCAAGATCGACGCCAGAGAGAATATCGCCCGCTTGCTTGAAGAAACCGGGGCGGACATTCGGAGCAAGGTTTACGTGCGGATCAATGATATTGATTCCAACCTGATGTTCGATGAGCTTGAGTTCTTCGTTGGTACTGCCGTAGACGGCTTTATGGTGCCCAAGTCTTACCGGGCGGAAGACGTTGAGACAGTGGCCAAGATGTTGACTACTTTTGAACGACGCAAGAGCTGTGAACGGCGCTACGCCTTGATGCCTCTCATCGAGACTGCAGACGCTGTGGTGAATGTGCATGAAATTGCTCGCGCATCGGACCGGGTTTCGGGGCTTGCGCTCGGCTCGGAAGACCTCCTGGCGGCTCTCGGTGCGGTGGCGTCTCCGCATTATTACAATGTCATCGACCACGCTCGTTTTTCCATGCTGCTGGCTTGCCGGGCCGCAGGTATCATTGCGATCGATACAGTCTATATCGCTGTACATGACTATGACGGGTTCAAGATCGTTGTCACCAAGACCAAGGAATATGGCCTGGACGGGGTGCTGTGTCTTAATCCTCGGCAGGTGCAGATTGCAAATGACATCCTTACACCGTCGGACGAAGAATATGCCTCTGCGCTGACCATCCTGCGGGCAGGCGAAGATAAAAGCGACGGTACGCCGGTGAAGATGGCAGACAAGAAGTTTATTGGTCCGCCAATCATTCTGCAGGCGAAGCGGGTCGTGGAAAAATACCAGAGATACAGGGGCGAGAAGAATGGCTGACACCAAACGCAAACTGGTTATCTTTGGCGGCAACGGTGCAGGTATGATTGCCGCTTCCATCGCCGAACGCTTCTATGATTATGAAATCCTAGGGTTTCTGAACGACAAGCTTGATAAGGGTGCTTTGGTTGGAAAACACAAGCAGTTCCCTGTGCTGGGGGGTATTGCGGATTATGCCGACTTCCTGAGCCTGCCAGACGTGGACTTCTTTTTCGCGATTTTTGGCATGTCCAATCCTGCCGGTACATGGCAGTTGCTGCGGTCACTGGAAATTCCTGAAGACCGATTTCCAACCTTCATTCATCCGCTGGCCGAAGTGCCCGATGGTTACTGTAAGGTCGGCTACGGCAGCCTTGTATGCGCCCATGCCGTCCTGTCGGCCGATGTTACGCTGGCACCTCACGTTTGCCTGATGGCGGGCAGTTTTGTAGGGCACGATACTTCCGTGGGTTCTTTTACGCATTTTGCCACTAATGCAGTAGCGGGCGCGAGTAATGAGATTGGCTCGGGCGTTCATATGGGGTCGAATTCGACAACGCGAGAATTCGTCCATATTGGCGACTGCTCCATGATTGGCGCCGGTAGTGTCATTCTGAAGTCCGTGGATCCTTATTCGGTCATGGTGGGCAACCCTGCGCGGATGATCCGCAAGAATGGCGCTGGCGACGCTTAAAACGCCTTCCAGGTGCAATCTGACACTCTGATCAGGCTCCTGGCCGGTCAGAGGTGGCTACCCTGTCGTATCCCAAGACATCGAGAAGTGTGCCGACCGCCTTTTCGATCGCCATAATTTGCTCTTCCGTCAGCTTTTCCTGGAAACGCCCGGTGCGCGATGACGTGATGGCCCCGCCATGCATGACTTCTGTAATCCAGGGCTTTACACGGTCGCTTTCGCCACGTGCTTCCTTGCGGGTTGGGTGAATCCGCTTGGTCGGATTTTCCGGATCGAACAGCTCGAGTTTGAGGCCCGTGGTTTTTCGCAACTGCTTGATGGTGGTGGCTGGATCAGACACGAACTCTTCGTACCGAACCCACGTCACGGCTTTTCGGAAGGCGGGATTGCGGTTGGCCGTGTTGATGGTTGGGGCATAGAATTCTTGGGCCGATAGGGCCATGGCCGCTACATCACCGGAATTGAAAAGGTGTGTCTTTCCCTGGTCAGCAAGTTTCTCCCCGACACGCAGCATGGAGACCACAATATCCCGTGGATCCCGTTTGATCAGCACAAACTTGCTTTCCGGGATGAGGTGCCACATCAGTGGGAATAGCATGGTCAGGTGCGGTTCCTTCAAAACGAGCGACGTGGCGGGAGCGTTCGCTGTCAGCGTATGGCTGAGATAGGACCGGACGATGGTGGATGCATATTCGTCCAGCGCTGCCCGTGATCCAAAATGCAGCCCGGTTTCAGCATCAAAATTCTGGCGCATCTGATGAATGATGTTCAGCAACTTGCGCAGGCTGGGGCATTCACCGATATACATGTTGGTTTCTTCGCCAGCACAAAGCGATGTCGTCAGAAGGGACGTGCCGGACCGTTGCGAGCCACCCACAAATATATATGCCATAAGGGTTCACCTGACTTGTTGTTTCCGCTTCCTTAGCAGTGATAAGTCCCCTGTGCAACTACCCGTGCACGGCAGGCAGCCAGCCGCGGCTTTGCCGCTGTGCAATCCGGGTATTGGCCACATAGGCCCTTGGCAGGCTTGATAAAATACGCGATAACAGCGCGGATCAGACCAAGGAACAGATACCATGACAGACCGGCAGCCAAAAGACGGATATGTGTTTGTAGTTACCTACGGACGGTCGGGATCGACCCTGTTGCAGACAGTGCTGCAGTCGATTGACGGCTATTTTTTCCGTGGCGAGAATAATAACGCCATCCTGCCACTTTTCCGCAGCTTCAAGCGCATCAAGGGTGCGCTGGAGGATCACGGTTACCGTGAAATTCCTGATCACGGGCCCTGGTTCGGGGCGGACAAATTCAACCCGGACCGCTACGCACAGAAGTTGCTGCAGGTCTTCCTCGAAGAAGTGATCCAGCCGCCGAAGGATGCGCGCGTCGTGGGTTTCAAGGAAATCCGTTTCAATGAAACCGGCCCGATCGAGTTTGTCGACCTGTTGAATTTCATGGCAGACCATTTCAAGCCTGCAAGGTTCATTTTCAACATGCGCCGCTGGGAGGATGTGTCCCAATCGGGCTGGTGGAAGGATTATGAACCGGAAAAAGTGCGCCGCGAGGTGGAAAAGAACGACCGCCAATTCATCGCCTATGCAGAAGCCCACCCGGAAAGATCCTACCTGATGCGCTATGAGGATTATTCGGGCAAGCCGGAGCAGTTCGAAGGGCTGTTCGATTTCCTGGGCGAGCCGTTTGACCTTGAAAAGATGCGTGCGATATCTGAGCGGCGTCTCAAGCATTAACGCGGCCACATAGCAGCCTTACCCCTTTGGGGCTGGCCAATCTAGGCGATGTTGGTGCGTTTTTCCTGCGCCGCCCTGGAAAGGCGATAAAGCTCAGGCAGCTTGATGCGACATGGAAAACCTTCAGGTTTCAGAACATGCTGCAGGTATCGGCCTTGACACCAGCCAGATAGCCCTTCAAACGGGCTTCGTTCAACCGGTGGCGGGCTTCGATGTCTTCTGGAGCAACACCGTTTGCTTTGCCCCAATGGCTGTCGTTGGCATTGATGCCCGCGAGCGTTTTTTCCAGTTGTGTTTCATCCTTGATCAGCTCGTAGCCAAAGAAGTGCTTGAAGAAGGCGCTTTCTGTCATGTTGCGCTCAAAGGTTTCCTCGGCTCCGAAGTCGTGGGAGTGGAAGACAATTGCCTGCGGCGCATAGACCTTGCCGTATCCGGCGTCGATAACGTCAAGAGCCCAAAGCTGGTCCTCGCCGAATTTCGTCCGGCGGTAAGGAATGTCTTTCCAAACCGACCGGCGCATGCAGCTGTTGTTGTCACTGTAAAAGTGCAGCAGCTGCATCCATTGTGGGTCTTTGTCGTTGAACCTGCGGCGGTTGGTATCGCGCGATAGATAGATGGGCTGGGTTCCCAGCATATCGAAATGGCCGTTGAGGTCTCGCTTGGTGAAGGCGCAGGCGTCCGGCCAGGGCAGATGTTTCCCGAACGCACCAGCTGCATTCGGGAAATGCTCGATCGACGTCACAAGATTAAACAGCCAACGGTCATTCGCGGGCAGGGCGTCGTGGGTCAGGAAGGCGATAAATTCACCTGATGTCAGTTCCACCCCCAGGTTACGGGTGTCGCCGTGATTGAAGTCTTTCTTGTCAATCTGGTGCAACTTCACATCCGGATACCGCGCCACGATCTCCAGTGTTTCGTCGGTGGAGCCGCTATCGATCACCAGCACCTCATAAGGCCATGGCGCGCGTTGGGTCGTGGCAGCCGCCAGCACCTCGTCCAGAATGGGCCCGGCATTCAGCGTTGGAATCACCACCGAGGCCTTGATTTTTAGGGCGGCGTCCTTCTTTTTGTCGGAGACAGTATCCGTACCGAATTCGCGTAGCCGTTCAACCAGCGCTTCTTCCACCAGGTCGGCGGACGCGGACCAGGAAAATTGCGATACCCATTCCTGTGCAGCTGCCGCCTGTGCTTCACGTTTTCCAGTGTCACGCAGCAGCGCTTCAATACTGTCAGCAATTTTGACCGGGTCAGGTTCCGCCAGTGTGACGGTTTCCTCTGGGAAGATACAGCTCGTGTTATCGCCCTTCAGTTCCACAATCGGCAGCCCACAGGCCATCATCTCCTGAGGCACCAGCGAATAGTTGGTTGCGGAAAAGACAACGCCCACGTCGGCCTGCTGGAAAAGGTCGGCCAGCTGCCGCGGTGTTGCGACGCCATGGTCCACGAACGGGAAGGGCGCTACACCGAAGGTCAGTTTGGCGCCGAAGAAGTCTACCGCGAACTCAATGTCGCGAGTTGCCAGTTCCTCAAGCGCAAGCATGGCCAGCTCCACAGCCCTGCGGGCCGTGAAGTGGCGGGCATAAAAGGCGATGCGCGGTACCGTATTCGCGCGCGGCTCTTTCGGCGGTGCGTAGATGTTCTGGTCAGCCGCCAGCCAGAAATGGCGTGCCCAACGACTGTATTTTTCCTGCATCAGGCCGGAAAGCCAAGGGCCGGCGCAAATACAGTCTATATCTTCCCGGTAGGTGGCTTCCGCCGCCAGATAGGATGAACCCATGGGGTGGAAGCTGGGTTCGAAATCCTGAACAAAATAGAAACGTCGCTTGAAATTGGTGGGCGTCAGTGTTGGCCAGACGGTCCAGCAATCGGTGGCGATGATTGCATCACCGCTGGCGTCTCTGAAGCTGTCGTCGAGAAGCTTCACTGTGCCGGCGAAATGCTGGAAGTGTTTGACGATATCGTCATAGGCACCTTCGGCTGTCTTGTGAACAGTCGGGTCGTTGATCCAGATGGTCTGCCTGTGGCCTTTCAGCTCCAGGAAGTGCGCCATTCGGAAGATGGTCATGTGGCCACCGGCGCCGGCGGAAAAGTCAGGGATCACCCAGTGGATATCCATGTTGGACGAGTCAAAGTCCGGACTGTCGGGCGCCAGCACATTGCGTTCAAAATCCAGCATGTTGCGCAGCTGTTGCGGCAGCGGCAGTTTGACGGACTTCTCCACGGTCCCGGAGATGGAAACCGACCCATTGGGCGACGGAAGTCGACGCTTTTCCTTGAGGCCGAAATGCAGGTAATGGCCCAGGGCATCTACCTTATCACGCATAATGTCGTCATTTTCGGCGAAGTAAATCTCAGGCGAAAAATCTGGCGCAGGCCAATGACCTATCTGCGCGCCCTTACGGATATAGAAAGCCAGAGGGTTCTCATCGCCGACAACGTCACCATAGGTATCCATGTACCAGCGGGTATTGAAACACGGGTTCGGGTTGCGGCCCTGGCGTGCCCCTTGGCGAATGAAGTGCATCAGGGGGTCCTGATTCTGGTGCCAAAGGTCAGTATGGAAGGTCTTGTACCAGTCAGCAAAGAACAGCCCCGATTTGGCGATCAGGTCCATGTCCGCAGCCATGGAAGAGAATTTTTCCCGCTCGAACATCCGGGGCATCGCGATGCGCCCCTTTTCTGCCCCGCCTTCAAGGAAATCCCTCAGGGGATCGCGTTTGGCTTTGGCGACGTCCGGGTTGAATTTCAGGTAAAGCGGTACGGAAAAAGCTTCTGACGGGCTGCGCCCTTTGCGCCAGCCATTTACCGCATAATGGACGGCCGCAGGTGCCGGGAAACGAACTGCCGCCGGCGATCGTTTAGTGTACCAGACCTGATCGAAATAGGGGTTGGGATTATATCCCTTCTTTTCTCCAATGCGGACAAAATGCTCGATCGGGGAATAGCCTGACGTGCTGACATCGTCATAGGTGGCAACGTACCAATCGGCCTGAAACAGGCCTGTTTCCTCAAGCGCTTTGATGTCTCCCTTCACTGAGCGCAGCAGGGATTTAACATGTTTTTTCAAAGCTGGTGACATTTGTTGACCATTTGTCTGTGAGGAACACCTTCGATACGCGACCTAGCGGATTCTAGAGGGAAATACAAGCAGTCTGTGGCCGTTGGGCCTAGTCAACGGCTACGATGGATTGGCTGATTCCAGTATGGGTGGTGCGAGGCATGTGAAGGGGCTACCAGTGCGCGCAAAAGCCCTGGGGTAAAAGGGGTCTCCGTGGAATTGGTGCTGCCACCGACCTGCCATCAGGGACGCTTCCTTAAGCGCCCGTGCCCGCTTGGCTTCGTCTCGGGCATCATTGCCCCTGCTTTCAGACTGGAAATGCTGGAAGGTGATTTGGGGTTCATAAAGCACCCGGAGGCCTTGCTGGCGCATCTTGAAGCAGAAATCCACATCATTGTAGGTAACGGTGAACGCCTCATCAAAGCCGCCAACAGCGTTAAAATCTGTGCGGCGGCAGGCCAGAAATGCGCCGGTCACAGCAACGCAGGCATGACACCGCCTTGTACGGTGCATCGGATGAGGTGCGTTGCATGGGTCGCCCATGCCCTCGTGGCGCACATCATCAAGCCCATAAAGCACCATGCCGCCATGCTGCAGCGTGCCGTTGCGGTAAAGAAGGCGGGCGCCAACGGCTCCGACACTGTTGCGCGCCAGCTGGCCACGCAGAACTGTGTCCCAGCCCTTGTCCATAGCCAACGTATCGTCATTGAGGAACAGCAGATAAGAAGCATCTGTCGCAGCAGCACCAATATTATTCAGGTGCGACCAGTTGAAGGCCGTGTCAGACCGTACCACGGTGACGGTGCCGTTTTCCTGCACGTCAGCAAACCACTGCAGGACAGCATGGTCTTCCGATCCGTTGTCGACAATGATGATTTCTGTGCGGTCAGGATGGTCGAGCGTGGCCAGCAGGCTTTCCACACACGGCTTGATCAGTTCAATCCGGTCCTTGGTCGGGATGATAATGCCCAGTTTGGGCAGGCTTTTGTCCACTGGCCAGGACAGCATGAGCGTGTCATCCACCGGCCCGGTATAGGGGTCGTTCATCGGGACGGCGGTGGCTGCAATACCGCGTCGCTTCAAGTGGCTCTGGCAAACTCGAATCTGGTCTTCTTCAAGCAGATGTTGCCGCTGTGGGTCTACAGGGCGCTTCTCCAGGTGCCAGAGCATGCGCGGAATATGATGAAAAGCCTTGTCGCCGAACATTTCATAGTGCCGCATGAGCAGATACTGGTGGAAACACTGGCCGGCATTCTCGTCGAATGCTCCCAAGCTCAGCAACTGCTCCCGTTCAATGGCGAAGGCACGGCTGAAACTATTGTGTTGCAACAGCATGTCATAGTCGAACGCATGTTGGAAGCAGGGCTCCAGATGAGGATGTGCGCCGATTTCATAATGGTCATAGTCGGCATAAAAGACATGGGCGCTTGCATGGTCTTCCACGCTGCGTGCAATCCAGGCCAGGGCATGCATGGCCAGTTTATCGCCCGCTTCCAGCATCAGGATGTGGGTGCCCTCCAAACCGGGCACGGCGCTGGTGTAGGCGGCTGCCGGGTTCTGCGTGCCTTCCTTGCCGACAATCACGACAGACTGTGCCGGGAAAGACTGACGCCTCGCACTGGTAAGGGTTGCCTGCAGTGCATCGGCGTCGCCAGTGTCATACACCAGAATATCAAAGCGCACATCGCACCGCGCCAGCCACTGTGGCGGCGCCAGAGGGAAGGTTTCCTTGAACAGGGCATATTGCGATAGTGGGAAGGATGCATATTGCTGCAGGCGCGGCAATTGCGCTTCTATCTGGTCGAGGCGGGCCAGGACAGCATCACTGCCATGGGCATGGTCCCGCAATCCAGCCAATTCTGCGGACAGTCGCTGCATCACCTCCACGCCGAGAGTTGGGCTGATCACCATCTCGCGTGCGCCAATAACGGGTGCGCCGCTTTCTTTCTCGAAGATGGACAGGGTCAGGCGGTCGCAGGTTTTCAGTGCGTCAGGCACGGTAAATTGGTGGCGGAAGCCCCAAGGGGTCAATCCGCCGAAGTCACCGGCAAACTGGTCGCACGGTAGGTCAGCGTGGGTTGTGCCCGCATACAGGCCGTTGAGGTAGAAATCCAGCACCAGTGGCGCATCAGGTGCCCGGCGGTTGATCGCCTGGCCAACCACTTCCTGTCCGACCACGCGGGTGACCCGGCCTTTGATATCAGCGTCTGGCTTGCCCTTGAGATCCTGAAGGCCTTGCCGGAAAGCATCCAGCCGCAGGTGGCTATAGTGCGAAAGAAAGGCCTTTTCAAAGCGCGTTGCATTTGTAGCGGCTGTCAGGATATCCAGCCAATGCAGGGGTTCTTTGAAAGCCTCAAGGCCGAAATGCGCCTGCAGGCCCGCGGCCAGGTCGCATAGCTCAAGCTCGGAAAGGCTGGCATGCGGGGGCTGCTTGCCAAGGTCCAGCCGCGCCAAAACAGAAAGGCGGGTTTCCTGCTTGCCAAGGAGCAGCTTCAGGGTCGCGAAAAAGCGGGCCCCAACAAGCGGTGAGATTTCATCACCGTCCAGCGGCGCGCGACCAAGACAGAGCAGATAGAGGAAGCGGACGTCCTCGGCCGTGCAGTCAGTCGGTTTGCGTTTGAACCAGTGCCCAATCAAATGCCTGTATCCCATGCTTGACCCCGGGATGGGGCAGTTGCGCCAGTGGTATCGTGCGGTCAGGCCTACAGATAGCCGTCAGCACCAAACTTCAAGATGCCCTTCAGGTAGGTGCCGTAGCTATTCTTGTAGCCAGCGGCGACTTCCTCAAGCTGGGCGTCGGTGATAAAGCCGCCCCGCCAGGCCACCTCTTCGGGGCAGGCGATTTTGAGGCCCTGACGGGCTTCAATGGTCTGCACGAAATGGCTGGCCTGAAGCAAGCTGTCCACCGTGCCGGTATCAAGCCAGGCTGTACCGCGCTGCAGCTTGATCACATTCAGGTCGCCGCGCTGCAGATACACGTCATTGACACTGGTGATCTCCAGCTCGCCGCGGGCGGAAGGCTTGATCGATTTTGCAATATCCACCACATCTTTATCGTAAAAGTAGAGGCCGGTAACCGCAAGGTTGCTTTTTGGGTTTTCCGGCTTTTCTTCAATCGACAGCGCCCGGCCGTCCTTGCTCATTTCCACAACGCCGAAAGCTTCGGGGTTGCCCACTGGATAGGCAAAGACATACGCGCCATTTTCAACGCGCCCGGCTTGTTTCAGGTAGGTCGAGAAACCGGCGGCATAATAGATGTTGTCGCCCAGCGCCAATGCGGATGGCTGTCCACCCACGAACTGTTCGCCGATCAGGAAGGCTTGTGCCAGCCCGCCCGGATCAGGTTGTTCGGCATAATGAAGCTCAATGCCCCACTGCGATCCGTCACCCAACAGGCTTTGATAAAGGGGAAGGTGTTCAGGGCTTGAGATGATCAGGATTTCCCGTATGCCTGCCAGCATCAGTGTCGTCAGCGGATAATAGATCATTGGCTTGTCGTAAACCGGCAGCAGCTGCTTGCTGATGGCTTTGGTGATCGGATAGAGCCTTGTGCCCAAGCCACCCGCCAGAATGATACCCTTCATGGTTTCCCCCGTTTAATAAACTCGTTACCCCGTCTGGGGTGTTTCGCCAGAGCCTAGCTCAGTTCCCCGGCTTCGGAAAGCCTGTTCACGCAACTAAGCATGCTCTGCTCCCACGACGGCAGGTGCACGTCAAACGTCTCGCCCAGCTTGCTACAGTCCAGGCGCGAATTGGCTGGCCTTTTGGCCGGTGTTGGATACTGGTCTGTCGTCAGCGCATTCACCTTTGGGCGCTTGAGGCCGTATGCGGTACCCGCCTCAAAGATCGCCTCGGCAAAGCCGTGCCAGCTGACATCGCCGGTTCCCGCCAGGTGGTAGACACCGGCATAATCGGGTTTCCAGCCACCGGCATCAATACGCGCCAGTACCGCGAGAAGCGCGTCGGCGATATCAGGCGCGTAGGTGGGGTTTCCAACCTGGTCCGCCACCACACCCAGCTCATCGCGGGTTTTGGCCAGCCACAGCATGGTCTTCAGGAAGTTTTTGCCAAACGGGCTATAGACCCACGCAGTGCGGAAGACCATGGCGTTCGGGTTGGCAGCCATCACGGCCTCTTCGCCCTTCAACTTCGACCGGCCGTAGGCGCCTGTGGGGCCTGTAGGGTCGTCCTCCACATAGGGGGCTTCTTTCCCGCCAGCAAAGACATAGTCGGTGGAGATATGCAGGAAAGGGACATCAAGGTCAGCTGCGATGGCCGCGAGCGCTGCGGCACCATCTGCATTGATGGCAGTGGCCAGGGCTTCTTCCTCTTCCGCTTTGTCGACAGCGGTGTAAGCTGCTGCATTGATGATGGCGGTAGGGCCATAAGCCTCAATCGCTGCCCGCATCCCGTCAGTGTCTGTCAGGTCAAACTCTGGCCGCCCGGCACAGATAAGGTCAATGCCTTGGCGTACTGCCGCTTCCTTGAGCGAGAGCGCCACCTGTCCAGACGATCCGGCAACGAAAATTCGCATCATTTGCCTTTCAGCACGCCCTTGCGTTCGCCAGCGTGCTCGCGAAGTGGCGCCCACCACCATTCGTTATCCAGATACCATTCAATGGTTTTCTTGATGCCGCTTTCGAAGTTTTCTTCCGCTTTCCAACCCAGTTCATCCTCAAGCTTGGTGGCGTCGATGGCATAACGAACATCATGGCCCGGGCGGTCGGTCACGAAGGTGATCTGGTCGCGGTAGGGCGTATTCTTGGGGCGCAGCTCCTCAAGGATGGTGCAGATGCGCTTGACAACCTCAAGGTTGGTGCGCTCGTTTCTGCCGCCCACGTTATATTTTTCGCCCAATCGGCCTGTGGTCATGATGGTGAACAGGGCCTTGGCGTGATCATCCACATAGAGCCAGTCGCGCACGTTGGAGCCGTCGCCGTATACAGGCAGAGGCTTGCCGTCCAGCGCATTCAGGATCATCAGTGGGATCAATTTCTCGGGCAGGTGATAGGGCCCATAGTTATTCGAGCAGTTGGAGATCACCACTGGCAGGCCGTATGTCTCGAACCAGGCATTCGCCAGATGGTCGGCTGATGCCTTCGACGCCGAATAGGGCGAGGAAGGGTCATAAGGCGTGGTTTCTTCAAACAGGCCGTCAGCGCCCAGCGAGCCATAGACTTCATCGGTGGAGACATGCAGGAAGCGGAAGGCTTTTTTGCCCGCGTCATCGAGCGAATTGAAGTGGTCGCGTGCGGCCTCCAGCATCTGAAATGTGCCAACGATATTGGTCTGGATAAAGTCAGCCGCCCCGGTGATGGAGCGGTCCACATGGCTTTCTGCCGCCAGGTGCATCACCGCGTCCGGCTTGTGGCGCTTAAACACATCATCCAATGCAGCGCGGTCGCAGATGTCGACCTTCTCGAAGTGATAGTTGGGGCTGTCCTCAATTTCCTTCAGCGTCGACAGGTTGCCGGCGTACGTCAGCTTGTCCACATTGATTGCGGTGTGCCCCAGTTCGCCCACCAGATAGCGGCAAACCGCCGAACCGATAAAACCCGCGCCGCCTGTTACCAAAACTTTCATGGAATTGCTGCCTTATGCTTTGTCGTCATATGTGAAGGGCGATTCGAAATCATGGAACGCCTGCAGGCCTGCGTCCTTGCCCGAAAGGGTGGCGCTGTTGCGGTCAAACGGCCAGTCGATCCCGAGGTTCGGGTCATCAAAAGCAATGCCGCTGTCGCAATCAGGTGCGTAATAGTCGGTCACCTTATAGAGGAACTCTGTGTCCGGCTCCAGCGTGCAGAAGCCGTGAGCGAAACCTGCAGGTACCCAGAACTGAGTCCAGTTATCGGCGCTTAGTTCCACAGCCACATGTTGGCCATATGTGGGCGAGCCCTTGCGGATATCCACGGCCACATCCAAAACCCGGCCGCGGGTTACCCGCACCAGCTTGCCCTGAGCATGCGGTGGCGTCTGGAAATGCAGGCCGCGGATCACACCCGGATCGCGTGACAGAGAGTGGTTGTCCTGCACGAAGGTGACACCCGGCACGACTTCTTCAAAAGCGCGCGCGTTGAAGGTCTCCGAGAAAAAACCGCGGTCATCGCCAAACTGCTTCGGCGTAAAGGCATAAAGCCCCTTGATCGGGAATTCTTCAACTTTCATCGGGCCCCCTAAACACAGACTGCTAAAATAGATGTGGTATCAATATGGACGCCTTTATATTAAAAGGATAAGGCCTTGCAAAGGCAGAGTTTCGATAATCAGGAATTGCGGCATATATGCGCGGTATCAGGCAGCACGGATTGGGGCGATCTCTTTACGAGGAATGCACGGACGGCATGGATGCCCTTATGGCAGCAGGCTTCAGCGGAAGTGCTGGAAAACTGTTGGCTTTCTTCCCGCATGCCAGCCGTAATCCTTATCAGCGCATGCTCTATGCGCGCGGGTTTGATCATGGGTTTGCCTGTTTTCCCCTGAAAGCCATAGACGACGTGGAAGACCTGCCTGCAGATATGCAGCTGGTGCTGCACTATCATTGGCTGCACCGGGTGTTTGACACGTCAGGTAACAAGAACACTGCGAAAAAGGCGGCTGATCATTTCCTCGAGAAGCTGAAACGGCAGAAAGATGCTGGCCATAGCATCGTCTGGACGGCCCATAATATTCTGTCCCATGCCGCTCTGTTTCCTGAAGAAGAACAAGCGCTGCGTGCCGGAATGGCGAAGATCGCGGATGTGATTCACGTGATGAACCCAGAGACGCGCGGCTTGTGTCAGCAATATTACAGTATCGATGAAGCCAAGACCATTTCGGTGCCGCATCCGTCTTATCAGGGTGTTTATGGTGATTATATGTGTGCCCGTCAGGCGCGCTTTAACCTGAACCTGAACCCGGACGACAAGGTCTTCCTGCTGTTCGGGTCGCTCGGGCCTCACAAGGGCACGCGCCAGTTTCTGGCTGCGTTTGACAGGCTGCAGGCCCGGCTTGAAGGCAAGGGCAGGGTGCTGATTGCCGGCATCCCGGGCAAACCGGCATTTATGGAAGAAATCCTGGCGCTGACGTCGGGGCGCGCGGACATGCGTTTGTTCCAGACACATGTGGATGACCAGGCGGTGCAAACCTTCTTCAAGGCGGCAGACGTGGTGGTATGCCCATACCCGATTGGCCTGAACTCAGGCGTCATGGCGACAGCAGCCACGTTTGGCAAGCCCTCGGTGGTGCCGGATATGATGGCGCGGTCCCTGCCAGGGGCGGAAAATTGTGTGCTGCCGTTCGAGCCGGGAAACATGGATAGTTGCCATCAAGCGTGCCTGTCTGGCCTTGCATTGGCAAATGACGCCGGAGTGGTGACACGTCTGAACGACTGGGCATTGGCCAACAGCCCGACCCGCCTTTCGGATCGCTTTTTTTCGGCCCTTTCTGCCCGGCTAAGGGGAACGGCATGACAGCGCTTCAAGGGTATCGGGAGCTGGGACGGCGCGATTTTGCCGCGTCACGTTTTGCTGCCTTCGGCGTCGGAGGCCATCAAAGGGTTGTGCTGAAGAAGCGGCCAGTAAGGCGGGTGTTCGCGCTGCCGGTGCGGGGCGCGCGCTACCTGGATATCAGCTTCGTGACGGACGCCCGAGAAATGGCGCGGGGGGCAGTGGATGTCACCATCCGTTATCGTGGACTGCGTAAAGTTGCGCTCCGGCAGCCGGTGATTCACCGCCTGTTTGCAGACCCGGCCCCCAATGCCGGCGTACAACGGTTGTGGCTGGATCCGCCAAGAGGGGCCATGTTTGTTGAAATTTCCTTCGCTCGTGCAGTGAGGGGGCAGAAGGTTGCCCTTGATGGCCAGTTGAAGCTGGCGCGTGCGGATAGCCGACCAAATTTGGCTGATTTTGCCCAGGTGGTGGGCTCCCGCGATCTGACAGCCATGATCCTTCTGCTGGCGGACCTGATAGCCGAACAGGACCGGGTGCGGGCGCGTACGCTGCTCGCGCGCATGTGCTTCCTCAGCCATGACCCGAAATTCGCACAAGCCCTGTCGTCCCTGGACGATGCAGAACGCATTCTGGCCTTTGGCCCCAATGACACAGCACCTGCAGCCCCGCTGGGGCAGGGCATTTACAGGTATGTCCGGTCGCATCTGGATGCAAACCTGACGGCGTTGCCGCTTGGCAAGGCGCTCAGGCGTGAGGCGCGCTGCCTGGTACGTGATCTGCGTGCGGGCGACTATAGCACGCTGCACATTCCGGCGGGTGAGCATCAACTGGGGCGGCTATTGGCTGCAACAATGGTGAAACGTAGTACGCCGGGCCTGAAGATTGATATGGATTGGGAAGCCTTCAGCGGTGCGCCGCAACAGCTGGGGGATTGGCTAAGTTTCGATACTGGCGCAAGTTTCCTTGAAACCGAAGGCGGTCGGGCGGTACAATCCGGGTGTACGTCATAGTTTTTATTAAATGTATTAATTTCAAAGCGTTAAGAGATTTGGTGACTTCGTGAAAAAAATTAAACCTGTCATACTTTCCGGTGGTTCCGGGTCTCGCCTTTGGCCGCTTTCCAGGTCCAAATACCCAAAGCAGTTCCTGCCGCTATTGGGAAGCAAAAGCCTGTTTGCCCAAACACTTGAGCGTGTTGGTGTCGATTATGGCTTTGATATGCCACTTGTCGTGGCCAACGAACATCACCGTTTCATTGTCAACGAGCAGGCAGAAAAGGTAGGCATATCCATGCCCCAGATATTGCTGGAGCCGCTTGGGCGCAACACCGCGCCAGCGATTGCTGCAGCGACGCTGTTGGCCGCAAAGGATGACCCGGAAGCGCTTCTGCTGTTCCTGCCGTCTGATCATGTGATCATGGACGCACCGGGTTTCCACAAGGCGGTCAAGAAGGCGGCTGTAGCGGCTGCGGCAGGCCACCTGTGCTGCTTCGGTATGGCGCCCACGCGCGCAGAGACCGGCTATGGTTACATTGCTGCAGGCAGTCCGCTGGATGGCTGTGACGGCGCATTTCGCGTTGATGCCTTCAAGGAAAAGCCCGACGCAGCCACCGCGCAAGCCTATCTGGATGCCGGGACCTACAGCTGGAACAGCGGCATGTTCCTGTTCCGCGCCGATGTGATTCTTGATGAATTCCGGCGCCACCAGGCAGAGATGCTGGCGGCCACCGAAAAGGCGCTGGCTGGCGCACGTGAAGACCTGAACTTCCTGCGCATGGCTGAGGCGGACTTTGGGGCTGTACCCGCCGAATCCATCGACTATGCCATCATGGAGCCCACTGATAAGGCGGCTGTAGTGCCGGCTGAGTTTGGTTGGTCGGATGTTGGCAGCTTCACGGCCCTTGCAGATGTGCAGAAAGCCGATGCCTGCGGCAACGTGGCCCACGGTGATGTGATGCTCGAGGACACATCAGACAGTTTCATTCACCAGGGCGACGGCATGCTTGTGGCCACGCTGGGGGTAAAGGACCTGATTGTGGTCACCTCTGATGATGCAGTGCTGGTGGCTGATAAAAGCCGAGATCAGGACGTGAAAAAAATTGTCGACCGGCTGAAGGGTGCGGGCCGGGAAGAAGCACATTTCCATTCCGTCGTCTACAGGCCCTGGGGCAACTATAAGACGCTGGCGCTTGGTGACCGCTATCAGGTCAAGGAAATTGAAGTTTATCCCGGTAAGAGGTTAAGTCTGCAGAAACACCATCACCGGGCAGAGCACTGGGTGATTGTGGAGGGCTCGGCGGTCGTGACCCGCGACAAGGAAACCCATCTTCTGAGCGAAAACCAATCCATCTACCTGCCGCTTGGCGCCGTGCACCGGCTCGAGAACCCGGGCAAGATTCCGCTCAGGCTGATTGAAGTACAATCAGGCTCCTATCTGGGCGAGGACGATATCGTCCGGCTGGAGGATGATTTTCACCGCGAAGGCGAGAAATAGAATGAAAAGGAGCCGGCCCAAGGGTCGGCTCCAAACCTATTAGGGGTTGGCCTATTTGAATTCGCTGATCATCGCCTTGACGCCCGCGGCCATGTGCGGGTCTTCCGCCGCCATCGCGAGGTTCGCCTGAAGCCAGCCAAGCTTGCTGCCGCAGTCAAAACGGCGGCCATCAAACTCAAGCGCATGGAACGGCTGTGTGCCGATCAGCTTCGCCATGGCGTCTGTCAGCTGAATTTCGCCGCCCGCGCCAGCTTTGGTTTCGCTCAGGATATCCATCACCTGTGGCTGCAGGATATAGCGGCCTACAACAGCGGACGTGGAGGGTGCTTCAGCGGGATCCGGTTTTTCAACCAGGCCCTTGACCTCAATGCGCTTGCCTTTTTTGGTGCCAGGCGTGATCACACCGTATTTTGATGTGTCCTCGCGCGCGACATCCATGGTGGCAACCATGTTGCCGCCAAGCTCATCATAAGCCTCGACCATTTGTTTGAGCGCACCGGGCCTGCCTTTGATCAAGTCGTCGGGCAGGGCGACGGCAAACGGATCACTATTCACAAGGTGGCGGGCGCACCAGATGGCGTGCCCAAGCCCCAAGGGACGCATCTGCCGCACGTACACGATGCGACCTTCTTCAAGCAGCATGGAGCGCGCCACATCAAGCGCGCTGTCCTTGCCTTTTTCATGCAGGATGTTTTCAAGCTCATAGGCGTGATCGAAATGGTCTTCCATCACCTGCTTGTTGCGGCCGGTCACGAGGATGATTTCCTCAATCCCGGCTTCAACGGCTTCCTCAACCGCATACTGGATCAGCGGCTTGTCGAGGACCGGCAGCATTTCCTTTGGAATTGCCTTTGTCGCCGGCAGGAAGCGGGTGCCAAGCCCCGCAACTGGAAGAACGATCTTCTTGATCGGCCTGTGCATGAAAGTCCCCCGTTATTCAGGCAACTCCGATAGATATTGCCTGGTCAAAATCTTGCCTTCTTCAACGGCAGGCTGATCGAAGGCATTTACGCCCATCAGGTGCGCCGTTACGACCGTTTCAAGCATGAAGGAAACGAAAAGGCCACCCAAATTTTCTTCAGAAAGAGAATCGATCACGATTTCCCTGACCGTCCGGCCTTTTTTCCTGAGCGTTTCCTGCGTCGCACGCGATTGGCAGGTAACCGTGTCACCGATGGTGCGGTCTGCCATATAATCGAGGCCATAAGCCTTTGCTTCTGCCGCATCGATGCGCGGGCCTTTGCCGAAGCTCGGGATGGTGATGAAGGTACAGAATTTGTCGTTCGGGCCGTCCAGGAACAGCTGTAGCTGGCTGTGCTGGTCCACAGGGCCCACGGCGCGGATCGGTGTGGTGCCAAGGCCTTCCTTGCCCAGGCTTTCCGCCCACAGCTGACCATGCCAGCGGGTGAAGGCACGCAGGCTTTCCGCATAAGGCATTACTAGGACCTGGGTGACGCCTTTTTCCTGCTCCAGCGTATGCGTGAGCGCGGCGCCTACGACAGCTGTTGCGGTAGCTGGGTCTGATTTGAACTGGTCACATACGGCTTCAGCGCCCTTGCGGAAGGCTTCAACCGAAAGGCCAGAGACGGCCACGGGCAGCATGCCAACGTTGGTGAGCACACTGAAGCGCCCGCCGACATCCGTCGGGTGATCGAGGATCGGGGAGCCCAGCTTTTCGCCGTAGGTGCGCAGAGGGCGCTCACCCGGCTCAGTGATGAAAGTGAAATGGTCGCCCAGATTGTCACTGTGGTCGCCAGCCTCAAGCCACGCGCGGCACGCCAGAAGCTGCGCCAGCGTTTCAGCCGTGGTGCCGGATTTGGAAATGGCCAGCACGTGGGTGCGGGCGGTGTTCAGTTCCTTGAACAGCAAGTCCATCTCGAACGGGCACAGGCTATCGGGCGTATGGATGCGCACAGGGCCCTTGTTGAAGCGGGCGAGGGCGATGGCTGCCTGAGCGCCCAGGCTGGAGCCTCCGGTCCCGAGCACGATCAGGTCGTCGCAGGACGCCTTGATGCGGGCCGCTGCGGCTTCAATCGGGCCGGCGTCAGGACCGTTGTGGGCCTGGCGGGCGAACGGCAGCAGGCCGTCAGCCGCAAGTGCCTTTGCATAATCCACTGCGCTGTCGAGATTTTTCTGGAATGCCGCGGTGATGCCCAGGGCATCCAGCTGGCTGTTGAGGCTTTCATTTCCAAACGAATAACTGAACATGACTTTTCCAACTCTTTGATTCTGACCAATGCTTCCAATAAATGACAACGTTGCCATTTAGACCAAGGAGTGCCGGAGAATCAAGCTTTTCCTGATGTTTGTCGTAATCTGGCACCCAAAATGACAGCGCTGACAATTTTCGCAAGTGGTTTTGCAGTATTACAGACGCAATTATTTCGTTCTCGTTGCAGCAGCTTTTCTTTTTGGCGTGCGCATCAGTCTCGGCGCTTTTCCGCCCGAAACCACAAGTTGAAGGCCCATTTCTCGCCTTCTTCCACCGGGCAGCCCGCGTGCAGCGACATTGGATGGCGCACGGTGGTGCCGGCGTTGCAGTTGTGAAAAACCAGCAGCTTGCCCTTTTCCGGCGGTACCGTGATTTTAAGTTTCGGAAATTCGGTCGCGCCGCCTTTTTTGACGTTGCTCAGATATCCCAGCACAGTAATGATACGCTGGCCGCCGCCCTCCCAATTCCGTTTGCCTGCCTCCGTATCCGGGTCGAATGCGTCAAAATGCGGGCGGTATTCCTCGCCCACCCCGTAGCGGATCACCTGGAAATGCTCAGCATGATTGAGGGGCATGCCTACAAGCCCGGCAACCCGCTCTGCAATCCGCCGACACGCAATATCTGCTGTGTGGTCCACCCAGCAGACATCATTGGTACGCCCCTGTGACAGGACACCCTCTGCGCCGCCGGAGACCTTGGCGCGCTCCATGGTTTTGGTTTTGGCGCGTGCAATCAGGTGCGAGCACTCGGCATCGCTTACGAAATCTGCAATCGTGTAGACGCGCGGGTCCAGATGAAGGTCAATGATGGCGCGTTTCATAACTAAAGTCCGTTTGCCTATGCCTGGTCGTGTTTTTTTTGGCCCCAGACACAGAAAATCCTGTGCGGTACCATCAGCTTGGCTTCACCATACGTCTGCTCAAGCATGGCTGCCAGTTCCAATTTAAAAGTGTTTTGCTTCTCGCAAGCAAGCGACACCTTTTCTGGCTGCCACTTTCCCCCCTTCGTTCAGGTAAGAAGTTTATATCACGTCTAATTCAGCTGCCTTTTCATTTTTTTCCATTGTGTCGCCCCGTCACTCTTTACTACAAGTAGATATGTATAACGCGTCGGTTGGCTATAGACCGGGCGAAAGAATATTCAGGGAGGGCGTAAATGGCACAGTTGAAGGCAGGCATCTTGGGAGCCTTTCTAATTCTTGGTGTTGGTGCTTGCGGCACGGCAACGAATGCAATGGATGACGGTGTGCCCAAAGTGGCAGAAGACATGTCGCTGCCAAGTGGCGAGATGATTGGTGACATCGTGATGCCAGCGGGCTCCGCGATGGACGCCAAGGAATCCATTATCCTGGGCAATGGTGCAAACGCATACGGCAAGATCATTGCCGAAGTGCGCGCCAAGCAGGTCAAGGTGATGCAATTCTACAAAGAGAACATGCCAAGCCAGGGCTGGGGCCTGATCAGTGAAATCCAGGACGATGATATCATCCTGACTTTCCAGAAGCCCACACGCGTGGCTGTTATCCAGATCGAACGCGGCCGGTCGACAGACCTGACCATTACGGTTACACCGCGCAACTGATTGGCAGAACAAAAGAATTAAAAGGGGCAGGGCAGGACATCAGTTCCTTTCCTGCCTTTTTCTTTGCGGCTTCAGAAAGATTCGTCAGCTTGGGGCTGGGCACCCGGTCGTGCGGTCGGAGAAGTAGCCCCAAGCGTCATTTCAAATGCGTTTTGACGGTACCCAGCAATAGCCGTCAGGGTCCATGATGTAGCATTCCCTGAGGCCGTGTGGCCGGTCGAGGCTTTCGCGCAGGATGGTATAGCCCTGTTCTTCGGCTCTCGCTTCAGCCTCGTCCGGGTCAACGTCAAACAGGCGCAGCTCCACACCGCCACCGCGTATGCCGTTCTCCGCAATCAGGGAGGGCAGCGGATGCTCGGCATAGGTTGGGTCAGCATGCAGCTGAAACAGTTGGTTACCGTGTTTCAGCAGCGCGAAATCCTGATCCACCCGGATCAACTTAAAGCCCATCACGTCGGTCAGGAAATCCACCCCGGCCCGTGTGCGGCGCACCAGCAGGTTGACGCCAAAGCCGGATAGAGCGTGGCCTACCTGCGGGCCGGTGGCGTCCTTGAGGTCCGTCATTATTCCACCGTAACGGACTTGGCGAGGTTGCGTGGCTGGTCCACGTCCGTGCCTTTTTCTACGGCGGCATAATAAGCCAGTAGCTGCACCGGAATGGCATAAAGGATCGGTGTGACCAGTTCGCCCGCGGACGGCATCTCAAGTCGCGCAAACATGCCTTCAGCTTCGCTTTCCGCATTGTCGGACAGCAGGATCACCTTGCCCTGTCGCGCCATGATTTCCTGCAGGTTCGACACTGTCTTGTCGATCAGCTCATCATTCGGCGCGATACCGATCACCGGCACATTTTCGTCAATCAGCGCGATCGGGCCATGCTTCAGCTCGCCCGCCGCATAGCCTTCGGCGTGGATATAGCTGATTTCCTTCAGCTTCAGTGCACCTTCCATGGCGATAGGGAAATGGATGCCTCGGCCCACGAACAATACATCGCGGGCAGGAGCAATCGCGCGGGCGATTTCCTGTATCGCGTCGTCATGCGCCAGCACACGCGCCATCAGCTTTGGTGCGGATTCCAGTTCCTCAACGAAGGCGGCTTCCTGCGCAGCGTCGATCTGGCCTTTTGCGGCAGCAAGGTCAACCGCAAGCGCTGCCAGAACGCTGAGTTGGCAGGTGAAGGCTTTGGTGCTGGCCACGCCGATTTCGGCGCCCGCATGGATCGGCAGAACCACGTCCGCTTCCCGCGCCATGGTCGACCCCATCACATTGACGATGGTTGCCACGCGCTGGCCGGCTGCCTTGGCGTGCCGCATGGCCGCCAGCGTGTCTGCCGTTTCGCCCGACTGGGATATGAAGATGGCCAGGCCGCCGTCCATATAAACCGGCTCGCGGTAGCGGAACTCGCTGGCGATATCCACTTCAACCGGCACGCGGGCGAGCTTTTCGATCCAGTAGCGCGCCACAAGGGCCGCATAATAACTGGTGCCGCAGGCCACGAGGGTCACTTTCGGGACAGTTGCCAGCTCAAAAGGCATCTCTGGCAGGCGCACTTTGCCAGCCACCGGGTCCAGATAGCGCCCCAGCGCCTGCGCCACCACGGTTGGCTGCTCGAAAATCTCTTTCTGCATGAAGTGGCGGTGGTTGCCCTTGTCCACCATGGTAGCTGCCACTTGGCTGATGGTGGTCGGGCGGTCAACCGGTGTGCCGTCAGCATCAAACACCTGCACGCTTGTGTGGGTCAGTTCCGCCCAGTCCCCTTCCTCAAGGTAAATCAGCTTGCTCGACAGGCTGGCGAGCGCCATGGCGTCAGAGCCAAGATAATTTTCGCCGTCGCCGAAGCCTACCACCAGGGGGCTGCCTTCGCGGGCGCCGAACATCAGGTCGTCTTCGCCTTTGATCAACACACATAAAGCGAAAGCGCCGACAAGGCGGCTGAGGGTTTTCTGGAAAGCGGCGCGGGGGGGCATGCCTTCATCCAGGTAGGCCGTCAGCAGGCGGGCCACAACCTCGGTGTCAGTCTCACCTTCAAACGTCACGCCTTTGGTCAGCAGCTCTTCCTTGAGCGGGCGGAAGTTCTCAATAATGCCGTTGTGGACAATCGCCACACGGCCGGTCATGTGCGGGTGCGCATTGGCTTCGGTGGGTTCGCCGTGTGTGGCCCAGCGTGTGTGGCCAATGCCGTTGTTGCCTGAAAGCGGATGGGCGTCGATGACGGCCCGAAGTTCACTCAGCTTCCCGGGCGCGCGGCGGCGGTCCAGCGTGCCGCCCTCAACGGTGGCGATGCCCGCACTGTCATAGCCGCGGTACTCAAGCCGGGCCAGACTTTCAAGAATGCGTGGGACAGCGGGGGTGGCCCCCAAAATTCCAACAATGCCACACATAATCTCAGGATCCCTTCTTGTTCTTGCTTGCCGCTTTCTTGGCGGCCTGTTCTTCGCGGAACCTGGCGGCAAAGCCCGCCTTGCCCATCTGTTTGCCACGGCCCACAGCCAGGGCATCGGCGTCTACGTCTTTGGTGATCACGCTGCCTGCGCCCACCATGGCGCCGTCGCCGATGCTTACAGGTGCCACCAGTGCGGTGTTGGAGCCAATGAACGCCCCCGCGCCAATGGTGGTCTGGAACTTCAGGAAGCCATCATAATTGCAGGTGATGGTGCCTGCGCCAATATTGGCGTCTGCGCCGATCGTCGCATCGCCGATATAGCTCAGGTGGCTCACTTTCACGCCCTTGTCCAGCGTGGCTTTCTTGACTTCCACAAAGTTGCCGATCTTGGCGCCTTCGCCGATGTCGGCAGCGGGGCGGAGGCGCGCGAACGGTCCAACGGTTGCGCCTTTGCGTACGGTCGCGCCTTCAAGGTGGCTGTATGCCTTGATTGTGACACCGTCTTCAACCGTCACACCGGGGCCAAAGAACACGCCGGGTTCAACGGTCACATCCTGGCCGAGAACGGTATCAAAGCTGAAGTAGGTGGTTTCTGGGTCGATCAGGGTAACGCCTGCATCCATGGCTTGCTCGCGTTTGGCGTCCTGGAAGCAGACTTCGGCCAGCGCCAGGTCAGCTCGGCTGTTGACGCCCAGCACGTCTTCTTCGTCCGCCTCGACCACTGCGATGGTGCGGCCCGCCTTGCGCGCCACGGCCACAAGGTCTGTCAGATAATATTCACCCGCAGCATTCTTGTTCGACAATTGGTCCAGCCAGCCAAACAGGGCGCTGCCGTCAATCAGCATCATGCCGCTATTACAAAGCGTGATGGCACGTTCTTCCTCGCTGGCGTCCTTATATTCGACGATACGCTCCAGCGTGCCGCCGTCATCCAGCACCAAGCGGCCATAGCGGCCCGCGTCAGCAGGGGTGAACCCCAGCACAACAAGGCCTGCGTTGGCGTCGCGTGTACGGGCCTCGATCATGGCAGTCATCACATCCATCGGGACAAAAGGCACGTCGCCATACAGCACCAGTACGTCACCAGAGTGGCCTTCAAGTGCCTCGCGTGCGACCATCACCGCGTGGCCGGTGCCTTGTTGTTCCACTTGCGTAACGATCTCGCAGCCTTCCACAGCGGCTTCAACTTGCTCGCGCCCGGCGCCCACCACCAGGATTTTCCGGCTGGGCTCCAGTTCATCCACCGTTGCAAGCAAATGATGCAGCATGGGGCGCCCACCCACCGGATGCAGCACCTTGTGCAGATCCGACTTCATGCGGGTTCCTTTACCTGCGGCCAGAACAAGGACAGCTAGGTCTTTATGTGGCATAGAAAAACATCCCCCTGATGCCCGTTTGCGTGAAGCATAACGGCAGATACCTGATTTCTAAACAGAATTCAGGCCTTTTTTTGAAACTTGTATGTTCAACTGTGGCGGGTCTTAGTCCAGCATGTCCTGAGCGTCAATCAAGTGCCAGCTGGCACGGCTGTTTTTGGCTTCGGCGACCTTGTCTTTGTGGTGCCAGAAGCGGTGCAGGATGGCGTGCTCGATCCGCAAGCGCGCCTTCAGCCCCAGGCCGGGTAGGATAGAGAACGGGCTGTGGCGGCTGTAGGCCCATAGTTCAATCCGGCTGGCGCCATCCTTGGCCTGGCCACGACCGTGGAATCCGTTGGTGTTGGCGATCACCAGCGTGCCTGCCTTGGCGGTCAGCCCTTCAGGTGCGGGCAAGCCCATGGCTTCCAGGTCTTCGGGACCTGCCCGAAAAGAGCCTTTTTCGGAATAACCGTCCGCGATGTGTGCAGCCACGCGGGACCGCTGGTATTCCCATTTGAATCGTTTCCACGTCAGCCGGTTTGACCCGCGCACATAGGTGAAAGGCCCGTCTTCGGTCTTTACATCCTCCAGGAACAGCCAGGCCTTCATGGTGGGGTGGAAGGTATCTGAATGCATGGTCTTCTGTGGGTCGGCCTTGCCGCTACGGAAGCCGTTCCTGATGCGCTGAACATAGAGGATCGGGCGGATCGCCGTGGCGCCGCCATACGCCAGCAGGTCCAGAAAGCGCTTGTTCCCGGAAACAGCGGCAAGGACAGGGCGGCCATTGAGTGCGTCATCATCCAGCAAAATGCGCTGGGTGGCAGTGTTGCCCTGGGTCATTTGCCGTACTTCGCCGCTGTAGCCCTTGATTTCAGCCCGGAGTGCGTCAAGCGTGTCCGCGTCCAGGAAATCCGGCACTACGCAGAAGCCGTCGCGCTGGAACGCGCGGCGCAGGTCGCGCGGCATCTTGTGAGCCAGCATCAGCCAGCGCAGGTGGGCAGCCACGCGCGCCAGCAACACCCGCAGCATATGAAGGCCAAGTGTATTCAGAATCCGCGATCCAATCACTGGGTTCGCCTTGAACGACTTGCCTTGGGTTGCAAGCGCAAGCACCCAGACAGGCCACATGTGTATTTTAAAGGCGCGCCGCATGTGTTTCCCCCAACTGCCTTTTGCCGGATTGCCCGCTATCTTTATCGCCTTGGGCCCGCCTAATCAATTGAAAGCATGCCCGCAAGTGCTGTCGCCCTTTGGTAACATTGGGATGGAATATTGTGGCCTGGCAGGAAAGGGGCTTGAAGGTAATAGTTGCCGAACGCACCCCGGCGATCTATTAACAGATAGAAGGCCTTATTGGCTTTTCGAGATGGTGTCCCGGAATAGGCAGGTTGCCGATGGCAGCCTGGACTGTGGGGCGAAACAGTGCCCGAGAGGGCTATTCCTTGCCGTTGGGGGGCATGAGTGGGAATAGTGCACGCTGATCTTCTGATTTTCCTGGGCATCACCATGGTGCCCCTGATGTTGCTTGCCAAAGTCAGGCGGCTCAAGGGCCTTGACCGTGGCCTGAAGATGATCCTGCTTGGTTCTTCCATCCTCAGTATTGCAGCGCTTGTCGATTACCTTGAGGAAACCACTCTCAAGCCGCTCATGGATGCCATGGCCGGCAAGGATACCTGGAACCTGATGGTTGCGGCCTTTGGCTATGTGCCGGGAATCTTCCTGATGGCGCTTGGCCTGTCGCGCTGGTTCAAGATTTCCCTGCTGTGGGAAGAAGAGGTGCGGCGCCGCAAGAAGGCGGAAGCCGATCTGCTGCAGCGCACACAGGAATTGCAGCGTGCCGTTGAAGATGCAGAGCGCGCCAATCGCGCCAAGACCGAATTCCTGGCCAAGATGAGCCACGAGCTCAGAACGCCGCTGAATGCCATCATCGGATTTTCCGAAGTGATGAACCTCCAGATTTTTGGACGACTGGGGGAAGAGCGCTACCAGGAATACAGCCACTTGATTAACCGCAGCGGCAAGCTTCTCCTTGATATCATCAGCGATATCCTTGACCTGGCCAAGGTGGAGGCAGGCAAGCTTGAACTGGACGAGGAAGAATTCTGCCTCGGCGAACTGGTGGATGAATGCCTGCCGATTGTCGAGTTCAATGCCCGGGAAAAAGGCCTGCAGCTAATTCCCGAAGTAGCCCGAGAACTTCACATCTGGGCGGACCGACGGATCGTCAAGCAGATGATGCTGAACCTTTTGTCGAACGCTATCAAGTTCACACCCGCAGGCGGCACCATTACTGCCGGCTGCATTGTTTTGCCTGACAACAGCTACGCCATTATCGTGAATGATACCGGCGAAGGTATGAGCCAGGAAGAAATCTCCACAGCGCTGGAGCCTTTCGGTCAGATTGAAAGCGTGTTGACGCGGTCCCACGAAGGCACGGGCCTTGGCTTGTCGCTTGTGCGTACCTTCATCCAATTGCATGGCGGTGATATTTTCATCGAAAGCCAGAAGGGCGTTGGCACCAATATCTGCCTGAAGTTCCCGAAAGACCGGATGGTTACCAAAGCCGCAGAATAACCGTCAGGGGTTTTCGCGATGCGCCTGGTTCTGGGGGCTGGCTGGACAGGCTACTATTCCTGGTTTATAAGTGATCTCCGGGGGTTGTGCTGGGGTCGCGCGATGTGGACCGGTAGCGTCTGCTACGGTCTGTTTGCGCTGTGGGGGCTTGATGGCAGGCAACGATTCAAATCCACCAAATAATCAACCCTTGTTTCAGGCAGAAGGGGCAGGGATTGCCGTGCCCGCTGGGGGGCCCGATCCCAACCAAGATGGCTTCTGGAAGCATATCGCCACATTGATGGCGGAAATTATCCGAGATCCATATCTGTTTCTTGCCGGAGCCGTCGCGTTGATAGCGTTTGTCAGCATCACCGCAATATCGGTGTCGTTGGGTGACAATATCGAAGGCAACCATGTCGTGATGCTCTTCGTTTCCATTCTGGCCTTTGTTCTGATGATTGTGATGATGCATATGCGCGCTAGCGGCACAATTGCAGTGATGCGCAGTAAAACCGATGAGCATAGCGTCAATAATTTCGTGGCAGCGGCTGAAGAAGACCAGCGCCAACGCCTACGGCGCGCAAATGCTGCTCAGCAGGCGCAGGCGCCTGGCGGGGGTCAAGCCGACGCAGGCCACGTGGATCCAGACCAGGCGGGGGAAGGCCAAGAGGGGGGCGCTGCATGAGCGAAGAAGCCAATAGCCCGGGCCAGCAAAAGGACAACGCGCAGAAAGCACCGCTGATTGTTTCTGTGGCCAGCGGCAAGGGGGGCGTTGGGAAAACCCGGATATCGTTGGGGCTGGCGTGTGATTTCGCGAGAAGCTTCAAAACATTGATTGTTGACCTTGATTTTTTCAATCGGGGCATGACCGGTTTGTTGCCGAAAGGGCGACATGTCCGTTGGATTGATGGCCCTGCATTCATGGCCGAAGAAGGGGTGCCCGAACAGTGGCAACTGGTTCAGGCACAGGAGGATGCCACCGAAGCAGAGAATATCTACTTCCTGCGATATCCCGATCTCACTGAAACGCAAACGATGGCTTTTGTGTCAAACTCCATTGCAACGTTGGAGGAAAGCCTCAGCAACATGTTTGGTACGTTGGCCAAGGAATTCGGCATTGAAGTGATTGTGCTTGATTGCCATGGCGGGCCTGACAATACGTCCTTTGCAGCCAACGGGCTCGCAAACTTTTCCATTCTGGTAACGGATACAGACAAGGCCTCGCTCCATGGCACTTTCAATTTTGTCCGGCAGTTGGAATATGTTGAAGGAAAGCCGCCGCAGCGCACGCACATTGTGTTCAACAGAATCCCGGAAGACAGTAACTTCAGGGTGCTGGAGACCATGCACGATAGATATTTCAGGCCGCGACTGGGTAACCAGTCTAAGCTGCTGGCAGCGTTTCCTGCTGACCGCCAGGTCGCGCGGGCATCCGATAAAGCCTCCCTGTTTCCGTTGCTTATCCCGAATTCCCTCTGGGCGCGGAAGATACGCACCCTGATCTTTGACCTGTTGGCGGGAACAGAGTTTGAGGGTTACGCAGAGCGGTTAAACCTGCGCAACATTCCTATTGTGTCAGAGTTTCGCCGCCAGGCCATGTATAATGTGCCTTGGTTCCTTCAGCCGGAACGCGTGCTGAAGCTGGCATCCATATTTGCTGTGGTGATGATGTTCCTGATACTTGGCATTCAGTTCGCTCAGCAAACCTGGCCAGACGAATCTCGTGAAACCCTGGCGATACTGGATGAGACACTGGTGTTCAGCACTATTTGGGGGGTGCCGCTTGGGCTGACCTCATGGCTGATTTCATCTTTGTGGATATCCGGTACGATCAACACCAAAGCAAAAATCACCAGTGCGTCGCGTCGAGGCAAATATCTTGTTGTTACCTACAACATGATAAAGATATTCATGATCTGGATTGTGCCTGCCATCGGGCTTGGTGTTTTCATACTGTTTCTTGACGAACTCTCGCAAAATGGGATGGATGAGTTCGAGTTTCTTTATGGTGTTACCTTTAGCGGTGTTCTGGCGCTTTCCTATGTCGGGTATCTTCTAAAAGGGCTCTATGAAATTTTAAGAACCCACCTCGAACGTTTCCCTGCCAGAGAGCGTGTGCTCACTTTAGTGGCTGTCTCAATCTATATGCTCTATGCAGTGATTGGCATCGGTATCATTACATCCATCGACTAGCGCGCCCCCAATAGGGTGCGTCTTTCTGATGCAATCAGCGTGGTCAAAAACGTGCAGACCCGGTCCATGTGCGCCTCGGGCCGGAGGTCATCATGCACCACCAGCCAGAGGTCCCTCAACACCGAAATCTCGCTTGGCAGCACCGGCGTCAGGCCCTTGATGCGGTCGGCCAGATAGCAGGGCAGCAGCGCGATGCCGAGGCCTGCTTCGGCGGCGTTTGCCTGCCCGGTCACGCTTGTGGTACGGAAAATCACATGCGGGTCACTGATGGCCTTATCCAGCATCTGCAGTTCAGGCAGGGGCAGCAGGTCGTCCACATACCAGATGAAATGGTGGTGCTTCAGGTCCGGCAGGCTGACGATGGGCGGATGCTGCTGCAAATAACTGGGCGCTGCATAGAGGCGCAGGCGGTAAACCCCCGCCTTTTCGCTGACAATCCGGCCGTGGCTGGGGCGCGCAAGCGTGATGGCGGCGTCGGCCTCACGGCGGGATAAGTTCAGGGACCGGGTTTCGGCCACCAACTCGAGCGTGATGCCGGGATTACGTTGGCGGAAACCCATGCAGTGGCGCACCAGAAACTGGCTGCCGAAGGCTTCGGGGGTCGACAGCCGCACGGTGCCCTGCGGCCCACTGGCCACGGGGGCGACCTCATCCATCAGCGCAAGTGAACTGGCCTCCATCTTTTCTGCATAAGCCATCAGGCGGCGGCCATCTGAATTCAGTTTGTAGGCGCGGTTCTCCCGGTCGAACAGCTCGACGCCCAGCTCTTTCTCAAGCGCGGCAATGCGCCTTGAGACCGTCGTGTGGTCCACGCCCAGCCTGAGCGCGGCAGCGGCCAGCTTGCCGCGGCGCGCCAGCTCCAGGAAGTAACGCATGTCGTTCCAGTCGAACATTTTGAAGCACCTTTATGTCTTGTGCATATTTGCACAAACTATAATGCAAAACTTCTCAGTGACGTGCAATATTGCATATTGTAGGGTGCGAGCGATTTTGGGGCGGAGTCGCGGCCCACGACCTATGAATGTCCGATTTCCCGGACGGCGGCCGCGTGTATCATTTTTGGAGACTTACGCATGTATGAGCGTCATCATTTTATTGGCGGCAAGGACGTAGAAGGCACGTCCGGCCGGTTTGGTCCAATTTTCAATCCTTCGACGGGTGAGCAGGCGGGCAAGGTTTCGCTGGCTGCCAAATCCCAGGTTGAGGATGCCATCGCCGCGGCGGACGCCGCCTTCCCGGCGTGGGCTGCCACGTCTGTTGTGAAGCGTGCCCGCGTGCTGCAGAACCTGGTGCACATCCTGTACCGCGAAAAAGATGCGCTGGCTGAAGCGCTTTCGTCTGAGCACGGCAAGGTTTTTTCTGACGCGCAGGGCGATGTGCAGCGTGGTCTTGAGGTTGCCGAGTTCGCGCAAGGTATCCCGCACCTGATCAAGGGCGAGTTCTCCGACAACGTCTCGACCGGCATTGACATGTACTCCATGCGCAAGCCTTTGGGCGTTGTTGCGGGAATCACGCCGTTCAACTTCCCGGCCATGATCCCACTGTGGATGAGCTGTGTGGCCATCGCGTGTGGCAACACCTATGTGCTGAAGCCATCTGAAAAAGACCCGACTGTGCCGCTGATGCTTGCGAAATGTTGGGCCGAAGCCGGCCTGCCGGACGGTGTGTTCAACGTGGTGAACGGCGACAAGGAAGCCGTGGACACGGTGTGCACCGACCCACGCGTGAAGGCCGTGTCATTCGTTGGTTCCACGCCGATCGCACAGTATGTATACGCAACCGCCACGGCGCACGGCAAACGCTGCCAGGCCATGGGTGGTGCGAAAAACCACATGCTGATCATGCCTGATGCTGATCTGGACCAAGTGGCTGATGCGCTGATCGGCGCAGCTTATGGTTCTGCGGGCGAGCGCTGCATGGCGATTTCCGTTGCGGTTCCTGTTGGCAAGCCAACGGCTGACAAGCTCGTTGAAATGCTGAAGCCACGCGTTGAAGCGCTGAAGATCGGCCACTCCATGGATATGGAAGCTGAAATGGGCCCGCTGGTGACAGCGGACCATCTGGCGAAAGTGCGGGGTTACCTGGACCTGGCAGAGCAGGAAGGCGCGACTGCTGTGGTCGACGGCCGGAACTTCGAATACAAGATGCAGGGCTTCGAGAACGGCTATTATCTTGGTGGTTCCTTGTTCGACAACGTCAAGCCTGAGATGCGCACCTACAAGGAAGAGATCTTCGGCCCAACACTGCAGATCATGCGCACGGAAAGCTTCGACGAGGCCGCAAACCTGCCGTCCATCCACGAATATGGTAACGGGACAAGCATCTACACCCGTGACGGCGATACGGCGCGCGAGTATGTGAACCGCGTTGAAGTGGGCATGGTTGGCGTGAACGTGCCGATCCCTGTGCCGCTGGCATTCCACACCTTCGGTGGCTGGAAAAACTCCGCCTTCGGCGACATCAACCAGCACGGCATGGAAGGGGTGCGCTTCTATACCAAAACCAAGACAGTGACCTCTCGTTGGCCAACGGGCATTCGGTCTGGCGCGGAATTTGTAATTCCCACGCTGAACAGCTAAATTACAGGGGCCCGGAAGCAGAGCGTTTTCCGGGCCCGTCTGTTTTGGGGGTGGACGTTAAAAGTTCTAAGTAAATCAATACCTTCGAAGCAACGAGGGAGCGGGGCCAAGCCCCACCAATCACGAGAACGCGGGGAGATGATTCTCATGAAAATAAAATCACTGTTATTGGGCGCTGTGGCGCTTACGGCTCTTGCAGCCTGTCAGCCAGGGGGAGGAAACACGAATTCCGAGCCCATGGCAAAAGAAGTCGACACAAGTGTGGACCTGAAGGTCGACATTCCATTTGAAAAATTTGAACTCGATAACGGCTTGCGCGTTATCGTGCATGAAGACCGCAAGGCGCCGATTGTGGCTGTCAGCGTGTGGTATCATGTGGGCTCAAAGGACGAGCCTGAAGGCAAGACCGGTTTTGCCCACCTGTTTGAGCACCTGATGTTCAACGGTTCTGAAAACTATGATGACGAATATTTCAAGCCATTCCAGGCCGTTGGCGCCACTGCCATGAACGGCACCACATGGTTTGACCGTACCAATTATTTCCAGAATGTTCCGACACCTGCGCTTGATATGGCGCTGTGGATGGAATCAGACCGCATGGGCCACCTGTTGGGTGCTGTGACGGAAGAAAAGCTGGAGAACCAGATCGGCGTTGTGCAGAACGAAAAACGCCAGGGCGACAACGCGCCATACGGCCTTGTTGAATATCGCCAGCTTGAGGGCTTGTTCCCGGTTGGCCACCCTTACCGCCATTCCACCATCGGGTCGCTTGAGGATCTCTCGAACGCGTCCATGGATGATGTGAAGGGCTGGTTCAAACAGTATTACGGCGCCGCTAATACAGTCATCGTTCTTGCGGGTGACATTGATGTTGAAACCGCAAAAGAAAAGATGAACCAGTATTTCGGTCATATCGAGGCTGGCCCGCCACTGAAGGCGCACAAGGCCTGGGTGCCAACACGGACCAACAACACCATTGAAGAAATGGTGGACCAGAAGGCCCCGCAGGTACGCATTTACCGCAACTGGGCTGTGGCTCCACGCACGGATATGGACTTCGCCGAGCTTTCCCTTGCGTCTGACATTCTGGGCGGCGGCAAGAACTCTCGCCTCTATCAGGCGCTGGTGTACCAGAACCAGCTTGCTGTCAGCGTTGAAGTAAGCGCCCAGCCGTTCGAGCTGGCGTCCATGTTTGAAATTCAGGTGACCCTGAAGCCGGGCGTGGATGAAGCCGAGGTGCAGGCACTGATCGATGCTGAAATGGACAAGTTCCTTGAAGAAGGCCCGACAGTTGAAGAAATGAAGCGCGTGAAAACCAGCATTCTGGCTGGCCGTATTCGCGGGCTGGAGCAGATCGGCGGCTTCGGCGGCAAGGCAACGGCGCTGGCGCGGTCTGAACTGTATGCTGGTGATCCTTCCTTCTATGCCCAGATGTTGGACCATTTGAACAAGGCAACCAATGCCGACGTTCAGGAAGCGGCCAACAAATGGTTGGGGCAGGGCTATTATCAGCTGACGGTGCGTCCGTACCCGAAATATAAAACGGCTGAAGCACAGGTTGACCGTTCTACCGGCCTGCCTGAAGTGGGTGCCATGCCAGACCTGACCTTCCCGGCGATCGAGGAAGCCACGCTGAAGAACGGCATGCGTGTTGTTGTGGCCAACCGCCCAACCGTGCCTGTGGTTACCATGGCGATGCAGTTTGATGCCGGTTATGCCGCAGACGAAGGCCGTCCGCTCGGGACTGCCAGCTTCGCCCTTGGCATGCTGGACGAAGGCACCGAAAGCCGGTCCTCGCTGGATATTTCGGCGGAAGCGGAGCGCCTTGGCGCGACCATTTCCACCGGGTCCAACCTGGATATGAGCACAGTGAATATGTCTGCGCTCAAGCCAAACCTGGATGCCTCGCTTGCGCTGGCGTCTGACGTAATCCGCAATCCGGCCTTCGCGCAGGATGAAATGGACCGTCTGCGCACGCGCTGGATTCAGGGCATCGCACAGGAAAAGGCTCAGCCTGTTCAGCTTGCGCTTCGCACGCTGCCGCCGCTTCTGTATGGCGATGGCCACAGCTATAGCGCGCCGCTTACCGGTTCCGGCACGGAAGAGTCGATCGAAAGCCTGACGCGCGATGATCTGGTTAAATTCCACCAGGATTGGATCCGTCCGGACAATGCAACCATCTTCATGGTGGGTGACATCACGCTTGATGAAGCCACGACAGCGCTTGAAAAAGCGTTCGGTGACTGGGCCGCGCCCGCGTCGCCAGTGCCAGCGAAGAACATCGCAGAGGTTGAGCTGCCGGAAGAAAGCCGCGTGATCATTGTCGACAAGCCAGGGTCGCCACAGTCTCTGGTGCTGGCGGGCCATCTGTTCCCATCGACGGGCGATGACGCCTACCTGACCCAGGAAATGGCGAATGACATTTTGGGCGGTGCCTTCACCGCGCGGGTGAACATGAACCTGCGTGAAGACAAGGGCTGGGCGTATGGTGCCTATACCTTCACTACAGATGCCCGTGGTCAGCGCATGTGGCTGGTGTATGCACCGGTGCAAACGGACAAAACCAAGGAATCACTGGCGGAGCTCAACAAAGAGTTCGCAGCCTACCTTGGTGACCGTCCGGCAACATCGGAAGAGCTGGCGCGCTTTGTGGCGCAAAACACCAACAGCCTGCCGGGCCAGTATGAAACCGCTGGTGCGGTGCTCGGTAGCCTGCTCTCGAACAACCGCTTTGGCCGTGACAGCGACTATGTACCAAGCCTGAAGGCGAAGTATGAAGCGCTGGATATCAATGCCATCCAGGCGGCGGCACAGGAAAACATCCACCCGGGCAAGCTGGTGTGGCTGATTGTTGGTGACCGCGCGCAGATTGAGGACGGCATCCGCGAACTGGACCTTGGCGATGTTGAGGTTTGGGACGCAGAAGGCAACAAGCTGGACTAAATATCCACAAGCTTTTCGGGTGGCGCCCAGGCGCCGCCCGATCATATAAGCTTCGCATTTTGTAGAGGCTGGATAGAAACTGAAGGTCGCGCTGATTTAGAATGTTGTTAAGGACGAGAAAAATCTGGCTGTATTTCATTGTGGTTAGTTTGTGCGTACCAGCAGGTATTCGTCTGACTACGGGCCCATCATGGTTTCATGAGAGATTTTTCCTGATCTTGGTGATATGCGGCGCGGTTTTCTTGATTTCGTTACTTTTCGCTTTTCATTTGTATGATATCGCTTCAAGCGAGCGTGAAAAGTAGGAAAAGGGTAGGGGGCGATGGTCTCCGCCGGGTTTTAAGTCGACAAAAGACCGCCGTTTAGGCGGCAAATATTGAAGGGACGACCCTTGGACTTTTCATTGAATGAAGATCAACGCGCGATCCAGGATATGGCCCGTAATTTCACCGCCGACATGATCACGCCTGAAGCCCACAAGTGGGACGAAGACAAGGTGTGGCCCGCTGATGTCGCGAAAGCCGCTGGCGAGCTTGGCTTCGGCAGTATTTATGTATCCGAAGAGGGCGGGGGCTGTGGCCTCAGCCGGGTGGAAAGTGTGCTGATTTTCGAACAGCTCTCCATGGGCTGTCCGTCGACCGCCGCGATGATCTCCATCCACAATATGGCGACCTGGATGATCGACTGCTTCGGCAACGACGAGCAGCGCGCGCGCTTTGTGGGCGAGCTGTCGACACTCGAGAAGATGGCAAGCTACTGCCTCACCGAACCGGGCGCAGGGTCTGATGCCGCAAGCCTTAAAACCAAGGCTGTCAGGGATGGTGACGACTATGTGCTCAACGGCTCCAAGGCGTTCATTTCGGGCGGCGGCACCAGCGATGTCTATGTGGTGATGGCGCGCACATCGGACGATGGCGCCAAGGGCATCAGCTGCTTTATCGTTGAAAAAGACACACCGGGCCTGTCGTTCGGTGCGCAGGAAAAGAAACTCGGCTGGCACAGCCAACCCACCGCTGCCGTGATGTTCGATGACTGCCGTATCCCGGCCGCGAACCTTGTGGGCGCGGAAGGCCAGGGCTTTAAGATTGCCATGCAGGGCCTTGATGGCGGCCGCCTGAACATCGGCGCCTGCTCCATCGGCGGCGCCCAGCGCGCGCTGGATGAAGCCATCACCTACACCAAGGACCGCAAGCAGTTCGGCAAGTCCATCGCCGACTTCCAGGCCACCCAGTTCAAGCTGGCGGATATGGCGACAGAGCTTGAGGCCGCTCGCCTTCTGCTGTACGCCGCCGCCCAGAAGGTAACCAACAAAACACCGGACGCGGCGTCTGCGGCGGCCATGGCCAAGCGCCTCGCGACCGACACGGGCTTTGATGTGGTCAATGCCTCGCTGCAACTGCACGGCGGCTACGGTTATCTGCAGGATTACCCGATCGAACGCATCCTCCGGGACCTGCGCGTGCACCAGATTCTCGAGGGCACCAATGAGATCATGCGGGTGGTCATCTCCCGCTCGCTGTTGAAGGACTAGATCATGACTGACGCTGAAGTATTGTTCGAGCATCGCGGCAACATTGGCCTGATCACGCTCAATCGCCCCAAGGCGCTCAATAGCCTGACGCACGATATGGCGGTTGAAATCACCCGCCAGCTGAAAGAATGGGCCATCATGCCGTCTGTGCAGGCGGTGGTCGTTGTGGGCGCGGGCGACAAGGCTTTCTGCGCCGGCGGCGACGTGGTGAAGGTGACCCAGTCCTACAAGGACGGCACCACCGAGTGGCGCGATTTCTTCCACGACGAGTACCTCATGAACATCGCCATCGATGAATTCCCCAAGCCCTACGTGGCGCTGGTGGACGGCATCACCATGGGCGGCGGCGTGGGGGTCTCGATCCCCGGTGATTTCTGGGTCGCGACGGAAAAGACCTTGTTTGCCATGCCGGAAACCGGCCTTGGCCTGTTCCCTGACGTGGGCGGCGGTTGGTTCCTGCCGCGCCTGCCGGGCGAGACGGGAATGTATCTGGCGCTCACCGGCGCGCGGATCAAGGCGCCTGACCTCTATGCCCTCGGCATCGCCAGCCATGTGGTCATGAGCGATGACGTGGAGGCCATCGTGCACGCGCTGTCGAAAGAAGAAATCAAGTGCGAGGACTGTGTGCGTGTGGTGCTGGACAGGTTCCACAAGGACCCGGACCCCGCCCCGATGGCCGAAGTGTTCGACGATATCGACGGCGCTTTCGCTGGCGTTCGGGTTGACGAGATTTTGCACGAGCTGGAGCTGAACGAAAGCGACTGGGCGCAGAAGCAGTTCAAGATTCTGATGACCAAGTCACCCACCAGCCTGAAGCTGACCTTCGCGCAGCTCCGCCGCGGTGAGGTGCTGGAGACATTCCGCGACAATATGCGCATGGAATACCGCATGGTGAACCGGGTGATGGAAGGCAATGACTTTGCCGAAGGCGTCCGGGCCATCCTTCTCGATAAGGACAATAACCCGCAGTGGAACCCGAACACGCTCGACCGCGTGTCGGACGAAGAGATTGACCGTCATTTCTCAAGCCTTGGTGAGCTTGAGCTGAAAATTGCCGAGTAAGAGGGGACTATCATGACAACTGTTGCATTCATTGGCCTGGGGAACATGGGCCTGCCGATGGCGAAAAACCTGGTTTCCGGCGGCATGACCGTTCGCGGCTTTGACCTGTCGGCTGATGCCAAGGCGGGCCTTCAGGAAGCCGGTGGGCAGGCGTTCGACAGCGTCCATGACGCGGTCGAGGGCGCTGACGTGGTGATCACCATGCTGCCAAACGCCAAGATTGTTGAAGCCGTGTACGCCGACGTAACCAAGGCGGCCAAGGACGGCGCGCTGTTTATCGACAGCAGCACAATCGATGTGGCAACCGCCCGCAAGGTGGCAGACCGCGCCCATCACGCCGGGTTTGAAATGGTCGATGCGCCAGTCTCCGGCGGTGTGGGCGGTGCGGCTGCCGGCACGCTGGCCTTCATGGTGGGCGGGTCTGCTGAAGCGTTTGAGCGCGCCAAACCGGTTCTGGAGCCCATGGCGGGCAAGATCGTGCATTGCGGCCAGGCCGGTAACGGCCAGGCGGCCAAGGCCTGCAACAACATGCTGTTGGCGATCTCCATGATCGGCGTATCCGAAGCCTTCAATCTTGGCCGTGCGCTGGGGCTGGATGACCAGACTTTCTTCGATGTGGCCTCGAACGCTTCCGGCCAGTGCTGGTCACTCACCAGCTATTGCCCCGCGCCGGGCCCGGTGCCGACGGCCCCGTCGAACAATGACTATAACCCCGGCTTTGCCACGGCGCTGATGCTGAAGGACCTCGGCATTGCCATGGACGCCGCAGGCGATACGGGCGCCAGCACGCCGCTCGGTGCGCTTTCCCGCGAAATCTACAAGGCGATGGATGAAGCTGGCCATGGCGGCAAGGATTTCTCCGCCGTCATCAAGCATCTCGCGGGTAAGCTTTGACTTATTTGATCCGCTAAAAAGAATAGGTCGACCACAATGGCGTATTTATTTTCGGAACTTGTGCGGGCCATAAGGTTACGGCCTGAAACGTATATTTATTCCACAAATTCTACAGCCGGACCGCCAACTTTTGACGGGCTCTGTAACTTTTTGATGGGAGCCGCGTTGGCGGATGCAGACCAACCCCTTTTGGGTTTTGAAGAATGGTTGGGTGAAAAATACGGTGTGTCGAACCCGTTTGTTTGGCCACTTTTTGTCCATCGGCTGTTTCGTGGAGTGGACGGTGTTAAGCCGGAAGCAGAAGTTTCCTCTCAAACCGATTTGGCGTTCGATTTGTTGGACGAGTTCTTGTTAGAACGTTCTTCGGACGTTTCTTGAATAGTGCAGCCTACACCCAATGGGTTCTGCTGTGACAAGAAAAGGCCCGGGCAAATTTGCTCGGGCCTCCAAGCTTGGCAGCTTAGGGTTCTTTATCAGCTTGCGGCCGCATAGGCCCAGCTGGGGGAGTTTTGGGAGGCTCCGGTCGCCTGTGCAGGCGCGCGGCCCACAGCACCATAGCGGATCACCGCCTGCGTCCTGTTGGAAACACCCAGAACCTTGAAGATGGCATGCATATGCGCTTTCACGGTGCCTTCGGCGATATCAAGCCGTGCGGCGATTTCCTTGTTCGGCAGGCCGTCGGCGGCCATGGCGAGGATTTGTTTCTGGCGGTAGGACAGGCGGCCCAAGTCCACCGAATCCGCAACCGTTGGGCGGCCTGTATGGCTTGCCTGTGGGCGGTCCATGCCGCCTTCAAGGGCTGCGCGCACATTCGGGGCTGCAGGGCGGCTCGCAACCGCGCCAAAGCCGTCCAGCGGCAGTTTGAGTGCCCGGCGGATGGCGGTGACCATCTCGGCCACGCTGGCGCCGCGTTCTACCGCCACAGCACCGGCACAGTCACTGTTGCGCTGGCCGTCACGGTCCAGAATGGTGACGACTGCGGCATCAGGATACAGGCGGCGCACCAGCTTCATGCAGTCGCGGCCTTCACCGCCCAGCGAACCGGGGTGGGCAATAATCAGGGCAATATCATCGTGATTGGCGGTTTTCGCCAGAAATTCATGTTCGCTGGCGGCTTCAACAATTTCCTGGAAATTGCTGGATACCAAAATCACTTCTTTAAGGGAAAGACGGAGCAGTTCCTCTCCATCAACTATCAGAGCTTTCATAACACATCCTCGCTTTTTTTCTTGTCCCACGCCCTTTGCGGTTCTTTAAGGACAAGTGAAACATAAGTGAACCTCATATCTCTCATGTTTTTTTGTACTTTTACTTTACGCAAAAAGTAATGGAACTTTGGCATGATGCGATGAATTGAGCGCGGGATGCGATGAGCCGAACCGCCATTTCTGCGGTTTAGGCAAGCTGGGACCGTATAATCTAGGATAGTGGGGATTTGCCCCTCTCGGTCCCTTGACGATCACCGGGCTTTGACCGTACCCATGAAGGATACCAAAGCCTCAAAATCGCACCAAAACGGAGCCTGTATGACCAGCCTGCTGAAGAATCTGCCGTCTTATGATGAAGCCAGGGCCGCCCTGGACCGCATCGACGTGCGCCAGCAAGACATGGTCGACACCGTTATCAAATGGTCGCGCGTCAACAGTGGCAGCGGCAATCCTGAAGGGCTGGACGCCATGGAAGCGCTGATCCTGGAAGCTTTCGCACCCTTGGGTGCGGAGGTGGAGCTGATCGACCTCAAGGACGGCGAAGCGGTAAACGCTAAGGGCGAGGTGGTCACCGTGAAAAACGGCCGCTCCATCCGCCTCTTCAAGCGCCCGCAGGCCAACCGCAAGGTGCTGATGACTGGCCACACGGATACGGTGTTCGCCAAGGATCACCCGTTCCAGGAACCTGTCTGGCTGGATGATAACACGCTCAACGGTCCCGGTGTGGCGGACATGAAGGGCGGCATTATCGTGATTTTGAACGCTCTGAAGGCGTTCGAGGAAACGCCGCTGGCTGAAAGCGTGGGCTGGGAAATCCTGCTGTCGCCGGACGAAGAGACCGGCTCGCTCGCGTCGGCCCCAATCCTCGCCGAACGCGCCAAGGCGGCAGATATCGGCCTGACGTATGAGCCCGCATTGGCGGACGGCACGCTGGCGGGCGCCCGGAAGGGCAGTGGCAACTTTACCATGGTGGTGCGCGGCAAGGCAGCGCACGCGGGCCGTGAATTTCACGTGGGGCGCAACGCCGTGGTGCATCTGTCGAAGATCATCGCGGACCTTTCCGCACTCACGGACGGTCGCCCGGAACTGACGGTAAACCCGGCCGTGATCAGTGGCGGAGTGGCGCCAAATGTGGTGCCGGACATGGCCTGGTGCCGCTTCAATGTGCGGCTGAAGGAACCCGAGGACGCCAAGTGGTTCGAGGCCGAAGTGAACACGATTGTCGCACGCTACGCTGCTGAGGACGGCTATGACGTGTCGTTGCACGGCGGCATCAACCGCCCGCCCAAGGCGCTCTCTGACGCCAACCTGAAGCTGATGGATGCCATCAAGGCCTGCGGCGTGGATTTGGGTATCAAGATTGATTATGTGCCCACCGGCGGCTGCTGTGAGGGCAACAACCTGGCGGCTGCGGGCCTGCCGAATGTGGATACACTGGGTGTGCGCGGCGCGAACATCCACAGCGCGGACGAATTTGTTTGCGTGGACAGTTTCGCGGAAAGGGCTAAACTTTCCGCTCTGATTCTTCTGGCTTTCGCGAGCGGCCAGCTCGACGATGTGGTGAAAGCCAAGACTGCATGATGCGCACAGAAGGGGATTTTGCGCGTCACTGAGGTTTGGAAGACAAGGCCAAAAGGCCGCTTAGGCAACCGGGGCCCTGAAATGCTGCCCGGACACTAATTGAGGGATATGGCACATGTATGTGGTGCGACCAGCACGATTGAAAGATCTTGATGGCCTGCAGGCGCTCGCCAAAAAAACAGGCACGGGTCTGACGACCTTGCCTGTCGATAAAAAGGCGCTTGAGGCAAAAATCAGGGAATCCATGGAGGCCTTCTCAAACACGCCGGACATGAACAAGAAAGCCAGCTATCTCCTGGTGATGGAAGACCCGAAAGAGGGCAAGATTGTTGGCACCAGTGCCCTGATCGTGGGTGTGGGCCTCGACAAGCCTTTCTATAGTTACCGCATCCTGCATCAGACGCAGGTGAGCCACGAGCCGGAAATGCGCGTTGACACGGAACTGCTGCAGCTGTCCAACGATTTCGTTGGCGCCACCGAAGTGGCAACCCTGTTCCTGGATGAAGACTATCGCCGCGATAACCTCGGTAAACTGATGTCCAAGGCGCGCTATCTTCTTATGGCAGCGCATCCGGACCGTTTCTCCGACCAGGTGATTTCCGAGATCCGCGGCTGGGTGGACGAAGACGGCAACTCGCCCTTCTGGGAAGCTCTGGGCCGCCATTTCTTCGGCATGGATTTCAAGACCGCAGACCGCATCAACGGCATGGGCAACAGCCAGTTCATTTCTGACCTGATGCCCAAGTTCCCGATTTATACGGCACTGCTGCCGGAAGAAGCCAAGGCCGTGATTGGCAAACCGCACGACAGCGCGCGCCCGGCGATCAAACTTCTTAAGAAAGAAGGTTTCCGCTTCTCCCGTTCGGTCGACATCTTTGATGGCGGCCCTGCGCTTGAAGTGCATAAGCGCGGTATCTGGACCTGCCGCAAAAGCGTTGCGGGTGAGCTCGGGGGCACGGTTGAAGGCGGCGGGCATGACCCGCTTCATATGGCCTGCAACCCGTCGCTTGACGATTTTCGCGTGGTGTTGACCAATGTGGTTCAAGGCACCAGCGGCATCTGGGTGCCGGAGGAAGCGGCAAGCGCGTTGAACCTGAAGGCGGGGGATCCGATCCTTTACGCACCCATCGGCCGCCGTGTACCGGCGCAGCTGGCAGAGTAAGGAGTTCAAACATGACACACTTTATCGACGGCGCCTGGACAGAGGGCGCTGGTGAAGAATTTCGTTCGGTAAACCCCGCTGACGGCGCGGTGATCTGGACCGGAAATGAGGCTACGGCAGAGCAGGTCGACGCCGCTGTGGCCGCCGCCGCACGTATGGCAGATGGCTGGGCGATGACCCCGTTCGAGGACCGCGTTGCCATCGCCCGCCGCTACGCTGAAATTCTGGGCGAGCGCAAAGCCGAGATGGCAGAGCTGGTCGCCAAGGACGCCGGCAAGACGCTTTGGGACGCCACCGGCGAAGCCACGGCCATGGCCAACAAGATTGAGATCAGTTTGAAGGCTTACGATGAGCGCACGGGCTTTAAGGAAGCGGTGAACGGCGCGATCCGCTCCAAGCTCGCACACCGTCCGCACGGCGTGATGGCCGTCTTTGGGCCCTATAATTTCCCCGGTCATCTGCCGAACGGTCATATCGTACCGGCGCTGATCGCGGGCAACACAATCGTGTTCAAACCCAGCGAGCTAACGCCTGCCGTGGCGGAACTGATGGTGAAATGCTGGGATGATGCCGGGCTGCCGAAGGGTGTCCTGAACCTGGTGCAGGGCGCGCGCGACACGGGCGCGGCGCTGATCGCCAACAAACAAATCGATGGCCTCCTGTTCACGGGCAGCGCCCGCACCGGCCAGATCATCGCCCGCGAACTGGTGGACCGCCCGAATGTCATTCAGGCGCTGGAGCTTGGCGGCAACAACCCGCTGATCGTCCATGAAGTGGAGGATCACGCCGCTGCCGCCGTGATGACGGTACAGAGCGCCTTTATCAGCTCGGGCCAGCGCTGCACCTGCGCGCGCCGCCTGATCGTACCGGTGGGCGCTGAAGGCGACGCCTTTATCGAGACACTTACCCGCGCCATCGACGGCATCACCGTCGGTGCCTGGAACGACGACCCGCAACCCTATATGGGGCCGGTCGTGAGCGGCCATGCTGCAGACAATGTTCTGAAGGCGCAGGAAGCCCTTGAAGCCGCTGGCGGCAAGGTCATCCGCCGTGTGGAACGCCTGGACCGCGGCGCCGCTTACCTCGCGCCGGGCCTGATGGATGTGACAGATGTTGCTGACCGGCCAGACGAAGAAGTCTTCGGCCCGTTCCTGCAGCTCATTCGCGTGCCGGATTTTGAGGCTGCGATCCGTGAGGCCAACAACACCCGCTTCGGGCTGGCTTCAGGCCTGATTTCCGACAACAGTAAGAACTATGACGCCTTCTATCCGCGGGCCAAGGCTGGCATTGTGAACTGGAACCAGCAGCTGACGGGCGCCGCTTCCACGGCACCGTTCGGCGGCATCGGCCTGTCAGGCAACCATAGGCCAAGTGCCTATTATGCCGCGGACTATTGCTCCTACGGCGTGGCCACGATGGAGCAGGCAGACGGCAAGGTAGCCGTAGGCGCACTGCCCACCGGCCTCAATTTCAGTGAAGGAGAAGGCTGATGGCTTGGCGTGAAGTAAATTTTGACGGCATCGTTGGCCCAACCCACAATTATGCGGGCCTTTCCTACGGCAACGTGGCATCGGCGAAGCACAAGGGCATGGTGGCCAACCCGCGCGAAGGCGTGTTGCAGGGGCTTGAGAAAGCCAACCACCTGCGCAGTTTGGGCATGACACAGGGCGTTCTGCCGCCCCACGACCGCCCGCACCTGAAGACGCTTCGCGACCACGGTTTCACCGGCACGGACGCCGAGATGGTTGCCGCGGCCTGGAAAGCAAGCCCGGCGCTGATGGCCAATGTGTGCTCTTCGGCCACCATGTGGACGGCGAACGCGGCCACCATCAGCCCGGCGCCGGACACAGCCGACGGCAAGACCCATTTTACCCCCGCGAACCTGGCGGCCATGTACCACCGGTCGATCGAAGCACGGGTGACGGCGCGTATCCTCAAGGTGATGTTCCCGGAAGGTGAGCGGTTCGCGCACCATGATCCGCTTGTCGGCGGCACCCACATGGGCGACGAGGGCGCGGCCAACCACAGCCGTTTCTGCGCTGATTATGGCGAGGCGGGCGTGGCGCTTTATGTTTACGGTAGGGGCGCCTTCGAGAATGCCGCAGACCTGACATACCCGGGCCGCCAGACCGAAGAAGCCAGCCGGGCCATCGCCCGCATGCATGCGACAAAAGTCGATAAGACCTTGTTTGTGCGGCAAAATCCGGCGGCGATCAACGCTGGCGCTTTCCATAATGACGTGGTGGCGGTGTCGAACAAGAATGTGCATTTCTATCATGAGCAGGCGTTCGAGAACCCGGACCAGCTGGACCGCGACATCCAGGCGGCGATGGGCGACGTGGAAATGCAGTTCGTGCGCGTACCCTCAAGCGCGGTGCCGATTGGCGACGCGGTGAAAAGCTACCTGTTCAACAGCCAGCTGATTTCTGCGCCATCCCGAGACGGTATGACACTCATCCTACCGACCGAAGTTGAAGAGACGCCATCCACAAAAGCTTATGTGGATCAGCTGGTTAACTCAGGCGGGCCGATCCGCCACGCGGACTATCTGGACGTGCGTCAGAGCATGCGCAACGGCGGCGGGCCGGCGTGCCTGCGCCTGCGTGTTGCCATGTCAGACGACGATATTTCGGCCATGGGATCAAACAGCATTCTGGACGATAAGCTGTTGGAAACACTGAAGGTTTGGGCGAACAAGCATTACCGGGACCGGGTGGCGATTGAGGATCTGGCTGATCCGCAGCTGATGGAGGAAAGCTTCAAAGCAATGGATGAGCTGACGCAAATCCTGAAGCTCGGCAGCGTGTACGACTTTCAGCGCTGAGGGCGCCCGGGTAGGGCACAGAACACCCAAAAGGGCACACGACGGGCACACAGGTAGTGCCCGTTTTTCATTCGGCGGAAAGGGGGGCTAATCTCTTGGTTCTGGCGAATGCAGCGGGCCGCCCTGGCTCAGCTGACCGGCTTTCTCCGGTGGCGGCAGTCCGGCACCGATATCGAAAAAGTGGCGTTCGACGAGCCGGGTGCGGCGGAAGCAGCGGCGACCGAATTCCCGTTCGATGTCTTCTTCCTTGAGCACCACCCCGGTGCCGACAAAATGACGGACGTTGCCGAACGGGTCCAGAAGCGGCAGCTGGATGGTGCGATAGACAAACGGCACGTCGGCAAAGTTGATCATGCTGCGGGTAATCATGCCGGCGCAGGGCTGGTCCCTGAGCGCTTTATAATAAGCGCGCTCGTCTTCCACCAGTTCCTCGGGCGTCATATCGAAGATATTCTTGCCGGTCATATCGATGCCGATATGGCGGTCCAGCACAGTTCCTGCCTGCACCACGCGGAGGATTTCCGCGTCTTCCCATTCGCTGAGGAAGACTTCAGAAATGGAACCGTTGATCTGGGCTGACGAAAAGTCTGACCGCCTTGGGCATACGCTGCCTTCAGGGCGTGGCAGGTTCAGCCAGAATTGAATCAGCTGCTGCGTTGCTTTCGAATGTTGAAGCTGTTCGAGCGCGGTCGTCATTCAGTTACTGGCCTTCTAAACCCTAAACTTCAGGCCAAATCCATTGGCGAAAACCCATTATTGCCGGGATAGCGCCACAGGTATGCCCAATGGGCTGCCCGCATCACTGTTGGTCTGGAATGCAATGGAATACGGCGGTTTCCCGTATTTTTTCTCGCAGCCGACCCCCCGATTTGTGTCCAAATAGTTAGCGAATGACGGGCCTTTTGCAAGCCTTTTCAAGGAAAAGAATACACGTTTGGCTGTTACTTTACGCCTTCATGGTACATCTGGATCAGATATTCCTGACTCGAACAGGCAGTTTTCAAGTTTTGTGTGGCCCGCACACCATGGCGCTCCAGGCCTCAGCTCACATCATGCGCACCAAAGCGTGACTGGACCGGATCAAAAGCTTTGCTAGGTATTAGGTACCAAACAACCGGAGTATGAGATGTTGATCAAGCGGACGAAAAGCTGGCGCCTAAGCGAAAATGACGTAACCCCCGAGGCGGTGTATCTGGACAGGCGCCGCTTCATGACGGGCGCCGGCGCGCTTGTGGGTGCGGCGGCGCTGGTGGGCACCGGCGCGCTTCAGGCCGCGACAGACCGGTCGCTCAAGACCCTGCCGCACGCCAAAACCGCTTTCGACCCCGGCGAAACACCGACGCCCTATGACGCGGTGACCAACTATAATAATTTCTATGAATTCGGCACCGGCAAGGGCGACCCGTCCGAGAACGCCTGGCGGCTTCAGGTGGCGCCGTGGTCTGTGCGCGTTGACGGCATGGTGGACAAGCCCGGCACCTACGCGCTTGAGGACCTGATCGACTATAACGCGCTCGAGGAACGTATCTACCGCCTGAGGTGCGTCGAAGCCTGGTCGATGGTGATCCCATGGATCGGCGTGCCGCTCTCAAGCGTGCTCAAGAAATACGGGCCGCAGTCGGGCGCTAAATATGTCGCGTTCGAAACGCTGGCAGACAAAGACCAGATGCCGGGCGTGAAAAGCTTCTTCAACGTGCTGGATTGGCCCTACCGCGAAGGGCTGAGGATGGACGAAGCGATGAACGAGCTCGCCTTCCTGGCGGTCGGCCTTTACGGCAAGGAACTGCCGAACCAGAATGGCGCGCCCATCCGCCTTGTGGTGCCGTGGAAATATGGGTTCAAGTCCATCAAATCCATCGTGCGCATCCACTTCACCGACACGGAACCGAAAACCAGCTGGAACGTATCTGCGCCAAAAGAATATGGTTTCTATTCGAACGTGAACCCGACCGTCAGCCACCCGCGCTGGAGCCAGGCGTCAGAGCGCCGCATCGGCGAATTCGGCAAAAGGAAGACGCTGATGTTCAACGGCTACGAGGAGCAGGTGGCGCATATGTATGACGGCATGGACCTGAAGAGATATTATTGATGCCGGCTGTTATGTGTCACCCCGGACCCGGCGCGTATGCGCCGGAGACGATCCGGGGTCCAGGAAACGCACAAAGCCCTCGCCAAAGGCGAAGACACTTTATTGTTTCTGGATGCCGTGTCGTAACCTGCCTGCGGCAGGGCACGGCATGACGTGCTTGATGAGAAAGACCAAGCCTATGCCTGATGGTGCGATACAGGAAATTTAATGCAGATAGTCAGTGTTCAAAACCTCAGGCGCTTTGGCAAACCCATCGTGTTTGCCGCCTGCCTTATCCCCTTCGCGTGGCTTGCCTTCAACTGGTGGCAGGCGTTCGCCGGCCAGCCGCATGACCTGGGGTTCAACCCCAATGAGACATCCAACCGCTTTTCGGGGGACTGGGCGCTTCGCTTCCTTCTGATATCCCTCGCGCTCACGCCGCTTTCGAAAATCCTCAAGTCCCCGAAGCCGATCCTGTTCCGGCGCATGCTGGGGCTGTTCGCTTATTTTTATGTCTGCACCCATATCCTCAGCTACCTGTGGCTGGACCTTCTGTGGGACTGGGCAGGCCTGTGGGCGGATATCATGAAGCGGGTTTATATCACCGTGGGCATGACCGCCTTTGTGCTTCTCACCCCCATGGCCATCACCAGCACCAAGGGCATGATCAAACGCCTGGGCGCCAAGCGCTGGCAGAAGCTGCATAAGCTCGTCTACATCATCGCCCCGCTGGCGGTGATCCATTTCTTCATGATGCGCAAGGGCTTCCAGCTCGAACCGCTGGTGTATGGTGCCATCTATCTGGGCTTGATGGCGTTCCGGTTGAAGGGGCGGCGCAGAAGTTGAGCTGGATGGAGCCTAACCCGCTCTGGGCAAGGCTTCACATATGTCCAGTGCCCGAACCTCTGTCACTTTTTGCATGCCGTTGGGCCTGTCCCCTGCGCTGAAAGCAATATGGCAGCCATCTGCACTGACGTCGCCGAAAAGTGGGAACCCCTCCCAAATCTTTTTCCACTGCCCGTCTGTCCAAACATACAGGCCTCCGGCTTTTTTACCAACGACTGTATGCCTGCTAGGCATCAGTCTTATGATGCCGCGTTTGGTGTACAGGGTTTGTGTGTTTCCACGTTCTCCGGGAATTTCGTCGAAGTTGATGGTTTCAAGGTTCGCGACTTCGTTCTGGACACGAAGCAAGGAAACATTCTTCAGTCCTTGGCCTTGCTTCCTGCCTTTGTAATCGACATAGGCGTAGGGGCAGGCCAGCATCTGAATAGCGTCTGCGAAGTGCAAATATTTCATGCAGCGTAGCGGGAAAGTTTGATCAGAGATTTTCACCGCTTCGGTTTGCTGGAACGGATAGTGATAGGTCCCGTCTTTCACCGATTCCAGCAAGCCTCGGCGGCGTCCCAGGTCCATGATTATGTTGGCGTTTTGCGGGAGGTCTCCACTGTCTGGTGTCCTTATCCACTTACACGTGAGAGAACTTTGACCAAGACGGGCAAAGCCGGGACTGCGGGCGGGTCCGGATTGGAAACCACCTGATGCCACTGAGCGTTCAGTGTATTTTACTTCGGTGGTCTTTAGTCGCCTGCCTAAACGCCCTTCTTTGATTGTCAGTTTTTTCGGCGCCGTGGGGTCGTATTTGGGTTTTGGGCCGTCTTTTTGGAGTGGTTTGGGGCTGTAGGATATATAGTCATCGGCGAAACAGAACCTGATGCCAATGTCTTCGTACATTGGCTCGAGTGATGTTCCATCCCATTTATGGAGCACGCGTGGCTCCCTTGGAATACTCTCAAGTAAAAGCAGGCTACCATCATTCGCCCAAAAGAGATTCACGATAGCGCGATCGGTCGAAATCAGGTTTGGGACCGCTTTCAATGTCAGTTTTTCAACAGTTTCCTCTGTTGGCTGGGTTAGCCTTTCGAAGGTTGATCGGGTACCGTCCAATATTTTTTTGTATCGTGCGGCCATTTCCGCCTCAGGGATAAGCCAAGCTAGTGCCTCTGCCGGGTCGGTCCCCAGTGGCAGACCTAATGCTTCAACTTCCTCTGGAGATAATTTCTTCCTCAGTGCCCCTTTAATGGCATTATTCATGGCGCGGATACCATGGGAGCATATCCACCACGGCGAAGCCTTGCTCGCCAATAAGTCTGGGCCGTTCAACACCCTCAGTCCGGCTTCGCCAGCATCTTTTGGGTTGTCTCGAACATACTTTGAGACAGACCTGGCAAACCCGGGAAGAAAACTTACGCCTTGCGCCGCGGTTGTATCAGCACAAAGCACTGCATCTAGGCGAGCGCGAATGAACCCCAGCCAGTACCATTCAATGGCTTGGGTTTTATTGATCGGGAAAGTGCGTTCTGCCAGGTGAAAAAGGAAGGCCGGAGGAATTTCATCCTTTTTGTCAATAAGTTCCTGGCGAATATCATCGTCACCTAACGGGGCTTCCTGCAGCCGCTTGAGCAAGTTTTGTGTATCGGTTTGCCGGGAGATTGAGAAAGCGCGATCAATGCTGACAAATTCTATAACAGGAGGTGGGACCTCAGCTCGACCAGTATTTGATGCCAGAAAAATGGCGAGAAACAAGCTTGTCAACGCACGTAAGATCATAGAGGTCCCCATCAGTAACTTCCTTCTTCATAGAGGGACATACTGTTGAAGGCAAGGGAGCGGCCGCCTACCCTCTTTTGGCCACCATGGCGTTGCCCTTGACGATCATCACCACCTCGTCTTTCTGGTTCTCCACATGATAGATGGATTTCACCAGCCCCAGGTTCGGGCGGCGCTTCCTGTTCGAGCCGCTCGCCTACGGCGCCATCTACCTTGGCCTGATGGCCTTCCGGCTGAAGGGCAGGGGCCGGAAGCGCGTGAAAGCGGCCTAGCGGGCTGGTAGATTGCGACGCGAAGCGGTCTACAGGATCACTCTATCTGCCACGACGGTATAGCAAGTTGTCTACGCCGCCAGACAAATATCTCGCCAGTATTTTCTTCAGGGTGCCGTCTCGCTTCACATCCTCAAAGGCTGCCGACAGTGCTTTTACCAAAGCATCATCTGTCTGTTTGTTCACTGCAAAATAATAGTCGGATTGCTCAAGCGTATAGACGACTTCATATGCTGCAGGCGAATAGCCATGATGCTGGATAAGCCAAAACGACACAGTCGCCCCCGAAGCCCAAAGATCCAATCGGCCACGCTCCAACATGGGGATGGCGTTCATCGGAGAACGTACATCATATACAAACTTCGGCTTTGCGCCCGCATCCATCAGGGCAATGTGCGCAACGTCCTGATTGATTACCCCTACAACATACCGACTGAAGTCATCTATTGTCCGGATGTCGGCCCGCAGGTCCTTTTTTGCAATGACCGAAATGTCAGCCGGGGCGATGGGGCCAATCCATTTGAAGGCACTGTCGCGAGCCTGTGTCCGAACTGTTGAGAACAGAACAGTATTTTTCTCACTCTCCACCCGCGCATAGGCCCGCGCCCACGGCAGCACTACAATATCTGCCCGGGGCTGGGGTGCATCAAGGCGCTGCAACATCTCAATCAGGACATCCGGGGCAATCCCTGTAACTTGGCCGCCTTCCTCATAGTTGAGCGGTGGATAGATCTCGGTACAGAAGGTGAGGCTGCCAACATCAGGGTCTTGCGCCCGTGCCGGTACGGACAGGCACGCAACCAGCAGGATGCATATACGCCAGTTATGGAGGGGCATGTCAGTATCCTTTACTGTTCAACTCCCTACATGTGCCTGAATAGACCAGTCTACACGATCGCAGGTAAAGCGTTCGTTACCAAAGGTTGCGAGACAATTGGACGTGGTATGAGATAAGACATACGGAGACCAACGGGTTGCCGATACCCGGGGATTGCTCTGGATTGATGTGCCAAATACGGTCATGTTTCCCCTGTCAGGAAAACAAGGCTGAGCGCGGCAAGGCCAGGCATGCTACACTGGCGACGGACCAGCTAGGGAGGATTCAGTGATCGATGAGGCATTTCCGTGTGACGGGGGCTGTACATGCGGCCATGTACGCTATCAGGTAAGTTCGAAACCAATGATTGTCCATTGCTGCCATTGCAGCTGGTGTCAGCGACAGTCTGGCTCCGCCTTCGCCGTCAATGCGCTGGTGGAAGCTGATCGCGTCAAGCTGGTTGCAGGCGATGTTGAGGAAATCGATGTTGCGTCGCCAAGCGGGAAGGGGCAAACGATCGCCCGCTGCCCCAAATGCCGGGTGGCGATGTGGAGCAATTATTTTATGGGGGGGCTGAAGGAGCGTATTCGCTTCATTCGGGTTGGGTCGCTCGACAATCCAGACCTCATGCCGCCCGACGTTCATATCTTCACATCGAGCAAGCAGGATTGGGTTATCTTGCCGCCGGACGATCCATATGCTGAAGTTTTCTATGATGTGGCGACCACCTGGTCACCCGACAGCCTGAGGCGCCTGGATGCACTGGAGGCCGAAACCGGAGGCGAGATTACCTGGCGGCGATAGGTCTTTTCCGGCGGTAAATCAGCGTTATATTCAACCCCCATTACCCGAACGCCGCCTACCCCCTTTTGGCGACCATGGCGTTGCCGCGCATGGTCATCACAACCTCGCCATTCTGGTTCTTCACCTTGTAGGCTGATTTCACCAAACCGAGGTTCGGGCGGCTTTTGCTGTCGCGTTTGGCGGTATATTCGCTTTCGATTGAAAGCACATCGCCGGGGAATACGGGGCGTTTCCACTCAATGCCGTCAATGCCGGGGCTGCCAAGGCCAGCGAGGCCCTTGTCCTTCATATGGTCCACCATCATGCGCATCATCATGGCGCAGGTGTGCCAGCCGGATGCGCACAGCGCGCCGAAGACAGACTGTTTGGCGACCTCTTCATCCAGGTGGAAAGGCTGGGGGTCATATTTGGACGCGAAGTCGATGACTTCCTCTTTTGTCACCTTATAACTGCCAAATGCATCCTTTTGACCTACGTCAATGTCCTCAAAGAAAATCCTGAACATATTTAGTCTCCCTTAATGCATCTGAAATGGTGCCGTGGTGCATTGCGTCAAGGCCCATTGAGTTGAATGGATGGCAGGCAAGAACGGATGGCAAGGAAGGGATGACCAGCTGCGTCAATCGGTCGCTTGGGCAGGCGGCAGTGGTTTACGCTTCGTTTACCGGCCCGTTTTTATGGTGCCAAACAGGTTTCAACCAAACATATGTATTGGGGGTTAGTTGATGAACGAGACATTCGAAGGCCTTGACGGCATCCGCGCCCGGGTCGTGCAAATTCTTGTGCTGTTTCTGTGGGCGCACGTGCCGGCGGCGCTTGTGCATGGCTGGTGGTCCGGCAGCGACGATATGTGGCTGATCACCGGCATCATCGCGGGGCTTTCCGCGCTGGCGACCGCGGCTGTGAAGCTGGCGTCGCCACCCCGGGTGGGGCGCATGGTGCTGGCGGTGGCCATGGTGCTGACCTCCGGCGCGCTGGTGGCGCTGTATGAAGGCCACGCCTGGCAAAAGGATGTGCATCTCTATTTCGCCACCGTGATTGCGCTGCTGTCGTCCACCTTCTGTTGGCGCACGCTGGCAACGGCCAGCGGGGCGACGGTGCTTTATGTGCTTGTGGGCACGCTGGTGGCGCCGGCCTATGTGCTGGGGGCCGAAAGCGGCCTCTTGGAAGCCGGGTTTGAAGCCGTGGCCTTCCTGGTGCTGTCTGCCGGGCTTTTCTGGGTCACGAACCTGGTGCAGGGCCTGTTTGTGCAGGTGCAGGACCAGCATGCGCTCGCCGTGGCGGAAACCGAGAAGGCCCGCGAAGCTGAAGACCGCGCCAATGGTGCGGCTGATGAGGCCAAGGCCGCAGCCCTTGAAGCGCTGGCCGCGAAAGAAGAGGCCGACGCGTTGAGGGCCGAACAGGCCGACCAGGAAGCCCGGTTGGCGGAAGAAAAGCGCGCCATGCTGCAAGCGTTGGCGCAGGAATTTGAAGGCAGTGTGCAGGAGATCGTGCGCGAGGTGGCTGACATGTCTGTCTCCATCAAGGAAACCGCTGCCCACATGCAGGCGCAGGCCCGCACCGGCATGGACAGCGCGGCCCGCATCGCCAGCGCCACCATGGATGCCTCGAACAATGTGGAGTCGGTCTCAGGTGCGGCCACGGAACTGTCCTCTTCAACGTCCGAGATCGCCCAACAGGTGGACCAAAGCACCCGGCTGACAGGCGAAGCGGTGGAGAAATCCGAAGCGGTCTCCAGTCAGATTGCGCTACTATCGGAACGGGCGCAGGAAATTGGCGGTGTGGTGCATCTGATCACTGAAATCGCGGAACAGACCAACCTCCTCGCGCTCAACGCCACCATCGAGGCCGCGCGCGCAGGCGAGGTGGGCAAGGGCTTTGCCGTTGTTGCGACCGAGGTGAAGAACCTGGCGGGCCAGTCCGCGCAGGCCGCCGAAGGCATTCACGAACGCATCGGCGCCGTGCAGGAAGCCACCGAAGGCGCCGTGGCGGCCATGCGTTCGATCGCAGAGGTGATCAAGTCCATCAACCATGGGTCAAGCGCCATTGCAGCGGCGGTCGAGGAACAGGACGCCGCCACCCACGATATCGCCAATTCGGTGAAGCAGGCGTCTGCGGGCACCCGCACCGCGGCAGAGGACGCGCAGTCGGTCGAAGGCAGCGCGCGCTCAAGCGAGGAGGCAGCTGTGAGCGTGCTGGCGGCGATCGAGCAGCTTGAGGCGCTTGCAGGCACGCTGACAAACCAGACAGACAGCTTCCTGGCCCGCGTCCGCGCAGGCTAGCAAACCCGGAACAAGGGCATTGACGGCAGCGGGATAAGCCCTAGGGTTTATCCCGTTCCTTATTGTTGTGCGGGAGGTTTTGTGGCGCGGTCGCTGGTTGGTATCTTGATCCTGATGGCGTTTCTGTATGGCGCCGCTTTTCTGGTGCGCACCTTTGCGCTGCCGTTGCCCGCGCCCATTCTGGGGCTCCTGATGCTCACGGCCTTCCTGTTGGCGTGGCGCGACGTGCCCGACGTGATCGCCGCAGGCTCGGACACGCTGATCCGGATTTTCCCGCTTCTGTTCATCCCGCCGATTGTGGCGCTTCTGGACGCTAAGGCGCTGGCGCTGTCGGCGCCGCTGGTGCTTGTGCTGGCGGTCAGTGCCAGCACGCTTGTTGGCCTATTGGTCACGGCCTTTCTTTACCGGGCGCTGGTGCGCGGGAAGGAGCAGGCATGACCACCCCGGTCGCCCTGTGGCCGGCTGTGACCGCCCTTCTGTTTGTGGCCGCCAACTGGCTTTATGGCCGGGCGGGTGAACGGGCCTATGCCCACCCGATCCTGTTGCCGTCTGTGGTGCTGATGGGCTGGTTCAGCCTCAATGAGGAGGGCCTCAAGGCCTATGTGGCGGATACCGAATTCTTCCGCATGTTCCTGGCGGCGGCGGTGGTCGGGCTGGCGGTGCCTCTCTACCGCAGCTGGGGCGCTGTGAAAGCCAACAAACGTGCGGTCCTGGCCGCTGTGGCCGGTGGATCTATTGCTGGAGTCATGAGCGCGCTGGTGCCCGCTATGCTTTTGCAGGCTTCCCCGGAAATCATCGCCAGCCTTGGCACCAAATCCATCACCACGCCCATGGCTGTTACGGTGGCGGGCAGCATTGGCGGCGTGCCCTCCATCGCCGCGGCGGTGGTGGTGATCACCGGGCTTTTTGCAGCCCTCGTGGGGCCGGGGCTGTTGCGCGCGCTGGGGGTGGATGATGACGTGGCCACCGGGCTCGCGCTCGGCACCGCCGGGCACGCCATTGGCACCGCTGAGGCCGTGCGCCTCTCACGCACCATGGGCGCGGCGGCGGCCTTCGCCATGACCGCAAATGGCCTCGCCACAGCGGTGCTGCTGCCGCTGGTGTGGGGCTGACCCCTACAATTGTCTGCACTTCTTAACCAGATTTTTGGCCCTATTCTTGAATATAGAGATTGGTAAGGGAGCACACTTGTTACGAGGATCGTACCATGCGCTTTTTGCTGTCCCTTGCCGCCTTTGGCCTTTTCGGCCTTACCACCCCCACATTTGCAGCGCCCGAGAGAATTGAGGCCACCTATGATTTAATCTGGAAGGGTTTTCATGTCTCGACGGCGGAAACCGTGACGGAACTGAATGATGGCCGCTATTTCCTGGGCATCAATATCAAGACCCATGGCCTCTTGAAAATGGCCACCGGTGGGCACGGCACTTTTGAGATATCCGGGCAATTGTTGCCGGACGGCGGCGTACAGCCCGAAACACTGGATGCCGACGGCTATTGGGACGGCGATGCCTTTTCGCAAAAACTTCGGTACGGTGCCGACGGCCAGCTGGCCGCCTTTGAAGCCACACGCCCCGAAGACTGGTTGAAGGAAAACGCGCGCGAGGCCGTGCCGGACGAGATGAAAACCGGGCCCGACCCGGCGTCACTTTTCGTGTCCCTGATGCAGAACCCGGTGAATTTCAGCGCGGAGGACATGGGCCAGCCGATCCTGCTCAGAAGCTTTGACGGGGAAGCCGTGGTGGACTGGCAGCTGGGCTGCGCGGCCACGCCCGTGATGCTGAGCCAGTCCAAGCATTCGTCCATCACCGGGCAGGCTTTTGAATGCGCGCTCAGGACCACAACCGTGGCCGGTAAGCTTCTGAAGGAAGAAAAGCCGAAAAAAATGGTCACCCGTGGCCCGCGGGGCCGCCGCCAGACAGTGGACCTTGATGATGTCTCGCCAAAAGTGTGGCTGATGGCCATGGGCGAGGGCGACCGCCTGATGCCGGTGCGCGCCCAAGTGCCAAGTGAGAAGGGCCTTGTTGGCCTTTACCTCAGCAAGCTGACGATGGCGGGGGCGGAGCGCGGCACCGAGGGGCGCTAGAGAATGCTGCGCCCGGGCCGTTATGTCGCCCCAATTCTGGTATAGCATCCATCTGTTGCAGAGTTTACGAATTTGCAGCACTGTTGATTTCGGGAAAGTGGGAAGCGGGCCGAATGAAGAAATATATTGGCATAATGACGGGGGCGCTGCTGGCCGTGGCTGGCGGCGGCGGGCAGGCTATGGCCGCCGAGCGGCTTGAAGTGACCTATGATTTCATCTGGAAGGGGCTTTTGGTGTCGACCGCCGAAGCCCGCGCCGACCTGGCACCTGAAAGCTACGACCTGGCGATTGATTTTCGCATGCGCGGGCTGGCCAAGCTGTTCGCCAACGGCCGCAGCGAGCTGAGGTCGAACGGCAGCCTGGTGGACGGTGATATCCTGCCACGCGAATATATCTCTGCCGGCCGCTGGGACGGTGAGGATTATATGCGTACGCTCCGGTTCGCGCCGGACGGCATGCTCAAGGAAATCGAACAGGACTGGCCGGAAAAATGGGAAAAGAAATACCCGCGCGAAGAGGTGCCAACTGAACTGCGCCGTGGCCCGGACCCGGCTTCGCTGGCGATTGCGTTGTTGCGCGCCCGCATCACAGAAGCCCAGGCTGCTGAGCCCTTCACCATCCAGGTGTTTGACGGCGCCATGGTGTTTGAATGGCAAGTCAGCTGCGGGCCTGAGCTGGTAGAGATATCGGACAGCCGCCACTCGGACTTTGCAGGCGAGGCTCATGAATGCACCATCGGCGGCGAGCTGGTGGCGGGCAAGCGCATCCTGACTGAAAAAGAGAAGAAGAAGCTTGAAAAGGAGCGTGAGAAGCGCCGCCGCAAAGCTGAAAAGAACGGCGAGGATGACGACATGCCGCCCAAATTCTGGGTGATGTCAAAGGGCGATGGCGGCTATCTGGTGCCAGTGCGGGCAGAAGTGCAGACCGATATGGGCCGCGTGCATATGTATCTGAAAGAGCTGGCAATTACCGACCTCGAAGACGTGCCGGTGGTGGCTTCGCGCTGAAATTTTGCCCCTTTAATCTAATCTTAATCCCGTGAATTGACTTTTACAGTTGGTGTGTAAGACTGCGCGCCAATTAATGGTGGCGATCAATTATAAAATGGGAGGGACAGCCATGAGCGCGACGTCAAGGAAAGCCGGTTTGCTGGCACTGGGGCTGGGGGCAGCCCTGATTTCAACGGCGGCCACTTGGGCCGCGGATATCAAGGTTATTCATGCCGGCGAGCTGCTGACGGTGCCGGGCAAGGCGCCGGTCAAAAACCAGACAGTGGTGATTGAAGACAGCCGCATTCGGGAAGTGCGCGACGGCTTTGTGGCCGCATCCGAGTTTGGCGAAGACGCGACGCTGGTGGACCTCAAGGACAGCTTCGTAATGCCTGGCCTGATGGACATGCATGTGCATATCCAGGGCGAACTGGGCCCGAACCAATACCGTGACACCGTTCAGATGTCGGCGGAAGATTCTGCCATGCGCAGCGTGATGTATGCAAACCGTACGCTGATGGCCGGTTTCACCACAGTGCGTGATCTGGGGGCGAGCCCGCAGGAAGTTTTCGCGCTTCGTAAAGCCACGGCCAACGGCTGGGTGGATGGTCCGCGCATCGTTGCGGCCGGCAGCAGTGTTGCCGCCACTGGTGGCCATGGTGACGTGGACGACATGCGCCATGATCTCTTGGAAAAATATACCTCGAAAACCATCTGCGACGGCGCGGACGATTGCCTGCGTGCGGTACGCCACGCGGTCAAGTATGGCGCTGATGTCATCAAGATTACAGCCACGGGCGGCGTGCTGTCGGATACCAATACCGGCACCGGCCAGCAGATGACTGATGAAGAACTGAAGACCATCATGGATACGGCCCATGCGCTTGGTCGCAAGGTGGCAGCCCACGCCCACGCGGCTGAAGGCATCAATGCCGCCCTGCGCGCCGGGGTGGATAGCATTGAGCACGGGTCTTATGCGAACGCGGAATCGATCCGCCTGTTCAAGAAGAACGGCGCCTATCTGGTGCCAACCTTGCTGGCGGGCCACACGGTGGTGACCATGGCCAAGAATACGAATTTCATGTCTGAGGACATCAAGGCCAAAGCCATCCGCGTGGGCGGCGACATGATCGAGAATTTCCAGCGCTCCTACAAGGGCGGGGTCAAGATCGCCTTCGGTACCGACAGTGGCGTCTCCAAGCATGGCACCAACGCCTATGAAGCGGTGCTGATGCACGAGGCGGGCATGACGCCCATGGATATCCTCAAATCCGCCACGGTACATGCCGCTGACCTGATTGATATGTCAGACAGCCTTGGCACCATTGAAGTCGGTAAGATCGCCGACATCATTGCAACAGACGGCAGCCCGCTTGATGATATCAAAGAACTGCTGGATGTGGACTTCGTGATGAAGGACGGCCGGATGGTGAAGCAATAGCGGTCAGAACAGGCGGGAAGGCCGAAGTTGGTGGCAGTAAAGATTCACGATAGCAGGGCCCTGATGGGCGGACTGGCGATGATGATCATCGGCGCCATTCTGTCCATGATGATGGCTTTCTATCTGTTGCCGGACGTGTTCGGCGAAGAGGCCCTGGTCTCCCGCTGGTGGTGGGAAATCGTCCTGAACCTGCAGATCCTGTGCCTGGCCTTCATGTGGTTCTGCCACCACAACCGCATTATCTTCTCTCGTGGATGGTGGCGCATGCGCGCCATCGTCCATTTTATTACCGGGGTTGTCTCGGTTTCCTATCCTGTCGGCATCATGTTGATCAGCGCCTATATGGACTGGTTCCGCGAAGCCCCGAGCGAACGCCAGGTGTATCTGTTGATGCTGGGTGGCGTGGCGCTGTGGGCGGTGGGCAACTTTGTTGTGCCGATCATTGTCTGGCTGATGGCGCGGCCTTCTGCGAGAAGTGACGATGCCTCTCCGCTGAAGTTTCGACCTCACATATGGCTGATGGCTTTCTGGCCGACGCTTTCGGCGCTGGTGATCGGGATAATCGTCTGGTGGCAGCAAGGCGGCGCAGTCAGCATTCTTGTGCCGATCCTCCTGTATCTGCAAGGGGCGCTTCCGTATTTCCGCAAGGCGCAGCATGCATCCCCGCGCGACAGCGACATATAAATATCTGCCAATAAAGAATTTTCTTAACTTTTAGCGCTAAAGTTGGACCATTGTGATTTCCAGCCAGGTAGGCATAGATGCGTTTTGTAGGCAACAGAGCCCTGTTGGGTGCCGCGGCGATGATCATCGTCGGCATTGTGCTGTCAATGCTCGCCAGCGACTATGTTAGTGGCCGCGGCGAGGTCGAAGGCCTGACCACGTCGCGCTGGTGGTGGGAAATCGTCCTGAATTCCCAGATCCTGTGCGCAGCCTTCATCTGGTTCACCCATATTGAAAAGGTAAAGGCGTCAACGGGCTGGCGTGCACTTTTCAGTGCGCTGCAGTTGTTGTCCGGCCTTGTGGCGGTGTTGGTGCCGGTCTGGATTGCCCTGGCGGGCATCCTGCTCGACTGGTTCAAGACCGGCCCAAGCATGCAGGAGCTTAACGCCACCTTCTATGTATGTCTGGCGGTTTGGGGTCTGAGCTGGCTCGCGATGTGGACCGTTGAATGCATTGGCAGGCGCCGTTTTGTGTTGCCGTCATTTCTGGCGATGGGTCGCTGGTGCTATATCCTGATAGGGATCAGCCCCATGGTGCTTGCAGTGCTGCTGACCATTGTGGAAACCATGCGTGGCGGCAACCAGCACTATGTGTATGCACCCTTTCTGTTTTACCTGCAGGGGGCGGTGCCCTATCTGGTGGCATCCCAGCGCCCGCCTCGAAGTTCAGCCGAAGAGCTATAATCTGGCCTATAGCCAGCAATTTAGGAAAATCGTAAGCTTTTTCGCCAACCATGACGTCTGCGGCCTGCAACGGGCCGTGGTGTAGGGGAGAGGAATGAAGCTATTCGGACATCAGGTATATGACCAACGCGCCCTGGCTGGGGCCCTGGCGCTTCTGTTGGTGGGCGCGAACCTGTCCATCATGATGGCCTTCTATTTTTTCCCCGGCGGCGAGGCCTTCGCACTGCTGCAGTCCCGCTGGTGGTGGGAGCTGACCTTCAGCATGGAAATCCTGTGCCTGGCGCTCATGTGGATGTGCCATCACGAACGGGTCTTTGAAGCCAGCGGCTGGAAGAAGGCGCGGGCTGCCAGCCGGTTGATAGTGGGGCTCGCGGGCGTGTCCGTTCCCAGTTGGGTTCTGGTAATCTGCGCCGCCAACGACTGGTTCCAGCATCCGCCCGCCTTGATGGACCTGGCCTATTATGCGGCTGTTGTGTTTGTGGTTTGGGTGGCGCTGGCGTATGTAATCCCTGTCACGGTGGCGCTGATTGCCCGCAAGCCGGGGTTTATTTACCTTGGTCTCAAGGGAAAGCGTCGTGGCGGTGCCATTCTGTTGTCCTCCCCGTTTTTGCTTCTGTTACTGGTTGCCGCCATCGAGATACTGCGTGGCAGTCATTTGCACATAGTGGTATGGCCGTTCCTGACCTACCTGCACGGTGCGATGCCTTATCTGGTGAAGGCCTTTCGCCCCGCCCCGCCAAAAGCCGCCCCGTCCCTGATTGGGGGATAAATTATTTTTCCCCCTAAGTTTTTGAAAATACGCGACTAATTCGAAATGTCCCTTTTTCTAACCTAAGTTATTGAAAAAAGTTGAGGGGGATGAGCTTTCGATTGTCTCAAGGCTTGTACTCAATTCAATCCAAACGGGGGATGTATGAAAAAAACCGTAACGACAGTATTGGCTGCAAGCCTGTTTTGTGGCGCAGCTTTCGGGGATAACGCACCGCTTCAGGGGCCAAAAATCACGGAATTTGATGCCGAAATCGGCAAGTGGGCGGCACGTGCCGGCCGCTCTGGCTGTGCTCACGTTCAGTATAAACTAAATGATGAGGGCGACGTCTATGGCGTGAAGCTGCTGGGCTCGAAGGGCCACAAAAGCTTCGCGCGCGAAGCCAAATACGGCGTGCGCGGCATGTCCGTGGAAGCAGGCTCAGCGCCTGCGGGCACCTATGACCTCGTGGTTGATTTTGTCATCACCCGCCGCAGCGCTTCCAATGCCGAACAGGCAACAGACGCGTTTGAGCGCAACCCCAAGGTTTGCCCATACACAGCCAAGACAGATCACGAACCAATCGTGGTGTCGGCGCAGCGCCAGTATAGAGCGGTTCGCAAACAGTGCGACGCTACCGGCGTTGGGTCCAACATGAAGACTTGCTAGGCAGGCCATAAGCTCCGGTTTGTCTGGAACCGGTCATGACGGCGAATTACCAGGGCCGCAGCGATTTCCCGAGCTGCGGCCTTTTCTTTTTGCTGTGGGTGCGGCGGTGTTATAGGCTTTTCTCCAGGTGGGGGACGCGCATGAAAACACTGTATGAAACGGTCGATTATTCTGAAGCCCTGGTGATCAAGGCGCTGCTGGAGCAGGCTGGCTTCTTGGTCTATCTGGACGGAATGCATACTTTGGCGGCGTGTCCACATTGGACGGTCGGACTGGGGTTGCGGCTGTATGTTGCTCAGGCAGACTTTGATCCTGCTACCCATCTGCTATTGGAAGTGCGGCGGGAGAATGTTTTTGGCCTTGCAACAGAGGATAGCGTCGATGCCTGTCCAAAATGTGGTTGGGAAGACATTGTTCGTTATACCAGTCTTTTAGTGCTCCCTATTTTAGTTGCGCTCGGTCTATTGCTGCCAGTGCCTAATGGCAATAAGCGCGCCTGTAATACATGTGGTCACAAATACAAAACGAAAGGCCCCGCAATTGCAGGGCCTTTGAAGCTGGTTCTATTCTTTTGGATCGTGTTTTTCCTGACCTACTTCGCTTATGAAGTCTATTACATCTGGCCAGAAGGTCCCGGGCTTGAGCACTATTGGCCGTCAGGCTGGTTCTACGATTAGTTCGCGAAGCGGAAGTGCAGCACGTCGCCGTCCTGGACGATATATTCCTTGCCTTCAAGGCGCATCTTGCCCGCGTCCTTCGCACCCTGTTCGCCGCCACAGCCGACAAATTCATCATAAGCCGTGGTTTCAGCGCGGATGAAGCCTTTTTCAAAGTCCGTGTGGATCACGCCGGCAGCCGCTGGCGCCTTGGTGCCCTTGGTGATGGTCCAGGCGCGGCACTCTTTGGGGCCCACGGTGAAATAGGTGATCAGCTCCAGCAGGTCATAGCCAGCGCGGATCACGCGGGCCAGGCCGGTCTGGCCCAGGCCGAGCGTCTCGAGGAACTCTGACTTGTCTTCTTCGCTGTCCAGTTGGGCGATCTCTGCCTCGACAGCAGCGGAAATCACAACGCAGCCTGCGTTGTTCTTGGCGGCCATGTCTTCAACCGCGCGGGAATATTCATTGCCTTCGGACGCGCTGTCTTCGTCCACGTTGCAGATATAAAGGATCGGCTTACTGGTCAGCAGCTGCAGTTCCTTGAAGGCGCGCTCTTCGTCCGGGCTGTTGCGCTCAACGAAGCGGGCAGGCTTGCCTTCCTTGAGGAGCGGGATCGTGCGTTCGATCATGGTCATGGCAAGCACGGCTTCCTTGTCGCCGCCGCGCACCCGGCGGCCCAGGCCGTGGATGCGGCCTTCAAGGCTTTCAAGGTCAGCCAGCATCAGCTCGGTCTCGATGGTTTCAGCGTCGGACACCGGGTCAACGCGGCCATCCACATGGGTGATGTCGTCGTCTTCAAAGCAGCGGAGCACGTGGCAGATGGCGTCTGTTTCGCGGATGTTGGCCAGGAACTGGTTGCCGAGGCCCTCGCCCTTCGAGGCGCCGCGCACCAGGCCTGCGATATCCACGAACGACAGCTGCGTCGGGATGATTTCCTTGGAGCCTGCCAGTTCGGCGAGCTTGTACTGGCGGTCGTCCGGCACAGGGACCTGGCCCACGTTCGGCTCGATCGTACAGAAGGGGTAGTTTTCCGCAGCCGCATTCGCGGTGTTGGTCAGCGCGTTGAAAAGCGTCGATTTACCAACGTTCGGCAGGCCTACAATGCCACACTTGAAACCCATATCAGTCTTCCTTCTTCAGCGCGTTTTTCAACATTTGGAGCGCATCGGCCATGGGGCCATTGTTATTCTTCGGTTTGGCGGGGTCTGCCGCGAGTGACTTGGTCACCGGGCCACGCGCCGCCGTCTTGTCATTCTCTGTCGCCGCTTTATCAGCACCCAGCTTGCCGGTCGAGGGCCGCGGCGGGTTGATGCGGCGCGATACTTCCGTCATGAAGCGCGGGTTGTCGCGGTCTGCCAGATAGCCGGCCTCTGCCGCAATCGCATCCAGCACCTTCTCCAGCTCCGGCTGCTCGGCTTTGGCGAAATCGCCCAGCACATGGCCGTGTACGCGGGCCTTGTCGCCGGGGTGGCCAATACCGATACGCACGCGGGTGAAATCAGCGCCGATATGGCTCGTGATGGACCGGATGCCGTTATGGCCGGCGGCACCACCGCCCAGCTTCACCTTCACCTTGCCGAACGCGAGATCCAGTTCGTCATAAAAGACAACCACATCGGCTGGCGTCAGCTTGAAGAAGCGCATGGCTTCGCCAACGGCCTGGCCCGAGAGGTTCATGAAGGTTTGCGGCTTCACGACGATGACCTTCTCGGACCCGAGACGGCCTTCATGTGTCAGCGCCTGCCAGCGGCTCTTTTCAGGCAAAAAATTATGGCGGCGAACAATCTCGTCCACCGCCATAAATCCAACATTGTGCCGGTGGCCCTTGAATTTGTCGCCTGGGTTGCCAAGACCGACAAACAAAAGCATGGATCAATCCTTCCGGCAGGTGGGGCGCACCAGGTGCGCCCGCACAAGTCTTAGTCTTCGCCGTTCTCGTCAGCGGCTTCCGTAGCTTCAGCCTCTTCGCCGTCTTCAGCAGCGTTAGTGGAGGACTTGAGGCCGGACGGAGCAACAATCGCACAGATCGTGAAGTCACGGTCGGTGATTGTTGGCTCACAGCCTTTAGGAAGCTTCACGTCGGAAATCTTCACCGCGTCGTTGATGTCCAGGTCAGCAACCGAAACTTCGATATGCTCTGGGATCGCGTTCGCAGGAACGTTCACTTCGATTTCGTGACGGGTGTAGTTGATCACGCCGCCGCGCTTCAGGCCAACGGACTCTTCTTCACCAACAACATGGATCGGAATTTCCATGGTCACGACAGCACCTTTGCCCAGACGCAGGAAGTCGATGTGCATTGGCATGTCGGTTACAGGGTGAAGTTGCAGGTCACGTGGCAGAACGGAAGTCTTCTTCTTGCCAACCTGTACGTTGAACGTGTGGGACATGAAGCCGCCACGGTTCAGCAGACGGATTACTTCGTTCTGCGGGATCTGAATTGCTTCAGGTTCTTTGTTGTCGCCGTAGATTACAGCAGGCACTTTGCCTGCACGACGCGATGCACGGGAGGCTCCCTTACCTACACGCTCACGCGGCTCGGCAACGATGGTGACTACGTCAGCCATGTCTTTTCTCCAAAACTCTAAACGGTGCGGGGACCATCCCCACATCCGACCGCCACTTCCTCCAGGGATGCAAGGGCGGAGTTGCTCATACGGGCGATCCCATATGAGTCGGGCGCGATGTACCGCGAATTGGGCCAAAATGCAAGCTGGAAACGGCCTTGAAGCCATTTCAGGTGGGCATAATTACCACTTTCAGCCCCAGAGCGCCATTGACAGATGTCACCTTACCGCTAGGTTAGCGGGCAGGGGGCGTCTGGGAGTGTGTTTTTTTGGTCCAGAATCCGATCATACTGGGACTTGCCTTTTTCTTCATCGCAATCGCTGTCATCAGCCCGCAGGCTGAAGCCGATGGGGCCAATGCGCCGCACGGGCAACCGGCGTTGGTGCGGGTCTATACCCACGGCGAGGGCCAGTTCGGCATGCTGCGGTGGGATGGCACCATGGAAGGGGCGGGGGTTGACCTGCTGGCCTGTTCGCTGAAGCGATTGGGCGTGCCCTATACGCTTGGCGCGGTTTCCATGAGCCGGTCCATCCGGCTGGAAAAAGATGGGCTGCAGGATATCTGGTTCCCAACCTACGACACGGGCGATCCGGCGCTTGAGGGGCTTCTGGTTGGCCCCATTGGTTACATGAATATCTATTGGTTCACACTGAAGGACAGGGCCCTTGATGTGACCAGCGAGGCGTTCCGGAAAACGGCCCGGGTGACGGCATTTCCCGGCTCGCGGCCGGAACGGCTGTTGCACGACGGCGGCTTCAACCATATTGAGGGCAGCGACGACGAAAACCGGCTGGCCCTGTGGCTTGCAGAAGGCCGTGTTGACGCCTTGCTCGCGGCGGATTTTTCACAGACGCTCAAGCCCGGTGCGCAGGCGCTTTTGGGGCTGATGGACCGCCGCCTTTTCATTCGCTACCCCATGGCATTCCAGCTGGCGCCGCAGTTTGCCGCGGCTTATCCAGGCTTTCAGCCGCAAATGCAAACTGCGCTTGACGTCTGCCGGCAGTAGGTGGCCTGTTTCATTTTCTTAACGTTTTTTCCCCACTATGGCTCACATGAGATTGACGTAGATGCGGGTGATATTTTTGAAACGCTGTTTTCTAGTTCTGTTCTGGGTCTGGGCGATTAGTGCCGGGGGTGTTGCCGCGGCAGATCAGCCCACCGGCCCCACGCGGGTGATCGTGGGCGGGTACCCGTTCGAGCCTTTTGTGGAAGAAAACGCCGGTGTATCCGTGGCCTTCACAGCCTTCCTCAATGACATGCAGAAGGACTATCTGTTCGCCTACCGGCAAATTCCGGCCAGACGGCGCTATGAGCAGATGAGCGAAGGCCGGATCGACATGATCTTTTTCGAGATGCCGGTGTGGGGCTGGCAGGACCGCATGGAGCAGGTTGAAGCCACCCCGGTGTTGCTGAGCGGCGCAGAGGTGATGGTGGCCCGTACTGGGGATGCGATGGCGGCGGGCGGAGAGGCCTATTTCGGCGATCTGTCCGCGCGCAAGCTGGCGCTGACGCTGGGGTATCATTATGGCTTTGCTGACTATAACGCCGATCCGGAGTATCTGAAGGCCAGGTTCGATGTGGTGTTTTCCGACAGCCAGCGTCATTCGCTCAGGCAACTGCTGGCGGGCGGCGCCGATATCGCCATCGTCAATAACGCGTTTCTCGCCCGCCAGATGCGCCTGTACCCAGAGCTTCAGCAAGACCTCCTGGTGTCTATGAAGCCGGACCAGCTCTATGACCTGCCGCTTCTGGTCAGGAAAGGTGGGCCCATCAGCGCATGGGAGATGACAGACCTTCTCACCCGGCTCTCGAAGTCAGGCGCGCTGCAGACCTTCTTTACCGAAGAAGGCCTCGACCGTTTCCTTGAATTCAAGCCCTGAGCCGCGTCAGGCTTTTTTTGCGGTTGCCTCCGGTGTCTGCAGCAAGCTCAGGAAGGCCGGATTGGTACGCAGCAATAGGTGAACCCGCTGTTCAATTGTCACGGCGTCATCCAGTGTGGTGATCGTGTCTGGCAGGTCTTCCGCCACCTTGTTTTTCAGGCACCGCAGGGCCGCATCGATATTGCGCTCTTTGCCCTCAATGGTCAGGGTTGAATAGGCCCACTGGTAAGCTTCAGGGCATTCAAGCGCAATGGCTGCCATAACGGCGTCGGTGTAGAGGGATTTTTCCTCGCTCTCGGGTTGCCTGTCTTCCGTGATGAACCGGTTGAAGCGCAGCTGGTTGAAATAGCGCTTATATTGCCGGGGGTTGCTGCCAAGCGCGGGCCGAACCATGCTGAACATCCGGATGTTTTCATCGCTGCCTTCGGTGAAGTTTGCCGCCGCCTCCAGCCTTGCTTCAAACCGGGCAATCCGTTCTCGTTCCTCATCCAGCCTGGCCTTGGCGCTTTCATTGGACTCAATCATCGCCAGCCGGGCCGCAACGGGTTGCGGTGGTGGTGCCGGGTCAATGGGCTTGCCCATGCCCAGCAAACCTTTAACCCGGTGCCACAGATAGACATAGTATGACCATACGTGTTCCAGTCTGAGGGCAAACCGGTCGACTGTGGCCTTCTTTTCAACCGCTTCCTGCTTGGCAAGTGCCCGGAAATCTGCGTCGGTCATGCCGCTGGTCATATGCTGGAGGTATTTTTCCACCTGTTCTTCGCGCGGCTTTGGGACATGCAGTACGAATTGCACGATCTTCTCAAGGAACCGGCGGCCAAACGGGCGCTGCTCTTCCAAGAGGCAATTGCCTGCCATCTTGTCGGCAATGGCGCTGTAGGCAACCTCCAGCGACGTGGCGACCATTTCCTTGTGCATGCCCAGCACGAACAGGCAGCGGCAGTCCGGCTGGCCGAAGAAGACATTCAGCGCTTCAACGACTTTGTGAACTGCCGTGGGGGAACAGCGGTCCAGGTCATCGATGAAGATGGCCAGCGTATAGCCTTCGTCATCCAACAGTTGCAGGATACGGCGAAAATCTTCTTCGATTTCCTCGTCCGGCCCCATCAGGCCTTCATAGTCGGGGTTGGCGATAAAGTCGCTGACGTTCGCCACATTGCCGTTCTTGGTTAGCTGGCCGAGGATGCCTAACCCCGCGACCAGGGCGCCAAGAATGCTGTTGCCGTTCTCGGCGGACAGATTCAGGCCCAGGCTTGTGGCAAAGGTTTCAAGGAAATCCCGCGAGCCACCCTGTGCGTCATAGAGTATCAGGCCAAGACCAACGGCTATTGCGACCGCTGCGAAAAACCAGCTCTGGAACAGGCCTTTCGACAGGGATGTCAGCAGGGTTATCCTGTTCAGGCGCAGCAATCGGAGTTTGAGGAAGAAGCGGGCACCGCGGCGGTCCAGCAGCTCCGTGATGATGCTTTGCACGATAGACGCCTTCAACCGCACACCTTCCCCGTAGCGCCATGCGTTGATGGTGACAGTTTCAAACTGCCGCTGGGGATTGTTATGGCGTCTCCGCCGCCGGTACCATCTCAACATAAAGGCACCGACAGCCACATACAGGTAGGTACCCAAGAGAATTGCTGCAACTCCGCCAATCGATGGCCCGGTTGCATCCGGGTTGGTGCGGTACCACCACCTTATAAAGGCGATGGCCCCTATGAAGACCAGAGGTTCTAAAATCAGATAGCTGAGCCACAGGCTTTGGCGCAAGCTGCCAAACACACCGGGCGCAGTCTTCAGTTTTTCGCGTGCTTTGGTGCTGCCTTTCTGCAGGGCTTCCTGGATCATCAGCATCATCGATGATTTGCCAGACCCCCAGGGCCCGTCGATGGCGATGCACAGCGGCAGGCGCGTTGATTTGTGCTGGACAAAGGCCGCAACAGAATCCGCCACCGACTGGAACCCCAGGTAATCGTTCGGCGACGGCTGGTCGCTTTCCAGATGGCTGCGGGTGCGGAAGGTTTCACTAGATTTTTTGAAATTTAGGTCGCCCACAACCGTTATGCCAACTTGCTTAAAGCCGAAGGTTGGCGCATTTTCCTGCATCATTTCAGTGAATTGATCGACTTCTTCTGAATTTAGGCCCTCTGTCATGAAGAGTGTGTAGTTAAGCTTGTCGACTTCGCCGGGTAGGGCCTCCGCCATCGTGAAAAACTGATCATAAATGACCGCAAATGCATCGCTGGATTTACCTGCAGGGCTGTTCCTCCAGAGCGATAGGTCTAGGATATTTAATGTACGACTTTGGATGGCACGTTTCTGCTCCATAACAATCGGACGGATACTATCTGCCCCGATTGGACCAAGCCCGGAAACTTGTTTGTAATGGTACAGTATTAAGTCGGTTTCCTCCCCTGCTGCGACCATATGGATGGACTCGTCAGCAAAAAGCCGTTTTAGATCACTAAATTTGTGAGAGCTAGGTATCCCAAGGTCTTTGAGATGTTCATGTATGCCATTGTCATCGAATGGGACCAAAACAAGGTCGTAGCGACTAATATCAAATTTAGGGTGAGCCAAGAGTGATAAATTGAGCTGCTTTTCGTCAATGACGTGATTTCCTGCCAATGCATTTGGCTCACCAGCTTGTGCCGCGGGGTCTCCTGCCATTGTTGCAGGATGTGGCCTAAAACTAGTATCCGGTTCGGTAGTTTTGCGCTTGCTACCGCTTACGTGAACATTGCCAGTTTTTCCTTTAAGGACGGCCTTAACTTTCTCTTTTGGTGCATTGTCATCTGGCGGTGCGCTTGACATGGCTTCCCCCTCCACTGTTTGCGCCTGCGCATAAGTGTAGCCTTAAAAGGCATGGTTGTGGAGTCGTCGCTTCGGGGCTGTTTGACATGCGTTTGACATTGGCGGGGGTAGGGTCTCGCCAAACGAAGAAAAGTTCCGTGTCAGGACAGCGAGAGAGATATGAACAACAACGGCCCGAAGGGGCAGCTTACTTTCCAGAAGGAACCGGCTTTTGACCTTCTGGCCATTATTGCCACACTGGTAGTGGTCAAGCAGGCGCTGATCCCGGTGACCCTGCTTTATGCCGGGCCGATATCCACCTTTTCCGCCATGCTTGTGGGCACACTCCTGCTCCGGCGGCGGGGCATGGGCTGGCGTGACCTGGGCTTCCGGAAACCCGACAGTTGGCTCGGCACCCTGGGGCTGACGGCCCTTGTATTTATCGGCATTGTGCTGACGAGCGGTCTGGGCGGTGCGCTGGTGGACCTGATGTTTGAAGACATCGGTACCAGTGGCCGGTTCGACCATATCAAAGGTGACCCCTGGGCCTATCTGGTGATCATGGTCCTGACCTGGACGCATGCCGCCATTTTTGAAGAGGCCCTGTTTCGCGCGTTTGTCATCAATCGCGCGCTCGCAAGCCTGGGCGGAGGGCGGGCAGCGCAGGTGATTGCGCTGCTGTTCTCCGCCGTCTTTTTCGGCTATCGGCACTATTACTACAAGGGCATGAACGGTGCGCTGACCACCGGGCTGATTGGCCTGACGCTGGGGCTTCTGTACCTGTGGTTCGGGCGCAGGAACATCTGGCCGCTGGTGTTCGGCCACGGCATCATCAACACGATCGGCATGACCAGCCGCTTCCTTGGCCTAAAGGGCGACTGAACAGTTTGCCTCTCGATCTGCCACTAGACATGCCATCGGCACTTGCTAGATAGAAGGTAGCCAACTAGTTTGTTGGTAACAATTTCACGGGGGCTTGTATGCGTTTTCTTCTTATTGCGGTTTTGTTTGTCTTTGCTTTTGCAGTGCCTAGCGGGGCAGAGGCGTTGGATATCCAACTGAAATTCTCCAAGCGGCTGGAGAAGGATATGAAAAAGATCAACGAGAAGGAGCTTCAGCGAGAAGCTATGTTCCGCAAATACCGGATCGAGCTGGAGCCGGGCAAAAAGGCCAAGAATCTGATGATCGACAAATATCAGGACACCATCTGGGCCAACGAATATCTGCTGCCCGACCTCAATACCTATTCAGTCCCGAACCTGATGCGCACCATGGCCTGGGCCGCCTTCCACCAGATTGCAGAGCCGGGATTTAACGGCACTCTTGTGATTGAAGTGGACAGCTTCTTTATTCCTGAATTCCCACTGGCGCGCTACCGCAGCCACGGCCCGCGCATGAACGGTAAATTCACGCTGCTTGACGGTGCAGGCAATGTGATGGCCGAAGCCGAGGTGGCCGCCCGCGTGGTGAAAAGATATACCGTGTCCACCAGCTATCAGGGACCTGAATTCGCCTATGCTGAGACCGCCGTGGACGGCCGGATGGGGCCGATCGTTGCGGCCTTTGTCGAAAAGGGTCTAGAGGACCTTCTGCCGGGTGCTGATGCACCTGGGCCCATTTTGGTGCAGATGAAAACGCACTAGGTTTTGGCTGGAAAATTCAGAAAAGAAAAAGCCTCCGCCGGATCAGGCAGGGGCTTTTGAATTCTTGGTCGCAGAGCCGCTTATTCGAACAGGCTGGATACGCTTGTTTCGTGTGCGATGCGGTTCATGGCTTCGGCGAGAAGCGGTGCCACGGTCACAACCCGGATTTTCGGGTTGGCGTTGCAGGCCTCTGTTGGCCGGATGCTGTCTGTGATCACCAGCTCGTCCATCACGCTGTTCTCGATGCGCTCGTAGGCTGGGCCCGAAAGCACGCCGTGTGCCACGTATGCGGACACGCTGGAGGCACCGGCTTCGTGCAGCGCCTTGGCGGCGTTACACAGCGTGCCTGCGCTGTCGACAATATCGTCCACCAGCACACAGTGACAATCTTTCACGTCACCCACGATGTGCATCACCTCAGATACACCGGCGCGTTCGCGGCGTTTATCGATGATGGCGATCGGCGCATCAAGGCGCTTCGCATAGGCACGGGCCCGAACCACGCCGCCCACGTCAGGCGAAACGATCATGGTTTTCTTGCCAGCGTATTTTTCCTTCAGGTCGCGAACCAGAACCGGCATGGCATACAGGTTGTCGGTCGGGATATCGAAGAAGCCCTGGATCTGGCCTGCGTGCAGGTCCATCGTCAGCACGCGGTCGGCGCCGGCGGTGGTGATCAGGTTGGCAACCAGCTTGGCGGAAATCGGCGTCCGCGGGCCGGGTTTCCGGTCCTGGCGGGCATAGCCGAAGTAAGGGATCACAGCGGTGATGCGGCGGGCGGATGCGCGCTTCAGCGCATCGATGCATACCAGCAGTTCCATCATGTGGTCGTTGGCCGGGAAGTTCGTTGGCTGCACGAGGAAAACATCCTCACCGCGCACATTCTCATGAATTTCTACGAAAACTTCCTGATCGGAAAAGCGTTTAACAGCAGCTTTTGCAAGCGGCATGTTCAGATAGGCGGCAATGGCTTCCGCCAGTTCCGGGTTTGAGTTCCCGGTAAGGATCTTCATGCCCATTAAGGCCTCCGTGCGATGAAGATGTTGCGTTCGGGTGTCCTGTACCAGCCGGGGGGGCATGTGTAAAGGCGCCAGCCCGGCACGGGGCCATTTTATCTGGTCAGTGCCTCAAATCGGGACGGATGGGTTCATATATTCCAAAAGTGATAGTCAAGGCTTCAGCATGATTGCCGACAGCTGGCGACCGTAATCTGCCTCTTTCCTGTGAGTCGTCCGCCGGAAGGAGAAATGGTCCTCGCTTGTGTAAGTATCCAGCCCCGCCATCCAGACTGATTCGACATCGTCCGCCTCCAGCCGGTATTTCACGAACCCCGGCAGGTCGAACTGCACATGCCAGGGGTCCTTGCCGGGCAGGAAGAAGCGGTCGAAGTCCATCTGTTCGGCCGTGAAGCGGTCACGGAAATCCAGGTCCACCTCATAGGACGCCTGGTGGATTGTCGGGCCAACGGCAGCGCGGATGCGGTCGCGCCTGGCGCCCAGGCCTTCCATGGCGCGCACCGTGGCGTCCGTCACCCCCGCCAGCGCGCCTTTCCAGCCCGCGTGCGCGGCGCCAATCACGCCGGCTTCCCGGTCTTCGAACAGCACAGGTGTGCAGTCGGCGGTCAGAATGCCCAGAATAAGGCCCGGCTGGTTGGTCACCATGGCGTCCGCCTTGGGGCGGTCAGTGCCCCAGTCCTCGGTCGCGACTACCACATCGCGGCCATGCACCTGATAGCAGCTCAGCACCGGTGTGTCGGCGCTGCCGGACAGATGCTTTGCCGCGATGCGCCGGTTCTCCAGCACGCACGCCGGGTCATCGCTGGAGCCGGGGCCGCAGTTCAGGCCTTCATAGAGGCCGGTCGAGACACCGCCCGCGCGGCTGAAGAAGGCGTGCGGGGCGCTGATGGATGGGCATTTCAAATGGTCGGTCATGGGTGTGACTTTACTTTTCCTGTTGCATTCGCACTATAGAAAATATTCCAGCAAGGGACAGGGGGCGTGATGCGCTTTTTCATCACATTGGCGGCCATATGGGGCCTGAGTGGGGCAGCAGGCGCTGACGTGAGCGGCACGTTTGAGCTGACGCGGGAGGCGGAGCGCCGCTGGAAAGCCAGCTTCTGTTTCGGTGAAAGTGTCAGTGCACTGGGCTTTGAGCGTCCGGTCGCGGATTTTCGGGCAGCATCATGGGCTACAGGTGAGCCGGGGTTTGAGCTGATCCACACGGGCCGTACGTCGCTTATTCAGCGGGCGGACAAGGCCCCGTTCAATTGTGCGTCGGTCACCCTCACCACCAACACCATGATCCCACCCAAGGACTATATGCCCTTCTCCAGCTTCAGTGATGGCGGGGCCTCGGTCTTCACGGGCTACCTGATGGGGCAAGTATACAGGAACGGTGCGTGGGAAAGCTATGACCTGCGAGCGTCCTACAGGGGGCTGGAGGGTGACAGGGTCGTCACCCGGAACCCCAAGGCACTGGCGGAACAATTTGTCTATTTTGGCCCAAGGGAACCCAAGGAAGTTGCGGGTGCGACGCTGGTGATCGACCCGCAGGTTCCGGCGAGCGCCCGATTGGGTGTTGTGAGCACGCTGCCGCGGGGCACCAAGCTGTTGGCTGAGCTGTTCGGCTTCAGGCCAGCAGAGCCCTATCTGGTGTTTTTGGCGGCGGGCGAGCTGGAGACATCCGCCACCGACCAGACCAAGGCCGGCACCCTGCCGTACCAGATTCTCTTCACCATGAAAGGCAAGGGCAGCGCCCGGTGGGCTGATAGCGATCCGCTCTATTTCCCGCGCTTCACCATGCATGAAGTGCTGCACATCTGGCAGCGTGAGGTGTGGGGCGAGTGGCTTGGCGATGATCACCCCTGGGTACATGAAGGCGCGGCTGAGGCGCTGGCTTACGAGCTGATGAACCAGGCCGGTGCCTATAACGCGGCAGAACTGGAAAGCCTGTGGGCGACGGTAAGGAACAAATGCCGGAACCTGCTGGCGGAGACCAGCGTGCATGACGCGCCAGAGAAGGGCCGGTTTGATACGGTTTACCAGTGTGGCGCCCTGATCAACCGCATGGTGGGCGAGGCCCTCAACCCAGACGCGCCGGGGGGCGGCATGATCCGCTTCTGGCAGGAAATGGCAAAGTGGGATGCCAGCCAGAAGGGCGTGCTGACAAGCGAACAACTGTATCTGAACACCATGGCCAGGCTTGGCTTTGGCGAGGGCGCGCGCACAGCGCTCAGCGCCTTCCTCAAGGAAAAGCCGGCCAGTCCCGACGCGGCCCTGAAGGCACTCAAGGACGCGCTCACCCTTTGATTTGCCGCTTGATCTATAGTCCGCTGGCTGTGCCGGGGGCTTTGTGGTTGTGATCGGCCTAGAAGCCGGGTGCTGCGGGCAGGGCGGGGTTCTGGACCGCCAGCACCTTGAAAAGCGTGCCCATTTCATCGGGCGCGGTCAGGCGCTTCAGCTCCCCCAGAATGCGTTCCTGGCTTTTGTCTGATGCCCGTTCGGCCAGCTTCTGGGCGCGCACACCCAGCCCGATGGTCATCAGGAAAGTGCCCTGCTCAGTGGTCGGGGATGCCTTCGCGCCCGCGCTTTCGGCCGCTTCGGCGATGCGGTCGAACGCCACGTGGGCCGTAAGGTCCGCCTTGCCGGGTTCCGTGAACGGGTCAGTGAACTCGTGTTTTTTGAGGGCCTGGAACGTATCCCCCGGCGCGGAAATGCCGTAGCCATAATCAATATAGAGCGCTGCGCCGCCGTGGGCTGCCAGGTGGGCCGCAATGGTGGCGCTGGTGGAAATCGCACCCGGGCAGACTTCCAGCAGGCTGCCGTCCGGCGCCCTAAGCAGGTGGGGCGGCACCAGGGCGAACTGGGCGGCAGGCTGCGTGAGCACAAACCCGAGGCTGTCACCCACCATGCCCACAGAGCGCTCAAACCATTTGCCGCCCTGTTTCACATACTGGTGGATCGGCAGGGCATCAAAGAACTCGTTGGCGACAACAAGGCTGGGGCCTTCAGGCACGCTTGAGAAATCATCATGCCACGTCGCGTCTGGTACCTTTTCGGCCTGCAGGGCACGCAGCTGTGCGCTCGTCTCAATGAAATGAACCTCTGCGGCGTCTTTGAAGCCGGGCACCTTGCCGGCTGCCCGCAGGATATCCGCCATCAGGGTGCCGCGGCCGGGGCCCAGCTCCACCAGGTTCACCGGGTTCGGGCGTCCCATGACAATCCAGCGGTCCGCCAGCCACAGGCCGATGGTCTCGCCGAACATCTGGCTGACTTCGGGCGCGGTGATGAAATCGCCGTCCTGGCCGAAAACCCGCTCGCGCTGATAATAGCCGTGCTTGGGGTGCATCAGGCATTCAGCCATATAGTCTGCAAGGCTGATCGGCCCTGACGCCTCAATCCGGCGCGCCAGAATGTTGGCAAGCGGCGTCACTATTTGGCTTTCGCTTTTTGGGTGCGACTATGTTGGATGCCCTTGTTGATCAGCCAGGCGGCAAACAGGAACATCGGAACAGACAGCAGTTGCCCGCGGGTCAGGCCCATGATGTGGGCAACCCCTACATCTGGTTCGCGCACGAATTCCACCAGCACACGGGTCAGGCCGTATCCCAGATAGAAGACACCCGCGATCACACCGGGCATTTCCTTGGCCAGCCGCGTGCGGTGGTAAAGGAACATCAAAATCAGGAACAGGATTACGCCTTCGCCCAGCGCTTCATAAAGCTGGCTTGGGTGGCGCGGCAGCGGCCCGCCTGTTGGGAAAACCATGGCCCACGGCACATCCGTGGTGCGGCCCCACAGCTCGCCGTTGATGAAATTGGCGATGCGGCCTGCGAACAGGCCCACTGGGCTCACGAGCGCGACAATGTCCGCCACGCGCATCAGCTCAAGCTTGTGTTTGCGGCTGAAGAAGATGACCGCCAGGATCACCCCGATAGCGCCCCCGTGGAAGGACATGCCGCCATCCCACAGGCGCAGGACGGCCAGCGGATCGTCAAAATAATTCTCTGGCCGGTAAAACAGTACGTAGCCAAGCCGCCCACCGGCGATGACGCCGATGATGGCCCAGGTGATGAAATCGTCGATATGCCCCGCTGACATGGCGGCCCCAGGCTTGGATGTCAGGCGGCGGATGTACCACCAGCCGAACAGGATGCCCGCGATATAGGCCAGGCTGTACCAGCGGATGCCCAGCGCGAAGCCGCCCACATCGACGGGGCCGAGCGCAAACTCGCTGATTTTCGGATAAGTGAGAACCGCGAGGTTGGCGAGTAGCGACATAATTCCATTCCTTGAAAGCTTTGCGCCATCATCGCCGTGGACGCGCGCGTGTCAAGGCTGCAGCGCCGACAATGAAAAACGTCCGGCCACCACTGGCGGCCGGACGACGATCCATGATGGTGGTCTGCGGTTTAGTTACCAGGCAGGCAACTGAGGCATTTCGGCTGTCATCGTTGCATAGAATTTTTCCGACAGCAGCTCGAAGCCGTCCGCTGTTGGATGGATTTCATTGAGCCATTGATCGGCGCTTGTAAGCGTGCCCAGTGTCCGGGTGACATGGAAATTCCGGGTTGTGCCCTCAATTTCTTCCAGGATCACCGCCAGGCTGTTGAACATTTCCTGTACGATATCGCGGCGGAACCGAATGTTCGGCGTGACGCTATAATCGTCTGGTGCGATGCCCCGCTTGGTCATGGCTGGCCCGATCCACGCCTTGGCCCACTCGACCCCGTAAAATCGGGCGCCGATGCCGGTCATGTACGGCAGGTCATATGTGTGGGTGAAAATCTTGGTTTCAGCGGAATATTGGTCGCGAATATTGATCAACTCCAGCCAGGCGTATTTGATCTGGTTCAGCTTGATCTTGAAGGCATCCCAGTTGATGCAGGCGCGGGCCGTCATGTCGGGTTCAAACGGCAGCAGGAATCGCTCCATGTCATAGGTGCCGACAATGTCATTGCCGCCGCCGGAAAACAGAAGGGCATGAATAGGGCGTTTGCGACGGGCGCAGTCGTCCAGCAATTCTGTCAGGTTATGACGTTGGTCATCCGACATGATCTGGGTGATTTCATCGCCGTTCGATTCGAGCCGCAACAGGTTGGCTTTTCTGTGCAGGCGGTCTTCAATATGGTCGATGATATTGGCGGGTTTGTTAGGGAAAATCTTGCGCGGATAGTCAAACCAGCTGTCGCCTTCCGACACGATATTGAGCCTGTCGGGAAATTCCACCGTCGCCAGTTCGAACATATCGATACGGCTGAAAGATTCGCGGTTCTCGAATTCCCGTGGCTGTGGTGCTCTCAGTCTTTGTGGCATGGTCGATGCTCCTGATGAATATTTGGCTGAATACTGGGGAACAATCGATGGGGACTGCCACTATAAGAATGTTTTTGTGCAGCTGATAGTAAAATCGGGGAAGGTGTCAGGAATGATCTGCCGCCGCCTGGATGCAGCCCGGCTGCCTGCGGCAACTCGCCCATTGCAATTTTTCACCGCTTCGCCCATATGAAGGTCAAAGCTTCAAGGAACGGTAAGATGCAGACCAGCAACAAATTCTTCGATGACCTCTCCAAACTGGCAACTGGTGCAGTGGGTGCGGCCCACAGCGTGAAGGGCGAAATGGAAGATCACTTCCGCGCCTGGCTCGATCGTCAGCTCGCTGGCCTTGACCTTGTGACCCGTGAAGAATTCGACGTGGTGCGCGAGATGGCTGAAAAAGCCCGTACCGAAAATGAAGACCTGCGCGCCGAACTTGATTTGCTCAAGGCAAAGCTTGAACAAAAATAAGTCATTTGCGCAATAAAATTACGCGCTATATTTTCCTTCAACAGTGGAATCTAAGGGCCTGTTCCCGTGGTGAAATTCACCAAATTAGAACGGGGCTTCAACGACTTTTCCACAAGAAATTTCCCTTCCGAAACAATTCCTGCTTGCCACAGAGTCCCGGCTTTGGCACGCTATATCTAGTGTTGATTTTGATCAAGGGAGCCAGATTTCGTGTTTCTGGTGAATCGAAGATAACGCTAACCGGCGAAACCGAGTCTGCCGGTTAAGCTCCTTAGCCCGGCGGCACTCACTTTCCAGGGGGAAACGAGATGACGACACTGAGCACCGGGCATTCTGAAATCATTTCTCAGAATCCAGTTGATCTCGCCGAAGAGCTTGCAGGCGCCAATGATTGGGCGGTCGAGCGGCATGGCGAGGATGAGCTGACCATGTTCATCTCGGGCCAATATACCGACCTTCAGTTCCGGGTATTCTGGCGCGAAGACTTCAAAACATTGCAGTTTGCATGTCTGTTTGACCTGAAGGTGCCGGAAGGCCGACGGGCCGATATTTACCGTGTCCTTGGGATGATCAATGAGCGCATGTGGATTGGCCACTTCGAATATTGGTCGGAAGAAGATGCGCTTTTGTTCCGCCACGCAAGCCTGGTGGGCGATCCGCTCATCGGCGCGATCGGCGAGGAACATATGGTTACCATGGTGGAAACCGCGCTTGGGGAGTGCGAGCGTTTCTACCCCGTTTTCCAGTTTGTCATGTGGGGAGGGCAGTCTCCTGAAGAAGCGATCGAGAGCGCCATGCTGGAGTGTGCAGGCACGGCGTAAAAATAACAAAGATCGATTCTTGGCCTCGGGTGAGGCCCTGCCTGAAAATATGGGCGGTGCGGTGCGCCGCCCCTTTTTTTGTGCCTCGTCACTTTTTATGCGCAAAACGGGCGCCCTGATTGTCATACTGAATGAAGGTTTGCCTACAGGAAAGGATGCCAGATGAAAGCGATGCTCTATGAAGCTTTTGGTGCGCCGCCGCGCGTGACGGATGTGCCGGACCCGACACCAGAGGCGCACGGCGTGGTGGTGCGCGTGGAAGCTACCGGCATCTGCCGCAGTGACTGGCACGGCTGGGTGGGCCACGACAAGGATATTGAGCTGCCGCACGTGCCGGGGCATGAGCTTGCCGGCACGATTGTGGCGGTGGGCAGAGATGTGACGCGCTGGCGTGCGGGAGACCGGGTCACCGTGCCGTTCGTGGGTGGCTGCGGCGCCTGCCCAGAGTGCTATAGCGGCAACCAACAGGTGTGTGACAGCCAGTTCCAGCCCGGCTTCACCCACTGGGGATCATTCGCTGAATATGTCGGCCTGCATCACGCGGACCTCAATCTGGTCGCCTTGCCGGACAGCATGGATTTTGTCACGGCCGCCAGCCTGGGCTGCCGGTTCGTGACCAGCTTCCGCGCGGTGGTTGACCAAGGCCGGGTGGCGCCCGGCGAATGGGTGGCGGTGCACGGCTGTGGCGGCGTGGGCCTCTCGGCCATCATGATCGCGAGCGCCATGGGCGCCAATGTGGTGGCGGTGGACATCGCTGACGACAAGCTCAACTTCGCCAAATCGCTGGGGGCTGTGGCCGTGGTGAATGCATCGCCAGGGACGGATGTGGCAGAAGCGGTGCGGGAGATCACGGGCGGCGGCGCGCATGCCTCCGTCGACGCGCTCGGCCATCCGGCCACCTGCTTCAATTCTGTTGCGAACCTGCGTAAACGCGGCCGGCACATTCAGGTGGGCCTGATGGTGGCGGATCACGCCCATCCGGCGGTGCCGATGGACGCGGTGATCGCCAATGAGCTTGAAATCCTGGGCAGCCACGGCATGCAGGCGCACCGCTACGGCGCCATGATGGCGATGATCGAAAGCGGCAAGCTGGCGCCTGAAAGGCTGATCGGCAAAACCGTTTCGCTGGAGGAAGGCATTGATATCCTGACTGCAATGGACACGTTCGGATCATCTGGCGTTACCGTCATCGATAGATTTTAGCTTCCCTGAGTGCTGGATTTGGCAGCGAAACTGGCTCATTATCGCTCCCTGTTTCGGCCCTGCGTTCGCACGCGGGCTTCTTTCGCCAGAGGGAGAAACCATGGTGCAACATTTCAGCGAAACGTCCCCCCTTGTGCTTGTCGGGTGTGGTCATATGGGCCGCGCGATGGCGCAGGGCTGGATGCGGGCCGGTGTGCCCGCGGATCATCTCTATATTGTTGACCCCCAGGCTGCCCCTGAAAGCCTGCCGGGCAGCAAAGCTGACCACTTTGTCGCCAGTGCCGGGTTCCTGCCGAAGGGCATGAAGGCGCGTGCGATTGTGATGGCCGTGAAGCCGCAGATCATGAATGACGCGCTGCCGCTGATGGCACCCTTCATCGGGGACGGCACAGTTGTGCTCTCGGTCGCGGCGGGGGTGACGCTGGACCAGATGGCGCGCGGCACTGGCGGCAAGGGCACCTGCGTGCGGGTGATGCCCAACACGCCGGCGGCCATCGGCCAGGGCATCAGCGGGCTGACCGCAGGCTCAGGCATCAGTGAAGACGACCGCGCGCTGGCGCTTGAGCTGATGGGCGCCACCGGCGAGGCCGTCTGGATCGAACGCGAGGACCAGATGGACGCGGTAACCGGGGTATCCGGCAGCGGGCCTGCCTATGTCTTCTATATGGTGGAATGCCTGGCAGCGGCGGGCGTGCGCGAAGGCCTGCCCGAAGATACCGCCATGGCACTGGCGCGCCAGACTGTTATCGGGGCCGGCCATCTGATGGACGCTGAAACGGATGTTGAAGCGGCTGAGCTGAGGCGCCGTGTCACAAGCCCGGGCGGCACCACGGCGGCGGCCCTGAATGTGCTGATGCGCGCAGACGGGTTGGGGCAGTTGATGAGTGACGCGGTATCGGCCGCGCGCAAGCGGGGGGCAGAACTGGCGGGCTAAGGACCGCCGTTTTGGAACCGGTGCCAGAAACGGCCTGGGATGGCGCGCATGCGGCTGCTCGTATAGGGGTTGTTGATCCAGAACACCCGGCGGTCATGCGCCGCGACAATCTCAAGCCCTTGTTTGATAGCGGGATAATTTGAAAAATGCGCCATGAAGGCGCCGCTGTCGTAGGCGGCCAGAAGGCCTTCGGTGACAATGGCGGCACGCTTGCTGTCGCCCTTCGCCACAAAGAAGAACGAGTCATACAAGTAGCTGATGCGGACCTGGCCCGAGACGGTGATGGTGGCGTTCCCGTGTTTGCCGCCCTTGAGCGCCAGAAGCGGGAAGGCCTCATCCACACCGAACAGCAGGGCATGAAACCGCCCACGTGCCAGCAGCTGCCACTGGCTGTCCGACGGCGCGGAGATAACCTGCAGGCCGTTATATTCATAGATGGGCCGTTCCGGGTGGGAGATGGCCATCCCCAGCGTTACCAGGCTCTTGAACTGCGCCAACGTGTCGATGGAAGTCAGCAAGCTGTCGGTCTTTTCCTCAATGAACAAAAGCCGGTGCCCCAGAAGCCCGCGCGTGAGCGGGATATAGACCATCTCCAGCATGTCCTCGCGTTCCGGGCTATAACCGCTGAACAGAATATCGTAGGGGCTTTTGCCGTCGGCGAATTGGCGTAGCATTCTGCCCTGGTTTGCAGGGCGTTCATCGTCCGGTTCTACGAGGACAAGGCTGTGGTCGCCGGAGGCATGTGCAAGCGCGATCTGCAGCAGCTTGACTTCATAATCAAAATGACCATCGGGCGGCGGGGCTTCAATGCGGAAGGTTTCGGCTTGCAAAGGGTCTATGCTGGCAAGCCAGCAGACCAGAAAGGCAGCAATGTGGGTGTGTCTAAATGTCATCCATTCCTGCTTTCACCCCAGCCCCCAAATTATCTGATAACGCTGTCAGCCACAAGGCGTGTTTGTCTATCACCAACAGGGTCAGGGGTAGGTGTGCCAATAGGACTGGGGGAGCGCCCGCAGTTTGTCGCTCAGTAAGGGGTTTACAAGGCGGATCACCCGTCTGGGGTGCCTGCTGAGCTCCTCCCTGACCGCGTGCAGTTGGGGAACGTCATTTAAAAGCGCCTGCAGTTTGCCGTTTTCATGAGCCCGGATCAGCCCCTGTTCCACGATGGCCGCCTTGTGCGCGTTTGCCTTGGAGAAATAGAAGAAATGATCATACTTATAGACAAGCATGACATGCCGGTCGATGACGACTGTCGAGCCCAGCCAGCCAGTGTTGGCCCCTTCAACTTCCGGCAGGATTTCATTGACCCCGCGCGGGAAGGCATTGAAGCGGCCCCGTGCCAGCATTTGCCATAGGTTATTGTCTGACGCGGTGGCAACGGTGAGACCGGCGGCCTTCAGTATTTTCGTGTCAGGCCAATCGATGCCGGACCCCAGAACAGCCACTTGCTTCAGGTCTTCCAGTGTCTGGACGTTTGCGAACAGGTCTTTGTTGGCTTCTGTGACGGCGAGCAGCCTGTGGCCCAGCATGCCCATGGTGATGGGAAAGCGCACCATGGCCAGCTCCTGCTCTCGGTCCGCGTCATAGCCGCTATAGTGCATATCGTAGCGAGGCCGCTCTTCCGAAAGCGCCCGCAGGGCCCGGTTCTGCGCCAGGATCACCCGGCCCACAAGCTCCAGCGTGTGGTCGCCGTCTGCTTCCGCGAGGGCCAGCTCCACGATTTCAGCAACATATTGATCGTCATCGGTCGCCATGGCGAGGCGGAAGTCTTCTGCGTGCGCAGGGGGCGCTGCCATCATCAGCACACCATAAACAAACCATCGAACAGACTTCAAAATCTGCATCCGCACCTTCCAACCTCCCACAGCCATAATAATACACAAAGAAAGGTTACCTAACCCTCAACGCATGGGCGGTCGGCGGCAGAAAGGCTGGAAGACAAAAAAAAGAGGCCCCGGTATACACCGGAGCCTGGGGGATCAGTTTGTCAACATAGGGAGGTTAGTGCTGTCTCGAACTCACGAGACGAAAAGTAAAGGGCCGGTCCCGGGGGGGAAGTGGGGGGAGGGGGGAGGAACCCCGGGACCGACCTTTGTGACGGAAAACCGTCAAACTCAGAAACTGGGTGCCGCGAGCGGATACTCGGTACGTTGCTCAGCGGCGATGAGAGGTATATATGTTTGGGGAGCCAAGAAGAAAACCCATTTTTGGGTCGTAGCAGCTATGCGAAAAATGCATGGCTTAAAAAAATAAGGGTATCAGTTAACGAATGGCTGGTTTTTTGCAAAAAATAGTACAGCATTGCTGACCAAAAAACTGTTTAATGACAAACATTTAGCGGGGAGGATTTTCATGAAACTTAAGCATACGCTTGCGCTTGCGCTGTTAACCTTTGGCGTGACAGCACCGGTCATTTCTTCTGAAAAAAATGCAATTCTTAAGGAATTTAATGATTTCGACGTCCGATTGATGGAAGCAAAAGACGCCAGAGATCACCAGAATCCCGTTTTTGACGAAGCACTCGAGGCTGGTAAATGGGAAGCGCTGGAGTATCTTGGCCAGATTGGCGGCGAGGCCTGTGCGAAAATCGAACCTTATCTGTCCAACCAGAACTGGAAAGCCGTTGCAGCGGCGCGCAGGGGGGCGGCTTATTGCTACGAGAATGCCCCGATTGATGCCCTGATGGTGCATACCCGACCTGTACCCTTCAGGGTGGATGTCGACATGCTGCCGGTGGCAATGGGTTTTTCCGGCGCGACCGACTTGCGGATGATGTTAATCGAGAAGGTCAATGCCGTTCCCGTGACGCCGCCAAAGGTGGAGTTTGTAAACCAGGACCGGACGCTGCCTTTCTTCGGGCTGATGCAGTCCATCGTTTATGACCGGTTGGACCCATCGGCGCTGCCAGGGCTTGACGTGCCCCATCTTTTGGCACTGACAGCTGATGACGGCGTTGGTTACCATGCAGCCTATCTTCTCGGGCGCCTGCAGAATCTGGATGAACACCTGACGCTTGACGCGGTGACCACAGCGATGGGCGCGGCACCGTCCGCAGACGTGCAGCGGGCGCTGGTGCGTGTGCTTCGGCAGTTCGGCAATGAGGCTGCTGATTTTCTGGTGGCCATTGCGGGCGTTGATGACGCGGCGCTGGCCATGGAAGCCGTGCGCGCCATGGGCAGCCTGTCTGACCCGTCCAGCAAGCTTTACCTGATGGAAGTCGCGCGCGACGGCAGCGTGCCCATGCGGCACCTGGCGCTGTCCGCCCTTGCCGGGCGTGACGGGATGGATACAGACATCACCCAATTGATTGCCGCTAGCGTTCGTGACGAAAACCCCTGGATTGCGGTGACGGCGCTTCGCGGCCTGAACCAGCGCTCGCCGGAAGAAGGGCTGACGGTGGCTGAAGAATGGTTCGCGGGCGACGACTATTACAAAGCTTTCTCCGCCATGGGCCTGTTGGCACAGTCGGACGAGGGCAAGTTGGTACTGGAGGATTATGCTGCCGCGAACCCGGATACCATCCGCGGGCGCGAGGCGGCCATCGCGCTCGACCCGTCCATTGAAGGTGTCGAGAAGCCGCGCAAGACGCCATCATGGAATACGGTGCTCTCGTACCAGGGCCGCGAACTGAAGCTTCAGACCACGCGCGGCACCGTGTGCATCGCGCCGTCAAGCCAGGCACCCTACGCCGCCGCCAACTTCATGCTGCTCGCCGACCTGGGCAAGATGAACGGCATGCTGTGGCACCGGGTGATCCCGAATTTCGTGGCGCAGGCAGGCCAAAGCGAAGACCCGGAGCTCGCGAGCTGGGGCACCATCCGCGAAGAGTGGGGCGGTCAGCACGTTAAGGGCAGTGTGGGCGTAGCCACGGCCGGGCGTGACACCGGCAGCGCGCAATTCTTCATCAACACAGCCTATAACCTGCACCTTGATAGCCGCTATACGGTGATGGGGAATGTCATCAGCGGCATGGATGCCGCGATGACACTTCAGGAAGGCGATGTGATCACCCGCGCCGAAACCGTAATGGCCGGCAAGTGCCAGTAACAGCAAGGCCGTCACCCTGAACTTGTTTCAGGGTCCATGGCCTTCGGAGGCGGTGACGCGTCAACTATTTTATGGATGCTGAACCAAGTTCAGCATGACGAATGGGGGTGACGGATGAGTGCAGCAGCCTAGAGGATATTGCTCTCGGCCCTGATCTGGCGGACCATGAAGTCGCGGAACAGGGCCACCTTCAGGCTGCCCCTGAGTTCAGGCGCATAGCAATAATAGCTGTTGAACGGCGTGCCTTCAACTTTGGGCAGCACACGCACCAGCTTTTGCCGGTTGTGCACCAGATAGTCCGGCAGCACCGCAATGCCCATGCCCGCTTCCACGGCGTGCAGCACGCCATACAGGTTGTTGATCTGCAGGCGCGGGGAGCGTTCTTTTTTCGGGGTGCCCACGGTCAGCAGCCAGTTGAGGCCCCGGATGGTGGGCACGTTTGAAATGCCAAAGGTGATCAGGTCATGCTGGTCCAGGTCTGATGGCGTTACCGGGGTGCCCATGCGGTCGAGATACTCCGGGCTCGCATAAATGTGCGAGTGGAAGGTGGCGAGCGGGCGCTGGATCAGGTCTGCCTGCTCGGGCTCGTGCAGGCGGATCGCCACATCTGCTTCACCGGCAGACAGGTCAAGGTCGGCGTCATCCAGAATCAGCTTGATATTGATATCCGGATATTCGGTCATGAACTGTTCGAGGTGCGGTGTCAGCCACACGGCACCGAAGGTTACCATGGTGGTTACCCGCAGAATGCCTGAGGGGTTTTCCCGACTTTCCATCAGGGTGCGCTGGGTTTCTTCCAGCCTCAGCACCATCTCGCGCGCGGTGTTATAAAGCTCCTGGCCTTCCTGTGTCAGCACCAGGCCGCGGGCATGGCGGGTGAACAGGGAGACATTCAGGCTTTCCTCGAGCGCCCTGATCTGGCGGCTGACGGCGGACTGGCTGCAGTTCAGGCGCATGCCTGCGTTGGTGAAGCTGCCGCTTTCCGCAACCGTGTGAAAAATTCTCAGTCTGTCCCAATCGAGCACGCTTCTCTCCAGATCAATCTGACTGCCCTGAACTTTTTTGGCCTCTTTGGCCGGTTGATGACTATTTCACCAGAACCACGCAACCGCAACCCCAAAGGCACCCTTATGGCCGCTTGCTGTAAGCTGTTGTTTTGCATACTATATGGCGATAAAAGCCAGAACCAAGCGAGACAGGCTGTGGGCAACAAAGAATTCCTGCAAGAACTGACCAATGTTTTCAAGCGCAGTTACCCCGGCCTGACCGCCGAGGCGATCATCTGCTTTATGGTGGCCGCGAATGAAAAAGACCCCACAGTGGGCGATGTCGCTCGCGTGGTGGGTATGACAGAACCGACGGTGTACCAGCATCTGAGTACCCTGACATCCGCTGGCGCAGGGTTGGTTGGGCTGGTGAATACCGGCGATGGCCGCAACATCGTTCAACTCACGCCGGAAGGTGAACAGCTGGCAGCGTCCCTCAATCAGGCGGTTTCATGACGACAGTCACGGACGCCGTCTTGGATATGCTGGCGGAAGGGGACCGCAAGGACGTCGCCCGCGCCGCTGACGCCGCAGCCCTCGCGGAAGAAAGCCCCACTGTGCTGGCCACACTGATAGCGGCCCTGTTCCATGAGGACCCGGCCACCGTGTCCCACGCGGCCCACGCCCTGATGACGCTGGCGAAAGACAATGTAATCCTTCTGGACCCGCACCGCGAGGCCCTGGCGCGCGCATACGGCCTTGACCAATGGGAAGTGAAGGAACAGGTGGCAAAAATCCTGCCGCGCCTGAGCTTCCGCCAGAGCGAGCAGGGCCGTCTGATGGAAGAATTTGACGAGACACTTCGGCACCACGAAAGCAGCATCGCCCGCACCTGCGCCCTGCAGGCCATGGTGGATATGGCGGCGCTTGACCCAGCCCACACCGAAGCCGCTTTGTCGGCCCTTGATTACGCGATACGCAAAGGCAGCAAGGCGCTGCAGGCCCGGGCGCGCCAGCTGGCGGCTACCCTGTCATAAAAAAACGGCCCCCGAAGGAGCCGTTCTTGAATATCGGTATGTGCTTGGCGCCTATTCAGCCGCCGCAGCTGCATGTTCCATGGTGGCGATGTATTTTTCCGCCTCAAGGGCTGCCATGCAGCCCATGCCCGCGGCCGTTACAGCCTGGCGGTAGACCTTGTCTGTCACATCGCCGGCTGCGTAAACGCCCGGAATGTCGGTTTCGGTGCTGTCTGGCTTCTTGATCAGATAACCTTCGTCGTCCATCGGCAGCTGGCCCTTGAACAGTTCGGTCGACGGCTTGTGACCGATGGCGATAAACACGCCGTGGACATCCAGCTCACGCGTGTCGCCGGTTTTCACATTCTTCAGCCGCACGCCGGTGACACCCAGCGGGTTCTCGTCACCCAGCACTTCGTCCAGCACGCTGTCCCACGCCACTTCCACGTTGGCAGCCTTAAAGAGGCGGTCCTGCAGGATTTTCTCGCTGCGCAGCTCATCACGGCGGTGAACCAGCGTGACTTTCGAGCAGATGTTCGACAGGTAAAGCGCTTCTTCAACAGCGGTGTTGCCGCCGCCGATGACAACCACATCCTTGCCGCGGTAGAAGAAACCGTCGCACGTGGCACAGGCCGAAACGCCGTAGCCGTTGAATTTCTGTTCGGTTTCAAGACCCAGCCATTTGGCCTGAGCCCCTGTCGAGATCACAATCGTGTCGGCGGTATAGACTGTGCCGCTGTCGCCCACGGCGCGCTTAGGTGTGGCCTTCAGGTCGACTTCCGTGATCAGGTCATAGACGATGTCGGTGCCGACATTCTCGGCCTGCGCCCTCATGGCTTCCATCAGGTCCGGCCCCTGCACGGCTTCGGCAAAGCCCGGGTAGTTTTCCACGTCTGTGGTGATGGTCAGCTGGCCGCCAGCCTGCATGCCTGTCACAATAGTGGGGCTGAGGTTGGCACGGGCGGCATAAATGGCGGCGGTATAGCCGGCAGGACCCGACCCGATGATCAGCATTTTGGTGTGTTTGGTTTCAGCCATGAATGGTCCCCTGAACAAGTGCGCCGGCGGGCTGGCCGCCAGCGGATAATAAAGCTTGTCCTTTACATAGAGGCTCGTGCCGCCTTTGCCAAGACAGCACTTGATCGAGCCCTATGGATTGTTTCGATCAAACTGATCGGCCAGATCGAACAGTGACCAAACTGTATGGCAGCTTGGCTATTGCCCGCTGAACAGCATCACACCCAGCAGCCAGGCAAACACCACTGGCACGAGCACGTAAGCACCGGCAAGGACACCTGCGATGCCAAAGGTGAAACCAGCAAGGACCCAAAGCATGATCATATTCAGGGCGAAAAACACCACGGCGGTGTCGCCGCCCATTTTTACGTCTTTCAGCAACGGGCCAATGACGCTCAAGGCAAACAGCAATTTGGCCCAAAACGGGCGGGGCGCAATCTGTACGGTGTCTGACATGATATCTCTCCAACTCATGAACTGTGTGGAGGAGATAAGGATTCGCCCGCCTACCGTCACTGCGGGGAATTGTCGCGGGCGCTCAGTTTTTTGGCAACAATCATGAAAAATCCCTATGGTCCTGGGCTTTAAAGCAAGATAGCTTTGCTGGGAACGGATCGTGTGGGGGACGTCTTGAAAGGGACTTGGGCAACATTCATCGGGATTATCCTGCTGTTGGGGGCAATTGCTGCTGGCGCTGGCGCGCGCGCCGATGCGCCCTTGCCTATGGCCGTTACCGAACTGAAGGAAGGCTGGCGGCATGTTGCAGGCCAGTTACCCGCCCCAGAAGCTGCGCCCGCCCTGATTGACGAGGCAAAGCCCGTATCCCTGCCGCATATCTGGGAAGATGATTTTGGCGCGGGACCAACCGGATCGTACGGGGTTGCCACCTATATCCGCCATATCAGCTTGTCTGCCCCCGCCAGCCAATATGGGCTGAAAACAGGCAAGCAACGCACAGTTTACCGGCTCTATGCGGTGACGCGGGATCAGGACGGCGGGGCACAGGTGTATGACCTGGGCGGTAATGGCCAGCCCGGGGTGAATTCCGAGCAGGGCGCCGCTGGCCGGCTGTTCTATGTTGATCTGCCGTTTGATGCCACAGAGTTCGATCTGGTGGTGCAGGTGTCGAATCATATTTTCCCCAGTGCCGGTTTCCTTTGGGCACCGAAGATCGGGCCAAAGGCGGTGCTGTCGAAAACGCATGACATTCAGATTTCGGCGGCGTTTCTTGTTACCGGCTTCTTTTTCGCAGTCGGCTTCCTGACCATGCTCCTGTCTGCCTGGCATACGGCTGGGCGCTACTATTATATCGGTGGCGGCATGCTGATTGTGATGGCGGCAAGAACCCTTCTGGTCGACAATTACATCTGGGTCATCTGGCCCTGGCTGGACCTTGAGTGCGCCCTTCGGGCCGAATATGTCGGGCTTTTGTTGCTGGCGCCTGCCTATCTGTGGCTGGTGGCCGAACTGTATCCGAAGGAAAGCAGCCGCACCTTGGTCCAGATGGTCTGGACCCTCTGCGGACTTGGGCTTCTTGTTGCCCTTTTCGCGCCGCTGCCTGTGATGTTCCGGATGCGCGACCCATACCTTGTCGTGTCATTTCTGGTGCTTGCCAAAATCTTTCATGTGTTCTGGGTTGCCAACCGGAAGCGGTTGCCGGGGTCGAAGTGGGCGCTTTGGGGCGGCGTGGTTGCCGTATTGGGTGTTGGGCTTGATACCTATCTTTACATCCCCGTACCGCGCACGTCCTTTGAAACGGTGCCGTTTGCCGCGCTTGTTTTCACTTTCGTGCTGCTGGGGCTTTTCACCGTGCGGTACCGACAGGAGCAGGATGAAAAAGCTTTCCTGTCCAAGTGCCTGGAAAAAGCGAATGCAGAATTGAAGGATCGGGCGGAGAAGCTGGACCTGGCGCAAGCGGAAGCGGCCGCAGCGCTTGATCTCAAGAACAGCTTCCTGTCGAACCTGAGTAGCGAAATCCAGACTCCGCTCCGAACCCTTGTCAGCTTCACGGAGCGGTTAACCGACCAGGTGGGCGGGATCAGCGCACCGGAGCGTACCGAATATCTGCGCTTGATCCGCAGCAACAGCGCCAATCTGTCGAAGCTGATGGAAGATGTACTGAGCGTCTCAGACCTTGAAAGCGGACGGTTTGAAGTATCGCCCGAACCAACGGACCCCAAGGAAGTTGCCGACGAAGTCCTGGCTTTCGTGGAATCCGTCGCTCACGAAAAACACATCCTGATTGATCTCAAGTGCGACGAAGCGGTGATGACCATCGACCGGCGCCTGATGCGTCAGGCCCTGATCAAGATCGTTTCGAACGCCGTCAAGTTTTCGCCTGTGAACGGGGTTGTTACCATTCGCGGCAGTAAGGCAGGGCCGGACTTTGTCTTCACCGTTATGGATACCGGCCCTGGCATGGCTCCGGGGCAGATTTCTGTTGCCATGTCGCTGCTGGGCGGGGCCGACAAGGCGAAAGGGCTGGGCCTTGGTCTGCCGCTGGTGGCCCGCTTCATGGATCTGGTTGGCGGCAGCATACAGATCGACAGCATTCCCGATCTGGGCACTACTGTGACGCTATCTTTCCCGATGACGCCGCAGCAAAGCTAGGCGACAGGTCAGGCCCTTGCTAGGGCAGGTTGACCTGGGCCTCTGGCGCGTGCTCGTAAATCACAGTGTTTGGCTCTGTCCAGGCATCGCCGGTCAGGAATTTGGACCAGGCGTGGATACGGCCGTCGTCTTTGACTTCATAGTGGGACAGGGTTTCGGTCGGCCCGCTTGTTGCGCCGCGTACATATTCATGCACGTCAATGCCGCCGCCACCTGCGGGTGTGATGACGCCGTCCGTATAAAAACCGGCGGTGGTCACATAGCGGTAAATGATCTTCTGTTGCTGGCCGTCCCAGTGGATCAGGCTTTCGCCTGCATATGCCCCGTCGTTGACATTGTGGGTGATCCGGACCACCCGGCCGTTCAGGATGCATTCCCATTTGGCCACGTCGGTGAAGCTATTGGGTTCGTTCGGTGCGTCTGAAACGGTTTTCCAGGTGCCGATAAAGGGCTTCAGGATCACCAGTTCCGGGATCGGGTCACCAGCGCGGGCAGGCAGGCAAATGGCGGAAAACCCGATAAGGCAGGCAATCGCCCAAAGTGTGGTGCGTTTCATGAACATGCTCGTCTCCCGTGTGAACCGACAGTTGCAGCCTAGCGCAGGCTACCCGCCGCGCCAATGGCGGAAAAGCGCCATGCTTTCGGCAGGCCCTTGCCACAATCCGGGCACAGCTTGAATTGGTCATTTTGACGGGGATAAAAAGATATGTTATAAAGTAACTATAACAAGCTGGATCAGGAGACTGGATATGTCCATTCTGAAGTTTTCCACCACCACGATTACCGCCCTTTTTGTGACCACAAGCCTGTTGGCGATTTCCGCCTGCACCATGGCGCCGGAACCGGAGAAGACGGCCTCGAATCCGACGGTTACGGCCGATGTATTGGAGACAAAGCCATTTCCCCGCGTTGAGCAGGACGGCTTTGCCCAATCGGCTCCGCCAGCAGAGAGGGCGGCTATGGATATACAAATGGCGCCGCTTAGGGGGCTTGTTGCCAACGTGCGTAATGCAAACAAGATAGCACAGCCGTCCCAGCAGGGATTCTTCGGCGACATGCCGCAGCAAGGCTACGCTGCCACGGGCGATAAATACGCCCCCATTGAGCGCAGCGTGATCAAATCTGCGGAATCTGACCCTGTTTCGACCTTCTCGGTGGATGTGGATACAGGCGCCTATTCGCTGGTGCGCGACAGGCTGAACGGTGGAATGCTGCCGCACCCCGATGCGGTCCGGCTTGAAGAAATGATCAATTATTTCACCTACAGCTATCCACAGCCCGAAGGCGATGTGCCTTTTTCCGTAACCACAGACGCCATGCAGACACCCTGGAACAAGGGCACGCACCTTGTGCGCATCGGGTTGCAGGGCAAGTCTGTGCCGGTGGCCGAGCGGCCCAAGGCCAACCTGGTGTTCCTCGTGGATGTCTCAGGCTCCATGCGGGACCCTGACAAGCTGCCGCTTCTGGTGAAATCGCTTCAATATATGGCCGGCAGTCTGACGGCAGAGGACCGTATTTCCCTTGTGGTCTATGCAGGTGCCAGCGGGCTGGTGCTTGAACCCACGTCCGGCAGTGAGACGCAGACCATCCGTGACGCGCTTGGGCGCCTTCAGGCCGGCGGTTCCACAGCTGGCGGTGCCGGTATCAAACTGGCCTATGATACCGCCCGCAAGGCCTTCATCGATGGCGGCCTGAACCGCATCATTCTGGCCACAGACGGTGACTTCAATGTCGGCATCCACGACGTGAGCCAGTTGAAGACCATCATCGAGGAAGAGCGCAAAAGCGGGGTCAGCCTGACCACGCTCGGGTTCGGCGACGGCAATTTCAACGATGCGCTGATGGAACAGTTGGCGGACGCGGGGAATGGTAATTATGCCTATGTGGATAATTTCTCAGAAGCCAAGAAGGTGCTGGGCACGCAGTTGAATGCCACGCTGATGACCATCGCCAAGGACGTCAAGATACAGGTTGAATTCAACCCTGCCGTTGTCGCTGAATACCGCCTGCTGGGGTATGAAAACCGCGTGCTGGCGCGCGAGGACTTCGATAACGACAAGGTTGATGCCGGTGAGATCGGCGCGGGCCACAGCGTGACGGCGCTTTATGAAGTGGCGCTTGTGGGGTCGGAAGGCCGCCGGTTCGGTGACCTGCGGTATGACGCGCAGAAGCCGGTCGGAGCTAACGCACGCAAGGACGAACTTGCTTACGTCAAGCTGCGCTACAAGGAACCGGGCGGCGAGGTGAGCAAGCTGATCGACCAGGTGATCCCCACAAGCCAGCTGTATGTCCGCAAGGCCCCGTCGCCTGACCTGGTGCACGCATCCGCTGTGGCGGCCTATGGCCAGATGCTGGCGCACGACAAATATCTGGGGGACTTCGGCCCAAGTGACGTGCTGGCGTTGGCGCAGTCTCTGCGCGCCGAAGGGCCCTACAGGCAGGAGTTCAAGGCGCTGGTTGAAAACGCCACGGCACTGATTGCCATGCAAGGTCAAGCTGGCCCCGGCCGCTGAGAAGACCAGCCCCCATCCGGCATCAGTTCTGGTGCCGGATGGCGTGTGCGGGCTTGTTCACCTCCTCAGGCGCTGCTAGGCTTTCAGTCACACGACCAAGGGGGATAATTCATGATCACACTATTCTGGTGCCCGAACACACGGGCCATCCGCAGCTTGTGGCTTCTTGAAGAGATGGGCTGCGATTTTTCCACGGAACTGGTGGACATCCGCGATGCGGAAGCGCCGCGCAGTGACGCTTTCCGGCGCGCCAGCCCGATGGGGAAAGTCCCGGCCATTCTGGACGGGGACGTGGCCTTGTCTGATTCAACAGCCATCGCACTCTATCTGCTGGAACGCTTCCCCAATAGTGCACTGGATGTCACCGAAGGCGGGCAGGCGCGGGCTGATTTCCTCTATTGGATGCAGTTTATGGGCAGCGTGATGGAGCCCGCAATGGCAGAGAAATTCAGCAGTATGGAAGCCAAGAAATATGTCCATGCCTGGGGCGATTTCGACACCATGATCAGCCTGCTTGAAGGCCGCCTGGAGGGCCGCGAATGGATCATGGGTGACCAGTTTACTGCGGCCGATGTGCTGATTGGGGCGACCTGCTATTTCCTCAGGCTGTTTGGCAGCATGCCTGAAAGCGAGCTGCTGCACGCCTATACCGACCGCTGCATGGCGCGGCCAGCGTTTGCCCGGGCCACCGGGCGCACATAACTACGGGGTACCCACTTATTCGAAGGTCAGACGAAAGGCCGTCACGCGGTGATCATGCTCGCTCAGGTTCTGGGGCATGATCAACAGGCCTGTGACATTGTCATAATAGAAGTCCGCCGCATGAAATGGCTGGTCTGAAATGGGAACGGCGATGCCGTCGGCTTTCAGGCGCCACAGGCGCGGGTCATCCACCATGGACATCAGGAAGGCGCTGCCGTCCCACGCCAGGCCGTCGATATCCTTCACGTCCGGCTGGCGGGTGACAGGGCCATCGGCCAGGGGAGCACCGGAAAAGCGGTTCCACAGCCTGATCTGCCAGCCGCCGGACAGAAGAAGCTCGCCGTCCACGAACAGGCCGTTGACGAACCGAAGGGCGTCGGCGTCAACAATGAAACGGATCAGCTTGCCATCCTCGAGCTTATAGATGGTGCCGGTGCAACTGCCGGAGACAAACACAGTGCCGTCATCCGCCAACGCCACATCATTCAGGCAGGGTTCCCGGTCGGGCGCCACATAAGAGGCGACAATCTCGCCGTTTTCCACATCCAGCACCTTCAGCATGTTGACGTCCGCGAGGTAAAGTAGCTTGTCCCTGAGCGCCAGGCCCGTGGGGGCGTTCAGGCCTTCAATCCATTTGGCATCCACCATGCGGCCCGACATGGACATGCGGCTGATATAGCCTTTGCCGTTGATGCCGTAGCCCACAACGTTGGACGCATAGATGAAGTTCCGCGCTTCATCGACCGCGACGGATTCGGGCTCAAACAGGCCCTCGCTGATGCTCCAGATTTCTCGGATATGGGCGGTTTCAGCGGCAACGGGCATAGCCCCCGCGCTGACAAGCAAGCCCGTGATGGCGGCAATCAATGCCTTATACATAGTGACACATTTCCCTGACTTCCTTCCCCTTTACCCTAGGGCGAAAGGGGGCTCTCCTGCAATGCCAATCTGGGGAACGCAGGGGGCGCGGGAAGGGCTTATGGCATCCGCGCGCCACGGCTGGCTTCCAGAATGTCGTACCAATCCCGGCGGGTCAGCGGCACATCAAAGGCGGCTGTTGCCGCCGTGATGCGCGCCGGTGTCTGGGTGCCGATGATCGGGATCACGCCCGAAGGGTGCGCCAGCAGGAAGGCAAGCGCAACGGCCGTGCGGTCGGTGCCGTACGCGTTTGCCAGCCGGTCCAGAACCGTGATCACGGCTTTGGCTTTGCCTGTCGCCTCCGCGGCATCCGAGAGCAAGGCACCACCCGCCAGCGGAGACCAGGCCAGGATGCGCGCACCGGTGGCCATGGCATGGTCCAGCACGCCGTCAAACAGCGGGCTGATCTCCAGCGCTGAAAACTCCGGCTGCTGGCTTGCAACCGGGAAGCCCAGGTGGGTCTCAAGGGCACGGCTCTGGTCGGGCGTATAGTTGGAGACGCCAATCTCCCGGATCTTGCCTTGATACTGCAGCGCCAGCAGCGCGTCGGCCACTTCATCATGGCCGGTCAGCAGGTCGGGCCGGTGGATCTGGTAGAGGTCGATCACATCTGTCTTGAGGCGCTTCAGCGACGCCTCACAAGCGCGGATCAGATAATCCTTGGTGGAATTATAGGGCAGGCCCCTCACGATACCGCCCTTGGTGGCCAGCACCATGCGGCCCCTGAGGGTTGGGTTTGCCGCCAGCACGTCACCCAGCAGGGCTTCAGCCTCGCCGAAACCGTCCGGCCCGCTGCCGCCATAAATATCGGCGGTGTCAATCAGGGTCATGCCGGCGTCCAGCGCGGTACCAATTTTCACTGCGGCTTCATCCGCACCCGTGCCGGCCAAGCGCCAGCAGCCATAGGCCAATGCGCCCACACTCAGGTCTGTGCCCAGCGTGTGGCTTCTGCTGATGGTCAATCGGTTGTTTTCCTGCTCAAGCATCTGGTGGCTCCCCAAAAGTTTTCGCTCTTATGCCGTATTTTGACAGCGCTGTCTATTGTCGCCGAAAATCCGATCTGTACATCGGCTTGGGATTCTGCTCTGCTGCGGCGAAACGGAGGGCAGGATATGCGATTCATCACGATTATTGCTTTGACAATCACGGCAGTTTCTTCAGCGGCTTTTGGCTGCGCGAATTTTCTGTTCAGCGATCTCAAGGACCAGTGCGGCAAGGCGTTTGAGGGCCGCGTGGTCGAGGACAGCACGAACGACCCGCGCTGGGGCAATGCGCGTCTTGTCATGCATATCCGTGACTGTTCCGACACGCAGCTTAAAATCCCGCTTCACATGGACGATGACCGCTCGCGCGTGTGGGTGATCACCAAACTGCCGGACGGCCATATGCAGCTGAAGCATGATCACCGTCATGCGGACGGCAGCGAAGACAAGGTTACCCAATATGGTGGGCGGACGCGTACCATCGCCAGCGCAAGCAGCTTCGATTTCCCGGTGGATGATGCGTCCATCGAGAATTTCATGGAAAATGGGCTTGAAGCGTCGGTCACCAATGTGTGGCAATTGCGGGTAGAGCAGGCACAGAATACCTTCCATTACCGGCTGGAGCGCCCAGGCCGGTCGTTCGAGATTGTCTTTGACCTCACGAAGCCTGTGCCTGTGCCGCCGCCCGCGTGGGACCTGCGCTAAAGCATCCCCATCAGCATATCCCACAGAAGGCCCGCGTTGGTGCGGGTTGTCTTGCGCGCGTCCACCCGGCGGCCCGCAATCCAGGTGCCTTCCACCTTGATGTCTTCAAGGCTCTCGGGGGCCACGGTCAGCGGGTTGGCGCTCATCAGCACCAAGTCTGCGGCCTTGCCGGCCTCGAGCGACCCGCGATCCTCTGCGAGGCCCAGTTGCCAGGCGGCGTCCAGTGTCATGGCCCTGAGCGCTTCAAGCGGCGTCAGGGCCTGATCGGGCGCGACCTTGGGGGCGTCCCGGCGCGGCTGGCGCGTGATGGCGGCCTTGAAGGTTCTTAAGGGCCCAACCGGCGTGGCCGGGTTGTCTGAATGCAGGCTGATACGGAGGCCAGCATCCAGCGCTGACCGCGTGGGCATATAGCGGGCGGTGCGCGCTTCGCCCACCAGGTCCGGCAGCCGGTGGCCATAGAAGGTGACATGATCAACAAAGAAGCTGGTGGTCATGCCCAGCCCGGCGGCGCGCGCGAGCTGCTCGCGTGCGATCAGGGCATTGTGCTCCAGCCGGTGGCGGTGGTCCGCGCGCGGGTGTGCCGCCAGCACGCTTTCCACCACATCCAACACCCGGTCTACTGCCCGTTCGCCCTGCACATGCACGGCAACCTGGTAACCGCGCTTGTGGTAGGTCTCGAACACCTTTCGGAAGGTCTCAAGCTCATGATTGAGCGCGCCCATATGGCCGGGCTCAAGGTGCAGGCGTTCGGTTGTCAGGTCTGTGGTCTCATAGGGTTCGGCAAAGGCGGCGCCGCCCGCGTAAGGCGAACCGTCCATCCAGAATTTCACGCCGATGATGGCGCCGGGTGTGTGCGGGTCTTCCGGCCCGCCAGAAGCGGGGATCTGATGCGGCAGTCCGTAGGTGACGGCTTGCACTGGCGCAGCCGGGTCTGCCGTCAGGCGTTTCATCAGGCCGGGCATATCATCGCCGCTGCCCACAAGCCCGGCGGCGGCAATGGTGGTGAAACCCGCACGGGCATAGGCGCCCAGCTGCAGGTTCACCAGAAGCTCATTTGCACCCAAAGGCGGCTTGGGCGCGTTCGCAAACAGGGCCTTGATGGCCGACACCTCGCGCACCACGCCGGTCAAGTTGCCGTCGGTGTCCTTGATGAATTCGCCGCCCATGGGGTTGGGGGTGGTTTCCGTGATGCCGGCGGCCTTAAGCGCGGCTGAGTTGGCATAGGCGTCATGCATCATCTGGGTCAGGATCACCAGCGGCCTCTCGGGCGCGATGGCGTCCAGTTCTTTGAGCGTCGGCGGTTCAAGATCATCCACCATCACTGGGTCCCAGCCGAAAGCCATGATCCAGCCGCCCGCAGTGAAGCCGTCTGCGGCCTCCTCAAGCGCCGCCATGATACTGGCGCGGGATGAATGGGTGAAGCCGCTGACGTCCACCGTGGCGCCGAACTGGGCGGTCGCGACCGGGTGGGTGTGCGGTTCAATCAGGCCCGGCAAAAGTGCGCGGCCCTTCAGGTTGATCCGCTTTGCGGCGCCCGAGGCCTGCGTGGCCACGGTGTCATAATCACCCACGGCGACAATGCGACCATGGCGCACCAGCAGGGCGTTCTGGGTGCCGTTCGTCACGGTCACTACATCGCCGCCATAAAACAGCGTCTCATCCTGCGGCGCCGGCGGCGCCAGCCAGATGTACAGACCGAGAGTGATGATGATCAGCGCGGCGGCTGCCTTGCGAACAAAGCCCATAAAATTCCCCTTTTCCTAAGCCATGAGAATAGGGCGGCGTGGGCGCGCGGCAAAATAAAAGGGCCCCACCAGTGGCGGGGCCCATTGGAAGCCGTGGCTTCTGATTGCCGATTAGTCCTTGAGCGTCAGAGTGACCTCAATATTGCCGCGGGTGGCGTTCGAATAGGGGCATACCTGATGCGCGGCATCCACCAGCTTCTGAGCGGTGTCCCGGTCGAGGCCCGGCAGGCTGACCTCAAGCGCCGCTTCAATGCCGAAACCGCCTGGGATGGGGCCAATGCCGACGCTGGCGTTGATGGATGTTTCAGCCGGCACCGTAACGCCGGTTTTGCCGCCCACGGCCTTCAGTGCGCCGATGAAGCAGGCCGCGTAACCGGCGGCGAACAGTTGCTCCGGGTTGGTGCCCGCGCCGTCATCGCCGCCCAGGCCCTTTGGGGTCGACAGGTCAACCGCCAGGCGCCCGTCGTCAGACTTTGCCGTGCCCGCGCGACCGCCCGTTGCGGTGGCATGGGCGGTATAAAGTGTTTTCTCAAGTTTCATGGTCATCTCCTTATATGTGCACAATTAAATCGTGCACTATTTAAATGGCTGACAGGTGAACCGGGTGGGCCGTTATGGGAAGGACCATCGGTTCGGGGAATGACCTGACGCGTCAGCCGGTTTTCATCAGGTCAGTGCGCAGGCGCTTGAGGGCGTCCCTGAGCGTGGTTAACTCACTGGGCGTGCAGCCGGTGGCCGTCACGGCCTCGCCCGGCACGCTGGCGGCGTCATCCTTCAGCGCCTTGCCTTTTGCTGTCAGGCTCACGCGCACCACGCGCTCGTCCTCGGCGGCGCGCTTGCGCTCAAGAATGCCCTGGGCTTCCAGCCGTTTCAGCAGCGGCGTCAGCGTAGCGCTATCCAGAAACAGCTTTTCGCCAATTTCCGACACCGTCATGCCGTCTTTCTCCCACAGCACCATCATCACCAGATACTGCGGGTACGTCAGGCCGAGCCGGTCCAGCATGGGCCGATACATTTTCTTCAGCGCATTCGTCGCCGAATAAAGCGCGAAACACAGCTGGTCATCCAGCTTCAGCGACAGCGCAGGCGCGTCAGGCGTATATGGGGGCGTGTTGCTCATAAGCCCTATTTAATCGCGCACGATTTAATTTCAAGGCTGCAGCAGAATGTTCTTGATTTGTTCTTGCTGTTTGCTACCCTATAGAGTAGTTTGGTGTAGTTAGTGTATTTTTGGTTGTTTTTTATATGGGTGGGGCAAACTTTACTCCGAAATAATACTCGGGGTGAACATGGAACAAATTCTGATTAAGTACGATGGTTACGATGCAGATCAGCATGAAATTGACTTGCGGCTCTTGGGGAAGTCTATTTCTGGATTTGAGCGAATAGTTACTTCAGGACTAGTCTTATTCGAGCACGGACGGTGGATTCGAAAAAAGGAGCAGCTTCCGATATTGTTGCGGGCTAAGCAGCCTCAACAGGGATCGTTTGAACTACCTGTGTATTTTGGGCATCTAGGCGGAGTGTTGCCACTTCTTCATCAGGCTCTCGCGGATAAAGTTCATGAAGTTGCATGGGAATGGTTGAGTTGGGTGATGGCATCATTGGCTGATAAGAAAAAAGAGGCGGATCCTCACTTTGAGGGGTTGATGGCATTACATAGAGAAATGGCTGACCGACATGAGCGATCTGAACGAGAGCACCGCGAATTTCTCCAGCAGACATTAGATAAGTCTCTTGCGTTTGCGAAGGATGTTGTTGCTCCGGTTGGGCATAGTTGTAAGTCCATTGATTTTGGTACTGGGCAGAGGTTTCATAAAAAAGTCGATATTCCGGATGCTGACAAAATTCGGTCCAAGAAAGATACTAAGCTTGATGATGAGAAAGAATATAAGCTGCGAATTGATGGCCTTGTAATTCATAATCACCGACTTCAAGTCGAATTGGCCCATGAGCCTGGCCATTATATACCTGCTGAGGTTCGAGACCCTGTCTATGATAGTCTTCCGAATCCATACATGGAGGCAATCAACGATCAAGATGTGATACGAGTTAAGGCGCGTGCAGAGCTAAAGTTCGGTGAGATATCTCGTCTCTATATCATGGGGTATCTGGGTAAGGGTTAGGTGTCGCAGGCCTATCCAAAGCTCCGCTCAAACGCCTCTTTGCCGCTTTTGGAGAACACCACCTCACGGCTGTCGGGCTTTCGTTTGGCCCAGCCGCTTGCGTACATATGGTCCAGAAGCGCGGCGCCGAGTGACCCTGCCAGGTGGGTGCGGCGTTCGCTCCAGTCCAGGCAGGCTTTGCAGAGCGGCCGGCGCGTGGCCTCGAGCGCGTCGAGCCTTAGGCCAAGGCCGGTGACAAAATCGCGCCCGGCGACGGTGAGTGCCGGTTCGCCAGCCTGTTCCGCCAGGTGCCCGCGCTTCAAGAGGCTCTCGTACAAGCGGATGCCCATGTCACCCGCCAGATGGTCATAACACACCCGCGCGTGCCGCATGGCCGGGTCCTTCGGGCCGGGCCGCGTGCGCACATGCCCAGCGCGCATGGCCACGCCCATCAGGCTTTCGAGCAGCTCCGCCACATCCGTATCCGCCAATTGATAATATCTGTGCCGCCCCTGTTTGCGGATAGTCAGCAGGCCGCCAGCTTCCAGCTTCGACAGGTGGCTTGAGGCCGTCTGTTTGGTCACGCCCGCTTCCGCCGACAGTTCCGTGGCCGTCAGCGCCATGCCGCCCATCAGCGCCGTCAGCATGTTGGCGCGGGCCGGGTCCCCGATCAGGGCGGCGATATGGGCAATGTCTGGTCCGTCTTTCATAGTTCGATCCTAATCGAAACAAGGATGTGCCGCAATCGGCTAAATCCTGTGCAGACATCAAATCTGTATGGAGGAAACCATGACCATCCTGTGCTGCATCAAATATACGCTCGATCCCTTCAAGCGCGCTGAGTTCGAAGCCTACGCCAAAAACTGGGCGGCGATCATCCCGCGCTGCGGCGGTGATCTGATCGGCTATTTCATGCCCCATGAGGGCACGGACAATATCGCCCTTGGGCTGATCTGCTTCGACAGCCTCGCGGCCTATGAAGCCTACCGCGCGCGCTTGCGTACCGATGAGGGCGGGGCGGCCAATTTCCAGATGGCACAGCGCGAACGCTTTATCCTCAGTGAAGAACGCACCTTCCTGCGCGCAGCCGCCGGGTCTGAGATGTTGCGTTTCTTTGAAGGGCGGGAGCAGGTGGCATGATCGCCGTGATCTTTGAGCTGGAGCCCAAGGACGGGCAGGAAGATGGCTATTTTAGTACCGCAGCCCAGCTCGCGCCGCTTCTTGGTGGCATCGACGGCTTTATCTCTGTCGAGCGGTTCGAAAGCCTGAAGCTGCCGGGTAAATATCTGTCGCTCAGTTTCTGGCGCGATGAGGCGGCGGTTCAGGCGTGGCGCAACCTGGAAGCCCACAGGGCCGGGCAGGCCCGCGGGCGTGGGGGCATATTCAGGGACTACCGCCTGCGTGTGGCCCATGTGGTGCGGGACTATGGCCTGAACGCGCGGGACGAAGCACCCGCGGATTCCCGCCATCATCACGAATAGCTGGGCCTGCAGAGTTATATCTTGCCCAACCATGGATAGTTGGGCATGGTATCCGCATGACCGAGCCGGCGGAAAAAATGGTGCCAGAAGAACGCCTTATCCAGTGGATGGAGGCGCTTGAAGCCTATGCGCGCGACTGGGATAAGGTGTTTGAAGGCCACCCGCATTATTTCACGCAGGAATATTGGTATCTGTTCGTGGGCGTTGTCACCAGCGCGTGGGAAGGCCGGTCGCTGACCATCAATGCAGCCTGCCAGATGATGAAAACCGGTTCCGCCCGAACCCGGGAAGACAGGCTGAAAAAAGCGGTGCAGGACGGGTATCTGTTGAAGGTGCGCAGTGAAAGTGACCGCCGCACCACTTATGTGATGCCGTCAGAGATGCTTGAAAGCAAAATCCGCGGGCATCTGGAACGTACCTATCTGCGCACTGCAGAAGCTTTTCTGCCTCACCAGAAGAATGGTCAGGCCTGACGGAAAAATATCCGCAGCTTTTGCGGATAAAATTACCCCAATCTTTTCGATTTTTTTGTTGTTTCCAATATGCAGGCTTAGGCGTGGGAGAGGCCCCCAAGGCCAAGGAAGTATGTTGGGAGAAACAACCATGCCTAAATTATACCGGACTGCTGTGTTGGGCAGCGTATCGGCAATTGCACTTGTGTCAGCAGTGCCCGCATCGGCGCAGGACACGGAACAGGATACCGGTTTCCAGATGGAGGAAATCACGGTTACCGCGCGCAAGCGGGAGGAAAGCCTGCAGGATACGCCTGTGTCTGTGACAGCCCTTGGAGCGCGCGCGCTGGCGCGGCTGCAGGCCACCGATGTGGGCGACATCCAGAACAGTGTGCCGGGCCTGACACTGCATGTGGGCGATGCATCGAACGCTGTGGTGTATGTGCGCGGTATCGGCCAGGTGGACAGCCTGGCGTTCGCGGACCCTGGCGTGGGCATTTATCTGGACGATGTGTATCTGGGGCGTGCCCAGGGCAGTTTCCTGGATATTTATGACGTGGAGCGCATTGAGGTGCTGCGGGGGCCGCAAGGCACGCTTTATGGCCGCAATACCATCGGCGGCGCGGTCAAGTTTGTCTCGAAGGCGCCGGCTGATGAGTTTGGCGTGGCGGCCGAGGTTGCGGGCGGCAATTATGGCCAGCGCCGGGCCAGGGTGGCGGTGGATGCCCCCCCTTGTGGAAGGCAAGCTGCTGACCAAGGCTGTGGTGGCCTATAATGGGCGGGACGGCTATGCCATCAACAGCGTGACGGGCGAGGATGACGGCGACAAGGAGGCCCTGAGCGCCCGGTTCGCGGTGCGTGCCCACCTGAGCGACCGTTTCATGTTCGACTTGAATGCGGACATCAGTGACGACGACAGCGATACATCGCGCACGCCAAACCGGGAAACCAGCGTGTTCGGCGTGGTGCCGGCGAGCGACGAGCCCTTTGAAGTGGACGCCGATTTCAATGATTTGAACAGGCTGAAAACCAAAGGCATTTCGGGTGTCGCCACCTATGACGTGAGCGACGCGATGACGCTGAAGTCCGTTACCGCTTATCGGACCATGAATTATGACACCCACCTTGACCTGGACGCCACGGCCCTTGCCTTCCTGGGCGTGTTTGTGGACGAGGACCAGAAGCAGTTCAGCCAGGAATTCCAGTTGTCGTACGAGGCGGAAAGCGGCCTGTCGTTCGTGGGCGGGCTGTATCATCTGCGCGAGCATGACATCACCATGTCCGGCATTTTTGGCCCGGCGATCGCCTTCATCACCAATTCCGTCAATGACCAGATCAACCGTAGCTACGCGGCCTATGGCCAGGCGGATATTCCGGTGACCGACAAGCTGACGCTGACAGCGGGCCTGCGCTTCACCTATGAAGAAAAGGAGTTCACCCGGGTTCAGGAATTCTTCGGTGCCGACACACCGCTGGTGCCCGAGATCGGCCAGGGCCTGCGCGTGACGGATGTGGTCGTGGAGGAAAACTGGAATAACCTGTCGCCAAAAGTTGGTATGAACTACCAGCTGGATGACGACCATATGCTGTACGCCAGCGCCAGCAAAGGCTTCAAAAGCGGTGGGTTTGACGGCCGGTCCAACAGTGATACGGAAGCCGTGCCCTATGACCCGGAAACCCTGTGGGCCTTTGAAGTGGGCAGCAAAAATACGCTGGCGGGCGGCAAGGCCACGCTGAACATCGCAGCCTTCTATAACGACTATAAGAACCTGCAGCTCTCAAGCTTCACGGCGGATGAGGGCGGCGCCTTCCAGGCCCTGTTCACCAATGCGGGTGCCGCCACCATCAAGGGGGTGGAACTTGAACTGGCTGCCCGACCCATTCCCGCCCTCAATCTGCAGGCGTCTGTCAGCTACACCGATGCCCAGTATGACGAATATATTGGCGAAGGCGGCGTGGACATCAGCCATGAGCGGCATCTGGTGAACGCGCCCGAATGGACGCTTTTCGCCGCTGTCGACTATGATATCGACCTCGCGAATGGGGCATCCATCCTGCTGCATGGTGACGCGGCCTACCGCAGCAAAACCTATCCCACCGTCAGCAGCAGCGAAATCCTGGTTGAGGACGGGTATGGCCTGTTGAACGCCCGGGTTGCCTACGAGGCCGCAAGCGGCAGCTGGAGCCTCTATGCAGGCGTCAAGAACATCACCGACACGCGCTACCGCACGCACGGCTTTGACCTGTCTGCGAGCCTTGGGTTCCAGATGGGATATTACGGCGCGCCCCGCACCTGGGCCGCGGGCCTTGAGTTCCGTTTCTAGGGCCGGGTGTATGAATAAGCCAATATTGGACGCTGATACCCAGCAGCTGCTGGCTGAGCTTGCAGCTGCTGAGGGCCCCTCATTTGATGACATGACGGTGCCGGAAAGGCGCTTGGGGCTGGAAGCCATGTTTCTTGAAACAGGGGCCCAGGCCCCCACCGTCGCAGTGCGGGAGTTTCAACTGCCAAGCCGTCAGGGCGTGCCCATCCATGGGCTGGCCTTGCAGCCTGATGGCGAAGCTGATGCACCGCTGCCGGTTCTTTTCATGATGCAAGGTGGTGGCTGGGCACTGTCAGGCGCGCGGCCCTATGTGCCCCTCGGTGCCTTGCTTGCAAATGCCCTTGGGCGGCTGGTCGTTCTGGTAGACTTCCGTCTGGCACCCGAACACAAGTTTCCTGCCGGGCTTGACGATTGCACGGATACCTATGCCTGGCTTCGGGAGAATGCCGGACAGCTGGGAGGGGACCCGGACAATATTGCCCTTTTTGGGGACAGCGCCGGGGGAAACCTGGCCGCGGCGGTGGCGCTGCGCTGCGCCCGCGCGGGTGAGCGTTTGCCCGAGGCGCTTGTGCTTGCCTATCCGATGATCGATGTGCGCATAGGGGCAGACCGGCGCTATCCTTCCCGTCAGATGTATGGGGGCGGCGACTATTTCCTGACAGAGGCCTCTGTCCAGGCCGCAACCCTTGATTATCTGGAATTCGAAGGGCTCAGGGATCATCCCCTGGTGTCGCTGGCCGGGAACCCGGATTTGGCAAAGTTGCCCAAAACCGTTCTCGTATTGCCGGGGCTGGACCCACTGCGGGATGAGGGCCTGGCCTTCGCGGACCGGCTTGAGGCCGAAGGTGTGGAGGTTCATTGCCGGGTTTTTGAAGGCACCATCCATGCCTTCCTGTCCTTGTTCCACAGGATCGCCATGGCGCGGGATGCCGTGGCTTTTATCAGGTCGCGTCTATAACCCCTCCGATAGACTCGACAAAAAAGCCCCGACCGTTATGGCCGGGGCTTTTGCTTGTCTGTTCGTCACTCACCGCTTGACCGGTTAGTCTATTTCGGGGGCGGTGCCCCTGGCTGTAGATTTGCCGATCAGGTGGCGTGCCACCAGCTTCGCAAACGGCGAATGACGATACTTGATCGCTTTGGCTTAAAGCTCGTCAGCGTGCTTGCCGAGGTATGCAGCAACGCCCGCGGCGTCGGCTTTCATGCCTTCGTCGCCTTTGTTCCAGCCAGCCGGGCATACTTCGCCGTGCTCTTCGTGGAACTGCAGCGCTTCAACCAGACGGACGAATTCGTCAACGTTACGGCCAAGCGGCAGGTTGTTCACAGTCTGGTGCCACACCAGGCCGTCTTTGCCGATCAGGAACGTACCGCGCAGCGCGATGCCAGCGTCCTCAATGAGAACGTCATAGTCGCGGGCGATCTGCTTGGTGACGTCAGCAACCATCGGGAAATCAACCGGGCCCAGGCCGCCTTCTTTGGTCGGCGTGTTGCGCCATGCAACGTGGCTGAACTGGCTGTCGATGGAACAAGCCACAACCTTCACGCCAAGCTCTTTGAACTTGTTCATGCGGTTGTGGAACGCCAGGATTTCAGATGGGCATACGAACGTGAAATCCAGTGGGTAGAAGAACAGCAGACCATAGTCGCCGCCAAGGTAGTCCTTGAGGTTGAATTCTTCGTTGATGGAACCGTCTTCCATGACTGCGACGGAAGTGAAGTCCGGTGCTTGTTTACCTGCGAGAACGGCCATGTGCCCCTCCTTGATTATGGGTGATAAATTTTCAAATCTCATGCGCGCGCGGTGAATGAAGCGTGCCTGATGGGGCGTGGAATCACCTCCGCGCTGGTGGGCCATACTGTATGCTTCTGCGGGGCAATTGCAACCGTGCGTTCTCGATTTCTGTAATCGATAAATGCGATTTATATCTTTCCAAATAAAAGCCTTAACCGTTTACCGAATTTGCAGGCTCCATGCAAGGATGAAGGTCAATTGCGTTCGGGGCTGATAATCGGGACTGGCAATTGGAAAATGCTTTCCCATATATATCCCCGGTTCCGCTTGGGGAGGGTCTGGCCGTTGGAAACACTTGACGATATCATCCGGTATAATGCTGTTGGCATGCTTGTATGGCTGTCGGTGCTGATGGTCCGCGACTTTTGTGACCGGCTGGCCTGCTGGCTTGGCAGCTTGTCGGCCATCTGTTCGGCGGCCTACCTGCTCGCATCAAAGCCTGGGCTGACGCTTTTCGGTGTGGATGCGGACTATCTGTTTTTTCCGTTTGCCTTCATCAGCCCCGTTGCAGCCTGGCTGTTTTCCCTGTCGCAGTTTGACGACCATTTTCGCATCCGGCGCTGGCATGTGGCAGTTGCGGTGGCGAAAGTGGTCACCGGTGGAGTTGCCTTCTATGAATGGCAACAGCTGGAAGGCATGACGCTGCATACCCAGATGACAGTCGCAGGCGCGCTGACCATTGCCATCGTCATTGGCATTCTGGCGCACCTGACCTACGTTGCCTGGCGTGGCCGCAATGACGACCTTGTTGAAGCGCGGAGGCGGTTCCGCACCGTGTTTGTCAGCGGGGTGATTATCATCAGTGCGGGTGTGATGGTCGCGGAGGTATTTCTCATCGGCTACGGTTTTGAACCCTACCTGCTTTTGTTGCAGTCCAGCTCGTTCCTGGCAATCGCGCTTTACCTGCATTGGCGCCTGACTGCGAGCGGTGGACAGGATCTGTTCTTTGTGGACAAAAGGCCCGTCACGGTTCCCGAAGTGCGCCCGTCGAACGGCAATGGCGATGCTGCCGACGCTGTGGACCTGGCGGTGATCCGAAAACTTGAGGACACAGGCTTTATCCTGGAGCCGAGCCTGACCATCGCGCGCATGGCAGAACAGGCCGGCATGCCCGAGCACCGTTTGCGGCGCCTGATCAACCAGGGTATGGGGTACCGGAATTTTGCCGACTATGTGAACCATCACCGCATCGCTGTAGCCCAGGAACGCCTGGCGTCCGTTGAGGACCGCAATCTGCCGGTCCTGACAATTGCCATGGATCTGGGCTATGGCTCGCTCGGCCCCTTCAACCGTGCCTTCAAGGAACGCACCGGCCAGACCCCCACCGAATATCGCAAAAATACCATCGCCGCCACGTAGGTTGTGCTGCGCCCTAGGCGGGCTGGCCGAAAGGTGAAAAAGCTGGCTGATTTCTGAAATCATTGGCTGATTTCGAATTCGATAAGACCCAAACCCCAATTCCTGTTGTTGTTCAGCTCATTGGCAAAACCCCGGCACAGGGGTGCCATAAAATGACGACAGCAGGAGACACAAACCTTGAACTTTTCCACGGAAACCCAAACCCTGATTGAGGGACTGATCGACTGGTTCCAAGTGATCCTGACGATCGATTTCGCGCGCTACCTGTTTGGGGCAGGGGGCGTTTTCCTCCTGACCTTGCTCGGGCGGCAGTGGCTGGCGACGCGGAAAATCCGCACCAAGTCCCCGCGCAGGCGGCAGATGATGCGCGAGTTCCGCGCGTCTCTGATTACCGTTTTTGTATTCGGTGTGGTTGGGCTTTCTACCAAGTTCGGGCTGGAAGCCGGCTGGATGGAAATCTATGGCGACATTGACGATTATGGCTGGGGCTATTTCACCTTTTCGCTGATTGCCATCATCATCCTGCACGATGCCTATTTCTATTGGACGCACCGGCTGATGCACCTCAAGGGCATGATGAAGCATATCCACTGGCTGCATCACCGGTCTCATAACCCCAGCCCCTGGGCGTCCTATAGTTTCGATATGCCGGAGGCAGCTGTGCACGCGCTTTTCGTGCCGCTTGCCCTTCTCCTTCTTCCCATGCACGGCCTGGCGATGTGGTTGTTCCTTGGTCATATGATCATCCGGAACGCAATGGGCCATTCTGGCTATGAGCTCTTTCCGCGTCGCTGGGCCGTGCACCCACTATTGGGGTGGCTTACGCTTGTCACCCACCACGACATGCATCACGCCAATGGCAATTATAATTTCGGCCTTTATTTCAGCTGGTGGGACCGGCTTATGGGCACCGAGCACCCGGATTATCTGGCCCGGGTAACGGGTGATCCAGACCGCTGCCGGGCCCCGCTGGGCGTTACGGGGGCCAAAGAAAATGCATAGCTCATACATTAATGAAAGTTCAGCTATGCGTTTATTGGGGGTGGTATTAAAAGGTCGCCCCCGCCATATGCAGCACCATGTAACCGAGCGCGTAATGAGCTCCTTTGTTGGTGTCGCACAGAAACGGCCCGTGGCCGAAGACATATCCTTCCCAAAGAACGCGAGGACAAAGAGATGAAAACTTTTGTAAAAACACTGGGCGCAGCAGCCCTTCTGACCGGCCTGGCAACCTCAGGTGCCACTGCCGCAGACGCAGACCTGGTAAAAGGCTTCTGGCTGACTGGCGATAAGGGCCAGGTTGTCGAAATCAAAGCCTGTGATGAAGGCTCATCCCGCCTGTGTGGCGATGTGGTCTGGAGCCCAGCGGGCACGCCTGACGAAACCCTGGTACTGCTGGGCCTCAAGCCATCGCGCGCCAACCTTTCCAAAGGCCACTTCTGGAACAAAGGCAAAGTGATTGACCTCGAAAGCGGCAAGAAACGTGGGGGCAGCATCGAGCTTCTCGAAGACGGCACGCTGAAGGTTGCCTCCTGCAAGCGCAACCTGTGCAACAATCAGGTTTGGGAACGCCCAAGCGCTGAGATGGCTGAACTGCCAGAGCATATCCGTCTCGCCAGCCGCTAAGCAGGCCTGACAGGAATAGAAAAGGGCGGACCCCAGCGGGCCCGCCCTTTTTATTTGTCCGAACCTGACGCGCTGCTATTGCCGCACTGCGGTCAGGCCGTATTTTTCTTTCAGCAGTTCCTGCACCGAATCCTGACCCGCCAAGTGCGCAGCGCCAACCGCGATGAAGATTTTGCCTTCGCCGTCCATCATGGTTTTGATCTGGTCTGCCCAGTCCATGTTGCGGTTAAGGAGGAGCGCGTTGGCCAGCGAGTCCTGGCCTACCATGGCGGCTTGCATTTTGTCGCCAAGCGCGCCCATATTGCCGGTGAGCCACAGGTCAACAATCTCATCCAGCATGTCCGGGTCTTCCACCATCTGACGCACACTTTCCTCAAAGAAAGCCAGTTCGTCTTCGAAGCTCAGGTTGCCGAAGACCTGCATCTGCTGGTCCAGCGTCTCAAGGTAAGCAAGAGACTTGCCTTTTGCCTTTGCTTCCCGCCACAGGATGCTGTCTACGCCAGCTTCCGGGCTGCCGCCACGGGCCTGCAGCATCAAGGCCTGAAGGCTGATGCCGGCCAACCAGGGCCGGTAGGGCGCGAAGTTGTTCACAGCGGCAGCGGGCTGCCCCATGGAGGTGAGGACCGCCTCAAAATTGTTGCGTGCTTCGGGGCTCAGTTTGGTCAGGAAGGATGGGCCGGACAGGTTGATACCATACGTTTGCACCAGTTTCATCTGGGTTGCGGGCGCAATATCCACAGCTGGCGCTTCTGTCATCAGTGTGTCAGCGGCATCAAAAGCCGCGCTGATCTTGTCCGACCGCCACTGGATGGTTGGGTTCATGATGTGAACCGTGCCCAGGAGCCAGATTTCACTGTCCGCGTCCGACAGCTTCCACAAGGGAACGTCTGCTGCCTGTGCGCGGGCCGGGGATGCAAAGGCGAAAATTGCCAGCACCACCATAGGCGCCAGAAGGGCACCGATTGTGCGTTTAAGGGTCAATTCAAAAGTCATTATCGTATCCTCAAAGTCTGTGTGTCGTGACCGGGCCACGGTTTCGTGTGCCATTTGTCTGTTCAGTCTTATGACGGCGCCAAAGCTTACAGACCAGACCTAAAAAATTTAGGTCTGGCTGATTTTACCGTCTGCAGATGAACTGATGATGACTGCCCCGGAAGGACGGCAGGCTATTTCTTCAATTGGGATTTGAGGGCGCGGGCGCAGGCAGTTGCGATTTCCGACTGCAGCCGTACCTGTGCGATGGCGCCTTTTTCCCCGGCGTCTGTCAGGCGGGCGAGGGATTCTTCCAGCAGCTGCAGGGTTGCCAGAATTTCTTCCTGTGCTGCATCTGTTTCTGGCGCTTGTGGCGATGTATCGTCGGGTTCTGCCGCCTGCTTGCCGTACCGCGTGGCTTCCTGCTGTGGGGACAGCGGCGAAAGCGCATCAGAGACCGCCTCGCGCACCATGGCGGCCGCCGTGCTGTTGATCATGTCGGCAATGGGGTTCCGCTTGGGGGCATCACTCGCCGCCTCACCAGATGTGGCCTTGCTTTCCGCCATGCGTTGGTCGGTGGCCAGCTCTGCTTCCCGTGTTTCAATGGCAGACTGCAGCACACTCGGGCTATCTGCGAAGGCGGCTGGCGCCGGTGCAGGCTTACGCGTGGCTGGTGCGGCCGTATCGTGCTCGTCGTCAAGGAACAGAGGCTGGTCGTAGGTCAGCGTTTCTGTGCTTTTGGTTTCACTTGCGGGCTTTACCGGCGTCAGGATGCCTTCAAAGCCTTCAAAGATACCGCTTGTGGGGTTGAACACCGGCGCAGCTTCAAGCGTCCAGTGCTGTAACTGTGTATCCAGTTGCGGCAGGCTGATGGGCGCATCATGGATAGTGCTGCGGCGCTGGAACGCGCGGCTTACAGGATGGTCCAGCTTGGTATTCAGGCCCAGCATATCCAGCATGGCTGTGCCGATCAGGCGTGCGGCACCACCATAAATCTTGGCGGCGAACGGCGACACCAGGGTGATAAAGCCGTCACGGTCACTGCGCCAGGCCCAGCCGCCAGGGCCGGGATCGCGCAGGAAGCGCTGTTTCACCTGTTCGGCGCCGTGGGTGGAAGCCGCAGTATCCGGGGCTGTTTCAGTTAACTGCCCCGTGGCAACTGGGGTGCTTGACTGCACGACAGTGTCGGTCAGCTGGCGCGGGCGGCTATCGGCGCCCTGGTCCGATGTGCCAACCATCTTGGTCTCTGGCGCATTGGTGCGGTCGCTCATGCGCTCGGCAATCAGGTCTTCGTCCGTGCGCAGAATTCTGAGGCTGGCTGCCTTCTTTTCAAAACTCTCGACAGGACCGAAGCCTTCCGGGCGCAGCCGGGTCACGGTGGCGGCAAAACCTGTGTTGTCGCCGGTTGACCCTGCGGTCATGACAGCAGCGCTGCCGCCGCCCGCCGCAACGCGGCGCGGCTCGATTTCCTCAATGTGGTGGGTGTCCTGCTGCTCGTCCACGGCTTCGCTGGCGTCAGCCGTATCTGGCTGTGCGCCCAGGTCATCACGCCAGAGCGCCAGCGTGGAGCGGCCTTCAAACGGCGGCGCGGCGGGAGCGGCGCGGGCAAGCGCAATCCACACATTGGCGGAAAGGTCAGAGCGGGTTGCCAGAATCTGGTGATGTTCGCGGCCGGTCTGGCCGATCAGCTCAATAATGTCATCTTCATCGAACGGGGCGTTTTTCAGCAGGTCTTCCATCAGGCTGGCGCGGTCACGCACAAGGCGGTGCACCAGGTCCATTGGCGGTTTGGCCTGGCCCGCCAAAATTTCGGAAACAGTGCGCCGGCTGTCGGGCTCAACGTGAGGGATCAGGGCTTCAACCACATCCAGAAGCTGCGCACGCGTGGGCTCTTTCACAGGCGCCTTGCCTGTGAGGAACATGTCCACCAGCGACCGGAAAAGGGTTGTGCGGTCTTCGCCATCGCGCTCACGCGCGTAGGCCACCAACTCCCGAATCCGACTGTCCAGTGCGTTCATGTCGAATGCCGACACTTTGCCCACTTCGATACCCACTTCAACTGTCACGCATCACGAAGCATATGCCGCGCAATACCATGGCCGTCCCAGCCAGGAAAATTTTGTTTTTAAGTGGGGTGAAAATAGCTCCCGAATCACCCTGACTTCTATACTACTCAAAAAGAATCATGATGCTAGTGATGATTAACATTAGAAATATAATTGTTTGAAATTGGAACTTTATTTTAAAAACGCCCTTCTGTAGTATGCGGGTCAGTCCCTCGGGGGGATGTTTCGGGGGTTATTCAAGGAGTATAAGTATGGGGCGTGTCAAACTTGATGCGGTCGACCGCAAAATCCTGTCGTGCCTGCAGGCCGAAGGACGTATCACGAATGTGGAACTTGCGGAACGGGTGGGGATTACGGCCCCGCCATGCCTGCGTCGCGTGCGCGCACTTGAGGAAGAAGGGTACATCCGTGGCTACCACGCTGACCTGAACCAGGAAGCGCTGGGCTATGGCTTGACGGTATTCGCCATGGTTGGCCTGCACAGCCAGGCAGAGGCAGACCTTCAGAAGTTCGAGGAACAGTGCAAAGGCTGGCCGATGGTGCGTGAATGTTTCATGCTCAATGGCGAGATCGATTTCATGCTGAAAATCGTCGCCCACGACCTGGCGGCTTTCCAGCATTTCCTGACCAGCGAACTGACGCCGGCGCCCAATGTGGCCAGCGTGAAGACGTCGCTGACGATCCGGACGAGCAAGCATACGCCGGGTGTACCGCTGCCTGAAGTGTCGTGAATTTAGTTAGAGGCGGTTTAAAGACCCATGAAAAAGCCCGCTGGTGTCAGCGGGCTTTTTGTTTGTCTGCTATCTGGCGCGGCTACCTATTTGAATTCCACCTTGGAAATCTCATAGTAGCGCTCGCCGCCTGGCGTTTTCACTTCCACTTCAACGCCCACGTTGCGGCCAATCAGGGCGCGTGCGATCGGGCTTTGGTAGGAAATCTTGCCGGCTTTGACATCACCTTCATCGGCGCCGACAATCTGGTAGATCACTTCTTCGTCGTCTTCATCGATAAGCGTGACAGTGGCGCCAAACACGACCTTGTCGCCTGAAAGGCTGGTCGGGTCGATCACCTGGGCGCGCGACAGCTTGCCTTCAAGCTCCATGATGCGGCCCTCAATGTGGCCCTGGCGCTCTTTTGCAGCGTGATATTCAGCGTTCTCGGAAAGGTCGCCATGGGCGCGCGCTTCTTCAATCGCCGCCACCACAGAGGGGCGCTCAACGCTTTTCAGATTCTTCAGTTCTGCAGCCAGACGGTCGTAACCGTCCTGAAGCATGGGCACTTTGTCGTTCATGTGTCCCGTCCGTTGTTATTTTTCATTACAGGGCCAGCACAGTGCCGACCGTATACAAAACAGGAGCGCCGACCCGTTGGGGCCGGCGCACTTATTTCCATTTAGTCACAATTTGGCAAAAAATCAAGCCAGATCGGATGGTCGCGCCTAGGCCGCGAAATCCTGCAGGCGTTTGACATCAAGCGTTTTGGCCTTCAGGGCCTTCAGGGCCTGCACCGATGCTGCCGCCGCTGCCATGGTGGTATAGTATGGCAGTTTCATCAGAAGCGCGGTGTTCCGAAGCTCGAAGCTGTCCTTGATGGCCTGTTTGCCCTCGGTGGTGTTGAACATCAGCTGCACTTCGCCGTTTTTCATGATGTCCAGCACGTGCGGGCGCTGGCCTTCTGTCACCTTGAATACACGCTTCACTTCAAGCCCGTTGGTCTTGAGGTAATCTGCGGTGCCGCCGGTGGCGATAACGTCATAGCCCATGTCCAGAAGGTCGCGCACCAGGGGTACCAGCGCGTATTTGTCACCGTCCTTCACGGATACGAACACCTGGCCGCTTTCCGGCAGTTTCACGCCCGCCGCAAGCTGCGATTTGTAGAAGGCCATCGGGAAGTTGTCGGCAATGCCCATCACTTCGCCGGTGGATTTCATCTCTGGCCCCAGAAGCACGTCCACGCCCGGGAAGCGCGCCCAAGGAATTACCACTTCCTTCACCGCGACATGTTCGGTGATTGGGTCCTTGAGGTCGAATTCCGTCAGCTTGCGGCCGGCCATCACTTGTGCCGCAATGGCAGCCACGGGGTAGCCCACGGCTTTAGCCACAAATGGTACGGTCCGGCTGGCGCGCGGGTTGACCTCAATCAGGTACACATCGCCTTCCTTGACCGCGAACTGCACGTTCATCAGGCCAACCACATTCAGCGCCTTTGCAAGTTCGCGCGCCTGGCGCTTCACTTCATTGACGATGCCAACAGGCAGGCTGTAGGGCGGCAGGCTGCACGCGCTGTCGCCAGAGTGGATGCCCGCTTCCTCAATGTGTTCCATGATGCCGGCGATATGGATGTTTTCGCCGTCAGAAAGCGCGTCGACGTCTACTTCAATCGCGTCCTTGAGGAAGCCGTCGATCAGCACGGGGCTGTCGCCGGACACATGCACCGCTTCAGCGATATAGCGGTCCAGGCCTTCCTGGTCATAGACGATTTCCATCGCCCGGCCGCCCAGCACATAGCTTGGGCGGATCAGAACCGGGTAGCCAACGCGGTCGGCCACCTTGATGGCTTCTTCATGGCTGCGCGCCAGGCCGTTGCTTGGCTGTTTCAGGCCCAGTTTTTCAACCAGTTCCTGGAAGCGCTCGCGGTCTTCCGCCAGGTCGATGGCGTCCGGGCTGGTGCCCAGGATCGGGATGCCGGCAGCTTCAAGCGCATGCGCCAGCTTCAGCGGCGTCTGGCCACCGAACTGCACAATCACACCCTTCACGGTGCCGTTTTCCTGTTCCTTGCGGATGATCTCAACCACGTCTTCGGCCGTCAGGGGCTCGAAATACAGGCGGTCCGAGGTGTCATAGTCGGTCGACACGGTCTCCGGGTTACAGTTGATCATGATGGTCTCATAGCCCGCGTCAGAGAGCGAGAAGCAGGCGTGACAGCAGCAATAATCGAACTCGATGCCCTGGCCGATCCGGTTCGGCCCGCCACCCAGGATCACGATCTTTTCGCGGTCGGTCGGGTTGGCTTCGCATTCAGGCTTCTCGCCCGCCGCGAAGGTCTCGTAGGTGGAGTACATGTAAGGCGTTTTGGCTTCAAACTCGGCCGCGCATGTGTCGATGCGCTTGAAGCTTGGGCGCACGTCCATATCCAGCCGCGCTTTCATCACCGCCGCTTCCGGCACACCGGCCAGCTTGCCGATGCGGGCGTCGGAGAAGCCGTGCATTTTCAGTTTCCTGAGCTGGCGCGCGTCCGTCGGCAGGCCGTCATCAGCGATGCGCTTTTCCATGCCTACCAGCATTTCGAACTGGCGCAGGAACCAGGGTTCATAGTGAGTGATGCTGTGAATTTCCTCGAGCGTCATGCCCTCGCGGATGGCCTGCACGATGCGCAAGAGCCGGTCGGGCTTGGCCACGGCCAGGTCACGCACGATCGGGGAGAAATCACCGCTGCCGGGCACATAGCCGTCGAATTTCACTTCATCGAGGCCCGACAGGCCGGTTTCCATGGACCGCATGGCTTTCTGCAGGCTTTCGGTAAAGTTCCGGCCCACGGCCATCACTTCGCCCACGGATTTCATCGCGGTCGACAGCACCTGTTTGGTGCCGGCGAATTTCTCAAACGTGAAGCGCGGTACCTTGGTGACCACATAATCGATGGTTGGTTCGAACGACGCAGGCGTGACGCCCGTGATGTCGTTATCCAGCTCATCCAGCGTGTAGCCGACAGCCAGCTTGGCCGCGACCTTGGCGATCGGGAAGCCGGTGGCCTTGGATGCCAGCGCGGACGAGCGGCTCACACGCGGGTTCATTTCAATCACGATCAGGCGGCCGGTTTCCGGGTTCACGGCGAACTGCACGTTCGACCCGCCGGTTTCCACGCCGATTTCACGCAGAACCGCAAGCGATGCGTTCCGCATCACCTGATATTCCTTGTCCGAAAGCGTCAGGGCAGGCGCGATGGTGATGCTGTCGCCGGTGTGCACGCCCATCGGGTCCACATTCTCGATCGAGCAGACAATGATGCAGTTGTCGTTTTTGTCCCGCACCACTTCCATCTCATATTCTTTCCAGCCCAGGATGCTTTCCTCAACCAGCACTTCGTTGGTGGGGGATGCGTCCAAGCCCGCTTTGACGATGGCTTCGAACTCTTCCTTGTTGTAAGCCACACCGCCACCGGTGCCGCCCATGGTGAAGGACGGGCGGATGATCGCCGGTAGGCCCGTGATCTCTTCCATCACGGCGATGGCTTCTTCGTAGCTGTGGGCTGTGCGGCCGCGGCAGACCTCAAGGCCGATCTTTTCCATCGCGGCATTGAAGCGGCGGCGGTCTTCGGCCTTGTCGATCGCGTCCTCGGACGCGCCAATCAGCTGAACACCGTATTTTTCAAGCGTGCCGTCCTGCGCCAGCGCCAGGCCTGTATTCAGGCCGGTCTGGCCGCCCATGGTGGGCAGCAGTGCGTCGGGGCGCTCTTTCTCGATGATCTTGGCGACAACCTCAGGCGTGATCGGCTCCACGTAGGTTGCGTCTGCCACCTCGGGGTCGGTCATGATGGTGGCTGGATTACTGTTCACCAGGATGACCCGGTAGCCTTCTTCCCTGAGCGCCTTACAGGCCTGGGTGCCGGAATAGTCAAATTCACACGCCTGCCCGATGATAATGGGGCCCGCGCCGATAATCAGAATGCTTTTGATGTCGGTTCTTTTTGGCATTGGTAGGTCCCTTGGCTTACGCGGCGTTTTTATGTTTTTGGATCAGATCCATGAAGTCTTCGAACAGGTAGAAGCTGTCCTGCGGACCGGGCGATGCTTCCGGGTGCTGCTGCACTGAGAAGATCGGCTTGTCCGTGCATTCGATACCACAGACCGTGCGGTCAAAGAGGCTGATGTGGCTGATTTTCACGTTCGAAGGCAGGCTGTCCCCGTCGACCGAGAAGCCGTGGTTCATGCTGGTGATTTCCACCTTGCCTGACCTGAGGTCCTGAACCGGGTGGTTTGCCCCCCGGTGGCCCTGGTGCATCTTGTAGGTCTTGCCGCCGAACGCGAGCGCCAGCAGCTGGTGGCCGAGGCAGATGCCGAAGATCGGCAGGCCGGTTTCAATCAGCTTGTGGATAACGGGCAGGGCATATTCGCCGGTGGCTGCCGGGTCCCCCGGGCCGTTGGAGAGGAAAATCCCATCGGGCTTCAGCGCCATGATCTCGTCGAAGCTTGCGGTGGCAGGCACCACGGTGACGCGCGCGCCGGTCGCGGCCAGGCAGCGCAGGATGTTATCCTTGGCGCCGTAATCCACGGCTACAACATGGGCTTTCGGGTCCTTGAGTTCGGCGTAACCGTCGGCGATGGTCCAGCGGGCGCCGGTCCATTCCCGGTTTTCTTTGCAGGTCACTTCTTTCGCGAGGTCCATGCCCTTGAGGCCGGGCCAGTCTTCCGCTTGTTTCAGAAGGGCCGCGATATCGAACTTGCCGTCTTTATTATATATAACCACGCCGTTCGGGGCGCCGTTATCGCGAATGTGGCGGGTCAGCTTCCGCGTGTCGATGCCGGCGATGCCCACAAGGCCCATCGCGGCGCACCAGTCGTTCAGGTGCTTCACGGCGCGGAAGTTGGCGGGCTCGGTGATGTCCTCGCGGATCACGAGGCCGCGTGAGGCCGCCGTATCGCGTTCCATGTCTTCGATGTTGGTGCCGACATTGCCCACGTGTGGGAAAGTGAAGGTGATGATCTGGCCGGCGTAGGATGGGTCTGTCAGGATTTCCTGATAGCCGGTCATGGAGGTGTTGAAGCAGACTTCACCAACGGCGTCGCCTTCCCTTCCAAATCCATATCCCCAGAAAACAGTTCCGTCTGCCAACACCAGAGCGGCGGTGATATCCTCAGCGGGTCGCTGGGTGGGGAGTGTGGAGTCGGTCATGGGGGCGGGTTCCTCCTGCCTATGGTTTCACACATGTTCCCTTGCGTATCAAGGGATTAGCCGGTAAAAGAGCGCGCTGTGCGCCCTAGTGGGCGTCGGCCAAATTGACGGGACAATAAGCAAAAGGGCCCCGGGGGTCAAGTAAAGAATTTAAAAAAATACTCAATAAAATCAATGGGTTACGAGGTGTTTCCGATTTGCCAGCTGGTAGGCAATGCGGTATGATGTGCGCTTCCGACTCGTAAAATCAGGGTGGTGTTTATGTTGCGGGACGAACTCAATCAGTCAATGAAGGCGGCGATGCGCGCGAAAGAAACGCGTAAGCTCTCTACTGTGCGCCTGATTCTGGCTGCGATCAAAGAAAAAGATATAGAACTTCGGACAACAGATGGTGGCGACCGCGATGACGACGCCATGATCACCGATATTCTGTCGAAAATGGTCAAGCAGCGCCGGGACAGCATCAAGGCCTATGAAGAGGGCGGTCGGTGCGAGCTGGCGGAGCAGGAGAAGGCCGAGATTGCAATCATCGAGGAGTTCCTGCCCAAGCAGATGTCCGACGATGAGATCAAGGCGGCGTGCGAGGCAATCGTGAAAGAGCTGGGCGCAGAAGGCCTCAAGGACATCGGTCGCTGCATGGCTGCCATGAAAGATAAATATGCCGGTCAGATGGATTTCGCCAAGGCCAGCAAGACCATCAAGGGCATGCTGAGCTAACAGCTGACCAAAGCATGAATTCAAGGAGAAGGGCGGCGCCGGTTTGGCAGCCGCCCTTTTCAGTTGACCGGGCGGTGTCACACCCGGTGGGGTAAAAACGTGCGGGCAGAATAGTGAAGTAGGGGGGTCTCCCTGCCGTGCCGCGTTCCTAGATTTTGATCACCTGCATGGGGCGGATTTCGGGGTATGGCCGCTTCCGTCGCGCAGGTTCCTTGCTTGTCTCTGTGTCAGACTGCTCGCTGGCGATTTTTCTGCTGCTGTACAGGATCTTCTCGTCAATCGGCGCCAGGAGGGTCGCCAGTTTTGAGAAAAAGCTTATCTTTTGGCTTTCTTTAGATTTGATTTTCTTAGGCATATCGTGACTCCGTTTTCTTATAGTTGTTGATATCGTGTATTTTTTTGAGTATTTCAATTTCGTAGTTTTAAGGCTTTGACTTAGAAATATTAAGGAAATGATATGCGCTACAAGCTGCAGTCCCTGTCTGGTCTTCTGGCGTTCGATGCGGCGGCGCGCCACGGCAGCCTGACGCTGGCGGCAAAAGAGCTGGGGCGGACCCAGTCTGCAGTTAGCCAACAGGTGAAGGGGCTTGAGGAACAGTTGGGCTTCGCCCTGTTTGTACGCAAGCCGCGGGAGATCGAGCTGACATCGGCCGGCCGGTCGCTGGCGAAAGCGGTCAAGCAGGCGCTTGAAGGTATTGACGACAAGGTCACCACGCTGATGCGCCGACACGAGCCCAATGTGATCCGTCTTTCCGCTTATCATTCCTTCGCTATCCAGTGGCTCATTCCGCGCCTGCCGCGTTTTTCCATGGCACACCCGGAAATCGATATCCGGCTGAATGCGGACGATCACCAGGTTGATGTCGTCGCTGAAGGCTACGACCTGGCCATCCGGGGCGGCTGGCTTGGCAAGCTGCCAGCGGGCGTAACACCCATGCGGGTTGAAAAATATATGCCCGTGTATGCGCCGTGCCTTGCGGACGGGCGGGAGATCACTGTGAATGAGTTGGCGGACTATCCGCTGATCGGCTATGAGGACCGAAGCTATTGGAACGGCTGGCTGGAGCATAACGGGGTGGAGCTTGAGGACCCTGATTTCGGCAAGACCTACAGCCACTCTGGCCTCTTGGTGCAGGCGGCCGTGGTGGGCGCAGGCATCGGTATGGCACCACTGGCGACTGCGGCGCAGGCGCTGATCGACGGCAGGCTCAGGTGCGTGCCGGGCAAGCCATCCAGCAACGGCTTCTGTTTTCACGCCGTCACGGCGGGCGACCCGGTCAGTGAAAATGTTGCGCTGTTCATCGATTGGCTGCAGGAGGAGATGGACCAGATGGAGGTCGACCTGCAGCAATATATTGCATAATCGGCAGCAGGTGTTTCCTGATCGATTCCCTCTGTTCTCAGCCGGTGTGTTAGGCTAGAAGAGGTGTCTTCCGGTTTTTACTTTTAGTGGGTGGTTATGGCGCTTAGTCCGCAGTTTCTGGATGAGCTGAAGCACAGATTTACTCTGTCCGACGTGGTTGGACGGCATGTGAAGCTTGTGCGCCATGGGCGCGAGCATCAGGGACTGTGCCCATTCCACAATGAAAAGACCCCTTCCTTCACCGTGAATGACCAGAAAGGTTTCTACCACTGCTTCGGCTGCGGGGCGCACGGCAGCGTGCTTGATTTCGTCATGGGCACCCAGGGCATGGAGTTCATGGAAGCGGTGGAAATGCTGGCGGGCGAAGCCGGTATGGAAATGCCGCGCCAGACACCCCAGCAGATTGAACGCGACAAGAAGCGTGGCACGCTTTCCGAGGCCATGGACACGGTGGCCAAATGGTATATGGCGCAGCTGAAGGGCCAGATTGGCCGCGGCGCGTATGACTATATCAAGGGCCGGGGCCTGACGGATGAGACGTTGGAGCGCTTCGGCATGGGTTATGCGCCCGCCGCCCGCACCGCCCTCAAGGACGCCATGATCGCGCGCGGCATTGGTGAAGACCAATTGATTGAAACCGGTATGCTGATCAAGCCCGAGGGCGGCGGCGCCAGCTATGACCGGTTCCGCGACCGGCTGATGTTCCCGATCACCGACAGGCAGGGCCGGGTGATCGCATTCGGCGGCAGGGCACTAAGTAAAGACGCTAAGGCCAAGTATCTCAACAGCCCGGAAACCACGCTGTTCCATAAAGGTGCGACCCTTTATAACTGGGCCAATGCCCGCGCGGCCTCCTATGATGCCGGGCAGGTGATGGTGGTTGAGGGCTATATGGATGTGATTGCGCTGGCACAGTCAGGCATCGATTATGCCGTCGCGCCCCTCGGCACTGCGCTTACGGAAGAACAGATATCGCATCTTTGGCAAATGGCGGATGAGCCGATCCTGTCGTTTGATGGTGACAACGCGGGCCTGCGCGCCGCATCGCGGGCGGTGGAACGCTCGCTGCCGATGCTCAAGCCTGGCAAGTCGCTCCGCTTCATTATCATGCCGGAAGGGGACGACCCCGACAGCCTGGTGCAGCGCGAGGGTAAACGCGCCATTGAGAAGCTGATCGACAAGGCTGATCCGCTGGTAAATGTGCTGTGGCGCAACCTCACAGAGGGCGTGCCGGTGGACACACCAGAGCGGCGGGCAGGGCTGGAGAAAAAAATCTTCGGAACGCTTTCCGAAATCGAAGATGAAAACGTCAAGAAGCTGTACCAGACAGAATTCAGGAACCGGATCTGGGAATTGTTCCGCCCGGCCAAGCGGCAGGGCGGTCAGGGTGCGCGCCGTACGGGTGGCCCTGGTGGCGGCAACCAGCGGTTCCAGAAGAAGAATGCGGGCGGCATGCAGCCATGGCAACAGGGCGGCGGTTTGAAACACACATCATTTGCACAGGGTGACAAGGGCCGGCCGGTAACGGACCGGATGGAGAAGACGATTATCCTGACGCTGGTGCACCACCCCGAAATCCTGATCAAGCATGAAGAAATGGTGGCGGGCCTCGAGTTCGGCACATCAGGACTTGACGATTTGCGCAATGCGTTATTAGAGAAGGCCGCTGCGGGTGAGACCCTTGACCATGAGGCGGTGATTGCCCATCTGGAAGACAGACCGGAGATGGCGACGCTTGAAAAGCTCCTGGCGGAACGGGCGCTGAGGGATGACTGGTTCGCCTGGACGGATGCGGCGCTATCGGATGCGCTGACTGGATTCGAGCATATTGTCTCGCGATTCCAGCATATTACGGCGGCAAAAGCGGCATATGAACAGGCTGAGGCTGAATTTGCGGCCGACATGACAGAAGAAAATAGAGACCGATTTATCGCGGCGCAGGAGGCATTCCGGGCGCTCGAGGAAAAAGTAGCAGACAAAGAAGGATACCGGCTCGAATCAGGCAGGTTTTCTTTCAATTAATATGGTATAGACTGCGATTCGCGCAGATCTGGAGAAAAAATACATGGCAAAAGATGCGAATCAGGAAGACGACAAGGCAACCGGCACTGAGGAAAGCGGCTCTCGCCCCCTTGGTGACACCACGGAGGCCGCCGTCAAGAAGATGATCGCAAAGGCCAAGGAGCGAGGCTACATCTCGTATGATGAGCTCAATGCTGCCTTGCCGACCGAGGAAATGTCATCCGAAAAAATCGAAGACATCATGACCATGCTGTCTGAGATGGGGATCAACGTGACCGACGGCGACGACCCTGACGAAGCCGAAGGCGACGAAAAAGAAGCCGAAGAGACCGAACAGGAAGAGTTCAAGACCACAGACAAGAAGGAAGCGAGCGATCGCACCGACGACCCTGTGCGCATGTATCTGCGCGAGATGGGCTCTGTGGAACTGCTGTCGCGTGAGGGCGAGATCGCCATCGCGAAGCGGATCGAGGCCGGTCGAGCCACCATGATCGAGGGCCTGTGCATGAGCCCGCTCACGTTCCGCGCCATCATCGAATGGGCCGAGCGTCTCGAGAATGAAGAGATGCTGCTGCGCGATATTATCGACCTTGAAGCCACGCTGGGCAAAGAACCAGACAGCGCCGACCTTGAAGACGAGGACGGCGGCGACGTGATGAAGGAAGGTGCCGAAGCCGCAGACGACAAAGACAAGAAAGACGATGGGTCCAAGAAGGATGACGAGTCTTCCGACGAGGCTGGCGACGGTAACAACGATAGTGACAGCAACAATGATGATGACGACGATGAAGACGAGGCAGCAATGTCTTTGTCGGCCATGGAAGCGCATCTGAAGCCAGAAACTATCGAAAAATTCCGACTGATTACAGCGACTTACAAGAAATACGCCAAGCTTCAGGATGCCCGACTTGCGGCAGCTGTTCAAAGCGACACTCTGTCGACCGCGCAGGAGCGCCGCTTCAAGAAGCTGCGCGAAGACCTGATCGAGCTTGTGAGCTCCGTACGGTTCAACAACATGCGGATCGAAGAGCTGGTAGACGAACTTTACGGCCTGAACAAGCGCCTGATGAGCCTCTCTGGTCGCCTGCTTCGTCTGGCTGAAAGCCACAAGGTTTCCCGTACAGCTTTCCTGGACGAGTATCAGGGCAACGAACTTGAAGACGGTTGGGCTGAGCGCGTTGGCAAGCTCAAAGGCAAGGGTTGGGCGGCTTTTGTCCTCAACGAAGGCAGTGCCATCAACAACATTCGCGACCAGGTGAGCGAAGTTGTCGGCCGCACAGGCCTGCATGTGAACGAATTCCGCCGTATTGTTCGCACGGTGCAGAAGGGCGAAAAAGAAGCCCGTATCGCCAAGAAGGAAATGGTGGAGGCCAACCTCCGTCTGGTGATCTCGATCGCCAAGAAATACACCAACCGTGGCCTGCAATTCCTGGATCTGATTCAGGAAGGTAACATCGGCCTGATGAAGGCGGTGGACAAGTTCGAATACCGCCGCGGTTACAAATTCTCGACCTACGCCACTTGGTGGATCAGGCAGGCCATCACCCGCTCGATCGCCGACCAGGCGCGCACCATCCGTATTCCGGTGCATATGATTGAGACGATCAACAAACTGGTGCGCACAGGCCGCCAGATGCTGCACGAAATTGGCCGCGAAGCCACGCCGGAAGAACTGGCGGAGCGTCTGTCCATGCCGCTTGAGAAAGTGCGCAAGGTGATGAAGATCGCCAAGGAGCCAATCTCCCTTGAAACGCCAATCGGCGACGAGGAAGACAGCCACCTGGGTGACTTTATCGAAGACAAGAACGCCATCCTGCCTGTGGATGCCGCGATCCAGTCGAACCTGCGTGAGACCACAACCCGCGTGCTGGCATCGCTGACGCCGCGGGAAGAGCGTGTCCTTCGGATGCGTTTTGGTATTGGCATGAACACCGACCACACGCTCGAGGAAGTCGGCCAGCAATTCTCGGTAACCCGGGAGCGTATCCGTCAGATCGAGGCAAAGGCGCTCAGGAAGCTGAAGCACCCAAGCCGGTCGCGTCAGCTCAGAAGCTTCCTCGACACTTAGAGGCAGGCTTTGTGACTGGACTGAATAAAATCCGGGAAGGCAGCCGTGCATGGCTGCCTTTTCTGTTTTTGTGCATATGTCATGTGCTTCAGCCGCTGGTGGCCGCAGAAGATTCTGTGTCCGGGGCGCCGAAACTGCAACAGGATGAACATGGCCGCATGCTGGTGGATGTGCACGTAGGCGGTGAAGGGCCTTTCCCCTTCCTGCTGGATACCGCCGCCAGTCGCACGGTTATGTACCGCACGCTGGTCAGCCTCCTGGAACTGGAGGCTGTCCCGTTCAAATCCCGTCGTGTGATGACAGCGACCGGCGCGCGTGAGATGCAGCTGTACCGGGTTGGCGATCTTGAGGCGCTTGGCAAGACGCTGAGGGTCAATGAAACCGTAGCCATGCCCGACCCCGCGTTGGAGGGTACCTCCGGTATACTGGGGATTGATCTGTTGCGCGGGCACCAGTTGCTCTTGGACCGCACAGGCGCACGGCTGGATGACGACCGCAACCTGAAGCGTGAAGCGGGTTGGCTGGACTTGAAAGCCCGCGCTGTGGGTTATGGCTCGCTGGCGGTTACTGTGATCATCGAAGGCGTTGAAATCCACGCACTTGTCGATACGGGCTCGGGCCACACGGTGCTGAACGGCCCGGCGCTTCAGGCGCTTCAGGAGGTCATTCCGGAAGGCATGACGGATGATCAGGCCAGCGTGTCTGCCTCCGGCAGGGCGATGGCTGCCAGCGTGATCAAAGTGCCCGCCATGTCGGTCGGCCCTTGGCAGCTGACAGACCAGCGTTTGGTATCTGCGCACCTTCCCGTCTTCTCAACTTTCGGCGCATCCCGTGCGCCCGCTATGATCCTGGGCATGGACGTGCTGTTGCAGGCTGATGTCGTTGCCATGGATTTCAGGCGCTGGCGCATGATGGTCAGGCCGAAGGACTAATTAGAAACCTGGGGTGCTTCACTGTTGGAATTCAGCCTCTCGCGGTGTACCTCAGGAAGAGTAACCAGTAACACAGGCAATCTAAACCGATGAATGAACCACGCAAACTTCACCTGGAGAAAATTTCCAGGGCCGAACGCAGTGAAGACCAGTCGGCCTTGCGGGCGGCCTTTGCAGACGCCCTGCGGGAGCTGCCGGATGATCCGGTGGTGCTGGGAAAGTGGGCGGACTATATGTTCGGCATCGGGGAAAAGGATATTGCGCGCCAGGCGGTGCGGAAGGCCTTTAGCCTTACGCGGGACAATCAGCATCATTTGAAAATGGCCCTGTGCGACAAAATGTATGTCATGGGGATGCAGAAGATCGCGGCCAAGTCATTGCCGAAGCTTATTTCCAGCGAACGCACGCAGGAAACATTGGTGAGGATCAAGATTCTGTCGGCGGGCAGGGACGAGATCAGCGTGCGCCAGGCTTGTGAGCAGTTGGTTGAAAGGGCTGAGTTGGAGCCAGAACAATGGCGTGAGATATCGCGCCTTGCGCTTAACTGCGGCAATCCTGCTGTGGCGGTTAAGGCGTTCCTCAAGTGTATTAAGCTGGCCGATGCTCCGCCAAAGGATCTGGCAAGGCTTGTGGTGTTGCACATCGAAAATAATGACCTGGAAAGTGCCTGGAGGGTTTTGAAGGATTTGCCTCGTGAGGTTCTACAGCAGCCAGATATGCTGGCGGTGAAGGGTACTTGTTTGCGAAAGCGCGGCCAGAAGACCGAGGCCGTGAAAGCTTATCTGCAATTGCTGGATCATTGGCCCAGCAACCCTACTGCCTGGAGCGGCCTGGCAAATCTGGCGGACAAGGGCGACCTTCCAGGTCTCGTGACCCGATGCGAAGACATATTGAATGGCAATCAAGCGGGGGGCGACAATGCGATAAGTCTTTGGTATGCCCTCGGCCTGATGCAGGAGAGGTTGCACCGAACACGTGAAGCTTTTGAAAGCTACAGCAGGGCAAACAGCCGGGTGCATGAACGTTATGCCTCCAAGGGCCGTGCCTATGACGCGAAAAAGGTTGAGCAGGTACGTGCTCGCGTAACCGGTTGGTTCACGGGAGATATGTTCGAGCCACAACCTGCTGAGGTGTCGGCCAGCCAGCCAATCTTCATTGTTGGTATGCCGCGGTCAGGCACATCCCTGCTGGAACGTATTCTGGCATCTCTGCCCGAGGTGCGGGCCGGAGGGGAGAGCAAGGCGCTGGCGCTGGTTGCGACCGGGCATCACCAGGATGTGCTTCGTAAACATGCGCCGGAACCACGGGCACTGGACAGTGAGGCATGGCAAGCCATGGCGAGCGATTATTGGAATGCCACATGGGTTCAGGGCCGGTTCGTAACGGATAAACTGCCACAAAATTATGCCAATTTGGGCTGGGGCATGAAGATGTTCCCTACAGCCCCGATCATTCACCTCAAACGTGACCCACGGGATATCGGCTGGTCAATCTATAAGCGCTTCATGCGGGTGACGTTTGCCTACGCGACCAAGCAGGAATCAATGGCCCATGCTATCAGGCAGTGCGAAGACTATATGGACTATTGGAAAAGTGTGGCACCAGGCCGCATTCTAACGGTTCAGTATGAGGATCTGGTTCAAAACCCGGAATCCATGACCCGTAAGATCACAGAATTCTGCGGTTTGGAGTGGAAGGAAGCCTGCCTGTCACCCGAGAAGCTGGATATTCCCTCATTTACGCTGAGCGAACAACAGGTGCGGGAGCCCATCAATACGAAAGGTCTTGGGCGTTGGAAGGAATATGAAGAATTTCTTCAGCCCATGATCAGGGCCTTGGATGAATATGGCCTACTGACATAGAAAACGACCGGGCAAAGCTCCGGCCGTTTTTTCTGAAGCTGGTTATGGTGCCTAGCGGAACAGCGACAGGATCGCGCCCGGCGCCTGGTTCGAAATCGACAGGGCCTGAATACCCAGCGCCTGCTTCACCTGGTTGGCTTCGAAAGCGGCGCTGGTTGCGCCCAGGTCGGCATCAACAAGATTGCCGATCCCCTCTTCGGTGGCGTTCGAGAGCGATTCCGTGAAATCCTTGGTTTCCTGCAGCTGGCTGGCACCCGCGCCCAACTGGGACAGGGAGCTTGAGAGATTGCTGATCGAATCTTCAATCGCCGATACAGCCGCCTGCGCGTCCGCAACAGAGCTGATGCCCTGGCTGGCGCTCAGTGTTACATTCGGCCCGCCGAGCGACAGGTCCTGCGCGTCAATCTGGATCACACCCTGGCCGTCAGCGCCGGTGACCGCAACAATATCATCGCCGCCGGATTTCACCGCGTTGGTGCCGTTGAATTCGGCATTGTCGACGATCGAGGTGATCTGGTCACGGAGCGCCCCGAATTCGTCATTCAGCGCCTGTCGGCTGACATCATCAAGGCCGGGATCAGAGGCCGTTACGGCCTTTTCCTTCAGCTCCAACAACAGGTCAGACACACCGTCCCCGGCGGCCAGCGCCACATCGGTGGTGGAGAGCGCCCGGTCAAGGGATCCCTTGACGCTGTTGAGGCCCGCGACATCGGCTTTGAGGAGTTGCGCGATCGACAGGATCGCGGCGTTATCTTTTACACTGTCGACTTTCTTGCCAGTGGAAATTTCATTTTGCGTTTTAGCCTGAAGCGAATTCGTACGCTGCAGGTTACGCACGCCCAGCAAGCTGCTGGCGTTCGTATTGATCGAGTTTACCATTTTCAGCACCCATAGGTTCACCGGCGGACCCCTCCGCCAGTCGGTATTCTACCTGCAGGCAGTATGGCACAAATCAGGGGAAATATGAAGGAATGGATAAAATTGTCGGGGTCTGGCATCCCGGCGGGCCTTACCCACCGGGACGGAGGCAGCTTTTAATCTGCCTTGCTGATGAAGGCGCTGATGGCGTTCTTGAGCGCCAACACATCCATTTTATCGGATACCGCCACTGGTGTGTGGATCGACAACAGGGGTACGCCGAAATCGATGGTGTCGATATTCAGCTTCGCCAGTTCCTTGCCCAGCGTCCCGCCGCCGGCGCGTCCCACCTTGTATGTGGTGGTTTGCCAGGCCACGTTGGCGTCATCAAGGGCCGCGCGTGTCCAGGCGATAAATTCGCTGTTGGCGTCAAAACCGCGGCCATAGAGCTTGATGTTCACACCAAAGCCAAGGCGCGGTGCGTTCGTCAGTTCCCATGCACTTGGGCTCATGGGGTTCACGCCGGGGTTGACGTCAATCGACAGCGCTTTTGACGCCCTCAGCGCGCGGGTGAACAGCGGCTGGCGGTAGGCTTCGCCCAGCTCGGCATAGACAAGCTCGCTCACCAGATCCGGCAGGTAGGTGCTTGAGGCACCAGAGACATTCACATTGCCGCTTTCTTCATTGTCGGCAAACTGGATGATGGTGGTGTGCGGCAGGCGCTTCGTGTCGAAGGCTGCCATCATGCTGGCGAAGGCCGCCAGCCTGTCATCCTGGCCGTAAGCGGCCACAAGGCGACGATCAAGGCCCATGTCGCGGGGCTTCATGGCGGGCACCAGCGACAGCTCAGCCGATACAAGATCAGCCGCCTCGATATCATAGTTGGACTTGAGGAAACGGAACACCCATTCGCTGGCGCTGAATTTGCCGTCCTCGCCGTGCGGGCCGTGCGCCACAATGGGGTCGAGGTCTTCATGTTCGACTACTTCGCGGGCGTTTTTCTTCATCTGGTCGCGCGCCGTGTGGGGCGACAGGTCAGGGATCATCAGGATCGGATCGTCACCCTTCAGGCCAATGGAAATCTGGACAGTCTTGCCGTCCTTGGTGTCCACGCGGCCGACAAGCGCCAGCGGGATGTTGGTCCATTGGTAGGTCTTGATGCCGCCGTGATAGTTGGTCTGGAACAGGGCAAAGCCTTGGGCTTCATCCACGGGGCGGCCCTTCAGCTCAAGGCGCGGGCTGTCGATATGGCTTGCGACAATCCGCAGGCCGGCGCTGGTGGGGGCGCTGCCGCCGATGATCAGCGCCATGGCACGGTCGCGGTTGATATGGAAATATTTCGCACCCGGTGTCACGGGTGTGCCAGGCTTCCATTCCTCAAAGCCGTTGCGTTCGGCTTCGGCGCGGATCGCGGCCACGGTCAGCAGTTCCGTGCGGGCCTTGTCCAGGAAAGCCTTGTAGGTTTCACCGAACGCGTCGGCCTGGGCCTTGTCGTCCTTTGACGCTGTTTTCCACGCGCTGTCGCACGCGCCCTGGGGGCAGGTGGTGTCGGCGGCCCGGGCGGGCAGGGTTGCGATCAGGGCGCTGGCCATCAGGCCTGCAGCCAGCGCGGGCTTCAGGGCAGACTTGATGGCTGATTGGGGGCGCATCAACGATGACATTCTGTTTCCTCCAGTCGGTATGGGATTCTTGCTGAAGCAGACCCTAGAATGTGGCCGCATGCATTGCAAACCCTCTTCGCGCTCCTTATATCGGAAGATATAAAGATTTCGGGGCGGGCTTGCCCCGGCTATAATGAGACCGACGCGAGGAGTGGGGAATGAACCAATATTCAATGGTGGTGCTGATTGTTCTGGCCGTGATGTGCGCTGGCGCCTTTAAGCACTGGGCAAAACTGCAGCATGAAAAACTGAGGTCCCGGCAGGACAAGGCCGACGACGCCACAAGCAAACGCATCGCAGAGCTTGAAGACCGCGTCCGCGTGCTGGAGCGCATTGTCACCGACAAGAGCGAGCGCCTGAAACAAGAAATCGACGCACTGTAAGAACCGGGCAACTGGCTGCAGGACATTCATAAGGGGGGAAGACAGGTGAGCGGACAAGACTTTGTTCTGGCGATCATTTTCGGATCGTTCATATTCGCGGGCGTGATGCACTGGATGAAAATCAAGGCGGATGCCGTCAAGGCAAAGGCCGCCGGACTGGACGGTGACGCCCGGGCCGAGATCGCCGCGCTGAAGAAGCGCGTTGACGTGTTGGAGCGCATCGTGACCGACAGAAGCACACGCCTGAAGGAAGAGATTGACGCGCTTTAACCGCGCGCGTCATTTTTCACTACCCATCGGGGAAAGAGTTTGCTACCTAACGCTCCGTGGTTTGGGCCTGTAGCTCAGCTGGTTAGAGCCGGCCGCTCATAACGGCTTGGTCGGGGGTTCGAGTCCCTCCGGGCCCACCACTTTCCTTTTGTAAGTTCTCAGTATAACCTGGAAATTTCTCAGAAAAAGCTGGAAATGGATCTGGGCAGAGTTCACGAGGACTCGTCCGGTCTTTTCTGTATAGCGGACCTTGATAGGTTACACAACTAAGGCCGGCTATTCGCCTATTCCGTTGAAAAACTCTTGTTGAATGCTGATTGAGGCTCTGATTCACTTGTTTCTGTCAGAAGTGGGAGGATCAGGCGATGATG
>MRWG01000162.1_pt1 | contig 261297 bp, 255 predicted proteins | sample 1013341 | NCBI WGS metagenome assembly MRWG01 (sample SAMN06117577, study PRJNA244670) | biofilm metagenome | biome: Water; feature: Cathode Biofilm; material: Biofilm; isolation source: microbial consortium enriched at the cathode of a solar microbial fuel cell | place: USA: District of Columbia... | reverse complement strand
CGGGCGTGTTCAAGATTGCGTTGCATCGCCGGCTGCGGTACTCATTTAGGCATATCTAAACTCCATGTCCTCGCCAGCTCGCGACTTGTGCTCGCGTAAGTAAGTTCCCCGGCCTGTCGGCAAATACGCGCGGTATTGGCTTTCTGCCTGATCAGCACAGCGGCACATTCTGTATTTTCCTGATATTCTTTACTCATGGACAATACATTCGCGGCATTTTACAACTGGATTGAACTGAACAGTTCGAGGCTGGTGATCAGCCTGGTGATCCTTTCCGCCTACCTGGTCATCCGCAGGCTCATCATTCCGAAACTGCAGAAACTCATCGAGCGTGACCGGCTCAAAAACAAGACCCTGAAGGACGCCGTATTCAGTCTGAATCTGTTTATTGGTGTCCTGGCTTTCCTGTTTATCCTGTTTACCTGGGGTTTTAATTTCGGGGAACTGCTGGCTTTGTCCACCGGGCTCGTCGCGATCACCGGTGTCGCCCTGTTCGCCAACTGGTCTATACTCAGCAATATTACGGCATTCTTTATCCTGGTGGCCCACCAGTCCTACCAGCGTGGCAACTATATCCGCATCATCGATATGGATAATTATATCGAGGGCTATATTTCAGAAATCAACCTGTTCAACACCAGGCTCATCGGCGAGAACCGCGAGGTGATTACCTACCCCAATAACCTGCTCATCGCCAGACCGGTGATTATCAACCCGCGGACCAGGCACGTTATAACCGGGAAAATCCAGGATTTATCCCAGGCAGCCATGACTGACGGGGATGGCTGAGCATGCGGCATACGCCGCGCGCAGTTGATCCGTGTTCCGGCTGTGAACCTCGCTGCAGTCTGCTACTCCAATGAACATGAATCGCAGCATAACCATGACCGGGTTGGTGGCGTCGCTGATGATTACGGCTATGCCGTTGCTTGCCTCGTGTACACCTGCGCACAAATCTTTCTGGGAAGTCCCCGACCCTTCCTTGCGTGATATTGCTATTATCCGACAACTGCGTGGTGAAAATTCTGTTGTCATTTACAATCCTGTCGCCTGCCGTGAAATCGGCGTGGCCTGTGGCTTCTTTCGTTCGCAGGCCTTTGCCCATCGGCGACTGAATCACCTCATTCTTGATATACCCTCGGCGTACCCGCCCACCCAGCGTGCACAGGCGGACTGCTGGGCTGCAAGGTATGCCGACGCCCGGGAAGTTGCGGCGGCCGTGCGTTTTCTTGAAGCCGGTGATGAAGCGAAAAAATGGCGTGTTCCCGGTGATCTGGCGGAGCGGGCCCGTAACATTCGTGAATGTGCGGCAGAGGCCGGAAACTGGCCGGCCACTGGGTGATCCGGGGACCGGGCACTTTTAGCACCGCATGGCAATCGCAGGCGTGTTTCCGCCGGGATCTCGCTAAGGGTTTATGTTCCGGTCCCAGTAGGGTTCATCACCGAAACGCTCTACCAGAAATTCAATCAGAATTCGTACGCGTTGTGACAGATAGCGGTTAAGCGGATAAACCGCGCAGGCATGGCGCTGCAGCAGGGAATAATCCGGCAACACCGCTACCAGTGCGCCACTGGCAAGTTCCTGCCAGCAGATAAAGGTCGGTAATTGCACGATTCCGTGGCCGGCCATGGCCATGCGCTTGAGGAAATCGCCATTATTGGCGGTAATTTCCCCGGAAACATTGATAACGGATTCTTTTCCGGAGGCATCATATAACCGCCAGTAGCCGGATGCGGACATGTTGTAATGTAACAGGCGGTGTTTTTTCAGATCCGCGGGCAGTTCAGGTGTTCCGTGTTTCTCGAGATAAGCCGGACTCGCGCAGAGTCTGAATCTTATCGGGCAAATTCTTCTGGCTACCAGGCTGGAATCTTTCAGTTCAGCGATGCGGAAGGCCAGATCCAGACCCTCCTCGACGAGGTCAACCTGGCGGTCGGAAAAATCAATATGGATACGGATGTTTGCATGTTGTTTTAAGAAATCATCAATCGCGCCGGCGAGGTGGCAGAGTCCGAACGACAGGGGCGCAGCCAGCTTGATGGTGCCTTGCAGAGAGGTATTGTCATCGGCGGTGATGCTATTCAGTTCGGTGACATCATCAACAATTCCTAATGCCCGTGTGTAGTAGATACGACCGGCCTCCGTGAGGCTGGATGTGCGTGTGGTGCGGTTCAGCAGGCGGACCCCGAGATGCTTCTCCAGTTCGACCAGACGTCGACTGACTGCGGATTTGGCGATATCGAGTTGTTCCGCGGCTCGCCCGATTCCGCCGGCATCGACGATACGAATGAACAATTGCATGTCTTCAAGCTGGCCCATATTATTGATTCTTATTATCAGAACAATAAACCATGATTATTGGATTTTAATCGTATTAAAGCAATAAACAGGCAAACTTCAATTGAATGTTTTTCAATACCTGTGCAGGCAGACATGCGGCTTTTGTCCTGGTGTTTCTCCGTACCCGGTCAATTGCAGCCTGCCATTCTACTTCCACGATGAACTCTGTAAGGATGTTGTCGCTGTATAATTCCGGACCGTCGCTTGCGCTGATGGATACGATACGCTTTTCATGCTACAGAAACTGACTTTGGCAGCCTGGGCAGCAGGTATGCTGCTGCTTCTGGGTATCCTTTTTTACCACGGTTTCGGGACGGTTACCGTGGCGGTGGTTATGGCGGGCTGGGGACTGGTTGTTGTTACTGCCTTTCATCTGCTGCCCATGATCTGTGACACACTAGCCTGGCGTTGCCTGTTGACCGTTGAAACGCGCCCGCTATTTACACAACTGCTCTGGATGCGCTGGATAGGTGAATCAGTCAACGCCCTGTTGCCGGCTGCCCAGATCGGCGGCGATATGCTGCGTGGCAGACTTGCCGCACATCGGGGTGTACCGAGGGCGGAGGCGGCAGCCAGTATTGTTGTTGACTTAACTCTCAGTGTATTCACGCTGGTGGTGTTTGCCATCGGCGGCGTTCTGCTCACACTGAGACAGAATGAAGCCGCTCTTGTCCTGTTGGCGGGGTTGCTGACAGCAAGCCTGTTGGTACTGTTGCTGTTGAGACTGCTGCGGCGTGGGCTTTTCCGAATTCTTGCACAATCACTGACCCGACTGGTTCGCCACCGCGATTGGGACCGTCTGGTCGGCGGTGCAGCCGCACTGGATGCTGCCATAGCTGCAATGTACTCACACCCCCGGCAACTGCTGGCAAGCAGTGCCTGGGCTTTGCTTGCCTGGATCCTGGGCGCCGGGGAGATCTGGCTGGCGCTGTATTTTCTCGGTCATCCCGTCAGTGTACTTGATGCATTGATTCTTGAGAGCCTGACCCAGGCCGTGCGCAGTGCCGCCTTCCCGGTGCCGGGCGCCTGGGGCATACAGGAGGGTGGCTTCGTATTGCTGGGGACACTGGTCGCCGTGCCTGCAGAGACAGCGCTTGCCACCTCGCTGATCAAACGTGTGCGGGAAATGGGTCTTGGAATACCGGGACTCATGGCTTGGCAGTTTGCCGAGGGCCGGCGCTGGTATTATTCAAAAAAAGTGAATTAACAGTAATGAATGCGTAGCTGTATAGCTGCGGCATAACGGTGCCTGATCGCTGACTTGCGGATGGCGGTGATGCGTAAAAATGCTGGTGTTTTCCCGCTATAACCAAAGGCGAGCCAAGGCAGGCAACTGGTTTTACAGAATGGGTAATGGTATCTTTATCTTCAGGGAAAGTTAAAGTGGTGGCATCGCTGGTTGAATATGGAAGCCTCTGTTCGGGTTGAACATTTACCGGAATAAATCCCACGGGGACAGGTTCACTCGCCGGCTTGATACACACGGTGTATGCGTTAATCCGGTTCTGCACGCGGTCACGGATAACAGCTGAGCCTGGAAGATCCACGATCCGGCCGCTTGCAGCCGGGAGCGCGCCGGGATTTCCTGATTTCATGACTATTATGTATATATATGCCGGCCTGGTGGAGCACGATGCGCCGTTGCCGGACAGTGTAATTCTACCGCTATGAACAACAATGGCACATTAACCGATGCACCCGCCAAAACCTGGGTACACCAGGCCGCGCGGTGGGCTATACGTCCCCTTGTAGGCAGTCCTGTAACTCCAAACCATTTGACTACCCTGCGGCTTGTTACCGGTATTGCAGCCGCGGCCGCGTTTACAGCCGGTGATTCCGTGTGGACGGCCTGGGGTGGTTTGCTATTTGTGTTGTCTGCATTCCTGGATCGAGCCGACGGTGAACTGGCCCGTTTGAGTGGGCAAACCAGTGCCGCCGGTCACCGCTACGACCTGCTTTCCGACGCCATCGTCAATGTGCTGTTATTTATCGGTATCGGTATCGGTCTCAGCAACAGTGTCCTTGGTCTGTGGGCCCCGTTACTGGGGTTTATCTCCGGCGCCAGTGTCGGTGCCATTTTCTGGGTGGTCGCAATCATGGAAAGCAAGGGAGATATGATGGGCGCCTTGCCATTCAGCGCTGTTAAAGGCTTTGATCCGGATGATGTCCTGTTCATCGTCGGCCCATTGTCATGGATTGATGACCTGATCAGCTTTTTGGTCGCTTCCTCGTTCGGGGCGCCACTGTTCCTCGCCTTTGCCATGTACTGTGTGATGCGTCTGCAGCACTGATCCGGTGGCCGGTGTTGTCGAGGTTTCGCATCAGAACCTGGTCCGCGCCCGCCTCGTCGTAATCATTCAGCATCGTGCAGCCTGCAGTCTGCTAGCGCCGGTTATTGCCGGCAAGCAGGTGGATTAACACCATATACAGCAGATCGACCGTTATTTAATAATTCTCATAATAAGAACAATATTTTGCATATAATGCTATTTATCCTTTAAATATCAACAGTTAGACTTCCGGTTAATTATCATTGCCGCCCGCTAGACGGGTGGATCAATCATCATCGGAGTGTCATCAATATGCAGGCAACACAACTTCCCCAACAGGCGATTCGTGGATTGCGGCGGGTCACGGCAGGCATCCAGGCCAGCGATGGCGACGGCGTCAACCTGACCCGGATGATCGGTGGACCGGAATTGAACATGCTCGATCCGTTTTTGTTGTTCGATGTCTTTGAATCGGACCGGCCGGACGATTACATCGGCGGATTTCCGGCACACCCCCACCGCGGTTTCGAGACGGTTACCTACCTGCTCGCCGGCCGTCTGCGTCACCGGGACAGTGCCGGCCATGAAGGTGTTATCGAGCCCGGTGACGTGCAATGGATGACGGCAGGTCGCGGCATCGTTCATTCAGAAATGCCCGAGCAGGAAAACGGCCTGCTGCAGGGTTTCCAGCTCTGGGTCAACCTGCCCGCCCGCGAGAAAATGTGCGCACCGGCTTACCAGGAGTTTAGCGCAGAGGATCTTGCCGTGGCGTATGAACCTGGAGGGATCCAGGTCCGCATCATTGCCGGCCGTAGCGATGGCGGTCTGACCGGCCCCGTCATCAATCACCATGTATCGCCGCTGTTCATGGATATCTCGCTGCCGGCGGGGCAGACCTTTGAACAGGGTGTTGATGCCGGTGATAACGCGTTTGTCTACGTAATCGATGGCGCCGTTGCAGTGGGCACCCCGGAACGTGATCTTGAAAGCCGGGAACTGGGTATCCTGCAACACGGCGAGCGTGTGCGCTTGCGTGCGCAACGGGCTGCCCGTTTCCTTCTTGTCGCGGCACAACCGTTACGGGAACCGGTAGCGCGCGGCGGCCCGTTCGTCATGAATACGCCTGAAGAGGTTATGCAGGCGTTTGAAGATTATCGCAACAATCAATTCAAGGATCAGTAAATGGGTATGTTGGTCAATGGTGTCTGGGAGGATCGCTGGTATCCGACGGAGGAAAACCGGGGACGCTTTGTCCGTGACGCGGCACAGTTCCGCAACTGGATCACCGCCGACGGCAGTGCCGGTCCCGGCGGCCGGGCGGGGTTTCCGGCGGAACATGATCGTTATCATCTCTATGTTTCCTACGCCTGTCCCTGGGCCAATCGCACCCTGATTTTTCGTGAACTGAAAGGCTTGCAGGAGATGATCACTGTTTCCGTTGTTCACTGGCATATGGGCGAGGAGGGCTGGACCTTCGCGGACGGACCGGGTGTGATACCGGACCCGGTGTTCGGCGCTGACTACCTGCGCGAAATCTACCTGAAGGCCAACGAACACTACACCGGTCGCGTGACCGTGCCCGTACTCTGGGACAAGCAGCAGGCAACCATCGTGTCCAATGAATCGGCGGACATCATTCGCATGTTCAACAATGCCTTTGACTCGATTGGTGCAAGTCCCGGGGATTATTACCCCGTTGCCTTGCGTGATGACATTGATGCGTTGAATGAACGCATTTACAACACGGTGAATAACGGTGTTTACCGGGCCGGTTTTGCCACCCGCCAGGATGCCTACGAGGAAGCGGTCGAGGAACTGTTCACGACGCTGGACTGGCTGGAAGACAGGCTCGGCTCACAGCGTTATCTTGCCGGCGATCAAATCACCGAGGCCGACTGGCGGCTGTTTACAACACTGGTGCGTTTCGATGCGGTGTATCACGGACATTTCAAATGTAATATCCGTCGTATCATCGATTACCCCAACCTCCACGATTACACCCGTGATCTGTATCAACAACCGGGAATTGCCGGAACGGTCAACATGCACCACATCAAGCAACACTATTACGGCAGTCACCGGACCATCAATCCTCACGGTATCGTTGCAGTGGGTCCGCGGGTCGATTTTACCGGACCCCACGGCAGAGAGGCGCTTTCTGCGGTGGCGCCGCAAAATAACCGATGATTTATTTCTCATACAGGAGACTGGAGGTATATGAACACATTGAAAAATACTGCGAAAAATTACGGCAGCGTCGCCCGATGGATTCACTGGCTTACGGCAGTTCTGTTTCTGGCTTCCTACACGGCTGTCTATTACCGGCAATGGTTCACTGACAAGGATACCCCGGAAAACTGGATTTCACTCCAGTTACATCTGTCAATCGGTATCACGATTCTGGTCCTGGTACTGTTACGCATCCTCTGGCGTTGGCAGAACCGTCAGCCGGATCCCGAGCCTGGTTCCCGACTTGCGCACATGGCGGCGCATGCCGGGCATTACCTCTTGTATGCAATCATGATTATTATGCCGGTCACCGGGTATCTGGGAACCGGGGTAAATACCGAGTATTTCTTTTTGTTTGATATTCCGAAATTCGAGACGACAGCGGTTTTTCAGTCGTTGGTGGCTGATGGCATGGAATTGACATTCAAGGAATTCGAAAAACCACTGGATTTTTTCCACAAAAAAATCATGGGCGAGTGGCTGGTCTGGTTGTTGATCCTGGGGCATGCCGGTGCCGCCATGTATCACCACTTCATCAGGAAAGACCGTACACTCATGAAAATGACCACGGGTTGAAGATTGTGGAAATATTTCCTCCCCGGAGAACTGGTCCAGTCGCCGGAACCCGTCAGTGATGCCATCATTGAAGCTCTAACCAGAGGCAACTTTCACGTATACCCGGATGCCATGGCCGGAAAGATCGGGGAACAGTACCGGGGGTATGCTGAAAATATCGTCGAAGTCAACCTGATGGAAGGGTGAATAACCGGTTATAATGAACCTGCGTTCAGCCGGTGACGGTGTTGCTGCGGATATTCAGCACTGGCATGGATAACACCAGGAAACCGCTGATGAAGTCAGGGATTTATAAATAATAAGGGGGCTGTTGTGCAACACTGGTATCGACGGATCTACGCTGATCCGGAATTTCATGAACTGGAACGAAAACGCGGCCGATTCAGCTGGCTGCTCGCCGGCATCGTGCTGGCCAGTTATTACACATTCATTCTGATCATCGCTTTCGCCCCGGAACTCTTTGCAACACCGGTATGCGAGGGCACTATCATCACCTGGGGCCTGCCGGCAGGCATATTCGTTATCCTGTTGAGCTTTTTGTTGACCGGTGTGTATGTGCATCGTGCCAACACCGAATTTGATCATCTGACCCGGGATATAGTCGAGCATGTTCAAAACACAGATGAATAACGCCGGGATGCGTTATCGGTTGTTGTTGATATTGTCGTTGTTTCCCGGCGTCCTGGCCGCTGCCGATGCCCTCCAGGGTCCGGTGGAACGCCAGCCGGTGAATATCACCGCCATTATCATGTTCATGCTGTTCGTTTCCGTAACCCTGGGGATCACATACTGGGCAGCAAGGCGAACGCGCAGTACCAGTGATTTCTATGCTGCCGGCTCCAGTATCAGCGGATTACAGAACGGTCTGGCCATTGCCGGCGACTTCATGTCGGCTGCCTCTTTCCTCGGCATATCAGGACTGGTCTTCGCCAGTGGTTTTGATGGACTTATTTACTCAATCGGCTTCCTGGTTGGCTGGCCAATCATTCTTTTCCTTCTGGCCGAGCGTTTACGCAATCTTGGAAAATACACCTTTGCCGATGCGGTGAGTTACCGCTTGCGGCCGCTACCCATACGCAGTCTGGCCGCCTGTGGTACGCTGACGGTGGTATTGTTTTACCTGATTGCGCAGATGGTCGGGGCCGGCAAGCTTATCCAGATTCTGTTTGGCCTGGATTATCACTATGCCGTGGTATCTGTAGGCGTACTCATGATTCTGTACGTGACCTTCGGCGGAATGCTGGCTACCACCTGGGTGCAGATAATAAAGGCGGTTCTGTTACTGATTGGTGCGAGTTTCATCGCTATAGCCGTGATGTATAAAATGGACTTCTCGTTCGAGCATCTGTTTAGTAGCGCCGTGAAAATTCATAATGATGGCATGGATATCATGGCGCCGGGCGGGCTGGTTTCCGATCCCGTATCCGCGATTTCGCTGGGGCTGGCGCTGATGTTCGGCACCGCGGGACTGCCGCATATACTCATGCGCTTTTTTACCGTCCCCGATGCCCGGGAAGCGCGCAAGTCGGTTTTTTACGCCACCGGTTTTATCGGCTATTTTTACATTCTTACTTTCATCATCGGTTTTGGCGCCATCGTTCTGCTGACCAACAACCCGGATTTTCTTGACCCGGTTAGTGGCGGTATTTACGGTGGTAATAACATGGCCGCGGTACACCTGTCCCGGGCCGTGGGCGGGGAGGCTTTTCTCGGTTTTATTTCGGCCGTGGCTTTCGCCACGATTCTGGCCGTCGTTTCCGGATTGACACTGTCCGGTGCGTCGGCCATATCGCATGACCTGTATGCCAGCGTGATATGTCATGGAGAAATTCCGGAAGGTGAGGAAGTACGGGTATCCCGGATCGCCACCGTGATCCTCGGTATCGTCGCTATCATTCTCGGGATTATTTTTGAACAACAGAATGTGGCCTATATGGTGGGGCTGGCTTTCGCAATTGCCGCCAGCGTCAATTTCCCGGTTCTGTTCCTGTCCATGTACTGGCAGCGTCTGACGACACGGGGCGCCTTCATAGGTGGCAGTGTCGGTTTATTCACCGCGGTTTTGTGCATGGTGCTGGGGCCGACCATCTGGGTGGATATACTGGGTAACCCCGAAGCCGTTTTCCCTTACAAGCACCCGGCCCTGTTCTCCATGAGTGCCGCATTTGCCGTTATCATAGTTGTTTCGAAACTCGATAGTTCACAGTCCGGTAAAGATGAAGCCAAAGCCTTCGAGGACCAGTACGTACGCTCGCAAACGGGTCTCGGCGCCGAAGGCGCAACCAGTCACTGAATAGCTGTTTGATCGATATTTCCGAAACAGCTATTCAGGGAGGCTGATCAGAGCGTTCTTAAATTTCAGACGGTTGCTGTTTAAGCGGTGTCGGATGTTTGTGCGGAAACCAGCGTGACTGGCATTGCAATACCAGGGACAAAAGGGATGGCATGAAAGTGAGTGTAATCACGGTTGAGAACAGCAGACCAAAGAGCACAATGGCGCCGAGACCACGATAAAGCTCGGTACCTTCTCCCGGATTGAAAACCAGCGGTGACAACCCGAATATGGTTGTGATCATGGACATCATGATCGGTCGCAGCCTGGATTCGGTCGCCTCACGGATAGCCTCAAGATAATCCATGCCTTTTCTCCTGATACTGGTCATGGTGCGTTCCACGATCAGGATCGGATTGTTGACCACGGTGCCGATGAGCACCAGGAAACCCAGCATGGTGATCATGTCAAAGGGTTGCTGGATATTTTGCAGGCCGATTTTATCGAGCTGACCACCCAGGTAATTCATCAGCCATAGACCTACCAGTCCACCGCTGATACCGATGGGTACCGTGGTCATGATCAAAAGCGGGTAACCCCAGTGTGAAAAAATAGCCACCATCAGCAGGTAGGCGATGACAATGGCCGTGATGAAATTGCCCTGCAGTGCCTGCCGGGTGGAATCCAGACGATCGCTGGCGCCGCTGATAGTCATGGTCATGCCGGGTGCCAGTTGATCGTTGTCTTTCATATACCGGATCAGATCCTCCCGGACCACACGCACACCGTCCTCCAGTGGCACATTTTGCGGTGGAATTATCGAGAGAGTGATGGTCCGCCGGCTGTCAACGCGGCGGATGGTTTCGGTGTTTACCGTTTCCCGAATGCCGGCGACCGCACCCAGGGGAACAATACCGCCCTGTTCGGAGTACAGCATCAGGTGATTGATGTCCTCGGGCGAGTCGATAACGCCATCGGTTGAATAGAGGAACATATCGATTTTGTGATCGCCCTTGAAGTACTCATCGACGAACGCACCGTCCGAATAGGCCCAGATGGTATAGCCAAGCTCATCGGCATCGATTCCGAGTTCGGCCGCACGCTCCCAGTCCGGTCTTATCTCGATCATGGGCTGGCCGAGCGACAGTGAGGACGGTTCCGGCCTGACACGCGGATTGTCAAAGATTTCCCTGGCGCGAATAAAAGCCTTGAAGCCGACGGCATACAGGCTTTCCAGATCGGTACCGCTGATATCCAGATTGATACTGCGTGTACCGCCACTGTTGCCGGCGAATATGCTGCCCCTGGAGACAAAGGTGATGACACCGGGAAATTGACCGATGTAGTCCTGGGTCAGCTCGATCAATTTGCCCAGGTGTTCGCGGGAATGCACTTCCACCACAAAGCGTGTTCTGGATGAATCATTGAATACCACCATGTAGTCAAGCGGCGGTATCTCCTTTTCTCCATCCTGGTAAGCGGCAGGGTCCTTGTTAAGGTGAGGCAGGTAAAAGTCATTCACCGCCCGGGTAATGGCATGCATCTCGTCGATGTTGTAACCCGGGGGTGCGAATATGGAGGCGAAGATTTTCTTTTCCTCGCCTTCCGGCAGGTATTCGGCCTTGGGCGTCAGTTCAGTGATAATGAGCACTGTCAGAAACAATACCAGGCCTATCAGGGCGATACGCCGGATTACGCCATGCAGCAGCCAGTCGACAAACCACATAACCGCCTTGCCGAAAAGCTGTCCGGCATGGTAAATACCGAAGCGAAAGGAAGCTGAGGTATTGGGTGTGAGGAAACGACTGCAGGCCACGGGCACCACCGTTATGGCGATTATCATCGACATCAGAATCGAGGCCGAGACCGCCACGGCAATATCGGAATAGAGTTGTCCGGCTTCCTGTTCGATGAAAACAATGGGCAGGAAAACAAAAACCGTGGTCAGGGTCGAGGCGAGCACGGCAGTCCAGACTTCCCTGACGCCCTCGTAGGCTGCCTGCATGCGCGTCTTGCCAAGTGCCATATGCTTGTAAATGTTTTCCAGCACCACGATGCTGTTATCCAGCGTCATGCCGATGGCGAAGGCCACGCCGGCCATGGAAATGACATTGATGGTGCGACCGCTGATCAATAATCCCAGGAAGGCCACCACCGTACATACCGGGATGCCGAGTGCTCCAACCAGTGTGGCCGAGGTCGAACGCAGGAAAATAAACAGGACAATGGTAGCCAGGACAGCGCCAATCAGCAGATTTTGTGAAACCACTTTCACCGATTGTTCAACGTAACGCACGTCCTCGGAAATCAGTTCCATGACCATGCCGTTGTCTTTCAGGAAGCCGTTGTTGAGTCTGTCGACAACCTCGAGCATCGCTTCCTTGATTTCGATGACATTGGTACCGAGCTGGCGTTTAACCGCCAGGTTTATGATCCGTTCGCCGTTGGTATAGGCGATGGAGCGGATCTCGGCGATGTCCTCATCCACATAACCGACGTCGCCCAGACGTATGAAGGTGTCTCCACGGCGGGCGATGACCAGGTTTTCCATTTCCTCGATACTGTCAAAACGGCCGCGGGTACGCAGCAGGTAGCGGCGCTTGCCGGTATCCAGATCACCGCCCGAGACATCACGGTTGCGTGATCGGATGGCATTGCGCACATCGATAAGACTGATATTGCGTTCAGCCAGCTTGATCGGGTCAACATAGATCTTTATCTGCGGATCCTCACCTCCGCGCAGACGCACGGAATCAACGCCGGGCACCCGTTCGAGAAAGGTCTGCACGTTGTCCTCGAGGAAATCACGCATGTGCACCATGTCGATTCCCAGCGGATTACCCTCGAGCGGGCGGATACTGAAATACATGAAAGAGTTGCTGGAAAAGGAACTGGCGGTGATGCGTGGCTCATCGACGTTTTCGGGATAGCCCGGGACCTGTGACAGGGCATTATTGACTTCCAGCAACACCTTGTTGATATCGGTGCCGTGCGGGAACTCAAGTTCGATATAGGACGAACCCGTATCCGCGGTCGAGGTCATGCGATCCAGGCCGGGAATGCGCCGCAGGTACTCCTCCTGCTCGATGAGGATTTCCTTTTCGATGTCCTGTGGTGTAGCTCCCGGCCAGCGGGTCTGGACGGAAATGACGCGGGGATCCAGGTCCGGGATCATCTGTACGGGGACATTAAGGAAAGACAGGATACCGAACAGGCACACGATCAGCATGGCGACCGTGACGATGATGGGATTGTTCAGGGCGAAGCGAAACATCTAGAGGGCGGGAGGTTGATCCTTGCTGGCGTATACCAGTTGTCCCGGCTGCAGGATCTCGTTGCCGCGGATGATGACCTGATCGCCGGCTTTCAGGTTGCCATAGAGTATTTCCACCATTCCCTTGCTGCTGCGGCCGCTGCGCACGTTGATAGGGGCGGCGCGCTGCTGGCCGTTCTGTTCACGCATGACCCAGACTGTTTCCGTTCCACCGGGATGACGCACTATCGCATCGCGCGGGATTTGCAGAGTCCGGGTCGTGGATTGTTCCTCGAGCTGGATAAAAACGCGGGCGGACATCCCCGGTGCCAGCTTTCGCTCGTGGTTATCGATATCCACTTTCACCGGAAAGGTACGGGCGTTTTCAAGTCCCAGCGGTACGGTCGCGGTAATGGTGGCCTCGAGTTTCATCTCCGGCAAGGCATCAAATACCACCCGAACCGGCGTGCCTGGCCGAATGCGCGCGAAATAAAACTGCGGCACCGGTGCTTCAACCCGCAGTGTATTCAATTCGGTAATTTCCAGTAACGGATCGTCGGTATTTATCCATTGTCCGATTTCAGTCAGTTTGGCGGTAACGACACCGCCAAAGGGTGCGTAAACGGTATGACGGCGGAGGATTTCCTTCTGCCGTTCCACATCGGTCTTCAGACGCTGGACTACAGCGGCATTGATTTCCACCTCGGCAATCCGGGACTCGTAGGTAGTGGTGGAAATGTGTTTTTTATCCACCAGTTCGGCCGCTTCATCACGCTGGCGCTCGGCTTCCCGGTAACGGGCCCTGGCTTCTTCATACAGGGCATCGGCCCTGGCCAACTCGATTTTCGCCAGTTCGTTGTCGATGCGGGCAATCACATCGCCCTGCTTTACAGTATCACCCTCGTCGAAATTGAGAGCCTCGACAATGCCGCTTTGCCTGGAGGCAATCCGGGTTCTGCGTATGGGCATGAGTGTGCCGGTGAGCGGTATTTCCTCCACCATGGTGCCCAGGGTGACATCGACTACCGTCACGGGGAGGCCGACTTCCTCGGCGTACAGGGCGGGTAGATGCGCACAGAACAGGCTAATCAACAGTATCTGTAGTCCGGATGTATGCGATCTGTGTCGTGTGGATACCTTGCAGTTCATCAATTGTTACAGATCAGTATGTTATGTGCATTGTCCATGTATCGGAGTGACAATCAATAACAATTCATTGCGGATTGTCTCGGGTACCGGGATAGCCTTGCAGGCTGGCTTAGACCGAATGCATAGGCAATTAATTCATGGAAATATAAAAATTGTGAAAATTCAGGTAAATCCGCAAGGGAAGGCACTGCAACCAGGCTGTTGCGGGTCGCTCACGCCCGGTTTCCCGGCATTGTGCAGGGGCTGCGGTCAGACAATCCGCCGTAACGGGCCTGGATTCGGAGGCGGTCTGAAGACCGCCGCTATGGTGATGAGAGGTACGTTACCTCAGTATTTGAATTGCGCCCAGACCCAGAGTTTGTCCACGTCACGGTTAATGCCGTTATTACTGCCATTACGGGCAATGGCCAGGGCGTCACGATCGGCGGAGTAGGAAGAGTATTTGATGCCCAGGGTATATTTTTCACGGAATGTCCGGCTCAGCATCAGGTCAATTTCATCACCGTAATCATAGCTCATATTGTCGGAGTTCAGGTCATGATAAGCGGCTACGAAGTTGGCGCCCATAATATTGGCGACCAGTGTGAAAATATAATCCTCGATACCATCACCCGGTGTAATCAGGAAACGATCCGCCCACCCCTGAAAGGCGTGATTGGTGCCGAGAATAGTGACAAACCGATCGGCGCCACCGTCACCCTGCAGCAGTTCGTAGCTGAACTTGAGTGTCAGCGAATCGATAAATGCAGCCGGTTTGAAATTGATCCCGGCCTCGCCGAGAACATATCCGGCATCGATGTCGGCAGGATTATTCTCGTAGTCGCTCTGGTGGGCATATTCCGCTGTATACAGGGCGTTGACATTGTTCATTATCGGCTGCTTACCCGAGAAACGCAGTCCATAAGTCTGACTTGAGAACGCGGCGGCGTTATCAAAATCCAGCAGGTAGGCATAGCCTTCAAGTTTACCGAAGGGCAGGCTGGTATTCGTCACATTGACAAAATGCGAGTCGCTGTCGAAATTATCCAGCGGGCTGGTCGCATCCTCGCCGAAGATGCGATTGACGTTCCAGACGTAGGCGTAATTGATGGTGGTATCCGGCAGATAATCGTTGCTGACCGTGAATGCATCATGGGTCTGCCAGTTCTGTCGCCAGAGTATGGTGCCGATAAAACGATGAAACGGCGCCTGGCGATAGGTAATATACTGGCGGCCCAGCCTGAATTCAGTCGCAGTTAACCCGGTATAACTGATAAAGGACTGGTCCACTTCCGTGCCCTCGGGATCGATGACGGCGGCATATCGCGTCTTGCGGTTGGAACCGTCATTGAAATCATCGCTGAACACCTCGGTGACATTTTCCAGATCCAGGGTCAGGCCGAATCCGTGAAACCGGCCGGTTTCATAACCGAGTACCGTACGTATGGTGGATGCATTCGCGTCCTTGAGTTTCGTGGTTGTCGCGCCGAACAGGATATCGTCATCGACATGCTCGAAGCGGTAGCGTACCGAAAAATGAACCTTGCCGCCGGTCAGCGCATTCCATAGCTGATCTTCGGCATGGGCCCCGGGCGGCAGCATCAGGCACATCGACAGGAGTATGACAACCGGAATGCCCGTGAGAGCAGGGCCGGAAAACCATGGGTTTACAAGCGTCTTGGAGTCAGTGTTCAGTGTTCTTCTCCCTTCATGTAGTCTTATTATTAAATTGTAATGTGAGACAGAATTTGTGACATTGATATGGATCAAAGCAGATATGTTCTATTATTATTTTGGCTAAATTTCAATGGCTGGTGCCCCGTGACAGGTTGATTTTGTTATAAACGTTATATTTTCCCGACGGCTTGTTCATGGGCAATCGCTTGATTTCCTCGAGCGTATGGCTGTCATAGACAATGATCGTACCGTCCTCATCCCAGATGCTGAGCAGGGCATAACGTCCGTCGCGGGTAAATTCCACATGAGCCGAGATTTTCCCGGGTTCCGGTTGCAGTGTCTTGACGATTTCCAGGGTCTGCTTGTCAATGACATGCACCAGGTCCCGGTCAGGACCGAAAAATACGTCAACCCAGCAGTACGGGCTGTTTTCATGTGTGCGCATGAAGAAGCCGGGTCCCCGGGTTTCGATGCGTTTTATGACTTCCCAGGTACCGGTATCGATGATGCTGACCCTGCTTTCCCTGAGATTGGGGCTGGCGAGCACAGTGCGCCCGCCGTACTCCCAGCTGATACCGGAACCCAGGTGCGGCAGTCCGCTGAGGTCAATATCGGCAATCTTTTTGCCCACCAGCAGGCTGACGACCTGGCCGTTGCGGCTGTTACGGGCGGCGCCGATGACGTTGTTGTAATCCGTATCGAAAAAGAAGTCGTCCAGATAATCGTCGAGACGTATGCGGCGTACGGGGAACGGTCCTTCTTCGGCCAAAGCCTCATCATAGCGGTAATCATGAACGAGTCCACTGTACACGGGTTCGGCGTTTTCAGCGTAAGGGATTTCCCAGACCTCGGTCAGATCTTTCAGCGCGACAATAAAACTCTGCCGGGGCGGAGCGTCATAGACGGCACTGACACGCGACGAATTGCCCGTGCCGTCAGTGACAGGGATGAGCTTGATGAGCTGCAGGTCCGCGGCATCGAGCACAGCCAGTGAATGCGGCAGGTAATTGCCGACCAGTACGAATCTGCCGTCGCTGGAAACGGCCAGGTTGCGCGTATTGATCCCGGCACGGATTTCGGCAACGTACTCCAGTGCATACAGATCGTACTTGGCTATCCAGCCATCCCTTGAAGCAAGGTAAACATAGCGCCCGTCCGGAGAGAATTTCGGACCGCCATGCAGTGCCACCCGGGTCCGGAAACGATGCACGGGCTCAAACCGATCACCATCGAGAATCGTAATATGATGATCCCCGGTTTCCACCACGACAAACAGATTCAGGGGGTCGGCAGTGTATTCCGGCCGGCTGATATCCGGGTTTGCAGCACGCAGGATCCGGTGGGAATCAGTGATACGTCGTTCATCCCATGTCGGGACAAAATCCAGCGGCTGGTAAATAAATTCCACCAGGCTGGCAATTGTCGATTTATCGAGCCTGTGACCATAGGCAGGCATCTGTGTCGCTGATCGGCCCGAGCGAATAACTTCCGCCGCCTCTTCGCGTGTCAGCCGTTTCAGGTTTTCCGGTAACAACGCGGGACCCTGTCCCCCGAGCCTTGAATCTCCATGACAGTCCGCGCATTCCTGTTTATAAATTATCCCGGTATCCGCTGCCGCAGTAACTGCGGGGAGCACGAACAGTAACAGGAATAGCGCCGGAACCTTGGGTTCAGACCATTTCCGCATCCTGACCGATCCTTGTATTTGCACGGAAGTCCGCTGGATTGATTTCATCATCATCCAGATAACAGCCCGGATCCTCCGCCCAGGGATCGTCGTGGGTTTGCCACGCCCGGATACGGGTATTGCCGCCGCAGACATCAAAAAAATGGCAACCGGCGCAACGACCGCCAATCTGTCGTGGCCGCCGTTTCAGACCGGCCATGATCGGGTCTCCGGTATCGGTCCAGATATCGGCGAATCGACGTTCCTTGACGCTGCCAAGGCTGTAATGCCACCAGAAGGTGTCGGGATGTACGTTGCCCAGGTTATCGATATTGGCGATGTTGACGCCGGAACTGTTACCACCCCATTGCCGCAATCGTTCATGGATATGGTCATAACGTTCAGGGTGGTGCTTTTTTATCCAGTGCAACAGGTAAACCGCATCGGCATCGTTGTTGCCGGTGACGTATTCACGGTCAATGCCACGCTGAATATCCGACCAGCAGCGATCAATCAGAGTCTGTACAGCCTGACGGCTCACGGCATGGGTGGCGTCGTCCTTGCGATTGCGGTTGCCACGACCGGCATAGTTGAGATGGGACAGGTAAAATTTGTTGACGTCCTCGACTTCCATCAGGTCAAGCAGGGGTGTCAGTTCATGGGCATTGTCCATGGTCACCGTGAAGCGCATACCCACCTTGAGATCACGGTCACGGCAGAGTCGTATCGCGCGCATCGATGCATCAAAAGCGCCCTGCTTGCGGCGGAACATATCATGCGTTTCACGCAGGCCATCAATGCTGATGCCGATATAGTCGTAATTCATGGCCGCAATGCGATCGATGTTGGATTCGTCGATCATCGTGCCATTGGTGGACAAGCCCACATAAAAACCCATGGCCCTGGCGCGGGCGGATATATCGAAAATATCAGGCCGCAATAGCGGTTCACCGCCCGATAATATCAGTACCGGCACCCTGAACTGTTTGAGTTCATCCATGACCCGGAAGATTTCATCGGTTGACAATTCGCCGGGGAAGTTATGGTCAGCCGAAATCGAATAGCAGTGTTTGCAGGTGAGATTGCACCGGCGTATGAGGTTCCAGATGACGACCGGGCCGGGCGGCTGTCGCGTTGCTCCCGTGGCTGTGGGTGCGGCGACTTCGCGAAGGTACTGGCTGATACGAAACATGACAGGGGATCTCCCGGTTAATCTAAAATTCCGTGTTAATACATGGGGTTTGCGGGGTTATATCCGCAAACCTGTTTTTTTCAGTATGCGTTTACTGTAGAGCACGGTGCCGGAGCGGCTTTTATCACCGAGTAATTCGGTGATCATCGCGGCCTTTTGCCCGGTACTTTCACGGGATTTACCGTGTACCATGGCGAACAGATTATATGGCCATTCCGGCAGGTGCCGCGGGCGTTGATAACAATGACTGACAAAATCCAGTGCCCCGATAATCATGCCGGCCTTGTCGACGTAGTCGTCTCTCACGTCCCAGACTGCCATACCATTGGCCGTGAAGCCAAGGGCATAATGATTGGGAACCGCGGCGATGCGGCGGATTACGCCCTGATCAAGCATGCGCTCAAGTCTTTCCATTACTGTTTTATCACTGATGCCAAGTTTGTCAGCAATGGTCTTGTAAGGTTCACGGCAGAGCGGCAGACCGGACTGGGTCTGTCTGATGATGGCTATATCGATATCATCACAGGCACCGTTGACAGTACAGTCAGACATGAAATTTCAGGCCCACAAAATATTCCTTCAGCTTCGGCATATTGTACACTTGCAAGCCGGTGTGATTTTCGATTTCATCGATGACGCGTTGCAGTTCCCCGGTATTGTCGGCGGCGATGACAAACCACATATTGAATTCATGTTCGCGTTCATAATTATGCGCGACCTCAGGAAAAGCGTTGACACGGGCGGCGGTTTCGTCAAAGACATCATCGGGAACCTTCATGGCCGCCAGACTGTAGATGCCACCCAGTCTTTCCATGTTATACATTGGTCCAAAGCGTGACAGTATCCCGTTTTTCAGCAATGTTTCAATGCACTTGATCAGGGCGTTCTCGTCCAGGTTGAGTTCACCGCCGATTTCGGCGAAAGGCTGTTTGCAGACAGGAAAGCCATCCTGCAATCTGTTGATAATATGTCTGTCAAGATCGTCCATTGGCGTATGTCTCCTTTCAGGAATCATCATCTCCTGTCTTCCTGCAGGGATGATAATGCATACCCCGCTGCTTGAAACGACGCTTGCTGAACAGGATATCGTACCTGGCGTTGCCATGTGTATAGTCATTAGCGAGCCTGTGCACCTGATCGATTACCGTTTGCCGATCCTTGCCGTGTATCATACAGAACAGGTTATACGGCCAATGTGGCAGTATCCGGGGACGGCGATAACACAGATTCACTGTTTCTGATGCAGCAAGCTGCTGTGCGAATTCGCGTACGTGTTCGTCAGGTATATTCCATACCACCATTGCGTTGGCGGTGTAGCCGAGTTCCCGGTGATTGACCACGACTCCGAAGCGCTTGATCAGTCCGCAAATACGCATGATACGGATCCGATCAAGGACTTCCTTTTCAGTGATTCCCAGTTTCTCCGCAATGTCCAGATAAGGTCGTTTTACAAAGGCGATGCCGCCGGCAATGATATCGATCAGTTGCCAGTCCACGGCATCCGGTCTGTACTCCGGCATTTTCGGGTTGTTCATCACCATTGCAGTTCGAAACCCAGATCAATATGAAAATTTTCAAGCATGGGCAGTTTCAGACAGCGATAGCCGGTGGCCTCTTCTATACTGTCGAGGAGATTGTCAAGTTCATCATCCGTCGACGCGGCAATGACAAACCAGAGGTTATATTCATGCTGCCGTTCGTAATTATGGTTTACACCATCATACGAATTGATTATGGCAGCGATTTTCTCCAGTTCCGCTTCCGGGATCGACATGGCGACCAGCGTGCTGACCCCCAGCGAGTTGCATTTGAACACGGGCCCGATACGGCTGATGTAGCCGCGTTCCTGCAGCGATTGCAATCGCTGTATAACCGCGTCCTCGTCAATACCGGTTTTGTCGGCCAGGTCCTGCCAGGGCCGTACGCTGAGTGGAAACTCGTGCTGGAAGTTGTTCAACAGCTCGCGATCAATATCGGCAAGCTCTTCAGGACTGGACAGGCGCTCACTCATTATTACAATCCCGTCATGTGCGCACGTGCGGTAAAAAATATACCGCTGGGTTTTTCAACGTCAATTGCGGTGATTTGGCGAAAGCTTCCGGTATCGTAAACATTGACACGGTCGGTATCACGTACCGAGACCCATACCGCTTCACCCCGCGGAGTGAATTCCATATGCAGCACACCCTTGCCGGGTTTGAGTTCATGGACAACAGCCATGGTGCTGGCATCGATAACCTGGACCGTATCATTATCGGGTAGTGCAAAGTTGACCCAGAGATGTCGGCCATCCGGCCTGGCCATGACAAAGACCGGTTGTCCATGCACGGGAATCCGCTGCGCTTCACTCCAGTCATGGCGGTTGATGGCGATGACCTCGTGTCTGCCGACAGCGGGTACGAACAGATGGTCACCGGCTGCAGCCCAGCCTTCCAGGTGCGGCATTTTGTAGACCGGCAGTTTTTCCTCGCCGCGGCCATAATCCGGCAGTATTCTGCGAATACCCTGTTGCGGTTGCCACAAATCCACCAGGGCGAGGCCGTCCTCGCCAAAGAGGCCGGCAATGTAATAACGACCATCCGGGGTAATCAGCGCGTCATAAGGCTGATTACCTGCGCCGGTCAGTTTCAGGATTTCCGGGTTATCCCGATCCGAGAAATCGGCAATCCATATCTCTCCGGCATCAAACAGGCTGAAAACAAAGCGGTTCCCGGGAGCGTCGACCAGGCCCACCACCCTGGATACAGCATCTCCCGCACCGTGTATTGCCGGGATGTCGGCCACCGGTTGCAGGGTTTCCGAGTCGAATACCCTGACGCCACCGGGTTCGTAATTGGAAACAGCAATCAGGCGGCCGTCCTGGGAAATAGCACCCCCGATACTGTTACCGGCCTGGATTACGCGATGGCTGATTTTTTGTTCCAGCAGATCAATCTTCGTCAGGCCGCCATCACGGCCAAAAACATAGGCATAGCGGGTATCACGGGAGAACACGGCCGAAGCATGCGACAGGTCACCCAGCCCCGGTATTCTGCCCAGTACGGTATGTTGTGTGGTTTCAACGACTGTTATGCTGCCGCTGGTCCGCTCTATGATAATACCGAGATCGCCGGTCCCGCGTACGGCTGCCCAGGCCACGAGCGTCGTTGACGCGGCAATGAACAGTCCGGCCAACGCCCGGTATTTCATGGTCACTTTGCGCCGATGGCGCCGGATTTGAGTTGTTTTACGATCCATGTAGCCTCGCTGGCATTGAGCAGCGAATTCCAGGGAGGCATTGCAGTGTTTTCCCTGCCGCCGAGAATGACTTCCACCAGCAGATCATCACTTTTCCCCTCGAGCATGGCCGGCGTCAGTGCCGGGCCCAGACCGCCTTTCAGGGACATGCCGTGACAGGCGCCACAGTCATGCAACACCATCTGTTGCAGTTGTTGTTGCCGTTGTAGCTCGGGTCCGTTTTCTGCCTGTGCGGAACAGGCGATCAGCATCGGGAATAGTACTGAAGGGTAAGGGAACCGGCGTAAAAGCCGGTTCCCGTGCCGTATATCAGTAAACGTCATGCTGTGTGTTGTAGACGTTGAATTTGCCGGTCGGCGTGATCAGCCGTTCATCCTTGATGACGTGTTTCAGCTTGCGGGTCTTGTCATCAACAATCACCAGAGCGGATTTCTGCTCCTTGCCGTTCCAGACCGAGAACCAGACTTCATCACCGGCCCTGTTATACTCGGGCTGAACCACCCGCTTCGGTCCTTCGCCCAGATCCGCCCACTCGGCGATGGGTAATACCTCAAAGCCTTTATCAAGGTTATTGATATCGAACACAGCGACGCTCTGGCTGATCTTTTCACCCGGGTTGAGTGCGGTATCCACCCAGAGGTTACTGGATTTCGGATGCGTCTTGATAAACAGCGAGCCGCCGCCCTGTGCTTTCAGGGAGCGTACGACTTTCCAGGCATGTTCCTTGTTATTTTCCGGATCGGTGCCAATCAGCGCTACCGATGCATCACCGAGATGGCTGGTGGCCCACACCGGTCCGAATTCCGGATCGATGAAATTTGCGCCGCGGCCGGGGTGAGGGATCTTGCCGACATCGACCAGCGCTGTCAGCTTGTTGTCCTTCGAATCGACTACGGCTATCTTGTCTGACTTGTTTGCAGCGGTCATGAAGTAGCGCTTGTTGACATCCCAGCCGCCGTCATGAAGAAAACGGGCGGCACCGATTTCAGTCATCTTCAGGTTGTCGATGTCCTCATAGTTCACCATCAGGATCTTGCCTGTCTCCTTGACATTGACGATGAACTCGGGATGTTCATGCGAGGCAACAATGGCCGCAACGCGCGGTTCGGGATGATACTCCTGGGTATCCACGGTCATGCCGCGAGTGGAAACGATTTTCTGCGGTTCCAGCGTGTCGCCGTTCATGATTACGAACTGTGGTGGCCAGTAAGTACCGGCAATGGCGTAGGTATCTTCGTAGCCTTTATATTTGGATGTTTCCACCGACCTGGCCTCGAGGCCGACCTTGATTTCGGCGACATTATCAGGTTTTTTCATCCACAGGTCGATGAGGTTGATGCGGGCGTCGCGGCCAATCACGAATATATAACGGCCGGAAGCGGACAGGCGGGATATATGCACAGCGTAGCCGGTCTTGATGATACTAACGATTTCCTTGCTGTGTCCGTCAATGAGCGCCACCTGGCCGCTGTCGCGCAACGTGACCGAGAACAGGTTCTCCAGGTCGAGGTCATTTTCCTTTTTGGTGGGACGTTCCTCCACAGGAATCTTTACTTTCCATGAAGCTTTCATCTGTTCCATGCCCCATTCCGGTGGTACCGGTGGGTCATGCTGGATATAGCGGGCCATCATATCGACTTCCTCTTCCGTGAGATCTCCGGACGTGCCCCAGTTCGGCATGCCGGCCGGTGAGCCGAAGTTGATGAAAACTTTCAGGTAATCCGTGCCCTTCTCCTGGGTGATGTCCGGGGTCAGCGGCTTGCCGGTCGCGCCCTTTCTGAGTACGCCGTGGCAGCCGGCGCAGCGCTCGAAAAAGATTTTCTTGGCGCGTCCGAATTCGTCCTCGGTCATATTCGGAGCGCCGGGTGTGACTACGTGCTTGGCTCCCTGGATGGTGGTAGGCGCGCCTTCATACGCAACCCCGGGTTTTTCTGACATCGTATGTTCCGATTCCGCCCAGAGCGGCATGGACAGTGCGCAAACCAGCACAGCGGATAAACTTTTATTCACGAATTTCATGCTATTGTTCCCCTGTATATCATGGTGTATCGATGGTTATATCGACGGGCATGCTAGGCTAACTAACGGTCAGCAGCATTGACATAAATCAAATGGGAATCGGATTGATAGTAAGTTTTTTAACAGACGAAATTAACGAGTACAGACAAAGTTTACGGCAAGTAGAGGAGCGCCGCGGCTGAAATTTCACAGTCGAGATGTTATTCATTCAGTAATTTCCGCAGTGCATCAGTATCAAGCAAAACGATTTCATGCCCTTTGACGTCAATTATATTGTCTTTTCTCAGCCGCGCCAGTATCCGTGACAATGTTTCCGGTTTAATCGCAAGTCGTGATGCCAGAACGCTTTTCGGATAATCCAGGGCGATATGGGTAGCAACGGGTGAATGTTCAGGAATGGAGTTCAACAGGTGCCAGGCCAGGCGGTAGGTGGCGTTATGCAGGGTCAGGTTATCGATTTCCATGAGTTGTATATGCAGCCTTTTGCACATGGTGGCGAGCAGGGAGAAGCAGGTATCCACCGATTCCCTTAGGATATCCCTGAACCCGGCCATGTTGATCGCCAGTAACCGGGAATCCTGAATGGCGATGGCATTAACGGGATAGGTCTGGCCCTCGAAAAACGTCACTGCTTCGGCGAAAATCTGCCCTGGATCAATGATATCAATCACTTTTTCCTGACCGTTTTCAGACACCAGGTACAACTGGATCTGACCCTTTCTTAACATATAAAAGTACTCGGCGTGGTCGCCACGATGGAACAGGTGGCGACCCGAAGCCAGGGATATGCTGTGAACCCGGGTGAGTACTTTCAACAACTGTTCATCATCCAGGGCCTTGAATAAAGGGATTGATTTGAACTCGCTGAGTAGCTCAAGGCGATTAACGGATTGATTATTATTGATGTTTTCCACTTGACTTCGGTCAATGCTATATAATTCCGGCAAGTTAGTATCCGCTCTGTCAGCCGGTCAGGGATTTTAACGCAAAGAGAAAATTCTGCGAATAAATCGATCCAGGGGCCTTTGCCAGTTGAGTATTGTATTACCTGGCGCAAACCAGGCGGCCCTGCCAATTATTCTACCCGGTCTGATGGTGAATTGAGTAAACAGCCTGGATAATGATCGGGTGGCTGGATCAACGTCTCACGCTGATTATACACCCATGAGGACAATGTCTGGTAACACGCACTGGTGGTATGTAAGCCCGGTAAATACTGATGTCCTGATCGAATAATCATTTATTAATGGAATCAATAACTTTATGGCATACCAATACGTTCTTGATATTCCTGAAGATTACCGGAGAGCCCTGGCGATTAACTGGCTCTGGCTGGCGATCATCACCCTGTTGGGAGCCGGGATATTCTCGGTCTTGCTGGTACTGTCGAGGACGCCGGTAATTGGCGGGTTGATCCCGTTTACGGATTTTTTCCATACTGCACTGGTTATCCACGTTAACTTCTCCTCGCTGGTCTGGATACTTGCCTTCGCCAGTATGCTGTGGAGCCTGAACAGCCGTCCGATTTATCCTTTTGCGGGCAAGTCAATTTTCATTCTCGTCGTTACTGCGGCTGTATTTATGGCCGTATCACCGTTCCTCGGCGACAGCAGGGCATTGATGAGCAATTATATTCCGGTACTGGACAGTTCCGCGTTCCTGACCGGGCTGGGCCTGTTTGCCCTGGGTATGGGATTGCAGGTGCTGTTCAGTATGAGTTCGATGTTTCGCGTCGGTGAAACCGTGAGCGGGCAGGGGGTCATACGCTTTGGCCTGAATTGCGCGGCCATCGGCGTTTTCATGGCGCTGGCCGCGTTTGCCTGGTCCTGGATTGAGTTACCCGCCAATCTGCCCGGGGAAACCTATTACGAGGTCCTGTTCTGGGGCGGTGGTCATGTGCTGCAATTTACCTATACCTTACTGATGATGGTCGCCTGGTTATGGCTTTCTTCAAGCGCCGGGCTGACATTACCGCTCAGCCCCAGGGTTGCCCTGTTGCTGTTTGCAGTCGGTCTTGTTTCCATCTTCCTGACGCCGGTAATTTACTATGCATACGATATAACGAGCGTGGATTACCGGGCCTGGTTCACCCGCTTGATGAGCTTCGGCGGCAGTCTGTCCGTATTCCCGCTGGCGGTCGCAATCATCTACGCCTTGTTTCAAAAACGGGCGGACGAAACCGCTGCCTCATCCGCGCGCACGGCGCTGGTCACCTCGCTACTGCTGTTCGGGGCAGGTGGAATCATCGGTTTTCTCATTGACGGCAATAATGTAAAGATTCCGGCCCACTATCATGGCTGTATTGTCGGGGTGACACTGTCACTCATGGGCTTGACCTATCAGTTGTTGCCGGCACTGGGTTTTGACAACATCAATAACCGGCTGGCAAGCCTGCAACTCTGGGCATACTCCTGCGGCCAGTTTCTGCATATTCTCGGTCTGGTCTGGTCGGGCGGTTACGGTGTCGAGCGCAAGGTAGCCGATGCCGCGCAGGGATTCCCGTCATCAGGTCATGTGGCGGGCATGGGCCTGATGGGGGCGGGCGGTCTTCTGGCAACAATCGGCGGATTTCTATTCATTCTGATCGTCATCCGGTCCATGGTTGCAGGCAAGCGGCATCGGGAATGATGCGTTGATGGTTACCGTATCAACCGGAATGGTTGCGGACCTGCATGGTCAGGTTGATTACCGAAAACAGCAGCAGCACGGCCATCAGGTTGTGCAGGGTATTGGTCCATAACGGCATATCGGCCAGGACGTTGAAGATACCCAGTGCGAATTCGGCCACGAAGACCATCACAACCGCTCTGATGGCGCCGCGCAAATGTGGATAATGTCTGCTCGCCAGCCGCCAGGATATCAACACTACTATTGCCATGACGATGGCTATGAGCCGATGAGTGTATTGAATGATGCTGGATGAAGTATCAATCACCATACGGTCATTTTCATCCAGCGTAAGCCTGCGCAACGGATTCAGGCTGTCGGTGATGTGAGCCTTTATATTTTCAGTATGGGAACAGGTTAACAATTCCGGGCAGGCGGAGCCGGTGTAATTGGCGCTGGCCCAGGCACCGCTGATTAACTGCAATGTCAGGGTTGCAGAGAGCAGGTAAAGTACGAAATGGCCCTCGATGATCCGGCGGGACCTCATGCGCAGGAGTTGCCGCCAGATCAGACCCGACAACACGATACCACCGAGGATATTGCCGAACGTGACAACGGGTAAACTGCGTGTCGGTGTCGTCATGCCGATAACGGAGAGAAAAATGACGACGAGAAACATCAGCGCCGGCAATCCGGGTGCAATAACCCTGCGATAGCGCAAGGCCAGCAACAGGATGACGAGAATATTCACGCCGAGCAGGGATGCTACGTAACGGTGCATGGCCCTGAACGTCCTGAATTCCGAATCCGGTATTTGCAAACCCTTGATGCCATCGGCGAACGACAGCTGAGCGTAGCATTGCGGCCACGGGGAGCATCCCAGGCCGGCTTCACCCAGACGGATATGGGTACTGAGCATGAGGATAGTCAAGGATAGTATCAGTGCAGACCCGGTCAGGCAGATGAAAATCCGTATCGGTAACCGGTATGGATTCGGAGTATTCATGAAATGCTGAATGCCGGGCGTGTTGTGGAGGTTGTTTTTTTAGATGAATTACGCGGATAATGCAAACCACACACCCGCACAATTCAATGCAGACTTCATACCGAAAAGCCGATGTTCGAAGCTATCATCTATACCACAGCCGCTGTGTTGTTATACCTGGTTTCAGACTGGATACTGCAACGACTGGAACTACGTGCCGGCCGGCGATTTGAGCACAGAAGTTTTGTCTTTTTCTTTATAATTACAGTCCTTGCCGTCAGCAGTTTTGCCATTGTGCAGCATTTCCTGACCAATCGGTAAGACAACCCGGAAATTGTCCCGGCGATGTCGCCATGTCAGGCTGGCCGGGTCAAAATAGATGCGTTTAACTTGTTGAATCGTATATTAAAATACAGAGTCATTATCTTTTTGAGTGCACTTTTGTACGCTTGCAAATGAAGCCGATACGATCTTGCCGGATCAAATTTCTGCACTGATCGCCACTGCACTTGAAATACACCTGTAGGTCATCAATACTTGACCTATGTCAATGACATGTGACGAATTGTCGCAGTTTAATAAGACCTGTTTAATTGAGGTCGTGATTACCACTTAATCTAGAGGGGAGGTCCTATGTCGGAATCAGAAAAGGATACCAATGAAAACGAGGAAAAGATTCCCGTAATGCAACAACTGCTGGATAATCCGTTTTTACTGCTTTTCCTGGGCGTGACCATACCCACTGTCTTCTATCTAATCTGGGGAATCATGGAGATCGTAACGATTCCGATTGCCAAATAAATAATATCCAATACGGGAGATAGCACTATGTCGGTTACCCCTCCACAACAAAAAGTCTGGTGGAATGAACCTGTTCCCAAATCAGAACTGATCTGGGTCATCGTCGCATTTATCTGGGGCCTGATCATGTTTTTCATGATGGTGTACTGGCATGCTTACGGGGAGCAGAACCTGTCCAACGAATCCTATCGCATTACGGCGGAAGACTACTCCGCGAAAACGGAAGCGATGGTGGAAAAATACACGGTACGTGAAGAGTCCGGTTACCCGGTCGTGCATCCACCTCCCGGCAGCGACGTCTACCTGATTGCGCGATTATGGCAATGGTGGCCTATTCTGGAACTGGAAAAAGGGCAGACATACAGGCTGCATCTTTCATCCCTGGACTGGTTGCACGGCTTTTCCCTGCAGCCGGTCAATATCAATGTTCAGGTACACCCCGACTATGAAATGGTGATTACGACCACACCGGATGTCGCCGGAGAATACGGCATTGTTTGCAACGAATATTGTGGCATCGGACATCACCAGATGCTGGGTAGATTGTACGTCGTCGATAATGGGGAGAGTAAATAATGGCAACCAATGAACAATACAGAATATGCCAGTCGACCGGACTCCGGGTCTATAAATCCGCCGAGAATCTGATCAAGGCCAATGCTGTAGTGGCCGTTGTATTTCTCGCCATTGGGGGATTGTTTGGTTTGATGGTCGCATTGACACGCTGGAAAGCGGTCCACCTGCTGCCCGCTGACTGGTTCTACCTGGTGCTGACCGCACATGGCATTAATGTGCTGATTGTATGGATTATTTTCTTCGAAATGGCCGTACTGTATTTTGCTTCGGCAGTATTGCTTGGCTGCCGCCTGGCGACGCCTCGCTGGGCATGGGCCGGATTCGTGCTGATGTTGATCGGGGCCATCATGACCAATGTCGCGGTGCTGCAGGGTGATTCCAGTGTCATGTTCACCTCCTATGTGCCATTGAAGGCGGCGCCTTCCTTCTACCTCGGTATCATCCTGTTTGCGGTAGGTGCACTGGTCGGCTGTTTCGTGTTTTTCGGCACCCTGGTTCTGGCCAAGCAGGAGCGTACCTATGAAGGTTCGGTGCCACTGGTGACGTTTGGCGCGACCGTGGCGGCCATTATTGCCGTTTTCACCATTGCCTCCGGCGCCATTATTCTGATTCCCACATTTCTCTGGTCGTTTGGATATATCAGTCATATCGACACACTGATGTACAGAACCATCTGGTGGGGGCTGGGGCACTCATCACAGCAAATCAACGTTGCGGCACATATCTCCATCTGGTACCTGATATCCGCGGTGGTGCTTGGCGCCAAGCCGTTATCGGAAAAAGTCAGCCGCGGCGCGTTCCTGCTGTATATTCTGTTCCTGCAACTGGCCAGCGCCCATCATCTGTTGGTTGACCCGGGCATCAGTTCCGAGTGGAAGGTGTTCAATACCAGTTATGCAATCTATCTCGCTGTTCTCGGCAGCATGATTCATGGTCTCACCGTGCCAGGTCAGATCGAGGCGGCGCAACGAAAGAAGGGCTTCAACAATGGTCTTTTTGAATGGTTGAGAAAAGCACCGTGGGGTAATCCCGCCTTTTCGGGAATGTTCATTTCACTGATCCTGTTCGGGTTCCTCGGTGGCATCTCCGGCGTGGTCATGGGTGTTGAACAGATTAACCTCATAATCCACAACACCATTTATGTTCCCGGTCACTTCCATGCCACCGTGGTGGCCGGTACCACCCTGGCTTTCATGGCTGTCACTTACCTGCTGGTCCCGCTGATCTTTCAGCGGGAACTGGTTTTGCCCGGCTGGGCCAAGGTGCAACCGTACGTATTCGGTATCGGTGTTGCCGGTATATCGCTGTTCATGATGGGCGCCGGCACGCTGGGTGTGCCACGACGGCACTGGGATATATCCCAGGCGGATGCGATACTGCCCTATGACTTCCCCGGCGCGGCAAACCTGATGATGGGGTTGAATGGCCTGAGCGCGCTTCTGGCCGGTGTTGGCGGTATCATGTTCGTCGTCGTCGTCGTGGGTTCGATTCTGTTCGGCAAGAAAATCGAATCCAGTTCTGAGGTGGCGAAAACCGATCCGGCAGCGGAGGTTGCTACCAAATACGGCAGTGAGGAACATCCATCGGTGCCCGGTACGCTGGTGCTGGTTGCGGTATTCTTCATAAGTTTCGTACTTTACTATTACGTGAACTGGAAATACCTGGCGGAAATCTGGCCGTTACGCTAACGCGGGCTGTCGATGATGTATAACGCGATCAAACTGGCAGCATCGGTATTCAAGCTCAGGATTGGTTTTGCAATCATGCTGACCGGTCTTGCCGGTCTTGCAATAACCCCCGGCATGGCGCCGTCAGTTGCAGAGACCGTTCTCTTCGCTGTTGCCATATTGTTATCTTCAGCAAGCGCCGGCGCTTTTAATCAGTATGTTGAGCGCGATCTCGACGCGAGGATGAAGCGTACAAGAAACCGGCCTTTCGTGACGGGCCGGTTTCGTGCCGACAAATACTGGCTGACCCTGATATATCTGATGTTGCTGGTTTCGGTACTGGCCACCTCGATTGTTATCAATGCAATGGCCGCGCTCTATGTATTCCTGGGAGCATTCACCTACGGGGTCGTCTATACAGTCTGGTTGAAAAGGCGCACCTGGCTGAATATCGTCATCGGTGGTTTGTCAGGCAGTTTTGCAGTTCTTGCGGGTGCCGCGGTTGTTGATCCCGGCCTGTCCGCGGCGCCGGTTCTTCTGGCTGTCGCCCTTTTTCTCTGGACTCCGCCACATTTCTGGAGTCTCGCTTTCGTTTGTGCCGATGATTACAGGTCCGCAGGTGTACCCATGCTGCCGGCGGTATTTGCAAAACCGGTGGCTGCAAGGATTATATTTCTACACACTGTTGCTTTGGTACTGGTATCAGTATTACCGTTTTTTTATGGTCTCGGCTGGATCTACCTTGTCGGAGCACTGGCAGGCGGATTGTATTTCCTGAAGAAAAGTTATGATCTCGTCCGCCGGCCATCTGTAGCGACAGCACGCGCCAACTTCAAGGCATCCCTTGTTCAATTGACACTGTTACTGTGTGCATGTGTTCTGGATGTAGTATTTGTCTGATTCATCCGGTAACCATGTGCTGTTCCCTATCAAAAAATCACTGATAAATTCATTACCGGTCCTGTGTGCCGTAATTGCCCTCTGGGCAACCGGTCTGCGACCTGTTGTTGCCATGGATGAGCATACGCACACGGCAGACAGGTATGATAAGGACCAGGCACTGGAGTTCAGCCAGTCAGCGTTGAACCGGACTATAGGTGACTATGCGTTCGTCAATCAGGACGGGAAACCTGTAAGCCTGTTACAATACAGGGGGAAACCATTGATTGTCAGCCTTGTCTATACCAGTTGTCATCATGTCTGTCCGATGCTGACCAGCCATCTGGATGAGGTGGTGGATATCGCCAGGGAGGCACTGGGGCATGACAGTTTCTCGGTTGTAACCATCGGCTTTGATACGGCGGTTGACAGCCCTGAACGCATGCGGCTTTTTGCCAGGGAGCGGAATATCGATTTCAGGGGCTGGGATTTCCTCAGTGCGGATGCGGAAACGATAGAAGCATTCAGTAATGATATCGGCTTTATTTTTTTTGAATCGGCGAAGGGTTTTGATCACCTGTCCCAGACAACGCTGCTTGATGCGCAAGGTCGCGTTTACCGGCAGATATACGGCGTGCAGTACGAAGCTCCCGTCCTGGTTGAGCCGCTCAAGGAACTGGTGTTCGGCAAGTACAGCGAGGCAACTCTTGTAGAAGGCTGGATCAACAACATCCGCCTTTTCTGCACGCTGTATGATGCCCGTTCAGGACGTTATTACTTCGATTATTCGATATTTATAGGACTTATTATTGGTATTGTTATCCTCGTTTCCATTGCGGTATTTATCATACGCTCATGGCGACAACACACACCCGACAGTAACAGGTAACTGATGTCTGCTATCAAAGCCGTGCTCAGGAAAGGGTTCGAAACCATTGAGGACCTGTTCGACAGGATTTTTGGCGCAAAAAACAATCCTTTCTATCAGCTTGGGGCCCTGGGATGGTTTTATTTCTGGATTGTCGTGGTCAGTGGGATCTATGTGTATATCTTCTTCGATACCGGCGTTACCCAGGCTTATAAGTCACTTGAATACCTGACGCATGAACAATGGTATGCAGGCGGGGTCATGCGCAGTCTGCATCGTTATGCCTCGGATGCACTGGTTGTGATGATGATGGTGCATATGTTAAGAGAGTTTGCCATGGACAGGTTCCGGAGTTCACGCTGGTTTGCCTGGTTTACAGGCGTACCCATGTTATGGCTGGTGTTTGCCGCGGGTATTTCCGGATACTGGATGATCTGGGACCAGCTTGCCCAGTATATTGCTATCACAACCGCGGAATTCCTGGATGCCCTGCCAGTGTTTGGCGAATCCATTGCCAGGAACTTTGTCACCGATGCAAAACTGAGCGGACGGTTTTTTACGCTGATGGTTTTTGTTCACATTGCCTTGCCACTGATCCTGCTCTTTATCATGTGGATACACATTCAGAGGCACGCATCACCAAAGGTCAATCCACCAAGGACGCTGGCTCTTGGCACATTCGCAATGTTGCTCGTTGTTTCCTTTGTCAAACCGGCGCTAAGCCAGCCCCCCGCGGATTTGAACTATGTGCCTGCGACGGTAAATCTGGACTGGTTCTACATGCCGATATACCCGGTTCTGAACAATGTCTCGGGTGTTACGGTCTGGATCGCCCTGGTGGCGGCCACCGTTTTTTTGATGATGATGCCATGGTTGCCACCGGGCAAACGTCATCCGGTTGCGGTTGTCAATCTGGATAATTGTAACGGCTGTGGCCGTTGCGCGGCTGATTGCCCGTTCAGTGCCATTACCATGGAACCCCGTTCCGATGGCAGTGCCTACCAGCTGGAAGCTGTTGTGCATGCGGATCACTGTACCAGTTGCGGGATATGCGTGGGTTCCTGTCCCACGGCGACACCGTTCAGGACAAAATCCGATTTGTCTCCCGGGATTGAATTGCCCGAGCATCAAATCAGTGAGCTCAGGGATAAAACCATTGCGGCTTCCGGCAAAATGACCGGCAATGACAGGATTATTATATACGGTTGTGATAACAGTCTTGATGCAACCGACGTTATTGATGATAAAACGCAGGTGCTGACCATGCCATGTGTCGGCATGCTGCCGCCATCATTTATTGATTATGTTTTATCCAGAAATCTTTTCGATGGTGTATTCCTGACCGGTTGCCGGCAAGGCGATTGCAATTACCGCCTTGGCCTTAAATGGACCGATGCCCGCCTGGCGGGTGAACGCGACCCGCGTCTGCGAAAACGGGTCAACGCGGATCGGGTCAGTAAATACTGGGCAGGATTGACACGGCATAAGGAATTTTTCAGAAAGTTGACGGCTTTTCGTAAACGGCTGGCTGCTATGGGGCCAGAACAGGACAGCGGCCAGCAGGGTAAAAAAACCGGGGTTGCGGATATCAATGCTTGAACCACGTCTCATTTTCGGCCAGATAATAGCTTATGGCATATTTGCAATCGTGCTCGGCTATTTCTCCAACTCACCGGCTTATACCTATCACGACCCGGAAAAGGCGCTGTTAATGGTGAGTTTCAGTCATGCCAGCCAGACAAAAGAAGAGTGTCGGCGTTTTACCCAGGAAGAACTGGCGGAACTGGCGCCCAATATGCGCCGCCCGATGGATTGTCCAAGGGAGCGAGTTCCTGTATACCTGGAAATAACCATGGATGATGAAGTTGTCGTGAGTAATTCCTATTCACCAACGGGTCTGGCAAAAGACGGTTCAACATCGATTTATGAAAGTATTCCTGTGAAACCGGGGAAACACGAGCTGGTTTCCAGGATGCGAGACAGCCGGCGTAAGGAAGGTTTCGATTACACGAGTAAAATTACAGTCGACCTGGAACCCAGAGAGCTTTTCGTAATTGATTTCAGAAAAGAGCTGGGTGGTTTTTATTATAAATGAGGTTGTCCCATGAGTTTGGTTGAGTGGCGCGAGGAATTCAGAACGGGGATTGATGAAGTAGATTTCGAACATAAGGAGTTGATCGAGTTAATCAATAATACTTATAAAGAAGCCTCTGAAAAAGGCACCTCAGACGCTCTGGATGAGGGCCTGGGTGAAATATTTTCAAAAATTTCGGCGCATTTCGCTCTTGAGGAAAAGATAATGCGTGAGCTTGAATATGACCAGTATCAGGATCACAAGGAAGATCACGAACGGTTGCTGGATAGCATCAGGGATATCATGGATGATGTTTCAAGGCTGGATGAAGAGAAGTTCGGACAGAGCCTGAAGGACTGGTTTGTTATTCACTTCAGTACCAGGGATGCGAGAATGCATAAACAACTGCAGAGGTAACCTGTGCCGATTGATGCATGGTTTTACCGCTGCTGTCCGGTCGCACGATATTCGCTGCGGCCTGAATGATTCCCGGTGCGAGAGTACAGGGTGATTCAATAACCACAGGAGAAACCGCAATGATAAAAACACGCAGTATTTTGTTGTACTCACTTATGGCCTGCATGCCGGCTGTCTCATCGGCTGGTGATGCCGAAGCCGGCAAGGCCAAATCATCCACCTGTGCTGCCTGTCATGGTGCCGAGGGTATCAGCCCGAATGACATGTGGCCCAATCTTGCGGGCCAGAAAGAAGGTTACCTGGTCAAGCAGTTAAAGGACTTCAGGGACGGTAATCGTAAGGATCCCATGATGGCGCCTATGGCTTCGCCGCTCAGTGATGATGACATTGCAAATCTTGCCGCCTACTTCAGCAGCTTGTAAGCAGACTGTATTTTAATATCGGAACTGTTGCCGTGGGTGAGATTATCTCTCGCCCACGGCAGCACTCGGATCAACAGATCGCATGTCAGGAAGGGAGTGCGCCACTCCTTTGTGACAGTCAATACAGGTTTGTCCTTCCTCAAATGCCACGATATGTCTGTCGCGCGCACGGCGGCCCTGGGCCATGTAATCCATGGATTTGAAATCATGACAGTTCCGGCATTCCCGTGAATCTGTTTTTTTCATGGCGTCCCAGACATGCGTGGCCAGTTCCAGGCGTTTGGCTTCGAATTTTTCCGGAGTATCTATACTCCCCAGCGCCTTGTGCAACAGTTCATTGCTTGCCCGGATCTTGCGTACTATCTTGTGATGCCATTCTTTAGGGACATGGCAATCGGGGCAGGTGGCACGTACACCGGTACGGTTGGAATAGTGAATGGTATTCTTGTACTCGCGATAAACATTTTCTTCCATCTCATGACAGGATATGCAAAAGGTTTCGGTATTGGTTGCTTCCATTGCCCAGTTGAATCCACCCCAGAACATGATGCCGAAGATGAATGCTCCTATAGCAATGGTAATTACCGAAAACCTGCCAAGAAAAGACCTGAACCACAGATACGATGATTTAAACATTGTTCATTTCCCTGCTTTCATTTTATTGAAGAGTCCCCGGCCACTGCGCCGCTCCGGTTGCATTGGTTTCAATTCAGGACTGTGTGCCGGTTATGAATGGTCATTCAGTGCTGCTGTATCGCCCTTACCGGTTCAAATTCGTTATCCACGAGGGGTTTTGCATTGACCTGCGGGACATGACACTGATTGCAGAAATAGCGCCTGGCGGCGACGTTGGCCTGTACATTTCTGTCGCGGTCCTCAAAATGGGTCTGGCTGATCTTGGTGGCGCCGGATTCCTTGTAATTGGCCCAGCTGTGGCAGGTCAGACACTTGTTGAATTTGACATTGATCACATAACCCTCGATGGAATGCGGGACCAGTGGCGGTTGTTGCACATAATCACGCGGAATGGGATCACGATCCGGCTGCCACTGTTTCAGTTCCGGTGCGGTGTCCGGTTCATCTATCATGGTTTCACCGCGCAGGGATTTGACTTCGGTTGTATCAGCAGCCGCAGCGAACTTCACTGCACTAGCGGTGATTGTGAACTGCAGTAAAATGATCAGCAGATAGATACGCTTCTTTTTCATGTCATTGCCTCACCCTGGTTTGTAGTTACTGGGGTTGTCCGGTGGTCGAATCGCTGTGTCAGACTGAATACATCACGGTTACAGACATCGAGACAGCGAAAGCAGTTGGTACAGTTTCCGGAAAGGATCAGCGGTGTGCTGCCGGCAGTATCTGGTTTCAATGCCGGTTTGATCACCTGTGGTTCGGGACAGACGCGAAAGCAGTCCATGCAGTCGTTACATTGATCCCGGCGGATGGCGGATACCCGCAGCAGGCTGATTTGTCCGGGGATACTGTAAAAAGCGCCTACCGGACACAGATGCCCGCACCAGCCATGCCTGCTGACGAACACATCGAACAGAAATATGCCGATGATGAATATCCAGGCCATGCCGAAGCCGAACAGCACGCCTCGATACACCATGGACACCGGGTTCAGCAGTTCCCAGGCGATAGTGCCGGTAACGGCGGCAACCGCCAGCGACACGCCCAGTATCCAGTAACGAGTGGATTTGCCGAGGCGCCAGCCGTTACCGGTAATGCCGAGTGTTCTCCGGCACCATGCAGCCACGTCGGTGACGATATTGATCGGGCAAACCCAGGAGCAGTACACACGTCCGCCGAGGATTATGTACGCGCCGAGTACGATAAGGGTGCCGGTGATCGCCGTGATACCGGGGACATGCCCGGCAAACAATGACTGCAACACTACGTATGGGTCGGTCAACGGTAGTACATCCAGTGTCCGGCTCGAAGCCAGGCTGCCCTTGACGATCCAGATCCCGGCCAGCGGTCCGAGCAGGAAGATTCCCAGGATACCCAGCTGTGTCAGGCGCCTGAAGACCAGCCAGCGGTGCAGCGCCCAGCCATTTTTTTCGCGGTGTTGCCCTGGGCCTGTATCGAGTACTCTCACTGAACTTCCCCGGAGTGCCGGTTCAGGGTTTTCAGTGGATCACCGGCAAATGGTGTTTCGCCCGTGTCCTGTTTCAGACCCGCTCCTCCGTGTTCGTACTGTATTCCCTGTGGCAGGTTGTACTGATGTTCCGTGTCCGGGGTGACCAGGCTCCTGCCGGCTTTGCGTTTTTCCTCCCAGCCCATGCGGTAGTGTCCTGCGGCTTCGCCCTTCGCCAGTTTGCGGGGAAAGACCTTGACCGCGGCTTCCGGCAACACACAGGCGTATTCGCATTTACCGCAGCCGGTGCAGGCATCCGAATGTACAGTGGGCAGGAACAATGCGTGCTTGCCGCTGCGCGGGTTATGCAGCATTTCCAGAGTGATGGCCTCGTCTATGAGCGGGCACACCCGGTAGCAGACATCGCAGCGCAGACCCTGGAAATTCAGGCAGGTCTCCTGATCAATCAGTGCAGCGAGCCCCATGCGGGCGTCATCGATATCCTGCAGATCCGGATCCAGCGCGCCGGTGGGACAGGCCTTGACACAGGGAATGTCCTCACACATCTCGCAGGGCACGTCACGCGCGATGAAATACGGCGTGCCGGTGGTGACGTCTTCAAGAAAGCCGGCCAGACGCAGGGTATCGTAGGGGCAATCGCGCACGCACAGTCCGCAACGGATGCAGGCACCACCGAACTCATGCTCATCGATGGCACCGGGCGGACGTATGGCGCCGGCCGGCAGGGAACTGGCCTTGCCGGAGTAAATACCCAGGCCCGTGGCCAGCAGTCCGAAACCGCAGACGGCCCCGGCGCTGTCGAGCAGAAATTTTCTGCGTCCGGGAATGGTGCTATGCCCGTTTGATGTCATCATCCAGTGTCACTCTCAGGCTTCGCGAACGACCTTACAGGCGCATTTCTTGAAATCTGTTTCCTTGGAGATCGGACAGGTGGCATCCAGCGTCAGTTTGTTTACCAGGCGGCTGGCGTCAAACCAGGGAATGAAGACCAGGCCTTCCGGGGTGCGGTTCCTGCCGCGGGTTTCAACACGCAAACTGATCTCGCCCCGGCGTGTCTGTACCCTGGCGACCATGCCCCGGCGCAGGTTGCGTTTTCTGGCGTCGTTCGGATGCATGAACACTACGGCATCGGGAAAGGCGCGATAAAGTTCCGGCACACGCCGGGTCATGGACCCGGAATGCCAGTGCTCCAGCACCCGCCCGGTACAGAGCCACAGGTCATAGTCGTTATCCGGTTCCTCCGCGGCGGGTTCATAGGGCAGGGCGAAGATCCAGGCCTTGCCGTCGTCCTTGCCATAAAATTCGATCCCGGCGCCCTTTTTCACGAACGGATCGTAGCCTTCACGATAGCGCCACAGGGTTTCCTTGCCGTTCACTACCGGCCAGCGCAAGCCCCGGGTTTCATGGTAGTGATCGAATTCGCCCAGATCGTGGCCCTTCTTGGGGCCCTCCAGACCGAAGCGGCGGTATTCCTCGAACAGGCCTTTTTGTACATAAAAGCCGAAATGCTGCATTTCATCGTTGTCGTAGTGATGACCGCGGCTGTCAGTAACCATGGCTTGCGGGTATTGATCAACCTGGCCGTTTTTATACAGCACTTCGTAGAGCGTTTTCCCTCGATACTCCGGTTTTTTGTCCAGCAGTGCCTGTGGCCAGATTTCTTCCATTGTGAAGCGTTTGGAAAATTCCATTATCTGCCAGAGATCGGATCTGGCTTCACCGGGCGCTTTGACCTGCTGGCGCCAGAACTGGGTGCGACGCTCGGCATTGCCATAGGCGCCTTCCTTCTCGGTCCACATGGCGGTCGGCAGGATCAAATCGGCGGCCATGGCGGTGACGGTGGGGTAGGGATCGGAGACGACGATGAAGTTGTCCGGATTGCGGTAACCGGGAAACGTCTCATTGTTCATGTTCGGGGCGGCCTGCATGTTGTTGTTGCACATGACCCAGTACGCATTCAGCTTGCCGTCCTTTAACATGCGGTTTTGCAATACAGCGTGGTAGCCCACCTTGCCGTTCAGCGTCCCCTGCGGCAGTTTCCAGACCTGCTCGGTGAATGCACGGTGTTTTTCGTTATTGACCACCAGATCGGCGGGCAGCCGATGGGCGAAGGTGCCGACCTCGCGTGCCGTACCGCAGGCCGACGGCTGACCAGTCAACGAGAAGGGACTGTTACCGGGCTCGGAGATCTTGCCGGTGAGCAAGTGCACGTTGTAGACCATGTTATTGACCCAACTACCCCGGGTATGCTGATTGAAACCCATGGTCCAGTAGGAAGTGACTTTTCTGTCCGGGTCAGCGTAGAGTTCGGCCAGTTCCTGCAAATCCCTGGCCGGGACCCCGGAGAGTCTGGATACGTTTTCCAGGTCATAGTCAGCAACAAATTCTGCAAACTCTTCAAACGAGATGGCTTGTGATCCTATGGTGTCGGCACGGCTCTTGTTGTTTTTCGCGCTGACCTCAAGCGGATGATCCGGGCGCAGCCCGTAGCCGATGTCCGCATTGCCGAGCCGGAAATTGACATGGTTCTTGATGAACTCCTCGTTGACGTTGCCGGACTGGATGATGTGGTTACAGATGTAGTTGAGGATGGCGAGATCCGTCTGTGGCCGGAAAACAATGCCGAGATCGGCCAGTTCGAAATTACGGTTTTCAAATACCGAGAGCACGGCGACCTTGACATCATGCCCGGTCAGTCGGCGATCAGTGAGGCGTGACCAGAGTATGGGATGCATCTCAGCCATGTTTGCGCCCCAGAGTACGAATGCATCGGCATGTTCCAGGTCGTCGTAACAGCCCATGGGTTCATCGCTGCCGAAAGTGCGTATGAATCCGGCCACGGCCGAGGCCATGCAGTGGCGCGCGTTGGGATCGATATGATTGCTTCTGAAGCCGGCTTTCATCAGTTTTGAAGCCGCGTAGCCTTCCCACACGGTCCACTGCCCGGAACCGAACATGCCTACCGATGAGGTCAGTTCTTCCGGCGCCTTGCCCTGGTTGGCGGCCAGATCCTTTTTTATGGCGGCTTTGAACTTTTCCGCCATCACATCAAAGGCTTCATCCCAGCTTACCGGGGTAAATTCACCGTTCTTGTCGTAGTTACCGTTTTTCTTGCGCAGCAACGGTTGTGTCAGGCGATCCTCACCGTACATGATCTTGGACAGGAAATAGCCCTTGATACAGTTCAGACCACGGTTCACCGGCGCATCCGGATCGCCCTGGGTGGCAACAATGCGGCCGCCTTTTGTACCGACGAGTACGCTGCAGCCGGTACCGCAAAAACGGCAGGGCGCCTTGTCCCAGCGGATTTTTTCATCCTCGTGTGCGGCCATGACCCGGCTGATGCCGGGTAGATTGATACCTGCCGCCGCCGCGGTGGCAAGAATGGCATTACTCTTGACAAAGTCTCGTCGGGTCAGCTTCATGATGACATCTCCTCGTTCGCGTCATCCTCTTCATAATGCTGGTAAACAACCGCAGCGGAGAGAATGTGTTCGTGTGTCTGTAACTCGTTTAACAGGTAACCGGTTTCTTCACGGGTTTGTTTTTCGACCGTGATCACCATGCGCCCGTCCGGCATAACCTTATGGACTTCAACACCGTCTTCATTGTTGAGGTAATCGAGAACTGCCGCGCGATGTGCAGGCAGGCTGTGGATCAGCAGGCCACTGATATTGATGACGGACATGGTGTGTCTCCATTTGCGATTGCAGGGGGCTGCCTGTGCATGGTAATTGACTGCACCGGGCATACGGCTACACATTCACCACAACCGGTGCAGGTCTCGGAGTTGATCTGTGGCCGGGCAACACCACCGGGCTGTAATTTGAAACAGATTGCAGCACTGTTGCAGGCATCGCCGCAGACCCGGCAGGTTACGGCGTTCACTGCCAGGCAGGTGTCGCCGATACCGGCTTTCAGATCCCAGGGGACGGTATCGGTATCGAACTCAACCAGCGCGCCATCCGGGCAGGCCGCCGCACAGGCGTTGCAGAACGTACATCCACCCTGGCTGAAATCGATTTCCGGGAAGCGACCTGAACCGCGGATGATAATGTGTTCCGGGCAGGCCTCGATGCAGGCTGCACAACGGCTGCAGGCTGCGGTGAATTCATCCCCGGGAAGAGCTCCGGGTGGCCGTATCGAAGCCCTGTGAGGGCCAAAATAGCCAGTCAGGAATTCGCGTCTGTTCATGTGACCTCAGGGCTCGGACTCGGAATATTCAAAACTCATATGCAGCATGATCAAGATCCTCATCAGCTTCTTTGACATAGGTCAAATGAACACCAGATTCCGGAAATTTAATTCATTGAGTATCAATTAATAGGTGCACGATTATTTATAACTGCAGTTTATTGATGTATGTCAAGGAGTCTTCACTCAGACTTTATGTATATTGTTATGATCTGCAGTTAATTCATGGCCGGTTTTATTAAACATTGCTGATATGTTGAATTTTACAGCAGCGGCCATCAGGAGTGGACATCCTGACCGGCTGACTGCACATATTATCCTGAAGACCAGGACATCATATGAAAGCCAGACCATGCGCAACCATAGATGTGGATATCCAATACAGGACTGCAACAGGTTATTCATGCCGCCGGCGTTTCTGAAGCAATACCGGAATTTTGTAAATACTGATATTTTTATTTTATTGGTGTATTCAGCAAAGGGAAGTATAACGGTCAGTCGATAATGATAAATATCAGGCTGTCTCGAAACCATGATCGGCCCTTAATGCTGTCAGAATCTGTTATTTTTATTACAGTCAATTCCATTGAAAGTCACCGACATGTCATCAAGTCGGACGGGGAGATAATAATACGGGATCGTCCGTGAAGTTATGATGGAAATGTTTAATGAAGATAATATGGATTTTGTTAAACCTGCATTGAAGACTGATGTATCCACCCTTGCGGATTATGTACATACATTCGGCCAGGATGCCAAAGTCCGATATGGTGAGCGCGTGCACAAGATTGCAATTGATGCCGCATTTACCTGTCCCAATCGCGACGGTAGTAAAGGCCGGGGCGGTTGCAGTTTTTGCAATAATGCATCTTTCAGTCCAAACGGTTTGAAACCATCACCTGTGGCTGAACAGATAGAATCCGGCCGTCGCGTGATACGAAAACGTACCGGGGCAAACCGTTATATCGCTTATTTCCAGGCCTATACCAACACATATGCCGATATTGAATACCTGCATTCCCTTTATGATGAAGCTTTATCGTATCCGGATATTGCCGGATTATCAGTGGGCACACGTCCTGACTGTGTGCCTGATGAGGTAATGAAACTGCTTGCCGGTTATCAGGAACAGGGTTTTGAAGTCTGGCTTGAGCTGGGACTGCAATCCAGTTTTGATGATACGTTGCTTGAAGTCAATCGTGGACATGACTACGCGGATTATTGCCGGGCGGTATCATCGGCACACCACTATGGATTACAGGTTTGCACCCATCTTATGGCCGGATTGCCCGGTGAAGGCAGGGCACATGTCATTACTACACTGCAACGCGTGCTTGACCAGGGTGTTGCCGGACTGAAAATTCATCCATTGCATGTTGTCAGGGGAACAAGACTGGCGAATGACTGGCGCAGGGGAAACTATCATCCGCTATTACTGGATGATTATGTCGAAACCGTTTGTGACATGATTGCAATGACGCCGGAGAATATTTCCTATCATCGCCTTACCGGTACGGCATCGGGACATCTGTTGCTGGCGCCGGACTGGTGTACGAAGAAATGGCAGGTATTGAACACTATCAAGAACAGGATCATAGAGCGCGGGATGCGTCAGGGATCGGCGTTGCAGGCGGCGAAATCCGCCCAGGCATGAACTGGAAGACCGGCAGGGGCCTGTTACCGTTTCGGGTATGCAGATCCTTATATTTGCCTGTTATCGTACTGTTTGAATAAGCAGGTCTGGTTTGACTGTACATACTAATGACTGCATCAACGTTACATAAGTTTTACGCCGGGCCGGGACTCGCATGTGTTTCAACGTGTTTTGTATACAGGTGTTTGCTGTTATGGCTGTTCTCTTCTTTACTGCCTGTTTCGGGTGGGGAATACGGGGCATTCAGTGAAAATCCGGATTTGCCGGATTACAGCCAGGGTTTCGACCCGGCGCGTGACCCGTTCGTGGATGGTGATAACGCGCTGCGTCTTGCCCGGGAAAGCGGTCGCCGGGTCCTGATTGAAGCCGGCGGTGAGTGGTGTATGTATTGCAAACGTCTTGACCATTATATTCACGGCAATCCGATGGTCAGAGAGGCCTTGTACAAAAATTTTGTGGTCCTGAAAGTGAATATCAGCGACAAAAACGATAATCGTGAATTCATGGCGGGATTGCCGAAGATCCATGCTTATCCGCATTTCTTCATTACCGAAAGCGACGGAACCCTGATTCATTCACAGGATACTTCCCGGTTCCTGCACCGGGGTGTGTATTCGGAATCGCTGATTCTGGAATTCATCGACAAATGGGGATCGGACAATTGATTCTATCGGGCACGTTGCAATTATGACCATACGCAGAGAGTCCCGGTCAGACGGATCCGACGCAGGTATCCCCGACTCATTGACCTCGTTTTTTGATGAATGGTGCAGTGGCAGAATTGATCGGCGCAGATTTCTTCTGCACTTCGCTGCATTGACATCGGCGGCGGCACTGCCCTCCATGGTCCGGGCGGAACCCGGTGCCATTGCTATGGACGGGAATATGGACTCTGCCTTATTTACGGAAGAACCCTGGCATACCCTGTCCGCGGTGCAGGAACATCTTTTCCCCACCACCACCGATGCTCCCGGCGCCAGGGAAATCCACGCCACGGCCTATCTCAAGGCTGCGCTGGAGTTGCCGGACATGGACCCGGATTACCGGGAATTCATCCATAACGGCGTTACCTGGCTGAACGATATTGCCCTGAAACACCATCAGGCCGGGTTCGCCGGACTGGATGAAGATCAGCGCGAAGCTGTACTGCGCCGGATTGAACAAACCGGGACCGGCCGGCGCTGGCTCAGCCTGCTGCTGCTCTATCTTTTCGAGGCGTTGCTGGGCGATCCGGTTTATGGCGGCAACCCCGACGGGGCGGGCTGGCGGTGGCTGGACCATCAGCCCGGGTTTCCACTGCCACCGGCACGCTATAGCTACGCGGAGTTGAAAAAGCTGTGACTGACGACTTCGATGTCTGCGTGATCGGCAGTGGCGCCGGCGGTGGCCCGGTAGCGCTGACGCTGGCTGAAGCAGGGTATTCGGTGGTAGTGCTGGAGAAGGGGCCCTGGTTCAGGGAGAAACATTTTTACAAGGATGAACTGGCCTGTTGCCGGCGCAGTATCTACACCCCCAGGTTATGGGAGGAACAACATGTGATCGAGGACAGGAACAGGGACGGCCCCTGGGTTGCACAACCGACCTATGAAACAGGTCGTGATTTCTGGAACGGCAATTGCGTCGGCGGGGCGACCAATTTCATGAGCGGTTTTTTCCATCGCCTGAAGCCGGATGATTTTCGGCTGCTATCGGCCTTTGGCCCCATTGCCGGCGCAAATATCACTGACTGGCCGATAAGTTATGATGACCTGGAACCTTATTATACAAAGGTTGAAACAGAAGTGGGTGTTTCCGGCCGGGTGGTAAAACACCCCCATGCCGAGCCGCGATCCACGGATGATTTTCCTTATCCTCCGACCCGTGAGCATCCCATCGCCGGCTGGTTCGATCAGGCCTGTACGGAACTGGGTGTGCACCCGGTCCCGGTGCCGCGCGCCATTTTGCCTTATGGTGCAATGGGTCGCCATGGATGTTCCTATTCCGGTTACTGTGGCAGTTACGGGTGTTCCACCGGCGCCAAGGGCAGCTCCCGGGCGGCGCTGCTGGATCGGGCAGTTGCCACCGGTCATTGCCAGGTGTGGCCGCATGCCAGGGTTTTCAAACTCACAAGTGACAACAGTGGCAGGGTCACAGCGGTGGAATATTTCGATCGCGAGGGAGCCAGGAAACGGCTGGATGCGCGGATCTATGTTGTTGCCTGCCAGGCCATCGAAACCGCGCGGCTGTTGTTAACCTCCACGGGTCCGAAGCATCCCCGGGGTCTCGCCAATGATAATGCCCAGGTGGGCAAAAACCTGATCTTTTCCGCCGGCGGTTCCGGTAGCGGCGATTTCTATTTCGATAAATTACCATCCAGCAAGGCTTTTGATCTGGCAATCAGGGGGCCGTTCGTCAACCGTGCCCTGCAGGACTGGTATGTTTACGATGATCCGGAACAGGACCGGCGCCTCAAGGGCGGCACTATTGATTTCCTGTTCAAACATCCCAATGCCATCGCCCGGGCCAATGCGCAAAAGCGTGACGGCAACGGACAGTTGCTGTGGGGACGGCCACTGAAACAGAAACTCAAATCCTTCTTTACAGAGGCGCGGTACCTGCAGTTTGAGGTTTTCTGTGACTGGAACCCGGTCGATGATTGTTTTGTATCGCTCGATCCCGAAGTCAGGGACAAGTGGGGGATCCCGGTGGCGAGGGTGCGTGTCGGTTATCATCGTCATGATCTGAAAGTTGGCCGTTACCTTGCCGATCGTGCAGAGCAGGTGTTACGGCAGATGGGCGCAGACAATGTCCGTTCCGGTATCAGCGCTTCCCCGCCGCCGAACCTGGTGGCCGGAGGCTGCCGGTTCGGCAGTGATCCTGAAACATCGGTTCTGGATGCCAATTGCCGTGCCCACACGGTAGAAAATCTCTATGTTACCGACGGCAGTTTCATGCCCACGGGCGGCAGCGTGCCTTATACCTGGACTATCTACGCCAATGCTTTTCGTGTTGCTGATCACATCCGCAGTGAACTTGGTGCTGCCGTGGCATCATCGGGAGTTCATTAACATTAAAGAGGTATGGAAAAATGCATGGTATTTCTGAATTTATGGCGGCCGATCATGATCGGCTGGACTCGATTTTAGCGAATTTTATTGACACCCTGAAAGCGGACATGAACTCGGCCGGGGCAATGTTTAACGAATTCAACGAGGGATTGCGCAGGCATATTGAATGGGAAGAGGAAATCCTGTTTCCCGTATTCGAGGAGAAAACCGGAATGCGTGATATGGGGCCTGTCAGCATCATGCGCATGGAACACGATCATATCAGGAACTGTTTACAACAGATCTCACTGCTTCTTCCCGGAGATGACTTCGAGGAAATTGAAAAGCACCATGGCACCTTGTTCGAAATATTATCAGCACACAACAGCAAGGAAGAAAATGTGCTTTATCCCTGGATTGACAGGGAAACAAGCCGCGAGGAAGCTGAAGAACTGATTAGGAGAATGAAAAATTCCTGATCGGGAACCGCCCGCCGTGAACCTTGACGGCGGTGGTGAGATTCGATCATCACTCCGTGTATCGCGTGCCCGGTCGTATGTTCCCGTCTCCGGCGTCAGGTCATCAAGCGGCAGGCTCTGAAATCCTGTTACTGTTCCCGAAACACAGCTGCGCCGTGGTCAGCAGGTAAGCGATACTCCAGCCCAGCGCCGAAACCCACAGCAGCAGGACCTGCTCACCGTAGCCCAGTGCGGCTGCAAAGCGGGTCAGGGTGGCGAGGGTCATCATGATCAATGCCGGCGCCAGGAAACGGGAGGCGGACGGGTCCCGCTTCAGGCGCTGAAAATGTATTCGCGTCATTACGCAAATGGACAGTGTGCCGATGGCGCCTACCGTGATCAGGTGAATGGCCGGTACCGGCGATGTGCCGAAAAACAGAAGTCCACCGAGAAGTAACTGACCAAGCGCAAGCCAGCCGTAGCCGATGCCAAGACCAACGAGATCAGTACGATGCAAAAGGCCCCATAGTCGCCAGCGGTAAAGGCGTATGGCTGCAATCAATCCGGCGGCGATGACTGCCGGCCCGGTTATGTATGTGCCCATGGGCACAAATACAGCCAGTACTGCCAGCATGTGTAACAGGATAAGCGCCGCTTCCAGTCGCGGTTGTACCCGCGCTTCAAGATTCATGCCCAGCCTGTAATAAGCACCGGCCGCTGCCGGCGCAATGACTCTTCCACCCATAAAGGACATCAGCAACGAAAGCAGGATAATCATGGCCAGCAATAAACTGTAGCCAAGGGATACATGGCGACCATGAGCCGCCACTGTGTAGACGACAGGGACCGCGCACAGGGCGATCAGCAGGGGCTGGATCATGCGGTTACGCCATTTTTTTGCGCTGCTGAACCTGGGCACCACGATTACTGCAAGCAGCAGTGCGAACAGTGGGGTGAGAATACCCGCTGCCAGACTGCCGGGTGCGAACAGGTAACTCAGCCGTGCAGCCAGCCATATGGCGCACAGTAACAGCAGGCGGGGCCTGTTGGTCGGGCCGAGCAGGTAACCTGCCACCAGGGCCAGGGCAAAACCGAACAACATCTCCCGTGCATGACCTGTACCGGCAAGGGCCGTCAAGCGGCCACCGGTCATGGCATATACGGATAACGGAACGACAATCGCGGCATACAGTGACGCCGCCGGAAAAAACACCGTGTATGACTGGACTTTCGATCGCCGGTTTATTTGCCCGGCGGTTTTGTTGTTAGTTACGGGAGTGTTCATACAATGTGCACAGACAGTCTTGATGAATGAACCCATACTGCCTGAGCCGGTGCCATGGAAGCAATAAACTGAATTTTTATGATCTCGCAAAGACGCCAGGCATGCCAGGAAAAAATACTAACGGAAACAGAATTTGGAATAGTACGGAATGGTGCTATCCCGAATTCTATATACCCTGGTCCTGCTCCTTGTCCATCTCACTGGATCCGGCTTCATGAATAGTGTGATTGACTTACCTGGCGTGAGAAAAATCCTTTGTCCCTGACCACGAATCCTGCTGACAGTCCTTTTATTTAACTGGTATGGATCAATACTGACCCTGCCAGCGGTAACCCTCACTGCCATGGTAGAATCCGTTGGCGTAGGGAAGAGAAGGTCCGTCCTCTTCCAGCCGGGTCATGGCTTCATCGGTCGATATGTCCTGGTTCAGCAATGCCCTGAAAACCCTGGCGGTAGCAACCATGTCATTGCTGTGCGGGGATATGCGAAAGGCGCCAATACCCAGACCCTGCATTTCAGGCAGCTCGCGCACCAGGTTGAGATAATTCCAGGACATTGTCTGCACACCGTTGATTGCCAGAAACGGTGAACCGTTCATTGTTTTTAATTCCATCCCGTCAGGATCCTGCTCGCAGATGAAACCGCAATTATCCTTTACCCGATCATGCGCCCGGGCATGATAGCAACGCGCTGACAGCGCCAGTCCGATACGGCCGTAGACCTGAACTTCAAGGGAAATACCCAGCCTCGATGCGCCGGCACCCAGCACAAGCAGCGATTCATAAGGTAATTCCGGTGGCAGGGTGAAGTGTGTTGCCCCTCTGGCAGCCAGTAATTCCAGTGTTTTTTCATTATAAACGTTGAGAAATGGCCCGATTCGATGCGCTTTGCCACGCAAAAAATTCAACGCCGCCGAATCATTGGCTTCGACAATCGTATCCGCCTGTGCGCACAATTCTTCGGTCAGCCTGCGTTCACGCACCAGCATGATCTCCGCCAGGGTTGAAAATACCACGCGTTTTCCCGCCTGTTGCAGGCGTTCGATGACTTCATCGATATACGGTTTGAAAAAGGGTTCGCGTTTGGAGCAGATAACCTCACCCAGGTAGACGGTATCCACGGGTGCTTCATCGGCGATACGGAAATAAAAGTCACGCTTTAGTTCGGCCGGCCAGTGAAAAAGAACCGGCCCCAGGGTCAACTCATGGCTCACGGGTTTCACCTCCATTTCTTGCCGGCGTAAGCGCCGTGAGATTGTTTATGACCCTCGGTGAGCGCCAGCAGATTGTCCATTTGTAACTCTTCTCCGGCCAGAACACTGTCCACGGCCCGGCGCCACGAGGAAACCACTGTCTTGACATAGGCGCGCGAGCGCTGCCGCCCTTCGATTTTGAAAGCATTGACGCCGGCCTTTATCAAGTCGGGCAACAGGGTTGCAAGGTTCAGGCTCAAGGGCTCTTCGAAAGCGTAGTATCCCTGTTGCCTGTGCGGCGCCAGGTAACGTCCCTTGCAGATGGTCGGATAACCGGGACTTTGACCGCAGGGAAAACTGTCAATGGTAAAGATACCCAGCCTGGTCGTCAGGTTACGGTCCTTGTCTTCATCATATTTCACATGACTGGCGGGAGAACATACACCGTCCATATTCGTCGAATAGCCGGTCACATAGTTGGTCAGGCTGCAGCGGCCCTCAAACATCAAACCGTGATTGCCGAAGACAAAGCATTCAATTTCACAATCGATTTCCTGCTGCAGGGCCGTGATTTCCGGGAGCGTAAGGATGCGCGGTAATACCACCCGCTTGACGGCGAATTCCTCGCAATAGTACCGGATCGCTTCGGCCGATGATGCGCCGGCCTGGACCGAGAGGTGCAGCCTTTGCCCGGGATGGCTGCTGCGGGCGTAATCGGCAACACCGATGTCGGCAATGATCAGGGCATCAACACCCGCCTCGACGCCGGTGTCTACCGCTTGTTCCCACAGCTCAAACTTGCCCGCGGGCGGAAAGGTATTGATCGCCAGCAGCACCCTGGCGCCGTGGTCATGGGCATAGGCCACGGCCTGTTTGAGTTCTTCCGGCGTGAAGTTGAGTCCGGGAAAGTTACGGGCATTGGTGGCATTGCGCAAACCGCAATAAACGGCGTCGGCGCCGGCATCCACCGCCGTTCGCAACGCCGCCGGTGTTCCGGCGGGACAGACCAGTTCCGGGCGTTTCAATGTGTCGTCAATCGATTTCATGGATACGGATTTTTCTCATCATGGATAACAGATGTCTGCCCGGGGGGCCAAATACGTCGGCGGCATCATCAGCGATGCTGCTTTCCAGGTCATCCAGCGCATTGCGCAGGCAGACCACGATTTCCGTATCACCCTCGATCATTAAATCACGGGTAAAAAACAATGCGTCACCGTCCAGGTTGCCGTCGACCAGGTTGAGCAGGGTCAGGAATGTACCGGCAATACGCGCGTCGCAGCGTGGCAGGTTGCAGCGCCGACAGGCCCGTAACCCGGGTCTTTGCGGGTGTGGCCGCAGAACCAGTGCAAAAGGCAGATTCAGCGGGTCGATGATCAGTTGTTTGTCCTTGTGCTCGCCGATACGATCAAATAACTCCGGCCGGGTGCGGGCGATATGCCGGGCGATCCTGGCCAGCGCCGGTTGAATAATAAACAGGGGCACCGGGGCCAGCGCACAGTTTACAACTGCAGAGGCGCGGTCCGGGTGTGGGTTTATTCTGGATTTGCTGGCTTGCGTAGCGTACACAAAATAACCATATACCGGCCCATGAGGGGAGTGAATGATCCAGGTCAAGCTTCACTGACAAATTACGAAAAGCACCGGGGTTTCTCACAACGGCCAGTGCCGGTATGACCGGACGCTTTCTGTTACCGTTCCATCGGCGCCCGTAATGTTTACCTGTGAAATACCAGCACGGTCTTTATGTAAAACTGTTTCGTGGCCGGTGTGATGCGCCGGCTGTGGTAGTGGAAACAGGGGCGTTACGTGATGTGCTACGGGCTGAATTCAGGGAATGAATGAAAGCGGTAAAGAGGCCGGAATCCACTGGTGCGGGCAACATTCCCGCCTCTGGACTCGTCGCAATGACTTAACATTCTGAAATGAAAGGCAATTCATCCCCGCAGATAATTCTGACCTGTACCGGACAGCCACGGATTTCCCGGCTTAGTACCTGAGTGATCATGAGCGCAATATCTGGTGTCTTGATTCAGATCAATGCACAAGATATTGGGGTTGACTATAATTCCCGCTCGTCTGATCAGTCATTCAATAATAATATCCGGGGGAAGTGACCATGCTAGAGATAGACAGCCTGGCGGTATCCCAGCCGCCAAAATCTACATCGATTAACGAAATCGTCAAGCGTGACGGCAGCCGCGTTCGCTTCGAGGCGGACAAGATCCAGTCCGCCATTCAACGCGCCGGTCAGGCAACGGGCGAATTTGATGCAACAGTGGCGCGCGAACTGGCCCGCCAGGTGCTGGCGCGCCTTGAGGCGATGCAGCCGGCCCCGCTGACCATCGAGGCGATTCAGGACGTGGTTGAACAAACCCTGGTCGACAGCGATTTTTTCAAAACCGCCCGCGCCTACATTGTCTACCGCGAGCAGCACCGGCGCCTGCGTCAGGATCGCAAGACCCTGGTGGACGTGGAGAGCGCAATGAATGAGTACCTGAACCGCCAGGACTGGCGCATCAATGCCAACGCCAACCAGGGTTATTCGCTCGGTGGTCTGATTCTCAATGTGTCGGGCAAGGTGGTCGCCAATTACTGGCTCAGTCATGTCTATCCACCGGAGATCGGCGAAGCGCATCGCGAAGCCGATATTCATGTGCACGATCTGGACATGCTCTCCGGTTACTGCGCCGGCTGGTCGCTGCGCGTGCTGCTGCAGGAAGGGCTCAACGGCATCCCCGGCAAGGTCGAGGCCGGGCCGCCACGGCACCTGAGTTCGGCGGTCGGACAGATTGTCAATTTCCTCGGTACCCTGCAGAACGAATGGGCCGGCGCCCAGGCGTTCAGTTCCTTCGATACTTACATGGCCCCGTTCATACGCAAGGACAACCTGGATTACAGCGAAGTCCGGCAATGTATACAGGAACTGATTTACAACCTGAATGTACCCTCGCGCTGGGGTACGCAAACACCGTTCACCAATCTGACCTTTGACTGGACTTGTCCGGAGGATCTGCGCGAACAGGCGCCGGTCATCGGTGGTGAGGAAATGCCGTTTACCTACGGTGAATTGCAACAGGAAATGGATCTCATCAACCGCGCCTACATCGAGGTGATGGCAGCCGGAGATGCCCGCGGCCGCGTCTTCACGTTCCCGATACCGACCTACAACATCACCCGGGATTTTCCCTGGGACTCCGAAAATGCCGATCGCCTGTTCGCCATGACCGCCCGCTACGGCTTGCCGTATTTCCAGAATTTCATCAATTCCGACCTGGAACCAAACATGGTGCGCTCCATGTGCTGCCGGTTGCAACTTGATTTGCGCGAGCTGTTGAAGCGCGGCAATGGCCTGTTCGGCAGCGCCGAACAAACCGGTTCGCTGGGTGTGGTTACCGTCAACTGTGCGCGCCTGGGTTATCTTTACCGCGGTGATGAGGGCGGTCTTTATCGCCGCCTCGACGAGTTGCTGGAACTGGGCAAGCAGAGCCTGGAGATCAAGCGTAAGGTCATCCAGCGCCACATGGACGCCGGACTGTTTCCCTATACCCGGCGCTACCTCGGCACGTTGCGTAACCACTTCTCCACGCTGGGCGTCAACGGCATCAACGAGATGATCCGCAACTTCACCGAAAATGCGCACGATATCACCAGCGAGTGGGGTTATGATTTCGCCGCCCGGCTGCTGGATCATGTGCGTGAGCGCATGGTGGCGTTTCAGGAAGAAACCGGTCATCTGTACAACCTTGAGGCGACTCCGGCCGAGGGCACTACGTATCGCTTCGCCCGCGAGGATCGCCGGCGCTATCCGGATATCCTGCAAGCAGGCACCGACGAGCAGCCCTACTACACCAATTCATCACAACTCCCGGTGGGTTTTACGGATGATCCGTTCGAAGCCCTGGAACGCCAGGATGAACTGCAGCGCAAGTATACCGGCGGTACGGTGCTGCACCTGTACATGAGCGAGCAGATCTCCAGCACCGATGCCTGCAAACGCCTGGTCCGTCGGGCCCTGGAACGCTTCGGCCTGCCGTACATCACGGTGACACCGACATTTTCCATCTGCCCGAAACACGGCTATTTGTCCGGTGAGCATGAGTTCTGCCCGCGTTGCGATGAGCAGATTCTGGCTGACAAGCAGGCGGCACTGGCGAAGCACTGACGCGGTTTGGTGAACGCCGCTGCATGGCCCGGCTGCATCGGCACAGAGAGATTTCCGGGATACGTTAAATAAAATCAAAGAGGGTTTTTTCACCTGAGGAGGTAACAAGACCATGAACCAGCAACTACAACAATCATGCACTGACACCATCCGGTTAAGTGACGAAGAGCGCCAGCCCTGCGAAGTGTGGACACGGGTCATGGGGTATCATCGTCCGGTGGCCTCTTTCAATACCGGCAAGCAGGGTGAACATCATGAGCGCCGCCATTTCCGCGAGCAACCCACTGCAACCCTGTGAACAGTCCGGGCCGCCCACCCTGCGGGTGGGTGGCCTGACACCGCTGACGACGACGGATTACCCGGGACAACTCGCGGCAGTACTGTTTTGCCAGGGCTGCCCCTGGGCCTGTGGCTATTGTCACAATCCGCACCTGATACCGGCCCGTTCGGACAACGGCCGGGACTGGGAACATATCACCGGGTTTCTGCAACGCCGCCGCGGCCTGCTCGATGCGGTTGTCTTCTCCGGCGGTGAACCGCTCTACCAGCGTGGCCTGGATACGGCGGTGACAATGGTCAGGGATATGGGATTTCGTGTCGGCCTGCATACCGGCGGCTCCTATCCGGATCACCTGCAACGCCTGTTGCCGCAACTGGACTGGGTAGGACTGGATATCAAGGCGCCGTTCGACCGTTACCCGCAGGTAACCGGCGTACCGGGCAGCGGAGAGCGTGCGCGAAGAAGTCTGGAGCACCTGCTGGCAAGTGACTGTGATTATGAAATTCGTACCACCGTTCATCCGCTGATTTTCAGCCCGTCCGGCTTGCGGGACCTGGCGCGGCAACTGGCGTCACTGGGTGTTCGGCATTATGTACTGCAGGCGTTTCGCGACACCGGTTGCATGAACAGCGCCTATCAACAGGTGTCGGCAACATCACTGCTGGATAGCGGGTTGCGTGATGAACTGCAGGGCCTGTTCGAAGACTTCACCATACGCGGACTTGCAGACTGAAATTCATGGCAACAGGGATATAGCCGCCGCTCCATCCTGTGGGTGTTCAGTGCCCGGGACGAGCGTAATACCAGGTCACTCTGTTTATCCAAATCCATGCCGCCTCGTTGTGATTAATGCAAACTTGTCACATAATCAAGAGGATAATTTATTCTCCCATCGCATACACCGTTGCAAACAGGCCATCTGGTGAAGCATCCCAACAACATGCAAAAACAGCCATGAGCATGGCGAATACCGGCAAGGGCCGGATCAACAGCCGTAAAGACAAAATAAACTGGACGGATTCAACACTATCGTGAACGCATGATCCAGCAGACTAATGTATAACCGGCGGTTTCACACAGTCCGCCAGCCTCATTCCCAAAAAAAAGAGGGTAACCCATATGAAACAGGATAAACCTGCTGGATTGGCCACGCGAAGCATTCACGGCCACAGCTACAAGGACGCACACGGCAGTCCCCACATGCCGACCTATGATACGACCACTTTTACATTCGAGAGCACCGCCGACATACTCGATGTAGTGGAAGGCCGCAAGGTGGGCAGCCTCTACACCCGCTACGGTCTCAACCCGTCCATCTTCGCGCTGGAGGAAACCCTGGCCGGACTGGAGAATGCCGAACTGGCCTGGGTCTTCTGCTCGGGCATGGCCGCTGTAACCTCGCTGTTTTTGACCCATGGTTTTGCAGGCATTATCTGCATCGGTGATGCCTACGGTGGCACCATGGAGTTGCTGTCGGATCAATTGCCGAAGCTGGGCATTCCGACCCACCTGATCCTTGGCAGCGAGCTGGATCAACTGGATTCGCTGCTCGCTGCCGGTGCCGGCATGGTGTTTCTTGAGACACCTACCAACCCGACACTGGAGTTGTTTGATATTGCCGGGATAGCCCGTCGTGCCCATGCCCATGGCGCGATTGTAGCCGTCGATAACACGTTTGCCTCACCGGTGAATCAACAGCCACTGGCGCTGGGGGCCGATGTGGTCGTACATAGTGCCACCAAGTATCTGGGTGGACACAGCGATGTGACGGCCGGGGTTCTGATGGGCTCGAAAGAATTGTTGGCCCCGGTCTGGAGTTGGCGCAAGAACCTGGGCTCGATGCCGGCGCCGGCCACGGCCTCGCTACTGGCCAGAAGTCTGCGCACGCTGGTGATCCGGATTAAACAGCAGAACGCCTCGGCGCAGTCAATCGCCGAGGTCATGGCCAGGCACCCGGGTGTTGAGCGGGTTTTCTATCCCGGCCTGCCGGATTTCCCCGGGCATGCATTGGCCCGTGAGCAGATGCAAGGCTTCGGCGGCATGCTCAGCATCGAGGTGAAGGGTGGACGTGAAGCCGCCACACGCACGGCGAACAGTCTGCGGTTGTTCGCCCTTGCCCCAAGCCTGGGCGGTGTAGAAAGTCTGGTTACCCAACCCTGTACCACGTCTCACCACGGGCTGACCCCGGAAGAGCGGGCAAGGCGCGGCATTTCAGACGCTCTGCTGCGTTTTTCCGTGGGGCTGGAAGATACCGATGACCTCATTGCCGACCTGGAGCAGGCGCTGCCGTGAACAATCCTGTCTCCCTGGATCACCATGCCACCACGTCCGTTGCAGACGCAGTGGCCGATGCGATGGCGCTTACGTTACGGAAAATTCCGGCAATCCGTTGCCTGCCTCAATGGCGGTCGTGCCGGCAGGCTCGTGTTCACCGCCAGCCCTGTAAGACATCTGTTTGCCACATCTGATCGAAGCCGGCATAACCTGCTTCAGTCAGTGCCTGGCTGCTTGTCTTTCAAACGCGCCCGGCCCAGGTCGTCGAACAGTATATACAGTGCCGGGATGATCAGCAGCACCAGCACGGTTGAGGCCAGCAGACCGAAGACCACCGAAATCACCAGCGGCTTGATGGCTGCCGCCTGGGTGCTGGTCTCGGCCAGCAGCGGCAGCAACCCGGCAATGGTGGTGGAGGATGAAATCAGGATCGGCCGTAACCGATCCCGGCTGGCCTGACCCGCGGCGGCTACCGCCGACAGCCCGCTGTCTCGGTAGCCCTTGATAAACTGGATCAGCAAGATGGCATTGTTGACCACAATCCCGGCCAGCGAGGCCGCTCCGATCAGCGAGGGCATGGAGATATACCAGCCCATCAAGACATGACCCCAGAGGGCGCCGACGAACGCCAGCGGGATCGACAGCATCACGATCAGGGGCTCCATGTAACTGCGAAACTGGAAAGACAGGATCACGAAAATTCCGACCAGTCCGATCAGCAGGCCACGGCCGATGGAACCGGCGGTCTCGGCGGTGTTGGCTACCTGGCCTTCGAAGCTCAGGTCCACACCCGGATGGCGGCCGAGAAAATCCTCCAGCCAGTCGCCGCGCAAGTCTCCGACAATAGCCTGGCCACTGGAGAGACGTGCATCCACGTTGGCTTCCACGGTCACGGTGCGGCGGCCATCGATATGGGTGATGCTGCCCCAGTCACGGTGCTCGTTCATGGTCGTGACCACCTCCAGCGGTACGCGTTCGCCATTATCGAGGCGGATCGTCTGGTCGGCGAGATCGTCAAGACTGCTGCGATCCGCTTCCGCCTGGCGGATCAGGATCTCGACATCCCGGTCACCAATACGCCGGGTATCGGCAATCTCTCCGAGCAATGCCGCCCGCAACTGCGAGGCTACGTCCTCGGCGGTCAACCCGAGGCCGTGAGCGCCCTCGGCCAGGGTGAAGGTACGTTGCGGCTTGCCCGGGCGCAGATTGTCGATAACGTTGTAGGTTGCGGCATAGCCCGCGAGATGAGAGGAGAGATCCAGGGCGGCGGCCTTGAGCTTATCCAGGTCCTCGCCCTGCAGTCGAATCTCCACCGGCACCCCGGCCGGGCCGAATCCCGGCTCCTGGATCATCAGCTTGAGCAGGCCGCTGATCTCACCAATTTCCTCACGCCACGCTTCGGTGAGCGTGTCGAGATCAATACTGCGCAGTTCAGCGGTGAGCAGGTCCACTATGACCGTGGCGACATGGGCGCCGGCCTCGCGAGCGCCGGGATTGTGATTGAAACGAACCTGGATAGCCCTGACCAGGGAGGCTGCGCCGGGTTGTTGCGGTGACAGGCGCGCATCAAGCCGCCGCATGGCCGTCTCGACCTGTGCGGCCACCGCCCTGGTTCGCGTCAGTGGTGTGCCCTGGGGCATGAGGATACGGGCCTCGAGAACGTCGCCATCGATGTCGGGCATGGCTTCGCTGCCGATGTGACCGCCGGCAAGGAAACCGGCCGTCCCGAACAGTATTACCAGCACCAGGCCCAGCACCGCGTGGCGGTGGCGGATCGCCGCATCGGCGCCGCGCCCGACCTGCTCGCGAAAGACCGTAAAACCCTGCTCGAATGCGTTACGCAGGCGTGACTCATGGCCTTCCCGCAACCCCGGTACGCTGCCCTTGAGGTGATGCGGCAGGATCCAGAAGGCCTCGATCAGGCTGGCCGCCAGGGCAGCGATCAATACCACCGGCAATACCTCGAGCACGGCGCCAAGCTCGCCGGCCAGAAACGACAGCGGTGCAAACACCGCCACCGTGGTCAGGAATGACGAAACCACGCCCGGTAATACCTGGCGTGTGCCCGTCACCACCGCATCGAGCGCTGTGGCCTGTTCACCGGCGTGGGCGGCGATGTTATCAGTGATGACGATGGCGTCGTCCATGACAATACCAATGGCCATCAGCAGCCCGACCAGGGTGATCATGTTCAGGGACAGTCCGCCCAGGCCCATAATGAAAAAGGCGCCCATAAAAGCCACCGGCAATCCCAGTACTGCCCACAGCGCCAGCCGGGGACGGAAAAACAGGCTCATCACCAGGATCACCAGGGCCAGTCCCATCAACCCGTTAGTGATCAGCATCTGCAGGCGGTCACGGATGATGCTGGTCATGTCCTGGGTCAGGGTGAGGCGCATGCCCTCACCCAGGCGCCGACGTTCGGCGTCGACCAGGGCGGTCAATTCGTCCATGACATCGAGCGAATCGTCGTGCAGGGTCTTGCTGACTTCCAGCACCAGGGCACGCTCATCATTAAATAGAATCTGCTCCTCTTCACGCTCGCCGGTCTGTTTCAGACTGGCGATCTCACCCAGCATCAGTTCGCCGCCAGTGGCATCCGAGACCACCACCAGGTGTTCCAGTTCACGCAGCGAACGGCGCTGGTCGGTAAAACGCAGCAGGAAGTCCCGGTCTGGAGTTTCCAATGTCCCCAGTGGCATGTCGATGTTCTGACGGGCTATACGATTGGCCAGGTCGCGCGCCGACAGGCCATATTGCCCCAGCACCACGCGTGATACTTCGATTTGCCACTGGCGCTGGGACAGTCCGTGAATGGCGACGCCGGCGACCCCGGGCAGGCGCATGATCCGCTGTTCAAGTCCGATGGCGTAGTCCTCGAGTTGTTGCAGCGGCAGATCTCCGGCAACGGCAACGGCGGCGACCAGGTCACTGCGGTGCAGTTCACGGATCACCGGCGCCTCGGCGCGGGCCGGCAGATCGGTAAGGGCGTTGACCTCGGTATCGATATCACTGAGGAAGCGAACCGCGTCGCCGCCGGCCTTCATGCCGGCGGTTGCACTGGCCAGGTTGTCCTGGGCCACGCAGATCAGTTCGTCGAGGTAATCCACGCCCTTGACTGTATCGTGCAGGCGCCGGCAAATGTCATCCTCGACATCCGTGGCACTGGCGCCGCGATACTCGATCTCGATGCTCACTTCGACCGGCCGGTAGTCGGGAAACGTTTCGCGTTTCAGCGACGGTGTCGCAAACAGCCCGGCGGCCAGCAGCAGTATCAGCAGCAGATTGGCGGCGGTGGGATGACCGGCAAACCAGCGGATCAAGGACTCTCTCCCCGTGCCATTGCCTGCAGGCGCTGTTCCTTTTCCGGGGCCCGGCGTGGCTTCACCGGCATACCCTCCAACGCCGGTATCGGGTCATCGATGATGACCCGGTCACCGGGTTCAAGACCTTCATGGATTACCGTCAGGTCCCGCTGTTCGAAGGCTACCGTAACCGGGCGGCGTTGCAGACGATCCTGATCATCAACAATATAAATCTCGTCACCGTGGACCGCCGCAGCCGGAATGATCAGCAGCGGTTCCTGACCCGGCGCCAGGAGCCGCACCTGCACGTACATCCCCTGCTGCAGTGGCGGACGATCCGGCGGCAGGGCATGGCGGTAGGGTTCATCCACCGTGACCACGACTCGTGCGGTACGGGTGTTCGGATCCAGGCCGCTGGCCAGTCGTGTCACCCGGGCGGGCCAGCGTATATCATTGTTGGCGCCCGTCAAAGTGACTTCAGCCTGAATGGCGGCGAAGTCGAGCCGCTTGCCGATATCCAGGGAATCTGTCGGTGACTCAACGCGCACAACACTGCCCATCAGCCTGCGCAGTATGCTCAGCGGCACATGGGTTTCGACCTCGGCGGCCTCGATACTGTCGGCCCGGAACAGCCGCTGGCCGGCGCTGGCATGCTGGTACAGTTCTACATCCACCTCACCGAGGCGCAAGTCATAGGGGGCCACGAAACGGGTGTCCTGCAGATCCCTGCGGGCCTGTTCAAGCCGGCTAGCGGCCTGTGCCTGCCGGGCCTGCAGCCGCTTTTGCCGGGGCGGAATCAATGACAGTTGATTGCTCAGCGAGGCCACCGCCTGACGCCGGGCAAGGGTGGCGCGGCGCTGTTCGTCACGTTGCGAGTGCGATACTGTGCCGCTGGCGGCCAGACGCTCGATGCGCTCCAGTTCCTGCTCGGCCAGCTCAAGCCGTTCCCGCTCCAGTTCGAGTAACCGGGCGGTATTGTCCTCTTCGACTGCAAGCTGGTTCGTATCAGCGTCCAGCGAGGCCAGCTCTGCCTCGGCCTCGGCGATGGCGAGTTCAAAGCGGCTGGGATCCAGCACCAGCAGCAGGGTGCCCTCGCGCAGTATAGCGCCGCTCTCCAGTTGCGGATGGCGCTCGACCACCCGGCCGGGAACATTGGCAATGGCCAGCCAGCTTTGCGCGGGCCGCGCCACGCCATGGCCACGTGCTTCGAAGAGGAACGCCAGTGGCCGTACCTCGATTACCGAGACAGCAGGGACATCGATAAATGCCTCGTCGCGTGTCGGCGGTTGGCGGTTGATCAGAAACAGGACGGCCAGACCGATACCCGCCGCCAGGCCGCCCGCTATCCACCACGCCCGGCTGCGCCGCCCGACCCCGGCGCTCATGCCTGCGTCTCCGTTTCGATCCCGGCCCGTATGCCGCGCTCATATATTGCAAAAACCCCGGCTGCCTCACGGTGAATGCGCTGTACGTCCCCGGCCAGCAGGGACTGCATCACCAGTCCCTGGATAGTGCCGATAAACAGGGTTATCGCCGCTTCGTTATCAAGTGAATCCGGCAATTCGCCACACGCCTTGCCCTGTTCAATGAGCCGTTGCAGGCGTTCGCCGTAATGCTGGATGAGAGTTCGGGCAATGCGCTTGGCAGGCGTCGATTCGGCACGCTGCAATTCACCGAAGAGCATCCGCGGGACACCGGGATGGTCAGCTACGAATTCGGTGTGACTCATAAAGATTGCGCGCAATGTTGCCAGCGGGGAATCCTGATCCGCCGCGGCGCCATCGATGCGCGCCAACAGCCGCTCGGCCACCCATTCCATGACTGCCTTCCAGATGGCCTCCTTGGTGGGAAAATGGCGGAACAGCGCACCCTGGGTCAGGTTCATGTGTCCGGCAATGGCGGTGGTCGTGATATCACCGGGATTTTGTGATGCGGCCAATTCCACGACCGTCTCGATGGTAGCTGCGCGTCTTTGTTCCGCGGGAAGGTGCCTGGTTGTGGTAGTCATGGGGCATTCTCTATAAGTTAGTAATCTATTACTATCTTAGTTCCGAGTGCTGCCCGTGTCTACTGGCCGAGAGGTGCCCAGGCAGTTCTTGAAGGAATGGATTGGTTCAGGGGATACTTTTACATGGTCCCGTCGCTGACCGGTTGTGATGCTTTTCAGTGTCTTGAATGGATGATGGGGTGTTGCTGACTTACACGGCCGGCTGTGCTTTCACCCGTACCCGTTGCCATGATGCCGGGTATTCGGGACGACGCCTTCCTGCCATTGTGCTTATTATTTACGCGGCAGGCGGTTATATTCCGGGAAGTCATCCGCATAGCAGACGGCTGATGCCGGAATGCCCGAGTCTCCCCGTCCGGCCGGTTCATCCATGAGAATCTGTTTGAGTACGACAGCCTGGTTATGCTTCTGGTCACGGGCCGCGTACAGCAGCGTGACCCGCCCCTGGTCAGCCAGCGATTTCAGTTGTTTAAATGCCTGTGGATTATCCTGTAGCTCGCGGCGATATCGTTTCCTGAAGGTTTCCCACTTCTGCGGGTCGTGATCAAACCACTTGCGCAGTTCAGAGCTCGGCGCGACCTCCTTCAACCAGTGATCGATATCCGCGTCCTGCTTTTTCAGGCCACGCGGCCAGAGTCGGTCCACCAGCACGCGTTGTCCGTCCTGTTTTGACGGTGGATCATAGGCACGTTTCAGGCGAATTTGCATGGTTTTAGACCCGCACAGTGCCTACTCGCGTGGCCGGTGGGGAATGTCCCAGTGCCGGCCCTTGAGCATAATGTTCCAGTACAAAAACGGCAGAAAATGTTTTTTCAGCCACCACATGCTGCGGCGTTCGCGCGTCGGATCGAGTGGAAAACTGGGCGTGACCTTGCCGCCGTAGATGAACTCGGCCAGGATGACCCGGCCATGGGCGGTCACCAGCGGGCAGGAAGCATAGCCGTCGTATTCTGCCGGCAGCGGCTTGCCGTCGAGGGCCGCCAGTAAATTTTCGACGACCACCGGCGCCTGCAGGCGCACTGCGGCCGCGGTTTTGGAATTCGGTGTGGCGGCGGCGTCACCGAGGGCGAAGATGTTGGGATATTGTTTGTGCTGCAGCGACTGCTGATCGACATCGACCCAGCCGGCGTCGTTGGCCAGCGGACTTTGCTTGACGAAATCGGGCGCGCTCTGCGGCGGCGTCACGTGCAGCAGATCGAAGCGCCGGGTTACGCGCTCTGATTCACCGTTGGCAGCGGTGGTTTCGAACACGGCCTCGCGCGCAGCCCCGTCAACGGCGACCAGCGTTGTAGCGTAGTCCACGTGGATGCCGTAGCGCGCCGCCACCGCTTGCAGCGGAGCAACGAATTCCTGGACGCTGAATATCACGTCCCCGGAGAGGGCGAAGCGTATTTCCGTGTCATCAAGCGAGCCGCTGCGGCGTAGATGATCCGCCGCCAGGTAAGCAATTTTCTGTGGTGCGCCGGGACACTTGATCGGCATTTGCGGCTGCGTGAACAGGGCGGTTCCGCCGCGCAGATCGCGAATGCAATCCCAGGTATAAGCCGCCAGTTCCGGCGCGTAATTACTGCATACTGCGTTTTGCCCCAGCGTTTCCTGAAGGCCCTCAATGCGATCCCAGTCGAGTTGCAGACCCGGACAGACGATGAGGCCGTCATAGGTGATATGCCGGCCGTCGGCCAGGATCACGCTGGTATTCCCGGGATCGAACCCCTCTGCCGGCTGGCGTATCCAGTCAACGCCGGGTGGGATCAAATCCTGCTGGCTGCGGCGGGTGCGGGCCAGATCGAAGGTGCCGCCACCGACCAGGGTAAAGGCCGCCTGGTAGTAATGATCCGTGGCCGGGTCGATCAGAGCTATATCCAGGTCCGGTCGCCGGCGCCGCAGCGAGGCGGCCACGGTAATGCCCGCGGCACCGCCGCCGACGATGGCGATTGAATGTTTGTTGGCGGACTTGTTCATGATCTATTGCGTTCAGGATGAATGTTCAATACCCCGGGTCTGTCCAGGTGTCCGTGCGGGCGAAACCGGCACCCGTGGTTTGTTGCCGGGCGAATGTTCAGTCTATGCCTTGCAGACAGCCGCCACAACCATGCACTGCCGCGGGACCGCGCCTGCTGCCGCTCAGCCCGGGCGCCCGTCCGGCCGGGGTGTTGCCAGCATCGGTGTGTAAAGCGCGGTGAACAGCCCGAACGCCAGGATCCAGCCGATCGCCGCGAGGATGAGGCCGGTTTGATAATCGATCACTCCGGCCGCGGCCATCAGCCGCAGTACTGTCGCGGCAAAAATGGCAACATAGATAACGATAGCAAAGCGCACCAGCCGCATGGGTCGCCCGGTATGTCCCGCAGTGACCCGGGTCATCACGCCCAGTATGAGTGTGCCCATGGCGCCCACGCCCAGCGTGTGCTGCCACAACCCGGCGGGCATTGAGTCGCTAATCAATCCGGCGCCGCGCAGCAGTAACGCCAGCACTATCCAGAAATAGGCCAGGTGCAATATCCACAACAGCGGCTCGGCGGCGACCCGCCATCCGGACCATTGCCACAACCTCAGGCCATTGATCAGGCCGGCAATAATGATCGCCCACCCGAGCACTAATGCAGGTGCGCTGAAGAGATCCAGCACCACGAGCACCACGATAGTGCCGATGGCCAGTTGGTCAACACGGGGATTGCGAGAGACGGGTTCCGGGTTCATGCCCTGCATGCGTAACCAGTTCGCTGAAAATGCCGGCGTGATGCGACCGGCGACAATGACCATCATCAGTGTAATGACATTGAATCCCGTGTTCTGACCCAGCTGCAGTAATGGGCCCGATGACTGGATGACGCCAAGATGCATGAACAGGTTGCCCAGAAACAGCAGCCCGAGTACACCGACCAGCAGCAGATTGCGTTGATTTTCATAGCGTATCAATATCATTGCGGCATAGCCGCCAAACACCGGTAGAAAGGCGAGATCCAGGATCGCCACCAGCCAGGCCGACAGCCAGGCCGAGGTCCACAACGCAATACGTCCGGCAAGCCAGAGCAATGCCAGCGCCAGCAGGGGTTTCCCGGACAAGGCCGGCGCCCCGGTCCAGTTGGTCATCGCGGTCAGTAGAAAACCGGCGCTGGCGGCAGCGACCAGACCGTAGAGCATTTCGTGGCTGTGCCACTGCACTGCGGGCCACCCTGACGGCAACGTCCAGCCACCGAGAAAAAAAGCAATCCAGCCGAGCATGAACAGAACACCATAGAGTCCGGTAAGCAGGAAAAAAACCCGGAAAGGGTAGGTCAGTAATATATGAGGCTGGATGTGCATAAGTTTCTCTCTTTCAGTCCTGCATAGCGGTGCCAGCGTAAAGCGCGGGACAAGGTGTTAATAAACCCTGACATTGCATAAATTTTTGGCGCAGGACCGCTCCGCTCTCCTTCTATAACAGCATTTTCCGGGCCGTGCTCGCTTTTTCCAATCCTCACATAGAGTGAGCTATGCTCCGGTTGGAAAAATCTGCGCACGACCCGGAAAATACCGCTCTAAAAGCCCCTGCATCCAAAAATTTATGCAACGTTAGGGTAAAGTCCGGCTTGACCACCGACAAACCGGCAGTCAAGACGTTTCAACCCGGGATTGTTTATCGCATCCATGCCGTGTGGTCAGGCATGATTCATGCGGACAAGTCCATCAATGATGTGCCGGAATAGCAGGGCATTATTGTCTGCTCCGGGCTGGTTTAATATGTATTTAATTTACATGTTATTAGTCATCAGGGCAAAGTTTAGTGCTCCGACCGGTACTGTACGCAGGCCCCGGGGTGGTTGACAGCAGAAAGCCTGCATCCGGTTTTACTGCGCGGCCGGTACTTATTGATTGCCGTAAAAATGTTCCAGTATCGTGTTACGGAATTGCCCATGGCAGGCGAGGCAGCCACTCTGAACCTTGGCGAAGCTATCAATGACCGCGGTGCCATCCTCGCGCATAGCGGCTTCAGACAACTCACCGGCGGCCAGGTGAACTTCATTATCATAACTTTTGAACTTGCCTGCCTCATTGCCCAAAAAGCCCATGATCTGTTGCCTTTCAGCGAGAGGCGGTTTGCGATGGTCGGCTATTCTTGCCGCTGCCTCCGCGATAGCCTGCCATTCCTCCAGTACAATGCCGTCGGTAATTTTCCGCATGTCGCTAGCCATGTCCCGCATGATTGCACGCAGGACCAGATCTTCACCGTTGTTATCTCCGGCGGCCATTGCCCATACGGGCAGGACACCCAGAATTATTGCAGCAAGGGCGGTTGTGAGAATTTTTATATTATGCATTATGCAGTTACCTTGAGTTTTGATGTTATCGAAATCTGATCATTCCTGACCGGGCCATGGCTCGGCAAGGTCAGTCCTTTGAATTATCCGCATCAAGCGTTTCCAGGGCATGACGGGAATGGGCCACTGCACCGCCGGCACGCATCTCCGCCGCCACCCAGATGGCCTCCATGATCTCGGAGGCCGATGCATTTTCACCCTGTGCCGCCTGTGTATGGGCACGAATGCAATGCTGGCACTGGGTGACATGGGCGACGGCAACGGCTATGAGTTGCTTGGTTTTTGTATCCAGGGCTCCGGCCTTGAAGACAGTTTTGCTGAATTCGCGCCAGGCTGTTTCCGCTTCCGGTGTCAGGGTGCGGCGCTGACTGGCGGGGGATGGCTGTGACATGATGGTTTCCTCGGTAAATGGTTGAATCAGGTTAACATTCAGGTCCGTGCGGGCTGCCACGAGTGCGTTCTACTCACGAAAAATGCGTCCTGGAAGTCATTACGGGGTTGTCCGGTCCGCATGTTTTGATTCACAATGCTAATATGTAAATAGAATACTACTTTAATGACCGATTTTCACCAGGGATCATGGTGACGTGCATAGAGGTCAGGATTCCGCTGTCACCGTTGGCCCGGAACCCGTGCGACGGACCATTGATATGCATCCGGCATCACCCGGTACAAACAACACCAGACCAGGAGAACTAATGATGAGCAGACTTTATGGTGACCAGCACCGAACATTCCAGGACCGGTTCGATACACGCAAAATGGCTGACAGGATTGAGGAACTGGCGGTGGTAACTGAGATCGGTGACGAGACGCGGGAATTCATTTCGTCACGGGACATGTTCTTCCTGTCGACGGTGGACCAGAACGGCCGGCCGACGGTATCTTACAAGGGTGGTGCGCCGGGTTTCGTCAAGGTACTGGATGAGTCGACGCTGGCCTTCCCGAATTATGATGGTAACGGCATGTATTATTCTATTGGCAATATAACCGGCAACAACCAGGTTGGCATACTGTTTATCGATTTTGAAAAGCCACATCGCATAAGGGTGCAGGGCACGGCGGAGGTCAGTACCGACGACTCGCTTCTGGCCCGGTGGCCGGGGGCCGATGTCGTGATTATGGTTCATATATCCGAGTTGTGGCAGAACTGTCCGCGCTACATTCACCGCTACCGGAAGCTGCAGGAGTCACGCTATGTACCGGAGGCCGATGGTGAATTCCCGATTGCCGAATGGAAGCGTACTGATGCCGTCAATGATGTATTGCGGCCGGAAGAAGTTGAAAAAGTCGAGCGCAGCGGTGGTCAGATCACTATCGAGGAATGGATGGAGCGCGTACAAAAGGGCGATGAAAATGTCTGACAGGCCACTGTTCCCGCAGCCGCAGAAGGTTTCCACGGGTATACGCTGATGCTCGCGCGTCCGTTCTGGTTTGCCTTCGGATGTACCGCCACCGGTTGCGGCGTTGCCGGGGTCATATTGCCGATGTTGCCCACCACGCCATTTTTGCTGCTCGCCGTCTGGGCTTTCGCACGCAGTTCACCGCGGTTGCACAACTGGTTGCTGACCCATCCCCGTTTCGGCCGGCTGATCAATGACTGGCAACGTCATGGCAGCCTGTGCAGAACCACCAAGTTACTGGCCATGCTGGTCATGGCGTCCTCGCTTTTCTTTACCCTGTTACTGGGTTTCCCGACTATGGTTCTCGCGCTGCAGCTTATGATATTTATTCCGGCTGGCTGGTTCGTGTTGAGCCGGCCGGAAGTGAAACAGGATTCTCCGGGCGGTAGCTGCTTACCGGTCACACAGCGTGACTGATATTGTCTTCGCCCGCGCCCTGCATGTGCTGGCGGTGGTGCACTGGATTGGTGGCGTGAGCATGGTGACCCTGGTCATTCTGCCGGCGATAAAACACTTTGCCGAACCGGCGCGCCGGCAATCCCTGTTCGAAGCCGTGGAAGGGCGCTTCTCCGGACAGGCAAAAATCTCGGTGACCCTCGCCGGACTCAGCGGCTTTTACATGATCTGGCGGCTGGATGCCTGGTACCGGTTTCTCGATCCCGCCTACTGGTGGATGCACGCCATGGTGTTGGTATGGCTGCTGTTTACCTTCATCCTGTTTATTGCCGAGCCACTGCTCGTTCACAAATTGTTACGTTGCCATGCCACCACGGATTCGCTGAAAGTCATGCATTTTATTCAGTACTCACACTGGTTGCTTCTGTTTATCAGTGCAACGACGGTGGTAGCTGCGGTTATCGGCGTTCATGGTGTATTGATCTGAGCCAGGTGGCCTGTTCAATAATAACCACTATTGGTTGTTCGGCTGGTTGATATTAACCACGCTTGATTGGATTAAGACTAATTCCATGATTTAAACGGGTATTTTCCGGGGTTTTTACTGAAAAAAACCGTTATGAACACATCACAGGATGAAGATGGTTTGATCCAGATCAAGGAATACGGATTTATTTTCATGGTGTGTATGAATGGCATATTAAATGCCTTTGATCTGTCTGCCGGCCATTAAAATACCGGCTTTATCCAACTACATGTCAAATACAAACTAGGAGTATCACTATGAAATGGGTTGATCCTGCATATTGTGACTTGCGTCTCGGGTTTGAAGTCACAGCGTACGTTTACGTTCGCTAACAAGCAAAGCCCTTGCCTGAGGGGGAGCAATCGATGATTGCTCCCCCTCTTCAGGAATTCCGGATGACTGAAATACCAGTATCAGCTGCGCAGCCATGAACGATGAAATTAAAACCGGTATTAATGAAGACAGCATAATGGAGCTGTCTCCGATGTATCTGTTTCGATGGGAAGAGCCGCAACAGGCGCATGTTCTGTTGTATCCCGAAGGAGTGGTAAAGCTCAATGAAACCGGCGCTGCGATACTCAAATACTGCAACGGCAGCAATACCGCCGCTGACATCATCCGTGAATTGAGTGAAATATATACAACGGATGTAAGTGAAAGCGTATACAGATTTCTGGAGGTGTCCCATGCCAAAGGATGGATCAGAATTAAGTCTTGATGGATCAGGAATCCCGATGTGGCTCACTCTTGAGCTCACTTATCGTTGTCCACTGCATTGTCCGTGGTGCAGTAATCCCCTCGATTTCGAGAAATTCAGGAATGAACTTACAACCGCGGAGTGGAAGAGGGTTCTGCAGGAAGGCCGTAAAATGGGTTCTTTACAGCTGGGTTTCACCGGCGGTGAACCGATGTTACGTGACGATGTTGAAGAACTCGTGGCCGAGGCCGAGAGCCTTGGCTATTACTCGAATCTGATCACTTCAGGCGTGGGACTCACGCCTGATCGACTGAAGACATTAAAGAAAAACGGACTGAAGCAGATACAGCTCAGCCTGCAATCCAGCGACCGGGACATTACCAATGCGCTGGTTGGCGCCAATGTATTCGATGAAAAACTCGCGGTCGCCAGGGATATCAAGGCGCAGGGTTTTCCAATGGTGCTGAACGTGCCTGTCTGTAAACAGAATGTGGCACTGACCCGTGACATACTGGAGCTGGCTGAAGAGCTGCAAGTCGAATATATCGAGTTTGCAAACATCCAGTATTACAATTGGGCGCTCCTGAACAGGGCGGAATTTCTGCCGACCAGGGAAGAACTGGAAGAAGCTGAAGAAGCAGTAATAGAAACCAGACAGCGGTTGGGTAATAAAATGGCCATTTATTTTGTAATTCCCGACTATTACGATAGCCGTCCCAAGGCCTGTATGAACGGCTGGGGCGCCATACATCTGACCATTGGCCCCGATGGCGCCGCCTTGCCCTGCCAGGAGTCACGAGTGATCAAGGGACTGGAGTTTCCGAACGTGCGCGAACATTCACTGGACTGGATCTGGAACCAGTCACCCGTTTTCAATGCCTTTCGCGGCGATGAATGGATGAAAGAACCGTGTCGCAGTTGTGATGAAAAAGAAAAGGATCATGGTGGCTGCCGCTGCCAGGCATTCCTGCTCACCGGCGATGCCGCCAATACCGATCCGGTGTGTTCCAAATCCCCGATGCATGGTGTGATCGAGGCCTGTATCAACGAGACCTATGACAGGCACAGGGTGCAGCGTCCGCTGGTGTTCCGCAGGAAAGGCGCCATTACTACTGAATTCCTCGGTACCGGCGAATGAAACTTCCCCATGAAAGCCTGTTCGGCAGTGTCATGGCCGGCATCATTCTGACGTTGATTTTGTATATTCTTGTCCGTTTCCTTGTCAATGGTGTTTTTGTGCAGGGGATTGGTTGATTATGGCTGTTGCCGGAACCCTGGATGTACTGGCGCGCTTTCTGCACATCATGGGTATACTGGTCTGGATCGGACACAATTACGCCAATGTTATCCAGACGCCGCGGTTCAAGCCGGCGCAGCCTTCCGATCCCGGCGCCATGTTGTCCGCCATGCAACGCGAACATGGTACTTTTCGTTATGCGTCCCTGGTCGTACTGATAACCGGTATCTACATGCTCTGGTACCGGGGAACATTGACGGACGCCCTGATGCTGTCAGGAAATTCCGCGGTCATTGGTATCGGTGTCTGGACCGGTTTGATCATGGTCGCCAATCTCTGGTTCGTGCTCTGGCCGAATCAGAAAAAAGTGCTGGGATTCGTTCCCGCGTCCGACCTCGAACGCATACGCTGTTCGAGGATCACCTTCCTGTCATCGAGAACCAACAGCATTCTTTCCATTGCCACATTGTTTTTTATGATAACGGGTTCTCATGGTGTTTTTCTGTATTACTGATCGAAGCTGAACCGGTATGTACAATTTTTCCGCCGGTCCCGCCTGCCTGCCGGAAGAAGTGCTGATCAGGGCCAGGGACGAGATGCTGGACTGGCATGGTTCGGGAATGTCAGTCATGGAAATGCCCTTCACATCCGATGAATACAGGCAGATTGAAAGCCATGCATCGAGGACCCTGCGCAATCTCGTAGATCTGCCTGATAATTACCATATCCTATTCCTGCAGGGCGGGGCGTATGCCCATTTTGCCATTCTGGCGATGAATCTTGGCGGAAATCACGGCGCCGCGGACTACGTTCAGACCGGCCACTGGTCTACCCGCGCAATAAACGAAGCCGGTAAAATCATCCGCGTCAATATCGCGGCCGGATCCGAAGACTCGGGATTTGATCACATCCCGGCTTACAGCGAATGGAACCTGGATCCGGAGGCCGCATACTGTCATATAACGACCAATGAAACAGCCAGCGGCCTGCAATATCACTGGTTGCCGGATACCGGTGCTGTGCCGCTGGTCGCGGACGCAACATCGGACTTTCTCAGCCGCGGAATCGATATCAGGCAATTCGGCCTGTTGTATGCGAGTGCACAGAAAAACATCGGGCCGACCGGATTGACCGTCCTGATTATCCGCGATGATCTCCTCGATCGCGGCATGGATATTCTTCCCGCGGTTTTCAATTATGGCTTGCAGGCACGTAACAACTCCAGGATCAATACGCCACCAACCTGGAGTATATACATGGCCGGACTGGTATTTTCATGGTTGAAGGAACGGGGTGGACTGGACGCCATGGAAAAAATCAACAGGGAAAAAGCCGGACGCCTGTATGACTATATTGATTCCGATCATTACTACCGTTGCCATATCGCACCGGCTGATCGATCCCTGGTCAATGTCTGCTTTTCACTTGCGGATGAATCCATGACTGACGTTTTTATTCGTGAAGCGGAAACACAGGGTCTGCGCAACCTGGGAGGTCATGCGCAGCAGGGCGCAATACGCGCCAGCCTTTACAATGCCATGCCCGTCGAAGGCGTGGATGTCCTGATTGAATTCATGAGTGATTTTTCTTCAAGACATGCCGTGCATCGGCGCAGCACCGGTCGGAAGCCTGCATAATGCGCTTGATCTGCAGATGCCGCCGCGCGTCAATACTCATTGCAATCGACCTTGTATAAGCTGCTGTTCCGGTTGCTGAATGCCCTCGGTCCCGCTTCCGGCCGGCGCTTTGCGTTTCTGTTTATCCGCCAGTATTACAGAATATGCCGTTACCTGCGGCGGCCCGGATTGCCCGTGGCACCGGTGGATACCATGGGCCTGGTTTTTCCCAATCCGGTGGGTCTGGCCGCCGGCCTGGACCGCGATGGATCCTTGTTGCAGGAGCTGGGGAGGTCTGCATTTGGTTTTATTGAAATCGGTACGGTCAATATCGATTCCCTGCACGAAAATCAGGATCAGACAACCACGCTGCTGAAAAATTTGAGGCGTGCAAGAAATCTCTATGATGCCTCGAAAAATCCCCGCTTGTTTGGTGTCAGTACAGGCAGCCTCGAGACCCGGGTGGACGCACATGTTTTCCGTGACCTGGCGCGGACGATGGAACTGTTCCGGGATTATTCCGATTTCATGGTGATAAACCTGAGCCGCCCTGGCAGTCCGGCACGTGACCGGAAACAGGATCCGGACAGGCTGGATAAACTGCTTGGCCGAATCATTGAGAAAGATAAGGAACTGGCAAAAACAGACAGAAGAAAGGTACCACTCCTGATCAAGGTGGCAGTCAGAATCGATGACGATGCCGGCAACCGGGAATTACTCAGGCTGGCTGTCAATCATGGTTTCAGGGGTGCCATACTGGCATTTGAAAACCGGGACAGTATGGATGATGTTGCCGTGTATATCAGAAAACTCAGGACGCGGTTTGAATCACTGTCGTTGATTGTCGTCGGCGGCATCCATACGGCCGCCGATGCCGGCAGGATTCTTGATGCCGGTGCCAGCCTGGTACAGATGTATAGTTGTTTTGTCAGGCGCGGGCCGTATCAGACAGAGAAGGTGATCGGGGATATTGCGGCTGCAAGGCAGGCCCGGTAATCCGGGTACTGAACCCGACTGTACACGAATCAGAAACAGGTATTCAGAGTGAATCTGTACGGGTTCTTGGTAACAGGGTATCGGCCTTGTCCGCGGCGTCATGAATCATTACCTTCGCGAGTAAACGTTCGCGCGGATCGCTGTTTTTATAATCGATCTCGTAGTCAGTGTGCGGATAAAGCCGGTTCAGAAATTGTTCAACCTGCGGTTTGAATGCAGCCAGGGCTTCATCGGTGCGCGGGCCATGCAGGCGATCATTCGAGAAAATTTCCATGCGGCCGTAATCCAGAGACATGCGATCCCTGGTACGCTCTTCCTCTTCCAGCAGTTTGCACGCGGACAGGTTCCTGTAGCAAACCGATGCCAGTCTTTCGGCAACCGTGTCTCCGGGCACCTCGTGTTTGCTGTAATAAAGAAAGCCCCGCTGATTGCCGGTCTCATCAATAGCGTAATTTCCTTCATGGGCAATCAGCATGGTTCCGGGGCCGGCCGGTACGTGGCTGTAATCGGCCACATCGATGAGTAAATCATCCAGCCTGTTGTTCTGGATCCAGTCATGAAATACCGGGATAAAGTCGGTCAGCGGCATGTCTGCTCCGCTCTTGTTGAAAAACTTGATTCCCAGCTTGTGCAGGTCTGTGATCATATTTATAAACTCCAGGAACCGGTGATTGTTATCGGGGGAAACTCAGGATTGTTGAGGATTCCCCGTGGAATACACCGGTTCAGCGACGTCTTTGGGTTAGAAGGATGAAAGGAAATTCCCGGGGTATTAATCAGGCATTCGCTGCATTGGCGGTTTTGTCCCTGGCACTGGTTTTATCACCGGTCGATTTGCGTTCATTGTCGGCCTGTTCCATGAGCCGGGCATTGCATGCATGCGTGGCCTCGATGAAAAGCTGTGTTTCTTCCAGCAGCAGGCGGACCCGGTCCGCAGTCAGATCGGAATTTCTCTGTTCATGGTGATTAAACAGGTACTCGGCAAATTTACCACCGGCGTACTTGTCGAAAAACAGGCGGGTGTCGTAGTAACGTTTGCGAAATTCCGGAACAACCTGTTCGGGGTCGTCGGGTATGGATGGATTTTGCAGACGCACCAGCCCCCCGGCTGCGGCAATCATGGCGCTGAATGCCGTTTCATCGGCCTTTCTCAGCGCACCTTCCTCGTGCGCCAGTTGCGCCTCGAAATACAGGCGTTCAGCATTGTTCAGATCAAAGTCGATACGCGATACCACCTCGCCGGCGCATTCTCCCACGCCTATATCGCTGATGCTGTACTCGCGCGGGTCGCGCCAGTCTGAATAGTAGGTGGGATCCAGCGCATAGGGCGGGACCGAGGCCAGTTCGTCAACGACTTTTTTCAGCTCACGCTTGCCGATGCGTTGTACGAATGCCTGGAAAGTCTCGTTGCCATGGCGTTCCTCGAGATACTTGCCCGTAATCCGATCGATAAAATCCGGCACGCGCTTTGACGGCACGGCGCCAATGGTCATGCCATAGGAGCCGCCGTTTTGTTCCCACTGGCCGCCGAGGACGACACGGAAATGAGGTACGGTGGCCCCGTTCATCTTGCGCGATACGCCATAAAAGCCGAGATCGGCCAGGTGGTGCTGGCCACAGGAATTGAAGCAACCGCTGATTTTGATATGCAATCCCTGGATGGCGCTGTCGAACTGCTGGTACCGGGTTGCCAGGCGCTCGTGCAGTTCACCGGCGAGACCGCGTGAGGATGAGATACCGAGCTTGCAGGTATCGGTGCCGGGACATGAGACCACATCGAAGATGGTGCCCGCACCGGGCTGGGCCAGGCCGAGATGCTTCAGTTCGTCATAGAGCGCCGGCAAGTCACCGTTGGCGACCCAGCGCAGAACGATGTTCTGTTCCACTGTTGTGCGGATATTGTCGCCGCAGTATTTTCGGGCGACATCGGCCAACTGGCGCATCTGCCATGAGGTGATATCGCCCAGTGGCAACCTGATGGTGGCGACGGAATAGCCCTGTTGGCGTTGACCATAGGTATTGCTGTCACGCCAGACATTAAATTCTTCATCATTGCTGACTGCAGTCAGTTCGGCCGGTTTTCTTACCGGTGTTTCCTCCCAGGCGCGGACCTCGTCCAGATAACCGATCCAGCGATCATCATGCGGAAGGGTTTTGCGTTCTTCGATTACCAGCCGCCGAAACTCATCGATTCCGAGTTTGTCGACCAGGAACTTGAGCCGCGCACGGCCGCGGTTGCGTTTTTCACCCAGGCGGGCAAAAACGCGTGATATGGCCTGGGCCAGAGGCAGGATCTCCTCTTCAGCTACGAACTCGTCCAGTAACCTGGCTTCGTAGGGTACCGGCCCGAGGCCGCCACCGACGAACATCTCGAAGCCGCGTTTCTCCTTGCCATCGATGACTTTTTTGCGCGCAATCAGTCCCAGATCATGAATGTTGGTCAGGCCACAGGCCTTGTCCTTGCAGCCGGAGAATGCGACTTTGAATTTGCGGCCGAAATCCTGGGTGTCCGGGTGTCCCAGCAGAAAATACGCCATGGCCCTGGCATACGGTGTGATATCGAATGACTCGTCGTGACAAACGCCTGCAACCGGGCAGGCGGTAACGTTACGCACCGAGTTACCGCAGGCTTCGCGGGTCGTGATCCCGACCGCGGCCAGGCGCCGCATGAGATCCGGTGTATCATCAATGTGCACATAATGCAGCTGGACGTCCTGGCGCGTGGTGATGTGGCAGATGGCATCGGAGTATTCCTCGGCCAGATCGGCCAGGGCCTCCATCTGTTCGGTACTGAGTCCACCGAACGGGATCTTGATGCGTTGCATGCCGGGTGCATCCCAGAGCGTGTCCGGACCCTTGGTGGCATTTGTCGGAAAATGCAGTTCACGGGTCTCGATGCCGTCGTGACGCTGGCCGTTATCGTAACGCTGGCCGTAGGCGCCGCGACGCAGGCGCGTCTCGGCAAACAGTTTGTCATCGACCTTGCCCTGCTTCTTCAACTTGATCTGGCTGGCAAAGGCATCGATTTCCTCGGCCAGATCGGTGGGGATACGTTCAGACAGTGTATTTTTCCAGCTCGTCATAATAATTGAATATTCCTGTTCAGGCGTCGCCCAGGTGCGTGGAGAAGCGAACCGTACGACAATTATGCTTAAGATAACAACAATTCATTATACTGAAAAGTGACGTTCTAATCTTTTGATATAAATATTCGTTATATGCGACGGTCTGCAGACACATCGATATGGCGGGTTTGCAGGCCGCATGACCTGTCGGAAGCGATCACTTGCAGCCGGGATTTTATTAGCAAGCATCCGGTGCGAGGCAGTTGCGCGGAAATGAACCGCCGGAGCTACAGCGCCTGTAATGCGGCCGGATCTCCCGAACGGGTGAACACAGCATAACGCGACAGGTCGGCGCCGGATACGATGGCGTCGGTCATCTGTTGCAGATAGGGTTCAGCCTCGGATGATTGCGGCAGGCGCCCGTCAGCACGACTCAAACTGGACACCATGATGAAATCCCACGGTTGCCCCAGACTGTCCGCATCGGCAATGAGTGTCTCGAGCCTTAGTGTCTCCGTCAGTTCCAGATCCGTCGCCATGACCGGAGCAAGTGTGCCACTGCCGGATATGTTGCCATCCGGATTTTGATCAATGCTTTTGTTGACGGGCACCGCCCGCAACAGCACCAGTAACAGCCGTTGCGGAACAGGCTCTTTCAACCCGGCGGTTACGAGATCATCAAAACTGCTGATTTCCATGGTTTGTCTCTGCTGATTGATTTCAGATAGTACGGTTGCAGCCAATCGGCTGGCTAATAAGCCGTTGCCGGGATTGCACCGGGTACCAGGGGTGAATACTACTGAAGCAATGCGGACTCTGCCGCATCCAGATCGATGCCCTTGATGTCCGCCTCGCCGGCTAGCAGGCGAATATACTGGCTCAATGCCCTGCGCCTGGAAGCCTCTTCAAGATAGGTCGCGATGTCGCCGCGGACCCGATCATAGGGGACCGGTTCGCCGTCGATCTTTTGCAATACCTCGACGACATGAAACCCGTAGCGTGTTTTTACCGGTGCCGGCGCGAGCCCCGGCGGCAAACGGAAAACGGCATCCTCAAACTCAGGTACCGTATCACCACGGCTGATCTGCCCGAGCAGTCCGCCGTCAGCGGCCGACGGGCAGCGGGAATATTCGCGTGCAAGTTCTGCAAAGCCCGCCGGATCCTTTTCCAGGCTGCGGATGAGCGACTCGGCAAGGGTTCTCGCTGCCTCGCGTTCTTCCAGTATTTCGGGCGGGGCGGCCAGCAGGATATGCCTGACTTCGGCGATATCCGCGGTTCGGAATTTTGCGGGATTTTGATCGTACCAGCGCCGGCATGCCGCCTCGTCTGCTTCGGGGACATCCACCTCCCGCGCGATCAGTGTTTCAATGGCATTATCCAGGCCTTCGCCGTCTTCCGGGACTTCGAGTCCAATCTGTTCCGCGCGCTGTCTCAGGAGTTCGCGAACAGAGAGAGCAACGGCGGCGCGGCGCTGCGCCAGGCGCGGATCCGCGCCCGGTTCCTGGTGCCAGGCTGATTCCACATTGATCGCATGCGAGCTGATCTCGCGATGATTGATCTGTATACCCATTTTCCTCTCAGTGTTCAGGATGATGCACGGCGGCGGACAATCTGGTAGGCGCGGCCGATATAGCCATAGGGAACACTCCAGATATGCACCAGGCGGGTGAAGGGAAAGATCAGAAACATGATCATACCGAGAAACATATGGGTTTTGTAAGCCCAGTGCAGTTCCAGGATGGTATCGGCGGCGTCGGGTTGAAAAGTCACCAGCGACTGCGCCCAGGCGGTGATCTGCAACATGACGGCGCCATCGAGATGCTGACTGGAAACGGTAATGGTAAAAAGACCTGTCAGTAATTGCGCAAAAAGCAGGTAGAGGATAAACATATCCATCTTGCTGCCGGTTCTGCGCACCCGTGGGTCGGTCGTGCGGCGATGAACCAGGATGACGATGCCGGCCAGGCATACGAGTCCGAAGAAACCACCGGCAACCACGGCCATGATTTGTTTTGCCGAGGTTGACAGCCCCAGGGCATGGTACACCGCGGGTGGTGTGAGCAGGCCGAAGAAATGTCCGAAAAACAGCAGAATGATGCCGATATGGAACAGGTAATTGGCAATACGAAAAGACGGGGTATTCGATAGTAACTGGCTGGATCCGGTACGCCAGGTATACTGGCTTTTATCGTATCGCACCAGGCTGCCGAGCAGGAAAACGGTGCCGGCAATGTAGGGAAATACGCCGAAGAAGAATTCATTCAAATATATCATCATGGTTATTGCTCCTCAGCCCCTGCCCTGATGCAGACCGCTGGTATCGATGGGTATTTGTTGTCCCTTGTTTGTTGCCAGAGTATTGCAGCCGCCCGCCGGACCGAAGAATACCGGTTCCTCGGCCCAGGCTTCGTCCAGGGCCAGCGGTGTATCATCGCGTTGTTCGGACTGCAGTTTATGCCGTAACGATTCATCGCCGGTCGCGAGCTCTCCGCACTCCAGTATGGCCTTGAATACGACGGCGAAGCTGCTTTGCCTGGTTTCGAGTCGGCCATGCAGCATCTGCAGGATATGCTCGATCTTTTGCAGCCATTCAAGCGCCTCTTCGTCATCCAGGCGGGAACAGAATTCCAGGAACAGGGGCAGATAATCCGGCAACTCATTGGCACTGATATCAAAGCCGTGCTGCCGGTACCGGTTCAGCAGTTCCGCCATTGCCTGGCCCCGATCCCGGGATTCACCATGGACATGCTCGAACAGGTGCAGCGACAGGGCCCGGCCACGGTCGAACAGACTTACGTAATCCGCCTGTAGATCCAGCAGGTCCCGTTGTTGCTGCGTCCTGATCAGATCAGCCAGGGCCTGGCGGGTCGGCGGGTTCAGACGCGGTTCTTCGAGGATCATGGCCTGCAGCTCATCCGCATGAGTGGTCACGGTGCCATCCGGATAATGCAACAGCAATGACAGGATCTTCAGAACTTTCATGGCGTCTTTTCCCTGTTCGCTTCGCCGGATTTGAATTCAACCCGCACCGGCGCCGGGAACTTGCGCCGGCTGGCGCGCTTGCCGCCGAACAAGTCGGTGGTGGTGGCGCCGTTGCTGGCGACATTGCAGCCATCGCCGAAACTGAAACCACAGCCATTGCGTTCGCCATGGGGGTCGTCGGCCAGTTCCTTGTGCGCTGTCGGGATCACGAATCGATCCTCGTAGTTGGCAATGGCCATGATGCGGTACATGTCTTCGACGGTTTCCTCGTCCAGTCCCACCTGCTCGAGCACGGCCAGGTTTTTCTCGCCATCCACCGTCTGGCTGCGCTTGAACTGGCGCATGGCCAGCATGCGTTCGAGGGCGTGAACGACCGGGCGTTCATCGCCCGCGGTGAGCATGTTGGCCAGGTATTTCACCGGGATGCGCAGTGATTTGACATCCGGAATCATGCCATCGGAGCCGACCAGACCGGCATCGGCGGCCGTTTGTATAGGCGATAACGGCGGGATATACCAGACCATGGGCAGCGTCCGGTATTCCGGGTGCAGCGGAAAGGCCACTTTCCACTCCATGGCCATTTTGTAGACCGGGGAGTTCTGCGCGTATTCCAGCCATGACTCGGGAATACCCTGGTAGCGCGCGGCCTTGATAACCTCGGGGTCATGCGGATCGAGAAAGACGTTCATCTGTTGCTGGTAAAGATCCTGCTCGGACGCAGTCGAGGCGGCTGCCTTGATACGGTCGGCATCGTAGAGGATCACGCCCAGGTAGCGGATGCGGCCGACGCAGGTTTCTGAGCAGACCGTCGGTTCGCCCATCTCGATGCGCGGGTAGCAAAATGTACACTTCTCCGATTTGCCGGCCTGCCAGTTGTAGTAAATCTTCTTGTACGGACAGCCGCTGATGCACATGCGCCAGCCACGGCACTTGTCCTGATCGATGAGGACAATACCGTCTTCCTCCCGCTTGTAAATGGCGCCCGAGGGACAGGAGGCTACACAGGTGGGATTAAGACAATGCTCGCACAGGCGGGGCAGATACATCATGAAGGTATTCTCGAATTGCCCGTACATCTCCTTTTGCACATTGGCAAAATTGTAATCCTTCGAGCGTTTTTCGAATTCGCCGCCGAGGATCTCTTCCCAGTTCGGACCCCACTCGATCTTGTCCATTGGGCGCCCGGTAAGGGCGGAGAACGGCTTGGCGATGGGCTGGTGCTTCGAATCCGGTGCGTTATGCAGACGCTGGTAATCGAAATTGAACGGCTCGTAGTAATCGTCTATCGAGGGCAGATCGGGGTTGGCGAAAATTTTCGCCCACAGCCGCCACTTGCCGCCCGCTTTAGGCTGCAGTTTTTCGCCGTTCAGTGTCCAGCCGCCGTTCCAGCGGGACTGGTTTTCCCAGTCTTTCGGGTAGCCGATGCCGGGCTTGGTCTCGACGTTGTTGAACCATGCGTATTCCATGCCTTCCCGTGATGTCCAGACGTTTTTGCAGGTCACCGAGCAGGTATGACAGCCGATGCATTTGTCCAGATTCAGGACCTTACCGATTTGTGCCCGTACTTTCATGCCTGTTCCTCCGCCTGATAGATACTCTCGTCATCACCATCGAGCCAGTCCACGTGTTGCATTTTGCGGATCACGACGAATTCGTCACGATTGGAACCGACGGTGCCGTAATAATTAAAACCGTAACTGAGCTGGGCATAACCGCCGATCATGTGGGTCGGTTTAAGCACAGTGCGGGTGACCGAGTTATGGATGCCGCCACGCTGACCGCTGATTTCCGAGCCCGGGGTGTTGACCAGTTTTTCCTGGGCGTGGTACATCATGACCATGCCCTCCGGCACACGCTGGCTGACAACCGCGCGCGCCACCAGCGCTCCATTGACGTTGAAAGCCTCGATCCAGTCGTTATCGACAACGCCGATTTTGCGGGCGTCCACTTCGCTCATCCAGATACAGGGGCCGCCGCGCGATAAGGTGAGCATCAGCAGGTTGTCGGTATAGGTGCTGTGTATGCCCCATTTCTGGTGCGGGGTGATCCAGTTCAGCGCGATTTCCTCATTGCCGTTACCGCGCACACCCTGAATATCGGCGGTGGTGCGCATGTTCATGGGCGGTTTGTAACAGACGAAGCCCTCACCGAATGCCCGCATCCAGGTATGATCCTGGTACAGTTGCTGGCGGCCGCTGAGTGTACGCCAGGGAATGAGTTCGTGTACATTGGTGTAACCGGCGTTGTAGGAAACGTGTTCCGATTCCAGCCCCGACCAGGTCGGCGAGGAAATGATCTTGCGCGGCTGTGCCTTGATATCGCGGAAGCGGATCTTGTCATCTTCTCTGGTAAGCGCCAGATGCGTATGATCGCGCCCGGTCTGTTTCGACAGGGCCGCCCAGGCTTTCACGGCCACCTCGCCATTGGTTTCAGGCGCCAGTGTCATGAGGGTGTCGGCTGCGTCGATGGCCGATTCAATCCGGGGCATGTCCTTGTTGGTGCCGGACTTGTGATTGCCGTTGAGTTCGCGCAGCAACTGCACCTCGTGGCTGGTATCCCAGGTTATGCCCTTGCCGCCGTTACCGAGTTTCTCCAGCAGCGGACCAAGAGCGGTAAAGCGGGAATAAACGTTGGGATAATCACGCTCCACCACGACCAGATTTGGCATGGTTTTACCGGGTACCGGCTCACACTCACCCTTGCGCCAGTCTTTTACATCGAAGGCCTGCGCCATTTCGGCAGGGGTGTCATGGAGAACCGGGGCGGCGACGATGTCTTCCTCGACGCCAAGGTGCCCCTTCGCCAGTTCGGAAAACTTTTTCGCCAGGCCCTTGTAGATGTTCCAGTCAGTACGAGATTCCCAGGCCGGGTTGACCGCCTCACACAGCGGATGAATGAACGGATGCATGTCCGAGGTATTGAGATCATCCTTCTCATACCAGGTGGCCGTGGGTAATACGATGTCCGAGTACAGGCAGGTCGTGGACATGCGGAAATCCAGTGTCACCAGCAACTCCAGCTTGCCCCTGGCGGTTTCGTCGCGCCAGGCGATTTCCATTGGTTTGTCTTCGCCCTTTTCGCCGAGGTCCTTACCCTGTACGCCGTGGTCCGTGCCGAGCAGGTGTTTAAGAAAATATTCATGGCCCTTGCCGCTGGAACCGAGCAGGTTGGAACGCCAGATGAACATGTTGCGGGGATAATTCGCCGGATTGTCCGGGTCCTCGCAGGCCATGGTTAATTCCCCGCTCTTCAGTTGTTCGACCACGTAGGCCTTCGGATCCTGGCCGGCATCCCTGGCCGCCTTGACCACTTGCAGCGGGTTTTCACCCAGTTGTGGTGCCGATGGCAACCAGCCCATGCGCTCGGCGCGGACATTGAAATCAATAAGGCTGCCCGGAAACTGTTGCGGATCCGCCAGTGGTGAAAGGATGTCCGCCACCTTGAGCTTTTCATATCGCCATTGACCGCTGTGAGCGTAGAAGAATGAGGTCGAATTCATATGCCGCGGTGGACGGATCCAGTCGAGGGCGAAGGCGAGCGGTTGCCAGCCGGTTTGCGGACGCAGCTTTTCCTGGCCCACATAATGTGACCAGCCACCGCCGCTCTGGCCAATACAACCGCAGAACACCAGCATGTTGATAATGCCGCGGTAGTTCATGTCCATGTGGTACCAGTGGTTCAGGCCAGCGCCAAGAATGACCATGGAGCGGCCGCGTGTCTTGTTCGCGTTGTCGGCGAATTGCCGCGCCACCTGAATGACGTGTTCACGCTTGACACCGGTGATTTGCTCCTGCCAGGCCGGCGTGTACGGTTTGTTGTCATCGTAGTCGACGGGGGTATTGCCGCAGTCGAGGCCGCGGTCGATACCGTAATGGGCCAGCAACAGATCATAGACCGTGGCCACCCGGATCTCGTTGCCGTCGGCGAGCCGGATGGTGCGTATCGGCACCTTACGGTAGATCACGTCGTCTTGCGGGTTGGGTGTAAAGCGTCCCAGTTCGTGCTCCCTGCCACCAAAATACGGAAAGCCCACGGCTACGGCATCATCGCGGCTGTCGAGCAGTGACAGGCGCAGTTTCACGTCGGCGCCATCCGCCTTTTGTTCGAGGTTCCACAGGCCTTCATCCCCCCAGCGAAAACCGATGGAGCCGTTCGGCACGACAATGGCGTCGCTGGCATCATCCCAGGCCACGGTTTTCCAGTCGGGATTGTTATCCTGTCCGAGCGACTTTTCGAAATCCGAGGCGCGTAACAGGCGGCCGGCCTGGTATCCGCCCGGCGCCGGGTCCAGTTGTACCAGCAGAGGCATATCGGTGTATTGCCGGGCGTACTCCGTGAAGTACTCGCTAGGCTTGTCAACGTGGAATTCCCTGAGTATGACATGGCCGAGGGCCATGGCGAGGGCGGAGTCAGTGCCCTGACGTGGCGCCAGCCACAGGTCGGCGAACTTGGATGCCTCTGAATAATCCGGGCTGACGGTAACGATCTGGGTGCCCTTGTAACGCACTTCGGTCATGAAGTGCGCATCCGGTGTGCGTGTCTGCGGCACGTTGGATCCCCACATCATGATAAACCCGGCGTTGTACCAGTCTGCGGACTCCGGCACGTCGGTTTGTTCACCCCAGGTCTGCGGTGATGACGGCGGCAAATCGCAGTACCAGTCGTAGAAACTCATGCAGACGCCGCCGATCAACGACAGGTAGCGCGAGCCGGCAGCGTAACTCACCATGGACATCGCGGGGATCGGTGAAAAGCCCATAATGCGATCCGGGCCATAGCGCTTGATGGTGTAAATGTTGGCGGCGGCAATGAGTTCGTTGACTTCTTCCCAGTTGCTGCGCACCAGTCCGCCCTTGCCGCGGCGGGACTTGTAGGAAACACACTTTTCTGCGTCCTCGACTATGGATGCCCAGGCTTCAACCGGGTCTTCGTGTTGTTCCCGCGCCTGCCGCCACAGCCGCAACAAGTGCCCGCGCACCATGGGGTATTTCAGACGGTTGGCGCTGTAAATATACCAGGAGTAACTCGCGCCGCGGGCACAACCCCGGGGCTCGTGGTTGGGCAGGTCCGGCCGCGTGCGCGGGTAGTCGGTTTGCTGGGTCTCCCAGGTGACCAGGCCGTTCTTGACATAGATTTTCCAGCTGCACGAGCCGGTACAATTGACGCCGTGGGTGGAGCGAACGATCTTGTCGTGCTGCCAGCGGCTGCGGTAGGCGTCTTCCCAGCGCCGGGACTCGGCGGTCGTGACACCGTGTCCGTCGGCGAATTCGCCCTTCAGGCGCTGGAAGAAGGTCAATCGATCGAGGAAATGACTCATTGGATACTAGCTCCGGTTATGCATGTTGATTCTGGCCATTCGTCTGGCTGTTGGCTCCGGCCTTCTCGATGTCATGGAGCATGCCCCCTTTGCGCGTGTAGACCGCCCAGGTGATAACGGCGCAGAGCACATAAAAGAATGCGAAGCCCCACAACGCGGCCATGGGAGACCCGGTCATGGCGATGGATGTGCCGTATGACTTGGGGATGAAGAACGCTCCGTAAGCGGCAATTGCCGAGGTGAAGCCGATGATGGCGGCGGATTCCTTGTCACCCTGACGCCGCCGTTCGTCCGCCGTTGCCGCGGGCATGAGGCGGTCCATTTCCTTGCGCATGATGATGGGAACCATCTGGAAGGTCGAGGCGTTGCCGACCCCGGTGGCGAAAAAGAGCAGGATAAACATGGCAAAAAAACCCCAGAAAGCACCCGGTTGATCCTTGATTCCGAGAAAGTATAGCACTCCTATGACTCCGGCTGTCATTAACAGAAAGACCCAGAAGGTCACCCTGCCGCCGCCGAATTTATCTGAAATCCAGCCGGTTGCGGCACGGCTGATGGCGCCGACGAGCGGGCCGAGAAATACATATTTGAGCGAATCCACTTCCGGAAACTGGGTCTGTGCGAGCAGCGGGAAGCCGGCCGAGTAACCGATGAAAGATCCGAACGTGCCGGTATAGAGCAAACACATGATCCAGTTATGACTGCGCTGGAAGATCACGGCCTGCTCCGCGAACGAAGCCCGCGCCGAGGCGATATCGTTCATGCCGAACCAGGCGAATGCGGTGGAGATAATGATGAAGGGCACCCAGATAAAACCGGCGTTTTGCAGCCACAGCTCCGTGCCCTCGGCAGTCACTTGCGCATCGCCGCCGAGAGCGCCAAAGACGCTTGCGGTAATGACCAGCGGTACCAGGAACTGCATCACCGAGACACCCAGGTTACCCAGACCGGCATTCATGGCCAGCGCATGACCCTTTTCCTGTTTCGGGAAGAAGAAGCTGATATTGGCCATGGAGGAGGCGAAATTCCCACCGCCGAATCCGCACAACAGGGCCAGCACCAGGAACAGGACATACGGCGTATCGGGATTCTGTACGGCGTAACCGATACCCAGGGCCGGAATGAGCAGCGTGGCGGTGCTCAATGTTGTCCACAAGCGTCCGCCGAACACCGGCACCATGAACGAGTAGAAAATTCTCAAGGTGGCGCCTGAAAGGCCGGGCAATGCCGCCAGCCAGAACAGTTGATCGGTGCTGTAATCGAAACCGATCTTCGGCAGCTTCGCCACCACGACCGACCATACCATCCATACCGAGAACGCGAGCAGCAATGCCGGGATGGAAATCCACAGATTGCGCCGGGCGATGCGCCGGCCCGTGGTTTCCCAGAATTCGGCATCATCGGGATGCCATTCCTCGAGCACCGGAGAGGTTTTCGCCTTGTGACGCGCGGGTTCATGAACATCGACAAGCTCCGGAAATTGCGGCAGGTCCTCGACCGCCACGCCGGCTGCCTTGCGCTCCATCTGCCGGACGGCGATGTGCATCCACATGAATGAGACGGCGACAACGAGAAAAAGCAGCGCGTAGCAACTCGTCCAGATGCCGGTGAGATCATTCATGGCGCCGAAAGCGATGGGCAGTATGAAGCCGCCCAGCCCGCCGATCATGCCGACCAGGCCGCCAACCGATCCCACGTGGTCGGGGTAATACACCGGAATGTGTTTGTAGACCGCGGCCTTGCCGAGGGACATGAAGAAGCCGAGTATGAATATGGTCATGACGAAGGGCACCAGTCCCATGTTCGTCGAGAACATGATCGGCCCCTCGATACCATGAATAACATAGTCCGTCTTCGGATAGGACAGCATGAACAGGCAAATCAGCGAGACGCTGAAGGTGATGTACATTACCTTGCGGGCGCCGAATTTATCGGACAGGTGCCCGCCGTAGGCGCGGAACAGGCTGGCCGGTATCGAATACAGGGCGGCCAGCATGCCCGCGGTCTTGATATCGATTTCATAGACATCGATAAGGTAGTGTGGCAGCCACAATGCCAGTGCGACAAAGCCGCCGAATACAAAGAAATAATACAGGGCGAAGCGCCAGACCTGCTGGTAGCGCAATGGCTCGATCTGCAACAGCGCCGGGCGCGCTTTTTCTCCCCTGGCGCGGCGGGCGACCAGTTCCGGGTCATCCTCGGTGGTAAACCAGAAAATGATCGCCATGATCACCAGGGCGATGGCCCACACCTGTGCCACCATGGTCCAGCCATAGGCGACCAGCACAAACGGCGCTATAAACTTGGTGACAGCAGCGCCCACGTTGCCGACACCAAAAATCCCGAGTGCAGTCCCCTGGCGTTCCGTCGGATACCATTTCGATACATAGGCGATACCTACGGCAAAGGAGCCACCGGCAAGGCCGACTCCGAGCGCTGCCAGCAGCATCATGCTGTAGGTGTCGGCGTAGGAAAGCAGGAACGTGGCCGATGCGGCCAGCAGCATGGTAATGACATAGACAATGCGGCCGCCATACTGGTCGGTCCAGATGCCCATGAAAATTCTCGACAGCGAGCCGGTCAGTATAGGCGTGCCCACCAGCAGGCCGAACTGGGTGTCAGTTAATCCCAGATCCTCTTTGATCTGTACACCGATGATCGAGAAGATGGTCCAAACCGCAAAACAGATGGTGAAGGCAAGAGTGCTGATTGTCAGGGCGCGGTTCTGTTCACTACGGGTGACATTGAGCTGTGTTGTCATTTTTCTGTGGCTGCAGTTATTTTCAGTTTATCGGGAAGCTCTGAAGATCAGCTATCAAGAGCCGCTTGTAACATGGGAAAATTCCAGTAAATCTGGCCGCGATTATAATGAATCCCGCAAGCCCCGGGGATCGATGCCCGGAATTATAAGAAGGATGCATTATGTTCTATTCCTTGGCATGTCAATCTGTCGCGGCCCGAATCATAAGCGGGCAGACGGTGTTTTCATTTGATGTATGTCAATGATCACTGTTTTTCAGATAATAGTGCAACCCGCTGTGGCGGGAAAGTGACAAACCCGGGTTATTGCAATCTGGCTGCGATCAGATGCTGCAGGTTTTCTGTGCCTGCTGTGGGCGATGCCTCGAGTATTCTTGACTGCGCGGTAGCGTAATCCTGTTGCAGATAGGCCAGGGCGGCGGTCATGAAGGCCTCGTGGCTCGGCCCTGTCATCTTCTTCGCCCTGTTGTGGTAGGTCTGTTTTAAATCACCGATGAGGTTTTCCATCTCACTGTCAAGCGGGATCAGGTTCAGCGCCTCCGGATCCTGTTTCAGTGCCCGGTGCATGGACCAGATTGCCCGTTCCAGTTCGTTATTGGCTGCCGTGGCCAGGGCAAAGCCGACTTTCGGTACGCCACTATTCAGATCCTGCTGGGACAGGACGGCGAAAATGGTCATGGCCTTGTCCGCATCCCCTTTGATCAATGAACTCCAGCCCTCGCTGCTCTCATATCCGGGCGGGGAAGCAGGGTGTTGATCAACACGGGGGTACGGCTGTGGAGCTGTGTCGAGCCTCGGGTATGCCGGCAGCGGTTTGCTGCGGGCAACGCGTGAACGCCGATCATAATGATCATCATCCAGTACGTGTGCCAGCACGGCAATGCCCAGCAACCCCAGCACGACGGCGCCGGCCGTACCGAAACCGCCATGATGACCATAGCGAGCATGAAAGCCGTGATGATGACCATGAAACCCGTGGCCGTAATGGTAGCCATAACCACCCCGCGCAATTACCGGTTGCGAAGTCACCGCCAGCGTGATGCAAACAGTGGCTGTTATCTTCAGGCAAGTTGCGGCTGCGTGGCGAATATCCATACCGGCAATAATAGCCGATTCGGAAGGCAGTGATCACCTCTCAATAGCCGGATCCGTCCCCGGGAATGAGACCGGACAGTGAGTTTGTATTCCGGTAACCCCCGCTTCCATGCGGGTTTTTATAGACCACAAAAATTCAGGTCCCGATGCCGGCTCCCGGACAGTGGATGGACTCAGGAGACCTTGATGGTTTTACGCTCGCTGCTGATGGTTTTGGGTATCTTCAGTTCCAGTAAACCATTTTTGAAATCTGCTGAAATATTTTCACTGTCGACATCGTTGGGTAGGGTCATACTGCGGCAGAAAGAACCGGAACGAATTTCCCTGCGCTGGTAGTCCTCGCTTTCATCCTTGCGCTCCTGTCGGCTGCTGCCCTTGATGGTAAGGTTGTTGCCGGAAATGCTGATGTCCAGGTCCTTTTTGTCGACACCGGGGAGTTCAGCCCTGACCAGTATTTCCTGGTCATGGTCGATGATGTCCATGCGCGGCTGACGCATTTCATAGGTGCCCCAAAGGTCCTCACTACGGTCAAACAGCGGCGGCAGACCGCGCAGCCAGTTGCGATTCAGATAGTCATCGAACATCTGTTCAATGCTATGAAAGGATATCAGTCCAGGTGGATAGGCAGATCCGGGATATTTTTGTTGTGCTACATCTTTGCCGCTGGATTGTTCGGTTTTTTTCTTTGCCATGATCCCTGTCTCCATAGTGAAAGTGAGTAATCAAACCAGTGAAACTCTGACTTAATCAGGGTTTCACCAAGCATAGATGCAGCCGGGGACTGAATATTGATCCAGATCAACGGACGGATTCATTGAAATGTTTGCACTGCCCGACGGGCATACGGCTGCCCCCAGGTCTTGCCGGCGGTTAATAACGGTAGCCGTAGCGGGGGTAATAATGTCCACTGAACCGGTACGGGGAACCGTAATAATGCCGGGCAAAGCCGGGCGATCTGAATTTGTGGTAATAATGTCCCGGATAGTTGTAATAGCGGTTGTGATGATACCGGTGCTTTATGTAACCGTGGTGGCGGCCGGGATGATAAGCCTGGTGACGTTTCCTGTAGTGGTGGTGTTTGTTGTAGTGATGGGGCTTGTAGTGATAAGGCTTGTAATTATGATGCCCGAAGTTGTAACCGAAGCTGTTAAAACTGATCGAGATATCCGCAGAGGCGGGTTGAGTCATGGCCAGCGCGCCCGGTAATAACAGTGCGGCCAGTCTGTTTCGTAATAGACGGGTTTTCGCTTTCATGTCGACCTCCGGCAATGGCCAGTCATACCCTTATGGGACAGAAGCGGGACAGGACTGTTCCTGATGTAATAGCATCCGGGAAAATGTCCTGCTGCCCCGCAACAAGAGCGTATACAGGATCGGAAATCGCATGAGTCGGGAGAGATATCCGCTGATTAATACCGGGCTGAGTAGTTGAATTCAGTCACCCGTGCCATGCGTGGAGCATCTATAATTTCAGGATAAGCAATAAAGTAATTGCTGAAATCCGCTAATGACCGTATTGCAACGGGGGAAGCAAGGCTTGACCGATATCCCGATAACATCCGGTTCACCAGGGGCGCCCCCGGAGTGACCAACGACGCCGGCAACAGTAAAACCATCAATGGTATTGCCGTTTCACCTGGCGTAGCAGTGGGCAGGCCCTGTTTTTATCATGCACGGGAGGCTGAAGAGTCAGCATCGTCCGGGCATGGCTCCGGTGATCAACAAAAATCATTTCTCACGGTCCACCGGTTATTGAATGAACAACTGGACCGCGCCATTAAAAGGGTCACGGACGAGAACGATTCCGAAAGCGCCGCTATCTTCTCCGCCCACAAGATGATACTGGATGAAATCGGGGCTGATGTTATCAATAACATCAGTCTGCACGAGATCTCCGCCGCTACGGCAATCGAGCAATGTTTCAGGAAATATGCCGATTTCTTCCGCTTCATGGATGATGGATATCTGAGAGAGAGAGCCAACGACTTCGATGAACTCCGGCAACTTCTGATCAATCTTTTGTGCAGCCGTCATGCTTACCTGGCATGCAGGGAGTATTCAGGTTGCGTCCCGGGTGAATGTGCACTTGGAAATTCACATATTCTGGTTGCCGGGGAATTAACGGCCAGTACGGTGATACGAATTCATGAACATACCCGGGGCATCGTCAGCAGTCATTGCGGTATCAATTCCCATGCCGCCGTCATTGCCCGCTCGTTACGCCTGCCCGTGGTCAGTGGTATTGATGATGTTGGCAATCTTATTCACCCCGGGGATAACCTGCTGGTTGACGGTGACCACGGTTATCTCGTTATTAATCCGGATGAATCACAGATAGCGGCGGCTGACGAGCGCATAACGATCTGGCAACGGCCACTCGAGGTTGTCGAACCGATCGATGATTTCAGGGTTTATGCCAATGTTGATCTGGCCCAGGATGTAGCAAGACTCAACCAGGTTCGCGCCGACGGCATTGGTTTATACCGCACCGAGTATGAATTGCTGGCCAGGGATGAACCGATGGATGAAGAAGAACAGTATGAGTTGTATGCCGCTGTGATTGAAAAAATGCAGGGTAAACCGGTGTACTTTCGCTTGTTTGATCTTGGCAGTGACAAGTCCACGCCATGGCTGGATCATGGCGAGGAGGCGAATCCGGCGCTGGGGTGTCGCGGTGCGCGGTTGCTGCTTGAACGCCCGGAGTTGATGCGCGACCAGGTCCGGGCACTGGCCCGGGTATCACGCCGCTCACCGGTCAATATGATTTACCCGATGATCACCAGCCTGGAACAGTTGCTGAAGTTGCAAGCCATCGTCAGCGATGCGATTTCCGGCCTCCGGGAAACCCGCATCAGTCAGGGGATCATGTTCGAAGTGCCCTCGGCCTGTGAAGACGCAGACGAACTGTTTGCGGTTATCGATTTCGGGCGTGTGGGCAGTAACGATTTGTTGCAGTATCTTTTTGCCTGTGACCGTGACAGTGATGAATACGATATGCAGCTGCTGGGTAACGATCCGGCGATATGGCGACTGCTGCGGCGCCTGGTGGAATCGGCCAGGCGGGCCGGCAAACCGCTGGAAGTCTGTGGTGCGCTCGCGGACAGGACCGAGTTCATTCCACGCCTTATCGACCTCGGCATCAATGCTGTCAGTACGCACTGTGATAATGTCGCCGCTGCAAGAAAAGCGGCGTTGCAAAGACTTCGATCCCGCTAGTCTTCTGCTGATATCATTGACAGTATGGAATGTGAAACCGGTCCGTAACCGGAGCCATGTTAACCCTGCCCTGTGGATTCAATGAACGATCAGTTAACACGCTGCGCCTGGTGTGGCGAAGACCCTCTCTATGTGCGCTACCATGATCGCGAGTGGGGTGTGCCGGTGCGTTCGGACCGCAAACTGTTCGAGTTCCTGGTGCTGGAAGGCGCCCAGGCCGGACTGAGCTGGATCACCGTTCTGAAAAAACGTCCCGCCTACCGTGAGGCTTTCGACCGCTTCGATTTCAACAAGGTGGCCCGTTACAATGAGCGCAGAATCCAGACACTGTTGCATAACCCCGGCATCATTCGTAATCAACTCAAGATCCGCAGTGCTGTTGCCAATGCCCGGGCGTTTATCCGGGTGCGCGAGGAATTCGGCACCTTTAATAAATACATCTGGTCGTTTGTGGACGGTGAGCCGATCCGGAATTACCGGCGGTCGCTGGACGAGGTGCCGGCGAGGACGGACCTGTCCGACAAAATTTCAAAAGACCTGAAACAACGGGGATTCAGCTTCGTCGGCTCAACCATCATCTATGCCCACATGCAGGCCACCGGAATGGTGAACGACCATGTCATTGACTGCTTCCGCCATAGCGAACTGTAGGTGCGTGTTCGTGCTGGCCGCGGGCCTGCTCGCCGCTGCCTGCAGTGGCGATCACAATCATTATATTTTGCCCGGGCAAGAACGGCTGCGTGAATATGATGTGCGGCTTGCCATCAACGGAAAACATATCCCGCAGAAAATCATACTCAGTGAACGGGGCGCCGTGCGCAGTCATGGCCGCGTGATTTACCCCGGCGTTTCAGCTGATGGCACCACCTACTATCTTTACCAGACTGATCGGGGTGTCTACACGACCCGTGACCCGCAGCAGGACGGTGTCTTGCTGTTACCGGCCGCGCCGGAACCCGGGCGGCGCTGGCAATCGCCCACCCGTATCCATATCCTTGATAATCGTCACGAGACCTTTGCCGGCGGCGATACGTTTATCAGTGTCAATGATTCGATTGTTTTCGAACATGTGATCAGGCGCCTGGATGCGGTGCTCAGCGTACCCGCCGGCAGATTTACTTCCTGCCTGGAAATACAATCCACTGCCCGTGTGCCTGTGGAAGCCAGAACCAGCGGTATCGAATCCATCGTCATCGAACAAATCGAGTGGTATGCTCCCGGCACCGGTCTGGTCAAACGGATTCGTACCGAATCCACTGTGCCGTCCAGAATTGAGGGAACCCTGGTTCAGGAACTCACCGCTGTCGTGCAATAAATCATGATGAATAACGTTCGATTATCAGGTTGCCTTGCCTGCTTGCTGTTGCCGGCAACAGTTTTTGCAGATCAATGCCCGTCAGCGGAACAGGTCCGCGAACGAAATATCTCCCGCGACTATGAATGGTCCGTGGCCGAGACGGTGACGTTGCCCATGCTGCTCGAAGTATCCGAACTGCGCGAGGTGAGCTTGCAAAACCACGGCGAGTTCGTCTCCTGTCATTACCTGAGCGATCAGTTGCCGGTACGTATGGATGGTGCGGCACCGGATCCCGGATGCCTGGTTACCCGGGCATCAGGTACATGGATATCCCTGCCGGGAGGCACGTTGAAATGTAATGAAGAGAAACATGATCAATGTCATTTCTCCATCCAGTGTTACGATACGCAATCCCGGGATTGAACTGATCAAAAAGCCTCCTGGGCACGAATACAGTTGATATTTATCTGCCTCCTCCCTTTGTATTGGTCTTGCCTTTTTTCGCGTTCTTTCCGATAAAGCGGATGACGTCGCCGGCAATATCCTTGCCCGTAGATTTTTCAATACCTTCAAGTCCGGGTGATGAATTCACTTCCATGACCACCGGGCCATCTTTTGATCGTAAAATATCAACACCGCATACATTCAATCCCATGGTATTGGCGGCACGTAATGCCGTTTTACGTTCTTCCGCTGTAATTTTGACAACCGATGCCGAGCCACCACGATGTATATTGGAACGAAATTCACCTTCTGCGCCCTGACGTTTCATGGCGGCAACGACTCTTTCCCCGATGACAAAACAACGGATATCCGAACCACCGGCTTCCTTGATGAATTGTTGTACCAGCACACTCGCGTTTAAACCAAGAAATGACTCGATCACACTTTTGGCCGCGCTGTTTGTCTCAGCCAGTACAACGCCAATGCCCTGGGTGCCCTGAAGCAGCTTGATGACGAGTGGTGCACCGCCAACCATCTTTATCAAATCGGGAATGTCATCCGGCTTGTTGGCAAAACCGCTTATCGGCAGACCAATACCCTTTCGCGACAACAATTGCAGGGAACGCAACTTGTCCCTGGATCGTGATATCGCCACAGACTCGTTCAGGGGATAAACACCCATCATCTCAAACTGTCTGAGAACGGCTGTACCATAAAAGGTAACCGATGCGCCGATTCTTGGAATAACGGCATCAAAATCATTCAGATCCTCGCCCTTGAAATGGATACTGGGCCGATGTGAGGTAATGTTCATATAACAACGCAAAACATCCAGAACTCTTACTTCATGCCCCAGATTCTCGGCGGCCTCCACCAGTCTTTTCGTGGAATAAAGGTTCCTGTTTCTTGAAAGAAGTGCGATTTTCATGTTTTTCTCCTGTTTATCAGGGAATTGGTAACTTCATCTTTGGATAATTTCCTTTATATACCCAGTATACGTTGTTATTGATTCGTCCTCGCTCCGGGCGGGAATGTCCGGTTCCGATCACTTCCCCTTGATCCGATCACGGATCCTGGTCTATGCTCCTTTGAAAACATTTTGAGAACATTTATGCTGACCCCGAAAGAGGAACAAGTCATGCAGTTCATCACCCGTCACATCGCCGTCCACGGTCATGCCCCGATACTGGAGGAAATCGGTGAATACATTGGTGTTGGTTCGCGCGGCACGGTCCACCGTTACGTCAAAGCCCTTGAAGACAAAGGACATTTACAGCGTGCGTCGGGCTGGCGCGGACTGCGGCTGACCGGGGAGGGGCCACGGGCCTCGCACTGGTTGCCGCTGGCCGGCCGGGTCTCGGCCGGCAAACCCATCCAGGCCATCCCCGACCAGGAATCCATCAATTTTCCCGACATGTTGCTGGGGCCGGATCGTTATGTGCTGAAAGTGCAGGGTGACTCCATGATCGAGGCCGGGATTTTTGATGGCGATTACGTGGTGATCAAATACGCGGAAACCGCGCGTTCCGGAAACATCGTCATGGCGCTGATTGACAACGAAGAGGCCACCATCAAGCGTTACCGGCCGCATCGCGACAGTATTGAACTGATCCCGGCCAATGCGAAACTCGCCGCCGTGAAATACGCGCCGGATCGTGTGCAGGTGCAGGGTATCGTCGTCGCCAAGGTCGGATTCTTTTAGTCGGGGCTGTGTGATCTTGACATGGATACCGTTCCTCCCATAATGGGATATAATGCTCCCTTTTTGGGAGATTCCTGAGGTGGTATTTTGAGGATTATTGCGAAAAGGACGTTGAGGGAATTCTGGCAGAAATATCCGGACGCACGAGGGCAACTGGAGGCATGGCACAGTGAGGTAGCCAGTGCGGACTGGGGGAATCCCCAGCGGTTAAAAGCGCAATATCGATCTGCGAGCATCTTGAGAAATGGCAGGGCGATTTTTAACATCTGCGGTAATGCTTACCGGATCGTTGTCCGGATCAATTACACCTACAAGGTGGTTTACATACGATTTGTTGGTACGCATGAGCAATACGACAATATAGACGCGAACACAGTGTGATGAAGATTCAGCCGATAAAAAACGAAAAAAGCTATGAACTCGCTCTCCAAAGAGTGGAGAAACTCATGGGTGCCGGACCCGGCACGCCGGAAGGAGATGAACTGGACGTGCTCGTTACCTTGATCGAAGCCTATGAAAGCAGGATGCACCCGATCAATACACCGGATCCAATTGAAGCGATTCGTTTTCGAATGCAGCAAACCGGGCTCAATAACAGGGATCTGGAAAAGTATATCGGTAGTTCCGGGCGTGTTTCTGAAATCATGAACTATAAAAGAAGGCTGTCAATATCGATGATTCGCAGTCTGAATACCGGATTGAATATACCGCTCGAAAGTCTGGTAAAAGAATACGAACTGAAAGTATAGGTTACTGTGTTGCCACGATATTGCTCCCCTTGTAGTTTCATAAAGCAAAATGTGTTGAAGACTCCATGAGCATCACGCCGCGCTGGCCGCGCATGATCGCGCTGGTGGATATGAATGCCTTTTTTGCCTCGGTGGAGCAGCTCGATGATCCCGACCTGCGTGGCCGGCCGGTGGGCGTTACCAATGGATTGCAGGGGACATGCATTATTACCTGTTCCTACGAGGCGCGCCGTTACGGCATTCACACCGGCATGCGGTTGCGCGAGGCGCGGCATCTCTGCCGTGATTTCGTCCAGCGCCCGGCACGACCGCAGCGCTACGCGCGGGTATCGCAAAACATCATGGATGCGCTGAGGGACATTACGCCGGACCTGGAAATATTTTCCGTGGATGAGGCCTTCCTGGATCTGACCCATTGTGCACATCTGAAAGGTACGCCGGAAAGCATCGGTCGGGATATCAAGCACACCGTATTTTCCGTCTCCGGTATTCACTGCTCCGTGGGCCTGAGCGGCGACAAGACCACGGCCAAGTACGCCGCCAAGCGGCAAAAGCCCAACGGTCTCACCATCATCCCGCCGGACCGGGCCCGTGACGTTTTGCACGACGTGCCGGTAACCGAGTTGTGCGGTATTTCCACCGGCATCGGCCGCTTCCTGGCGGATCGCGGGGTGACGACCTGCGGCGATATGGCGAAGTTGCCCATCGGCGTACTCGGTAAGCGCTTTGGCAATCCGGGCCGGCGCATCTGGCACATGTGCCTGGGCCAGGATCCGGAAAAAGTGAAAACGCACGTGGACTCGCCGAAATCCATGGGCCACGGCAAGGTGATGCCGCCGAATACCCGCGATCGTGACACGATATTGATGTACCTGCTGCACATGGCGGAGAAACTCGGTTACCGGTTGCGCCGTCATGCCATGGAAGCCATGCATTTTTTCATCGGTCTGCGTTACGACGGCGGCTGGCTGGCGGACAGATTCAGGACTGACATGCCGGTGAGCGACAGCCGCCTGCTGCATCGGCTCTGTCATTATTTTCTCGCCAATTACTGGCATGGCGAAGGTGTGCACCAGGTGCAGTTGACCGCACTGGATCCGAGGCCGGCGGGACAGCAACTGGAGTTGTTCGCGGCCCGGAGCACGGAATCATCCGGTGCGCACGGCGTAGTCGATCGGATCAATGAACGCTACGGTGAGTTCACCATCGCCCCGGCTGTGTTGCTGAACCGTTCTTCCATGCCGAACGTAATTGCACCGGCGTGGAAGCCGTATGGGCACCGGCAAACCATTTATTGAACAGTGAACAGTGAACAGTGAACAGTGAACGGTGAACAGTGGACAGGTAACAGGAAACAGGGAACAGGGAACAGGGAACAGGGAACAGGGAGTGGTGAGTGGGGAGAAGAGTTTTCAGGATGCAATGATACAAAGTCACCCATACGGGTGATTACAGGGCAGGCGTATTTTGATAGTTTAATGCTGGCCGGGAATAGCCCGTGCATGGATGCCGATGCAGTCTTGTTGATCCGGATCATTACAGGGAGGCGTAATGGACAGCAGAAAAACCAACGGATATGAAGATTTAACCGTCTGGCAACTGGCCATGGATCTGGCCGTGGATTGCCATCGACTGAGCAAACAGTTTCCGAGTATCGACCGTTCCGGTTTTGAGGCCAGTCTGTTCCAGACAGCCATGTTATTGCCGGAGTATATTGCCGATGCCCATGCCCGCAGCAGTTCCTCTGTTTACCTGGAAAATATCTCCCTGGCGCTGGGTACGGTCGCCCGTGTGGAGACGTGCATTTTGCTTGCGGAGCGCATGCGATTTTGTAATGGCGAACAAAGAAAGCAGATCATGGACAAGCTGAACTCGGTGAGATGGTTGCTGGTCCGGTTACGGAATGCGTTCAACCGCAGGGGGATCAGCGATGAGGTTGCCGTTTCGTGAAGGACAGGCAGTTGGCATTGGCTGTATTCACGCCGGTAAAGTCCATAGTCTGCGGTTCATCACTGCCGTATTGCTGTATCCGGAATAACTATCTAATCAGTGGATCCTCGATACCATGCGGCATTTGTTTTCGCCAGGCGGGGTGACGAATGTGGCTAAAAGAGGCACAATTGGATCCGTTGTTGGTGAAGCAACTGACCGTTGTGTGCAGGGCCGAAGAATATCCCGAAGTCATCCGGCAAGAGGGTGGCCGATTATGAACCAGGAACAATTGCGTGAACAAATCTGTGCCCACCTCGGGATCATGGCGCCACAAGTGGAAGACGCCTGTCTGCTGGTGGACGAATGTCTGGCCAACGCCCGCAAGGCATTCCGTGATGAATTTATTTTCCAGCTCAGCCCGCAGGCCTGGGCAAAAATAACACTCATCTACTACAAGCACTTTCTGGATACGGGTTGCGATGTGTCCATCGCCGAGATCGTCGCGGCTGTTGTCCGCGATTCCATCACCACCAGCCGTATGGACATGCTGACCCTGCAACTGGCGCAACAGAAACTGGACAATCAGGCACGGGCGAATTCACAGCCTTCTCTCAGTATCGTCAAGGATTAGCCGTTTTTTGGCCGCGACGGGTCTGCAGCAGCCGGTGCTTCCCGGGATGTCCCTGTCAGCATTGCGTGATGCTCGAGAAATTCCTTCTCGTAGCATTGCAGCGCTTCACGTAAATCATCCGCCGCAATCAATGGCGACAATGCACGGGCGAGGACATTGCAGTTCCAGAGGCCAATGATCGGCTGTTGGCCGAAGGCGTAGCGCCCGTGTTCATCATCAGGACTGCTGACGAAGTCGGGATCGCGCTCCGGGTTGAATGCCGCGGCACCGAGGTCCAGCGTGATACCGAGTATCGACTGGTTGTCGGTATTCATCATGCCATGCACAAAACCCGCGGCCTGCCAGCGGGCAATGAGCCGGGCCGTACGCTGAACCACGGTTTGGAAAAAAACGATGTAGCGGCGGTTTCCCGCCTCCAGGCATTCCGGGTAATAGCGGCTTGTCACGAAGTCCGCCAGGCGGCGCAGATCCTCCGTGCGCCGGCGCGCGTAGCAGTTTTCAAAGGTGCCGAAACGGATGTGGCTCGGCGCAATCCTCACGACAATGGCTGCGGCTTCGAATCCTTGCCGATAAACCTGTTCATTGCCGCAAATCACGCAGAGACTGCGGGTCGTCGGTATGTCCAGATCCGCCAGTTGTCGGCTGATTTCCATTTCACGCAGGCAGCCGGCCAGCCCCGCCCGGCCGTCCAGATCCCTGCCATAGGGCGTTCTTCCTGATCCCTTGAGGGTGATTTCCAGGCACCCATGCGGCGTCTCAACGTCGCCAAGGAGCATGACCCTGCCATCCCCCAGTCCCGGATGGAACCTGCCGAACTGATGACCGGCGTAATTTTGGGCCAGCGGCCGACTGCCAGGTAACAGGCGGTTGCCACTGAATACCTGCAGAAAATCATCGGTTGCGAATTCCCCGCTATCCAGTCCCAGAAGGTCTGCCACCCCGGTATCGCTGCGGACAAGCACGGGATTGGTTAATCCCTGTGGCCGGGTTTCACTGTAAAAGCTGTCACCGAGCGCGTGAAAGGAATTTACAAAGCTGAGTTCGTGCAGCCGTTTCATGCCTTGGCGCGGACAAAAACCGGGATAAAGAGAAAAGTGCGGGGAGAGAGGATCACTACAAACAACTCTCCCCCCGCGGGGGTGTCTAGAAGAAGCCGAGGGGGTTGACGCTGTAGCTGACCAGCATGTTTTTGGTTTGCTGGTAGTGATCAAGCATCATCTTGTGCGTTTCACGACCCACACCGGATTTCTTGTAGCCACCGAAAGCAGCGTGTGCCGGGTAGGCATGGTAACAGTTCATCCATACCCGGCCGGCCTGTATGCCACGGCCCATGCGATAGGCCCGGTTGGTGTCACGGGTCCAGACTCCGGCACCGAGACCGAACTCGGTGTCGTTGGCGATGGCCAGCGCTTCGGCCTCGTCCTTGAACGTGGTCACCGAAACCACCGGACCGAAGATTTCCTCCTGGAAAACACGCATCTTGTTATCGCCCTTCAACAGGGTCGGTTTAATGTAGAAACCGCCACTATGATCACCTTCCATCGTTTCGGCGTCGCCGCCGGCAAGCACTTGTGCACCTTCCTCGCGTCCAATCTTGATGTATTCCATGATCTTGTCGAACTGCTCCCGGGATGCCTGGGCGCCGACCATGACTTCGGTATCCAGCGGATTGCCGCGTTTGATGTTGCCCATGCGCTTGATAACCAGATCAATGAACTGTTCGTACATTGATTCCTGGATCAACAGGCGTGAGGGGCAGGTGCAGACCTCGCCCTGGTTGAAGAATGCCAGGACAGCACCCTCGACGGCCTTGCTGATGAAATCCTCTTCCTGGTTCATGATGTCCTCGAAGTAGACATTCGGCGATTTGCCGCCCAGTTCGACCGTGGAGGGGATGATGTTATCCGCCGCGTATTTCATGATCAGCGAACCGACGGGGGTGGATCCGGTGAAGGCGATCTTGGCTATACGTTTACTGGTTGCCAGGGCCTTGCCGGCCTCGGCACCGAAACCGTTCACTATGTTGAGAACGCCCTTCGGTAACAGGTCACTGATCAATTCGGCCAGAACCAGGATGGAGGCCGGTGTCTGCTCGGCGGGTTTCATGACAATGCAGTTGCCAGCGGCAAGTGCGGGCGCCAGTTTCCAGGACGCCATCAGCAGCGGGAAATTCCAGGGAATGATCTGGCCGACCACACCCAGAGGCTCATGGAAATGATAGGCGACGGTATGCTCATCAATCTCGCTCAGGGCGCCTTCCTGGGCGCGGATACAACCGGCGAAGTAACGGAAATGATCGGCGGCCAGCGGCACATCGGCGTTCAGTGTTTCGCGGACCGCCTTGCCGTTGTCCCAGGTCTCCGCCACAGCGAGCACTTCAAGATTGTCCTCGATCCGGTCGGCGATCTTGAGAAGGATATTGGAACGTTCGGTCACCGAGGCCCCGCCCCAGGCGTCTTTGGCGGCGTGAGCGGCATCCAGCGCGGCTTCAATGTCTTCATCAGTGGAGCGGGGTATCCTGCAAAATGCCTTGCCATTGACGGGAGAAATATTATCGAAATATTCCCCCTTTTCAGGTGCGACCCATTTGCCGCCGATGAAATTTTCGTACTGGCCCTTGAACTGAATCACGGCGCCATCTGTATTTGGATCTGCGTATATCATATTAATCTTCCTCATCAATTAGTAATGTGCGACGGAATAATGCCGCGGTTACCGAATGTACAGAAAGGTACGTTTGTCCCTGGAACACATAAATCGGGATACGGTACGATTCAATGATGGGAGCGGGATTATCGAAATAGCAGTCCCTGGCGGGACGGAGTTCGACTTTCTGGCCCATACTGCACCTCTGCATCATTCATGGTCGGGTAAAGATACCCGGAACCGGAATACTGGATTCCGACGATATTGTCAGGTCAGCGAGACTGGAGGGAAACCGGTACCGTGTCCTTGACCTGTATCAAGAAATCAGGCCTGAGTCGGGGTAAGCACCGGATCGTTGTTAATGGATTATTTCGTCATCAACCGTGCCACAACCGTGAGGCGCGGCCGCGTTGAGACGAAGTCGCATTAACTCCTCTCTCCAGATTACGCGTGCCTGTTGTACAGCGACTACGGTCGTCGGGTTATCCGGTAAATCGGGATGGTTTTCCAGGCAGTTCATCAGGTGTACCAGAGTCATGATCTGCGATGGGGATTGGTCGCGCAGATAACAGGACATCAGGCGCACCAGGGATGACAGCATGGAGATTACATCCGGCATTGCCTTATTGTTGTATTTTCCGTAGTACATTATGTCTAACTGTTCAGATTAGTCCTTCAAACACCAATGCTATCCTTATACCAGCCCCGGTAAATATGGGAAAAAATACATATTTACATTATCCCTGCACAACCGATTACCACGGGTTGCCGGGGTTGTGCCAGTAAGCAACTGGAGATTCGCATTATCGACCAGGGCTACCTTAACAGTCTTAGCCTGAAATGTAAATAAGAATCATTATCAAATGATTCCGATTCATGTTTGCCACCTGTTCGAGGATTACGGTATCGACGGATCGTGTGCCTTGCTCCGATAGCGTGAACTGCGACAATTTGTCACATTTTCAGTCTGATTGGATCCGGTATCCTTCCCGGACATTGAAACTTACTGGAATTGATGAGGCATTTGATGATGAATACTCTGTTCAAAACGACACTGATTGTCTGCCTGATTGCCGGACAGACATCACTGATGGCCGACGACGGGAAGCCGTACAGTGTTGTCGATGGCCATATTGATGAAAACACGCTCGAAGGCTGGAAAACCTATAATGGCGGTGGTTGCGGCGCCTGTCACGGCAAGGGTGCTATCGGGGCCGTGGCCCCGAATCTTGGCCAGAGTGTGACCCAAAAACTCAGCAAGGAAGAATTCGTGAATATCGTGACCAACGGTGTGTCCGGCACCATGATGCGCCCGCACAAGACCAACAAGCGGGTTATGGATAATCTCGAGAATCTCTATGCCTATCTCGTGGCCCGCGGCGATGACGTGCTGGGTCCTGGTAACCTGATCAAAACTCCGCTTGGGAAATGATCCAGATCACAGACAACAGATCACAGACGACAGATCACAGACGACAGATCACAGACGACAGATCACAGACGACAGATTACAGATTATTGGAGTTGTTTGATCAGATCGCGGCCGTCGTGTTTCGGGTTGTTCACCAGCGTTCTTACCGGCCAGACCTGCATCTCCCCGGCGTAGGGTTGTAACAGATCACCATTGTCGCCGTTTAACCAGGCATCGTAATCTTCCGGCGCCAGTATTACCGGCATGCGGTTGTGCACCGGCGCCATGATGTCATTGGCGACGGTGGTGATGATGGTGCAGCTGTCAAGGCTTTTATCGGGGCTGTCCCAATGGTCCCAAAGTCCGGCAAAGGCAAAAATATCCGTGTCGGCGAGACTGAAATAATACGGCTGCTTGTGCCCCTCACTGCCTTGCCATTCGTAGAAACCACTGGCCGGGATCAGGCAACGTCCGTTTTTATACGCATCGCGGAAAAACGGTTTCGTGGCCACGGTTTCGGCGCGGGCGTTGATCGGCTGGAATGAGTCATCCCTGGCCCAGTGCGGCACCAGTCCCCAGTGCGCGTTGATGAACACCCTGTCCTGGTTTTCGATATGAACGATGGGGATGTCGCTGGCAGGGGTTATGTTCCAGCCTGGTCTGAACCGGCAGCTGTCGACGAGCGCGAAGTGCCTGGCAAGACTCGCCTCGTCGGTATAGAGGGTAAAGCGTCCACACATGAGTATCGGTGTATGAGCTTACACATCTCTGAGCAGTTCGTTAATACCCACCTTGCCACGAGTCTTCTCGTCCACCTGTTTGACAATCACTGCGCAGTAAAGACTGTAGCTGCCGTCCTTTGCGGGCAGGTTGCCGGACACGACCACTGAGCCGGGAGGGATATAACCATAACTGACCTCACCGGTTTCGCGGTTGAATATTTTCGTACTCTGACCGATGTATACACCCATTGAAATCACCGAGCCTTCGCCGACGATAACGCCTTCGACGACCTCGGAGCGGGCGCCGATGAAGCAGTTGTCCTCGATGATGGTTGGATTGGCCTGCAGCGGTTCCAGCACACCGCCGATACCGACGCCGCCTGAAAGATGCACGTTCTTGCCGATCTGGGCGCAGGAACCTACCGTGGCCCAGGTATCCACCATGGTGCCGGAATCGACATAGGCGCCGATGTTCACGTAGCTGGGCATTAAAACCACATTCGGTGCAATGTAACTGCCATAACGCGCGGTAGCCGGAGGCACGATCCGGGGCGAACCGCAATCCGTGAAATTGCTTTTGGTGTAGCCATAAAACTTGGCGGTGACTTTATCGAAGTAGTTCGTATAGCCACCCTGGATCACCTTGTTTTCATTGAGTTTGAACGACAGCAATACGGCTTTTTTCAGCCATTGATTGACCTGCCATTTACCGTCCTTTTTTTCCGCAACCCGGTAGCTGCCGTGATCGAGTCCGCCGAGGGCCTCGTTGACGGCATTTTTCAGTTCACTGGAGGCATTGCCGGCTGTGATCTCCGTATGGTTGTCAAAATGTTCATTGATGATCTGTTCGATGCTCATAGGGATTCCCGTGGTTCAGTAGTGTCTCAGTTGGTCGGCAATGCGCCTCAGCGCCTGCTCACATTCCTGGTGTGATGCCACCAGGGCAACGCGCACATGGTTTTCGCCAGGATTATGATTGTTAATTGTCCGTGAAAGATAACGGCCCGGCAAGACTGTTACGCCCTGTTGTTGATACAGGTCCCGTGTGAATGTCTGATCGTCCACCGGCAGGCTCGGCCACAGGTAAAAAGCGGCATCCGGCATCTCTATATCCAGAACAGCACCGAGAATTTCAAGGGCGGAATTGAATTTATTCCGGTACAGTGCGCGGTTGTGTTTGACGTGTTCCTCGTCATTCCAGGCGCTGATGCTTGCCTGCTGTGCGTAACCGCCCATGGCGCAACCATGATAGGTGCGGTAACGCAGAAAGGCTGCGATGAGTTCCGGATCTCCGGCGACAAATCCGGAACGCATCCCCGGTACGTTGGAGCGCTTGGACAGGCTGTGAAAGACCATACAGTTCTGGTAATTACCGCGGCCAAGTTCACAGGCGTACTGCAATAAGCCTTTGGGGGGACTGTCTTCATCGAAATATATCTCCGAGTAACACTCGTCCGCGGCAATGACGAAGCCGTACTTGTCCGAGAGCTCGAATAATGCCCGTATCCGTGCTCCATCGATTACGGCCCCGGTAGGGTTTCCCGGTGTGCACAGGTACAGTAATTTGCACTGTCGCCAGTCCGACTCGGGTATTTGCGCGAGATCGGGCTGAAAATGATTATCCCGGGTGCAACTCATATACACGGGCCTGGCGCCGGCCAGCAGCGCCGCGCCTTCGTAAATCTGGTAAAAAGGATTCGGCAGGATGACGGTCGACTGATCGCCCGGGTTGACTATGCACTGGGCAAAAGCAAACAGGGCCTCGCGGCTGCCGTTCACCGGCAGGATATGCCGGTCGGGATCAAGGCTGTTTGATGGCAGACTGAAGCGGCGGCACAACCAGCGGGCAATGCTTGTCCTCAAATCAACAGCGCCGCGAGTCACCGGGTAGCGGGCGGCCAGGGACAGGTTGTCACGAAGTGTATCCAGAATGAAGGCTGGTGTGGCATGTTTGGGTTCGCCGATGGAAAGATCAATCGGCTGTTTGTCCGTCGGCGGTTCAATACCGGCTTTCAATGCAGCGAGTTTCTCAAACGGATAGGGGTGGAGGTGATCAAGACCCGGGTTCATACGCGGATTTGCAAAGTCAAATACATGTTGTGTGGGAAGGACTGGATCAAATGTTTATATATGCTGCACAGATTGATTGTTATGAAGCTGTAATTATCGGCAACGGTCGCTCATTATAGGTGAACTCAATTGCCCATGCATGAAAAAGCGGGAATTCTGCCCTATCTTGCCTGCCTGGTTGCGGCGACGATGTGGGGACTGCTCTGGTATCCGTTGCGATTATTACAGGAAGCGGGTCTGCCGGGGATCTGGGCGACGCTGGTGATCTACGTGTCGGCAATCGTAGTGGTTCTGCCGCGCTGGCTGCATACCCGCCACATCGGCGTATCGATGCCGCTGTTAATGGGCATTGCAGTCTCGGCAGGCTGGACCAACCTGGCATTTATTCTGGCCTTGCTCGAAGGCACCGTGGTCCGTGTTTTACTGTTATTTTACCTGTCGCCGCTATGGGCTATTCTGCTGGCGCGAGTATTTCTGCATGAGACAATCACATGGCATTCGGTATTGAATCTACTGCTGGCCGGCAGCGGCGCCGTGATCCTTCTTGCCGACAAGGATCTGGATCTGACCCGGCCGGTGGACCTCGCGGACGGTCTGGCCATTACCGCGGGAATGGCGTTTGCGGTGACCAACCTGCTGGTGCGAAAGATCGGCGATATTCCGATTATCAGCAAGATGGTCCCGGCGTGGATCGGTGTTCTCGGACTGAGTCTGGCCGGGGTTATGATCGCCGGGGTGCCGTTGCCGGTATTCAGCCTGTATTCCGTCCTGTTGGGGGCGGGCGTGGGTATATTCGGTATGGTGCTGATGACCTATACCGCCCAGTACGCGGTGACCCACCTGCCGTTGCAGAAATCCGCTGTCATATTCCTGTTTGAAGTGCCCGTGGGCGCCGTTTCGGCGGCCATCCTCTCGGCCGAGACGATGACGCTTCTGGAATTACTGGGTGGATCGCTGGTGTTGCTGGCTGCCTGGTTGACTTCAAGGCGTCGCTAAATGTTCGTGCCGGCCGGCAACTTATTGTATGCTTTGCCGCCTTTTTTGAATCGGCGGCCCGTCATCACGGGACTGTCTGCATAATTTACGAATACAGGTGTCTTTTGTGACGAAGAAAATTCTGGTTTTACCCGGTGATGGCATTGGTCCCGAAATCATTGCCGAGGCTGAAAAAGTGTTGCTGGCCCTGCGTGATCGTTTTGATCTGGATATTGTGCTGGAACACGGATTGATTGGTGGTGTGGCCTACGAACAGACCGGTCAGCCGCTGCCGCCGGCAACACTGGAGGCCGCCAGGCACGCCGATGCAATCCTGTTTGGAGCCATCGGTGGACCGCAGTGGGAATCCATTCAGCGGGATATGCGCCCGGAGCGCGGCCTGCTGGCATTACGCAGCGGTCTTGGCCTGTTTGCCAACCTGCGACCTGCGATTGTCTACAGGGAGCTGGCCGATGCATCGACCCTCAAGCACGAGATCGTCGATGATCTGGATATCATGATTGTGCGCGAACTGACCAGTGGTATTTATTTCGGCGAGCCACGCGGAATTCGTACCCTGGAAAACGGTGAGCGCCAGGGATATAACAGCCTCGTTTACAGTGAATCGGAAATCGAGCGTATTGCCCGCATGGCTTTCGAGATTGCCAGGCAGCGGGATCGGCGGGTGACTTCCGTGGACAAGGCCAATGTTCTGGAAGCGCTGGAACTCTGGCGCGAGGTGACAAGCAGCGTGGCAAAAGATTATCCGGACGTGACGCTGCAACACATGTACGTGGACAACGCGGCCATGCAACTGGTACGAAATCCCAACCAGTTCGATGTCATCGTGACCACGAACATGTTTGGTGACATACTTTCCGACCTGGCTTCCATGCTGACCGGTTCAATCGGCTTGTTGCCCTCGGCTGCCTTGAATGAGGCCGGCCAGGGCATGTACGAACCCATACACGGATCGGCCCCGGATATTGCCGGCAACAATATTGCCAACCCCTTAGCCACGATCCTTTCGGTCTCCATGTTGTTAAAATATTCATTACATGATGATGCCGGGAGCCGGCGTATCGAGACCGCGGTTCGCCAGGTGCTGGCTGACGGTTATCGCACAGCGGATATTTATTCTCCGGGAACCAGAAAGGTGACAACCGGTGAAATGGGCGATGCAGTGGTGGCGGCTCTGAAATGAAGCAGATATCAGATTTCAGATATCAGAGATAAATCTGTTAGAACCTTGAACCTTGGACAGTGAACAGTGAACAGTGAACAGTGAACAGTGAATGGTGAATGGTGAATAGTGAACAGTAAACCTGAATTGAGTTATATATCATGAGCAAGAAATACAACGTCGCCGTCGTCGGCGCCACCGGTGTGGTCGGTGAGACCATGCTGTCCATACTGGAACAACGTGATTTTCCGGTAGACAATGTCTATGCCCTGGCCAGCAGTCGCTCGGCCGGCAGTCGCATACCGTTTCGGGGTGATGAACTCGAGGTCCGGGATCTTGAGGGCTTTGATTTTGCCGGCGTGGATATCGGTCTGTTTTCACCCGGCGCTTCCATATCGAAGATTCATGCGCCTCGCGCCGCCGCTGCCGGCTGCGTGGTCATCGATAATACGTCGCAATTCCGTTACGACGACGACATTCCCCTGGTCGTGCCGGAAGTCAATGCGCATGCCATCGAACACTATAAAAACCGCGGAATTATTGCCAATCCGAACTGTTCGACCATCCAGATGGTGGTGGCCTTAAAACCCATCTACGATGCGGCCGGTATTGAACGGCTGAATGTCTGCACCTACCAGGCCGTGTCCGGCACCGGTAAGGAAGCCGTGGAGGAACTGGAAAAACAGACCACGGCGCTAATCAATGGTTCTTCCTATGCGGGTCAGGTTTATCCGAAACAGATCGCGTTCAACGTTCTGCCGCATATCGATGCGTTCATGGATAACGGTTATACCAGGGAAGAGATGAAGATGATCTGGGAAACGCGGAAAATCATGGAGGACGACACTATCCAGGTGAATCCGACCACTGTGCGCGTGCCGGTATTCTTCGGCCATTCTGAAGCAGTGCATATCGAGACCCGCGACAAGATCGATGCCGCTGCCGTGCGTGATTTACTGGTTCGCAGCGACGGCGTGGTGGTCATGGATGAGCGCGAGGACGGTGGTTATCCCACGGCCGTAACGGAAGCGGCCGGTACGGATCCGGTTTACGTCGGTCGGATCCGTGATGACATCTCCCATCCCCGTGGGATTAATCTGTGGGTGGTCTCCGATAACGTGCGCAAAGGTGCTGCATTAAATAGTGTTCAAATAGCTGAAATTTTGGTAAAACACTACTTATAAACTATAGTTAAGGGGTAATTGTAAAGCATATTCATAAGTTTAAGGTCTTACTTCCGGGGTTGATTCATTATTTAGCGGCAGGATCCAGCCGGGCGGATACAGTTACCAGTATACGGGGCATGCGCGGGAGGCCACCGTTATTACATACAAGATATTGATATTACTATACAATTTAACCAAGGCGCCGAATCGATGCAGTGGCTCAAACGAATCAGCACAATACTTGCTATGGCAGGACTATGTTTATGTCTGCCCCGCGCATACGCGTTGGCGATTTCGGAAATACAATTAAATTCTCATCTAAATCAAACACTTCAGGCCACGGTTGACTTGCTGGCCGTATCGCCCGAAGAACTCGACAGCCTGGTGGTGATCATTCGTCCGTTACAGGAAAGCAGCAGCGCGGCCATGACCTGGCCAAAAATTTCCCACGAGATTGTCTCCGATCAATCGGGTCGCCACCGGATCAATCTATCAAGCCCCGAGCCCATCCAGGAACCGGTACTGAATTTTGTTCTGGAGTTGAGCTGGTCCGGCGGACGGCTTGAGCGGGAATATGTTTTGTTAATCGACCCGGATACAGAATAAAAGAAGGCAGGAATACGTGATGATGCGCAAATGGCTGTTTGCAATAATAATGCTGCTCCCCGGGGCAGTGATGGCTTTGGGTCTGGGCAAGCTGGATCTGGACTCGTCCCTCAATGAACCCTTCGAAGCCAGGATCCCGCTGTTGTCAGCCAGCGTTGATGAACTGGACAGTCTCAAGGTCGGCCTCGCATCACCGGAAGCTTTCGAGCGCGCCGGCCTGCAGTTTGGTTTTGGTCTGGAACAATTAAAGTTTGAAATCCAACAGCCGGAATCCGGCAATGATTACATCCGCATCTACAGCACCAATGCGATTCGTGAGCCGTTTCTGAACTTCCTGCTCGAGGTGAACTGGAGCCAGGGTCGCCTGTATCGTGAATACACCGTGCTGCTGGATCCGCCGACCTACGACCCGGGGCGCAAGATGGCGGATATGGCGCCGGCCCCGCAGCCCACAACAGGATCATTCGCACCGGGTACAGCCATTGAGGATAACCAGGTTACCTATAACCTGGATTACGACAGTCCGGTCACGAGTCGGGCAATCCGTTATGATGGCGGCGACTACGGCCCGGTGGGTGCCGGCGATACCCTGTGGTCCATCGCCAGCGACATGCGTCCCGACAGTTCCGTCAGTGTCCAGCAGATGATGCTCGCCCTGTTGCGCGCCAATCCGGAAGCTTTTATCAACAACAATATCAACGGTCTCAAGCGCGGCCAGATCCTGTCCATGCCGAGCAGCACCGACATGGCCGCTGTCAGCAAGCGGGAAGCGATTGAACTGGCAAAATCACAGAACGACCTCTGGAATGATATTCGCGCCGGTCTGGCAGACGCTGCCGCGGCACGGCCGGAATCCGCAGGTGTATCAGGCGCAGCTCCGGAATCGTTGACTGCAGATGAAACCCTGGCGGGTGATGACGCCGAATTGCGACTGGTGGCGCCGGATGACAGTGGCGAGGGCATCGATGAAGCCATGACGGAAGCGGGAGCCGATCCCGAAACCGAGCGCCTGATGTCACTGGCCAATGAGACGATCTCCGCGTTGCAGCTGGAAAACTCCGAACTTCAGGATCAGCTGCTTGAATCAGAGAGCATCATTGAAGATTTGAAACGGCTCATCCAGTTGAAAGAGGATGAACTGGCGGCTTTGCAAAACCAGGTCGCCATGGCGGATGCCGGAGAAGAAGCGATCCCGGAAGAGTCTGCGATGGAAGATGAGGTGACTGCTATCGACGAAGATACAGGCGCTGCCGGAGACGAGGCGGAATCCACCACAGAGGCCATGGATACAGCCACCGTGGAAGACGATGCCGTGGATGATGAGACCATGGCCGCTGACACGTCTGCACCCGCCGATGCCGGAATTATGGGTATGGTGAACCAGTACCTGGGGCCGGTTATTGAAATAGTCAAATCCAACCTCATTGCTATAGCTGGCGTCGTCGGCGGGATTATCGTTCTTTTACTCGGTTTCCTTTTCTACCGGAAGCGCAAAAGCGGTGAAACCGGGACCATGGATATTCCCGAGGCTGATTTTCCCGACTTTGAGGATGTGACCGATGCGGCCACCGCAGCCGGTGCGGCAGGTATGCTGGATGTTGCGGATTCCGAGGCGGAAACGGAAATCCCGGAAGATGAAGAGCAGGAAGACAAGACCCCGACTCCTGAAATCCCCGAAGCCGCGGAAACCGACGATGCCACTCAAATCGCCACACCGCCCGCCGAAGCCGCGCCTGCACAAGAGGAAGAAGATGATCCACTGGCCGAAGTCAACGTGTTCCTTGCCTATGAGCATTACGACCAGGCCGAGGAGTTCGTGAAGACGGCCATTGAAAGTGACCCTGAAAATCTGGAATTTCATTCCAAGTTGCTTGAGGTTTATTACGCCGCCGGCAACAGGAAGTCCTATGAGGAAGAAGCCCGGGTTCTGCATGGCCTGGTCAATGGCGAAGGTCCGCACTGGGATATGGCGGTGGCTATGTGGAGCGAACTCTCGCCAAACCGGGCGCTGTTCGAGGAAGGCCCCGAGGACGAGGATGAAATCCCTGTTGAAACCGGTGGTGGCATCGTCGATTTGACGGCTGGAGAAGAGCCCGCTGCCGAGGAAGAGGACAACAAGGACGCCGGTCTTGATTTTGATATCGGTGCTGACGATGAGGACGAGGGAATACTGGATGTGACCAGTGCCGGCGAGGAAGCGGCTGAAAAGCCTGCAGAAGACGAGGATGAAATTCTGGATGTGACGGCGGCGGGTGATTCCGACAGTGAGTTACTGGATGTAACGGCGGCAGTAGGTCTGGACGATACAACAGGTGGTGAGTCCGGACGCGATGAAGAGAACATGCTGGACATCACCGGTGGCGGGGAAGATGACGAGGTTCTGGATATTACCGCGGGGACCGATCAAGCCGGCGTTGACAGCAGTACACGGGACAGTGACAAGGGTGATTCGGGAGATGATGACGTCCTGGATATCACGGCAAACGCTGATCAGTCCACCGAAAACACCACTGCTGAAAACGCAGATGAAGAATTCCTGGATTTATCACAACCCGGCGGTGACGATCTGCTTGATGTCACGGCTTCTGCAAATATGACGCCTGATGATGACGAGGATTTACTCGATGTAACCTCGGCATCCACCAGTGGCGCCGACAGTGACAGCCTGCTGGATGTGGATACCGGTGAGACCGATACCGGCCGAGATGATGACGATAATTCACTGGATTTCGATATGGAAGGGCTGGACCTGGATATTTCCGATGATCGCGGCGGAGAAGACTCTGATACCGGCAGCATGATTGAAAAGTCCATGGCATCCGATGACGATGATAATGTCATCGATTTTGAAAATCTCGATCTGGAGACCGAAGATACCGGGGATAATGATATCGAGGGAACCGTGGAAGTGGATGCAACTGATCTCGGCATCGATACCAGTGACGAGGACGGCAGTGATACCGGGACGCCGGAAGTTGAACTGGATCTGACCATGGATATGGAAGACTCTGACAAGACAGCCGCCGAAGACAGCACCGGGGATTTTTCACTGGATCTCGATGTGCCTGAATCGGATTCCGACACGGCGGATGCCAATGAGTTATCGATTGACGATACCGGTGATGACAGTGGATTTTCGCTCGATCTGGATGCGGATGACGCAAGCGGCGATAAGGACACACCGGAATTCGAACTCGATATAGACAGTGATGACACTGAATCCACCAGCGAGGAGTTCGATCTCGATCTCGAAATCCAGGACGAACCCGAATCAGAACCCGAACAACCCTCTGTCGAGGATGCCGTGCCCGATATTGATATGGAAAGTACGGTGGAAATACCCAAGAACAGGCTCGATCTGGTAGATGAGGGCGACGACGAGGACGATGACAAGACAGTGTTCGTACCCAAGTCATCCGGCACGCAGGAACAGAGCCAGGAAGATGAAATCTCAACCAAGCTGGATCTGGCCAAGGCCTACGTCGAACTGGGTGACAGTGACAGCGCCAGAACTATCCTGGAGGAGATCATGAACGAGGGCACGGAGGAACAACAGCAACAGGCGCAGGAATTGCTCAACCAGGTTTGATTCACCGAATTGAATCCTGTTGTGTATTGACGGGCTGACACCCCGATCATACTGTCTCAGAATCGCATGCTTTTTATTGCATCCAGCCCCGGACCAGCGAGGCGACGCTGGTCTGAAGCCCCCGGTAACATTTCGTGAAAGATCCCGTCCATCGCTGTTTGTTACGCAACCGGTCGGCAGCGCGCTTTATCCGGATTCATTGACCATGCGGATTGCTGTTGGTATCGAATACGATGGCGCCGGCTTCATCGGCTGGCAATCCCAGGATCATGGTCGCACGGTACAACAGTGTGTCGAGGCAGCGCTGGGATTCGTCGCCGACGAAAACATCTCGTTACAATGCGCAGGAAGAACAGACACCGGCGTGCATGCCATTCACCAGGTGGCGCATTTTGATACCAGCGCCGAACGGCAACCGCATTCATGGGCCTTCGGCGCCAACAGCCGACTGGATGCGGATGCCAACGTGCTCTGGGCGAGAGAGGTAGCGGATGAGTTTCATGCCCGATTTTCCGCCACCGGCCGGGCCTATCGCTACGTCATTCTCAATCGTCCGGTGCGCAGCGCCACCCTGGCGCGCAAGGTTGCCTGGGAGTGCCGGCCGCTGGATATGGATTCCATGCAGCATGCCGCCACCTTATTGGTGGGTGAGCACGATTTCAGCGCCTTTCGCAGCGTTGGCTGTCAGGCCAAATCACCGGTCCGCAGGATCAATCATCTCACCCTGACCCGCAGCGGCGATTACCTGGTGATTGATGTACACGCCAATGCGTTTTTGCAACACATGGTGCGTAATATAGTGGGTGTCCTGCTGGAAATCGGTATTGGTAAACAACCCGTGGAATGGTCCGCCGAGGTACTGGAAATGCGCGACCGTACCCTGGGCGGTGTCACCGCCCCGGCCGAAGGGCTGTACCTGGTGCAGGTGGATTATCCGGTTGCCTTCAATATCCCCCTGCCGCAGTCCCTGCAATGGCCGCTGTGCCTGTGAATGCTACAATCGCATTCTTATGTCGGATATCGTCAGACTATGAGTGACAACATGAACCGGGATGCCGGCTTATACCCCAGAACCCGGGTAAAAATTTGCGGTATCGTCCGCGTCGAGGATGCACTGGTTGCAGCCCATGCCGGCGCCGATGCGATCGGCCTGGTGTTTTACGAGTCCAGTCCACGGTCGGTTAGCATCGGGCAGGCGCGTGCAATTCTCGATGCCCTGCCGGCCTTTGTCAGTCGTGTTGCGCTGTTCGTGGATGCCGGTGAACAGTATATTCGTTCGGTGCTGGAAGCGTGCCCGGTGGATGTTCTGCAATTCCATGGCAATGAACCTGCTTCCCGTTGCAGCATTTACGATCGCCCCTATATCAAGGCATTACGCGTGCAAAGCCGGGATCAGGTGATAGAGCAGTCGCGTCAACACAGTAATGCCAGCGCTTTGTTGCTGGATACCTGGAACAGGGATCTCGCCGGCGGTACCGGTCAGCAGTTTGACTGGTCACTGATACCCGATGAGTTGGACAAGCCGGTGATATTGGCAGGAGGTCTAAACCCTGATAATGTCAGAACCGCTATTTTACAGGTCAATCCGTATGCCGTGGATGTGAGCGGTGGTGTTGAGGCCAGCCGGGGTAACAAGGATCCGGAAAAAATCAAATCGTTTATCAATGAGGTCAATAATGCAGTCATCAGGCAGTAGTGCAGCCATGGGTGAGGACGCTGTTCCAGTAAGCGATCAGCCAATGCCGGACAAAAACGGTCATTTTGGCCCCTATGGAGGACGCTTTGTCGCCGAAACCCTTATGGGTCCGCTGCAGGAACTGCAGGCAGCCTATGAAAAATACATGCGCGATGAGGAATTCCTCGCCGAACTCGACCAGGAACTGCAACACTACGTGGGCCGGCCATCACCCCTGTACTATGCCAGGCGCTGGTCCGAACGAGTGGGCGGCGCGCGTATATATCTGAAACGCGAGGATCTGAATCATACCGGCGCGCACAAGGTCAACAACACCATCGGCCAGGCATTACTGGCCAGGCGAATGGGTAAAACCCGCATTATCGCCGAGACCGGCGCCGGCCAGCATGGTGTTGCCTCGGCCACGGTAGCGGCACGCCTCGGCCTGGAGTGTGTTGTCTACATGGGTGCGGAAGACATTCAGCGTCAGGCTCCCAATGTCTTTCGGATGAAGTTACTCGGCGCCACGGTCGTGCCTGTGGAGTCCGGTTCCAGAACCCTGAAAGATGCGCTCAACGAAGCCATGCGCGACTGGGTCGCCAACGTTGACAACACCTTTTACATTATCGGCACCGTGGCCGGTCCGCATCCCTATCCGGCCATGGTCCGCGATTTCCAGGCTATCATCGGCCGTGAGGCCAGGACCCAGTGTTTGCAACAGACCGGTCGATTACCGGATGCCCTGGTGGCCTGTGTCGGTGGCGGCTCCAACGCCATTGGTCTGTTTCATCCCTTCCTTAGCGATACCGCTGTATCCATGTACGGTGTCGAGGCCGGCGGCGAGGGTATTCAGAGCGGTCATCATGCCGCACCCCTGAATGCCGGGCGTCCCGGGGTATTGCACGGTAACCGGACCTACCTGATGGAAGACGATAACGGCCAGATCATCGAAACCCATTCGGTGTCGGCCGGTCTGGATTATCCCGGAGTCGGTCCCGAACATGCCTGGCTCAAGGACAGCGGCCGAGCACGCTATGTGACCGTTAATGATGATGAGGCCCTGGCGGCATTTCATGATCTGACCCGTACCGAGGGGATATTACCGGCACTGGAATCCAGCCATGCACTGGCCTATGCTGACAAGCTGGCCCGGGAAATGAGCAGTGACCGCATCATTTTAATCAATCTGTCGGGTCGTGGTGACAAGGATATCAATACGGTGGCTACCATCGAGGGTATAAACCTCTGACCGCAGGACACATTTTTACTCGTATATAACTATTGTATGAACAACCGCGAACGCCTGATTGACCTGATTACCGAGCACGAGCTTGATCGTGTGGATGTGGCCGAAATGCTCAAGGTCAAGCCTGCGCAAGTCGATCACTGGCTGGCCTCGAACGAGTCCAGACTCCATGAAGAAGTCCCGGAGATGGCTATCGAATTGCTCGAGTTGAAGCTCAGGTTACAATCCCGAAGTTCACCGGAGTGACTCCAGGCCGGTTCTTCACCCTGATACCCCGCTGGAATTATTATTTAATATGAGTCGTATTGCTGCTTTATTTGATGGTCTGAAAGCTGATCATCGCGTCGCCCTGGTGCCGTTCATTACCGCCGGCGATCCGGATCCGGAGGCTACCGTGCCCATCATGCATGCCCTGGTGGAAGGTGGTGCCGACATGATCGAACTCGGCGTGCCGTTTTCGGATCCCATGGCGGATGGTCCGGTCATCCAGCGGGCCAGTGAGCGTGCATTGAAGCATGGCGTGAGTCTGTCGCAGGTTTTGAACATGGTTGAGCGTTTCCGCCAGGATGATACCGCCACACCGGTGATCCTCATGGGCTACCTGAATCCTGTCGAAATCATGGGTTATCAGAAGTTTATCGACCGCGCCACAACGGTGGGTGTTGACGGCTGCCTGATCGTGGATCTGCCGCCGGAAGAAGATACCGATGTGTTACCCCTGTTTCGCGCCCGGGGTATCGATCAGATTTTCCTGATCTCACCCACGACCACGGATACGCGGCTGGATATGATCAGCAGCGCCGGAAGCGGTTTTCTTTACTACGTTTCCCTCAAGGGAGTCACCGGCAGCAGCCGTTTGAACGTGGATGAGGTGAGACAGAAACTGGAACATATACGTACCCGCACAGATTTACCCGTGGGCGTGGGCTTTGGTATCAAGGATGCGGAAACCGCCGCCGCCATGGCTGCTATCAGTGACGCCGTGGTTATTGGCAGCAGCCTGGTGGAGTATTTGAGTCAGCGAGCCGGAGAAGCTGATAAACTGCCCGCTCATGCCCGTGAATTTCTGGTTACCATGAGGCAGGCCATGGATGCGGTCAGAACAGAGTCGAAATTATGAGCTGGTTTAAAAAAATCCTGCCTTCCGGCATCAAGAGCAATGGCAGTCCCAGGCGGACCGTGCCGGAGGGTGTCTGGACCAAATGTGTGAAGTGCAACGCCGTGCTGTACCGGGCCGAGCTGGAACGCAATCTCGAGGTTTGCCCCAAATGCAGTAACCATATGCGCATCAGTGCCCGTGTTCGCCTGCAGGGTTTTCTCGACGAAGATGACCGGGTTGAGATCGGGCAACATATCAAACCGGTGGACAAGCTCAAGTTTCGTGACAGCAAGAAATACAAGGATCGACTCAATCAGGCAGCCCGATCCACGGGTGAATCCGACGCCCTGGTGGTCATGAGGGGCCAGGTGCGGGCATTGCCCGTGGTGGCCTGCGCGTTCGAATTCAGTTTTATGGGCGGTTCCATGGGTTCGGTTGTCGGGGAACGTTTTGTTCTCGGTGTGGAGACCGCCATGGAATACCGCATACCCCTGGTGTGTTTTTCCGCCAGTGGCGGTGCACGCATGCAGGAAGCCATTGTCTCCCTGATGCAGATGGCCAAGACCAGTTCGGCGCTGGCGCGGTTGAAACAACAGGGCATCCCCTATATCTCGGTACTCACGGATCCGACCATGGGCGGAGTCTCCGCCAGCCTGGCCACACTGGGTGATATCAACATTGCCGAGCCTGGCGCGCTCATCGGCTTTGCCGGTCCACGGGTCATCGAGCAGACCGTTCGAGAGACCTTGCCCGAGGGTTTCCAGCGCAGTGAATTTCTGCTCGAACACGGTGATATCGACATGATCGTGGATCGCCGTGAAATGCGTGAGCGGGTAAGTTCCCTGCTTGCCAAGCTGACTCATCAGCCGGTTCCGGCCTGACAATCATGCTGCAGGAAATCAATTCCAGCTATAAGCCACGGTTCAACCGTCTGGCGGACTGGTTAAGCTGGCAGGAAGGCCTGCACTTCAAGTCTATAGAACTGGGCCTTGATCGTTGCCGTGCGGTTGCCGGCAACATGGGCTTGCTGGAACCGGAATTTGCGGTCATCAGCGTGGCCGGAACCAACGGCAAGGGTTCGAGCGTGGCTATGCTGGATTCCATACTGACGGTTGCCGGATACAAGACCGGCTGTTACACATCTCCGCATTTGATTCATTACAACGAGCGCGTGCGTATTCGCCGCAAACAGGTGAGCGATGAGGCACTGTGTGAAGCCTTTGCCCGCATCGATGCTGCCCGTGGTGATATTTCGCTGACCTATTTCGAATTCGGTACACTGGCGGCACTGGATATCTTCAAGCGTGAGGGCATCGATATTGCCATTCTGGAAGTCGGCCTGGGCGGGCGGCTGGATGCGGTCAACATTCTTGATGCCAACGTCGCCCTGGTCAGTACCATCGCCCTGGATCATGAATTCTGGCTGGGCAAGAATCGTGAATCCATTGCCCTGGAAAAAGCCGGGATTTTCCGCCCGGAAACGCCGGCGGTATGTTCAGATCCCCATCCGCCGCGTTCCCTGGTCAAGCGCGCACAGGAACTGAATACTCCCTTGCAACTGCTTGACCGCGATTATAAATACGTGGCACGGGCAGACAGCTGGGACTGGAAGACACTCAATATCGAAATCCGGGATTTGCCAAAACCATGTCCCTATAATCATTACCAGATGCAAAACGCCGCCGGAGTATTAAGAGCACTGCGGCACCTGCATGACATGTTCCCGGTGAGCGATGAAGCCATTCGCGAGGGGCTGACTCAAGTGCGGTTCCCGGGCCGTTTCCAGATGATCCCGGGTGAGATCCCCATTATCATGGATGTTGCCCACAATCAGAATGCAGCGTCCATACTCGCTGAAAATGTCAAGCGGCTGGGCTGCACGGGCAAGTCCCACATACTGATTGGCATGTTGAATGACAAGGATCATTCCGCGGTGTTCAGGGAACTGCAACCACTTGCCGATTCCTGGCATATCGTGGAACTGGATTCCGAACGCAAAACCAGCCCTGATATGCTGATGCAGGAACTCGAACTCATGGGGGATGAAAAACCCCGCCGTGGATACCCGTCACTGGGCAAGGCCCTGCGTTCGATTCGCAAGCACGCCAAACCCGGTGATCAAATCGTGATTACGGGTTCCTTCCTTACGGTGGGTGCCGCCATGCGCTACCTGAAACGCAATATACGGCTTGTTTAGCATGGATCAGAATCTCAAGGAACGCCTGGTAGGCGCATCGGTATTGATCATCCTTGCCGTGATTTTCATTCCCATGTTTTTAAGTGATGTGCCGATTACCGATGACAGGATCACCGGGACCAATATCCCCGAGAAACCGGAGACGTTCAGCTCGCGTATTGTTCCCCTGGAAGCCGCGCAGGACAATGAGGCTGCTGTAGATCCACTGCCGGACAGCACTGGTATGGAAACCGGCGGCGCGCAGGAGGCGCTGTCACCCGGGTCCGATGTTGACACGTTGACGGGCGGAAATATCGAGCCGGACAATGACACCGAACCGGTTATCAGGGAAGTGGTAAAGGACCCCGGCGGCGTCGGCCTGACGGCCTGGGTCGTACAGCTTGGCAGCTTTACCTCGGAGGACAACGCCCGGTCCTTGAACCAGGAGTTGCGTAAAAACCAGTTTCCCAGTTTTGTCGAACCCCTGGTACGGGATAATAGTGTCATCTACCGGGTCCGGGTGGGACCCGAATTACGGCGATCCAACGCCGAGGACCTGAAAGAGCGAATCAGTAAAACCATGGGCGTTGAGGGCATACTGGTCGAGTACCCATGAGCATTGCAATAATCATGGTGATTATGTGACTTGCTGATAAAACCCTGTAGAATCTGCCACTTGATAAAGCAAACCTGACACATGCAAGCAGCTGACATTACTATCCTGGTCATCCTGGCAATACCGGCACTTGTAGGCGTCATGTACGGATTTCTGAATATCGTCTTTTCCCTGCTCGCCTGGGTGCTGGCATCCGGTATTGCCGTCAAGGCTACACCCTTGCTGGCGCCCATGTTTGAGAGCCAGGTGGAAACGCCACTGATCAGAAGCGTGCTGGTATTCGCCGGGATTTTTATCGTCAGCCTGATGATTCTCTCGGCACTGGGTTATTTCATCGTGAAACTGCTGGGACGGGCGGGTCTGACGGCAGCGGACCGCATTCTCGGTCTGCTTTTCGGTTTTGGACTGGGACTCGCGATTGTCGGAGTCGTGATTTTTCTGGCCGGATTCACCGCCTTTCCGAAGGAATCCTGGTGGGAAAATTCACGCCTTGTCAGACCTTTTGAAAACGTCGCGGTCTGGGGGCAGCAATACCTGCCCGAGAGCCTGGTAAAACATCATGGCTACGAGTTCGATCAAACACCAGCCACGGCCCCCGGGGCACCATCCGCACCGGCGGGTGCGCCACCACAACCTGAAGTCAACACCTGACCATAAACTATGTGCGGCATAATCGGTATCGTCAGTAACGGTCCCGTCAACCAGATGATTTATGACGGCCTGACCTTGTTGCAACATCGTGGCCAGGATGCCGCGGGAATGGTCACCTATGATGAAGGCCGGCTGTATTTGCGCAAGAGCAACGGCCTGGTGCGCGATGTGTTCCATACCCGGCACATGCTCAACCTCAAGGGCAGTATGGGCATCGGTCATGTCCGTTATCCCACGGCCGGTTGTGCATCCTCCGCCGAGGCCCAGCCTTTCTACGTCAACTCGCCCTACGGGATCACCCTGGCTCATAACGGCAATCTCACCAATGGTGAAAGCCTGAAAGAACAACTGTTTCGTGATGATCTGCGACATCTGAATACCGATTCCGATTCCGAGGTGCTGCTTAACGTGCTTGCCCATGAATTACAGAAGCAGGGCAAACTGCGCCTGGCAGTGGACGATGTTTTTGACGCCGTATCCGAATTGCACAAGCGTTGCAACGGCGGTTACGCCGCTGTGGCCATGATCACCGGTTTCGGAATTCTGGCGTTTCGCGATCCTCACGGTATCCGCCCCGTAATATTCGGAGACCGCATCACCGATCGCGGCAGGGAATATATTGTGGCCTCCGAGAGTGTCGCGATTGATTCCCTGGATTTTACCGTACAGCGTGACATCAAGCCGGGCGAGGCGATTTTCATCACCAGGGACGGCCAGTTGTTCAGTCGTCAATGTGCCGATAATCCCCGCTATGCCCCGTGTATTTTTGAACATGTTTATCTGGCCCGGCCCGACTCCATTATCGATGGTATTTCAGTCTACAAGGCGCGCCTGCGTATGGGTGAAGCCCTGGCAGACAAAATCCTGCGCGAACGGCCCGACCATGATATCGATGTGGTTATACCGATACCGGATACCGGACGTACCGCGGCGCTGCCTCTGGCTTACAAACTGGGCGTGAAGTACCGGGAGGGATTCATCAAGAATCGCTATATACCACGTACATTTATCATGCCCGGGCAGGCCGTACGTAAAAAATCAGTGCGCCAGAAACTCAATGCTATTGAACTCGAATTCAAGGACAAGAATGTATTGCTGGTGGATGATTCCATCGTTCGTGGCACCACTTCCGGGGAGATTATCGAGATGGCCCGCGATGCCGGGGCTCGCAAGGTCTATTTCGCCTCCGCGGCGCCACCGGTTAAATATCCCAATGTCTATGGAATTGACATGCCGGCCGCGGAGGAATTGATCGCCCACAACAAAACCGAGAATGAAATTGCCGCACACATCGGCGCCGACTGGTTGATATACCAGGATCTGGATGAATTGATCGAGGCTGCCCGTTTCGGCAATCCCGCCATTGAGGACTTTGATACTTCATGTTTTGATTCACGCTACGTGACCGGTGATGTTAACCAGGAATATCTGGATCACCTCGCGGAAATGCGAAATGACGGCGCCAGAAACAAACAACAGGTCAGCGATGAGAACCTCATAGACCTGTCCAATTCTGCAGATATAAACCAGTAAGTTCCCGGCCCGGACGGTACTTCGGCGGGATTTCCCGTCCGCATCCAGGCTGAAAGTCTTTTCCCTCTTTTTCTCATCATTGCACATTTTCAATCGTGGAACACCCCTGAAATCCGGCTGGTTATCTCATCCGCAGTATTTTTCAAGTATTTGAAAACCATGCCGATAATCTTTACGGATCCCATCGGTTCGGGCATCAATCTGAAATGGATTGTATCCCCGGGGAATCCTTGATTAAGCCGGAGATCCCTGCGCTACAGGGATGTACCTCCATTACTCAATCATGCAAGTGACTGAGAAATCGAAAAAACAAAAATCGAATTTTCGTTTTACGTGCTCTTGAAATCCCGGGACGGAATTATTCGGAGCTTAGCTGATAATTAACAGATGGCAGGAATAATGATGAAGCAGAAATTACTCTACATACTTGTACCCGACGCCAATATCAGTCCCTTTGACGTTACCCTGGCAGCGGATGCCGGCTTTACACAGATTCTTCCCTTCACGGGTGTCAAACCTGATAATGTTCTATCCATGGTTCAGGACGCAATTTTTGCCCGTCCCCCAAAACGCTTTAATGATACGGGGATTTTCATCGGTGGACGTGATGTGCATCTCGCCACTGATATGTTCCAGAATGCGAAAAACGCCATGGTAGGCCCGTTTGAAGTCGGTGTTTTTGCCGATCCAAACGGTGCTTATACCACTTCCGCCAGTATTGTCGCCCTGGTTGAGCAAACCCTGAAAGAGAGAACCGGCAAGGGTCTGCAGGGTCGTACGGTATCGGTTTTTGGTACCGGTCCGGTCGGTCTTTCCACTGCGGTGTTAACGACCGAACAGGGGGCGATGACCAAGCTGTGTCAGTTGACAGCAGATGATGACAAGCGGGTTGCGGCCAGGTTCTGTCAGCGTTACGAAGTTGATGTTGAGTGGGTCAGTGCACAAACGCATCTCGAAAAGCTGAGAGCCCTGAAAGGCGCGGAAGTTGTCATTTGCGCAGCCAAGGCCGGCATTCGTATTCTCGGAATGGAAGAACTGGATTTTGCGGACAAGATGCTTGTTGCCGCGGATACCAATGCAGTGCCTCCTACTGGCATCGAAGGCATTGAAGCCAACGATCTGAACAAGCAGGTAGAGTATGCCAGGTCCACGGCCTATGGAATTGGTTCACTTGCCATCGGTGCTTTGAAGTACAAGACGCAGTTCGGATTGTTTGTGAAAATGCAGGAATCACCCCAGGCTGCCCTGCTTGATTTTCATGATGCCTACGATTTTGCCATATTAGAGTTGTACAAGGCGAACAGTAAAAAGCATGCAGCATAATTGATCCGTTACCCCGTGTACCGGGAGATAACGCATGACATCGGTCGCGGAATAATGATGGCTGTTAACGCTTGAAGACGGGCTACGCAATCAATCCCTGATGACTATGGTTTTCATCCGGGACGCGGTGCCCGATTTGATCATAACCTGTGATTTTCTCACCTTGAATTGATCAGCAATCAGCCGGATCAGTGCCGAGTTAGCCTCGCCGTCCACGGGCGCGGCCCTGATCTCTGCCAGCCAGGTTCCGTCCGTTGTTTGTTGAAGAGATTGTCTGCGGGCTTTGGGTTTGACCCTGACCCTGAGCGTGATCATGGAATCAAAGCAGGTTTAACAGTTCCGGTAAAAGGCGCATGACCGCAGTCGTGCAATTGCCGAGATACTTTTCAATGATCTCCATGGTGATCATATCCCCGGTTTTTCCGGCTGCCCTGTTCACAACCATGCAAACAGACGCGTAATCCAGATCAAGTTCCCGGGCCAGGGTCGCCTCGGGCATGCCGGTCATGCCGACGAGATCGCATCCATCGCGTTCCATGCGAGCTATCTCGGCAGCGGTTTCCAGGCGCGGACCCTGGGTGGCGCCGTAGGTTGCCTGTGGCATCAGGCTGATGCCGCAGGTGTCTCCGGCACGGATAATTAATCGGCGCAGGTCGGAGGAATACGGATGGGTGCAATCGACGTGAACCACGTTGTTGAGGCCGTCCTCGAAAAATGTATGACCGCGGCCCCATGTGTAATCAATGATTTGATCCGGTATGGCCAGTACCCCGGGCTGCATCACAGCGGTGATTCCGCCGACGGCGTTGATGGCGATTATTTTTTCCGCACCGACTTCCCTGAGTGCCCAGATGTTTGCCCGGTAATTGATTTTATGCGGTGGTATAACATGAGGGTTACCATGGCGGGCAAGAAATACCACCTTGCGATCATTGAAATTGCCGGTCGTCAGTATACCCGAATGCTCGCCGTAGGGCGTTTTCTGTAATCGTTGTGATGCATCGCTCAAGCCTTGAAGCGAAGCCAGTCCCGAGCCGCCAATGATACCAATGATGGGCATGGCTTCAGGTCTCCCTGACGGCGAAGATGCCGGGACTGTTACGCAGGTAGTTTTGATAATCCATGCCGTATCCGAACACGTAACGGTCCGGTATGCTGAGTCCTGTAAAATCGGCATGGCGGATATCACCCTGCCGGCTCGTTTGTTTGTCGACCAGTACCGCGGTGTAGACCTTGCGTGCATCCAGTCGGAAACACTCATCCCTGATAGCGGCCAGGGTCAGCCCCTTGTCGAGTATGTCATCCACTATGAGTACAACCCTGTCCCGGAGCCTCAGTCCGGGTGTACGTTCCCAGCGCAAGACGCCACCCGAGGCATTGCCTTCATATCGTGTAGCGTGCACGTAATCGAGTTGCAAAGGGAATTGCAGGCGAGGTAACAGCATCCCTGTCGGCACGATACCGCCGGTCATGATGCATAATAGTATCGGGTTTGACTGTGCCAGGCTGCCGGTAATGGCCACGGCCATGTTTTCCAGTGCGGCTTCCACCTGGGCAGCGTCATACAACAGCTCGGCCTCGGCATAAATCTTTTCGATTTCTGCAGCAGTGACTTCAGCCATCCTGCCCTAACCCTGCCTGACCGGCCCGGTGCCGGGCGAACTGCCAGGCGCAACGTCCGCTGCGTGAGCCATGTTCCAGCGCCCACTGTAACGCCGGCTCTCTGATCGCATTATGGCCGGTCTCCGGAATGCCGAATCTTTTCAGCCAGTGACTGACGATTTCAAGATATTGATCCTGGGTGAAGGGATGAAAGGCGAGCCAGAGTCCAAAGCGCTCCGATAAGGATATTTTTTCCTCAACAGCCTCACTCATGTGCAACTCACCGTTCTGAAAACCGCTGTCCAGGTTATCCTGCATGGTTTCGGGAAGCAGATGTCTGCGGTTGGATGTGGCATAAATCAGTATGTTCTCCGGGGTTTCACTGATGGAACCGTCAAGAATGACCTTGAGGGCCTTGTAGCTGTCGTCATTCACTGAAAAGGACAAGTCATCGCAATAAATGATAAAGCGGCCACTGGCGTCCCGGAGCAGATTGACAACATCCGGCAGGTCGACCAGATGTGTTCTTTCGACTTCGATGATTTTCAGGCCGGCGGATTGATAGCGGTTATAAATGGCCTTGATGACCGATGATTTGCCAGTACCCCGTGGCCCCCATAACAATACATTATTAGCCGGCAACCCCGCTATGAACTGGCGGGTGTTCTGATCAATCAGCTGCTTCTGCGCGTCAATGCATAACAAATCATCGGTGTCTATGTTCGATACCTGCCGGATTTGTTCGAGTACGCCACGCCAGCCGGTTTTGCGCCAGCGAAAGGCTGAGCCGTCATTGACATCAGCCGTTGCCGGCTCCGGGGGAACGAGTCCTTCCAGCCTGTCCAGCAATTTGTGGGCGCGTTCTACGAGAGTTTCAATATCTGTCACGGGAAAGTTTGCCGGGATGATTCAGGCTGTATAGTAATGAATCCCGTAACAGAAAAAAACTGTCTGATAGAAATGCGGAAGGACAAGCCGGCGGGTTATCTCCGGGCGGGTATATTCAGATATCTTTCAGAGCCTGGTTGAGTTTCGCCTCAATACGTTTTTTATAATTGAGAAAATGGATGGTCTGGAGATTTCCAGGCTCGATTATATTGAGGATTCCGCGTGAGAAATCGATATCGGTAATGTAAATTGGATACGAACGCCCTCCCTGCCGCCCGGATACGACATACCGTGCCACGGCGCTGAATACCTCCCGGCCATGATCCAGAGTCGAGAATTCACGATCATTACAGAATATGCTCAGTGAAGTATGGTCGTCCTTGTCCAGACTGCCAATGACCTTGATATCGGTATAGCCAGGATGTTCATTCCGGCTGCAGGAATCCACCTCCGTTATACTGTATTTTCCTGAACGCGTGGTATGAATTTCGTAATACTCTGTATCTATATTCCCGATATCGAGCATATCACCGGTTATGAACCGCTTCCTGTTGAGTATGCTTTTGAAAAACAGATCAAAGTGTTCTATGAGTGCTGATTCGCTGTAGAACGAGGTTGATTGTCTGAACAGGGTACCTTTCTCATCCAGTATATAAATACCAGCCTCATCGTCATTGACGCTGTAAAAAACCTGGATGACCGATCTCCGGTTTAAACGGTAAATTGCGGGCAGACAGGTTCGCCATTGATTGGCGAGGTCAAAGATAACAGGGCTGAAATCCTCAACCGGTTTGCCCAGGTATCGATACAGGTTGTCATTACCCAGGGAATCCACATGCTGGAATTTTCCGGCCTTGTATTCCAGTACGTAATGCACATCTTCCGCTTCCAGGATATAACGACACTGTTCGCGGCCGTATTTACCGTAGATTGAATGGGAAATATCCTTGATCAGGGTCCTGATACGCCGTGCTATGGTGTTGCCGTAATTACCGGAAAAACTGTAAACAGACAGGGTTGCATCGGGTATTGATCGCGAATCGGGGGACCATGACAGGAAGTCACAGATACACTGCATAAATCCATCCATGCCATCGTAATGATAAATCAGGACTTCATCCCAGCTGGTGGTGATGATCAGATCAAACTTCTGTGCCAGGTTCTTGTGCAGACCGCCAAAGCTCAGGGCGTCATTGCGGTTACTGGTCAAAAGCCGTTCGCCGCTGATCAGCGCTGAGATCGGGCAAGACTCCACGTTGACGAACAGGGCGGCATGTTTGATCGTCGACGTGTTGCTGAGATCGTGGAAATCCGGTTCGCAGGCATGGCCACCGGGAAACAGTTCCTGTAGCGCATTCTGGATTTCCCGGATCTGACGGACAGACAGGCTTTCATCCAGGCTGTAGAGCAATATGGCAGTATGAAGATCCATGACCTGGTTGAGATGGCTCCAGGCAATGAGCTCCATGATATGTTGCGCGCGTTTGAGTGGTTGATGATTTTCGCATGAAGACGGGGATACACGCCCGCGATAGAGGCTCCAGAAATTCCTGCCTTCGCTGTGCCGGCTCTGGACAAAAGTCAGTTCCGGTTCCAGCAGGTCCGGAGCTATACCGCGATTGACTATCTCGATTTTCCCCGCTTTTCTCTCGAAGGCCGCATAGAGCTTTCGCCCGAGTACGTTGAGCTCGGTTTCACTGATGCGGTATACCTCGGAATGCCGGCGGGCGAAACCGGACAGAAAGCGGTAACTTTCCGTGAGTGTCTTGATGAGCCTGGTTTTCTGCCGGGCAACATCATCAATTTTCCAGCGGCTGTTGCTGTCCAGCATGATGAAATGTTCCCTGTCCCAGCCCCAGTCCAGTACCAGATCCTCGAACAGGTTGCGGCGCCAGGATCGATTTTCCCTGCGAATGTCCACACTCAGTTTCTCGTTAATCTTGAAGTAGAAACATTCACGAAAGGTGTTCAGGCGGTCAGTGTCCTGACCGGTCATGAGGTACTGTTCGATATGGCGATACATAATGATGTAGGGGTCGAGGCTGGCAATGTCTCTTGCACCCGTGTAAACCAGTTGTTTGAACCGGCTCGAGAGGAGTTCGATACGGGGATGGTCACTTGCATAGACTTCCATCAGCAGCAGTTTTATCACGGATTTGTAGGGCGAGTTGATGCCCTTGTACAATTGCCAGACCGCTGCGCCGAAAAACTCATCCGCGGGTACGGGTACGGGGCTGCCGAAATCAATCACCTCGCGTTCATCCACGAAGCGTTTGCTGTACAGCATTCCGGTATAGTTTTCGTAATTGTTTTCCTGTTCCGGCGGTACCAGCCACCATACCGGGTAACATCCGGCAATCAGCAGGCCGGAGCGGTAAAATTCATCCAGTAACAGAAAGTGCTGGCTGCTGCCACTGCTCTCGGAAGACAGGCTCTGGTGTTCCCCGGATCGAAATGAGCAGGCACTGAATATGAAAAAGTGTACCTCCAGATTCAGTCCCTCAGCCCATTTCTCAATCGCCCGGGCTTTTTCATTCAATTCCTCGATCCCGGCTTCCGGCAGGGAATCGCTGTGAATGAGCCAGACATCAAAATCACTTTTACTGGTGTAGGCAATGGAGCCACTGCTGCCCATGAAATAGATCCCGTGGATGTCCATTCTGAAGCGGGCACGGCGGTTATACTCAAATGACCTGAAATGTTTTTTTGCCGCTCTCAGCGTATCCTGTTGTGGGCTGTACTGGGAAATTCCCGCCGGCGTGTGCCTGGAGACATAGCCGGGAAAGCGGGGATGATTGCTGTGAAAGAGTAGCGGCAACAGTTTGAGAAAATCATTCTGCCGGTCGTTGAGGAGTTCACGGGTAAGTTGCAGGCGCAGATCGTTGATGTGGAAAAAACGATCACGGACGGCGTGCAGCGTGGTATCGGTATCGGGCAGGGGAAGATTTCTCATCCGTTTTCCTGGTTCTCGTCGGCAGGTATTGGATAAAGCGGAAATGGTTCGTTATCGCTCACAGTCTCTTTATCGGCCCGGGCGGACGTTTGTTGAATCATTAATGGCATGGATGCCTGTGCCGTCGAATTCCAGCCTGGGCAGGCGTTAAATTATTTTTACTATTTAATTCAATTAGTTAAAGGCTTGAATAACGATGACGAGGTGAGGTGATACGCATCGGGTTACGGACCCGTTACGTTCAGTCACACTGTGAATGTACCGGCGCCTGTCCCGCATCCGGATGAATCGCCGTTGCAGCCGATATTCATGCATTTACAGTGGTATTTTGGTAATCTTTCAACGATTTTCAGGGGTCCACCACTGTCCGGACAGATGATCGCAGGGATGCAGGGGGAAAGTCCGGGATACGCCGGAAATATCCACCCAAACTATCAGTAGCACAACATCGGTTGGAATGTGCCTGTCTGACCGGCCCGGGCAATTACCCACGCAGCGGGACCCGGAACACATCGATTACTGGAGAAATCTACAGGAGAAAAACTGATGTATACAAAAGATATGACGGTCGCCGGATTTGACGACGAACTATGGCAGGCGATGGAAGGGGAGAGGCAACGCCAGGAAGAGCACATCGAGCTTATCGCATCGGAGAACATGACCAGCCCGCGCGTACTGGAATGCCAGGGTTCGGTATTGACCAATAAATATGCCGAGGGTTACCCCGGCAAGCGCTATTACGGTGGTTGTGAATACGTGGATGTTGCCGAAACCCTGGCCATTAACCGGGCCAAAGAACTCTTTGGCGCCGACTGGGCCAACGTCCAGCCGCATTCCGGATCCCAGGCCAACGGCGCGGTATATCATGCCCTGCTCGAACCCGGTGACACGATCATGGGCATGAGCCTGGCTCATGGTGGCCACCTTACCCACGGCGCCAGCGTCAATGTTTCCGGCCGTATCTACCATGCGGTCCAGTACGGTCTGAATGTCGATACCGGCGAGATCGATTATGATGCAGCTGAAAAAATGGCGCTCGAACACAAACCCAAACTGATCATCACCGGATTTTCCGCCTATTCAAGAATTCTTGACTGGCAACGCTTCCGTGACATAGCCGACAAGGTCGGCGCCCTGATGATGGCCGATATCGCTCACGTTGCCGGCCTCGTTGCCGTTGATGAGTATCCCAGCCCGGTTCAGATTGCCGACGTCACCACCACGACAACACACAAAACCCTGCGCGGTCCGCGTTCCGGCCTGATCATGGGCAAGGCCAACGAGGAGATCGAGAAGAAAGTCAATTTCATGGTATTCCCGGCCTACCAGGGCGGACCGCTGATGCATATCATCGCCGGCAAGGCCGTTGCCTTCAAGGAGGCCATGCAGCCCGAGTTCAAGAGTTACATCCAGCAGGTCAAGAAAAACGCCAAAGTCATGGCGGAAACGTTCATGGAACGCGGTCTGAAAATCGTCTCCGGCGGTACGGACAATCACCTGTTCCTGGTGGACATGATTGAAAAGGGTCTGACCGGTAAAGAAGTCGATGCCGCCCTCGGTCGCGCCAATATTACTGTCAACAAGAACGCTGTACCGAACGATCCGCAATCACCCTTCGTGACCAGTGGTATTCGTATCGGCACACCCTCCATTACCACCCGTGGCTTTGACGAGGACGACTCCCGCCAGGTTGCCAACTGGATCTGCGATATTATGGATAACATGGGCGATGACAGTGTGATCGAGCGCGTCAAGGGTGAAGTGCTTGACCTGTGCCGAAGCAAGCCGCTCTATAATAACTAGATAAAGTACAAAGGCTGTTCCATTACGGGGCCGGCAGAGCGGCCCGTAATATTCTTGAAAATCAGGTAATCAGGGGGTAGGTGAATGCGGTGTCCGTTTTGCTCGAGCATGGATACGCGTGTCATTGATTCACGTCTTGTCGGTGAAGGCGATCAGATCCGCCGCCGCCGGGAATGTACGGCGTGTGCCGAACGTTTTACCAGCTATGAAACAGCCGAGCTCAACTATCCCCGGATCATCAAGTCCGATGGCCGCCGCGAACCCTTCAACGAGGACAAGTTACGTAATGGAATCATGCGGGCGCTGGAAAAACGCCCGGTTGAAATGGACAAAATCGAGGTCGCAGTAGCACATATCAAGCATAAATTCCGCACCCAGGGTGATCGGGAAGTTGACTCGCGTACCGTGGGTGACTGGGTGATGGAGCAACTGCGGGCCCTGGACCAGGTGGCCTACGTTCGCTTTGCCTCGGTGTATCACAGCTTCGAGGACGTCAGGGCCTTTCTCGATGAGATAGAACGTCTGGAAAACGAATTACCTCCGGAAATCAAGGAAAGCCAATTGAATCTGCTGCCGGCGGATGATGGTGGTGACAACTGACTCGCACCGGCAGAGATGAGAAAACCCCGTGACAGGCGCGTTGCATCAGACGCGATTTTTCCTGCCCGACAGCTGTTCTTGTCAGCGCGGCATACGCTCCTCGAGAGCCGTTTGGTTTCCTGATGAACTGGAGTAGTGCCGAATATCGCTTCATGGGGCGGGCCATGCGGCTCGCTGATCGTGCCTCGTTTCATGTCCAGCCGAATCCCAGGGTAGGGTGCGTGCTGGTCAGGGATGGAACTATCGTCGGAGAAGGCTGGCATGATCGTGCCGGTGAAGCCCATGCCGAGATCAATGCGCTGTCACGGGCAGGCGCCGCGGCCCGGGGCAGTGATTGTTACGTCACCCTGGAACCGTGCTGCCATGAGGGCAAAACGCCTCCCTGCACGCAGGCTTTGATCGGTGCCGGGATCAAACAGGTCATCGTGGCCATGCGTGATCCGAATCCGGAAGTTCGCGGGCAGGGTGAAGCGGAACTGCAAGCCTCGGGGATCAGGGTGCGAAGTGGCCTGATGCAGGCGCAGGCCGAAGCACTGAACCCGGGATTTTTAAAACGCATGCGCAAGGGCTTGCCCTTTGTTCGTTGCAAGATGGCCATGAGTCTGGACGGACGCACGGCGCTGGCCAATGGTAACAGTCGCTGGATCAGTTCCCAGGCTTCACGCCGTGACGTGCACCGGCTACGTGCCCGCAGTTCCGCAGTTCTCACCGGCATTAACACGGTGCTGGCGGACGATCCATGTCTGAACATTCGTCACGTGGATGCCGGGGGCTACCAACCGGCGCGTATCGTTGTCGATTCGTCGCTGCGTATGCCCATTGGCGCACGCATGTTGCAACAAGCGGGCACCATCATCATTGCTACACTTGCAGATAACAGTGAAAAACGCCGACTGCTTGAGCAGTCCGGCTGCATGGTTGTGACCGCGGATGAACACGATGGCCGGGTCGATCTGCAGTGGTTGCTGGAATTTCTGGCTCGCGAGATTGCAGTCAATGATCTGCTGCTTGAGGCGGGTGCGACACTCGGTGGTAAATTGATCACGCGAGGGCTGGTGGATGAACTGGTATTATATACCGCGCCCATGCTCCTCGGTGACAGTGCCCGCGGTCTGTTCACCTTGCCGGATTTCGAGGATATTGCCAATGGTCCGCAACTGCTTATCCGGGATATCAGGACGATAGGCCCGGATGTTAGAATCAGGGCAGAATTTATCCATAACCCGGATACATAAGTCAGTCATGTTCACAGGAATCATAGAGGCAATCGGTGAAATCGCCCATGTCCAGGATATTGGTGGTGACCGGCGTTTTCGCATCTGCACCAGTGAGGATCTGCAGGCGTCCCTGGATATCGGCGACAGCGTTGCCGTCAACGGCGTCTGCCTGACTGTAATCCATTTGCACGAAGCAATGTTCGATGTCGATGTATCCAACGAGACCCTGTCCTGCACCGCTCTGGGGGAATACGAAGTCGGCCACAAGGTTAACCTGGAACGGGCATTGACCCTGTCCGGCAGGCTTGACGGCCATCTGGTCAGCGGTCATGTGGACAGTACGGCGACCGTCATGGAAACGGGCGACGACGGGCGTTCGAGACGCATGTTGTTTGCAACCGATCCGGCATTGATGCGCTACATTGTACATAAGGGTTCGATTTGCGTGGATGGCACCAGCCTGACCGTCAATAGCGTGGAAAATAACCGGTTCAGTATCAATATCATCCCGCACACGCTGGAGCATACGATTATGTCGGAATACAGAACAGGCACCCGGGTGAATATCGAAGTGGACCTTGTCGCCCGTTATATTGAAAACATGTTACCCGCGAATCCCGGGGTATAAGCGATGGAACTGAATACAACTGAAGAACTGATCGAGGATATCCGCCAGGGCAAAATGGTGATCGTCATGGATGATGAAGATCGTGAAAACGAGGGCGACCTGGTCATGGCGGCGTCGAGTGTCACCGCGGAGTCGATCAATTTCATGGCGCGCTACGGACGCGGGCTTATTTGCCTGACCCTGACGCGAGAGCACTGCCGCAGACTGAATCTGCCGTTGATGGCGCGTAACAGCGAGGCCAGTCATATCACCAATTTTACCGTGTCCATAGAAGCTGCCGAGGGCGTGACCACGGGCATATCGGCAGCGGACCGGGCCCTGACTATACAGAAAGCCGTGGCTGAGGATGCCAAACCTTCTGACCTTGTGCAGCCCGGACATGTATTTCCACTCATGGCACAACCGGGCGGGGTTCTGTTACGCGCCGGTCACACCGAGGCTGCCTGTGATATGGCCAGGATTGCCGGCTTGCAACCGGCCGGTGTGATTGTCGAGATCCTCAACGATGACGGTACCATGGCCAGGCGGCCGGACCTCGAGGTCTTTGCGCGCAGGCATGATCTCAAGATTGGCACTATTGCCGATCTTATTAAATACCGGACCGAACACGAGCAGACCATCGAGCGCAAGGCGGAATCGGTATTACGCACCGAATACGGTGAATTCAACGTTATTGCCTACCAGGACAGCGTCGGCAATGATCTGCACCTGGCCATGGTCAGGGGTAGCGTAAACCCGGATCAACCGATACTGGTTCGTGTACACGTGGAAAATCCGGTTAATGACCTGACCGGCAGTATCATGGAGGATGGCAGCTGGCCGCTCAAGGATGTCCTGCAGCGTATCGGAAAGGAGGACAATGGCGTGGTGGTGATTCTGTGTAACCAGAATGATCCGGCTGATCTGATCAAGCAATTGCAACAACAGCAGAATGACGTTAATACAGAACCGGATAGCGGCAGAAAACACAACTGGGATATACGTACCATTGGCCTGGGATCACAGATCCTACGCGATCTCGGAGTGCGAAAAATGCGTGTATTGAGTGCGCGCAGAAAAATACATGCGCTTTCGGGATTTGGTCTGGAAATAGTTGAGTATGTCAATTGATATGAGCAAACATGATGGAAAACATTAAAACACTGGCCGGCGATAGCGGCGGATCCGGGCTGCATATCGCCATTGTGGCCAGCCGCTACAACGATTCCATAGTTGAACGGCTGTTACGCGGCTGTCTTGATAGTCTGCATGCACATGGCGTGGACAGCGATGCAATCCTGGTAGCGCGGGTCCCCGGGGCATTCGAACTGCCGTTGGTGGCCAGGGCCCTGGCAAAAAAACAGAAATACGATGCCATCATTGCCCTCGGTGCCGTTATTCGCGGTGATACACCTCACTTCGAATATATATCCGCTGAGTGCACCCACGGCATCGCCGAGACCGCCCTGCAATTTGATATACCGGTGGTCTTCGGAGTGCTGACCGTTGATGATTATGAACAGGCCATGCTGCGTTCCGGTAGCGAGGAGAGTAACAAGGGAGCCGAGGCCGCGATGACCGCGCTGGAAACAACCAGTGTGCTGGCGCAAATCCGGGATGAGTAACAAACAACGTTTTTCAACGCACGCCCGCATTCGTGCCCGGCGGGCAGCCGTACAGGCATTGTATCAATGGCATATTACCGAAGACCCACTGGAAGATATCGTGGAGGAATTCGAAAACGAGGCACAACGTCTCACACGGGTTGACCGGGATTACTTCAGGCAACTGGTTTCCGGTGTCGGTGAATACAAACAGGAACTGGAATCATTAATGGCGGCAAGCCTGGACCGGGATATCGAGCAACTGGATCCGGTGGAACATTCCATACTGTGTCTGTCGGTTTACGAACTGGCGTATCAGCCCGAGGTGCCGTTGCGCGTGGTCATCAACGAATCCATCGAACTGGCTAAAATGTTCGGCGCCGAGGAATCCTATACCTACATCAACGGCATTCTTGACAAGGTGGCGCGGGTGACGCGCAAGGACGAGGCAGGCAACGCAGTCAACTGTTAATGTCCCTGACTGAATTTGAAATCATCCAGGACTATTTCAATCGTCGCCTGAACGGCCATGCTGACGTGGTTCTCGGAATCGGCGATGATGCGGCAATTCTCGAGGTGCCGGCGGATAAACAGCTTCTGGTTTCCACGGACACCCTGGTTTCAGGATTGCATTTCCCTGATCACATCTCACCCCTCGATCTCGGTTACCGTTGTCTTGCCGTCAATCTCAGCGATCTGGCCGCCATGGGTGCTTCTCCGCGCTGGGCCACGCTGGCGCTGACCCTGCCGGAGGCGAATGCCGCCTGGTTACAGGGGTTCAGCGACGGTTTTTTCACACTGGCCGACAGGCATGGCCTGGCACTGGTCGGTGGTGATATCACCCGCGGTCCGTTAACCATTACGGTCCAGGTACATGGTTTTGCCGGACGCGGTCAGGCCTTGTGCCGCAAGGGTGCGAATGTTGGTGACCTGGTATACGTGACCGGAGAGCTCGGTGCCGCCGGTATGGCGCTGGCCTGTATGGAACATCGACTGGATTTGTCCGCGGAGTCTGTCAACCAGGTAGCCAGGCGGTATCTGCGCCCTGAACCGCGGCTGGCGGCGGGCATGGCCCTGATCGGCATGGCCAGCAGTGCTATAGATATTTCCGACGGCTTGCTGGCGGACCTGGGCCATATTCTCAAGGCCAGTGAAGTGGGAGCCACGCTGCGTCTGGATGATCTGCCATTACCTTCTGCCGCGGATGAAATCGGACGAAATGCAGCCGTTCACTACGCCCTTGGTTCGGGGGACGATTACGAACTCTGTTTTACCGTACCGGCAGTTGTGGTGCCGGAGATGGAGCAACGACTGCGCAACCTCTGTGCGGTTACCTGCATTGGTGAGATCAGCGATTCAAATGAACTGGATTGTATGGAAGCCGGGCAAACGGTGACCATCACCGGGCACGGCTTTCAGCATTTCGGCGCGGACTGAATCGCTGTAACGGTTTATGGATCAAATCAGGGCTGGCAGCACTTGATCTGTCCCGGAAGCCGGAGCAGTTATTGACTGGTGAGCGGACTGTCATAATCCGGTATGTCGGCAGTCAGTTTGCGGTTACGCTCGTTGATTTCATGGCGCATGGTTTTGCGCATCGCTGCGGCCTCGTAGAGTTTCTTTTCGAACCTGGTTTCCAGTTGCAGCGGTGGCGCCGCTACCGGTTTGCCGTCATCGCCAACAGCCACCATGGTGAAATAGCAGGAGTTGGTGTGACGCTTGCTGTTGCTGTGCAGGTCCTCGGCAATGACCTTGACGCCGACTTCCATGGATGTGTTGCCGACATAGTTGACGTTGGCATGAAAGGTGACCAGTTCGCCCACCTTGATAGGTTGTTTGAACGTTACCTGGTCCAGTGACAGGGTGACCACGTAGTTTTTACAGTATTTGGCCGCACAGGCATAGGCAACCTGGTCGAGCAGTTTGAGTATGCTTCCGCCATGCACATTGCCGGAAAAATTGGCCATTTCCGGGGTCATGAGCACGGTCATATAGAGTGATTTTTCCTGTTTTTGCATGGCTATTACATATTGATAGGAAGTTACAGGTTGATGTAGCCCTGCTCCCGAAGACGTTGCAGTTCATCGGGGCCGTAGGGAACCGAATCGATAAATGCAGGGATCTCGCCTTGATTGATACCGAGTGAGTTCATCGCGGTTTCACAGACTTTCATGTCGACTACCCGGAAAGCGTCAAGTTTGGCCGCCAGGTCAACCAGTCTGCGATTTTGTGCATAATTGGATCGTGTGAACAGATCAATTTCGGGACCATGCAGGACCATGACAATCTCGAGATTGTCGAAGGCCTCGGGCGAAGCGTCTGTAATCTCCTCAATCCGGACCAGCAGCGCCTGCAGTTCCTCTACGCTGTGATTACCGACATCGAAAACGTAGCGGTCATTACCGGGGTTGTATCCGGCTGCTGTGGCGCCGGCAGACAGGGACGAAGCCGTATGGGGCCCGGAACTGTCGGATACAGTGACCGGAACCGGTGGCGGGTCAGGGGCATCATCCCGGCCACAGCCTGTCAAACCGAGAATCGCCGTGAGCACCGCGATCCGCCATACAATATAAGTTCGTCTCCGGCACATGGTTTCATTATTATGGTCTTTGCTGTTACCAGGCAAGAGAAAATTATCCCGATAACCGACGATTGGATTGACTGTCATGTGTGAACTACTGGGAATGAGCGCCAATGTGCCCACCGATATCTGCTTCAGCTTTACCGGGTTGATGCAGCGAGGCGGCCATACCGGTCCACACCAGGACGGCTGGGGCATCGGCATATACGAGGGCAGGGCCTGCCGTACATTTCATGATCCCCATCCCAGCGCCTGGTCCGAGGTCGCCGAGTTGATCCGTAACTATGCCATCAAAAGCGAGAATGCCATTGCCCATATTCGCAAGGCCAACCGAGGCAAGGTCTGCCTGGCCAATACGCATCCGTTTACGCGGGAGCTCTGGGGCAGTCACTGGCTGTTCGCCCACAACGGTCAACTCAGGGGCATCAAGCAGCGGCCACTTCGCCATTACAGCAGAATCGGTACTACCGACAGTGAACATGCCTTCTGCTGGATGATGGATCGTATTCGCAAACGTTTCCCGGAACGGCCGCAAAACGGTACCGAACTGATTCGCTATATCTACAAACTGGCGCTGGAACTGGACAAGTCCGGGGTATTCAATTTTCTGCTTTCTGATTCTGTTAACCTGTATGCCTACTGCAGTACCAGCCTGTGCTGGATTACCCGCAAGCATCCATTCGGCGAGGCGCGTCTGATCGATACCGGCGAGGTGTGGGATTTCAGCAAGCTGACCACGCCCAAAGACATCGTGACCATGATTGCCTCAAGAGCGCTCACCGACAATGAAACCTGGACGCAGATGGAGAAGGGGGAGTTGCTGGTGTTTCGGAAGGGCATACCTGTGAATGGTGATTGGTGAATAGTGAATGGTGAATAGTGAATGGGGGGTATGACCGATTCCGTCTCGGTTAGACTCTGTTCACTAATCACTAATCACTAATCACCATTCACCACTCTACCCTCAGGCTGTTTTCCTTTGCTGAATAACCTTTTGCCATTCGGCCGGCCCACTCCGATGCACCGCATTGCCGTTGACATCCACGGCGACGGTCACCGGCATATCCTTGACCTCGAACTCGTGGATGGCCTCCATGCCCAGATCCTCGAAGGCGACGACGCGGGCGGCGATGATGGCTCGTGAGACCAGGTAGGCGGCGCCGCCCACGGCCATGAGGTAGACCGCTCCGTGGTTGCGGATGGCCTCCACTGCCATGGGGCCGCGTTCAGCCTTGCCGACCATGCCGATAAGCCCGGTTTGTCCGAGCATCAGTTCCGTGAACTTGTCCATGCGCGTGGCAGTGGTCGGTCCGGCTGGTCCCACCACTTCATCGCGCACCGGATCCACCGGGCCGACGTAGTAAATAAAGCGGTTGGTAAAATCCACGCCCTCGGGCAAGGATTCACCCTTGCCGAGAATATCGGCAATACGTTTGTGCGCGGCGTCGCGCCCGGTGAGCATTTTGCCGTTCAGCAGCAGGGTTTGTCCCGGTTTCCAGGTGGCGATTTCCTCGCGCGTGACGGTATCGAGATTGACCCTGAGCGCGGTGGGGCCGGCGTCCCAGGTGATCTGTGGCCAGTCATCGAGGTTCGGCGGTGTTTGCAGCGCCGGACCTCTACCGTCGAGCACGAAATGCGCGTGCCGCGTGGCGGCGCAGTTCGGGATCATGGCCACCGGCTTGTTGGCTGCGTGGGTGGGATAATCCCTGACTTTCACGTCCAGTACCGTGGTCAAACCGCCCAGCCCCTGGGCGCCGATGCCGAGATCGTTCACTTTCTCGTAGATCTCAAGGCGCAGTTCTTCGGCGGTGCTGCTCGGCCCGCGAGCGATCAATTCCTGGATATCGATGGGATCCATCAGTGATTCCTTGGCCAACGTCATGGCTTTTTCGGCAGTGCCGCCGATACCGATGCCGAGCATGCCCGGCGGGCACCAGCCGGCGCCCATCGTCGGAACGGTGTTCACCACCCAGTCGACGATACTGTCTGAAGGGTTGAGCATGGCGAATTTCGATTTGGCCTCCGATCCTCCGCCCTTGGCCGCCACGTGTACATCCACGGTATTGCCGCTGACGATTTCCATGTTGATGACCGCCGGCGTGTTATCCCCGGTGTTACGGCGGGCGCCGGCCGGGTCGGTGAGAATGGAAGCGCGCAGGACATTATCCGGATGGCTGTAGGCCCGGCGTACGCCCTCGTTGATCATATCGGCCACGCTCATCGTGGCATCCCACCTGATGTCCATGCCGACCTTGATGAACACCGTAACTATACCGGTGTCCTGGCAAATCGGGCGATGGCCTTCGGCGCACATGCGGGAATTAATCAGGATCTGCGCCATGGCGTCTTTGGCCGCCTGCGATTCCTCTTTCTCCCAGGCGGCGTTCACAGCCTGGATGAAGTCCACGGGATGAAAATAGGATATGAACTGTAATGCGTCGGCGACGCTGTCGATGAGATCGTCCTGGTGAATGGTAGTCATGGTGCTGTCAATGCTGCCGCTAAAGTCGTGTATTATATCGTTTTTAACCCGCTTGATGGGTAAAAATCCGAGCTTTGAGTAATTGCCGCCACTATATGCCCTGGTTGACCCGATGACCGAAAAAAACAGGCCTGATACCCTTTATCGTGCGCCGCGAGACGAGATCAGTCCCTTCGTTTTTGACGAGCAGGTGGCGGACGTTTTCCCCGATATGATTCAACGATCGGTCCCCGGCTATCACGCAACCCTGTCGGTGATCAGCACCGTTACCGCTGAATACGTACAGCCGCACAGCCGGCTCTACGATCTGGGCTGCTCGCTCGGGGCGGCCACACTGGCCATGCGTCGCGCCGTGCGCAGCGATGATTGTGAAATCATCGCCGTGGACAATTCGGCGGCCATGGTCCAGCGCTGCCGTAAACTCATGGCGCGGGAAGGCGGCGCTGTGCCGGTCCGTGTGCTGGAGCAGGATATCCTGGAGACGGCCATAGAAAATGCAGCCGTGGTGATCCTGAACTATACCTTGCAATTCATTCCGGCGGCGCAACGCGCGGACTTGCTCAGCCGCATCCATGCGGGCCTGTTGCCGGGCGGGGTATTAATGCTGTCGGAGAAAATCGTGCTGGAAGATGAGCAGGAAAATGCGACCATGAACGTTCTGCACCGGCGCTTCAAACGGCTCAACGGCTACGATGACCTGGAGATTGCCCAGAAACGGGCGGCACTGGAAAATGTACTGGTCCCCGAGACCCTTGCCGTGCATCGTGCCCGCCTCAAGTCCACGGGATTTGCCCCGGTCTTGCCATGTCTGCAATTTCTGAATTTCATCACCCTGATGGCCAGAAAACCCGGTTAACCATGCAGGTTGAATATGAACACATGTATTCAATGCTCTGTGCGGCCGGTATGCCGGACTGGTCTGCCGAACTTGCTGACAGGCTGGCAGGTTACTTCGCTGATATCCGGCACGGTGATTACCCGGCCTGGTGTGAGGCCATCACGGCGCTGCCGAATCTGGCCCCGTCAGTACGTATTTTCGATGAAGCCGTGGTCAGAATTGGCGCCGATAGCGACTGTGATGATGCCACGCGAGCCTGTATACACAAGTGTTTGCGTGAACTGATGCCGTGGCGCAAGGGGCCGTTTAATTTTTTCGGTGTCGGCGTGGATGCCGAATGGCGATCCGACCTGAAGTGGTCACGCCTGATTCGGGCCATCGCTCCGCTGGGCGGGCGTAACGTCCTCGATATCGGTTGTGGCAACGGCTATTATGGCTGGCGCATGCTCGGCGCCGGCGCCCGGCTGGTGATCGGAACGGATCCCACGCTGAGATTCATCGCCCAGTTCCAGGCTGCCAAAAAATATCTTGATGACTGTCCGCATTACGTCCTGCCGTTTGCACTGGAGGATTTGTATCGACGGCCGCCGGTATTCGACAGCGTCTTCTCCATGGGCGTGATTTATCATCGCCGCGATCCGGCGCAACATGTGTCCTCGCTGTTCCAATGTCTGCGCAGTGAGGGGCAAGTGGTGCTTGAATCACTGGTGGTGGACAAACCGGGAGACAGCGTGCTGGTCCCGGATGGCCGCTATGCGCGCATGAACAACGTCAGGGTCGTACCCACGTGCCGGGCGCTGCAACGCTGGCTGGACGAGGCCGGATTTGTTGATGCGCGTGTCATCGATGTCTGCAAAACCACACAGCAGGAACAACGCAGGACCGACTGGATGATCTTCGAATCGCTTCCCGATTTTCTCGATCCTGCCGATGCCAGTAAAACCGTCGAGGGCTACCCGGCGCCCATACGCGCCATCCTGCTGGCGGAAAAACCATGAGTCAGGAAATAAAGTTACGACAATACACACTGGTTATGGTGCTGCTGAATGCCTTTACCACACCGTTGATGTTGTCCGCGGTGAATGTGGCCTTGCCGCATATCGCCAGGGATTTGCACATGACCGCCGTGGAGTTGAGCTGGATTCCCATGGCTTACCTGATGGCCAGTGCCATGTTCGTACTGATATTCGGCCGGCTGGCTGACCTGTTCGGGCGTAAGAAGATATTCCTGCTGGGTACGGTTGCCGTGATCGTCACCTCCCTGATTGCGGCAGTGGCCAGTGATGATTATTTCCTGCTCGCCGCCCGTTTCCTGCAGGGGATCAGCGCCGCCATGCTCTATGCCACCCAGGTGGCGATCATCACTTCGGTGTTTCCCAGGGAGCAGCGGGGCCGGATGATTGGCTATACGATCGCGGCCATTTATCTCGGCTTGAGTGCCGGACCCCTGCTGGGCGGTTACCTGGTGGATCTGTACGGTTGGCGGGCGAGTTTCGTTTTTCATATACCACTGGCATTGCTGGTTTTGCTGATTGCCTTTCTGCGCGTACCCGGTGATTGGTCGTCGGAAAAAAATGAAAGCATGGATCTGTCCGGTGCATTGATATACGCCGGCTCCATAACCCTGCTTTGTGTCGGTGTAACCATGCTGCCGGCAGTGACGGGCATGATCAGTGTGTTGCTCTCGGTCGGCGGGTTCGGTTGGTTCATTCGTCACGAGCACGGCGTTGGATCGCCGTTGTTCGACGTCAGCCAGTTTTTTATCAACCGTGTATTCACCTTCTCCTGCATGGCGTCACTGATCATGTATACGGCAACGTTTGCCAATGTAGTGTTGATCAGCCTGTATTTACAATACATTCTCGGGCTGTCAGCCACCGCGGCCGGTACTGTTATGATGATCCAGCCCCTGACCATGGCCTTGCTGTCACCGTTCAGCGGCCGGCTGTCTGATCGTGTAGAGCCCCGCGTTATTGCCACCGTTGGCGTTATTATAACCGTGTCTGGCCTGCTCCTGCTGGCAGCACTGACTGCCGAGAGTGGATTAGCACAGGTAATTATTGCGCTCATTACCACGGGTGCCGGCTTCAGCCTGTTTTCATCACCCAATGTCAATGCCATCATGAGTTCCGTGGACAAGCGCTATTTTGGCAGCGCTACGGCAGCCATGGCCACCATGCGTATCATGGGGCAGCTTGCCAGCATGGTAGTAGTGACACTGGTTTTCAACCTGCTGTTACCCGGCGCCCGGCTCACCGATAATAATGTCGAGCAGCTTGGTCTTGCCATCAGCGCTACCTTTGCTGCAGCTTCAGTTCTCTGTATTGCGGCAATTTTCTTTTCCCTGTCTCGCGGGCGTGTCCGTTAACCCGTGGCTGGTTTCATCATCATTGCGATGCCGGTTTCTGTCCGCCGAGTACAGGCATGAATAGCGGTTTCGGCCATTGGCCTTGGCAATATACAATTGTTCATCAGCCAGATTGAACAATGTAGAAGGTTCCGCTTCATCGGTCGGATCGATAGTGGCAACACCGATACTCACGGTCAGTTTCCCGGCAACGGAAGAATATTCATGAGTAATTGCCATGGACCGTACACGTTCCAGTATGCGCATGGCAACCTCGATACTGCCGCTGATGGACGTGTCAGGAAGCAATACCACAAATTCTTCTCCGCCCACCCTTGCCACCCGGTCAGCCGGACGATTCAGACTGCCGTTGATACAATTCGCCAGCCTGACCAGGCACACATCACCCGCGCCGTGCCCGTAGTTATCGTTATATTTCTTGAAAAAATCCACATCAATAACCAGCAGTGACAATGCTGACGCCGAACGTTTGTTGCGCTCCCATTCCGTCTGAAAAAAATCATCGAAGGCGCGGCGATTGGGCAGATTGGTCAACGGGTCGCGGGAAGCCAGGGTTTTCAGCCTGTCATTGGCTTCAACGAGCAGGAGTTCATTCCTGATTCTGTCCCGATTGCTTCTGTAGGCGGTCAGGGCCGCCACGATAACACCCGTGGAATAAAACAGCATCAGTATGAAAATTGTTGTGTAATCGGGGCCGGCCGTGGCGAGTGCATACAGTGCAGCCAGGATGACCGGCAGATTGAATGCCAGGCAGGTAATGTAGAGCGGGGAATAGGAGCGGAAAATCACCGCAATGATACTGACAGTGATCATCCAGAAGGCAATTTGAGACTGAATCGGCCAGCTATTATTGAATTGTAATACCAGGCAGGCAATGGTGCTGCCGAATATCAGGCTGATCAGGACATGAGACCATAACCAGAACTCGATCCGGAAGCCAAACTGATAGCGATTCCTGAACCCAGTCAGCGAAACGCCGCGCAACAACAGCGTCATGCTGAAACACAGGGCCCATATAGCCAGTGTTGTTGTCTCAACTACCTGATATGTGACACGTAGATAAAATCCGAGGGCAAGTAAACCAAAGAAGCAGATCAGTTTGCCTTCGTTGTAAACCTGGGTCACCTGTTCGGCAATGATCTTGTTATTCACATGAAATACTCATGGCTTACTGAAGGCGCCGTAAACAGACAATACATCCTGTTGATCATCGCCGGTCAGTATAATTAAAAAACACCGCTTGTATGTGTCTTTCCCTGTTACTCCGGCCGCTGGAATGGTCAACGGAGATAAGTTCTGCATTCACTAATTGGCAGAAAACCTGTGCCTCCCGCTTGAGGCAGTGAGCTGAAAAAGCATCCGCAAATGCTTTTCAGCGCTTGCGAATCAGCGGGTTCAGTTCTGAACCATGACCGGAATTTCATCCAGCCTGGATTTGGCTTGCGACGCTTTTTTGTAAAACGACTCGATTTCATCGAAATTGAGATAACGGTAAACGTCGGATGCCATGGTGTCGATGTCCTTCGCAAATTCCAGGTATTCCTCCATGGTCGGTATATGGCCGAGTATGGAGGATACAGCGGCAATTTCAGCCGAGGCCAGATACACATCGGCGCCGTCACCCAGACGGTTGGGAAAGTTGCGTGTCGATGTGGAGACCACGGTGGAATTGGCGGCGACGCGTGCCTGGTTGCCCATGCACAGGGAACAGCCGGGCATTTCGGTGCGGGCGCCGGCCTTGCCGAAGGTACTGTAGTAGCCTTCCTCGGTGAGTTGGTGCTGATCCATTTTCGTCGGCGGTGATACCCACAGCCGCGTCGGCAGAGCGGTTTTCGCCTTTTCCAGCATCTTGCCGGCGGCGCGGAAGTGACCGATATTGGTCATGCATGAACCTATGAACACCTCGTCGATCGTTGTACCGGCGACCTCGGACAACGGTTTGACATCGTCCGGATCGTTCGGGCAGGCCAGCAACGGTTCGGTGATTTCGTTCAGATCAATTTCGAATACCTTCGCATATTCGGCATCCGGGTCCGGTTCCAGGAGTTGCGGGTTGGCCAGCCATTCTTCCATGGCCTGGGCGCGACGCTCCAGCGTGCGGGCATCACCGTAACCTTCCGCGATCATCCAGCGCAACAGGGTGACGTTGGATTGCAGATATTCGATTATCGGCTCTTTGCCGAGGCGGATGGTGCAACCGCCGGCGGAGCGCTCGGCCGAGGCGTCGGAGAGTTCAAACGCCTGCTCGCATTTCAGTTTGGGCAGGCCCTCGATCTCGAGAATGCGTCCGGAGAAGATGTTCTTTTTGCCTTTCTTGGCCACGGTCAGATCGCCGGACTGTATGGCAGCGTAAGGTATGGCATTGACCAGGTCACGCAGGGTAATACCGGGCTGCATTTCGCCCTTGAAACGCACCAGTACCGATTCCGGCATGTCCAGGGGCATGACCCCGGTGGCGGCGGCAAAAGCCACCAGGCCGGAGCCGGCAGGGAAGGAAATCCCGATGGGAAAACGCGTGTGCGAATCACCGCCGGTGCCGACGCTGTCGGGCAGCAGCATGCGGTTCAGCCAGGAATGGATGATGCCGTCGCCGGGACGCAAAGCGACGCCGCCGCGGGTCTGGATGAAATCCGGCAGGGTATGCTGGGTATCGATGTCCACCGGTTTTGGATAGGCGGCGGTATGACAGAAGGACTGCATGACCAGGTCGGCGGAAAAGCCGAGGCAGGCCAGATCTTTCAATTCATCGCGGGTCATGGGGCCGGTGGTGTCCTGGGAACCCACGGTGGTCATTTTCGGTTCGCAATAGGTACCGGGACGCACGCTTTCAACACCACAGGCGCGACCGACCATTTTCTGCGCCAGGGTATAACCCCGGTTAGTTTCGGTAGCCGGCTTGGGACGGCGGAACAGATCGCTCGGCCCCATGCCCAGGGCTTCGCGGGCGCGTTCGGTGAGACCGCGGCCGATGATCAGCGGTATACGGCCGCCGGCCTGGACTTCATCGAGGATGATGTCGGTCTTTAAACTGAATTCGCACAGCACCTCGTCCGAGCCGTGCCGGGTAATTTTGCCCGCGTACGGGTAGATATCGATGACATCACCCATGTTCAGATTGCTGACGTCGCACTCGATGGGCAGGGCGCCGGCATCTTCCATGGTGTTGAAGAAAATCGGGGCGATCTTGCCGCCGAGACAGAAACCGCCGTCACGCTTGTTGGGCACGAAGGGAATGTCATTGCCGGTATGCCAGAGCACGGAATTGGTCGCCGACTTGCGCGAGGACCCGGTACCGACCACGTCGCCGACATAGGCCAGCGGATGGCCTTTTTCCTTGAGCGCGTTGACCTGGCTGATCGGGCCGAATTCGCCCGGTTTGTCAGGTGTAATACCGTCGCGGGGCATTTTCAGCATGGCCAGTGCGTGCAGCGGAATATCCGGGCGCGACCAGGCATCGGGGGCCGGCGACAGATCGTCGGTATTGGTCTCGTCGGTGACCTTGAAAACGGTGACCGTGATTGTCTCGGCCAGTTTGCCGCGATTGGTGAACCATTCACCGTTGGCCCATGAATTCAAAATCTGTTTAGCATGGTCGTTGCCGGCGTCGGCTTTTTCCCTGACATCGAAGAAGGCATCGAACATCAGCAGTGTGTGCGAGAGGGCTTTTACGGCCGTGGGCGCGAGTTCGTCGTCGTCCAGGCATTCCACCAGCGGTGCAATATTGTAACCGCCGAGCATGGTGCCGAGCAGTTCGGTGGCTTTCACCCTGTCGATGAGGGGCGAGGCGGCCTCCCCCCGGGTAATGGCGGCCAGGAAACCGGCCTTGACGTAGGCGGCCTGGTCGACGCCGGCGGGCACACGATGAGTAAAAAGTTCGAGGATGAATTCTTTTTCGCCTTGCGGCGGGGTCTTCAGCAATTCAACGAGGTTCGCGGTCTGCTCCGGATCCAGGGGTTTGGGCACGATACCAAGGGACGCACGTTCTGCAACATGCCGGCGATACGCTTCAAGCACTGCGATTCTCCTGTTGTTATTGCTTTGCAAAAAAAGGGCGTATTATGCGCTATTTCGGAGTGCGACGGTAGTTCGAAGCAAGCTTTGCCAGTGAGCGGGAAAATATAATTTATATTATAGAAATCAGATATATATATGAATATCACCGGGATGTGGTGTTGCCGTAATCCACAGTCGTAGCCCCGCTGCATGCCGTCTCAACGGCATTGGTCAATAATCCCTCCGCCGAGGCAGATATCTCCTTCGTAGAGTACGACAAACTGCCCCGGGGTCACCGCACGCTGGGAGTTCGCGAAGCGAATGGTACAGACGTCTGCTTCGATGTTCTCCACCGTACAGGACTGGTCCGGCTGTCGATAACGCACCTTGGCGCCGCAGTCGAAGGGCGTCGGCGCCGGCGGTTCCCCGCCGATCCAGTGCATAGTCGAAGTTTGCAGTGAGTGACTGTGCAGCCACGGATGATCGTGGTTCTGGGCTACGGTGAGAGTATTACCTTGAATATCCTTGGCGATGACGTACCACGGTGCATCACCGGCACCCTGGACGCCACCGATACCCAGACCCTGGCGCTGGCCATAGGTGTAAAAATAAACGCCCATGTGGCGACCGATCACATTGCCCTCCGTGGTGATGATGTCACCCGGTTCAGGCTGGATATAGCGGCTTAAAAACTCACGGAACGGCTGTTCACCGATAAAACAGATACCGGTGCTGTCTTTTTTGTCATGAGTGACGAGACCGGCTTCCCCGGCGATTTTTCGAACCCTGGATTTTTCAAGTTCACCGACCGGGAACAGGGCGCGGGCCAGTTGAGACTGGTTGAGCCGGCACAGGAAATAACTCTGGTCCTTGCCGGCATCGACGCCCTTGCGCAGAATATAACCGGTTTCACTTTTCGTGATCCGTGCATAGTGGCCGGTGGCGATGACATCAGCACCCATCGCGACGGCGTGATCGGCAAAGGCTCTGAACTTGATCTCCTGGTTGCATAAGATGTCCGGGTTAGGTGTGCGACCGTTTTTGTATTCCTCGAGGAAGTGTCTGAAGACGTTATCCCGGTAGTCAGCGGACAAATCCACCGTGTTCAGCGGGATGCCGATGCGTTCGCAAACCTGCATGGCGTCCTCGACATCCGCCTGCCACAGGCACTGACCTTCCGGGTCGCGGTCGTTCCAGTTTTTCATGAACAGGCCCTCAACCCGATGTCCCTGCTGTTTCAGCAACCAGGCGGCAACAGAGGAGTCCACGCCGCCGGACATACCGACAATGATATGTTTTAACGCGGTCAAGATCGGGATAGCTGGTGATGCAGGAGATCCAGCGGGAAGGACTGTCCGGACTGGTAGTCCCGGATACAGCGCAAAACCATGTCGCTGCGCAGCCTGTTTGTATCGGCCTCGAGTTCCTCGCGACTCAGCCAGACGGCGCGCATAATGCCTTCGTCCAGCGGCTGGTCAGGATAGTGCTGGTCACAACGGCCGATGAAGCAGATCCTGAGGTAGGTAATGTCCTGCTTCTGATTCGGGTACAGGTACACTCCGCTGACCGCTTCGGGCGTAAAATCATAGGCGGTTTCTTCCCTGACCTCGCGCCGGATCGCCTCGATCAGCGTTTCATTTTTCTCAAGGTGTCCGGCCGGCTGGTTATATACCAGCGCATCGTCAGCGTATTCTTCAACGAGCAGGAATCTGCCATCCTTTTCAATGATAGCCGCCACGGTTACATTGGGTTTCCATTGCATAATCGGGGTGTATTGCGATTGGTGAGTGAATGTTCCGGTCTGAATCGTTATTATATAGGCCAGTCTACTTTGGTAAAGCCGGTATGAAAATGAATCATGAAATCAGTCTGGGTTTGTCGTTGCTGACGCTGTGGCTGCTGTTGTCCGGACTTTACACCGCTTTGCTGGTTTCGCTCGGGCTGGCCTCTGTTGTGCTGGTCGTATATCTTGCCAACAGGATGGACGTGGTGGATCGCGAGGGCCATCCATTCCACCTGAAATTGATGTCCATTTTCGGTTACTGGGCATGGTTATTGAAGGAAATAGTACTGGCAAATCTGGATGTAAGCAGGCGCATTCTGCATCCGGATTTACCGATTTCACCGAGCATTGTCAGGATACAATGTACCCAGCCGGATGATCTGGGCAAGGTGATCTACGCCAATTCCATTACGCTGACACCCGGCACGGTGTCCCTGGAGGTGGACGAGCGTGGTATTGAAGTTCATGCACTGTCAAAAGAAGCGGCAGAGACGCTGAAAAAAGGCGAAATGGATCGCCGCGTCACCGAGATGTCAACCTTATGATTATCACCGCGACCACGATAGCTATTGTCATTGCCATGGCCATTGCACTGGTACGGGCATATCTGGGGCCGACGACTTACGACCGTATTCTTGCGGTAAACCTGTTTGGCACTATTACCGTGCTCTTTATCAGTATGTTCGGATTCATGACCGGACGTCCGGACTTTCTCGATATTGCCCTGGTCTATGCATTGATCAACTTCATCGCCACGATTGCCGTACTGAAGTTTTTCGAATACGGTGATTTATCGCCCGGCAGAACACCGGAACAGGAGCGGGATATATGAATATTCTGGCTGAATTGCTCGCTTATGCCTGTCTGGTCAGTGGTGCCTTTTTCGTGATAGTCGGGGCAATCGGTGTGATTCGTATGCCGGAGTTCTACACACGCCTGCATGCCGCCAGCGTTACCGAGACTCTGGGCAGTATTCTGGTCATCGCCGGGCTGGTATTGCTCGCCGGTTTCAGCCTGGTCAGTGTCAAGCTGTTAATGGTATTACTGTTCATTCTGTTTACTTCGTGCACAGCTGTCCATGCGCTGGCAAAAGCCGCTATTCATGGTGGTTTGATGCCGGAAACTGACGATGACGATTGAAATTTTCATCGATATTCTGTTGTTGTTCATGCTGTTGCTGACGGCACTTTTTATCCAGCGGATGAAGAACCTGTTTTCGGCAGTTATATTAACGGGTATTTTCAGCCTGTTGTCAGCGAGCCTCTTCCTGACCATGGATGCCGTTGACGTTTCCTTTACCGAGGCCTCGGTGGGAGCAGGTATCGCAACACTGCTGTTTCTCGGCACCCTGGCACAAACTTCGTCGACTGAATCCCGCCCGCAGCGATTGCCGGTTATGGCGCTTGTTGTTGTCAGTCTTACCGGATTGATGCTGATTTATGGCATCTCCGACATTCCATCGTTCGGTGATCCCGGCAATCCTGTTCAGACCTACCTGTCGCCGAGATTCATCGAGGTGTCACCCCGTGAAATCGGCATTCCCAACATGGTGACTTCGGTACTCGCCAGTTATCGTGGCTACGATACCCTGGGTGAGGTCACGGTGATATTTACCGCCTGCGTCGGCGTGTTGCTGATGCTTGGACGCGGCCGGAAACGGAGTTGAATGGATGGAACATCACCTGATACTGCGTGTTATTGCCAAGCTGATGATCCCCCTGATCCTGGTGTTTGCTCTCTATGTTCAGTTTCATGGTGAATACAGTCCCGGCGGCGGTTTCCAGGCCGGGGTCATCTTCGCCGCCGGTTTTATTCTTTATGGTCTGATCTACGGTCTGGACAAGGTACGACAGGTGATCAGTCCTGTCACCATACGCATTACAGCAGCTCTCGGGGTATTACTTTATGCGGGGGTCGGTATTGCCGGCCTGTTGCTGGGCGGCCAGTTCCTTGAATACAACGTGCTGGCGTCAGACCCGGTTCATGGCCAGCATCTGGGTATACTGTTGATTGAACTGGGAGTCGGGACGACAGTCGCTTCCGTCATGATCATGTTCTTTTACGTCTTTGCACGTCCCTGAGTAGCGGTTACGCCTAACCGCTGGCCTGCCTGGAAGGATCCCGCTCCTGAAGTTCCTTGACCTCCGGGTCTTCCCAGCTGCCGGTGATGGTGTACTGGTATTGAAGTATCCTGTCGATCTGATCAGGGATGGACTTGAACAATTCGCCGGCAAAGTAAATCACCGCGCCCACGCCGACTCCGATAGGGCCGAAAAGCGCGCTGGCTACCGGCAGTGAGTTCGATATCTGCGGAGTTACTGTAACGACCTGATCATAATCCTTTTCTATCAAACCGGTGCGGCCGGTAATCGCGATATTCGCCGATGGTCCGATCATAACCAGATCATTGGTGTAGGCATTACCATTCTCGATAGTAAATACACCCTTGATAGTGTCAAAGCTCAAACCCTTACCGAATACATCAGTGAAATCCAGGGCCAGGCGCCGGGGCAGAGTCTGCAGGCTCAACAGTCCGAATAACCTGCCGGCCTTGGGATTGATGTCCAGGAACCGGCCTTTCTCGATCTGCATTTCCAGCTGGCCGTTAATGGTATCAAGCGAAAAATCAACCGGTCGCCCGACCCAATCTGCTTCAATATTGATGCTGGTTCTGCCTTCGCTGACAGCAGCATCGGAAAAGCCGAATGTGCCGAGCATATCATTGAGTTCTTTTGCCTTGATGTCGAATGTGAAACTCGAAATACTCCGGTTTTTTTCCCGTACCCATTTCCCGAAGCCATTGATATCGAGATCTGTTTTGGTGAAGGTGAGTTCATCAAAGGACAGCCCGTTGTCCAGTCTTGAGGTTTCCAGGTACATTTCGCCGAGTGCCTTGTTACCATAAATCACATTTTTCACATGCGCATGTATAGACGGCATGCGGTTGGGATCAATATCGACGGCGGGTTTGTTGTCCTCATCCTTGATATTTTCCTGCAGACGCAACCGGTTCATATCCAGAACGATGACATTTTCACCGGAAGGGATGGAGATCAGGCCGGATAAGGATTCCGAATCGACATTGATTTGCCAGTCATTCGCGGGTTTTGTGACTTCCAGGCTCACATCGGTGAAAAGCTGATTGAAAAATTCCAGATAAGTAATACCCACATCGACATGGATATTGTCATATGTATTCGATGATGTTTCCGGATTCACCTGCATGTTTTCCCTGATCAGGTTCACCCATTCGGAGAGACTGACCTCGCCCAGTTGCCCGCTGATCTGAATGCCCGTGGCTGAAGTCAGGTCCTGAAGTTCACCGCCGAAATTTACCCGTAATGCGTCAATTATATTATCTCTGTGTTCGCTGTATTCGAGACGCGCTGCGAGCACCTGGCCGATCTGGAAGTCCAGTTGTTGTTTATCGATGTCATTCAATGCTGTCCTGATACGGATTGGCAGCGGCAGGTCTTTTTTCTTGGCCAGGGGAGCGGGGAGGTCAACCTCCATCCCGACCAGATCCGAGCTGATATGGAGCTGGCTCCCTGGAGTGTCTTCCATGTCTTCACTGATTACAAGCTGTGCCAGCCAGGAACTGCTACCGGTGAAATGATCAATATATTCATTCATCATCACCCTGGAATAGGGAAAATAATGATTGAATTGTTTGCGTAGAAATTCCTTGTCCATGGTTCCGCGCATATCCACCCGTATACTGCCATTATCCTGTTGTCCGGTTTTGTTGATGGCCAGAGTGATGTCACGATTAAAGTAACGTGCTTCAAGGTCATGGCTGGCGATAGTTTTGCCCGTAAAATCGATAGCGCCTCTTAGATCATCCAGGGCAATGCCAAAATCCCTGCTGTCAAGTTTGTTGCCGGACAGATACAGCCTGCCATTAATGGTCTTGTCGCCGCCCTTGAGCGGGATACCAAGTTCGAGATCGAGTCTGATCGGTCCCTGAAGATCCTCATTGCTGAATAAAAGCAGGGAATGCATGGTGTGCAGTGGACTTTGATTGACGAACAGTGTCATGTCATGGGCGGTGGCATTAATTCCACCCTTGAGCAAGACAAGCGGTTTTTCCGCGGTGATGTCCGGAATTATTGCCGTGGTATCAGAGAGAACTGAAGAGAATATGTTGCCACTCTCAGCCACAACTTCGAGAGTGTTGTTATTCAGGGTGACCTCGGTGGCCAGATTGTCAACGGGTGGCCAGTCAGGATTGTAATCGACTGTTAATTTTTCAACCTGTGTAATTACCTGTAATGTGCCCTCGTTGTTTGCAAATGGAAATCGGGACAAGGGACCGCGCATTACGATATCGGTGTGCAGAAATCTGCCGCCTGAAAGTGAACTACGCAGCCACTCCACAAGTGCTGTCTTGCCGGTTTGGGGAATATAATCCATGATCACGGCGGTACCGACGGGGCTGATATTTGCGAGCAGATCAATCATGATATCGTTGTCTGCATGCGTTTCCAGTTTGCTGATCAGTGAAAAATCAAAATCCGAAGTTTTCCCGTTGAGCGAATCAATCCGGATCTCGAAACCGTTACTGTGATTTTTCCAGGTGATGTCGCCGTTAAGGTTATAAAACCATAGGGGATCGCGGTAATATTCCGGTAGCAGGAGCCGGGATTTTTCCGATTCGATGTGAATGATTCTGCTGTTATTATCAATGGTAATATGTCCCGACAGATCAGCTACTGAATAATGATCAGGCCTGCGCAAAGTCAGATGACTGAAATCGGAATCAACCCAGATATAATCCACCTCATCATCAACTGACAGTTTCAGCTGGGTATTGAACAACTCACCGGAAAGGGTCGCCTTGTCCGGTTCAAGCAGGTCCATGATACCGTACCGCCCAAGCATATCGGTCAGATCCTCGATCTTCAGGTAGTCCACTGAGGCATGGATGTATCTGTCTGTGGAGGTTTTCCCGGATGGCAGGGTGATTTCCGCCGCCAGCCCCGGCCAGATGCCTGTGGCGGTGGTGAATTCACGCATTTCAATATTGGCCAGCCAGTCGTCATTTCTGTTTCTGGTAATGTGTACCTGGCCGTTGATACCGTTTAAAGGGTAGCCGTTTACGTGCAGGGATTCCCAGGAAACCAGCCCGTCCAGTTTCACAAGCCGGGCACGTTCCCACTGAGACCAGATTTGCAACTGTCCACCGCCGTTGTCCAGCTCTACGGTGTCCAGCTTGAAGTGATCACTCCAGAAACGGGGATTTACGTTATCAGCATTGATATAAATATCACCGGACCATTCAGAGGTGTGCAGGTGCCCATGTATATCCAGTGCGAATTCAATATCAGTTCCACTCAAATCCTGATCGGCATGAGCCGATCCTGAAATCTGCATTCGATCACCGTCACTGTGTATCCTGATAGAGGCATTACTGAACAGGACCGGTGACAGCTTATCGTGGTGGTCAATCCATTGAATATCGACTTTATCAATTTCTATGTGTTTCTGTTTTCTGAACCAGCGGCCGAGTTCATTTTTCCCGGCCCCGGCATCAGGCGTCTGCGCGGCAGCATCGGCCCTGACCAGGGAAATGGAACCGTCCTGATGGCGGATTAATGACAGATCCACGCCTGATACAGTGATATCGTAGGGTATAAACTCGCGCTGTTTCAGGCTGGATACCGGATCGAGTGTGATACTGGCCTGATCGAACCGAATCAGCGGTTCGTTGGAATCTTCATTGATGACGCTGATGTCCTGCAGGTAAAGATTCGGTACCCATCCCTCCCAGCTCGCGTTGATGCTCCTGATTTGCACGGGATAACCCATGTAGTCACTGATCCAGATCTGTATATCTTCACGATAGTGGCCAATATCGGGCAGTGCCATTCTGAACAGCGTGATTGAAATCGCGGCCAGAATGATCAGGCCGGCAACGCCATACCAGCAAATGTGATAGAGGGTTTTGAGAAATCTGACGAACATGCTGTCTAGATCAGGACGATATCGTACTGTTCCTGCGTGTATACGGGTTCGACCTGGAAACTGATAGGACGGCCGATGAACTCCTCGAGTTCCGCGACGCTGGCTGATTCGTCATCAGTGAGCATGTCGACGACACTCTGGGATGCTACCACCAGCAGTTTCTGGGCGTTGAACTGGCGTACCTCGCGAAGGATCTCCCGGAAAATCTCGTAACAGACAGTCTCCGCCGTCTTGATGGTACCACGGCCGTTACAGGTGCTGCAGGTTTCACAAAGAATGTGTTCAAGACTTTCACGTGTACGTTTGCGCGTTAATTGGACCAGCCCCAGGGATGTGATTTCACTGACTGCGACTTTGGAGTGATCATGTTCCAGGTGCCGTTCCAGCGCCCGCAAAACCTGGCGGCTGTGTTCGGGATCCTGCATATCGATAAAATCGATAATGATGATGCCACCAAGATTGCGCAAACGCAGTTGCCGGGCGATGGTTTGCGCGGCCTCGAGGTTGGTTTTATAGATGGTCTCCTCGAGATTGCGGTGCCCGACATAGGCGCCGGTATTGATATCGATGGTGGTCATGGCTTCGGTCTGATCGATCACCAGGTGCCCCCCGGATTTCAGCTGGACTTTCCTGTTCAGGGATTTCTGGATCTCATCATCCACCGAGTACATATTCAACAGCGGATTATCACCGGTGTAGTACTCGATACGGCCGAGAAATTCAGGGATAAACTGCTTGGAAAACTCCATAACCCGGTGATAGGTTTCCCGTGAGTCGATACGGATTTTCTCGATTTCATCATTGACCAGATCACGCATGGTCCTCATCACCAGGGGTAAGTCCTCGTAGACAATGCCCGGTGCATAGGTGTTTTCGGCACGGACGACGGACGAGTCCCAGATTTTATGCAGGAATTCGATGTCCTTGTGGATATCCTCGGCGGCGACGCCTTCGGCGGCGGTTCTGACGATAAAACCGCCCTTGCCGAGCATGTCGCTCTCCTGCAATGCCTTGTGAACGACAACATTGCTGTTACCGGATACGAGCCGGTCGTAACGCGAATTGAAGCTGGATATTACCTCGCGCAGTCGATCGCGCTCGACTTCATCCTCGATACGTTGCGAGATCCCGATGCCGGGATTGTCGGGTATAAACACCAGGTAGCGTGATGGAATGGACAGCCGCGTGGTCAGCCGGGCACCCTTGGTTCCCAGGGGATCCTTGACCACCTGGACGAGGATTTCCTGGCCTTCCCGCAACAGCGAATCGATGGGCACATCCGCCGGATTTTTAATATCGGCGCTTTTTTCATCCTGGCTGCCGACGATATCCGAAGTGTGCAAAAATCCGGTGCGCGCAAGGCCGATATCGATAAACGCGGCCTGCATGCCTGGCAGTACACGCGAGACCTTGCCCTTGAAGATATTCCCCACGATGCCGCGTTTTTGTGACCGCTCGATGTAGACTTCCTGCAGCAGGCCATTTTCAACGACGGCCACCCGCGTTTCCTGCGGCGTGACGTTGATGAGAATCTCTTCGCTCATTGGCGCAATAAGTATTTGATTAGAAAGTTAAAATAGCTGATAACGGAATATATTACCACAATTATCCACGACTTGATTGTTCCATGACCTTAGTCTACAGCAGTACGTGGCCCGGGCCTGTACTCCATCCATTGATAGCGATCATGCCTGTGCGAGCCGGTACGGATAAAGTGGCGAGTGGTCGCGCCAGGCCTGTTGCTCATACCTGTACAAGGCCGTCCGGGAAGTGGTGTAATGCCTGACGCTATGAAGACCCTGATCGAACAATTATCGCAGTTGTTGCCGGCCGATTGCATTATCACGGATGAGGAATCCCTGCGTCCCTACGAATGTGACGGCCTGTCGGCCTATAGGCAATTACCGGGCTGTGTCCTTTTGCCGGAAACACTCGCCCAGGTGCAGGAGATCATGCGCCTGTGTCACCAGCACGGTGTCCCGGTGGTCGCCCGCGGTGGCGGTACCGGCCTCTCCGGCGGTGCGCTGCCATTGGCTGAGGGGGTGTTGCTGAGTCTGACGAAATTCAATCGCATTCTGCACATCGACCCGGTACAAAGACTGGCCAGGGTGGAACCGGGTGTGCGCAATCTGGCCGTTTCGGAAGCCGTGGCCGGGTATGGGCTGTTTTATGCACCGGATCCTTCCTCGCAGATTGCCTGTACCATCGGTGGTAATGTTGCGGAAAATTCCGGCGGCGTGCATTGCCTCAAATACGGCTTGACCGTGCACAATGTGATGGCCGTAAAACTGGTGACGGTGGAAGGTGAGGTGCTGGAACTGGGCAGTGAGGCGCTGGATTCACCCGGCCTGGATCTGATGGCGCTGATCACCGGCTCTGAAGGCATGCTGGGCATTGTCATGGAGGTCACCCTGAAATTGTTACCGCTGCCGTCCGGAGAACAGGTGATGCTGGTGGCCTTTGATACCATCGAGGATGCCGGGAACGCGGTTACCCGGGTCATTGCCGAAGGCATCATTCCGGCTGGACTGGAGATGATGGATAACGCCTGCGTCCGTGCGGTGGAGGAATTCGTCCATGCCGGATATCCGCTGGATGCCGCCGCCATACTGATTTGCGAACTGGATGGCATAGATGAGGAGATCACGGCGCAACGTGATCGCATGGTTGAACTCATGCGCGCCTGTCATGCAGCGGATGTGCGTATTGCCACCAGCCCCGAGGAGGGGCGGCGCTTCTGGGCCGGCAGAAAGGCTGCGTTTCCGGCCGTGGGGCGCATCGCTACGGATTATTATTGCATGGACGGCACCATTCCGAAAAAACACCTGGCCGGCGTACTGTCGCGGATTGCGGAATTGTCGAAGGAGTACGGGCTGGCGGTGGTTAACGTGTTTCATGCCGGGGATGGCAACCTGCATCCGTTGATTCTCTACGATATCAGCCACCCCGGTGAACTCGAGCGGGCCGAGGAACTCGGCGGGCGCATACTCGAACACTGTGTCGAGGTAGGCGGTACCATTACCGGTGAGCACGGCGTGGGTGTCGAGAAAATCAACCAGATGTGCATCCAGTTCAGTGACGCCGAACGGCAACAGTTTCACGCCATCAAACATGCCTTTGATGCCAAAACATTACTCAATCCCGGCAAGGCTGTGCCGACACTGAAACGCTGTGCCGAATTCGGGGCCATGCACGTGCATCGGGGGGAAATGAAGTTTCCGGACCTGGAAAGATTCTAGATTAACAAATGATAGCAAATAGCTAATAGCAAGTAGCAAGTAGCAAATAACTAGCAGTTTACAACTAATGGCTAATAGCTAATACGGGACACCGACACTGGAAGCATTACAACAACAACTCGCCGAACGGGTGCGCGCGGCCTGCGCAGCCCGAACTCCGCTTGTTATCCGGGGCGGCGGCAGCAAGGATTTCTACGGCAATCCCTGCAAGGGTGAGCCTCTCGATGTCACTTCCTGTCGCGGTGTTGTCAGTTACGATCCTTCCGAACTGGTGATCACGGTTGCCGCCGGCACACCGTTGATGGAAGTGGAACAGACTTTGGCCGCAGCGCATCAGTACCTGGCCTTTGAACCTCCCGTACACAATGAACACGCCACCATCGGCGGCGCCATTGCCACGGGATTATCCGGTCCCCGCCGGCCGTGGACGGGACCGGCACGGGATTTTGTACTCGGTGTGGACTGCATTAACGGCCGTGGTGAACGACTGAAGTTTGGTGGCCAGGTGATCAAGAATGTCGCCGGTTATGATGTTTCCAGATTGTTGACAGGTTCACTGGGTACGCTCGGCGTGATCCTGGATGTCTCACTCAAGGTTCTGCCGCAGGCGGAGACCGAGATCAGCCTGATCGCAGACATGCCGCTCGACAGGGCGCGTAAATTCATCCAGGACTGGTCCGGGCGGCCGGTACCGATCAGCGGTGCCTGTTATTACCAGGGAAATTTGCGCATCCGCTTATCCGGATATGAGTCGGCAGTGATGCACACGGCCACGGTGATGGGTCTGACCCCCGAGGAGAATACGTCATTCTGGCAGCAACTGCGTCACCAGTCCCTGGATCTGTTCACTACAGGCGGTCCGCTCTGGCGCATCTCGCTGCCGGTGACAGCAACGGCGCCGGAGGATTTTCAACTCATGGACTGGGGCGGGGCACTGTACTGGTCGAAAACCGACATGCCTGCTGAACGTCTGCGTGATCGGGTGAAAAGCCTCGGCGGTCATGCCACCCTGTACCGCGATAACGGCCTCAACGTGCCGAGATTTCAGCCGCTGGACAATGGCTTGCTCGCCTTGCACCAGCGTCTCAAGGCCGCCCTGGATCCGTCCGGAATATTGAACCGCGGCCGTATGTACAGCGAATTCTGACGCCGCATATGAAAACCGAACTGACCGAATCCATTCGCAACACTGCTGAAGGCGCCAGGGCTGAAGCCATCCTGCGCAAATGTGTGCATTGCGGATTCTGTAACGCTACCTGCCCGACCTACCAGATCCTCGGGGATGAACTGGACGGACCCCGCGGGCGCATTTATCTCATCAAGTCCCTGCTTGAAGGCCACGACGCCAGCGCCGGGACACGCCTGCACCTGGATCGCTGCCTCACCTGCCGTGCCTGTGAGACTACGTGTCCTTCCGGTGTGGAATACGGCGCATTACTGGATATCGGCCGTGAACAGGTCGAGAAGACCATGAAGCGCCCTTGGTATCAGCGATTACATCGAGGAATCCTGAAAGCGGTTCTTTCGCGGCGAACTTTATTCACCGGCCTGCTTCGTATCGGCCAGTTTGTGCGGCCCGTTCTGCCTTCCGGACTCAGGCGTACAATACCGTCCCGCCAGCCGGATGTGAGTATCGAGGCATTGGCCGTTCACGAGCGCAGGGTGATCCTGTTCCAGGGCTGCGTGCAGCCGGGCATCAGTCCCGAAACCAACCGCATCGCTGCCTCCGTGCTGAACGGGCTCGGTATCGCTGCCGTGCAGGTCAAGGGGGAACAGTGTTGCGGGGCTCTGCACCATCATCTTGGCGATACCCGTGCCGCGAAAACGTTGATGCGCAAAAATATTGATCGCTGGTGGCCGCTGTTGCAGGAAGAGAATGAATGTATTGTCAGCACAGCCAGCGGTTGCGGGCTGATGATCAAGGAATACGGCGAGGTGCTGGCGGATGATCCCGAATACCGTGACAGGGCCAAAGCCATATCGGACCGCTGCCGTGATATCGCGGAGTTTCTTGCCGCGCAGGATACCGGCCGGTTGAAATGCATGTTGCCAACTGACCGGCGTTCGCCGGCTTTTCACTGCCCCTGTACCCTGCAGCATGGCCAGCACCTTGCCGGCGTCACTGAATCGCTACTGGCCGGCCTTGGCATAGAGCCGTCATTGCCCGGCGATGCGCACCTGTGTTGCGGTTCGGCCGGCACCTATTCGATTCTGCAGCCTGAACTGTCCGCACAACTTCGACACAACAAGTTGCGGGAATTGTTGAAGTCAAAGCCGGATACGATTCTGACTGCCAATATCGGCTGTCAGGCGCATCTGCAGCAGGCGACAAACGTTCCGGTGCGCCACTGGATAACTGTCTTTGAGAGCAAACAGTCCTGACAGCGTTTGCTTTAAGCCAGGGATCGGGTCCGGTATTGACAAGCCCCTGATTTAATCAGGGCTTTTCCTAATTCATCGCGTACCAGGTGCCGTCGGACTGGCGGCAGGCGGTGCCGTGCACAACTTCAGGTCTGCCGTCGATGACAGCCTCCGTAGTGTAGTCCCGGCAGGGTCCACTGGCGCTTTCATAAGTGCGCGTCGGTGTGACTTCGTAACCGACACGGCTGTCCGGGTTCTGCCAACTTACGCTCTGACCCGTGGGCACGGTCTCCAGCGCCTGCTGGGTGCGATAACGATCCAGTTCATCCATGTTCTTGCCGATACCGCCGCCGACGTAACCGCCGAGAAGCGTACCGATGGCGACTGCCGCCAACTGACCGGTACCACTGCCTATCTGGCTACCGACAAAGGCGCCGGTGCCGGCGCCGACGAGTGTGCCGACATCCTGCTTGGTCGGATTGCATCCGGCCAGCAGGATACTGCTTGCGACAATGCCTGCAGTAATGATCCTGTTCATAATTGTTCTCCCGGATAATGTTTCACCATGGCTGTTAACGCACGTATTCAAAATCGGTTGATAGGAATATGGCTGTTTCCTGAAAATTGGATTCAGACGGCAGGCTCCGGTTCCGTGCTCGATAGCCATCAGGCAAAAAAATACCCCGGCATGCCGGGGTATTTTCAATGCAATAGAGAGAAGTGTTTATTCGATTACAAGTACGCCTTCGTCGCCTTCAGCTGAGAAATCCCCTTCGAAAATATTGTCATAGCCTTCCACAGGCGGATTGCCATCATGGATATGATAATTACGCTGTTGCAGGTAAGCCTCGCGGGTGAATGTGTAGGGGTCCACTGCCGCTTCATCCCGGATCCTGGTCTCGTCAAGCAGGTTGGCCCGGGTATTAATGATATTGGCGGCGGTGAGCGGGAACAGAACGGCACCCGTGACATAGGTCAGCGGATTGAGCAGGATGCTGGTCGCGTAGTCGGGTGTATTGCGCACGGTGTTCGGACCCAGTAACGGAATATAGAGGTAGGCGCCCTGATCAAAACCCCAGACCGCCAGGGTCTGGCCGAAGTCCTCGTTGCCGGCCGGCACACCCCATTCGGTGCTGATGTCGTACAGGCCACCGAGGCCGAAAGTGGAGTTATAGAGAAAACGCAGGGAACCGGCTATGGCCTGGTCGAACTTGCCCTGTAAGAATGTGTTCAGAATTACGTTCAGGTAAGTGATGTTATTGAAAAAATTGGTGACACCTTTGCGCACGGGTTCAGGCGTAATATCTACATAGGTCTCGGCTACCGGCCTTATCAGGTGCTTGTCGAGCGTTTCGTTGAAATCATAAGCCACCCGGTTGGGCGTTTCCAGCGGGTCCGGAGTCACGCCATTCCCGTTTTCGGTGGGTGCCGTCGCGCAGCCCGCGGCCAGGCCCAGGATTGATAAAAGCAGACCACGACAGATGATTATTCTTGGTTTATTGGTATCCATTTATTTATCCACCAGCAGTATAGCCAAAAGCGGCATAATAGTGACACAGAACCCGGTGTCAGACAATTATCCGGATAATTCGTATTGGGCAATCTTTTCCTGGAGTTGTCTGACCAGGGATTCATAACCTTCATCCTTGATTATCGTTCCGTATTCGGCTCGCTTGAGCGATAAATCATTGATGCCGTTAGCAACCACACTGATGATCTGCCACTTGCCGTCGTTTTCGTGCATCAGATAATCCAGACTGACCGGCTTTTCATTCCCGGCCAGTATTTCCGTCTTCACCAGCAGGCGCCCCTTTTGCAGTTTCTCAACAGAATTTGTGATGAATTCCTCATTATCGTAACTGTTGAACCGGGAGGCATAGGTAGCGACGGTGAGATTTTTGAACAACTCGATAAAATGAGTTCTCTGTTCTTCGCTGAATTTGTTCCAGTAGCGACTCAGGATCACCTTGACTATCAATGGGAGGTCGAACCTGTTTTCAATAAACGGTTCAAGCAGCCGGTAGCGTTCGGGATAGTCCCTCCCTGGCGCCGATTTCATATTGTCTACAAGCATGCCGTGCAATTCCTCGACGACGGCAACTGCGGCTTGGTCGCTGGCCTGTACCGGTGGCGCGGACAGGACCATCGCACCGATCAGACAACTGGCGATTAACCCCGTGTACGACTTTATTGTTGATGTCAGATACTTGTTCATTGCTGCTTTTTTGTCCAGTCCGGACGAGAAGTTTCCCGGCAATATGAAATAGGACCACATTACCGGCGCGTGGTTTCTGTTACAGTTGTTGAAAGTTTCCCGTATGCCCGGCCTTTCCAGACTGCTCCCCGCCCCGACATGTGATTCAGTGCCGAGTGCCAGGTCATGACCAGGTAGAGCGTACCCGCAACGGGTAATGACAGCGACCAGACGATCGGTATGCCATAGTAGCGCAATACCGGGGCATAGGTGGCGAACATGACGGGTAAGGTGGCCAGTCCCAGCCAGCGCGGCCAACCCTGACTCATGACAGTGTTCAGTACCGGAACCAGGAAAGCAACAAACATCATCACAGTGCACAGGCCCAGCAGCAGCAGGGAGAATCGTAACTGTGTAAAAGCCGTGCGCGTAACCATATGCCAGATCCCCGCCAGATCATGATAAGCCCTGAGACTGACTGCCGTATGGGTAAGGCCAATCCAGGTGCGGTAACCGTGTTTCCGAAAACACCGGGCCAGTGTGCAATCATCAATAATGGCGTTCTTCAGTGCGGCAAAGCCGCCAATGGCATCGAGACTGCGGGCACGTAACAGGATACATCCGCCCGCAGCCGCGGACACGTAACGGCTGCCCCGGTTGGAGAGGGCAAATGGATAGAGTAGCTTGAAAAAGTAAATGAATGCCGGGATCAACAGCAATTCCCAGACACTGTTCATACGCAGCCTGGCCATCAGGGAGAGCAGGTGCGTATTCGTCTCCAGCAGTTTTTTCTTCAGTGTGGCGACGAGACCGGGTGCCAGCTCGATATCGGCATCGAGTAACAGCATCAGATCGGTTTTAGCCCGGGTCCGTGCCTGCTCGAGCGCCCACAACTTGCCGCTCCAGCCCGGCGGTGTTGGTTCACCGTGAACAAGGACAAGATTCGGCAGGGACAGATTCCCGACGATGCGGGCGGTGTCGTCGGTGGATTGATCATCCACCACGATGATGGGCAAATCCCGGCATTGCCGCGCCAACGCTTGCAGGGTTTGCGCAATCACAGGCGCTTCGTTACGGGCCGGAATGAGGACGGTAATACCGGATAGATCCGTATCAGTGTGATTTTTACCGGCGTCCAGGGACTCACGTGTACTCCACGGCCGCCAGGGTAAGAGCAGGATAATGACCCAGACAAGCAGACCCGCAGGCGCGAGTCCCTGGATCCATTCCATCAGTATCAGGCGACTTCCCGGTTTTTATTGGCGCTGCAACTGCTGCCGGCAACCACCGAACTGACGAGCACGGGTTTGCCGACCGGCTCATCCTCGTACTGGATGGGCAGTTCCGGGGCCATCGGACCCTCGGTAGCCGGACCCTTCAGCGCCACCTTCAGTGCCTTCAGTGGGTGATTGAAGGTGTCGTCCACGGCCGTGGCTTCATAGCCGCAATGAACCATGCAGTTGGCGCATTTGGGATTACGCCCGGTGCCATAGTTGTCCCAGTCGGTGTCTTCCATCAACTCCCTGAATGTGCGGGCATAGCCTTCGCCCACCAGCAGGTAACAGGGTTTCTGCCAGCCGAAAACGTTGCGGGTGGGATTACCCCAGGGCGTACATTCGTAGGTCTGGTTACCGGCCAGGAAGTCGAGGTACAGCGTCGACTGGTTGAATACCCACTTTTTACCCTTACCCAGTTTGAACAGATCGCGAAACAGTTGCTTGCTCTCCTTGCGTTTCAGAAACACGTCCTGTCGTGGAGCACGCTCATAACTGTATCCGGGTGATATGGTGACGCCTTCGACACCCAGTTCGGTAGCGGCATCCATGAACTCGGCGATTTCCCCGGCGTTTTCCCCCTGGAAAAGGGTGCAATTCAGGGTCACGCGAAAGCCCCGGCTGCGGGCTTTCTTGATCACTTCGATGCACTTGTCGTAAACACCGTCGCGACAGACCGAGGCATCGTGACGCTCCCGGTTACCATCCAGGTGAATCGAGAAGGTCAGGTAAGGTGACGGTGTATAGTCATCCATGCGCTTGTCGAGTAACAGGGCATTGGTGCACAGATAGACGAACTTTTTGCGCTTGATATAACCATGGACTATCTGGTCCATTTCCTTGTGGATGAGTGGTTCACCGCCGGCGATGGACACGATGGGCGCACCGCATTCGTCGATGGCTTGCATGCACTGGTCATAACTCAGGCGCTTGTTCAGGATCTCTTCGGGATAATCAATCTTGCCACAGCCGGAACAGGCGAGATTACAGCGAAACAGGGGCTCAAGCATCAGTACCAACGGATAGCGCTTTTGCCCCCGCAGTTTTTGTTCGAGTAGATATTTTCCGACGCGGAACTGCTGGATCAATGGCACGGCCATTACGATAACCCCTTAGCTATGTATTTGATTTTCTGTATTTTGTCTGAATGCATTATGATGTGCGCACGATAAAGTAAAGTGCGTGAAAAGTACAGATGCCGGCGCTGTATTTTAGTTCCAATTCCCGGTACCCGGGTGCATACTTGAAAGCCAGTTCCAGCGTATACATAATGTGCGTCTTTTTCCCGAGGCAGATAGAAACCGGATGAGCAGCAATATTTGCACCCCCCTACTGGATACGATCCGGAGTCCGGCCGACCTTCGCAAACTGGCGGAAACAGATCTCGAGCCACTGGCTAAAGAGTGCCGTGAATACCTGCTGCGTTCGGTCAGCCAGAGCGGCGGTCATTTTGCCGCCAGCCTCGGGGCCACCGAGCTGACCATTGCCCTGCATTACCTGTACAACACCCCTGAAGACCGCATCGTCTGGGATGTCGGCCACCAGGCCTATGTACACAAGATCCTCACCGGCCGTCGTGATCGACTGCATAGTATCCGCAAGTGGGGCGGTCTGGCGCCGTTCCCCAAGCGTGATGAGAGTGAATACGATACCTTCGGTGTCGGGCATTCCAGCACCTCCATCAGCGCGGCCCTGGGCATGGCCATTGCCGCCCGTAACCTCGGGCTGGATCGCAAGGCCGTGGCCGTCATCGGTGACGGTGCCATGACCGCGGGAATGGCTTTCGAGGCCCTCAACCACGCCGGTGATCTGAATGCCAACCTGCTGGTGATCCTGAACGACAATAACATGTCCATATCACCCAACGTCGGCGCACTGACCCGGCGCTTCGCCCAGATCCTCTCCGGCAAGATTTACACGTCTGTGCGCGAACACGGTAAAAAGGTGCTGTCGCGCATGCCCCCGGCCTGGGAACTGGCGCGGCGGGCCGAGGAGCACATCAAGGGCCTGATTGTGCCGGGCACGTTGTTTGAGGAATTCGGTTTCAATTACATCGGTCCCGTTGACGGCCATCATTTGCCGACGCTGATCGAGACCATCCGCAACCTGAAAAGTCTCGATGGACCGCAGTTTCTGCATATTATCACCCGCAAGGGCAAGGGTTACGGCCCGGCGGAGGAAGATCCCATCAAGTATCACGGTGTCACACCGTTTGATCCGGACAAGGGCATTGTCGCCTCGAACAAACCTTCACCGGTGACCTACAGCAAGGTCTTCGGTGACTGGGTCTGTGACATGGCGGCCAAAGACAAGCGCCTGGTGGCCATTACACCGGCCATGCGCGAGGGTTCCGGCCTGGTGCGTTTCGAGAAGGAATACCCGGATCGGTATTTCGACGTGGCCATTGCCGAACAGCACAGTGTCACGGTGGCTGCCGGTATGGCCTGCGACGGGCTGAAACCGGTGGTGGCGATTTATTCCACTTTTCTGCAGCGCGGTTACGATCAGTTGATTCACGACGTGATCACACAAAAGCTGCCGGTTCTGTTTGCCGTGGACCGGGCCGGACTGGTCGGCGCCGACGGTCCGACCCATAACGGTTCCTACGATGTGTCGTTCATGCGCTGCCTGCCCAACATCGTTATCATGCTGCCGACCGATGAAAACGAATGCCGGCAGATGTTGTACACGGGTTACATGCTGGATACCGCGGCGGCCGTGCGTTATCCACGGGGTACGGGACCGGGTGTGGAAATCCGGCAGGAAATGACCGCGCTGCCCGTGGGCAAGGCGGAGCTGCGCCGGCAGGGTCAAAGCATCGCTATCCTGGCCTTCGGTGTGGTACTGCAATTCTGCCTGGAAGCGGCGGAAGATTTGAACGCCACCGTGGTCAACATGCGCTTTGTCAAACCCATCGACGAAGACATGATCCTGCAAATGGCGGCCGCGCACGAGCTGCTGGTTACGGTGGAGGAGAACATGGTGCAGGGCGGTTGTGGCAGCGCGGTATCCGAGGTGCTGGCCGCTCACGGTATCGCCTGCAAGATCATTCATTACGGTCTGCCGGATCGCCTGGTCCAGCACGGTTCACGCGAAGACATGCTCAACGATGTGAAACTGAACAAGGCCGGGATCCTTGAATTTATCAGTCACTATGTGAGCGCAAATAAAAAACGGGTCAAAAGCGCCTGAACCCGCTGTTGAAACCGGTCCTCAGGCAGGCCGCATTTCGGTAATTACGCTGATCAGTCGCCGCAGGTCAGCGTCATCAATATCCCCCATGCAGGCAATTCGGAAAATTTGACGGCTGAATTGTCCCTGTCCCGCGTAAATCACGAAGCCATGTGTTTTCAGATGATCGTGCAACTCACGGTAGGAAACGCCATCGGGCAGGTGAAAGGCATGTAATACGCACGAAGAATCAGCTTCAGGCAGCAATGAAGTGATGCCTGCTTCATGCAGTCCCTCGCTAACCATGCGCATCCGCGCCCGGTACGTCTCCCGGCGGGCCGGCCAGCCGCCGGCATCCTCGAGTTCACGGATGGCCTCGTCCAGTGCATAGAATGTCTGCACTGACTGGGTAAACGGCGTACCGCCCTGATCCTGTTGTTCCAGGTAGCCGGTCAGATCCAGGTACAGCGTGCGCGGCGTTGTCCCCTGCATGTCCTGCATTGCAGTGCGATTGACAATGACGAACGAGGCGCCGGGGACGCCATGCAGGCATTTGTTGGCCGTCCCCGCGCAGGCGGCCAGGTTGCAGCCGCTGAAGTCGATGGCTTCGGCACCGAAGCTGCTGACCGCATCGACCAGCAAGCCGGCCTGATAGCGTGAACACACTTCGGCGATGGCTTGCAGATTGTTCAGACGCCCGGTCGTGGTTTCATGGTGGACCACGGCGACGTGGGTGATTTCCTCATGGTAACGTAACTCTTCCTCGAGCCGGGCGAGATCGATGGCATCAGCCCAGCCATGGTTGAGGGCGAGGTGGTTGATGCCATGCAGAGTTGCCATGCGCGTCATGCGTTCACCGTAGACGCCGTTTTCCATGACCAGAACCTTGCCATGCGCGGGAATACAACTCGTCATCATGGCTTCCACGGCGGCGGTCCCGGACCCGGTTAACAGCACACTGGCCCAGTCATCGGCCGGCAGATCGTAGATGCCGAGCAGCCCGGCGCGAATGCCGGCCTGCAGCCCGGTGAATTCCGTTTCGCGGTGACAGAGATCCGGGCGCAGCAGCGCCTCGCGTACGCGGCGGCTGAGGTTGACCGGACCCGGATTCAACAGGATGTGCGTATGTTCGTTCATAGCACGTGGCGTGAACCGATGTGTTGCATCAGGCGCACCAGCACCTGGTCAGGGGTGACAGCAGGACGCGGCAGGTTATCAATGGTGCCCGCACGTATTTTCAGATGGGCAAACCGCGGCCCCGGGGTGACCGAGGCCAACAGGTCATCCAGCAGGTCCGGATCGTTGCCCTCGTAACTGAGTGAATATCCGCAGGCCGAGGCGATGCGTGCGAAGTGTACATTGGCGGAGACCGTGGCCTGGGCGCCGGTGGAATCATGCACCTCGTTATCAAGCAGGATGTGAATGATGTTATTGCCGCCATAGGTGCCGATGGTCGAAAAGTTACCCATGCGCATCAGGGCCGCTCCGTCTCCATCGATGATGACCACTTTCAAATCCGGCCTGGCCAGACCCAGACCGAGACCGAGCGAAGAGGCGCAGCCCATGGAACCGACCATGTACAAGTGGTTTGCGCGGTCGGCGAGGGCGTACAGTTCCCTGCCGGTATAGCCGGTGGTGGCGATGACAACATACCGGTCCTCCGGCGTCCTGGCGATGATCCGTTCCAGCACTTCGTGACGGGTGGCCGGTTCACGGTCGTTGTAGAGCGTTTTTTCCTCGCAGCGTTGTTGCCCACGTCCCGGCAGGGCGGCGGTTGCGGATGAATGTTCGGCCACGCTGCCCTTGTGCATGATCAATGCATAGGGCCGCTGGTTGGATTGCATCCAGGTGGCGGCGCGTTTCAGGCTGGGTTCGATCTCGACAGCGGACTTGGGAAAGATTTCCCAGGGGATGCGCATGGTGTCGAGCATTTTGTCCGTGATCTGACCCATGAGTTCGTGTTGCGGTTCGTCCTTCAACCCGGGTTGTCCGCGGTGAGTCGTGATCAACAGCAGCGGTATCCTGAACACCCAGGCCAGCGAGGTGAGCGGGCTGACGGCGTTCCCCAGACCGGAATTCTGCATCATGACCACGGACGGTTGACCGCCGATGACGGCGCCCGCGGCCGTGGCCAGGGCATCGCCTTCATTGGCCGAGGAGACGTAGTCAAGATTATTGTCATCAATCACGTAGTTGATGAACGGCGTCAGGAAAGAGCAGGGCACGCCGCAATAGCGTTTGAAGCCGAGTTTGCGGGCTGCCTCTATAAATTCGTTCGCTTCTATCATGCCGTCATGTGACCCGTGTTTCAGGAGGTGAAATGCATGGCCCTGTCTATATCATGCAGCACGTTAATATCAAGCCAGTGACCGTTAATATAATGCACCCTGATCGGCTTGCCGGCAGCGACCAGGTAATTGAGCAGATCGGGAATGTCCATCCGGTTGAAATTTTCGTGTTGTTTCAATTGATCAAGGGCTTCGTTGATCCAGTCCATGCCCTGTCCGCGTACCCGTAACATGCCGATCCAGCGCCCTCCGGGCTCGCCGGTGCAGGATTCCCTGCTCTCGGCGATGTGTTCGAGCGTGACTTCCTGAAGGAACAGTGATCGGTCATCAGGGCGACTGCACCAGGCGTAATCCGGAGAACCACTGATGTAATCAGCCGTGGTGGCGGAATCCACGGTGACCACCAGGTCACCTTCGGCCGTGAGCAGATCCTGCAGAATGTAGTCACGGAACAGCAGGTCGCCGTAGCTAATGACCATATCTTCCTGGAATTCAGGCCGGGCGCAGAGCAGTGATGCCAGCTCTCCCGTTTGCTCATACTGTTTATTCAGACAAATTTTAACACCACTGACATTGATGCTGTCCGCCTTGTAACCGGCAACCACGCAGACGGAATGGATCCCCTGGCGCTTGAACACGTCCACCAGTCGTCTCAGTAATGATTTTCCGCCGATGGGGATCATGATTTTCGGGCGATCTTCGGTCAGATCCTGCAACGCATTGCCACGGCTGGCCGCCAGAACGACGGCGCCCGTGGTCGACTGACCGTTGGCAAGATAGCGTTTTTGCGCCGCGGTCAATTCATCGGCGCCCTGCAGGGTGAAGATATCACTGACGCTGGCGATCCGGTCCTCGACATTGGCGACGCTGCTGTCCTTGAGGACTTCCCGGCCGGTTTTCAGCATTGCGGCAACGGCTGCGCGAATCATGTGATTGGCCCAGATAACCAGGCTGATACCGGCTTTTGCATAGACTTCCACCGGCGTACTGTAATAGGTCGTGGGTACAATGATCAGCGGCGAACGGCCGGCCCATTCGCCGGCGAAATCCAGAATTTCGTCCGGCCTCGAGAGTTTGCTGTGAATGAGGATGCCGTCCGCGCCGGCTTCATGGTAGGCCTCGGCCCGGCGCAACGCCTCGGCGAGATCCCAGCCTGCGATCAGGGCTTCGACACGGGCGATGATACTGAATTCGTCATCGTCCTGGCTGTCCTTGCCGGCCATGATCTTGCCGCAGAATTCATCGATATCCGCGAGCGGCTGGCGTTCACCTTCGATAAAACTGTTGAGTTTTGGAAACTGTTTGTCCTCGATGCACACACCCGCGATATGGCGCTGTTCCAGTTTTCTGACCAGCCGGCGCATGTTGTTGAAATTACCGTAACCGGTATCACCATCGAGCAGGATGGGAATGTCCGTGACATCGGACATGAATTCGAGCATATCGACCACCTGTGTCCAGCTGGCTTCATTGCTGTCGCGAACACCGAACTGCGCTGATATGGCAAGACCACTGGCCCAGATCCCCCTGAAGCCGACTTCCTCGACAATACGCGCGGAGATGCCGTTGTGGGCTTCCATGATGAATTCGAGTTCATTACTTTGCAGCAATGATCGTAACTGGTGACTTCGGGTCTGGTTCATATTATCCCTGTGCGTTATCGGCCCGGATGCGGGGCAGGATAGCGCATCTTGCGCGTTCTATATCCTCCGGGAAATCGATTTCTATCCAGGGCAGGCTGCTGATGTCTTCATAACCGAACATGTCAGGTGCGCTTCTGACGACATCACGCAAGACTTCTTCGTATGGTTGATCGCGACGATCACCACTGATGTAGCTTTCAGCCTGTTGCAGTATCAACCGGCAGCCATGCGGTGAAAACCTGAAAAAACCCACGGATTCGCCCTGCAGGTCAAAATCCACGTTGGTGGCAATGATTTTGCGGAATTCAACAATGCGGCCGTTGTTGATACACAGTTTGACCGGTTCATCCCCCGGCTCGAAATCCCGATCCAGTAAAAAGCAGTTATCGTGGCGACTGTTCGTAAGTGCCCCAATGATCCTGCCGGAACAGAGCACATCGGCATCCATGAGCAGAATATCGTCACCTGATGCCAGCACTTCCCTGCCGGTCCAGAGACTGACCACGCTGCCTTCGCGGTAATCCGTGTTTCTGATCGTTTTCAGGCGGGTGCTTGCATTGCTGAACTTGCCCAGTTCCTTGTCAATGAGCTCAGCCTTGTAGCCGGTAACAATGGTAATATCCCCGATGCCCGTGCCTGACAACAACCGTATATGCCGTTCCAGCAGTGTAACGCCGTCGAATTCGAGCAGACATTTTGGCCGTTCATCGACTGCGGAAGACAATCGACTGCCAACCCCGGCCGCTAGAATGAGTGCCTGCATCAGCGGGATAACTCCGGCCAACGCATGAGGGAGTCAGTCATTAAGTGGATGCAAGGGTCGGCAATCATAGTGCGTCCGGTTTTATTATTCTGATACATCAGGCCTGGCCGATGGTTGCTTACTACTATCTGACAAAAGCTAGATCAGTTCAAATATTTCTGTTTAAGTAGTTGATTTATTGTAGAATATGACCACAGCAGTCAGATTATCACAAGACCCGTAATAATATCATGGTGGAACAGGTCCCGGAAAAACTCGGTAAATACGAGATCATTAAACTGGTGGGCAAGGGCAGTATGGGTGTGGTCTACGAGGGCTACGATCCCTTTGCGGATTCGCCCGTGGCCGTGAAAGTGGCGCTGGCTGAGTCCCTGAAAGACAAGGAAGTCGGTTCCCGTTACCGCAAGATGTTTTTCAACGAGGCGCATACGGCCGGTATGCTCAAGCACCCGAACATCATCAATATTCTCGATGCCGGGGCCGAGGACGATACCTGCTACATTGTCATGGAACTGGTGGAAGGCGGTGAGACCCTGAAACGCTACACCAGCAGTGAAACCCTGCTGCCGGTCGAACAGGTCATCGAGATAATTTTCAAATGCGCCAAGGCCCTGGATTACGCACATCGCCAGGGCGTGATTCACCGCGACATCAAGCCGACCAATATCCTTATCGCCGCCGATATGGACATCAAGATCGGCGATTTCAGTATCGCGCACCTGATGTCCGCCGATACCACCAATACCATGCCCATGGGCTTTGTCGGATCGCCGCGTTACATGTCCCCCGAGCAGGTTCAGGAAGACAACATCACCAACCAGACCGATCTGTTTTCCCTGGGTATCGTCATGTACGAACTGTTGACGGGCAAGCATCCGTTTTATGCAGACAGTTTTTCCCGGCTCATTCACAAGATTATTAATGAAAAACACCCGCCGCTGAAAACCCATCGCCATGACATTCCCGACATACTCGAGAAAATCGTTTATCACGCCCTGCAAAAGAATCCGGACAAGCGTTACAAGATGGGTCTGAATATGGCCGCCGATCTCAGTCTGGCTTTTGATTACCTGGAAAAACCGCAGCAGGACATCGCCGTTCAGGAAAAATTCAACGCCATTCAGGAACTGCAGTTCTTCAGTGATTTTCCCGAATCCGAGATCTGGGAAATTATTCGCGCCTGTATCTGGCAGGAATTCCAGCCCGGTGACGAGATCATCGTGGAAGGCGATATCGATGATTCGTTTTACATTATCTCGGGCGGGTCAGTGGATGTGCTCAAGGGTGAAACCGTTATCGGCAATCTGCACAAGGGTGACTGTTTCGGCGAGATGGCCTATCTCAGCAAGACCGAGCGCAGTGCAACCATTCGCGCCAGTGATTATGTCAGCCTGATGAAAATCAATGCCACGTTGATCGACCAGGTTTCAGTAGAGTGCCAGTTGCATTTCAGCAAGGTGTTCATGCATACACTGGTGAAACGATTGTCGATGACGACGGCCATGCTGGCCCAACAGCACTGAATTGAGTCACCGGCTTCAGGCCGGACCGGTCCGGTTCCGGGATCTGAGGCAATGTTCCAGCAATTGCCGGGTCGAGGGATCATGTTTCTCGCTGACTTTGCCGCTTTCCAGTTCATCAATGATTACTTTCGCCAGCTCTTTTCCCAGTTCCACACCCCATTGATCGAATGCATTGATATCCCACAGGCAGGCCTGCACGAAAGTGCGGTGTTCATACAGGGCGAGCAGTTGCCCGAGCACGTAGGGTGTCAGGCGGTCATAGAGGATGGTTGTGCTGGGACGGTTGCCGGGAAAATGCCGCCAGGGTTCACCAGCAACGGGGTTCCTGCCAAGCATCAGGGCTTCTCCCTGGGCCAGACAATTGGCAACCAGTTTGAGCTGGTGCCCGGGATGACCGCTGTTGGTGTTCACACCGGCCAGGAATTCCACCGGAATGTTTCGGGTACCCTGGTGCAGTAACTGGAAAAAAGCATGTTGGGAATTGGTCCCGGCGGCTCCCCAGATCACCATTTCCGTATTGCAATCCACCGGCGTTCCGCTACGGGTTACATTCTTGCCGTTGCTCTCCATCATCAGTTGTGAGAGGTAATCGGGCAGCAGCGACAGGCCGTGATCGTAGGGGATCACGGCCAGCGTTTCCGCATCCAGAAAATTGGTGTTCCAGATATCGATAAGCGCCAGTGTGGCCGGTATGTTTTCCGCTAATGGCGTTTCGACAAAATGTTCGTCCATATATCGGGCTCCGGCCAGCATGCGTATGAAATATTCCATGCCGACGGACAGGGCGATGGGCAAGCCGATAGTTGACCACAATGAGTAACGGCCCCCGACCCAGGCGCCGAATTCAAGCACCCGATCCGGCATGATGCCAAAATCAACGGCAGCCCCGGGATTGGCGGTGACACCGATGAAATGTCTGAAGACATTCTTACAGCCGCCCTGTTGCAGCCAGTCGATGGCGGAGCAGGCATTCGTGAGTGTTTCCAGCGTGGTGAAAGACTTGGAAGCCAGTATGAACAGGGTAGTTTGCGGGTCGGCGCCGGCCAGGTTGCTTTGCAGATCCTGGTAATCGATGTTGGCAACAAACCGCACATCCAGTTCACTCTGCCGGAAAGGACGCAGCGCCTGGACGGCCAGACGAGGGCCGAGGTCCGAACCGCCAATACCCAGGTTGATCACGGTTCTGAACGGTTTACCGGTAGAACCACGGATCTCTCCGCGATGAATCGCCTCGACCATGTTGGCCATGGCCAGGAGTCCGTCGCGAACGCCGTCCATAATGTTCCCGTTATCGACAACGATGTGTTCTGCCTGCGAGCGCAACGCGATATGCAGTGCCGGGCGGTCTTCCGTGGTATTGACCCTGACACCGTTGACCAGGTCCCGGATCGATGACCGTACACCCTGTTGTTCCGCCAACTCGTACAAAAGAGACAGTGTTTCACCGCTGATCTTCTGTCTGGAGAAATCAACGACCAGGCGGTCGGTTTCCAGCCTGAACTCCTTTGCCCGGTCCGGGTTATCCCTGAACAGGGACAGGAGATCGGTAGCACCGGTGCTGTCGCGATGTCTGAGCAGTGCCTGCCAGGCCGGACTCCGGGTAAGAGGCTGTACTGTGGTGTCAGTCATGGCATGACATTGTAAGTCATTGCAATTTACAGCACTAACCCGTTTTGCAGACGGTGGTTCGCCACTCTGATGGGTTTTGTATTACTGTCAATGCCGGCAGGAAATGAATATCCCGGCCCCGTGTGTAACGGACTGGTTATTCAACTGTTGGCGTTTTCCACGAAGTGCTGGTAGATACTGATCAACTCTTCGGGACTGAAGCTAATGATAATGATCTCCTGGCCGGGATAGATCAAATCAGGGTTACGCCCCATGTTGCCCTGTTTGTAGTTATAGACAAAGGATTCCGAGGTTTTTTTCTGGATCAGGCGGCCGAGATAGGAGCTTGTATGATTGTCTTTCATTTCGTCGGCATCTTCAGGAATTCTGATGCGGTATTTCCTGATGGTCTCGCCGCGACGCAGCGCTATGCCGGTAGCAAAGTTCTCGATTAATCCATTATGAACGATACCCCAGATACCCTGCTTGTCCTCGTCCGTAACGTTGCGTACATAAAATACGCTGTCCTGACCGGCATCTTCCTGGCCCATCAACAGTTCGCCGACCGTTGTGGTTTCAAGCCGGTAGGGTTCCTTGATGATGTTCAGCGTGATGTTGTCATCAATGGATTCATCGGCCAGGATTTCCCGGGGCGTACGAATTTCAAACTGTTCGACCTTTTTGACGACGGTAATCGAATCATTATCCCCCTGTGTTTGCAATGCTTTTTCAACCGTGGTTTCACGGATCTCATCACCGTCAAGAATGGTGATAGGAGCATCCAGTTTGCCGCCGGCTTCGGAGAGGATCTGTTTTGAGGAGAGGGTTTCGACCTGCTGCTGCTCCGTGATTACGGTAATCGGCGAGTCTTCGGTAATGCCTTCCTGCGCGAGGAGTTCCGAGGGTTTGAGGCGTTCCACTTTCTGCTTGCCGGCCAATGAGATGACCTGGTCCCGGGTGACAAAATTATTCGCTGTTGCAGCAGCCACCGGTTTCTCATCCGGTGCACTGATCTCCCGTACATAGGATTCCGCTTCCTGTCTGAGTGCCTCGTCTATTTTCCCCGCCGTATCAGAAATAATATCCTGGTTGTCCACTGCGGCGGGGCCGGATACCAGTTCGTCAGGTATTTTTTCCGGAGCGGCGAAAAAAATATAGCCTGCGACAGTGATGACCGCGATAACAAGAACGGCAATGGCAATCCGCATGTTTTCAGGACACCCCGGAAATATAGTTTTCCAGTTGTTCGATGATCAGCTCTTTCTCGGAAATAATGCTCTGTACGACGTCCATGACCGAGAGCACTCCAACGGGGCGGTTGTTCTTGATGACGGGCAAATGCCGGATATGGTTCTGCGACATGATGACCAGACATTCATCAATAGTCTGATCGGGTGTCACGCAGAGTACTCGCTCCGTCATGATCTCCCTTACCTGTGTGGTTTTCGAGGATTTGTCACGCAGCACTACCTTGCGCGTGTAATCGCGTTCGGAAATGATCCCGACCAGACGATCATTCTCTATCACAATCAGGGCGCCGACCTTGACCTCATCCATGCGTTTGATGGCGTCGTAAACCAGCATGTCCGGTGTTACGGAATAGATATTGTTGTCGCCCTTGAGATTCAGCAGTTGTTGTACAGTTATTGTCATTTTTAACATACTCCTCCGGTCAGGTTTGTTTGTTGCGAAGGCTCTGAATCACCCAGAGTATCCTGTGGTCAACAGCTTAAAATCATACTCTCATGAACACGCGGTGCCAGTCTCAATTACAGTGGGTGAATGTCTGCGTACCAGAGCGAATGGCAGGCCAGGGCATCGGTACCTGATCGTTGTTCCTGTTCCAAGCATAGAAAATTCAACTATTAATACAAGGTGAGTTAAAGTAATATTCCAGGTTGAGATCAGCGTTCTGGCTGCAGCGCGGGCGAGTGTGTTCCAGTGTGGGCAATACACACGTATAACAATAAAATAGCAAGATTTTCATTGACTTATGGCTGATATCAAGCCGGAAAACCTGGGCAAATACGAAGTTGTCAGCGAGATAGACCGGGGCAGCATGGGGATTGTTTATCTCGGACACGATCCCTACATCGATCGGCCCATTGCCATCAAGGTTGCGCTTGCGGATGCTCTCAATGATCCCGAATCCGGTGAACGCTACCGCAAGATGTTTTTCAATGAAGCGCACACCGCGGGCATGCTCACTCACCCCAACATCATCAATATCTTTGATGCCGGCGTCGACGGCGAATATTGCTACATCATCATGGAGTATATCGATGGTGGCGAAACCCTGAAAAAGCACACCCGGCCGGAAAACCTGCTGCCGGTCGACAAGGTAGTGGAAATCATCTTCAAGTGTGCCAAGGCACTGGACTATGCCCATCGCCAGGGCGTGGTACATCGCGATATCAAGCCCTCGAATATCCTCTTTACCAAAGACCAGGACATCAAGATCGGCGATTTCAGCATAGCCCATATCAGGAAAGTGGATTCCACCGCGACCGAGGTCATGGGCATGATGGGTTCACCGCGTTACATGTCACCGGAGCAGTTGCGCGAGGAGTTTGTCGGTAACCAGACTGACCTGTTTTCGCTGGGGGTGGTGATGTATGAATTACTGACCGGCAAGCATCCCTTTAACGCGGATAATTTTTCCAGACTGGTGAACAAGATCCTGAACGAGGAACCGGTGCCGGTCAGAAACCTGCGTCCCGATATTCCGAAGGTGCTGGAAGATATCGTAAACCGGGCACTGTACAAGGATACGGAAAACCGTTACTCGATGGGACTGGAAATCGCCTCGGAACTCAGCAAGGCTTATGACAGCCTCGAGGGGCCCGAGGAGGATATCAACGAGGAAGAAAAATTCGCGATGATAAAGGGACTGGGTTTCTTCCAGGGGTTTCCCGACGCCGAGATCTGGGAAATCATCCGCGCCAGCACCTGGCAGGACTATGATCAGGGTGAAAATATTATCGTCGAGGGAGAGCTGGATGATTGCTTCTATATTATTGTCTCGGGCTGTGTGGCGGTTACCAAGAATGACAAAACCATCCGAATCCTCCGCCAGGGGGATTGTTTCGGGGAAATGGGCTACCTCGCCAAAACCAAACGCACCGCTTCGATCATTGCCGATGAGAGAACGGCGTTAATAAAAATCAATTCCACCGTTATCTCGCAGGTGTCACTGAACTGCCAGGTGCGTTTTCTCAAGGTTTTTTTGCGAACGCTGATTTACCGGCTTTCGGCGACAACCGAAAAAGCCTCACAGGAAACGCCTGTCTGAGTATCTGTCCTGGCTTAACCAGCGTTCAGGGAAGCTGTCAGGTCGATATTGGCGGAATTACCGGATAGCGATTCGGCCATGCGTACCGGCATGATTGTGCAATGCATGATAGCCATTTTGCACAATCTTGATGATTGGATTATTCTTGCCCTGTTCACCCATTTAGGTGAATGATAATAATAATTCAGTGAAACAGATTGTCTGCGCCGGCCTGCACGGCAGTATGGTGCAACAACTGGTTCCTATTCGGGGTAACTATGATGTCAACGTGCAAATCCGCCAGAGGTTTGTTCCCAGTTGTGATCGGTGCGGCGATCACGATCACTTCACAACCATCCAGGGCTTTTCAGTTTGCATACGATGAACTGACCGGTAGTTTTGACACGACCGTTTCAGTCGGCGTACTGTCACGCGCCTCGGGCGTGGATCGCGACATCGTCGCCATTTCAAATGCCGGTTCCATAGGCCCCACCGGAGCCATTGCTTTCCCGGTCACGGGAGGCGTCCGTGGCAGTGCTTTTTCGGCAAACTTTGATGACGGTAACACCAACTTCCAGAACGGATCAGTCAGCCGGGTTCTGAAATTCACCTCGGAGCTGGACGTTGCCTACCGTAACGTCGGCAGCTTTGTACGTTTTTCCGGCTTCAAGGATTTCGAGTACAAGGGCTCTCTGGACAGGGACACCGCCCTGACCGACAAGGCGGAGCGCCTGGTTGCCGATAATCTCAATCTGCTCGATGCCTATGCCTGGATGAAATTCGACCTGGGCGGCATGCCGGGCGAGATCCGCGCCGGCGAACAGGTTATCAGCTGGGGCGAGAGCACCTTCATCCAGAACAGCATCAATGTCATCAATCCGTTTGACGTCAGCAAGCTGAGAGTGCCGGGCTCGGAACTGAAAGAGGCGCTGCGGCCGATCGGCGCCGTATTCGCCAGCCTCGGGGTGACCAATAACCTGTCCGTCGAGGGCTACTATCAATACGACTATGAAAACACCGAACTGGAGCCGGTCGGGTCGTTTTTCAGCACCAATGATTTTGCCGCCGATGGCGGTACCCGCGTGCAACTGGGGTCCGGAGCGGTATCGGATCGCGGCTCGCTGAATTTTGCCACCCTGACCTTCGATCCGGATTTTGCGGCGGTGTTCAGGGCGCCCGATATCCGCCCGGACGAGGGCGATCAATACGGCGCCGCCGTGCGCCTGTTTCTGCCCGAACTGAACGATACCGAGGTCGGCCTCTATTACGTGCGTTTTCACAGCCGCACGCCGGTGATCAACGTGACCGCCGGCACCACTGCCGGCGCCGCGGCGGCACTGGCGGCCGGTGCGGCCACCGCTAACCCTGTTACTAATGTACCTGTATTGATCGGGCTTGGCTTCACCCTCGCTGATATTCCGGGCCTGGTATCCCTGTCCGCCGTGGATGCGTTTGCGGACACCGCCAATTATTTCACCGAGTTTCGCGAAGACATTGATCTGTTCGGCGCCAGTTTCAACACCGAACTGGGCAATACCGGCATCGCTCTGCAGGGCGAGTATTCCTTCCGCAGGGATTTTCCGCTGCAGGTGGACGATGCCGAGATCCTGGCCGCCGCCTTGCAGCCCCTGGAAGGCACCTTGTCGGCACTGGCGGGCACGGCGGTGGTTATTCCCAGCCAGTTGGGGCGTTTCGGCCCCGGTGATGTCGTCCCCGGTTTCATCGAACGCGATGTCAGCCAGGTGCAAATGACCGCCACCAAGATCTTCGGCCCGGTCTTCAAGGCCAACCAGGCTGCATTGGTGGGCGAATTCGCGGTAACACATGTCCATGACATGCCGGACAAGGACGAATTGCGTCTGGAAGCGCCCGGTACGTTTACCGGTGGCAATCCGGCCCTGACGGCGCTCGGTTTGCAACCGGTCACCGAAGATGCGAGCAACTTTGCCGATGCGACCTCGTTTGGCTACCAGATCCGCGGCCGGCTCGATTATCTGAACGCCGTGGGCCCGCTGAACCTGTCGCCCCGGTTTGCCTGGCGCCACGATGTTGCCGGCATCGCTCCGCTGGGATTATCCGGGTTCAGGGAGGACACCAAAACCATTACCCTGGGGCTGACTGCCACTTACCAGAACGAACTGGTCATGGATCTGAGTTACACCAATTTCTTCGGCGCCGGGCAGCACAATCTGCTCAATGACAGGGATTTCTTTGGTTTCAGTATGGCCTATTCATTCTGAACGGGGATTGATTCCCCGGTAATCATTCACCATTCACCGAACCAGATTAACCGCATCGGGACATAATTATGGATTCGATCAAAACCATCCTTTATTCCAGTCTTCTGATCGTGTTCTGCTGGCTGCAGACATCAACTGTTCAGGCGGAAGTCAGCACAGAGGAAGCCGCTCGCCTGGGCCAGGATCTGACACCCCTGGGCGGTGAGAAGGCCGGCAACAGTGACGGCAGCATACCGGCCTGGGAGGGCGGTATCACCGAGCCACCGGCCGGTTACACCAGGGGTAAACACTACGTCGATCCCTTCGCCGCCGATCAGCCCTTGTTAACCATCACTGCCGGCAACATGGGCGACTATGCTGACAAGCTCTCGGAAGGCCACAAGGCACTGCTCACGACCTATCCGGATACGTACAAGATGCAGGTTTACCCCACCCGTCGCTCGGCATCGGCACCGCAGCACATCTACGATGCCACCCGTGAAGCGGCCGTTAGCGCCCGGTTGTCCGAAGACGGCAACGGTGTCAGCGGTGTGGCCATGGGCATTCCTTTCCCTATCCCGGAAAATGGCCACCAGGTTATCTGGAATCACCTGCTCAGGTATCGCGGGGAAAACGTTCACCGGGAATATGCACAAGTGGCGCCGACACGCAGTGGCGATTACACACTGGTGCAGATAACGGAGGATATCTCTTTTCAGTACAACCGGCGCGGCAAGTCGGTGGATGACCTCAATAATATGATTGCCGTTTTCAAGCAGGAAGTGACGGCCCCGGCACGCCTGGCAGGGGGAATCCTGCTGGTGCATGAAACTCTCGATCAGAAGGTCGAGAATCGCAAGGCCTGGCTGTACAACCCCGGCCAGCGGCGGGTGCGCCGCGCGCCCAACGTGGCTTTCGACAATCCGGGTACCGCCTCGGACGGCATGCGCACCAGCGACCAGCTTGATATGTTCAATGGCAGCCTGGAAAGATATAACTGGAACCTGGTGGGTAAAAAAGAGATTTATGTTCCCTACAACAGTTACCGGATCCAAAGCCCGGAGCTGAAATACAAGGATATTCTTACGCCACTGCACATCAACCAGGACATGCCGCGTTACGAACTGCACCGGGTCTGGGTGGTGGATGCCGTACTGAAAGAAGGCGCCCGGCACCTGTACAAGCGGCGGACGTTCTACGTCGACGAGGATTCCTGGCAGGTACTGGTCGTCGATCAATACGACAATCGTGATAATCTGTGGCGCGTCTCCGAAGGCTTTGCCATGAATTACTACGATCTGCCCACACTCTGGACGACGCTCGAAGTGCATACCGATCTGCAGGCGGGCCGCTACCTGGCGTTTGGACTCTATAATGAATCCGTACCCTACGACTTTGAACGGCAACTGTCCGCGGAGGACTTCACACCGGCCGCCCTGCGCCGGGATGGCAGGCGGTGAGTAGTGAAAGGTGAGTGGTGAATGGTGAATGGTGATTGGTGATTGGTGAATGGTGAGTAGTAATATCTGGTATTTGCGTGGTGATCAAACCCCGACTACGCTTCCGCTGAGATCTGAGATCTGAGATCTGAGATCTGAGATCTGAGATCTGAGATCTGAGATCTGATCTGAGATCTGAGATCTGAGATCTGAGATCTGAGATCTGAGATCTGAGATCTGAGATCTGAGATCTGAGATCTGAGATCTGAGATCTGAAATGGCGCCCTGGGCAGGAATCGAACCTGCGACCTACCGCTTAGGAGGCGGTTGCTCTATCCACTGAGCTACCAGGGCATGAGAGGCGGAATCATACCCTTCCGGTGAATATCTGAAAACCTTTACGCGTCGGCGGGTCTAATCCAGCGTATATTCGGAAATATTCTTTCACCAGACAGCCCTGATCCATGCACGATATCCTGCCATTACTAGACCGTCACGGCTTTCCCGCCATCCGCAGGCGGGCCGTCAACACGTTGCAGATCAACATTACGCTCAAATGCAACCAGGCCTGTTTTCACTGCCATGTCAATGCGAGTCCGAAGCGCACCGAGATGATGGGCAGCGAAACACTCGATTCTGTTTATCGTTATCTTGACCAGGGGCAAGTTGAAACACTGGATATTACCGGCGGGTCGCCTGAACTGCATCCGGAATTCCGCAATCTGGTCATTCATGCACGCAACAATAATATCCATGTCATCGATCGCTGTAATCTGACTGTGCTCGAGGAACCGGGCCATGAGGATACGGCAACTTTCCTGGCCGATCAGAATGTTGAAATCATTGCCTCGCTTCCCTGTTACATGCAGGAGAATGTGGATGCACAGCGTGGTGATGGCGTATTTGAATCCAGCATCAGGAGTTTGCAGAAACTCAATACGCTGGGCTACGGGGACCAACTGTCCCTGAAGCTGGTCTACAACCCTCAGGGACCGGTATTACCGCCGGGTCAGGCATCACTGGAGCAACAGTACAGGACCTATCTGCTCGATCATTACGGCATTGTGTTCAACGAATTATTCGTACTTTGCAACATGCCGATCAATCGTTTCGGCAGTACACTGGTCAGCAACAAGCGTTTTCAGGACTACATGTTGTTGTTACACAGTGCTCACCGTGAACAGAACCTGGAACGGGTTATGTGCAGGGATCTGGTCAGTATTGACTGGCAGGGATATGTTTATGATTGTGATTTCAACCAGATGCTGGGCCTGAACATGAAAAACCACCGGGGTGAGCCACTGCATATTACTGATTTACTGAATAAGAACCTGAACGGCCATCCGATCAGGGTTCGGGATCACTGCTATGGTTGTACGGCAGGCCAGGGCAGCAGCTGCGGCGGCGCGCTACAGTAAACATGATCAGCATCATCATACCGGTACTGGATGAAGAGGCTGTCATTCGTCCATGCCTCGATTCACTGGCATCCTGGCGGCAACGGGGATGTGAAGTAATCATCGTCGACGGCGGCAGCACGGATAACTCCATTGATATTGCCCGCGAACATGCCGACCTCGTTGTTTCCGGCAATCGCGGCCGGGCTTCGCAAATGAATGCAGGTGCGAATCATGCAATCGGAAAGACACTGCTGTTTTTGCACGTGGATACGCTGTTGCCCGAGGCCACGGATGAACTGGCAGACAGCCTGGTCAGTGGGAATATGCAATGGGGCAGGTTCGATGTTGAATTGAGCGGGCAACGGCCGGTCTTTCGCATCATTTCTTTTTTTATCAACCTGCGTTCGCGCCTTGACGGTATCGCTACGGGGGATCAGGCCATATTTGTACAACGTTCCCTGTTTACCCGCATTGGCGGTTTTCCCGATATTCCCCTGATGGAAGACATTGAACTCAGCAGACGGCTATTGAAAACCTGCCGTCCGGTCTGCCTGAACACACGCGTGGTGACTTCAAGCCGTCGCTGGGAAAACAGCGGCGTCATGAAGACAGTTCTGATGATGTGGTATCTCAGGGCAGCCTATTGGCTGGGTGCGCGGCCACAGTACCTGGCGAGGATTTATGGCAGATAATCAGCGCTGTCTTCTGGTTTTCACCAAATCACCACGTCCCGGACAGGTCAAAACCCGCCTTACCCCGACGCTGGGTATGCAGGCGGCTGCTGATGTCCATGCCGCCATGACCCACAGGACACTGAGTCTTGCAAAGTCACTGCACGATATTACGACCCAGGTATGGATTGCGGACGACTCCGATCATGTTTTCGCCGATAACATTCGCCAACGATACGCTTTCACATGTTTCGATCAGAACGGTACGGATCTGGGCGAGAGAATGTACCAGGCGCTGGCCATGAGCGGCAGGCAGTTTTCTTACACTGTTCTTATCGGCTGTGACTGCCCGCAATTAAACAGCGAAATCATTCATGATGCTTTCGTCTGTCTGGAATCGGGACAAGACGCGGTGCTCGGACCGGCCAGTGACGGTGGTTATTATCTGATTGGCATGCGCGAGATATCCGGAACCGTGTTTACAGGGCTGCAATGGGGTGGCTCCTCGGTTGCGGAAATGACCCGGGAGAAGTTCAGGTCACTGGGTATCTCCTGGCAGGAATTGCCGGTGCTCAGTGATGTTGACCGGCCGGAAGACCTGTCATTATTGCAGTCAGCACAAGCTATCCCGTCAGTTCCTGAAACGCCGAACCAGTGAGCGATCTGTTTCGGCGATGAATTTTTCAACGATTTTCTGATCACTATTGCGCATGTCGAGAAAACGCGCGCCTATTCTCGGGGGCGCCGTTGCTGTTGCCGGTTCAACCTGGCGGATCTCCACCGCGCAGAAAATCCTGCAATCACCGGGCATATACAACATACATCCAGAGATATGATCACCGATGGAATAACGTTGTTCTATCAATTTCAGTCGTGCTGAAAACCCGCCGACTGAAAGGTCACGAAGTTCACCGTTACTGACCAGCGATCGGTTATCCGAGAGGACAATTCTGATCGGATTACTCATCGAGACGGGGACGCGCAGGAACTGCCGTTTCTGGAAATACAGCAGTTTTCCCGGAACCGGCACCTTGTAGTAGGGCTCACCGGTATGATCCGCGATGGCCTCGATAGTGCTGGTGAAATTGATTTCGACACCGGACAGGAATGTATAGGCACTGATCCCTGATTTTACCGCGACGATCCCGGCCGGAATTTTCGGATAAAAGCCGTCCAGCACCATGTAGCCTTCTTCCTCGTTGATCTCCAGGATCATGCTGCTGTACTGGGTGTCATCGTGCTCCAGTTCCGCAGTCAGTAACTGGTGTCGCTCGAATATCCTGTTCAGCAACCGATAGATCTGCGTGCGGGTTGTAATAACACTGGTGGATTCATTTATGGTTTCGGGTTCCAGTCCCGGCCGGCTGTCCTCAGCGACATCAGTATTACTGATGATTTTTTCCAGAAAGCTAACGTTCATTGAAGTCTGCGATTTTCATATGATCCCATAACAGGTAATCGTTCAGGGACTGTCAGACTTTAGTGATAGATTTGGCTCCCGGTGAATTGTCCCGGTTGCCCCGGGGATCGTAGGTCGGAGAATGACCGTGTGGTTGTCCACGGAGTATGGAGAGTATATCCGCGGTGAAAATCCGGCCCAGTTCCAGAATACCCATGTTAATGCGGTTTTCATGCTGGAAGTTACGCAGGGACTCTTTTAATGATTCGTCCCTGGATTTGATAAACGCATCAAGGCTGTCTTCCGGATCACCGTTTATTTGCAGCGCCTCCAAGCCCTTGCGGCGTTGTACATCCACCGCTTCCAGGTGCTCCAGCAGTGACTGTTTTCTGGCAGTGATGTCGGTGATCGCGTCGGCATCCCGTGACTGCAGGGCCTGGCGTTCCTGGTTCAGAAGTTCTTCGAGTTGATCGATAAAGGCAAATTCAGTCTCGTATATCCCGATCAATTCTGATCTGGTCATGGCCATCGCCGGTTATTTTCCGGATGAGATCCTGCTGTTGAGCAGGCCTTCAAACCCGGCCATCTTGTCGGCCGTGCGCTCGATATCCATGTTGTAGGAGCCGTCGAATATCGCCTGTTTGATGGCATTGACGCGTGCACTATCGACCACTGGCTGTTTGTCCGCCTCGGCCTTGAGCGTTTTCAGCATCTCGGCGGTATCGGTCAGGCGCACTTCCGTACTGTCGGCGCCGGCTGCGCTGGTTCTACTGTCCGGCCCGGCATCGGTCCGGGTGCCAACCTGGCCGGACTGGCGGTTAGCTGCCAGGTTCTGGATCAGGCTGTGGGTATTTCCCTTGATTTCGTTAACCATGCAATTCTCCTGTCAGTTATCCTGTAAGTTATCGGCAAACCGGCAACGATTCTTTAATCATTATTCTATGTATATGATTTGACTTGATTTCACAACACCTTCGACAATTCTGTCCGAGCGCAGGTTTTTGACCCTGATGCGCTGTCCTATGACCCCGTCAGCCATGGCCTTGCCATTCATTCTCACTTCGAAGGTATTCGATTGTGCCAGCAGGGTCACCTGTTGACCACGCTTGATGATTACCGGCGCCTTGAGATTACGATCACGGATCACGTAGCCAACCTGCAACGAATGCACCATTTCCTGCCCAATGAGGTCTGCGGGATCCGTAAAATAACTGTCGGCGTGAAAACTGATGTTCTTTCTCTCCAGCCTGATGTCTTCGCGGGTCAGCAGGGCGCCACGCTGTACGGGCCGGGCGGCGACGACAACATCCTCGTAATAGTTGATCTGCACCGGAACATAGAGAGACCAGCTATTCTTCCCGTTGCAACGCACACCCACGGTCAGGTTGCCCGCGCGTCGCCCCTGTCCGGGGTACCAGGCCTCAAGTGGCTGTGCACAGGCGGCCAGCCGCAGCCTCGGATCCAGTTTTTTCAGGTTGATGGAATACTCGAGATCGCGTTCGGGCAGTGTCGACTGTACAAAGTCGTGTACTGTGGCGCGGATATCATCCAGCGCATGGCGTTGGGCTGCATCGACATTGGCGCAGGGCAACAAAAACAGCATTGCTATCAGATATCCGGCATGAAACGTCAATTTTCCGTTCACACTGTCGCCTGGATCAGTCATTGTCCACTTCCTGATCCAGGTCATTTTGCTCCAGTGCTTCGCCATCACGGGCGGCATTGGCCAGCAACGCCAGCGAATCCAGATCATCCGTCCAGGAGCAGGCGGCAGATTCTGCCACTCTGTCACTGCCCGGTTCAGACCGGTGATCACCCGTAAAATCAGTACGGTAGCGCTCTTTGAGCAAGACTGCCTGGTGTACATTTTTGCCGGACATGGTTATGGCTCTCGTTAATCGATACATTTCCGGAAACGCGGACCGGCCGATAATCAGGGGACGGCCGCCGCGTATCCGGGTTCAGGGTCAGCCCCTGTGGATTTGGATAATGCAATTGCCGTGCCTTGTCCCGGATTGTTCACTGCAGTCAGCCTTGTCGTAATGAACACCACCATCACCCGCCGCCATAATCATCGGTACGACAGCACATTTAAAGATGATTTCATAGCGTGCCGATAAGCCGGTATAAGAGCAGCCACATTTTAATGAGAGAGGAGTCAGAGAATGAAAACAAGTGTTATGGATGGGGTAAATGCCAGAACGCAACTTGTCGGCAGGAACCGTCTTGAATTGTTACTCTTCAGGCTGGGGAAAAACCAGATATTCGGTATCAACGTATTCAAGGTCAGGGAGGTGATCAAGTGTCCGCCACTGACACATGCACCGCATTCGCATCCCGTGATCAGCGGCCTGGCCAATATTCGTGGTCAAACCATAACCATCATGGATCTGTCACTGGCTATTGGTGGCGCCCCGCTCACCGACCTGGCCCAGGGATTTACTATCATCAGTGAATACAATCGTCAGATACAGGGTTTCCTGGTCAGCGGAGTGGACAGGATCGTCAATCTCAACTGGGAAGACATCAAGCCGCCACCTGTGGGTATCGGCCGGCATAATTTCCTGACCGCAGTCACCAGAATGAATGATGAACTGGTTGAAATTATCGATGTGGAAAAAGTCATGGGCAACGTGCTGGGGTTCTCGGATGAAGTATCGCAGTCGGTGACGGACTCAACCGGCAAGGATGAAATTTCCGGCTGTAATGTGCTGGTCGTGGATGACTCCAGCATGGCGCGAAAGCAGATCATACGGGTGCTTGAGCAGATGGGCGTTGAATATACGGTGGCGAAAAACGGCCGTGAAGCCTATAACATCCTGCTCGACCTGATCGGCAAGGGCAAGCCTGTATGTGAACATTTTTCAATGGTGTTATCCGATGTGGAAATGCCGGAAATGGATGGATACACATTGACAAAAAATATCAAGGAACATACCGAACTGGCGAATTTATACGTAATGTTGCATTCCTCGTTAAGCGGTGCGTTCAATGAAAACATGGTTAAAAAAGTCGGGGCGGATAATTTTCTGGCCAAATACAACCCCGACGAACTCGCCGAACAGGTGCTCAGCGTACTCAGGAGAAAGACATCCACACGGGACAAAAAAGCTGCCTGATAGCAGATACCCTTATAACGACAATACGAGTACTTGAAATCGATGCCTAACAATTCGGCACCGCGGTTGTCTATAGCGGGCGGAACACATCAGAGGCGCGACGATGACTACGAGGAGTTTTGTACTTTTCTCGAGGCCACGTGCGGCATCACGCTGGGGAATAACAAGCGTTACCTTGTCGACAGCCGGCTACGGGCCATGCTGGATGAGTATCGATTCGGATCATTGCGGGAACTGGTCAGGGCCGCGAGATCAGAAACCGGCAATCACCTTAAAGTCAGGATCATCAATGCCATGGCGACCAACGAAACCTCATGGTTTCGGGACATTTATCCGTTTGAATATCTGCAAGATGTGATTCTGCCGGACCTGGCAAGAAACCCGGCAACGGTCCCGAAAATCTGGTCGGCCGCCTGTTCCTACGGGCATGAACCGTACTCAATCAGTATTTCCGTGCAGGAGTATCTGGATAAAAATCCCGGATTGCTTCCCGGTGGCGTCGAGATTACCGGGACCGATATATCCACCCGCGCACTGGAACAGGCCAGGACCGCGGAATACGATGAACTGAACCTTTCGCGAGGTCTGTCTGCCGAGCGCCTGGCAAGGTATTTCACGGTTCATGGAAACAGGCTTCGTGTCAGCGACCCGGTCAGGCGCAGGGTCAGATTTCTTGATCTCAATCTTCTCAAGAGCTATTCGCTGCTGGGTAAATTCGATGTCATATTCTGCAGGAATGTCCTTATCTATTTTTCCAACGAAAACAAGTCACAAATCCTGTCAAAAATCGAAGCGGTCATGAAGCCTGCCGCCTGGCTGTTTCTCGGCGCTTCTGAACCCATCATCAATTACTCCGACGCCTTTGAAATGATCAACTGTTCTCGCGGCGTTGTCTATCGCAAGAAAACCTGACCAGCAAGTCCTGACCATCCATCGCGCAGCAATTGCCATCCGGGCGGCACACCTTTGCCGTTGCCGGCCGCTTCACCGTCCTGTCCTGTCCTAACTCACTGTTTTCACTCGGACAAAAAAACTGGCACAGCAAATGCTAATTCGTCGATAACACATCGATAACCGACAACAGGACGATGATCATGAATTTCGACAAAGCATTTGGAATCCACGCCAGCACGCTCGTTCTCAGGTCCCAACGGGCCGAATTGCTGGCTTCGAATATTGCCAACACCGATACGCCGAATTACAAGGCGCGTGACATCAATTTCCGTGAAATTCTCTCATCACGTTTCAATTCATTACAGGATCTCGAGACCACCAGCAACCGGCATATCCAGGCCGGTGCCGATGGCCTGAACAACATGAGGACATATTACCGCATACCCAATCAGCCTTCGGTGGATGGCAATACGGTGGACAGCCAGCTCGAACGCTCGGCGTTCATGGAAAATTCAATCATGTACCAGACCAGCCTGCGTTTTCTGAATGGCAGGGTTTCCGGTCTGTTGACAGCCATCAGGGGTGAATGATCATGGCCTTGTTCAATGTATTCAATATTGCCGGTTCAGCCATGAGTTCGCAATCCGTCAGACTTAATACCACGGCCAGTAATCTTGCCAACGCCGACAGTGTCAGCAGCAGTCTCGGCACCACGTACCGGGCCCGTTATCCCGTTTTCGAAACGGTGTTACAGGACAGGCTGAACAGAAATAATTTTAATGCGGGCGTAAGAGTCAGCGGAATCGTCGAGAGTCAGGCCCCTTTGCAGGAAGTCTACAAACCTGAACATCCGCAGGCGAACGAAGCCGGTTATATCTTCATGCCGAATGTCAATGTGATGTCGGAGATGGCCAATATGATATCGGCTTCACGCTCCTATCAGAACAATGTGGAAGTGATCAATACATCCAGGGACATGCTGTTACGCACCCTGACACTGGGACAATAACCGGGAGGTTATCGACAATGAATAATTCAATCAGTGGCCTGCCTCCGGAACTGGCCGGCCTGGAACTCAAACAGCCGGAGAAAAAAGCCAACGACGAACTGGGACAGTCGGAATTTCTGGATTTGATGATCGCCCAGCTGCAGCATCAGGATCCTCTGAATCCCGCGGACAGTGGCGAGTTTCTGGGACAATTGGCCCAGTTCGGTACGGTAAACGGCATCACTGAATTACAGAATTCGTTTGCTGATCTGGCCACATCCCTGCAATCCAGCCAGGCGCTGCAGGCATCCACCCTGGTTGGCCGCAATGTGCTGATCCCCGGCAATGTAGTGAATTTCGCCGGCGGCTCCGCGAATGCCGCAGTTGAACTTGACTCCAGTACCAGCGACCTCGTCGTTCAGGTCCTGGATCCGGCCGGACAAATGCTTCGCCGGGTAAGTTTCGGACCGCAATCCAGCGGTGTATTCAACTTCAGTCTGGATGATATCGATGGCAGCGGCAATACCCTGCCGCCGGGGCAGTATGTGATTCGGGCATTCGGTCGCACAGCGAATGCAGAGGTTGCCCAGTCCACACTGGTGCAGTCCAGGGTGGAAAGCGTCAGCCTGGCCCGGGGCGGACAGGGACCGTTGCTGAATCTTGACAATAACGGGTCTGTGTCCATCAACGAAGTTATCGAGGTCATGTAAACAGACTTCAGGAATTCCTTACAGGAGGATTACACGCATGTCATTTAGAGTCGCAATCAGTGGTTTACGGGCAGCATCCGGGGACCTGGATGTTATTTCCAACAACGTGGCCAACTCCAATACCACCGGATTCAAGAAATCCCGTGCCGAGTTCGCCGATGTTTTTGCCGTCACTGATCTCGGCGGCAGCAGCAGTACTCCGGGCAGCGGCGTACGCCTGACCAACGTGGGCCAGCAGTTCACCCAGGGTAATATCACGTTTACCGATAACAACCTGGATCTGGCGATCAGTGGCCGCGGTTTTTTCATCGTCAATGATGGCGGTGGTAACCAGTTCACGCGTGCAGGCGCTTTTGGCGTCGATCGTGATGGTTTTTTCAGTAATGCCCAGGGTCAGCAGTTGATTGCCTTCGGTGCGGATAACAGCGGCAATATTACCGGTGCAGCCAGTCCCCTGCAGATCAACACCGCAAATATCCCGCCACAACCTTCGGCCAACATGACGCTGGACCTGAATCTGAACGCCTCGGAATCTCAACCCGCGGTCGCCCCGTTTGATCCGAACAACCCGGCCAGTTTTACCCATACCACTTCGACGACGATATTCGATTCACTGGGTAACTCTCATCTGGCTGCCATGTACTTCGTCAAGACGGCAACGCCGAACCAGTGGCAATCCTATACCTATGTTGATGGTGTCGATGTGGGCGGCGGCGCCACCACTATGACATTTGACACCTCGGGCGCCCTCACAGTCCCGGCCGGCGGCACCATAACCACGCCGTCGTTCACACCTTCCGGCGGCGGCGCGGCGCAGACATTGACGCTGGATTATTCGGGCACCACGCAGTTTGGCAGTGATTTTTCGGTCAATGCCCTGTCACAGGACGGTTTTACCACCGGTCGACTGAGTGGGCTGGATATAGACCCGGAGGGCATTATTTTTGCCCGTTTTACCAACGGTCAATCACGGGTCGAGGGCCAGATCGCTATGGCTGATTTTCCGAATCCGCAGGGACTGCAACCCCTGAGCGATTCCAACTGGGGTGAAACGTTTTCCTCCGGCGCCGTGGTGGTGGGTAATCCCGGCACTTCCAGTCTCGGCCTGATTCAGTCCGGCGCACTGGAGGATTCCAATGTGGAAGTGTCCGAGGAACTGGTCAACATGATCATCGCCCAGCGCACGTTCCAGGCCAATGCCGAGGTCATCCAGACTTCCGATGCGATTACACAAACCATCATTAATCTCAGGTAAACAAGAGGAATCGGTTTATGGATCGCATGCTTTATCTCTCCATGTCGGCAGCCAGTAATGTCATGACCGCGCAGGCGGTGAACAGTCATAACCTGGCCAATGTCAACACCACCGGTTTCAAGGCGGATCTTTCCCAGTTCCGCAGTATGCCGGTGTTCGGCGAGGTTCACCCGAGCCGGGTCTATGCCCTGGAGGAGCGTCCCGGTATCGATCTTGCCCAGGGCACGCTACAGCACACCGGACGGGATCTGGACATTGCCGTCAATGGTAATGGCTGGATTGTGGTGCAGGCCGACGACGGTACCGAGGCCATGACCCGTGCCGGTGACTTGCGTGTGTCCAGCACAGGTCTGCTGGAAAACGGCGCCGGTCGGCTGGTGCTGGGTGATGGTGGACCCATTTCCATGCCACCGTATACGAAAATCGATATTGGTAGCGACGGCACGATCACGATTCGCCCGACAGGCCAGGATGAAAAGACGCTGGCAACCATTGGCCGCATCAAACTGGTCAGCCCACCGGTGGAAGACCTGGTTAAGGGACAGGACGGGCTGTTTCGTCTTCGGGATGGCAGTCAGCCGCAGCCGGATGCCAGTGTCCTGCTGACCGTCGGCGCGCTGGAGAGCAGTAATGTCAATACGGTTCAGGCGCTGGTGAAGATGATCGAATTATCCAGAAAATTTGAAATGCACATGAAAGCCATGTCCACGGTTCAGCAAAACGATGAAGTAGCAACCAGTATGCTGAATATGAACTGATGCATTGAAAAAAACAGAATGAATAGCGGAGATAATCAATGACACAATCACTTTGGGTAGCAAAAACCGGCCTCGATGCACAGCAAACCCGGTTATCGGTTATTTCCAATAACCTTGCCAACGTTAACACCTTCGGATTCAAGAAAGACCGGGCCGTGTTCAATGATCTGCTCTACCAGACCGTACGCCAGCCGGGATCCCAGTCCTCGCAGAGCACCGAGTTGCCTTCCGGGCTGATGCGCGGTACCGGTGTTCGTGTTGTAGCCACCGAGAAAATCCATTCCATGGGCAGTATTTTCCAGACCGAAAATTCTCTCGATGTCGCGATTTCCGGTAATGGTTTTTTCGAGATCCTGATGCCGGATGGCAGTACAGCCTATACACGTGACGGCGCCTTTCAACGTGACTCCCAGGGGCAGGTTGTCACCAGCAATGGTTTTGTGCTGCAACCGGCCATTACCATTCCCCCGGATACGCAGACCCTGTCTATCGCCAATGATGGCACGGTCAGTGCATTGATCTCGGGCAGTACGACACCGACCCAGATCGGCACCATACAGATTTCGGATTTTGTCAATCCGACCGGCCTGCAGCCCATTGGTGACAATCTCTTCAAGGAGACTGCATCCAGCGGCACACCGCAGTCCGGTACTCCGGGATTGACCGGTCTGGGAACCCTGATACAGGGTTCGTTGGAGAGTTCCAATGTCAACGTGGTGGAAGAACTGGTGAACATGATTGAGACACAAAGAGCCTACGAAATGAACGCCAAGGCCATCGAGACGACCGATCAGATGCTGCAGTTCGCCAGCAACACATTATAAACAGCAGGAATAAGTCAATGACCACAACCATTAGCAGGGCACTTAAATACGCAGTATTGCTGGTACCGTTATCAGGCATGATGCTCGGCTGTCAGTCAAGGCTTACACGTGATCCCGAGTTTGCCGCCGTACGGCCGCCGTTACCACCGGCGCAACCGGAAGCCAACGGCGCTATTTACCAGAATGGTTTTGATATGCGCTTGTTTGAAGACGTCAAGGCACGCCGCGTCGGCGACATCCTGGTTGTACAACTGGTGGAGAACACCACATCCAGCAAGTCCAATGAAACGACTATCAACAAAAGTACCTCCACCAGTATCGATAATCCCACCGTGTTTGGTACGTCACCGGAATTCGATCTGCCGGGATTTTTCCCGCTCGCCAATACCAGCAATGTCAATCTTGAAACCAGTCTTTCCTCGGACCATGAGTTCAGCGGTGACAGCAGCAGTGATCAGAGCAATAACCTGGACGGCACCATCGCGGTGTCGGTGGTTGAAGTATTGCCTAACGGTAACATGATGGTGCGCGGTGAAAAACGGATGACCCTCAACCAGGGTAACGAATACGTCCGCATTTCCGGAATTGTCCGTCCCACTGATGTTCTGGCCAATAATACCGTGCTATCCACACAGATCGCCGATGCGACCATTACCTATACCGGTGAAGGCCCCACCGACGCCAGTAACGTCCTTGGCTGGCTGGCGAAATTCTTTATCTCGGCCATCATGCCTTTCTGATACAGGCTGACATTATGACTCCTATACGCACAATAGCAGGTTTACGCACAATCGGTCTGTGCATGCTGCTGTCACTGACACAGAATCTGCACGCTGAACGCATCAAGGACCTGGCAAACATTGCCGGTGTCCGTGAGAATCAGTTGATTGGGTACGGAATCGTTGTCGGGCTGGATGGCACCGGTGATCAGACTACGCAGACGCCGTTTACCATCCAGAGCCTGGAAAACATGTTCAAGCAACTCGGCCTGACCTTGCCGCCCGGCACCAATCCGCAACTGAAAAATATTGCCGCCGTCATGGTGCACGCCAATCTGCCGGCCTTTGCCAAGCCGGGACAAACCATCGATATAACGGTTTCGTCAATCGGTAATGCCAAGAGTCTGCGCGGCGGTAGCCTGCTGATGACACCTCTCAAGGGCGCCGACGGTAATATCTATGCCGTAGCCCAGGGCAACATGGTGGTTGGCGGATTCGGGGTGGCCACCAATGACGGCTCCAGTATCTCGGTAAATGTTCCCAGCGCCGGGCGCATACCCAACGGCGCCACCGTGGAGCGGATTGTACCGAGCTCCTTTGCCCAAACCGATTCAATCATTCTGAATTTACACAAACCGGACTTTACCACGGCCAATCGCATGGTCGAGGCCATCAACGAATGGATGGGCCTCGGCACTGCCGTGGCTATTGACGCCACGTCGGTGAAAGTGCGTGCGCCCGAAAATGTCTCGCAACGTGTATCGTTTACCTCACTGGTGGAAAACATAACAATCGATCCGGACGACGGTCCGGCACGTGTCATTGTCAATTCCCGCACCGGTACCGTGGTAATCGGCAAACATGTCACCGTGACCGAGGCCGCGGTATCGCACGGCAGCCTGATCGTGACCATCACCGACAATCCGACCATCAGTCAACCCGGCCCGCTGTCCGGTGGCAGTACCGTGGTCGTCCCGAACCAGGAGATCGATGTGATCCAGGAAGACAATCGCATGTTCCTGTTCAACCCGGGAGTTTCACTGGATGACCTGGTACGCGCAGTCAACCAGGTCGGTGCCGCACCGGGCGACCTGGTGGCGATCCTGGAAGCGCTCAAGGAAGCCGGCGCCCTGAAAGCTGAACTCATTATTATTTAGTGAGCGGTTAACAGATAACAGTGAACAGTGAACAGCATACAGAACCCGGAACCTCGAACCTCGAACCTTGAACGTAATTAAATGAACACTGATTTTACATCAGCACGCGTGTTTACCGATTTGCAGGGTATGGCAGAGCTCAAGCTCGCGGCAAAAAACAGTGAGGCCGGTGCGCTGGAGGAAACCGCGAAGCAGTTCGAATCGCTGTTCATACAGATGCTGCTGAAAAACATGCGTGAAGCCAGTATCAGCAGTGGACTTTTCTCTTCTGATCAAATGCAGTATCACCAGGAGATGTTCGATCAGCAACTGGCGATTGATCTGGCTGCAAAACAAAGCCTCGGTATTGCGGACATGCTGGTGCGACAGCTGGGCAGGAATGCGCAAATGCCGGCTGAAGATGAAGTGTTCAGCGAGAAACCGGTCGTACCCGAAGCATCCAGTATCAGCCCGGCACGTCAAAAAGCAATAACCTCCGCTGATCAACCGGATGGCTTTGACAGCCCGGAAGCGTTTATCGAATTCATGCGTCCCCTGGCGGAAAAAGTAGCCGTCAGGCTCGGTGTCAGTGCCGATGTGCTGGTCGCCCAATCGGCACTGGAAACCGGGTGGGGTAAAAAAATCATTCAGACGGCTGATGGCGAAAACAGTCATAACCTGTTTGGCATCAAGGCATACGGCGGCTGGCAGGGGCGCAGTGCCAGTGTCAATACGCTTGAATTCAGGGATGGAACCATGCAACAAACGCGCGATTCATTCCGCGTCTATGACAGCTACGCGGAGAGCTTTGAGGATTATGCCCGGTTTTTGCTGACCAGCCCGCGTTACAGCGAGGCCGTCAACAGTGGCCATGACTCAGGCGGGTTTATTACTGCCCTGCAGACTGCCGGCTATGCCACCGATCCGGAGTATGCAGACAAGATCATCAATATCCTGCACAGATACCGGATATAAGAATGTGTACGGGTGAAGCCTGCATGAGCGGATCAGTAGCGGAGACAACGATAATATGAGCACATTAAACACGGCAATTACGGGCTTGCTCACCGCCCAACGATCACTGACGACGACCGGACATAACATCGCCAACGTCAATACTCCGGGTTTCAGCCGACAGGTCGTCGGCCAGTCGGCGCAAACCCCGCAGTTTACCGGTGCCGGGTATATAGGCAGTGGTGTGGTCGTAGACAGCATCACTCGTGTGCACAGTGAGTTCCTGACAACCCAGTTGCGTAACAGCACGTCGAGCAATGCCGAAAATCAGGTGTTCTACCAGCTTGCCGGCCGTATTGATAACATGCTGGCCGATGACCAGACCGGTCTCAGTCCGTCCCTGCTGAACTTTTTCAATGCCGTTCAGGATGTTGCCGATTTGCCGACATCCGTATCCGCTCGCCAATCCCTGCTCAGCGAGGCACAGACGCTGACATCGAGCTTTCGGTTTCTCGACAGCCAGATGGCCACGCTTACCGATGAAGTTCGGGTCACCATCAAGGAAAATGTAGCAGAGATCAACAGCCTCGCCCGCAGTATCGCCGATATCAACGAACGAATCGTTGATGGCATGAACGGTGATCCGGGTATGCAACCCAACGATCTTCTGGACCAGCGTGATGAACTGATTCGCCAGTTATCTGAATTTGTATCTGTCTCGACAACGGCCCAGGGTGACGGCGCCGTCAATGTTTTTACCGGCAATGGTTTCCCGATCGTTCTCGGCAAGTCCACCAGTACATTCAGAGTCAGTGAAACCTATTTCGGCAATTTCGAAGTCACCATGACCAGTGCCTTCAGTACAGTGAATATTACCGATAATCTCGGCGGTGGGAATCTCGGCGGGTTACTGAAGTTCCAGAATGACATGCTGAATCCGGTCCGTAATTCACTCGGACGACTGGCTATAGGCCTGGCGGATGCGATTAATGATCAGCACGCACTCGGTCTCGATCTTGATGGTCTTCCCGGTCAGGCGATTTTCAATATCGGCGGCGCCGAGGTATTGCCGCTGGGCGGGGCGGTAAACACGGTCAGTGCCGCCATCACTGATCCGGCCGCGCTGGGGAACAGTGATTACAGCCTGGTGTTCAATGGTGGCACATCCTATACATTGAGACGCCTGTCCGATAACCAGACTACCGCGATCGATACCGGTGGTACTTCACCGTTTACTACCGCGGCCGTGGACGGTTTCACACTGACGATTACCGCCGGCGCCACAGCCGGCGATGAATACATCATACGTCCGGCCATTAACGGGGCCAGGGACCTGGGTGTTCTACTGTCCGATCCGCGCAAGGTGGCGGCGGCAGCTCCGTTACGCGCCGGCGAAAGCGTCAATGCCAATGGCTTGCCTGACAACAGCGGCAACGCCGCCATCACCCAGGTGAATGTCAGCAGCAGTACCGGTATTCCCCTGGCTGCGGACATCACCCTGACATTCGATGCAGCAAACAACGAGTTCGTTCTGTCTTCTCCTCCCGGCGGTACACTGGCCTACAACCCGGCCACCGACAGCGCCGGCAAACAATTTACTATCGCTGCCGCCGGCAATGCGTCATTCAGTATTTCGGGCGTGCCGGCTGACGGGGACAGTTTTGTCATCGGTAATAACACCGGAGCCAACGGCGATAATCGTAATGCACTGGCACTGTCCGATCTGCAAACGCAAAACCTGCTGCTCAACGGTACGTCCACTTTCCAGGATACCTTTGGCCAGATGGTTGCCGACATTGGCACAAGAACACGCCAGGCGGAAATCAGCAGCCTGGCCACGGGGTCACTGCTCAACCAGGCAGTCGAGGCGCGTGAAAGTCTTTCCGGTGTCAATCTGGACGAGGAAGCCGCCAACCTGCTCAAATTCCAGCAGGCCTTTCAGGCGGCAGCCCAGGTGATCAGTACCGCCGACCGTTTGTTCCAGGAATTACTCAACGCATTCAGGTAGGCCATATGAGACTTTCCACGGCGTTATTTCATCAAAACTCGGTCAATAATATTCTCGACCAGCAGTCCCGTCTGTCCAGATTGCAGGGCCAGATCGCCAGTGGCCGGAGGATTGTGCAGCCATCGGATGATCCCGCAGGAACAGCACAGATTCTGCGCCTGACACAGACGATAGAGGTGACTACACAGTTTCAGCGCAATGTGGATATTGCCAACAACAGACTGTCTCTGGAGGAGACGACCCTGGAAGCAGTACAGAACTCCATGACCCGCATCAGGGAGCTGGCATTACAGGCCAATAATTCCACCCTCACTCATACGGATCGTGTAGCTGTCGCCCAGGAAGTACGGCAACGGCTGGATGAATTGGTATCTTTGGCCAACACCCGTGATGCCAATGACGAGTATCTGTTTTCGGGTTTTCAGGCCAATACGCGGCCATTTACCCGGAACCCCGATGGCAGTTTTGCCTACAATGGCGACCAGGGACAACGTTTTTTGCAGATTTCATCCGGACGCCAAATCGCCGACGGAGATACCGGCAGCGATCTGTTTATGAACATCGAGACCGGTAACGGCACCTTCCAGGTACGCGATAACGCAAACAACACCGGCAGTGGTGTCATCGACCCCGGGCAACTGCTTGATCCCTCGTTGTGGGTGCCGGATGACTATACGATTACGTTCGTAACCAATGCCAATGGCAATCGGGGTTATAATGTGATCGGCGCCAACGTTGGACAGATCATTCCACCGCTGCCACAAAACCCGGTCAACGACGCGCCGGACTTCAGCAGTGATGCGGCGATCAGTTTCAATGGTATCGAAGTCAGTATCGAGGGTTTACCTGACGTGGGAGATACATTCATCGTCAGTCCTGGCGTCAAACAGGATGTGTTCACAACCGTAAATAATCTCGCCACGGCCATGGAAGGTGGTGGTGTCTCCGGCGGTGATGCCCACATATTCAATGCCATCAGTCATGCCATCGTTGATCTCGATAATGCATACGATAATGTGCTGGAACATCGCACCGACATTGGCGGGCGTTTGAATTCACTGGATGATCAGCGTGACATCAACCAGACTTTTCTCATTGACCTGGAATCCACTCTTTCGGGTACCCGGGACCTGGATCTGGTCGCAGCCATTTCCGAGTTGCAACAGCGCGCCGGTGCACTGGAAGCCGCGCAGGCGGCATTTTCACGCATAGCCAGATTGTCCCTGTTCGAGTTCCTCTAGATATATGAACATGATGGGAACAATTGAAAACAGCCCGGTCCACAGCACAGAAGAAACAATACTGATAGACAATCGTTATGTCGGGTCAGGCCATCCCTGTTTCATCATTGCTGAAATCGCCCAGGCGCATGAGGGCAGCCTCGGCATGGCTCATGCCTATATTGATGCAGTAGCCGAGGCTGGCGTTGATGCGGTCAAGTTCCAGACACATATTGCTGATGCTGAATCCTCTGACCATGAACAGTTCAGGAGCGGATATTTTCCGCAGGACAAAAACCGTTACGCTTACTGGAAACGAATGGAATTCAGTGCGCAGGAATGGGCGGGTCTGGCGGCACATGCCCGCGAAAGGGAATTGATATTCCTTTCCACCCCTTTTTCGCATGAAGCTGTCGAACTCCTGGATAAACTGGATATGCCGGCATGGAAGATTGGTTCCGGTGAAGTGGATAACTTGCCGTTATTGCAATGTCTGATTGATACGGGCAGACCGGTCCTCCTTTCCAGCGGCATGTCGTCGTGGCCCGAACTGGACAGTGCGGTGGATTTGCTAGGGGCAGGAAATAGTGAATACCTGCTTATGCAGTGCACATCATCGTATCCATGCCCGGCGGAAGAGACGGGTTTAAACGTAATGTTGGAAATGAACCGGCGATACGGCTGTCCGGTCGGGCTGTCTGACCACAGTGGTACTGTCTATCCCGGTCTCGCAGCAGCAGCGTTAGGTGGCTGTTGCATCGAGGTGCACACAGTGTTTTCACGGGAATGTTTCGGCCCGGACGTGAAGTCTTCGATAACTACTGCCGAGCTCGGCCAACTCGTTGCGGGCATACGCTTTATACAAACGGCATTGGCGAATCCTGTCGACAAGAATACTGCCTCCGTGTCCCGCAGTGAGATGAAACGATTGTTCGGCAAGAGCCTTGTTGCGGCCCGTGACCTGACGCCGGGGGAACGTCTGTCAGCGAGCGACCTGCTGATACGCAAACCGGGTACCGGTCTGCCAGCCCGCCATTTGCCGGACATCATCGGCAGGAAAATACCAAGGCTGTACAGCCGGGGAGAGTTTCTGGATGCAAACGATTTCAGGTAAGTTTGGTGCACGGCGCCGAATATGTGTGATTCTTGTGGATCGCGCCAACTACGGCCGTATGCATCCGGTCATGCGGGCTATTGAAGCGGATGACACTCTGGAACTGCTGACAGTCTGTGCCGGCACCATGTTGCTGGAACGTTTTGGCAAGGCCATCGACGTGGTCAGCGAAGACGGTTTCCGCATCGATGGCCAGGTGTATATGGAGCTTGAAGGTTCGACACCCACGACCATGGCAAAAAGCACGGGTATGGGTATTGTTGAATTTTCCAGTGAGTTCCAGCGTCTGCAACCGGACCTTGTTTTGTTAATCGGTGATCGTTATGAATCACTCGCGGCCGCCATCGCCGCTGTGTACATGAACATTGCGGTAGCACATGTTCAGGGTGGTGAAGTCTCCGGTTCCATTGATGAGAGTGCGCGTCACGCCATAACCAAGCTCGCGCACCTGCATTTCCCGGCAACGGAACGATCGCGTGACTATATTCTGCGAATGGGTGAACGCCCGGATTGTGTTTTTAACGTCGGTTGCCCGTCCGGCGATTATATACTGAACATTGACAACCGCCTTCCTGGCGACGCCTTTAACCGTCATGGTGTCGGCAGTGACATCAACCCGGACGACCCTTTTCTGCTGGTAATCTTTCATCCCGTGACCACGCGTTTCGGTGATGCCAGGGCTGAAGTCATGGAACTGATCGGTGCACTGCATGAACTGGCCCGACCGACACTCTGGATCTGGCCGAATGTGGATGCCGGTTCGGATCATATAGCCAAGGCCATACGCCTGTACCGGGAAAATTGTCGTAAAGATACAAAATGGTTGCGGCTGATCAAGAATCTGGATCCCGAAACCTTTCAGAAAACACTGGCCATGGCGGCCTGTGCTGTTGGCAACTCGTCCAGCTTTATTCGTGACAGTTCCTTCAGCGGCACACCGGTGGTCCTGGTGGGTGATCGCCAGTCCTGCCGCGAACACGGTGCCAACCTGGTCTGCGTTGACCCGGAGAAAAACATTATAAAAGCAGCCATACAAAAACAGCTCGCGCATGGGCATTACCCGGTTGAAAACATTTATGGCAATGGTACCGCGAGTGAGCAAATCGTCCGCCACATCAAAAACTTCGTACCTTACCGGCAAAAGACATTGCAATATGTTTATGATGATATGTGTGGTCATGATCGTGTGTACAAACTGGCCGGCATATAGCGCCACGTAAATTTCGCTTCGAAAATCGCAATATATCGATGGATCATGAACTGAGACAACGTTACTTCGAGGCCCTGGACAAGGAGATCCGGATGTTGATGGATCCCGGCACCGGGCAGGTAAGCCCTGCCTATGCCCGGCTGATCGACTGTCCGCTTTGTCACAAGGGCCCGCAGGACAACGAGCATCTGTTTGACAAAAACGGTTTTACTTTCGTGCGCTGTCAGTCCTGCGGCTTTATATTTACCAATCCGCAGGTCAATACCGACTTGCTGGGGGATTTGTATAAACATGCCGATTCCAATCAGCTCTGGGTAGAGTTGCAGAAAAGCGCCACAGAACAGAACTGGAAATCGGATTATTACCTGGATGCCATCCGGCTCATTGAAACGCATTTGCGGACAAAGGCACCGCCGCGTCTGCTGGATATCGGTTGCAACACCGGACTGTTCCTGGAAGTCGCCCGTGAAAACCGGCCGCAATGGCGATTAAAAGGTGTTGAACTCAATACCGGCGCCTGTGAGTACGCCCGCTCCCGGGGGCTGGACGTGGACGATACGCTGTTGTCAGAGATGGATAAAAATATCGCCTTTGATATATATACGCTGTTCGGTGTCATGGAGCATCTGCCGGAACCACATGGCATTCTGGAAGACATTAAAAGCCGGGTTGCCCCGGGGCAGGAAGCCGCGGTCATGGCCATCGTGCCCAACAGTTATTCCCTGTATCACATGCTGCTGCAGGACAGGAGCGTGAGTTTTGATGGGCGTAACCACCTGCTGTATTTTTCCGAGGCGACCCTGCGCCGCGTGTTCGAGGAACACGGCTTCGAGGTATTGATACTTGATACCGTCCTCGACGGCCTTGGTAATATCAAACGGCAGATGCAATGGTTTGATCCCAACGGCAGCAATAACAGTGACCGTTACCTGCCGGAGAGTTTGCGCGCGTTATTCGATAACGGAGCCATCGCCGGGTTGATCCGGCAGTACAATCTGGGCCTCAGACTGCGGATCCTTGCGCGCTATTGCGCGTAGCGATCCGGTCTGGCTGCCGGCCGGATTCAGAACGAATTACTCATGACTCCGTCTTGTAACCGCAGGTCAGTATCGCCTGTCCCTCACGCTCATCACACAACCATGGATCCCGGCCGCCGGATATTATCTGTCGCTCATTCAATATGCGCTTGAACTGTTTGACCAGCACCGCTTCGGCCGCATCCGGCAACAGCGTGAACGGAAAGTCAATGGAATGACTGATCATGGGCAGCGGATATATGCCCGAATGAAACCTGTTCACCAGTCCCGCGTTTGCCATGGATTGAAGATACGGTGCTGACAGGGCGTCGGAACGGTATACCGGCGTTTTGGCCACCGAACCGCGTTCCGGGGCCATGGTTTTCAGCAGATCACAAATCCAGTTATATTCATGTTGAACGTTGTCCGGTATATGCGGGACGATGTAACCGATAAAGAGTCCTCCGGGTTTCAACACACGCACCTGTTCGTCGATGACGCGGTCGAATTCACGGAAATGTTCCAGCAGGCCAATGGAGAAACAGACATCAAAGCTCTGTTCCCGGTAGGGCAGGTTGAGACAGTCACCGGTATTGAATACCGCTTCCAGCCCATGCTGTGTAAACGCCTTTCGCGCAAGTTTGATTGCCTTCGGTGAAATATCCAGAAGTGTGCAGTCCCAGCCGGCATCGGCAAAGTAGGCGCTGAGTGAGCCACGTCCGCAACCGACTTCGAGACACCGTCTGCCTTGCAGTTTTTCAAGAAACGGCTGGAACGAATGCCAGTGCCGCTGGAACGCCAGCTGGACCTGGTTGGCCGGTTCACCACGTGTCCAGTGCAGGTAATGCGCTTCCTGCTGTGAATGCCAGTTCTGGTGAAACCGTGCACCGTCGCCGGCGGGTTCAACGGTTAACGCGGACCGCTTCATGTTTCATCTCCTCAAGCATGAGTGCAGCTATATGAAAATCGTGTTCGTCATCGATAGTGATGGATCGTGACTCGGGAATTTCCAGTGCCAGAATACGCTCGCCGTAAAGGCTCCGCCGTTCCAGCACCAGGTCGGCGCGGACTACATAAACAAGGCCGGTACGGATGAACATGCGGGATAATTCCTGGCGGCGTGCCTGCCGCTCATGATCCGGCAGCAGCCATTCGACCTGATGGTTTTCTCCCAGGCTGTACATGAGGGAAGGGTGGGCATGGGTGGAATGGAAACCGCTGATTACCGTATCGACATCATTGTCCACTGCCAGGCGTATGGCCGCGTCAATATCCTCGGCCAGTACAGTGGGACTGGTGGGTTGTACCAGGGCCACATGGGTATATACGAGACCGCTGTCACGCAATGATCTCAATGCATGTTCCAGAACCTGCACAGTGCGACTGCCGTCCATAGCCAGGTGTGCCGGTCGCAGCCACGGTACGTCAATCCCTGTCGAACTGACACAATCGGCAATTTCCCGGCTGTCGGTACTGCAAATTCGGGTATGTGGAAGACGGGCATTCATCAGGGCAGATGCCGCCCAGTGGATCAGGGGTTTGCCCAGGAGCATGCGCAGGTTCTTGCGCGGGATACCCCTGGAACCGCCCCGGGCGGGAATAACACCGAGGATTCTGTATTCATCCATGGTGTAACTCCAGGCTGGAACTGACCCGTTGCGCCAGCATCGCCTCGGTCATATGCATGGCGTCACGGGTACAGCCACCAATGTGCGGTGTCAGTAGCACATTGGCGCCGGCCGCAGCAGCCCGCGCCAGTGGCGAACGTGTGATAAATCCCGGTGTCGTCTCATATTCCAGAACATCGCAGGCCACTCCGCCCAGTCGTTGTTCAAGCACCGCGGCAGCGACTGCAGATTCATCAAGCAGGGATCCCCGGGCCGTATTGATTAACAAGGCATCGTGTTTCATCAGGGCGATCTGTTCCTGGCCCAGCAGATGATGGTTGTCGTTCCGTTCATTGGCATGTATGGAAATGATATCGGCCTGCCGGCAGAGATCATTCAGTTCGCGGCGGACCACTCCGAGCTGACTGAAGCGCTCGTCGCTTGTCCAGGGATCATGCGCCAGCACTCGCATACCGAAGGCTTTGGCGTAGCCGGCCATATGGCCGCCGGTGCGTCCCAGCCCGACCAGACCCAGGGTCAGTTCCGATAGCTGACGCGCCCTGAATAACTCACGTTGCCATTGATGATTATGCACCACGCTGTCACAGGCGCGGGGAATCGAGCGCAACAATGCCAGCATCAATCCGAACGCCAGTTCGGAAGTGGAGGTGATTTTTTCGATACCGGCACGATGTTGTTGTAATGAATAAACAGTAATAGATCGGCGCCTGCAGTACTCCGTATCAATATGACTGAGTCCGGTCGTGGGACTGGCGATGGCCTCAAGTGATGTGTACGGATCGAGAAAATGCCTGTCCAGTTGAACGGATAAACGCGATACCAGCAGATTCACCTGCGGTTTTTTGCTGTTATCACAAGCCCCGGTCACCACTTCACCCAGTTGCCTGTAGATATTGATGGCATCCGGACTGTAATCCGCCGGCTCCAGGATCTGAATCATCATGTTTTGCACTCTGCTGTTACCCGATCAGGTATCATCAGTCGAGCTTGTCGCAGCTTTGACCGATTGATTGAGGAGTTCGAGCACATCCTGCTGCATGGCGTCCAGATACCGGTCCAGCACACGCACGGCTGAGCGATAGAATTCCGCGGCGTCATTTTCATTGTCGAACATGCAGGTCTGTATATAGACATCGTCAATGAAGCGTTTGATGCTGCCGGAAAACAGCTTGTGCGGCATAAAGTGGTCATGGTCGCTGCCGATTTCCGCTGCCTGGTAAAGTACGGCCAGCGTATTGACTATATCCGCTCTTGATGCCGGGGCCTGTGCCGCCAGTTCACGTACAACAGCCATGTAGTCATTGATGGCCGGGATATGGTGTTGTTGCAGGCTGTCGATAATGGCATCAGCCGTATAGTCGTTGCTGAAACAGCCGGCGATCTCATCCCTGATTGCAGACTTGTCGACGTGTTTACCGAATGTGACAGGTAGATCCCTGACCTGCAGTGAACCGGTATTACGGACCAGCGCGCCGTCGCCGACGTTGAACCAGGCGATTCCCGGACAGGCGGCAATGGCAAACTCCGCCACCTTGTGTGAAGTCATCAGCTTGTCGGTGGAGATGACGGTTTGTCCGAGATTGCCCGGTAAGGTGAACAGGCTCGTGCGATCGACTGTTTCATTATCACGATGGGCATGGATATAGTGCTGCGCATGCATCTGCTCCCGTCCCGGCGCGGCGCCATAGTCAACACCGAAAAGGTAGACTTCGTCAGCCCCGAGATCGCCGGCAAATGCAATGGCGCTGTTGGTGACGGTTGGATTGGTGTTTTTGCTGACCGTAAAGTTACCGGTCAGCAGAGACGAAGCGGGGTCATTGAATTTCTGGAATATAAATGTATCCCGATAGAATGCATCCACTTCCGGATCAATCACGTTCAGTTTCAGCGAAATAATATCGCGATAATCCTCTGCGTCTGCCCATTTCAGCATCGCGTCCGCACCGGTACATCTTTCCTGGTGAATATGATAATCCGGCATAATGTTGTTTTTCAGCAAAGGCGTGATCGCAGTGCCACAGGCAAAAATAATAAAATCATCGGCATGAGCCCTGAGATAGCCAATGGAATCGTCCAGTGAGGGACCGGCGCCGACAATGGCAATCCTCAGAAACCGGGCGGTCTTTTTACCGGTGAATACAGGAGTATTACGGGCCAGATTGCCCAGGCAGTTGGCAAGCCCGGCTTTTTGATCCTCGTACCAGCCGGCAGTCAACGTATCGGATAACAGGCGGCAGGCATCGTTTTCCAGCCGTATAAACTCGCGCACGGGTTCGGTATCGAAGAGCTTGATTTGCCAGCGGGCTATCGGCAGGAACGGAAAATGCGTCGCCAGAAACTGTTTTTCGATCTGTACGGCTTCCCGCGGACTACTGGCAACTATCAGTGAAAATCGCCTGTTGCCGTCGCAATTCATGTATTCAAATACCTGACGCCAGCGGATTGTGAACAGCGAGACATAAAACAGATCAATCTCGGGTTCGTAAATCAGGGTCGCCAACACGTTTCTTGATTGCAACAACCGGGTTATGTGATATCCCAGACCGATGCCGTAAATGCGGATGAAGGGGATGAAATCCGGATTATACGATTCGTTGAAACGCCTGCGGCCCTCATCTTCAACCAGCATTTTCAGGGGGCCGGTATCGAGCAGTTCCCTGTACAGACGGGTCGTTATGACATTTTTATCGTGCCATTCTGCATCGTAGGCCAGTGCATAGGCCGGACTGATGTCCATATTGAAGGGGATTGATTCGAGTCCATGAATGGTACTGTTGAGGATCAGATTACCATCAGTGTAATAAAGCACGCGGTTGTCCGGTATATAAATGATGTTCGGGCTGCCGTCAGGATTGAAACAGAGCCGGTAATCCGTACACTGGTGATTGCGTATATGTTTGTAAAGCTCCGGTTGATGTTCCTCGAAATAGGCCAGGTTTTCCTCAAACACGTCGTTGCTGTAATCATCGTTGATCAGGCGAACCTGTTTTCGTGTACCGGTCATTTCGATAGTGCAGTCTCCGGCAACCGGTGTCTCTGTTAATGTCATGCAGGCTCCTTGGTCATTTCATCATCTGTCATATGGATGCAATGATGTTGTGCATCAGTGCATCATGAAATGGATCTATCACGATGTCGTATTGTGAATAGAGAATGCAAACGTCATGCCATGGAATAGTTATTAATATCAACGAGTTATGAAAAAGTAATCAAGGTTGGCAGTATTAACTGAAAGGGATCTGCCGGTTCCTGCGGCAACATGCGGATGCTTTGTTACCCAACAGCAGTTCAGTCCCTGACATCTTTTTTTACGATCATATCCAGGCGCCTGTGATTGTATTCCGGACTTGCGAAATACCTGTTACTGGCGGTATTTCCATTCCCGATATTTCCTTAAAGTTTTCTCCCGGTGGCGCGATAACCTTGATCGGAAGCGGTGAATATCAGGCTATGACCCGGTATATCCGCTAAAGATAAACCTAAAGCATTCGTTGATTCCGGCATTTGGACAAACGATTTGCTCATCCAGGAGATTAGTTATGCCCCAGATTATAAATACCAATATATCCTCGTTGACCGCGCAGAGAAATCTGGACCGATCACAGGGTTCACTGGCCACGGCACTGCAGCGTCTGTCATCAGGTCTCAGAATCAACAGCGCACGTGACGATGCGGCCGGTCTGGCAATTTCCGAACGTTTTACTACCCAGATCCGTGGTTTGAACCAGGCGGTGCGTAACGCCAATGACGGTGTGTCACTGGCCCAGACCGCTGAAGGCGCATTGCAGGAATCAAGCAACCTTCTGCAGCGAATTCGTGAACTGGCCATTCAGTCAGCCAACTCAACCAACTCGGCTTCCGACCGTCAGGCCCTGCAGTCCGAGGTCAACCAGTTGAAGACCGAGCTGAATCGTATCTCCAGCACCACCACTTTCAACGGTCTGAAAGTACTGGACGGTTCATTCCAGAACCAGACCTTCCAGGTGGGCGCCAATGCCGGTACTTCCAACACGATCAATGTTTCCATTACCGGCACGGATACAGCGTCTATTGGTAACAACTCAATCACAGCCAATAACGCTACCGACAGTGAAGGCACCGGTGCAACATCCGCACCTCTGGCAGACGTGGCTACGGCTTCCAATGCCACAAACCATACGGTTGAAGCCCAGACCCTGACCGTTGGCAGTACGTTTGGTATCGCCAACGTAACCGTGGCCGATGCTTCCAGTGCTGAAACCATAGCCACGGCAGTTAATGGTGCTTCCGGCACTACGGGTGTGACCGCCAGCGCTGAAACCAATGCCACCCTGCGTGGTCTGTCCGCTGACGGCACGGTCACGTTCTCACTGGTTACCGGTACCGGCACAGCCACTATCAGCTCCACCGTAACCACCGGTGATTTGTCCAACCTGGCAACCGAGATCAACAACTTCTCCGGCACAACGGGTGTTACAGCCACTGAAACCGGCGGTGTTCTCACCCTGACCCATGCAGACGGCAAGGACATCGGCATCGAGAACTTCGTCCACTCGGGTGATGCCGGTGAAACCATCGAGTTCCGCGGCAGCACCGAAGCCACGGGCGCGACCCTGACCGGCCCGACCGCCGGTACTGCAGCGGCTACCGACAGCGCCGTCGCCGTAGGTGAAGTACAGTTCAGCTCATCCGTTGCCTTCTCAGTCGAGTCCAGCGTTGCTGTTACTGCCGGTAGTGTGCTCAATGTGGCCGCAGCCACGTCTGTTTCATCATCTCTGACAGCCGTCAGCTCTGTGGATGTTTCATCCGCATCCGGCGCCTCGGCGGCACTTGAAATCGTGGACCAGGCCCTGCAGACCATCTCTGGTATTCGTGCCGATCTCGGTGCGGTACAGAACCGGTTCCTCAGCACCATTTCCAGCCTGAGTTCCGCTTCCGAAAACGCTTCTGCCGCCAGAAGCCGAATTCGTGATGCGGACTTCGCGGCGGAAACCGCCGAGTTAACACGGGCCCAGATCCTGCAGCAGGCGGGTATTTCCATCCTCAGCCAGGCCAATGCCCAGCCCCAGTTGGCCCTGTCATTGTTACAGTAAGTTAATACGGGCTCGATCTCCGGCCGCTCAGGCATCCCGCCTGAGCGGCCGGGGTTTTAAACTGTTTTGTCGGAGGTTGTGACTATGCCAACCGAAATATCCGCGATACTCGGCCTGCGCGGGAGCTGGCCGGAACTTCGCTCCGGCAAAGGAATAACGGCAAGTCCTGCCGCAGATGTACGGCAAGAATTGCCGCTCACGAACAGCAGGGAACGCACAGATCCCGATACCGATACTTCCCTCCAGGACATCAATCAGGTCGTCGAAGAACTCAACCACAAGGTACAGAACATACGTCGCGAACTGCATTTTGCAGTCGATGATGAAAGCGGTTACACGATTATCACGGTTGTTGATTCTGAATCAGAGGAAGTGATCCGTCAGATTCCCTCGGAGGAAGTGGTAGCGTTGTCCCGCCATCTGGAGCAACACGCCGGACTTTTAATGGATGCCGAAGTGTAAATTCAAAAACTGGTGCGATATCTGCATATGTCAGCAATAGTCATAATCATAAACGAGGATAATCGATGATTTCAGCACCGGGGATAGGATCCGGACTTGATATTAATTCGCTGGTACAGCAACTGGTCGCTGCCGAGGGCGATGCCAAGACGAAGGCGCTTGTCAACAAGCGCAGTGCGGCCGAGGAACAGATTTCCGCCTTTGGCAAACTCAAAAGCAATCTTTCCGCATTCCAGACGGCAATACAGGCATTGAAAGATCCCGATACCTTTTCAGGGACCAAAGCCACATCGGGCGAACCTTCCGTTTTTTCAGTCGCTACTACCGCATCGCTCAACAGCAGCTCTTTTCAGGTCGAGGTCAACACCCTCGCTGAAGCGCACAGGATAGTCTCTCCGGGTGTCAGCGATGCTGATACGGTGGTTGGCACAGGAGAACTGACCCTGCAGGTGGGTACTGATGCATTTACGTTGACCATCGACGAGGATAACAACACCCTCGCAGGGATCCGCGATGCCATTAATACATCTACGGACAACACCGGCATTACGGCCACGATCATCAATGTCGATGACGGTAGCGGTGGCACCGAATCACGTCTGGTCCTGACCTCGGATAAAACCGGAACAGCCAATAGCATCACCGTGACAGTAACCGATGATGACCTCAACAACACGGATGCGAACGGTTTGTCCGCGCTGGTTTTTGATCCGGACGGCTCCGGTATCACCAATGCAAGTGAAACCAATGCTGCCGTGGATTCCGTTATTTTCATTGATGGTCAGAAAGTCACGGGTTCCTCCAACACAGTCGACAGTGCAATAGATGGTGTCAGCATCAGCCTGCTTGAAGCCCGTCCGGGTGAAACCTTCAGTCTTGATATCACTCTGGACAAGTCAAAAATCACCAATGCCGTGAAAACCCTGGTCGACAATTTCAATGCGCTTGCCAGGTTGATGAAAAATCTCTCCGTGTTCAATGCCGAGACCGGTGAAGCCGGTGTGTTGCTCGGAGACATTACCTTGTTGTCACTGAATACAACTCTGCGTCGGCAGTTAGGCGATTCCGTGCAGGGGATAACGGGCGAGGTCAACAATCTTGTCAGCCTGGGAATCACGACAAATGCCGATGGCACGTTGAAGCTTGACAGCAGCAAGTTGTCCGGCATGGTGGATTCCAATCTGCAAGAGGTGACTGATATCTTTTCATCGGAAGATGGAATCGCCGAACGCCTGGACAATTTTCTCGACGGATATCTGAAATCAAACGGAGTGATCCAGGGCAAAACCGACGGCCTGAACAACACGGTGGAAGACATCAATGAAAGTCTGGTCGATCTGGACAGAAGACTGGAGACCATGCGGCAGCGCTTGCAGGCACAGTTTGCAGCCATGGATGCTCTTGTGTCCCGCCTGAACAGCACCAGCAGTTTTCTGACCCGGGAACTGGCCAACATACCTGTTCCGGGCAAAAACAATTAACCCGATGTTCAACCTGACCAATAAAAGCGAAATGACATATTGAACAACCTTAAGCTTACACGACACCCAAGCGGGAGATACCAATGAATTCGAAATGTGCAGCCAATATCAAGGCCCTGAAATTGTATAACACCGTTGGAATACAGACAGGTATTGAAGAGGCGTCGCCCCATCGATTGATCCAGATGTTACTGGACGGGGCGCTGGGCAGGATTGCCAGCGCCAAATCACATATATATCAGAACGAGATCGAGGCAAAAGGCGTGAATATCGGCATGGCCATCTCCATCATCGGCGGCTTGCGTGACAGTCTTGATCACAAGGCCGGCGGTGATATTGCCGCCAATCTCGATAATCTTTACGAATACATGACCTATCGTCTGACCGAGGCCAACATCAGGAACAGTCATGAAATGCTTGATGAGGTCAGCGGATTGCTCGTAGAGATCAAGTCGGCATGGGACGGCATTGCCGGTCATGAACTGACTGCCCGGGCCAATGAAACCACTCCACTCATGCAAAATACAGGCTAGGCCGGCGTGGCCGAGGACCGGGGTAATACCGCCCGATTAACAAACGCCCTGCGTTATCTGAATAATTCCTTTCGGGATTATCACGATGGCTGCATCGAACAGCTGGAACGTGATCTGATCGAGTCGACCCGGTTGATTACCAGTGTTTTCGAAACCACCGATGTGCATTCACTTTCGGAATCCGAGCTGGAACTGCTCAGGGATTACGTTGGCCTGGGCTGTAAGTTGGGTGAATTGCTCAAACAAAAACGCACCGCCCTGAAAGATGCACTGATGGGGTTGAATAACACCGAAAAAATCAATGACTGTTACAACGCCGGTCGCTGAATCCATCACCATCCTCTTCCGCCTGACCGACAATATTTTGACATATTCAAGCTTTGCTGCTTAACTATGGGCATTGCACAATAGTCAGATACCTCAGGGCCGTAACCAGCCGCAAGCCCTGTCAATAAAAAAATACTGACCTAATCAAGCACATTACAGCATCATCCGGGGGGGATTGATGGAAGGGGTACTTATAATCGATGAAGACGCTCGCGCCAGAAAACAGATGGCCGAGGTCATTGAATTCATGGGCTATGAGCCGGTGCTGCAGGCCGGCGCCGGGACCTGGAAAGAAAAACTGTCCAAAACCGATGGCGTTTATATGGTCCTGCTCGGTCAGTGCGGGAGCAACAAAAGCCTGGTCGATGTCTTCCGCGGCATCAAGACCGTCGATTCCTACCTGCCGGTTATTCTGACTCACGATCCGGATTCCAAAGCCCGTTTCAATCAGGAACTGGAAAACGGTTGTATCGGCACCGTGGAACTGCCGCTGCGCCTGGGAGCGATATCCAGGGTTCTGGAACAGGTGAAACACTACAAACGCGATCGTCACCAGGACGGTACACCGCGATCGCTCGAATTGTTTCGCAGCCTGGTCGGTTCCAGCAAATCCATCCAGAGAGTCCGCAAGATGATCGAGAAAGTGGCGCATACCGACGCCAACGTTTTGATCATCGGGGAGTCCGGCGCCGGCAAAGAGGTTGTGGCAAGAAACATTCATTACCATTCCACCCGCCGCTCGAAACCGTTCGTGCCGATAAATTGCGGCGCCATTCCCTCCGATCTGCTGGAAGACGAGCTCTTCGGCCACGAAAAAGGTGCTTTTACCGGGGCAATCAGCGCCCGTCAGGGCCGCTTCGAGATGGCGGCGGGCGGCACCCTGTTCCTCGATGAAATCGGCGACATGAGTCTGTCCATGCAGGTCAAATTGCTGCGTGTCCTGCAGGAACGCACCTTTGAACGTGTTGGCAGCAACACCAGTATCAAGGCCGATGTACGGATCATTGCCGCGACTCATGTCAATCTTGAAGAGGCCATTGCCGCCGGTAAATTCCGCGAGGATTTATACTACCGGCTGAATGTATTTCCCATTGAGACGCCACCGTTACGCGAGCGGGTCGAGGATCTGCCGCTGCTGGTCCAGGACCTGGTGGAGCGGCTGGAGCACGATGAAGCGGTATCCATCAGTCTCACCGAAGCGGCCATTGCCTCGCTGTCACAATACGCCTGGCCCGGCAACGTTCGCGAACTCGCCAACCTGATTGAACGCCTGACCATCCTTTATCCCAACGGTGTCGTGGATGTCCAGGATATGCCGGACAAGTACCAGGCCGAGGCCGTCATGGAAGCGCCGGTGGAGGATGGCAGGGCTGTCGTCGACGGCAGTCTGAAGATGCCGCGACTGCCCAAGGGCAGTATCGATCTCAAGGAGTACATCAACAATATCGAATACGTACTCATCCAGCAGGCCCTGGATGAATCCGGTGGTATTGTCGCCCACGCCGCCAAGCGCCTGAGCATGGGCCGCACCACCCTGGTGGAAAAGATGCGAAAACTCGGTATGTCACGCAGGGAGATCGCGTCGGAAATTTGACAAATATACCCCTGTAGCTCCTCCAGCCTCACATCCGGTATCCCCGATCCGGATTAAACCATTTCAAATCAAGTAATTATTCTTCCGGGCACGGTCCTTGCTCTGTGTATTGGCAATGACAATAAAAACCGTGGTTGTTAACCGATGCAACAGTTTCCCGGGGTAGTACAGGAACAGGACTTCAGCGTGAATTCCATCGAAGAAGCTTTCGAGAATTTCAATCAGGCTTCCGAGCACCTGAGTGAGTTTTATCGTGGTCTTGAACACCAGGTTGCACTTCTCAATGACCAGTTGCAAAACGCGCACCGTGACAGGATGCGCGAGTATCATGAAAAAGAACGGCTGGCGAACCGGCTGGCCAACATATTGCGCGTATTACCCGGCGGAGTGGTTGTGCTCGATGGTCAGGGCATCATTGCCGAATGTAATCCCGTTGCCCTGTCATTGCTGGGTGAACCCCTGATGGGTGAGTCGTGGCGTAATGTGGTGGCCCGTTGCTTTACACCGCGCTGGGACGATGGCCATGACATTACCCTTCGAGACGGGCGCTACGTCAACATCTCCACCCAGTCGCTTGAATCCGAACCGGGACAGATCCTGTTGATAAAAGACGTGAGCGAAACCCGCCGGCTGCAGGAACAATTCGGACACCTGAAACGATTGTCGGCGATGGGTGAAATGGCGGCCTCATTGGCGCACCAGATCCGCACACCCCTGTCTTCAGCCATGCTCTATGCATCCAACCTCAGCCGCTCGGTGCTCGATGAGCAGGTGAGAAAACGGTTTACCGAAAAGATCATATCGCGCTTGCAGAATCTCGAATCCCTGGTCGAGGACATGCTTTTATTCGCTCGCGGTGGCCGGCTTGAATCCAGGCGGGTGGCCGTGCGCACCTTGCCTGATCGGATTCGCCAGTCACTGCTGGCCAATACCACACCGGGTGATCATGAACTGGTTTTTACAGGCGATCTGAATGACGGCTTTCTCAACATCAACGAGTCAGCCCTGACCAGCGCCATCCAGAACCTCGTCAACAACGCCATGGAATCAACGGACGACGCGGTTCGCATCCAGGTGTCATTCCGGGCGGAAGGCGACGAATCGCTGTGCATCGAGGTCAGCGACAACGGGCCGGGGATCCCCGTGCAGCTTTGCCACCGCATTCTCGAACCCTTCTTTACAACCCGGTCGCGCGGCACCGGGCTGGGACTGGCCGTGGTGGATGCCGTGGTCCGCGCCCATTCCGGCAAGTTCACACTGGCGGCAACGGGCAATGAGGGCAGCTGTTTCAGAATTCAGCTGCCGCTGGTTGAAGAGAACGCAATCGAGTGTAACGAGGAGAGTTAAATGAGCCTTACAGTTCTGGTAGTGGAAGATGATCGTGAGTTACGGGAAGCGCTGTGTGACACGCTGATGATCGCCGGTTACGATTATTTTTCCGCCGTCGATGCCAATGCGGCGATGAACATCATCCGCAGCGAAAACATCCAGTTGGTGATCAGTGATATCGAACTGGGTGCAACCGACGGCATGACCCTGTTGAGCCGGATCCGCGACAAGCATCCCGGCCTGCCGGTTATACTGATGACGGCGTACGGCACCATACAACAGGCAGTGACAGCTATCCAGGAAGGTGCCCGTGATTACCTGGTTAAACCGTTCGAACCGGAAGTATTGATCAGTCATGTTGCCCGGTTCGACACCGTGGACATGAGCGGTGAAGACGGCTTCATTGCCATTGATCGGCGCAGCCGCGAAGTCATGGAACTGGCGCGCAAGGTGGCCGCCAATGACGTTACCGTGATGATCACCGGCGAGAGTGGCACCGGCAAGGAAGTGCTGGTGCGTTTTATCCACAAACAATCCTCGCGCAGCGAACAACCCTTTGTGGCCATCAACTGCGCCGCTATTCCGGACAACATGCTCGAGGCCATGCTTTTCGGTTATCAGAAAGGTGCATTTACCGGGGCTTATAAATCCTCACCGGGTAAATTCGAACAGGCCCAGGGCGGCACCCTGTTGCTGGACGAAATTTCCGAAATGAGTCTGCCGTTGCAGGCCAAACTGTTGAGAGTGTTACAGGAAAAGGAAGTCGAGCGGCTCGGTGACCAGAAGGTTATTGAACTGGACGTGCGCGTGATGGCGACCTCGAACCGGAATATGCGTGCGGAAGTCGAGGCCGGACGTTTTCGCGAGGATCTGTTTTACCGGTTGAACGTATTCCCTGTTGCCATCCATCCCCTGAGATCACGCCGCGATGACATTCTTCCTGTCGCCGAACACCTGCTGGCGCAACAGGCGCAACGGGAAAGTCAGGCCGTGCCCGTCCTTGACGATAGTGCGAGGACAAAGTTGCTGTCACATGCCTGGCCCGGCAACGTTCGCGAGTTGGACAATGTCATGCAGCGAGCCTTTATCCTGCAGACGAACGGTGTGATCAGTGATGCTGAAATCGTCTTTGAAATGGACACGGGACGGCCGGTCGCGCCCGCAATCCCGTCGTTTTACCGGACGCCGTCCGTGGCGGAAGACAGAGAAGAATACGCGGAGTGCGAAGACAGCTCGGATTCCCTGGATCATGATCTCAGGCAAAGAGAACAGCAGATCATCATCGATGCCCTGAAAGATGCATCCGGTAGCCGCAAGACGGCCGCGGAAAAACTGGGCATCAGCCCGCGTACACTGCGCTACAAGCTGGCCAGGATGCGTGATGCCGGGATCAGCATCCCGGCATCATGATCGGAAGGATTAAAAGAATAATTGACAACACCTGCACAGCAATCGAGACGGAGCTAACTGATGACTACGACAAACGTGACACAAATGATCGCCGAAATGCGGGCGCTGGCACAGCAGGCCCAGGGCATAACGCCCAACCAGCCGCCTGTCCAGGATGTAAATTCGGAATTCATGAACCTGCTCAGGGATTCAATCAACAAGGTCAGTGAAACCCAGAAACAGGCCGGCCAGATGGCCGAGCGTTTTGACATGGGTGACAAGAATGTGGATTTGGCCGAAGTCATGGTCAACCTGCAAAAAGCCAATGTTTCCTTCCAGGCCATGACCCAGGTCAGAAACCGGCTGGTCACCGCCTACCAGGAAATCATGAACATGCAGATTTAGCAGTCAGCGCGTAAACCTTGCGGAGATAATGAATGGCTGAAGTGATGACGTTACCGGCAGAGGTAAAACGGGCCCTGTTTATCAGACAGGCCGGTTTTCTGATCGCCATTGCCGCCAGCGTGGCTATCGCTGTCTACGTGACCCTTTGGTCACGGACCCCGAATTTCAGTCTGCTCTACGGCAGCTTGTCGCATCGGGATGTCGCGGAAGTTCTGGAAGCCCTGCAAAAGGCCAACATCGATTACAAGGTCGAGGAAGCTTCCGGCGCCGTCATGGTACCGTCCTCAAAGGTTCACGAGGCGCGTATGAAACTCGCTGCCGATGGACTGCCTGGCAGCGCCAACGCCGGTTTCGGGATGTTGAAGGAAGACCAGGGACTGGGCACCAGCCAGTTTATCGAAAAGGCGCGTTATCAGCATGCACTGGAATCCGAACTGGTCAAATCCATCACCGAGATCAGCGCGGTAAAGAATGCCCGTGTGCACCTGGCCATACCCAAACAGTCGGTATTTGTCAGAAACCGCAAACCGGTCAGCGCCTCGGTACTGGTGGATTTGTATTCCGGACACCGGCTCAGCGAGGAACAGACCGCGGCCATCTCCAACCTGGTGGCGGCCAGTGTGCCGAACCTGGAAAACGATAATGTCAGCATCATTGATCAAAACGGGCGTTTGCTGACCCATGCCGGCATGGCGCGCGACTACGCCATGTCCGCGGCACAGTTTCAGTACGCCAGACGGGTCGAAGACTCCTACATCAAACGCATCGAGGATATCCTGTTTCCCGTACTCGGTCAGGATGGCGTGAACGCGCAGGTGACGGCGGATTTTGACTTCACCAGCACCGAGCAGACGCGTGAAAGTTACAACCCGGATCTGCCCGCGGTGCGCAGCGAACAGGTGGAAGAGGAAATGCTTGGCGCCGGAACGGCAAGGGCCGGTGTCCCGGGTGCGCTCTCGAACCAGCCGCCGCAGTCCGGCAGTGTTCCGGAAACCACCGATGGATCCAGCGGTGAAACAGCAGCCGCAGCCGGTGAACAGTCCGCACAGACGAACGTACAGCGGCGCACGGTGCGCAATTATGAACTGGATAAAACCATCAGCCACACGCGCATGCCGGTGGGCAGCCTGCGCAGCCTCTCGGTTGCCGTGGTCATTGATTACAAGAAAACAGTTGATGAAAACGGCAACGTATCCTATGTGGAGCACAGTCCGGAAGAACTCGAACGCATCACCTCGCTGGTCAGGGAAGCCATCGGCTTCAACCCCGCCCGCGGCGACAAGGTGCATGTGATGAACACCCGGTTCATGACGCCCGATCAGCCGGAAGCCCTGCCGGAAAGTCCGATCTGGCAGCAGGCATGGATCTGGGACGCAGGCAAACAGGCGGCCGGCGCCATGGTGGTATTGTTCCTGATCTTCGGGGTACTCAAACCGGCCCTGAAAAACCTCCTCAACAAGGAGATAACATTGCATCAGAGTGCGCTGGCCATGCCCAATGGTGCGCCGGCGCTGACGGACAACAGTAACGGTAATGCACAGGATCAACTTGCCGCGGGTGGATCGAACCAGGCGCAACTGAGTGCGCCCACCGAATACGACTCAACCGTGGATGCCGTCAAGGAACTGGTCAAGGGTGATCCGAAGACCGCGGCAACCGTGGTCAAGAACTGGGTCGGGGAGGAATAAATGGCCGCGCCGGACAAACAGGCCCCGGTACTGGACGACAACCAGAAAGCCGCCATTCTGTTGATGAGCATCGGTGAGGAGAGCGCCGCGGAAGTGCTCAAACACATGGGACCCAAGGAAGTGCAGCGCATCGGCGTGGCCATGGCCAACATCGGCGACGTCAACAAGGAGATCGTCCGCCAGGTCATGGTCGATTTTATCGGCACCGTGAACGAAAAAACTTCTTTCGGCGTTGGTGCCGGCGAATACGTACGTAACGTGCTCACCAATGCCCTGGGCGAGGATAAGGCGGCCGGGATCATCGATCGCATCCTGCTTGGCGGCAATGCCAGCGGCCTGGAATCACTGAAGTGGATGGACCCGCGCGCCGTTGTCGATCTGGTCAGAAACGAACATCCGCAAATCATCGCCATCATTCTTTCCTACCTGGACAGCGACCAGGCCGCCGAGGTGCTGAGCTCGATGCCTGAAAAAGTCCGCTCCGATCTGTTGCTCAGGATAGCCACACTCGATGGTGTGCAACCCGCGGCCATGAAGGAACTGAACAATACCCTGGAAAAACAACTCAAGGGCAATTCCGGAGTGCAATCCTCCCGCATCGGCGGGGTCAAGGCCGCGGCCAACATTCTCAACTTCGTTGAGAGCAGTATCGAATCCAGCATCATGGAAAAGATCAAGGAAACGGATAACGATCTCGGCCAGGAAATCCAGGACCTGATGTTTGTATTCGATAATCTTATTGATGTCGATGATCGCGGAATCCAGACCCTGCTGCGCGAAATATCCACGGATCATCTGTTGCTGGCACTGAAAGCGGCCGACGATGATCTGAAAGAAAAGATCTTCTCCAACATGTCATCACGCGCTGCGGAAATGCTGAAAGACGACCTCGAAGCCAAGGGTCCGGTCAGACTCAGCGAAGTGGAAGCGGCACAAAAGGAAATACTGAACATTGCCCGCCGCCTTGCCGACGAAGGCCAGATTGCACTGGGCGGCAGCGGCGCGGAAGAAATGATCTGACCGGGCGCACTGTCATATGACCCGAACACGAGTGATCACCTGCGACGAGGCCAATTCCTATGAGAACTGGAGAGCGCCGGTGGTCGAGGGCTTTTTAACGTGCGACGATCAATACAACGGCCGCCCACCCACGGCCCGCGAAATACAGGGATTGCAAAAGCAGGCGTACGACGAAGCCTATGCCCGCGGCCTCGAGGAAGGCCGCAACCGGGGTCTGGAGGAAGGCAGGGCGGAGGGACAACGGGCATACACCGAACAGGCGGATCTGCTGCGCAATTGTATCAGTACACTGACGCAGCCCTTCGAGGATCTGGATGACGAGGTGGAACAGAACCTGGTGGAACTGTGTATCGTCATCGCCCGCCAGATCATCAAACGCGAATTCAGGCAGGATCCCGGAGAAATCGTCGCCGTGGTTCGCGAAGCCATCAAGGTCCTGCCGTTGTCCTCACGGCACGTCACCATTTACCTGCACCCGGAAGATGCCGAGCTGGTCAAGTCGGCGCTGTCACTGAAAGACGAGGACCGTAAATGGTCCATCGAAGAAGATCTCTCCGCCTTACGCGGGGATTGCCGCATTGAATCCGATACCTCGGTGATCGACGCCACCATCGAAAACCGGTTGTCCGCCATTGCCGCAAACATTCTCGGCGGATCGAGGGACGGCGATGTACGAAAATCCGAGTGAACGCAACTGCATCTGGCGCCGGCGCCTGCAACATTGTGTAACACAGGCGGGCGCCGGCATTCCCATGCAGGTGCAAGGGCGGCTGACACGCATGGTGGGTCTTACCCTGGAAGCGTCGGGTTGCCGCGCCGCGATAGGTGATCGTTGTCTCATCCGCGGTGCGGATAACGACAGTGTGGAAGCCGAGGTGGTCGGTTTCGGCAGCGACAATCTCTATCTCATGCCCACGGGCAGCGCACACGGTTTATCGCCGGATGCGCGGGTTATCCCGCTCGGCCGCAGCGGCAATGTGGCCGTCGGCGAGGAAGTTCTGGGACGTATTCTGGATGGTGTCGGCCAGCCGCTCGACAATAAAGGCCCGGTAAAAACCCGTACTACCATGCCGCTCAAGGGCAGCACCATCAACCCGCTGGATCGCTTACCCATCCAGCATCCGCTGGATGTGGGTGTGCGCAGCATCAATACCTTTTTGACAGTGGGACGCGGCCAGCGCCTCGGCCTGTTCGCGCCCAGCGGTGTCGGTAAAAGCATGTTGCTGGCCATGATGACACGCTACACCGAGGCCGATGTGATCGTCGTCGGACTGATCGGCGAGCGTGGCCGCGAGGTCAAGGAATTCATTGAACAGAACCTGGGCGGTGACGGACTGAAACGTTCGGTGGTTGTGGCGACGCCCGCCGATGATCCGCCGTTAAAGCGCATGCATGGCGCCATGCTCGCCACCAGCATTGCCGAATATTTTCGCGACACCGGTCATCACGTGCTGTTGTTGATGGATTCGCTGACGCGTTATGCCCAGGCGCAACGGGAAATCGGTCTGACCATCGGCGAGCCGCCGGCGACCAAGGGTTATCCGCCCTCGGTGTTTGCCAAGCTGCCGCAACTGGTGGAACGCGCCGGCAACGGCATGGACGACAAGGGATCGATCACGGCGCTGTATACCGTGCTGACCGAAAACGACGATCAAAATGACCCGATTGCCGATTCCGCACGAGCGATCCTCGACGGCCACCTGGTGTTGTCCAAGAAACTGGCCGACAGCGGCGTCTACCCGGCCATTGATATCGAGATGTCGATCAGCCGGGTCATGAACCGCATTGTCGATCGGCCGCACCTGGAAATGGTGTCGCGCTTAAAACGGCTTTATTCCGTCTATGAGCAAAACCGGGATCTCATCAATGTCGGCGCCTACGAAACCGGCAGCGATGCGGAAATCGATCAGGCCATCCGGCTTTATCCCGACTTCATCAAGTACCTGCGCCAGGATATTCACGATCATGTGGATTTCAGGCGCGGGCTGGAACAGCTTCAGCAGATCCACAATCAACTCGATCAACTGCCCATGACACAACCGAATGAGGCCAATCCGGCATGATACGCTCAAAACGCATACAGCCGGTTTCCAGGATCGCGGGCAGGGCGGAACAGCGCGCCGCCATGCTGCTGGCCAAAAATCGCGGCCAGTTGCATGAACTGCAAAACAGGCTGAACGTGATGAAAGCCTATCGCCGTGATTACGAGCGCAAGCGCGGCGAAACCGGCGCTTTCAGTGTGATGCATTTAAAACAGAACCAGAATTTCCTCCAGCAACTGGACGAGGCGATTACCATCCTGGAAAAACAGGTTGACCGGCAGACAGACATCACCCGGCAGGAACAGCAAAAATGGATTGAAACCTGGAAAAACATGAACTCCCTGAACAAATGCATCGAAAACCTGCAGGGCCACGAACTGCGTGAAACCGAACGTCGCGAGCAGGATTTACTGGATGAACAGTCGGCGCACTCAACCTTGGCAGGGAGTTTATCAAGGACCAGGTAGTTGTTCCGGATCAGCGTACAATCGCAAAGCCGTCATTCCGCGGTGCTTTGCTTTACAGTCAAATGGTTGCGTGGGTCCGACACGGCTCAGCGCGGCTCAGCCGTGACCGAGCGCATTGTTATGTTCATATAATTACCAATAAACGGGATCATTGAATTCCTTAACGCATGTGGGACGTTCATTGATAGTTGGAATTGGATCTTCTGTTAAGGATTGACCTAGCCAACCTGGTGCCATTGAAAGCTTTAGCGGTGCCTGGATTATATTTTCGGGCAATGGCTCAAATCCAGCCCTGGAGTAGAAAGATGGATCGCCATATGTGATAGCAACATTCACAGAACGTTTCTTAAGTTCACTAAGTCCATAGTTGATTAGCGACTGTCCTATGCCTTTTCCCTGATGTTTTGTGCTCACCGCCACCGGAGCGAGCATATAAACCAGAATGGATTCATTAAAACGAAGGCGAGTAAAGAAAATAGAACCAATAAGTGACTCATTCTCAAATGCGCCAAAACAGATTATTTCTTCATTGTCGATATTTGAAGATAGCTTTGAGGCAAGATTCCCAATAAGCCTTCCTTCTTTCTCTCCCTCAGATGAAGTGAAAACAGCGGTAAAAAGACTAGTCACTTCATCATGGTTGTTTTTATCGAAGGTTCTGTAATCCATTCTTTATTTTTCAATTCGACTTTGTGAGCGACCTTGTAGGAACATAACGCCCAAGTTGTGCGGCACAAACGAAGCCCTTTGTCGTAGGGTCGATGTCGCAGAGTCGGATCTACGTAACCTACTGAAATCCAGACCAATTCATTCAGAAAAACCATGTTATAAGTCATTAAACAGGCCATTTCAACGTTTAATGTGCCGGAGTGATTTAATATTGACCAGTTGTTTAGCAGTAAATGAATAAATTTAAATCACTCCGGCCCCTTTTTACTCACACTTTGTAGTCTGTGTTATCGATACATAATGCGAATTGTTTAGTTGGTTGCTTCATAATCAATCTAAATAATATTTGATGTTCATGTCGTCGAATATTCCCTTTCACATTTTTCCAGGACAGTTAACAGTTAAGTATGAGGAATCTGGCTGAAATCATTTTGTTGCAGGATGCTGCCCCCACATTTACTTCCCTGTATTGGTAATCATTCATTGGTTTATAGGAGTAGCACAGGTTTTGCTCCTGCCAGAATCCGGGCGTCGCTTCGCTTTTGGCACAGCCTTTGCGATAGTTTCCGGCAAGATTATTTCGGAAAGGAAAAACACAATGTTTATGCCTGCGATGCTGGAATCGTTGTTATCGGACAAGGCCCTTAATGTATCGGGGAAGGCCGGCGTGTCTGCTGAAAACATAAAAGAAAACATGGATATAGAGCAGTTTCTGGAAGAGCTGCTGGCGCAGATCCAGGCGTTAACGGGCGAGGGTGCTGAAATTCTTCTGCCGGATCAAACCGGTGAAATCTTGCCGCTTCTGGATCTTGAGGGAAATTCCTTACCGCTTGATGAGCTTACCGGTGACCGCCTTAGGGATCTTGTCTTGCAGTCCGGGAATGATCCGGCAGCGCTGATGCAGGCGCTGGCCGTGCTGAAGCGCGAGATGAAAGATCCACCGGTGCTGCAGACGCTGGATGATCTGTCACGGATGAAAGCTTCGCATCAGCAGGCACTGGAGTTGAAGATCCAGGACCGGCTGGCCATGCAGTTACTCAAGGAATCCGGTAAAGAGACGAACACCACCAAACTGTCGGAGTTGTTTGGCGATTTCGACATGGACAGGATTATGGAGTTGAATCCGGATCGCAGGATGAATATGGATATCAATCGCCTTAACCAGATCCTGTCCGCTGCCGGGGATACGGCAAACAGCCTGAAGCAGGCGATCACGAACGCCGCGCGCGATACGGCTATGCCCGTGCAGAACCTGAATGCCATGATACAGACCGGTACACCGGCACGTTCCGATCAGGCGACGGCAGTACTGACGCTGCAACCGCAGGTGTTCAAGGCTGACTGGACCCAGGCGTTTAATTCCAGCATTGTCTTGCTGGCCAGGGATCATATGCAGTCCGCGCGGCTGAACATCAACCCGCCGGAACTGGGGCCGATCGAGGTGCGCCTGTCGGTACAGAATGATCAAACCAGCATCCAGTTCATGTCACACCATGCAGCAACGCGCGATGTCATCGAGGATGCGTTTCCGCGCTTGCGTGAAATGATGGCCAGTAACGGCATCAACCTCGGCGATGTTAATGTCTCGGAGCACTCGGCGTCAGATCGGCAACAGGCCCAGGCCGATTTCCAGACGCGTACGTTGAACACCGATGAGCCTGTGGAAACCGCGGAGGTGGTGATGGCGCTTCGAAACACCAGCAGCCTGGTGGACCACTATATCTAACGATGGCCCGGTAGTTGGCAGGACGGCTCCACTGATCCCGCTACCCGTCTGACTCCATTCGCCCGCCAAACTACTTATATTGTCTGTCCGGACGTCGGGTGACAGGCGCGCACCGAGACTGTATTTCGTATAAAATCCACCGTTTATCAATAGCTTGGGCAAAGGTCCCGGATAATTACAGTGAGCGGATATTGTGCAATGCACAAAAACAGGTTAAGCTGTTGATATCATTGTCCGATCTTCGCATTTGCCGATGTCTGTTATGTGTGAAGAATCGGCCAGTCACCCATTTCAGGATTACGAGAACAAATAATGACTATTGCAAATCTATCCAGCCTGGATCAATGGAATCCGGAAGCGTTCATGGAAATGAATGAATCGGCGCAAACGATGTTCCAGGATTATCTCAGCGAACACATGAATAATGTGAACGAGCATCTGCCGTTCCCGATGAGTCCCGAGTTATTGCAATTGTGGAAAGAATGGCTGAGCAACCCGATGCCGCTGGTTGCGGCCGCGCAAAGATTCTGGCTGGACTACTTCGCACTCTCGCAGTCGAGCGTGCAGAAAATGTACGGACTGGAAAGCGACGACATCATCAGCCCGACCCGGGGCGACCGGCGTTTTTCCCATGAATGCTGGGATGATAATGTGGCGTTTGACTACATCAAGCAGTTCTATCTACTGGCCTCGCGTTATATCTACAGCACGGTATCGACGGACCGGGATCTCGATTCGGATATCTCCAGGAAGCTCATGTTTTACACGCGGCAGTGGGTCGATGCCCTGTCACCGACCAACTTTGCGGCCACCAACCCGGCGGTGTTGCAGGAAACCATTAATTCGCACGGCACCAATTTATACCGCGGCATCATGGCCCTGATCGAGGACTACCAGCGCGGCAAGGGTAAACACCTGATGCCGAGGATGACGGACTACTCATCGTTCGAGGTGGGCAGAAATGTCGCTACCACGCCCGGCAAGGTGATTTTCCAGAGCGATATGTTCCAGTTGATCCAGTATGCGCCGTCTACCGAAAAAGTATTTGAAAAACCGCTGTTGATCGTGCCGCCGTGGATCAATAAATTCTACATACTCGATCTGCGTGCCGAGAACAGTTTTATCAAATGGGCGGTGGACCAGGGTCATACGGTATTCGTGATCTCCTGGGTCAATCCGGACAAGGATTTTGCCGACAAGACGTTTGCCGATTACATGACCGAAGGCGTGATGAAAGCCGTTGAAGTCATCAAGGAAGAAACCGGCAGTGAGGCTGTCAATGCGATCGGCTACTGCATCGGCGGGACCTTACTGGCTTCAACCAGTGCATGGTATGCCAAAAAGCACGGCAACCCGTTTGCAAGCATCACATATTTCACCACGCTCATTGATTTTGAAGAGTCCGGTGATCTCGGAGTCTTCGTTGACGAAAAACAACTGAAACTGCTTGAAGTGCAGATGAAACGTGACGGCTATCTCGAAGGCAGCACCATGGCCATGGTTTTCAACCTGCTGCGCGCCAACGATTTGATCTGGCCCTTTATTATCAATAACTATCTGCTCGGCAAGGGACCGGAAGCGTTTGATTTGCTGTACTGGAATTCGGATTCCACGCGTCTGCCAGCGGCCAATCATATTTTTTATCTGCGCAACTTTTATATCAAAAATCTTTTGTGCAAGCCGGATGCCCTGAAACTGGCCGGTGTGAAGCTGGATATCGGCAAAATCAAAACGCCGTCCTATTTTGTTTCGACGCGTGAAGATCACATTACGCCCTGGAAATCATGCTACGCCGGTGCGCGTTTGTTCAAGGGACCGGTTCGATTTGTACTCGGTGGCTCCGGCCACATTGCCGGCGTCATCAATCCACCGGTGAAAAACAAGTACTGCTTCTGGACCAACGATACACTGGCGGATGATGCAGAAGGCTGGCTCGCCAGGGCCACGGAACATCCCGGTTCATGGTGGCCGGACTGGCAGAAGTGGGTTGCAAAGTACGCCGGCAAGAAAGTGCCGGCACGCGAGGCGGGCGCCAGTCTGGGTGTGATCGAGGATGCGCCGGGTTCTTATGTGAAAAAGCGGATTGTGCCGGATTGATAGTCAGTGAATGGTGAGTGGTGATTGGTGCTACACTCTCACTGTTCACTGTTCACTGTTCACTGTTCACTGTTCACTGTTCACTGTTCACTGTTCACCGTCCACTGTCCCTTCATTCATCCGTATTCTCATTTTTCTCTTCATCGCTCAGCATGCTCGTGGTCAGCACCGGACTCAGGTAGGGGATGACCAGTGAAATATCACCACTCTTGTGTTTTTCCTTGATGCCGCGCCAGTACTCTGCAGTGAGTAATTCCGGATAGGTCGCCAGAAACAGATCGCGCAGTTCATTATCCATGGACAGGAACTTGATGAATTCCTCGGGAAAGATGTCGTTCTTGCCTACGTAGTACCAGGTGTCGGCACGCATCTCGTCCATCATGTCATACGCTTCCGGGACATCACGAAAGTTGCATTCCGTAATCAACGACACTTCATCATAGTCATAAAAGATCACCCGGTTGAGGTTGGTCACACCAAAATTCTTCAATAGCAGATCACCAGGGAAAATATTGGTGTTGGCCAGATCCTTGAGCGCCTGGCCGTAATCGAGAATGGCCAGTTTGGCATCCGAGCGCGGTACTTCTTTTATAAACAGGTTCAGCGGACGCACCCGGCGTTCCACATAGACGTGATGAAATTCCAGGTATTGCCCCTGTTTACTCACCGCCATGGAGGCTTCGGTAAGCAGTTCATCGAGTAATTCATCGGAAAAACGATCAATAGGAAACTGTAACTTCATGAATTCCTGGGTATCGATCAGGCGACCGGCGCGATCGTGCTTGGAAACCAGCTTGTACTTGGCAACAACTTCTTCATGTGTGACGTTTTTCGGATAGCCGAACGTATCCCGCATGACCTTGAAAACCAGGTTGTAGGAGGGCAGGGTGAAGACGATCATGACCAGGCCCTTGTCACCGGCAGCGTGCACGAATTTATCGCTGGTTTTTGCCAGGTGACGGGAAAAATAGCTGTAGCGTTCAGTCTTGCCCTGGCGCAAACGGCCGAGCACGGTATACAACTCATCGAGCGGTTTTTTCGGCAGAATGGAATGCAGGAAATACACGGCACCGATAACCGACTTGGGATCGGCAAAATAGTATGAGCGCGTATAGCCGAAAACGATACTCACCTCCTGTTCCCTCAACAGTACCGCGTCGATCTGGATGCCGTCATCCTCGTTCTTGAATGCAATGACAATGGGGTAAATGCCGTTGGAAAAAATCATGCGCCCGACCAGGTAGGCGCGCGCTGACTGGTAGAAATAGGTATCAATGAACTCGAAACGCAGGCATTTATTCTCGCGCTCCAGGTGCTTTTTCAGATAGCTGATGATTTCCGATTCGACCAGCGCGGCATCCGCGGCCATGTCCTTGTAATCAACCCGGAAAGCAAATTCGATCAGCACGGTTTCAAAGGTCTTGCGAAAGGAACCCCAGTACGGGTAGCGTTTCAAGCTGAGGGATATGGTTTTTTCCTCTTCCTCAATGGTGCCGGTGGAAATGAACTGCAGGCGTTCGTCGATACCGACCGTATCGAACAGGCGCCGGGTAACGGAGTTGAAGAACGTCTTGATGAAACCGGCATCGGGCACCAGTTCCAGGCGATCGCCGAAGTAGTGTTTGATCTCTTCCCAGAGTTCATGGTCAAGAACATGGTCACCCATGTACCGCCTGAGCGTGAGCACAATACGTCGGACTGATTTTTCGTAGAGCTCGACACGCTCCACGATGTCATCCTGATGTCCCTTCCAGTCACGCTTTTCAAAACGCACCCGTGCCCGGCGGGTGATGCGGTGAAAATTATAATTGTAGGTTATAAAACCGTCATAAATGGTCTGAGAGACGCCGGTAACAAGCTCGTATCTCTCTTGTGGATCCATACCCTCGTACTTACAGGTTTTTGATCAATGCGTCGGCAAACTCGCTGCACTTGACTTCTTTTGCGCCTTTCATCAGGCGGGCGAAGTCATAAGTTACCGTTTTGCTTTCGATAGTGGCGTCCATGGCGGCAATAATGCGATCCGCTGCCTCGGTCCAGCCCATGTAACGTAACATCATTTCACCGGAGAGCAACAGTGAACCCGGATTGACCTTATCCTGGTTGGCGTATTTCGGTGCCGTGCCGTGGGTGGCCTCGAATATGGCATGACCGGTTTCGTAGTTGACGTTGCCGCCTGGCGCGATACCAATGCCGCCGACCTGGGCCGCCAGTGCATCGGAAAGATAGTCACCGTTCAGGTTCATGGTGGCGATTACTTCGAAATCATCCGGACGGGTCAGCACCTGTTGCAGGGTAATATCGGCAATGGCGTCCTTGATCAGAATGCGGCCTTCTTCAAGGGCTGCTTTCTGTTCCGCATTGGCCTGCTCGACCCCGTGCTCGCTAATCGTGCGTTCCCATTGCGACCAGGTATAGGTGTCATTGGCAAACTCGTTTTCGGCGAGTTCATAACCCCAGTTGCGGAAGGCGCCCTCGGTAAACTTCATGATGTTGCCCTTGTGCACGAAGGTGACACTCTTGCGGCCGTTATCGTGTGCATACTTGATGGCAGCGCGTACCAGGCGCTGTGTTCCCTCGCGGGAAACAGGCTTTATGCCGATGCCGGAAGACTCCGGGAAACGGATCTTCTTGTAATGCGTGGGAAAGGCTTCCTTGAACAGTTCGAGGAATCTGCGGTTGTCCTCGCTGCCTTCTTCAAATTCTATTCCGGCGTATATGTCCTCGGTATTTTCCCTGAAGATCACCATATCGACCTTTTCCGGGTGCTTGACCGGCGAGGGGACACCCTTGAACCAGCGTACGGGGCGCATGCAGACATAGAGATCCAGGATCTGGCGCAGAGCCACGTTGAGCGAACGTATGCCGCCACCGATAGGGGTGGTTAACGGGCCCTTGATGGAGACCAGGTATTCACGACAGGCAGCCAGGGTTTCTTCGGGCAGCCACGAACCGGTCAACTGGTTGGCTTTTTCTCCGGCATAAACTTCCATCCAGTGGATTTTTCGCATGGGCCCGTAGGCGCGATCGACCGCGGCATCCAGAACTCTCAGACTGGCCCGGGTTACATCCGGCCCGATACCATCCCCTTCTATAAAGGGAATAATCGGTTCTCTGGGAACATGAAGTTTGCCGTTTTGCAGTTTGATCCGGGAACCGGATTCCGGTGTTTTCGGGGTGGCTGTCACTTTGTGCTTCTCCGTTTGTGTTCTGGTTATTACTGGTTGAATGATGACATTGCCACTAAGCCGGTCAGAGGTCAATCACTGCCCCCGGCGGTGTTGATCCGGATCATCAGGCGCCGGAAACACACTTCGCGCGAGGCGGTTGCCGCTGCGTATTACCCGATCATTCTCATGGCACCGGAGTGTTGACGGTTGCCGGCCGAATCCGTCGTATCCATGTCTCATATAAGTCAAATACTTGACACGGGTCCCGTCACCGATATGTAACTCACTAATATCCATTATAAAAATTCAATGGCATAACGATTGCTAACTCTAATGCAGATTTATGGAGACGCGACAATGGCTGAAGAAATTCCGGACGAAGAAAACGAAGAAATTGAGCCGCAGGAAGGCAGTAAAAAAGGCAGGAAGCTGTTGCTGGTTATCGTGGTCCTGGTGTTACTGCTGGTTGCTGCAGGTGGCGCGGCGTATGTCATGTTGGGAACAGATAAACAGGCGGCAGCTACCGGGGAGAGCGGAACTGACGAAGACGGAGAACCGGCCCGTAAAAACGCCTTCTATTTTTCACTGGACCCGGCATTTGTTGTCAACTTTCAGGGCAAAAGCCGGGCCCGCTACCTGCAGGTCAACATCGACGGCATGACCCGCCAGGAGGGCGTCAAGCTGGACGTTACCAAACATCTTCCACAAATACGCAATAACGTGGTCTTGCTCCTCAGCAGTCAGGATTACGAATCACTGATCAAACCCGAAGGCAAGGACAGTCTGCGTAAAAGCCTCCTCAAGGAGATCAACAAGATCCTCGAGGAGGAGACCGGAAACGAGGATGCGGTTGAAAACATCTATTTTACCAACTTTGTCATGCAATAAAACGCAATCATGTCTACAGACATACTTTCACAAGATGAAATAGACGCCCTGTTAACGGGTGTCGACAGCGGTGATGTAGAAACTGAAAACGATTTGCCGGTCGACCCGACCGCGGTCAAGAGTTATGACTTCAACAGCCAGGACCGTATCGTCCGTGGCCGCATGCCGACGCTGGAGATGATCAATGAACGCTTTACCCGGAATTTCAGGATCAGCCTGTTCAATTTTCTGAGGCGCTCGCCCACCATTTCGGTGGATGGTGTACAGATGACCAAGTTTGGTGAATACATACACAGCCTGTTCATGCCATCGAACCTGAACCTGGTCAAGGTCAGACCACTGAAAGGTACGGCGCTGTTCGTGATGAACCCGAAACTGGTGTACTCACTGGTGGATAATTTTTTCGGTGGCGATGGCCGTTTTCACACCAAGATCGAGGGACGCGATTTTACCCAGACGGAAATGCAGGTCATTAACAATGTCCTGGAAATGCTCTTTGTCGATCTGAAGAAGGCCTGGCAACCGGTACTGGATATCAGCTTTGAACACACGGGTTCCGAGGTTAATCCGCATTTCGCCAATATTGTCAGTCCCACCGAGGTTGTAGTGGTTTCGTCCATACATATCGAACTGGATAACGGTGGTGGTGACATGCATCTGACCATGCCGTATTCGATGATCGAACCGATTCGCGATTTGCTGGATGCCGGCGTGCAAAGTGATGTGTCCGATTACGACGAACGCTGGATCCGCTCCCTGCAGGAAGAGGTCAAGAATGCCCCGGTGGAACTCAGTTGCAAGCTGACCAATATCGAGGTCACGCTTGGTGATCTGAAAAAAATGAATGTCGGAGATGTGATCCCTATTGAAATGCCGAAACAGGTGATTGCCAGTGTCGGAGATATACCGGTGCTACGTGCGCACTACGGCATGTCGAGAGGCAACCATGCTCTCAAGGTGACGGAAATGATTCGCCACAACCAGATGGTAAACCCACTCAGTTTAACCCAGGAAGAAAGCCATGACCGATGAAGTAGAAACCCAACAACCCGATGATGACTGGGCAGCAGCATTGCAGGAGCAGGCTGAGACGGAAGCTGCTGATGATACAGATAATACGAAAAACCAGGTGCAACAGGCTGCGATGGAGAACCTGGTGGACGATGCCGGGTCGAACGGCGACTCCAGAGTTGAACTGGATGCCATACTCGATATTCCGGTGTCTCTGTCCGTTCGCATCGGCAAGACGCGCTTGAATATCCGCAATCTATTGCAACTGAATCAGGGCTCCGTGGTGGAGCTTGACCGGCTCGCCGGTGAACCGCTGGATGTGCTCGTAAACGATACCCTTGTCGCGCATGGCGAGGTCGTCGTGGTCAATGAAAAATACGGTATACGCCTGACCGATATTGTCAGCGCCCATGAGCGTGTCAAGCAATTGCAATAACAGCGGGATCCTCACCAGTATGAAGTTCAGCGTCTGCGGTTTTTTGTGTCTGTGGTTGTCAACACCGCTGTTCGCGGCCGAATCCGCACAGACACTTTCCCAGCCTGTCTTTACGTCCGGATTCCTGCAGATGATCAGCGGCCTGGTGCTGGTGATTGCCGCTATATTTACCCTCACCTGGGTGATCAGGCGTGTGCCCGGTATGCAAGCCACCGGTCATGGCACCATCCGTATTGTCGATGCCCTGCACGTGGGATCCCGTGACAAGATCCTGCTGGTGCAGGTAGGTGATCAGCAAATGCTCGTGGGTGTGACCGCGCAGGCTATCAATACCCTGCATGTGCTGCAGGAGCCTGTGATCAGGGAACACAATCAGTCGGAGATGGCCAATCGCCTGGTCAAGCTGTTTTCCTCACGCACGTCCGGCAAGGTCAATCCATGATGAGATCCTGCTTTTTCGTCATTGCCTTGCTGTTGTTGCCATTGACGGTCCAGGCACAACCCGGCATGGATATCGTAACAATCGCCGGTGATGAAGGTGGCGTGCAGACCTACACGCTGAGTATCCAGATCCTGTTATTGATGACGGCGCTGACACTGTTGCCGGCCGGTCTGCTCATGATGACCTCTTTTACCCGTATCATTATTGTTCTGGCCATACTCCGCCAGGCGCTGGGTACGGCGCAGTCGCCCAACAACCAGGTATTGATTGGACTGTCACTGTTTCTGACCCTGTTCATCATGGGGCCGGTGTTTGAACAGGTCTATACAGTCTCGGTAAAACCCTACATGGAAGAGGACATCGGCTTCAACGAAGCCGTGGCACTGGCTTCCACGCCATTGCGTGAATTCATGATCGGACAGACACGCGAGACAGACATCGGGCTGTTTTCGGAAATTGCCGGAACGGGGGAATTCGCCAGCGCCGATGAGGTGCCATTCTCGTTACTGGTTCCGGCGTTTGTCACCAGCGAACTGAAAACCGCATTCCAGATCGGTTTTCTGATCTTCATACCTTTTCTGATCATCGATCTGGTGGTGGCCAGCGTGCTCATGTCCATGGGTATGATGATGCTCTCGCCGTTGATCATCTCCTTTCCATTCAAACTCATGCTGTTTGTCCTCGTGGACGGCTGGGCCCTGATCATGGGCACCCTGGCCGGCAGCTTTTATTTTGCCTGACCCGGGGAGAAAGCGTTGACACCGGAACTCATCGTCAATATCGGGCAAAACGCACTCTGGCACCTGACCATCCTGCTGGTTCTGTTACTGGTGCCGGCTCTGATCGTCGGTGTGCTCATCAGCATGTTCCAGGCGGCGACACAGATTAACGAAATGACTCTGAGCTTCATACCGAAATTGCTGATCACTCTGCTGGTGATGGTGTTTGCCGGTCCCTGGATGGTCAACCTGATGACCGATTTCACATTGCGGCTGTTCATGGAAATACCGGATTTGATCGGCTGATGGCCGGCCCTTTATTAATGGAAACGGAGGCAGGCATCCGGTTACGGCATGTCCCGTAACCGGATGCCTGCCTGCTAATGAACTCCCTGGTAACTATCAATGATCAAGCTGTATGACCATAACCTCACTGCAACTGGTGGAACTGATCGAACTCTGGCTGTGGCCGTTCTTTCGCATCGCCGGGTTATTGATGACCGCCCCGATTATCGGCACGCAAAGCGTGCCCTTGCGGATCCGGCTGGGCATCGCCATCGCGGTGACCTGGGTCATCGTGCCGGTGATTCCCGCGCCCCCCGTGATCGATCCCTTGTCGTTCGACGGTGTGCTGACCACCTTGCAGCAGTTGCTGATCGGCGTGGCCCTGGGATTGACCGTGCGCGTGGTCTTCGTGGTCCTGGAAATGGCCGGCCAGGCCATCGGTCAGTTGATGGGACTGATGCTGGCTTCCATGGTGGATCCGCAAAATGGTAACCAGGTGCCGATCATCGGCCAGTTTTACCTGTTACTGGCTACATTGCTGTTTCTGGCCGTGGATGGGCACCTGCTCATGATTGCCGCGGTGGCTGAAAGCTTTCACTGGTTGCCTGTAGGCAGCGGCGGGATACAACCGGATCGGTTAATGGACCTGGTCAACTGGGCCGGCGTTGTGCTGGCCACGGCTGTGCTGATTGCGCTGCCGGCCATGGTCTCGATGCTGGTGGTGAACCTGGGATTCGGCATCATGACCCGTGCAGCTCCGCAACTGAACATTTTCGCAGTGGGCTTTCCCGTCATGATCATCATCGGAGTGATCGTCATTATGCTGTCACTGGAAGGCTTCGCTCCGCACATGATACGTATATTCAATGACGCCATCGCCATGATGCCGGTGCTGGTGAACTAGGACACAAACGCATGGCCGAAGACCGCGACGACAGCCAGGAACGAACCGAGGATGCGACCGACAAGCGCCAGCAGGATGCGCGTGAAAAAGGTCAGATCTCGCGTTCGCGCGAACTCAATACCATGGCCGTGCTCATGGGCAGCGCTACCATCCTGTTCATGTTCGGGCAGACGATGATACAGAGCCTGATCAACATCATGCGTGATGGCTTTGTTATCGAGCGCGAGCGTCTGTTCAGCCAGGAAACCCTGGTCCGCGAACTGTTCAACGCAACCGGCGACATGATGGCGGGCCTGGCGCCGTTTCTCATCGGCGTGACCCTGATTGCCATGCTGGCGCCGCTCGCCGTGGGTGGCTGGCTGTTCAGCGCCGAGGCGGTGAAGCCGAAACTGGAAAAGCTGGATCCTATCGCCGGCAGCAAACGGATCTTCGGTGTGAACAGCCTGATGGAACTGCTCAAGGCGCTGGCCAAGTTTACAGTCATCATCGGTGTGCTGGTGATCCTGCTCTGGTACCGCACCGATGACTTGCTGCGTATGGGCCGTGGGGGTCTCAACCCGTCACTGGTCAATGCCGCAAATTTCATGCTCTGGTCATTCATGATCATCAGCTCAGCCACTATATTGATCGCGGTCGTCGATGTGCCGTTCCAGTTCTGGCATCACAAACGCCAGTTGAAAATGACCAAACAGGAAGTGCGCGATGAAATGAAGGATACGGAAGGCAAGCCGGAAGTGAAATCACACATCCGCGCCATGCAGAAGGAACTTGCCAACCGGCGCATGATGGACGATGTGCCAAATGCCGACGTGATCGTCACCAACCCGACGCATTATGCCGTGGCACTGGCCTACGACCGTGACGGCGCCGGTGCGCCACGGGTTATTGCCAAGGGCAAGGACATCGTGGCGGCCCGTATCCGCAGTGTCGGCGCGCAACACGGCATTGTCCTGTTTTCATCACCGTTGCTGGCGCGGGCGTTGTTTCATACTACAAAAATCGGTCATGAGATCCCTGAAGGCCTGTACGTCGCCGTGGCCCAGGTGCTGGCCTATGTTTACCAGTTACAGGCCAGTCGCAGCCGCCGCGATCCGGGCACGCCGCAGCCGCCGCGGGATCTGCCCATTCCCGATGATATGAGGTACGACTGATCATGGCGGTTTTACAGGGCGTCCTCGGCAACTATTCAGAACAGATGCAGCGCAGCGGTCTGGGTTCACCGATCCTGGTGATGGTGATCCTGCTGATGATGGTGATCCCGCTCGCACCGTTTGCCCTGGATATGCTGTTTACCTTCAACATCTCCCTGTCACTGGTGGTATTGCTGGCGGTGATTTACAGCCGCCGTCCGCTGGATTTCGCCGCGTTTCCCACCGTGTTATTGATAGCGACCCTGCTGCGTCTCAGTCTGAACGTTGCCTCCACCCGTATCGTACTGCTTGATGGTCATACGGGTTCGGATGCCGCCGGACAGGTGATTCATGCCTTCGGCGATTTCGTGGTCGGCGGAAATCATACCGTCGGTTTCGTGGTGTTTATCATCCTGGTCATTATCAATTTTGTCGTCGTCACCAAGGGCGCCGGCCGAATCTCCGAGGTCAGTGCCCGCTTTACCCTGGACGCCATGCCCGGCAAGCAGATGGGCATAGATGCCGATCTGAATGCCGGCATGATCACGGCGGACGAGGCCAGGTTGCGCCGCCAGGAAATCGCCCAGGAATCGGATTTCTACGGTTCCATGGATGGCGCCAGCAAATTTGTCCGGGGTGATGCCACGGCGGGTATTCTCATACTCATTATTAATATCATCGGAGGCCTGGCCATCGGTACCCTGCAACACGGTCTGCCGCTGGGCGAGGCCGCGCAGGTCTACACATTGTTGACCATCGGTGACGGCCTGGTGGCGCAGATCCCGTCACTGTTACTGTCGACCTCGGCCGCGATCATGGTCACCCGGGTATCAACCAACACGGACATGGGCGAGCAGATCATCAGTCAGCTTTTTCACAACCCCAAAACGCTGGTTGTAACCGGCGGCATGATCGGTCTTATCGGCCTCATCCCCGGCATGCCGAACATTGCCTTTTTGATCCTGGCCGGCCTTTGTTGCGGTGGCGCCTGGTTTGCGCAGCGGTCCCGGCAGCAGGCTGAAGCCGCAAACGTTGAAGAGGAACCGTTACCGGAACCGCAGACAGAGGAACGGGAACTCAGCTGGGAAGACATCGAACAGGTAGACACCATTGGTATGGAAGTCGGTTACCGGCTGATCCCGCTGGTGGACAGGAATCAGGGTGGGCAGTTGCTGGATCGCGTCAAGGGTGTGCGCAAGAAATTGTCACGTGAACTGGGTTTTCTGATCCCTTCGATACATATTCGCGACAATCTTGATCTCGAGCCGAATTCCTACCGGCTGACCGTCATGGATGCCACGGTTGCCAAAGCCATGGTCCAGATTGACAACGAACTGGCGATCAATCCCGGTCATGTCATGGGTGAATTGCCGGGACAGATGTCAAAGGATCCTGTATTTGGCCTGGATGCGATCTGGATCAATCCCGGTGATCGTGAACATGCCCAGTCACTCGGCTATACCGTGGTTGACAGCAGCACCGTGATTGCGACGCATCTCAGCCAGACGCTTCAGGATCACGCCCATGAACTGCTCGGTCATCACGAAATACAGGAAATGCTGGACCGTTACGAAAAGCAGTCACCGAAAGTGCTCGAAGATCTGATTCCGAAAGTGATCCAGCCGGGTGTGCTGGTCCAGGTCATGCGCAACCTGCTGCGTGAAAATATTCCCGTCCGTGATACCAAGACCATCATCGAAACCATTGCCCAGCACGCCGAACGTACCCAGGACCCTGAAACGCTGACGGTTCTGGTACGCATCGCACTCGGCCGGCTGATCGTCGAACGGGTGGCCGGTCAGGAGGATGAAGTGCCCGTGATCACGCTTGAGGGATCGCTGGAACAGTTATTGCAACAAAGCATTCAGGTGTCCGGTGAGGGCAGCGTGATTGAACCGAGGCTGGCGCAACGCCTGATCGGCTCATTGCAGGAGGCGGCAGAGCGGCAAGAAGTTGCCGGTCAACCCACCATCCTGCTGGTGCCGGACAACCTCAGGCAGATGCTGTCCCGGTTTGTCAGACATCATGTGCCACGGCTGAGCGTGTTGAGTTTCAGCGAGATACCGGAAGATAAACAGTTGAAGATTGTAGCTACGGTGGGTGTTGACCAGGATAAACCGGCTTAGAAAGAAATTTGCTGATAATGATAAACAACAGGATTACAGACTGAGATGAAAGTACGCAGGTATTTTGCCAGTGATATGCGCCAGGCCCTGAAAATGGCCAGGGAACAACTGGGGCCTGATGTCGTGATCCTCTCCAACCGCAAGGTGATGGGAGGTGTGGAACTGCTGGCTTCCGACGATTATGACCCGATGGTCATGGCCGGACGCAGCGGGCAATCGGTTTCCCTGGCAACGCCGGGCACACAGTCGCCGGTAGTCGATGAGTCACCGGCCATGACCTTTGATGATCATATCAAGGGAGCCGGGTTTACGACGGTGATGGATCAGGATGAATCCATGCAACAGATGCAGGCGGAGATACGATCCCTGCGCCGGTTACTGGAGCAGCAGATGTCCGGCCTCGCATGGAACGACTATGGCCGCAGTCATCCGCTCTGGGCCGGAATATTGAGACGATTTGGACAACTTGGACTGGAACCGGAACTGGCCCGCTCCATCGTCGAACAGATACCACAAAACACCGAAACGCAGCGGGCCTGGCGCATGGCGCTGGCCTACCTTAGTTACCGAATACGGATCGCCAACGACGGTTTATTGACACCGGTGAATGCCGTGGCCTTTGTCGGTGCTTCCGGTGCCGGCAAGACCACCACACTGGCCAAACTGGCCACACGCTTCGTAATGCAGCACGGCAATGACAATATCATCCTGGCAACCACGGATTTTTATCGCATCGGTGGCCGTGATCACCTGCGTGGCTACGGCCGCATACTCGGTGTGCCTGTACGCACCCTGCAAAACGCCAATGATCTTGGCGTGCTGCTGGACCGCTATTACGGTGAAAAACTGATCTTGATCGATACGGCCGGACTCAGTCCCAGGGACGCGCGCCGATCCGAACAATTATCCATCCTCCAGGCCGGTCAGTCGCGGTTAAAGATCTGCCGGGTGTTATCCGCCAACAGCCAGTTATCGGTATTGCAGGAAAGCGCGCAAAAGACACCCGTACTGGTCCAGAACCAGGCCATTATCACCAAGCTGGATGAGGCCAATACCCTGGGTCCGCTGTTGTCCGTGGTGATCACCGCCAACCTGCAGGTCAGTTACCTGAGTGACGGGCAGAAGGTTCCGGATGATCTCAGCAAGGCTGAATCGCACAACCTGGTCTCACGCGCCATTGCCTGTATGAAACAGAAGCAGGAAGCATTGCAGTCCAGCGAGACCATTGAACAGCAATATGGAAAGTCGATCATGACACAACCCGGTGAGTTACATGAACACTGAACATTCAAAAAAACACCTTACAAATACCAGGGTCATCGCCGTGACCAGCGGCAAGGGCGGTGTGGGCAAGACCAATGTCTCCATCAACCTGGCCCTGAGCCTGTCCGGACTCGGACACACGGTTACCTTGCTGGATGCCGACCTCGGTCTGGCCAATATTGATATCCTGCTTAACCTGCGGCCCCTGCGTAATCTCTCGCATGTGATCGAGGGAGAGTGCGAACTCGCCGACATCATCATACCGGGTCCGCTCGGCATACGCATCATTCCGGCCTCGTCCGGTGTGCGGATGATGTCCAACCTGGATGTGCGGCAACAGGCGGCGCTGATTCATGCGTTCGGCGATTTACACAATGATACCGATATCCTGGTTGTGGATACCTCTGCAGGTCTTGGCGATGGTGTAATCAACTTCTGTGCGGCGGCGCATGAAGTTCTGCTGGTGGTCTGTAATGATCCCGCCTCGGTGGCCGATGCCTACGCCATGATCAAGGTCCTGCACAATGACTACGGGGTGCAACGCATGCGTATCCTCGCCAACATGGTCCATAAATCCGGCGAGGGTCGCCAGGTGTTTGAACGGCTCGGACTGGTGTCCCGGCGTTATCTCGATGTCGTGCTCCACTATTGCGGTGCTGTTCCGCATGACCCGCTGCTGGTCAAGGCCATTCGTAACCGCCAGCCCGTCGTTGCTGCCTATCCGGGTGCTCCCTCGGCGATGGCATTCAAGGATCTGGCTACTATCGCCGATAAATGGGAGAGGCCCGGTGCGGCAAATGGCCGGCTGGAATTTTTCGTAGAACGGCTGTTGCAGTATCAGCCGGAAAACCTGCAGAAGGTGCTGCCATGAGCGAGCTGGCGGTCTACCTGGAAACGGCCAGGGGCGATAGTGCCATTGACCAGAATCAACTGGTTGAAAAACATGCCTCGCTGGTCAAACGAATTGCCTATCACCTGATGGGACGGCTCCCTTCAAGTGTACAGGTGGAAGACTTGATACAGTCGGGAATGATCGGATTGCTTGAAGCAGCCAGAAATTACGATGCTACACAGGGTGCCAGCTTTGAAACCTATGCCGGCATTCGCATCCGCGGTTCCATGCTGGATGAGATCCGCAAGGGGGACTGGGCGCCGAGGTCGTTGCACAGAAAGGTTCGGGAAATTGCCCAGGCCGTTCACCAGATTGAATCCGAGACCGGCAGGGATGCACGTGACAGTGAAGTGGCGGCGCGCCTGAACATGGGTCTCGATGAGTATCATCATGTGCTGCAGGATGCGAGCAATCACCAGATCATGAGTCTGGAGGATTTGCCCAGCAAGGAAAACAGCATGGCCGACGGGCTTTCCGAGAGGATCCCCGGACCTTGCGAGAACCTGGAAAATGAAAGCCTGCGGCAGATTCTGGTGCAGGCAATGGCCAGTCTGCCGGAGCGCGAACGCCTGGTGATGTCACTTTACTACAATGAAGAGCTCAACCTGCGCGAAACCGGCGAAGTGCTGGGCGTCAGTGAGTCCAGGGTATGCCAGATACATGCACAGGCGCTGATCAGATTGCGCTCGAGAATTTCAACCATTGTGGATATTGAAGATGAATTCTGATTTGAATACCGGTTATCGCCCGATTGTTATCGGATCGGTGAAAATTACAGGAGGCAGCTTGTGAATAAAAACATGAAGATCCTGATTGTGGATGATTTCTCAACCATGAGAAGAATCATCAAGAATCTGCTCAGAGACCTCGGTTATACCAATATGGCGGAAGCGGATGATGGAATTACAGCGCTGCCCATGCTGCAGAACAGTAATTACGATTTCCTGGTGACCGACTGGAATATGCCGGGTATGCAGGGAATCGACCTGCTCAAGGCTGTGAGAAACGATCCGAAACTGGCCGGATTGCCGGTGTTGATGGTCACCGCGGAATCCAAACGTGATCAGATCGTCGAGGCAGCACAGGCCGGTGTCAATGGTTATATCGTAAAACCATTTACCGCCGCTACCCTGAAGGAAAAAATTGACAAGATTTTCGAACGTATCGAAGCCGCAGCCTGATATACAGGGAGCTGAATAATGACAATAACCGCAGCCGAAGACCTGGGATACTCCGTAGACGAAAGACTGGAACTGGCCAGATCATTGATAACTCACCTCGAGGCCGGCAACGAGGATGACATCAACAGTATTATCAACAAACTTTATACCGACAAGGAGCAGACCCTGTTCCAGGAGATCGGCAAACTGACCCGGCAGTTACATGATGCGCTGGGAACCTGCCGTAACGATGAGCGTATTACCTCACTGGCTGAACGTGATATGCCGGATGCCCGTGAGCGATTGCGCTATGTGCTGGCTAAAACCGACGAATCCGCGCACAAGACACTGGGCGCCGTGGAATCCGCTTTGCCGCTGTCAGAGCAGCTGATGTCCGATGCAGGATTGATGACCCGTGAATGGGAACGCTTTAAAAGACGTGAAATGAGCGCGGAAGATTTTCGTCAGCTTTCAAAAAAACTGGAAGCGTTTTTACAAACCGTCAATACCAGTACACAGCAAATCAATGAACGTCTCTCCGAGATCATGATGGCCCAGGATTACCAGGATCTGACCGGCCAAATTATCGGCCGGGTGATAAGCATAGTGGAAGAAGTCGAGCAGGGACTGGTGGGCATGATCCAGCACCGTAGCCAGCCTGATAGTGTCGGCAGACAGGAAGGCCCGGATATTACCGTGGAAGGCCCGCGTATTCATTCCGATAACAGGCCGGACATGGTTCAGGGACAGGATGATGTCGATGACCTGCTGTCAAGCCTGGGATTTTAAACAAGTGTTCCGGATCAGTGAACAGTTGAAAACGACCTGTCATGCCGGACTTGATCCGGCATCCAGTGTAAAAAATCCGCCTGTAAGGCGGTCATTTTATCGGCTGGATTCCGGCAGGAGCCTGTCCTGGAAGTGTTTAATCCAGGGCCGGAATGACGGTTGTGCGATTGTACACTGATCCGGAACAGCTATTTAGGGACAACGATACTGTTACGAGTAAAACATCACGAGCACAGATATGTCTATTGACCTGAACGACGAAATTTTCCAGGACTTTCTTATCGAAGCCGGTGAGATCCTCGAGCAGTTGAATGAACAACTGGTTACCCTGGAATCAGAGCCGGATAACAGGGACCTGCTGAATTCCGTATTCCGGAGTTTTCATACCATCAAGGGCGGCGCGGGTTTTCTCGCCATCGATGCGCTGGTAAATGTCTGTCATGTTGCCGAAAATGTCTTTGACGTTTTGCGTAACGGCCAGCGCAGCGTCGATTCCAACCTCATGGATGTCGTGCTCGAAGTGCTTGATGTCGTTAACGGCATGTTTCAACAAATCAGCGAGGGTTCCGAACCGGAAGCGGCCGGTGCCGACCTGTTATCACGGCTCGAGGTATTGTCGCGGCCGGCATCAGCAGCGACCGTGGTGGACGCGGAACAGCAGACACCGGCGGAAACTGCAAAAATCACGGCTCCGGCAGTTGACGTGGAAGCAGACGAGCCGTCGCAGGATACGGTGATACCGGAAATTGATCCGGTTCCCGAAACAGATACTAATGCGGCGAGTACGGATACCAGTGCGCAGGATGGCGTTTCCGGCGAGGATATCACCGATGAAGAATTCGAGGCGTTGCTGGATCAGCTTCATGGTACCGGCAAACATGCCACGGCTCCGGTGGCCGGGGTAATTGCCGATACCGCCGGCGAAGACAGCGCGGATAATTCCGACAGCGATGTGATCGCCAATGCCGGTGATGAAATCAGCGAAGAGGAATTCGAGGCGTTGCTGGATGAACTCGAAGCGAAAAAAACGTCTGCGGCAATGGGTGACAATACCGGGGCAGCCGTTACGGATAAACCGGCAGAACAACCCCCGCTTGCCGCCGTTGCAGATGAACCGAAAACCGGGGCCGCCCCGGCCGCAGCCGCCAGAGCTCCACAGCCGGTAAAGGCCGAGACTACTGTTCGTGTTGAAACCAGTGTGCTGGATTCAATCATGAACATGGTCGGAGAACTGGTGTTGTTACGAAATCGGCTGTCCAATCTCGGCGAGAGTATTGATGACGAGGAAGTCACAGCCACGGTCAGCAACCTTGATGTGGTGACCACGGATCTGCAGGCTTCGGTGATGAAAACGCGTATGCAGCCGATCAAGAAAGTGTTCGGCCGTTTCCCGCGTGTTGTCCGTGACCTGGCCCGCAATCTTAAAAAAGAAGTCTCACTGGAAATGATTGGCGAGGAAACCGATCTCGACAAGAACCTGGTCGAGGCGCTGTCCGACCCGCTCGTCCACCTGGTACGTAACTCGGTGGATCACGGTATAGAAATGCCCGATGAACGCGAGGCTGCCGGCAAACCCCGTGAAGGTACGGTCATACTGTCGGCGGAGCAGGAAGGCGACCATATACTGCTTACCATCGCCGATGACGGCAAGGGTATGGATCACGAGGTACTGCGCAGGAAAGCCGTATCCAAGGGCATTATGGACGAAGATGCCGCCGCCCGGCTGGATGAATCCGATTGCTACAACCTGATTTTCCTGCCCGGATTTTCCACCAAGGAGGAGATTTCCGATGTCTCCGGACGGGGTGTGGGCATGGACGTGGTCAAAACCCGCATCAACCAGTTGAACGGTATCATCAATATCGATTCCACCATGGGTAAGGGCACGACCATTACCATCAAGGTGCCGTTAACCCTCGCCATTATGCCCACGCTGATGGTCTGCCTGGGTGAGAAAAACCAGACCTTTGCACTGCCGCTGGTCAATGTCAGTGAAATCATTGAAATGGACAGCGACAAGATCAATACCCTGGACGGACGTCATGTCTTGATGGTCCGGGGTAAACCGATACCCTTGTTTAACCTCAGTCGCTGGTTGACCGCGGATCCTTACGGGCAGGGCTACGTCAATGGCCATGTGGTGGTGGTCAGTGTCGGTAATCAGAACATTGCCCTGCATGTCGATCGCCTGATGGGGAGAGAGGAGGTTGTGATCAAGCCCCTGGGTGCCATGTTGCAGGGTACGCGCGGACTCGCCGGAGCCACGATCACCGGCAATGGCAAGATAGCCCTGATCCTGGATCTGCCGGACCTGGTCCAGAGTTATGCAGGCAGATGCTGATTACCGGGTGCTATGAGCCCGTACATAATCGCAGCTAACCGACCGTGATCATGAACCGGATTCGGTTATCCGGCAGAGAAAAAACAGTTATCCAGACTTATAATCACAAGGATAAAGTACGGTGGTCAAGGTACTCGTAGTCGACGATTCAAGTTTTATCAGACGGGCCATTACTTCATCACTGGAGACGGATCCCGATATTCACGTTGTCGGCGAGGCCGGAGATGGTCAGCAGGCCATGGCACTGGTAGAGCAGTTACATCCGGACGTCATCACCATGGATCTGAATATGCCGAATATGGACGGAATCACGGCCATACGGCAGATACGCAAACACCACAGTGTGCCTATCCTGGTGTTTACCTCGGCATCGGATCGTGATGGTCCCAAGGTACTTGAGGCATTGAATGCCGGGGCCATGGATTTTGTCTCCAAGGACAGCAGTGATTCGCGCGAAGGCCACGACAAGATCATTAAAAAACTTCGTACCCATGTCATGGCCCTGGCAGCGCCGGGTCCTGTCCCGGCAATAAAAACCCCGGTCAGTAATACGCCAACGGTAAAGCCGGTGGCGCTATCATCCACACATCTCACGGAACATCCCGATTACAACATTGTAGTGATTGGCGCCTCTACGGGCGGGCCCGTGGTGATCGAGGATATATTGAAAAAAATGGCGGCGGATTTTCCCCTGCCGGTTCTGGTTGTTCAGCATATGCCGGCGGGATTTACCCGGGCCTTCGCCGAACGTCTGGATGAACTGTGCAGCCTTGATGTTATTGAAGCCGGTGACGGCATGGCCATCAGGCCGGGAAAGGTCTACCTGGCGCCCGGTGGCAGACAGATGGAAATCAGCAAAAATGGCAGCGGCAACCTGATACGAATTACTGACCTTGCCGGCCATGTTCATTATAAACCCTCCGTTGATGTTACATTTTCATCGGTTGCCGGAATTTACGGTAGCAAGGTACTGGCCATCGTACTCACCGGCATGGGCACCGATGGGTGTCTGGGTGCGAAATTGCTCAAACAACAGGGGGCCACGATCTGGGCGCAGGACCGTGGCACGTCAGTGGTGTACGGCATGCCCATGGCAATCATCAACAACAAGCTGGCTGACAAGGTGCTTTCGGGTGCGGATATTGGAACAAGACTTGCACGTGTCCACTAACTATGGACTCCCTGAGTATTATTGGAATATTGATCGGTCTCGGCGCCGTCCTTTTTGGCCAGTACCTGGAAGGCGGCCACGTAGAAACGCTTATCAATGGCCCGGCATTGCTGATCGTCCTCGGCGGTACGCTCGGCGCGATCCTGCTGCAATCACCGTACAGTGCCGTCATGCGTGCCGTGAATATTTCCAACTGGATCTTCCGGCCGCCCGACTTTGCGCTTGAACAATCCATCAACAGACTTGTCAAGTGGAGCCAGGTTGCCCGTAAGGAGGGTCTGCTGGGACTTGAAAACCTGGTCGTCAATGAACCCGATCAGTTTATTCGCAAGGGTATGCAACTGCTGATTGACGGTAACGAGCCGGAGGTTATACGGGAAACCATGGAAATCGAGCTGTCCGCAAAAGAAGAAGTGGACCTGCAGGCAGCGCATGTGTTCGAGAGCATGGGCGCCTATGCGCCGACGCTGGGCATTCTTGGTGCCGTCATGGGGTTGATACATGTCATGGGTAACCTGGCCGAGCCGGATCAACTGGGTGGCGGAATTGCCGTGGCTTTCGTCGCCACGGTTTACGGGGTCGGTTTTGCCAACCTTGTGTTTATACCGATGGGTAACAAGTTGAAAAGTCTGATACGCAAACAGTCACATTTCCGGGAAATGCTCATCGAAGGCATCGTTGCCATTGCCGAAGGTGAAAACCCGCGGGCACTGCAAGGACGCCTGGGCGGGTTCGTGCACTGATCATGGCGCGCAGCAACCGACATCAGCGACGTAACCATCGCCGGGAAGCGGAAAATAACGATCGCTGGCTGATTTCCTACGCTGATTTCATCACCCTGTTGTTTGCGTTTTTTGTCGTTATGTATTCCATTTCCAGTGTCAACAACGGCAAGTACCGGGTGATGGCGGATTCCATTATCGAGGCGTTTAATGATCCGAACAAATCCCTGCAACCTGTCCAGATTGGCCTGTTCGAAAAGGAACCGCGTTCTGATCACATCGTTACTCCGCTGGATCTCGAACAGGGTGGCGCCAGTGGCGAAATGGATACAGAAGATGATCGTGGTACCCAGGCCGCGGGATCAAGGCAGACCCGGGGCGAAGCGGATGATTTAACCCTTCAGGCGCACCCGGATGCGGAAAAACCGGCCATTACCGAGGGCGATATGATCGAGGAAATTGCCCGCAATATCAGTGAAAAAATGCAGCCGCAGATCGATGAAGAGGCCATCTCCGTCAGTCAGTCCGATGATTTCATCGAGGTCGAAATCAATAATAATATCCTCTTTCCCAGTGGCAGCGCCCGTCTGCACAATGATGCCTTGCCTGTCCTGCGTAATCTCTCGGATATTTTTCAATCATTCAATAATGCTATCCAGGTGGAGGGGTTTACCGATAACGAACCTATTCGCACCACTGCTTATCCTTCCAACTGGGAATTATCAGCGGCACGGGCTGCCAGTGTTGTACATCTGTTTATGAAGTTCGGGATTCGCCCGCAAAGACTGGTAGCCGTGGGTTATGGCGAATACCGGCCCGTAGCCAGTAATGAGACCGAGCAGGGACGGCGCAAAAACCGTCGTGTGGTCATTGTGATCCCGGCTGCGGACCAGGGTAATCACATCATGGATACGCAAACCCGGGAAATCCGCCGTGGCGCTACCGGCCAGAAACGCATACCCGTGGATTTGTAAATGGAAATCTGGACGATAGCGAATCAAAAAGGTGGCGTTGGCAAAACCACCACGGCGGTCAATCTTGGCGGCATGCTCGCCGACCTGGATCGGCGCGTGTTGCTGATTGACCTTGATCCGCACGGCTCCATGACCAGTTATTTCGGTTTCGATCCGGACAGTATTGAAGAAAGTGTTTATGACCTGTTTCATGCTGATCTGGTCAACAAGCGATCACCTCTGGCGGCACTGTTAAGGCATACATCGGTCGGGGGAATGGATCTGCTGCCCGCCTGTACGGCGCTGGTGTCACTGGATCGCCGGATTGCCGGGCGCGACGGCATGGGACTGGTTTTACGCAATGCCCTGGCCAAATACGATGGCTATTACCAGCACGTGATTATCGACTGCCCGCCGACACTGGGTATTCTGATGATCAACGCGCTGGCGGCCTGTCAGAAATTGCTCATTCCCGTGCAGACAGAATTTCTGGCCATCAAGGGACTGGAACGCATGTTGAACACACTGAAAATGATCATAATGTCAGGCAAGCACTCACTGGATTACCTGGTTGTGCCGACCATGTTCGATGTGCGTACACGCGCCTCGAAACTGGCACTCGATTCACTGCAGAAAAATTATCACGAAAGGTTATGGCCTGATGTTATTCCGATCGATACCAGGTTCAGGGAAAGCAGCCGTATGGGCCGCGTGACCCACCAGGTCTTTCCGAACAGCAGGGGCGTGGAGGCCTACTCGCGCCTGCTGCATACCCTGTTGCTGGGTGATCAACAGCCATGTTCCCGTAATGAGGTGTCTCGATGTCAAACATGAAAAACAGATCCGGTGATTTTGCTGAAACCCGTCATGCACTGGCCGAATATGTCGACAGCATGCTGCGTCAGCCGTCAGCCGGTTCCGGCGCCGGTCCGCAACCATCGGTATCGGCAGACGATGTTAACCATAACGAGCCGGAGGATTCACTTGTCAGTTCACGGATGCTCAGTATCCGGCTTGACGGTCAACAGTTGTACATCCCTGTAGCACAGGTTAAATCCGTGCTGTTTATCAATGACCGGATACTGACACACGGTAACGAACCAGCCACTCCCTTGCTCGGCATGGTGAACAGGGAAGGTCTGGATATTCCCCTCTATGACCTCGGCTGGGTGTGCAGTACCGGTGCAAGCGGATACGGGCAGACGGTGCCAGGCAAGCGGGCGCAGGCTGTCATCCTTCGTGGACGGCACATTGCCCTGGCCTGTGACAGCATTGCCGATATGGCCGAGATCAACCCGAACCAGATTCTGCCGTCCCGGGACCAGCGCCCCTCACGGCGATGGATACAGGGTATCGTTATGACCGGCATGATTCCGGTGATAAATATCCAGGTAATCAAGGAGATATTTCGCACATGCACATGAAGATGCCGGTATTTCAGGTGTACCCGGCAGTGTTTGGCACGGACCATGCAACCATCACTATAAATGATGAAAATCGACAAAATTTTGACTGAATAACCCCGGAGGTTCCCAATGTCCACCAGTCTGGCACAAGATACCGCTACCGTTGATGACTACATGCAATGGGTCACGTTCCGTCTCGACCAGGAATTCTATGGCGTTAATGTCATGCAGGTACAGGAAGTATTACGCATCAGTGATATTGCCCCGGTCCCCGGAGCCCCGGAGTATGTACTCGGCATCATTAATCTGCGTGGCAATGTAGTCACCGTCATTGATGCCCGTAAACGCTTCAACCTGGTCGCCAGGGAACCGGACGATGCCACCCGTATCGTGGTCATCGAGGTCAATGGACAGGTAATCGGCATGCTGGTCGACAGTGTTGCCGAGGTAATCAACCTCAGATTATCCGATATCGAGGCTTCGCCCAATCTTGGCAATGACGACAGTGAACAGGCCAGGTACATCCAGGGTGTGTTCAGCCGGGAAAACGATATCCTGATATTGATTGACCTGAACAAATTACTTTCGGAAAGCGAACTGGAAGAGGTCACGGATTTGTGATCGCGGAGCAGGATGAGCATAGTCCGTGACATCAACCAGGTACAGAAAATAGTTCCCCCTGAATCCGTGGTTCACAGGCAGGCGGAAAAAAATCGCAGGCAGCAGAAAGATAAACGTAAAAAAAAGGACGATAAACACAACCCGGGTGATGAGCACCGGGTTGACGAATTTATCTGAAACAGATACACGTTAAACATAAGCGGATAACCATGGCTTTTATACCTGAATTTCTGAAACCTGAAACATTGATTTGTCTCGGTCTGGTATTGACCCTCGCCGTCGTGGTGTTGCAGCAGAACAAAAAAATCGAAATCCATGAGCAGCGCCTCAAGCTGTTGAAAAATGACATCAGAGCCTTACTCGTCTGTTCACGTGGTGTCGGCAACAAACTCAACAGCCAGTTCGTGGAATTCCGCAATCTTATAGAACGGCAGGATCGCCTGGAGCTCGGCGACAGCGGTGATCCCGCCTATCGCCAGGCCATGGTATTGCTCGACCGTGGTGTAAGCGAGGAGGAAATGATCGATACCTGCGACCTTACCCGGGCTGAAGTGGAGTTAATTGCGCAATTGCGCAGAAACCATGCACCTTCTGCTACAGGTCATATTGAACTCGTAGCCTGACGGGATCGAAGCTGTTCCTCGTCAGCTGCCGGGCAAGTCATACAAAGTCTCGATTTCATCCCTGTGCACTGATCGCCACCCGGCGAGTTCCGCTGCCTGGATATCATTAACCGGGTCATCTCCAATCATCAGATAACACCCATCTGCATCGTTTATCCGTTGTTCTATCGCCCTGAAAAAACCGGGGTGGGGTTTGGCATAACCGAGTGCCGAGGAATAATAGATATGAGAGGGATCCAGGTACGGAAAAAGCGCCTCGCAGATGGATACGATCCTGGTATCAAAATTGGAGGCAATGCCAGTATAGATATTCCTGTCATTCAGTGTCCGCATCAGTGCACAGGTATCCTCGTAACACGACCAGTTCTCAGCCAGTGAGAAATGCTGCCAGAGTTTATTGAACAGGGCATTGTCATCATTCCTGATATCACTGAATACCTCGTAGACCACGCGTCTCCAGCGGTTTTTCTCGATATCTTCCCCGGACATTTCAGCGTGGTTCGCCGGCGAACTGAAATGCCGATTGAAAGCCATCGCGAAACTATGCTGAATATCGGCAGGCGTCATGTGAGAACCATGATTATGGCCAATACGGTAATAGCTATCGACCACGGACGGATCCGGGTAAATCAACGTGCCGACCAGGTCGAAAAAAACATAATATGTCTGCATGGCTGGATTTCCGGTTATTTCGTATTCGTTATACTGTCTGATACGGAATCAGGTTATGATAGCTATGTATATATACGACTATACATCAAACAGTACATGCCCCACTTGTTACGATTCATGCTCTTGCTTGTAGTGTCAACATCCGCCTGCAGTGCTGATGCAGGTACGGACATGTTGTGGCATTTTACAGACCATACGCAAACCGGTCTGCCTGCCGGACTCAGTGGACGAACCATGGACGTGGCCTCGGCTGATCTGGACAACGATGGCGATATTGACCTTGTGCTGGCGATGGAATTTGACCGCAATGTTATTCTGCTGAATAACGGTAACGCTGTTTTTACCGATGCCGCCACTGCACTTCCTGCAAATGCTCATGACAGTGAAGACATCGGCATTGCCGATTTTGATAACGACAAGGATCCCGACATTGTCATTGTCAGCGAGGATGACCGTATCAACGAGCTGTATATGAATGAGGGCGATGCCATGTTCATCGAATCCGCCGAGGCACTGCCGGTCAGCGGCATATCCAATGCGGTGGCCGTTCTTGATATCAATGCCGACGGCGCTCCGGATATGGTCATCGGAAACAACGGCCCTAACAATATACTTATTAACGACGGTAAAGGCCGATTTATGGATGAAACATCCGGCCGCCTGCATGGCACAAATAATGATGTGACACAGGATATGTTGTTTACGGATGTAGACCATGACGGGGATCCGGATCTGGTGGTTGCCAATGAAGGGCAGAACCGCATCTATATCAACCTCGGCAACGGTGTGTTCCATGATGAAACAGCGCAGAGAATGCCTGTACTGACGGATGAAAGCCGGGAAGTCGTGGTCGCGGATGTCGATAATGACGGCGATACCGATCTTTTTTTCGCCAATGTCATGTTCGCGTTGTCGACTGATCCGGCTAACCGGTTGTTACTGAACGACGGCAGCGGGCACTTTCGCGATGTATCGGATTCCGCTCTGCCCGTGGATGACAACAGCAACTTCAGCGCCGAATTCATGGATATCAACAGTGACGGGTATGTGGATATTCTCACGGGTTCCTCGGTTATATTCGGGCCCGGCAGCGGCAGGGTATATATCTACCTGAACAATGGCGCCGGCGGATTTGAGATGATGGATTCATCCTCGTTTGTACAGTACGGTATAGATGGCAACGCCTTTGGCTTCGAGATGGCAGACTTTGACGGTGACGGGCTGACTGATATCTATGTGGCGAGCAGGCAGTCCCAATCTGGAGCCGGTGGCAAGGATACCCTGCTGCTGAATAGTGGCAGGCAACGGTAACGGCAGCGCTGATGCGGGTTGTGATTCAAACCCGGCAGTTGCCGTAGTCTGACTGCGGGGGAGTACGCAGCATGATTCAGATGTTACCGTGACTCATCTGTGCGGCGATGTAATCGGCCTGCCTGATGGCCAGACTGACAATCGTCAGCGTCGGATTTTCCGCGGCGCTTGTCGTAAACTGGCTGCCATCGGAGATAAACAGGTTCTCGATGTCATGCGCTTGTCCCCATTGGTTGCATACTCCCTGATCCGCTTTTGAACTCATCCGGCAGGTCCCAAGGTTATGGGTCGAAGGGTAGGGTGGGACCTTGTAAATCCTGCGTGCACCTGTTGCCTCATAGACAGCGGCCCCCCGGCTATAGGCATGGTCGCGCATGGCGATATCGTTGGCATGGTCATCGTAGTGGACGTTCGGCACCGGCATACCGTAATCGTCTTTCTCATCGGTATTTAACGTCACACGGTTACCCTGCTGTGGCAGATCTTCACCGACGATCCACATTCCGGCCAGGTACTTGTAGTTTTCCAGTGCGAAGGTGAAATCCGCGCCCCACGCGCCCGGGTTGAGAAATGCCGCCATGAAAGGCAGGCCGAGGGCCAGCGTTTCAAGTTCGTAACCGCCGGCAAAACCGCGTTCGGGTTTGTGAATGCTTTCATCCTTGATAATTCCGGCCATGGTCGTGCCGCGATGGAAATTCACCGGTTTGTCAAACACCGCGTATACGGAACCGGTGGTATGACGCATGTAATTACATCCGACCTGACCCGAAGAATTAGCGAGTCCATCCGGGTACATCGGGGAATGCGAATTCAGTAACAGCCGTGGTGTCTCGATGGAGTTGCCGGCAACGCAGACTATACGTGCTTTCTGAAACCGGATGCTGCCATCCCTGTCGGCATATTCAACACCGTTGACCTTGCCACTGTTATCATGAGTAATCCTGAGAACATGCGCATTGCTTCTCAGATCCAGGTTGCCGGTCGCTTCGGCTTGCGGAATTTCCGTGTACAGGGTTGACCATTTGGCCCCGGATTTACAACCCTGGAAACAGAAGCCCAGTTGCATACAGGCTCCCCGGCCTTTTCGGGGCCTGCTGTTGATGGCCATGTTCCCGGTACTCACCTGCCTGTAACCGATCTTCGTGGCACCAGCATACATAACCTTGAAATTGTTGTTGCCGGGCAGGCCGGGTATATCATGGGTTCTTGTCACTCCCATCTTGTACTCGGCGCGGCTGTAATAAGGCGCCAGATCCTCAAGTCCAAGCGGCCAGTCGGCAAGGTTGGTGCCGGCGATATCGCCGTAACGGGTTCTGGCCCTGAATTCATGATCCTGGAATCGCAGGCTGGCGCCGGCCCAGTGAGTTGTCGTGCCGCCCACTGTTTTGCAAATCCAGGCCGGCAGATTCGGGAAATCTGTTGCAATCCGCCAGGAACCCGAGGTAGTACGTCGGTCCAGCCAGGCCAGTTGATTGAACGCTTGCCACTCGTCGTTGTGAAAAGCGGCAATGCTGTAATGTTGACCCGCTTCGAGCAGGATTACCCTGATGCCCTTTTGGCATAATTCATTGGCCAGCGTGCCTCCACCGGCGCCGGAACCGATAATGACAACCGCACTGTCATCGTTATAGCCGGCTCTGTTCATGACCCGTTCCTGTTATATACGGGGCTGGCTTCAGGTGGTGGTTCCGGCAGCCAGTCGAGATCATTGAAACCGCGATCGATGTACCCGCCCTTGCTGAAAGCCTCGCCTTCGTAGCCGAATGTCTGCCACACCGCATGATTGTCATAGAGTTTCAGGATGGTGGCGGTTTTGATTTTTGCGATGAATTCGGACCCGGCAATGTCACGGATAATGCCGGATAACTGTTCATCAGTCGGGTCGGGCCAGGCGCCGGTGGACTTTTCGGATATGACTGCGAAACCCGTCGACAAAAGCTGTCGTGTCGAGTCGTTTTCCAGGGATTCCTGAACCAGGGTTTTGACGACTATCTCATAATGGATATCAGACAGGTCATCATGCGGATAAAGGATACGGGCTATACGAAACAAGGTGCGGATTGAATCCGGATCGGGAAAGTCGACTTCGGCAAATATTGATCGGATCGGTACAAACAGTGACACTCCGGAAACGAGCAGGAATCTGGAAGTGATCAGCGAACCTATACCCGCGGTCAGAAAATACCGACGGCTGATTGTTGTATTTATCATTTTATTCACCGTGTAGTTAATTGTCAGTGAATAGTCAGTCGTGATTCATACTGACTTTTTTATCAGTGCGAAACGATTCCTGCGCACTATTCAGTGCTTCGGAAAATTCGGGAACTGTGAGTAGTGCATCGAGCAGCACATCGGCAAGCAACCGACCGGCCCTGCTATCGCTGGGATAATGAACTCCGGCAATTTCCCGGCGTTGTGCGATATCTTCTGCATAGTGGATATACATGGATGCGTTGTCCGGATCGACAAGAGCCATGATCCGTGAAAAAAGCATGGCCTGGGTGGCATGACCCGACGGATAGGCGGGATGACCTGGATTGGGGATGACGAGTTCGAGGTCCGGATCCAGCGCTGACGGCCTGGGCCTTGAAAAGCGTTTTTTCTCTCTGAGAATAAAATAGAAAATTTCCTTGTTCGCAAAAGTGACTACATATCGCGCCGCTGTCCTGAGTTCCCCGGTGAACGGGCCATTGTCCAGGTAAATTTCCGCGAAATCGCCATGCCTGGCCTCGATGTGTATTCGTTCAACTGTCGCATCATCGCGCCTGGTTTGTGAATATTCCCGAAGCAACCGTAACTCCCGTGCCGTTTCTTCACTGCTGTTGGCCGGGTAATCGGGTAATTCAACATGCAGGTTACGATCGAGATGCCGGGGGCCTTTTTGCAGATAATACAGCAGTTGTGCATCCCACTCCGATTCCCGGAAGCGCACTGAATCTATATCGGCAGCCGTGCTGTTGCCGGTTAAAAGCAATGCCGGCAACAGCATGAATACGGTCAGTGCGAAGCGCAGCATCAGTTGCCGAGTCTGTAGGCGATAAGCCTGTTGCCGTTCATCATCGGAATGAGGACAAGATTGTCTTCGGCGATGTATTCATGATCGGCCGATCCCTGTTCCAGTTCCCTGAGCACCCGGTGACCACCCTCATCGTCAATGATCAGAATTCTGCCGGACATCCAGTCGGTGACCAGGTAATGATGATCATCAAGTTGTTCCACACCGTCGAGATTGCCGACCGGTTCGCCGTTACCAAGACTGGTCACCGATCCGGATGCAATATCAACGGATTTCAAGTGTCCGGGAACAGCGGTATTAAACCCGTCCGTCATTACCCCCCAGGATCCGACTATGAGCCGGCCCGCTTCCGCGTGCAGGCCGTTCGGAACCTCGAGATCGGCTGATTCAAGCCATACGTCAAACCGGTCATCCCGGAGAACGTAGATCCGGTTCAGCATCATATCGCTGACAAAAACAGTACCGTCGTTGCTGACGGTAACATCATTGAGAAATTCCGCGCCTTCGGCGGTATAGGAATTGATGATCTCCCGGTTTTCTATGTCGATTTCATGCAGGGTATCGATATCGGCCACGTACAGGCGGTCATCATGGATTGTGATACCCTTGGGTGAATCAAGCCCGATGATCCACTGGTTATCGATCAACTTGCCGTCCATTGAAACCAGGGCAACAGAACCGAATCCGTCCTTTTCAACAGGTGAGCCGTCGACATTGGTTACGTACAGGCGTTGTCGTTTTTTATCATAAATGACCGATTCGGGATTTTTCAGTCCTTCCAGTTCCCAGACCGGATCAAGAGTGTACTTACTTGCAACGGTTACTGTGTTGCTTTCGGATGAACGGGGTGACTGCGTTTGCATGTCAGCTTCGCTCTTGACAGTGGCTGTTCCGGAATCATCCGCTTCCGAGCAGGCGATCAGTAAACAGGCAAGGATTGAGACGGACAAACTTGTACGGATTGTTGAATTCATGAACATGTTTCCTGTTGGATTTGAGAGAATACTTATATATGTATGGCCCGGTTTTCAATATCGAGTGCGGCCTCGTGCAGGGTTTCGGTCAGGGTGGGGTGTGCATGAATCTCACTGATGATGTCATCGTAGCCGAGGTGATTGGACATGGCCGTAACCCCGGTGTTGATCAATTCCGAGGCATTGGGTCCGATGATATGCAGGCCCAGGATTTCACCACTTTCCGAACTCAGTAACTTGACGAAGCCTTCGATGCTGTGCATGGCATGCGCCCGGCCGTTGGCCATGAACGGGAACCGGCCTTTTTTGTAAGGCGTGCCGCTCTTGATCAATTCCTGTTCCGTGAGTCCGCACCAGGCAATCTCGGGCCAGGTGTAGATGATCCAGGGTATGTGGTCATAATTTCTTGTACGACTGTTGCCGGCTATGGCTTCCGCAACCAGGATACCGTCGTATGATGCCCGGTGTGCGAGCATGGGGCCGTTGGTGACATCGCCTATGGCATAAACAGTCTCGGCGCTGGTCCGGCAGTGCTCGTCCGTAACGATGAATCCGCGGCTATCGGTTTCAATACCGGCGTTTTCGATCGCGAGTCCCCCGGTGTTGGGTTTGCGGCCGGCCGCGACGATGAGTTTGTCGAATTCAAGTTCCTTTTCATTTTTGCCGTCACTGTAGGTCAGGGTGACATAATCATCATCATCTTCCGTTTCCAGGATGTTGGCGCCGAGGATGATATCCAGCCCCTGTGACTTGAAAATGGACAGGGCATTTCCGGCCACATCCTTGTCCACGCCGGGAAGGAAATCCGTCTGTGCCTCGATCAGGGTAACGTTGGCGCCCAGTCGCCGCCAGACGCTGCCCAGTTCCAGGCCAATGACACCGGCGCCGATGATGCCGAGATCAACGGGAACCTCGTCCAGTGCGAGTGCGCCCTCGCTGTCGATGATATTGGTGCCGATCCCGGCGACGCTGATTGTCCCCGGAACCGAACCCGTGGCTACAATAATGTGTCTGGCCGTAATCTCGTTAACATTACCCTGCAGGTCGGTCACGGCTATGCGGTTTTTATCAACGAAGCTTGCAGTTCCGGGCAGATGTTCAACCGAATTCTTGCGAAACAGGCCGCTGATACCCTTCGAAAAATTCCCGATGATGTTGTCCTTGCGGGCATGCATTCTCTCCAGGTTGAGATTTTTGACAGTGACTTCCAGACCGTGGTCCTGTGCTTCCTTGCTTATTGACTCGTACAGGTGTGATGAATCAAGCAGCGCTTTTGACGGAATGCAACCGGCGTTCAGGCAGGTGCCGCCTGGTGAGCTTCGGGATTTGTCATTGACCCATTTGTCGATACAGGCTGTTTTCATACCAAGCTGGGCGCAGCGTATGGCCGCAACATAACCGCCGGGTCCCGCGCCGATAACGGCCACATCGTAGTCGTACATTATTATCCTCGAAAAGTCCTGGTTAATTTAGGCGGTCGCAATCATGCCGCTTTCGGGCGAGCTTGGTGACGAGACATATTCATTCTTGTGCATTCTACCCGCCATGAATGCCTTGATGCCGGCATTCACCGCGTCCTTCATGGCGCTTGCCATCAGTACCGGATTGCCGGCTTTTGCGATTGCCGTGTTGGTCAGAACACCGGCGCAACCGGCTTCCATGGCGATGGCGATATCGCTTGCCGTGCCGACGCCCGCATCGACAATGACCGGAACGCCGGCGTTATTGATGATAATCGCGAGGTTCCATGGATTGAGTATGCCCATACCGGATCCGATCAGCGAGGCCAGCGGCATGACGGCCACGCAGCCGGACAGTTCCAGTTCCCTGGCAATGACCGGATCATCGGAGGTATAGGCCATCACATCGAAACCGTCCTTGACCAGGATTTCCGCGGCGCGGATGGTTTCGGTGACATTGGGATACAGCGTGTCGGGATCGCCGAGCACTTCGAGTTTGACCAGGTTATGTCCATCGAGCAGTTCGCGGGCCAGCCGCAGTGTGCGTACAGCATCCTCGGCCGAGTAGCAGCCGGCGGTGTTTGGCAAAATGGTGAACTCATCCGGCTTGATCACATCAAGCAGGTTGGGTTCATCCGGATTCTGACCGATATTGGTTCTGCGTATTGCTACCGTCACGATTTCAGCACCGCTGGCTTTTATGGCCTTGTGGGTTGTCTCCAGATCCGGGTATTTCCCCGTGCCGACCAGCAGCCGGGAGGTAAATTTTCTCTTGCCTATCAGCAGATCAGGTATATTAATAGTCATAATCAGCCCTTTTTTGTGTTAACCGCCACCCACAGCCCTGACAATCTCGATTTGATCGTTATTCTCGAGAATGTGATGCCTGTACCGGCTGCGGGGTATGATTTCCCGGTTGATTTCCACCGCGATGTTGTCTTCCTCATGGATTTCCAGCAGTTCAATCAGTCCGCGGATGCTCAACCTGTGTGTCAAGGTCATACCGGAACCGTTCACCATGATGCTTGTTTTCATAGCGGCCTGACTCTGGCTCTAAAGTACACCTTTTGACTGCAGGTCCGCGTGGTAGGAAGACCGTACCAGCGGTGCCGAGGCCACATCCCGGAAACCCAGTTGCAGACCGGCTACGCGGAGATAATCGAATTCATCGGGCGATACATATCGCTGTACCGGAAAATGGTGTTTTCCGGGTTGCAGGTATTGACCGATGGTCATCAGGTCACAGCCACTTTGGCGCAGGTCCTTCATGACCTGGATGACTTCATCGAGTGTTTCACCCATGCCCAGCATGATCCCGGATTTGGTCGGAATGTCCGGATGATTATCCTTGAACAATTCGAGCAGGCGCAGTGAATGCGCGTAATCCGCGCCGGGTCTTACCTGCCGGTAAAGTCCCGGAACCGTTTCCAGGTTATGGTTCAGCACATCCGGTAATTGCTGCCCGAGTATATCGATCGCTGAGTCCAGGCATTTTTTGAAATCCGGTATCAGGATTTCGATTCTTATTAAATGGCCGAGTTTGCGGATTTCGCTGATGCATTTGGCAAAATGGGTACTGCCACCATCATCCAGATCATCCCTGTCAACAGAAGTGATGACTACGTAGTTCAGTTTCATGGCCTCGACGTTTTCGGCGAGCCGGACCGGTTCGGATGGATCCGGGTGCGTCGGTCTGCCGTGAGCAACATCGCAGAAAGAGCAGCGTCGTGTACAGATATCACCCAGGATCATGAAGGTCGCCGTGCCACTGGAGAAACATTCACCGATGTTGGGGCAGAAGGCTTCTTCGCATACGGTGTTAAGATGGTTACTGCGCAAACGGTCCTTGAGCCGTATCACTTCTGCGGAATTCAGGTTTTTGACTTTCAGCCAGGGTGGTTTTCTGGAAAGCGCAACACGGGTTCCCGTGGCAACGGATTTCAGGATTTTATCACTGCCGCGTTGTTTTATGCCGTATGGCTTCATGTGTAATTTTAAATATTGAGATGTATATCCTGCTGTAGCAATTCATATACCAGTTGTAGCGACGCCTGGGATATTGATTAAAACGCCATTCAAAACAGGCAGCTAACAGCGTTTGTGAACAATCGAAATGAGTGTCTATAAACAGCGCAAGAACAGAGTCCTGTTACACTTGTTGCATAACCTGAAAATACCAACAACCGTTAACAGGAACAGGCCGCGACAGTCCGGTCAGAAAGCGGATTTAATCACGCCGCCATCCACCCTGAGTGCCGCGCCGGTGGTTGCCGAGGCCAGCGGGCTGACGGTATAGGCAACCAGTGATGCGACTTCCTCCGGCGTGGCGAAGCGTTTGATCAGGGATGTGGGTCTGACTTTTTCGAAAAATTCCTTCTCGAACTCCTCCATGCTCCTGTTTTCCCTAGCGGCCAGGTTGCTGACGAATTCCTCGACGCCCCGTGACAGCGTCGGTCCGGGCAGGACCGAGTTGACTGTGATGCCGGTGCCTGCCAGTGATTCAGCCAGGCCGCGGGCAATGGCAATCTGCGCTGACTTGGTCATGCCGTAATGGATCATCTCCGGTGGGATCTGCACACCGCTTTCGCTGGAAATAAAGACGATGCGGCCGTAATTCCTTTGTTTCATCGCCGGCAGGTAAAGTCTGCACAGACGTACACCACTCAAGATATTGATTTCAAAAAAGCGCATCCAGTCCGCATCGGGGATGTCCTCAAAGGGCACGGGTTCGAAAATACCGAGATTATTCACCAGGATCCCGACATCCGGATACTGTTCCACCAGTTGCCGGGCTGTATCCGCCCGTGACAAATCGCCGCAAAATGCCAGGACCTCACCGGAGTCCAGTGATTTCAACTTTTGCAACGCAGTCTCGAGTGTATTTCTGTCGCGACCGTTGATGATAACCCTGGCGCCTTCGCGCAACAGTGCCTCGGCAATGGCATAACCGATCCCGGCGCTACTGCCGGTCACGAGGCTGAGTGTGTTTTGCAATTGAAGGTCCATACAATCTCTCCAGGTGCCGTGTTTATCGTGTTGGTGTATAGCGGTTCAGCCTTTCATGCTGCGGATCAAATCCTTCAAGGCTTTTTCCATCACGGGTACAACGCTCTGAATGGATGGTCTTTCCGCTACCCTGTCCATGTACTCGCGGATTTGCGGATTGCTTTGCCCGATGTCCAGGTCGTAGATGCTCTTCGTATGCAGGTTCAGAAACATCAGGTGAAAAAACGCGGAAATGTCCGCGAAAGTGAAGTCCGGACCACTTGCATAAGGGGCGAATCGTGCCAGTTGTACGAATGCATTCAGTCCCTTGTCAATGGCCGGACGTGCCTGCTCACAGACGGCTTGGTTGACCGGTTGACCGAAGACGACAAAGGCCAGCAGAGGCCGGGCGGGACCGTCCACGTAGAGTTCGGCAGTGCGTATGATTTCCTTTGTCTTTGCCCGGGCGTAGGGATCTTCCGGGTAGAGTCGCGGTTGCGGTTTGATATCTTCAAGATAGTCATAAATGACATTGACTTCGCTCAGGTAGCCCTGATCGGTCTCGATGTACGGGATTTTACCCATGGGACTGGCCTTGAGTATGTCACCCTCGCCGCCAGGCGGCTGATTGATTTCCTCGAAGTCAATAGCCTTCTCCAGCATGGCGACCTTGGCCGCGTTGTAATAATTGCTGGCGTGAATACCGTAAATCCTGATCATGTTATATAACCCCCTTTGATTTATTGGTTGCTGGCGGGTGGCTGGTTGTTCGATAATCCGGAACGACTATTCAGCTATTGCTGATGGTTACCTTACCGAAATGTTTCGCCGCGGCCAGGTGCTGGTAGGCATCCATCGCCCCGTCAAACGGGAAAACGGCGTCGACAACCGGTCTGATAGCGTTCGTTTCCATGAACCGGTTCATATCCTCGAACATCTCCACGCTGCCGACATAGATACCATGGATCTTTTGCAGGTTCAGGGCAACGCCCAGGTTGAAGGCCGGGCCCTCCATGCCGGACAGTATGCCGATCAGGGAGATAATGCCGTATATACCGGTGGACGCCAGCGCCTTGCCGAATGTGCCGGCGCCGCCAACCTCGAGGACGTGGTTAACGCCCTTGCCGCTGGTGATCTCGAGCACGGCTTCATCCCAGTCCGGGGTCGTGACATAGTTGATCAGATGATCGGCGCCCAGCTCTTTTGCCCGCGCCAGTTTCTCATCACTGGATGAAGTAATGATGACATTGGCGCCCATTGCCTTTGCCAGTTGCAGACCGAATATAGACACACCACCGGTTCCTTGTAACAGCAGGGTATCGCCCGCCTTGATGTGGCCGAGCGGCACCAGTGCATGCCAGGCCGTTAACGCCGCGCAGGGCAGGGTGGCCGCTTCCTCGAAGGAAAGATCAGCCGGCACTTTCAGTGTGCCGTGTTCCCGGAGCACGAAATATTCCGCCAGCGTGCCGTCTATACCGCCGCCAAGCGCTGACCACAGGGCTTTTTCATCGACGGGGCCGCTGACCCAGTCCTGGAAGAAGTTGCCCATGACACGATCACCCGGTTTGAACCGGGTTACCGAACTGCCGACCTCGACTACCTCGCCGGCGCCGTCGGACAGGGGCACGATCGGGCGTATATCATTGCGCGGGTAGCCTCCCATCGGGATCAGCAGGTCGCGGTAATTCAGCGAGCAGGCCCGCATGCGCACTATGATTTCATCCGCTTTTGGCGCCGGATCATCGACTTCAACTTTCCTGATGTCATCGACACCCTTATCGGTTTGTACCTGGTAGGCATGCATCGGTTTTACTCCTGTCGTTAATTACGTAAATTTCGCTGAACAATACCGGCTGATCTTCGTTACCGGGTATCGGTGTTATTGAATATTTGATTCCATCGCGTCACTGGATTGATACAGGGTGACTGCCGGAACGGTCATCCCCGGCCACGGCTGTCCGGCTCGTCAATCCTACACCTCGTTATAGATTTTCCCGCCCTGCCGGCGGAACTGTTCAGCCTTCTCCTTCAGCCCGGATTCGATGGCGTCCCCGGTATCCGCCAGCCCCTTCGCCTCGGC